>Ga0326726_10000008_pt1 | contig 233023 bp, 222 predicted proteins | sample MHFenrmetagenome_2_FD_207603 | JGI IMG/M metagenome (GOLD analysis project Ga0326726, IMG submission 207603) | Lab enriched peat soil microbial communities from Michigan Hollow, Ithaca, NY, United States - MHF15MN | ecosystem: Environmental > Terrestrial > Soil > Wetlands > Peat | place: USA... | reverse complement strand
ACTCCGCGTCCGAGAAACTGATCTGCCCCATCGTGCTCGCTCCTTGCGCTGCTCAACGAACTCGCGGCATGGTCGGTGGACTTGATCAGACCTTCCCTAGATCGTCACCTCGAACTGCTTGTTCTCGTTCGGGTTCTTTTCGAGGTTGCACGACGCCGCGGTGTCGCTGGGAGGACGCGCCTTGAACGACTGCTTGATCGTGAGCTTCTGGCCTTTGACCTCCATCACCTTGATGTCGAGCGATGCGTGATGGGTCTTGCCATCCATCTTCACATGGCCCGCCGGGCCTTCGACGCTGACGCCCGACTCGAGCACCTTGATCAGCTTCTCGCGATCGATCGAGCCGGCCTTCTTCACGGCCTCAGCCCACAGCTTGATGCCCTGGTATTGCGACACGGCGATCTCGTGCACGATCTTGGTGTCGCCGAAGCGCTTGGCCCAGCGCGCGAGGAAGTCCTTGTTCGCCGGCGACGGGTCTTCCTGGCTGTAGTTGCCCGCGATCAGGATGCCGTCGCCCTCGGCCGCCGACAGCGCAAGGTGCTCATTGCCGACGCCGAAGGTGGTGGAGAACAGCGGGATCTTCTTGTTCATGCCTGACGCGGCCCACTGGCGGAAGAACGACAGGTGCGCACCGCCGACCAGTGCGGCGCATACCGAGTCGGGTTTTTCCTGTTGGATCTTGGCGATAGTGGAGCCGAAGTCGGCCACGTCGAGCGGAAAGAAATCGGTCTTGACGACGCTGCCGCCGCGCTGCTTGACGTAGTGCGCCACCCACTTCGCGGTGATCTGGCCGTAGTTGTAGTCCGCGGCGAGCACGTAGACCTTCTTGCCCCACTGCTTGATCGCGATCTCGACGATCGGCTCGACCGCCTGCGCCGGCGTCGTGCCGGTGACGAAGCAGTTGCGGTCGCAGACGCCGCCCTCGTACAGCACGTTGTAGAAGTACAGCACGTTGGCGCGGCGGAAGGTCTGGCGAATCGCCTCGCGCGACGCCGACGTGATGCCGCCGTGCACGACGTCGACCTTGTCGTCGCGCGCGAGTTGCTGCGCATATTTGGTGTACAGCGCGATGTCGGACTGCGTGTCGTACTGCACCACCTCGATCTTGCGGCCGAGCAGCCCGCCGGCGGCGTTGATCTCCTCGGCCGCCATCTGCGTGGCCTGCACCATCGGCTTGCCGTAGGCGTCGAGGTTGCCCGAGTTGTCGAGCACCGAGCCCAGTTTGATCGGCCCGCCCTGCGCGAAGGCACGGCTCAACGGGAGCGCGCTGCCGGCGGCCACGCTGGACGCCGAGGCGATGAAGTGACGACGTGAAAACGACATGCTCTTCTCCTGGTTGGGCGCCCGATGGCGAGCGGATGGCGACAAGCGAAAAACGAGCTACGCCTTCGGCGTGGCTTTGCTGCCGGGGGATGGCGGCGACTGCGCACCGTCGGCCGGGCCCCTCGTCGGCAGCACCGCCGACGACAGGTCCACGCCGATCGACTCGCCGATGCTCTTGAGCGCCGGCAGCTGCAGCGCCATGCCGAGGATGCTGTCCATCACCTGCGTCATCGGCGGCTTCGACGGGTCGGCGCCGCCGCTCGAGGTGCCGGGGCTGGCGAGATTGGTGCTGCCGCCGAACCCGCTGACCTGATGGATGCGGATGCTGTCGATCTTCTCGGCCGGCTTCATCAATTGGCCGATGATCTCGGGCATGCGGTCGAGCCGGTACTGCTCGAGCTGCATGCGCATCAGCTCGCCGGTGCGCGAGTTCTCGGCGGCGATCAGCGCGCGCGTACCCTCCGACTCCGCGGTGAGGCGGATGCGCTGCGCCTCGGCGCGCGTGGTGGTCGCGCTGGCCTCGGCCTTGGCCGTCATCAGCAGCACCTCGGTCTCGCTGTGCGCCTTCGAGGCTTCGACCTCGCCACGCTCCTGCTCGCGCTTGAGGGCCATTTCGCGCGAGCGCTCGGCCACCGCGCGCTCGCGCTCGGTCTGCACCTGCTCTTGAGCCAGCACGATCTCGGTGCGCGCACGCTCGGCCTCGGCTTGCGCCTTGGCCTCCTCGGCATGCTTGAGCGACAGCGCGATCGCGCTGTCGACCTTGCGCACCTCGGAGCTCAGCTGCGCCTCGATCTCCAGGCGCCGCAGCTCGCGTTGCTTCTGGATCTCGGCCAGTCGTGTCTCCTTCTCGCGCTCGATGCGCGCGCTCTCGGACGCCACGGTCGCCTGCTCGCGCGCGCGCGCGGTCTCGGCGTCGCTGGTGGCCTTGAGCTTTTCGATCTCCAGCCGCTGCGCAATCTGCGCCTGCTCTTCCTGGCGCGACAGGTCGAGTCGCTGCTTGATCGCCTCGAGTTGCGTCTGCCGCACCGACACGTCGGCGTCGGCCTCGATCTCGGCGCGCTGCTTCTTGCTGGTGGCGATGATCTCCGCCAGTTTGCGCAGGCCCACCGCGTTGAATGCGTTGTTGTCGTCGAGCGCCGCGAACGCGGCCTGGTCCATGCGCGTCAACGACACCGACTCGAGCTGCAGGCCGCTGTGGGCGAGGTTGTCGCGCACCGATTCGAGAATCGTGCGGACGAACTCGGCGCGGCGATCGTGCAGCGAATCCATCGTCAGGCTCGCGGCGGTGGCCTGGATGGCGTCGATGAAGCGGCCTTCGAGCAGGTTGCGCACGCCCTCGGGGCCGAGCGACTTGGAGCCGATCGCCTGCGCCGCAGTGGCCACGCCCTCGACGGTGGGCTGCACGCGCAGGTAGAACTCGAGTTCCGCGTCGACGCGCATGCGGTCTTGCGTGATCAGCGACTTCGCGCCCGCGCGGCTGACCTCGACGCGCATCGTGCGCATGTTGACCTCGTCGACCTTGTGCAGGAACGGCAGCGCGAGCGTGCCGCCCGTGAGCACGATCTTCTGGCCGCCGAAGCCCGTGCGGATCAACGCCACGTCGCGCGACGTCTTGCGATAGAAGCGATTGAGAAACGCCACCGCCACGGCGACCGCGACGATGAAGACGATGACGCCGAAAAGCCAGGCCAGCAGGATCATGGATCCCTCCTCGGTCACCCGCACAACGACCTCGAACGCTGCGGGTGCGAATTACTTTCCGAGGAAACTATAGCAGTTCAGGGGTCGCCGGCGACTGATGTTTTCCAGAGGTGGCCATGGCACCGCCCTGCGCCGCGCCGCGCAGGGCGGCGGTGCGCTACAGCGCGATCGGCGCCTGGAAGAAATGACCGCGCGCTTCGGCCAGGTACGTGGGCTGCAGGCAGTGGTCGTTGCCGAGGTAACGCGTGCCGCGCACCGAGCGGAACGGCAGCGGCGTGGCCAGCGGCCCAATCAGCGGCGCGTCGTCGTCGGCCGCGCGCCGCGCCAGCGCGGCCATGAAATGCATGCCCTCGTAGGTCGACTGGCCCAGCGAGTTGAGCGTCGGCGCGCGCTGGCCGAAGTGGTTGTAGTAGCGCTCCTTGAAAGCCATGTTCGAGTCGTTGTCGAGCGACGCGAAGTAGCCCGACGAGACGAACAGGCCGTCGGTGTTGTCGGCGCCGATGGCCAGCAGCCCGTTTTCTTCGATCGCGCACGACAGCCGGAACATGTCGCGCGACAGGCCGCAGCGGCCGAAGGCGCGGTTGAAATTCACCGCGTCCTGCCCGACCAGCGACAGCAGGATCGCCTCGGGCCGCAGGCGCCGGATCTCGTCGAGCAGCTCGGAATGGTCCTCGACGCCGAATGGCAGGTAGCGATCGCCGAGCAACAGGCCGCCGCGGTCGCTCAGGTAACGTGCGGCCAGCCGGTGCGACACCCGCGGCCACACGTAGTCGTTGCCGATGAACATCCAGCGCCGTGCGCGGTAGCGTTCCATCAGGTATTCGATCGCCGGCCGCAGCTGCTGGCCCGGCGTCTCGCCGAGCGCAAAGACACCGGGGGTGAGCTCGCCGCCCTCGTACAGCGGCGTGTAGACGTAGGGAATCTGTCGCGCCACGTCGCGCAGCACCCGCTGCCTGACCTGGCTCGTGTGCATGCCGACGATCGCGTCGATGGCGCCCGAGCGCATCAACTCGCCGGTGACGCGACCGACCTCGAGCGCTTCGTCGGACGAATCGATCACCCGCAGCCGCAGCTTGCGATCGAGCAGTCCGCCGGTGGCGTTGATCTCGGCCTGTGCCAGCTGCGCACAGGCGATCGACGAGGGGCCCCAGATGCCTGCGGACCCGTTGATGGGCACCAGCAGGCCGACGACGAATTCACCTTCGTCGTCGATGACCGCGCTGCGGGCCAGGCGAGAACCGGCGCGCGTGCGAGCCGGCGCGACCTTGGATGCGGCAAAGCTGCCGCCCGTCGTCTGCTGCATGGTGACAAAACCCTCTGTGAGGCCGCGCCAGCCATCGGACTGAGTCGTCCGCGCGTTGCTTTGCGATGAAAGCGACTTCTACAATATCACAGCGATGTCTGCGTCCAAACCCCATCTTGCCCTGCTGCTCGAGCGCGCCAGCCGAGCCGTCGCCGATCGCCTCGCGCGCGACATCGGGCTCGATGGCGTCACCTCGGACCACTGGCGCGTGCTGCGCCATCTGTCCGACGCGGTCGGCCATTCGATGGGCGAGATCGCCGAGCGCCAGGGCATCAACCCGCCGACGCTGACCAAGCTGGTCGACCGCATGGTCAGCAAGTCGATGGTGCAGCGCGCAGCCGACCCCGAAGACAGCCGCCGCGTGCTGGTCTACGCCACCGACGCGGGGCTCGAACTGCTGGCCGAGCTGCAATCGCGAATGGACCGGCACCACGCCGAGCTCGGTGCGTTGCTCGGCGAGCGCAACGCGCGCCAGCTCGAGCGGCTGCTGACGCTGCTGATCGACGGCGCCGAACAGCCGGCTGCCTGAACCCGTCACCACCGTGGGTGGCGACGGTGCCAATCGGTGGCCCGCTGAAAAGCGCGGCCAGCCCGGCAGATGTCGACCTCGCCGAGGTGCTTGCCGACGAACTGCACGGCCACCGGCAGGCCCTTGGCGGTGAAGGCCGCCGGCACCGTGAGCGTCGGGTGACCCGACAGGCTGAACGGCGCGGTATAGCGGATCAACGCCGCCAGTTCGGCCGGCACCTGTCCGAGGGTGGCCATGCGTGCGACCGTCGGTGCCGCGATCGGCTGCGCGGGGATCAGCATCACGTCGACCGGATCGAGCGCGCGGTGCACGCGCCCTGCGAAATCGCGCCTGCGCAGCAGGATGTGCTGATAGTCGGCTGCCGACATCGAGCGGCCCGCATCGAGCAGCCCCGCCAGCCCGGGGCCGTATTCGGAGCGCCGCGAAGGAAACGTGGCCTCATGGGCCACCGCGGTTTCGATCGCGCAGTGCGGCCCCCAATCGGCCACCGCCGCCTCGACGTCAGGGAACGTGATGGGCACGATCTGCGCGCCGAGCGAGGCCATCACGCGCAGCGCCTCTTGCACCGCGCGTCGGACGTCGGGTTCGACGCCCGACAACGCATACGGTTCGTCGAAGCCGACTCGAAAGCCGCGCAGATCGCGGTCATCGCTGGCCTGGTAATCGGGCACCTCGGCGCGCAGCGTGGTGGGGTCGTCGGCATCGATGCCGGCGATCGCGCCCAGCATGATCGCCGCGTCGGTGGCGCTGCGGCACATCGGTCCGATGTGATCCAGCGACGCGGCCAGCTCGAAGCAACCGTAGCGCGAGACGCGGCCCCAGGTCGGCTTGAGGCCCGTGGTGCCGTTGGCCGCCGACGGAAAACGGATCGAGCCACCGGTGTCGGAGCCGAGCGAGCCGAAGCACAGGCCGGCAGCGGTGGCCACACCCGATCCACTGGACGATGCACCCGACCAGTGGTCGGCATGCCAGGGATTGACCGGCGGCGTGATCGACGGATGGTGGTCGGCGAACGCGCCTTCGGTCAGCTGCAGCTTGCCGAGCAGGATCGCCCCGGCCTCGCGCAGGCGGCGCACCACCGTCGCGTCGATCTTCGGCAGGAAGTCCCTGTGAATCGGCATGCCGGAGGCGGTGGCCACGCCCTTGGTGAAGCACAGGTCCTTCACCGCGATCGGCACGCCGTGCAATTGCGACAGGATCTGGCGCCGTCCGATCATGCGGTCGGCCTCGCGGGCCTGCGCCATTGCGAGCTCGGGCGTCACCAGGGCGTAGGACTTGAGCGTCGGATCCACCCGTTCGATGCGTCGCAACGCGTGTTCGGTCAGCTCCAGCGCCGACACCTTGCGTGCGGCCAGCCAGCGCGCGACCTTGTTGATCTCGAGGTAGTGCAGCTCATCGATGTCGGTCATCGGCTCTCCAGGCATGACGCCGCGGTTCATGACACGGGTGCGGCACGCAGGTTGCTCAGCATGTCTCGCACCGTCGCCGGCAGATCGAACCGCGGTGACCAGGCCCAATCGGCCCTCGCCTGCGCATCATCGATCACCTGTGGCCAGCTGTCTGCAATCGCCTGCCGGAAGTCCGGCTCGCAGCGCAGCACGAATCCCGTCACATGCTCGGCGATCTGGTCGGCGATCTCGCGCGGCGTGAAGCTGATGCCCGCCAGGTTGTACGAACCGCGCTCCTTGATGTGCGACGCGGGTGCTTCCATCAGCTCGATGGTGGCGCGCACGGCGTCGGCCATGTACATCATCGGTAGCCGCGTGTCCTCGCGCAGGAAGCAGGTGTAGCGCCCGTCGTTCAGGGCGGCGTGGAAGATCTCGACCGCGTAGTCGGTGGTGCCGCCGCCGGGCGGCGTCTTCCAGCTGATGAGCCCGGGGTAGCGCAGGCTGCGCACGTCGACGCCGTGGTTGGCGTGGTACCACGCGCACCAGCGCTCGCCCGCGAGCTTGCTGATGCCATACACGGTGGTCGGGTCCATCACCGTGTGTTGATTCGCGGTGGCCGGCGTCGTGGGGCCGAAGGCGGCGATGCTGCTGGGCCAGAACACCTGCTGCAGGCGCACCGTGCGCGCCAGCTCCAGCACGTTGAGCAGCCCGCCCATGTTGAGATGCCACGCCCATTGCGGATGCTTCTCGCCGTTGGCCGACAACGCGGCGGCCAGCAGCACGATGCGGTCGATGCGGTGGCGCGCCACCACCGCGGCCAACGCGGCGGCGTCGGTGACGTCGAGCGCCTCGTGAGCCAGGCTCGGCACCCGTCCGGTGGGCGCGAGGTCGCTGGTCACCACCGCGTCGGCGCCGTGGCGATCGGCCAGCGCCACCGCCAGCTCGGTGCCGATCTGCCCGTTGGCGCCGACGATGAGGATCTTGGGCGAGCTCATGCGCAGACGCCGTCGGCCCGCGGCGTGCCGCCGGCGTTCATGCCTGCAGCAGGCCCAGTTCGCGGCCGGCTTGCGTGAAGGCAGCCAGCGCGCGCTGCAGGTGCTCGCGCTCGTGCACCGCGCTCATCTGCACACGGATGCGCGCCTGGCCCTTGGGCACCACCGGAAAGAAGAAACCCACTGCGTACACGCCGAGTTCGAGCAACCGCGCCGACAGCGCCTGCGCCTTCGCGGCGTCGTACACCATGATCGGCACGATCGGGTGGATGCCGGGCTTGATCTCGAAGCCGGCCTTGACGATGGCGTCGCGAAACCACCGCGTGTTGCCCTCGAGCTTGTCGCGCAGCGCACTGCTTCCTTCGAGCAGATCGAGCACCGCGATGCTGGCGCCGGCGATCGCCGGCATCAGCGTGTTGCTGAACAGGTAGGGCCGCGAGCGCTGGCGCAGCAGCTCGACCACCTCGCGGCGCGCCGCCGTGAAGCCGCCCGAGGCGCCGCCGAGCGCCTTGCCCAGGGTGCCGGTGATGATGTCGACGCGGCCGAACACGCCGCGGTGCTCGTGGGTGCCGCGGCCTCGCGCGCCCATGAAGCCGCTGGCATGGCACTCGTCGATGCCGAGCAACGCCTGGTGCGCATCGCACAACTCGCGCATGCGATCGAGCTGCGCGATGGTGCCGTCCATCGAGAACACGCCGTCGCTGAACACCAGCCGAAAGCGCGTGCCCGCGGCGCGCGCCTCGGTCAGGCAGCGCTCGAGATCGGCCATGTCGTTGTGCTTGTAGCGCCAGCGCTGCGCCTTGCACAGCCGAATCCCGTCGATGATCGAGGCGTGGTTGAGCTCGTCGGAGATCACCGCGTCCTGCTCACCGAGCAGGGGTTCGAAGAGGCCGCCGTTGGCATCGAACGCGGCGGCGTAGAGGATCGCATCTTCGGTGCCGAGGAAACGGGCCAGCCGCGCCTCGAGCGCCTTGTGCAGGTCCTGCGTGCCGCAGATGAAGCGCACCGAGCTCATGCCGTAGCCGTGACCGTTCAATGCCTCGTGCGCCGCCTGCACCACCTGCGGGTGCGACGACAGGCCCAGGTAGTTGTTGGCGCACAGGTTGATCACCTCGCGGCCGTCGGCCGTGCGCACCAGCGCACCCTGCGGTGAGGTGATGACGCGCTCGCGCTTGAACAGCCCCGCGTCGTCCAGCTCCTGCAACTGCCGTTGCGCGTGGGCAATGAAGTCGGTGGTCATGTCGTGATCGCCCGCAAGATGGACGGGTGATTGTGCCGCGGCCGCCGGCACGGGCGCGAGTCACGCCATTTCGAGCGCCACCTGACACTGGTTGCGGCCGTCGCGCTTGGCCCGGTACAACGCTTCGTCGGCACGCTTGAGCGCAGCGTCGAGCGTCTCGGTGTGACTCACCATGGCCACTCCCACGCTGACGGTGACACCGCCGCTCAAACGCACCTCGGTCGCCCACCCCGCCGTCTCGACCGCGTGGCGCAAACGTTCGGCCACCCGGCGCGCGGTGGGCAGGTCTTCGACCGGCACGATCGCCACGAACTCCTCGCCGCCATAGCGCGCGAGCAGCGTGTCGACTCGCATGTGGCTTTGCAGCACCCGGGCGGCATAGCGCAACACGGCGTCGCCCATCTGGTGGCCATGGGTGTCGTTGATGTTCTTGAAGCGATCGAGATCGAGCAACAGCACCGCCACCTCGCGCTGCTGGCGATGCTGCTGCTCGATCAGCGCCGGTGCCAGCTCGCGCAGCGCGCGCCGCGTCATCGAGCCGGTCAGCTCGTCGGTGATGGCGTGCATGCGCAGCTGATGGCGCAAGCGCGCGTTGACCAAGGTCAGCAGCAAGGTGGCGACGATCATCGGCAGCACGCCATACAGCGCCGCCAGCACCGAGCGCAGCGGCTCGGGCGCGTACATGAGGTCGGCGCGCGCCGGGCCGGTATCGGCCAGCGTGAATGCGAGCCGGGCCAGGCACGACAGCACCAGCACCACCATCGAGGCGCCGAGCGCGCCCTCGGTGATGTCGCGCGGGCTCAGCACCATGCCGCGCGTGAGCCAGACCATCAACGAGGCGACGAAGGCCAGGCCCGCAGCGAAGCACACACCGAAGCTGCGCGCATCGATGGCCAGCGCCCAGCCGAGGACCGCCGCGCAGCCCACCACCAGCGCCACGATCCAGCGCGGTGGCATGCCCTTGCCCTGCACCACGCCCAGGCCGCAGCCGATCAGGATCATGCCCGCCAGCGCGCCGAAGGCCAACGAGAATTGGGCCGCCGGATGCGACACCGCCGTGCCCAGGCCGGCGGGCAGCAGCCCGGTGCCGAGCACCACGTAACCCCAGCCGCACAGCCGCAATGCCTGCTGCGAGCGCGCATCGCTGGTGTCGGCGATGCGCAGCATGGCCGCGCCGACCAGCGAGCCAGCGCCGCAGATCAAGTAACCGCTCAGCACGTCGACGTGCAGCATCCCGGGCCTTCAGTTCGAGTCCTCGAACCGTTATCGGCCGCCGTGCTGCGCGCTTGAGGCCCGCCTGGAGACCCTCGAGCGGGCTGCGACGAATCAGAACAATTCGGCCAGCCTCATCGATGCGAATGCCGCCTTGGCACGAAACGCGTTGGTCGACGCCGTGGGTTCCAGCAGCAGCGTGTCGACCAGCGGGGCGGCCAGCGTGGCGCCGGGGTCGGCCAGCAACACATGGCGGCGCGCGCCGTCTTCGTCGAGCCGGCCCACCCAGTCCAGCGCCACCAGGGCCTCCAGCACCGGCTCGACCTGCAGCGGATCGACGTGCACGGTGCCCGCCAGCGCGATGGCCGACAACCCCTTCTGGCCGGCGCCGCGCACGCGCGCCAGCTCGCGCAGCAGCGCCACCGCCAGCGCGAAGCGGTAACCCGGTGTGTCGGGCACACGCGCCACGCGCATCGACAGGCTCGGCGCGTAGGCGGCGATCACCGCGCCTAGCAGCACGACGACCCAGCTGAGGTAGATCCACAGCAAGAAGATCGGCAAGGTGGCAAACGCGCCGTAGATCACCGAGTAGGTGGGCACGAGGCCCACGTACCAGGCCAGCCCGCGCTTGGCGACCTCGAACCCGACCGCCGCGAACAGGCCGCCGGCCCAGGCATGCGTCCAGCTGACATAGGTGTTGGGTACGAAACGGTAGAGCCCGGCCAGGCCGCTGGCCAGCAGGCCGAATTCGATCGCCGCCAGCAGCACGCTGACCCCGCCGGGCATCGCGTCGACCAGGCCGCGCGAGGCCGAGATCGCGTACGAGGTCAGGCTCAGGCTGCCGCCCAGCAGCAGCGGGCCCAGCGTCAACGCGGCCCAATACACCAGCACGCGCTGCGCCAGCGGCCGCCGCTTGGGCACGCGCCAGATCGCATTGAGCGTGCGGTCGATCGTGAACACCAGCGCCAGCGCGGCCGCCAGCAGCACCGCCAGGCCCACCGAGCCGACCTGGCTCGCCTTGGCAGCGAACTGCGTGAGCGCGGCCAGCACCGGCCTGGCGATGGCCTCTGGCACCAGGCCTTGCAGCAGGTACTTTTCCAGCGCAGCCTGGAAGCGCCCGAAGATCGGAAACGCGGTGAACAACGCCAGCATCACCGTCATCAACGGCACCAGGCCGATCAGCGTCGTGAAGGTCAGGCTGCCGGCGGTCAGACCCAGGCGGTCTTCGCGAAAACGCTGGCGCAGCGTGTGCAAGGTGTCGAACCACGGCCACGCGCGCAGCGAACGCCACAGCGCGCTCAGGTGAGCCGGCCACGTGGCCGGGGCATAGGCCGATTCCATGCCGACTATCATGCCAGCCCATGTCTGCAGGTCCGCTCGACGACGCGTTGGCACCCGATGCATCGGTGCATGCATCGCGCGCTGCGGTGGTGGCCTTGCTCGCGGCGCTGGTGCTGCTCGGCCTGGTGTGGGAGCTGTGGCTCGCACCCACCGGTTCGCGCGCATTGGCACTGAAGGTGCTGCCGCTGGTGTGGCCGTTGTCCGGAGTGCTGGCGATGCGGCTGGCGAGCTATCGCGCGCTGAGCCTGCTGCTGTGGTTGTACGTGGCCGAAGGCGCGATGCGCGCCGCCACCGAGCGCGGCGTGTCGGCACGACTGGCGTGGCTCGAGCTGGTGTTGTGCCTGCTGCTGTTCACCGCCTGCGTCCTGCACATCCGCAGCCGCACCCGCGCGCGCGCGACGCCGGTGCCATGAGCACACGCCTGCTCGACGATCTTCGCGCCCTGCTGGGTGCTGCCCAGGTGCTGACTGCGGGCGACCTGTCGGCCTACGAGCTCGACTGGCGCAAGCGCTGGCGCGGCAAGGCACTGGCCGTGGTGCGGCCGGCCGACACGCGCGAAGTGGCGCATGTGGTGCGCGCCTGCGCGGCGCATGGGGCGAGCATCGTGGCCCAGGGCGGCAACACGGGCCTGGTGGGCGGCGGCGTGCCCGACGACAGCGGCCGCCAGGTGCTGCTGAGCCTCACTCGCATGAACCGGGTGCGCGCGATCGACGTCGCCAACGCCACCATCACGCTCGATGCCGGCTGCGTGCTCAAGGCCGCGCAGGATGCCGCGGCCGCGCAAGGGCTGCTGTTGCCGTTGAGCCTGGCCGCCGAGGGCAGCTGCACGATCGGCGGCAACCTCGCCACCAATGCCGGCGGAACGCAGGTGCTGCGCTTCGGCAATGCGCGCGAGTTGTGCCTGGGCCTGGAAGTGGTGACCGCACAGGGTGAGATCTGGAACGGCCTGACCGGCCTGCGCAAGGACAACACCGGCTACGACCTGCGCGACTTGATGATCGGCAGCGAAGGCACGCTCGGCATCATCACCGCCGCGACGATGAAGCTGCATCCGCTGCCGGCGGCGCAGCTGACGGCATTTGCCGCGTGCCGCGACCTCGCCGCCTGCGTGACGCTGCTCGAGCTGGCGCGCCGGCAGCTTGGTGCCGAGCTCACCGGCTTCGAGGTGATGGGTGCCGCGGCGCTCGACCTGGTGGCCAAGCATTTTCCGCAGCTGCCGCGGCCGCTGCCCGACGCGGCGTGGACGGTGCTGCTCGATTGCGCCGACGCGCGCGGCGAGGCGCTGGCGCGCAGCGGCGTCGAAGCGCTGCTGCAGGCCGCGCTCGAGCAAGGCTGCATCACCGATGCGGTGCTGGCCGAGAGCGTGGCGCAGGCGCGCGCGCTGTGGCATGTGCGCGAGTCGATCCCGCTGGCACAGAGCCTGGAGGGGCCCAACATCAAGCACGACATCGCGCTGCCGGTGTCGGCGATTCCCCAGTTCGTGCAGCGCACCGATGCTGCGCTGCAGGCGGCGTTTCCGGGCAGCCGCGTGATCAACTTCGGCCACCTGGGCGACGGCAACCTGCACTACAACCTGCAGGCCGCACCGGGCCTGGCGGCGCAGCTGTTTCTCGATCAGCACGAGAGCGCGGTCAACCGCATCGTCTACGACGCGGTGGTGGCATGCGACGGCTCGATCTCGGCCGAGCACGGCATCGGCGCGCTCAAGCGCGACCAGTTGCGCGAGCGCAAATCGCCGGTGGCGCTGGCGATGATGAAAGCCATCAAGCAGGCGCTCGATCCGAAGGGCACGCTCAATCCGGGCCGCGTGCTGTAGCGCCGCTGCGGCGCGTCGCGGCTATCGATTGACCAGCAAGCGATCGGTGTTGAGCCCATCGGAGAGGCCGAACTCGAACTGCCCGCCGGCCGGCAACGCGGCGCTGGGCAGCGTCGCGATGCCGCCCTGCAGGTCGAGCGCGATCACGGTGCGCGCGTTCGCGACGTGGATCACGGTGAGGTACGGATGACGCGCGGCATCCCAGCGCACCGTCAACGCCCCACCCTGCTCGCTGGCTTGCAGCATCGGGATGGCCGACGCACCGGCGGACAACGCCCGCGAGCGGGCGACGCGCTGCTGCACGACGCGGCCATCCTGCAGCACCTCGATGCGGTCGATCGCGCCGGGATGCGCGATCGTGAAGCCGAAGCGCTGACGATCGGTCTGGTGATCGAACTCGCGGCTGGAGAATCGTTGTTCGATGATCGCGCCCGCCTGGGTGGTGATGCGCAGCAGGTACGGCCCCGCCTCGGGCAACCGCGGCGTGCCGACGGTGGACTTCAGCGGATTCAAGCGCAACCCCTGCGCATCGACCTCGCCGCTGACCACCAGCAAGTCCTGCGCCGCGGCACCCGCCGAGGCCGCCTGGGCGCGTGAGGCCGCGGCGCTCAGCGTGCGGTCCGACGGCGTCAGATAGACCTGCATCAGGCGGTAGTTGTAGTCGGAGAACCAGTCGCCGCTGCAGTAGCTCATCACGTCGTGCACCGAGCTGGGCGTCGGGTCGATGAAGCGGCTGGCGATGGCGTCGTAGCCCCAGATGAAACGGCTGCCGGCGCCCATCGCGGCGTTGGCATACGGGTAGTTGGGGTCGGGCCCCGAGGGATTGCCGCAGGGTGCGTGGCGCAGGCTCAGGTTGTGGCCGACCTCGTGCACCATGGTCTCGCGAACGGTGGTCGGGTTGCTCGGCACGTCGAAGCCCACCGCCGCGTTGCCGGGCCGAAACCCCAGGCCCGCCAGTCCCGAGGTGCGCTTGGGAATGAAGCCGTAGTACAGCGTGCGCGAGGTCGCATTCTCGAGCAGGTGAAGATCGTCGACTTCGCCGAGGATGTTGCTGAATGCAGTGCTCCATTCGTCGGCGGTGGTCGGCAACTGCGTCACCAGCGACGACACCATCGGCGCATGGTCGACGCGCGTGATCTGCGCGGCGGGCAAGCGCGCACGCAGATAACCGTCGCTGTCGGCCACCACCTGGCCGACCATGCTCCCGATCTGCACCGGCACCGTCACCACTTGCAGCGCGGCACTGCCGCCGACGCGCGGCGTCACCGTGAGCTGGTTGGTCGATGCGGGCGTGAAGCGCGGTGTCACGCGGATGCCGTCACGCACCCACGCCGCCGGGATCGTGACGCTGTAGCTGTCGGTAAAACTCGGGCGCGTCGGCGCGACGGTGGGCAGGCTGCCGGTGGGCGCCGTCAGCGGCAACTCGCCCAGCAGCGAACCGTTGGCGTCTTCGATGCGCACGACGCCGCTTGGCTTGGTGGCCGGCGACGACGCGGCGACGACGTCGACCTTGACGAGCGCCGCACGATTGCCCGCCAGCACGAGTTCCGAATCGCTGCTGGCGAACACCATCGACTGCGCGAAGTCGATGCCGACAATTGAATGGTTGCCCTGCGGTGATGGCGCCGGCGCTGGCGACGGTGACGGCGCGGGCGATGGCACAGGGTTCGGTGCAGGTGCAGGTGCAGGTGTCGGCGCCGGTGTCGGTGCCGGTGCCGGTACCGGCGCGGGAGCCGGCGCGGTGCCGGTGGGTTGCGCGGTCGGCGCGGAGTCGGAATTGCCGCCGCAGGCCACCAGCCCCAACGCCGCGACGGCCACGAACAGTGCATTCAGCGAAGGTCTCATCTCGAGTGGCCGATGCGCCGGCGTCTCGACGCGGCGCCCTCGACCCAGGGCTTTTCCTGCGAATGCGCAAAACTAGCCCGTCGTCGCGGCCAAGGCTGCGGCATGCCCGGTAACGAGTGTGTCGGTTACGCAAGCGGCTGCAGCGCTTGCAAGCCCCGTGCGGCGTGCGTCCACGCACCCCGCGGCCGGAGCGCGCGGCCGCCGCGGCCCTATTGCACCGGGCCGTCGAGTGCGCGCGGCAGCGGCAGCGCGATGATCTCGATGCCCTCGTCGATCAATTCGTCGCGCTGTTCCTGGCTCACCTGGCCACGGATGCCGCGCTCGGGAGTCTCGCCGTAGTGGATGCGGCGCGCTTCCTCGGCAAACCGCTCGCCGACGTCTTCGGTGTTCGCGAGCACGTGCCGCACGGCCTTCAACCACCCCGCCTGCATGTCCTGCAATGGATGCTCCGGGCTCGGTTGCGCCACCACCGCAGCGGCCGGGCTCGGGTCTTCGCGCGCGCCCGACAGATTGAGCCGGGGCGCCGTGGGCAAACGCGTGACCACGCAGTCGGCGCACAAAGGGCATTGCAGCAAGCCCGAGCCGTTTTGCTCCATGAACTCGTCGTCCGAAGCAAACCAGCCCTCGAAGCCGTGGCCGTTGGAGCAACGCAGGTTGAGCACCTTCATGACAGCCGCATTATGACCAGCCCGGCGCCCGCACGGCTGCTCCGAAGGTCACCGGCGCCCCCTCGGGGGGGTGAGAACGCCTCGCTGCCTGCACGCCGCGATGCGGTGAACCGGGTGAGCGTGGAGGTTGTCACGCGCCTTTCAGGGTGCCGTGAACCATTGCAATGCCCACGCCCCGGCGCGCCATTTTTGCAGCCACATCAACGCAATCAAAGTCTTGGCATCGGTGAGTTCGCCGCGCGCTGCGGCGGCATCGAGCTCGGCCTCGTCCATCAACGCCAGGTCGATCAACTCGCCGTCGTCGAGCGCGGCGGCACCCGCGCTGAGCTCGCGCGCGAACAGGATGTGGATCACTTCGGTCGAATAGGCGACCGCGTTGTGCAGGGTGCCGGCCACCGCCCATTGGCGTGCGCGATATCCGGTTTCTTCGGCCAGCTCGCGTCGTGCGCACTGCAGCGGCGCTTCACCGTCGTCGAGCTTGCCAGCCGGGAACTCCAGCGCCACGCGGCCCACCGGATAACGGTATTGGCGCTCCATCACCAGACGGCCGTCGTCGAGCACCGGTACCACCACCACCGCACCGGGGTGGACCACGTATTCGCGCGTGGCGTGTGCGCCGTTGGGCAACGCGATCACGTCGCGCCGCACGTCGAGCAGCACACCCTTGAACACTTGCTCGCCGCTGACGAATGTTTCGAGCTGATGTTCCGGCGCGGCGTTCGGATCGGGTGCGGTGGCACCCGGCTGTCGTGTGGGGACCGGCCCGCTCAACTGGTGAGAGCCTTCAGGATCGCGTCGCGGCACATCGCCATCAGGCCGCCCGGCAGCAGGCCCAGCACCAGCACCGCGGCGCCGTTGATGGCCAATAGGGCGCTGACCCCGGTGCCGGTTTGAATGGTTGGCATGCCGGGCGCGGGCGGGTCGAAGTACATCACCTTGACGATGCGCAGGTAGTAGAAGGAACCCACCAGCGACATCACGACCGCGAACACCGCCAGCGCGATGTAGCTCACGGACGCCGTGGTGACCAGCGCCTGCAGGATCGCCAGCTTGGCGTAGAAGCCCATCAGCGGCGGCACGCCGGCCAGCGAGAACATCAGCAGCGTCATCACGCCCGCCATCCACGGCGCCCGTTGGCCGAGGCCCGCGAGGTCGCTGATCTCTTCGCTCTCGAAGCCCTGGCGCGACAGCAGCATGATCAGGCCGAAGGTGCCGAGCGTGGTCAGCACGTAGGTGACGATGTAGAACATCGACGAGCTGAAGGCGTTGGCCGCCGACAGCGTGTTGGCGCCGATCACGGTGGGCGTGAAGCCGAGCAGCATGAAGCCCATCTGCCCGATCGTCGAGTAGGCGAGCATGCGCTTGAGATTGGTCTGCGCGATCGCGGCTAGGTTGCCCAGCACCAGCGAGGCGATCGACAACACCACCAGCATCTGCTGCCATTCGGGCGCCAGGCTGTTCATGCCCTCCACCAGCAGGCGCAACGTGATCGCAAAGGCAGCGAACTCCGGCGCACCGCCGATCATCAACGTCACCGCGGTGGGCGCACCGTGGTAGACGTCGGGGATCCACATGTGGAACGGCACCACGCCGAGCTTGAACGCCAGGCCGGCGACCACGAACACGAGGCCGAAGCTCAGCACCTCCTTGTTGATGCGGCCGCTGTTGATGGCGGTGAAGGCGTCGGGAATGGTGAGCGTGCCGGTGGCGCCGTACATCATCGACAACCCATAGAGCAGGAAGCCGCTGGCCAACGCGCCGAGCACGAAGTACTTCATCGCGGCCTCGGTGGCCACCGCATGGTCGCGCCGCAGCGCCACCATCGAATACAGCGACAGGCTCATCAGCTCCAGGCCCAGGTAGACCATCAGGAAGTTGTTGGCGCCGGTCATCACCGAGATGCCGAGCAGCACGAACATCGCGAGCGTGAAGAATTCGCCCTTGAGCATGTCGCGCGAGGCGACATACGGCTGCGCATAGGCGACCGTGAAGATCATCGCCACGCTGGCGAAGAACGCCAGCGCGTGGCCCATCGGGTCGCTGACCACCATGTCCTGCATACCGTAGGGCGCGCTGCCCTGCAGCAGCCACAGGTGCAGCGCCGCCACGGCCACGAAGCTCAACTGCGTGAGCCAGTAGGTGACGCGGCGCCGTGGGTCGGTGACGAACAGGTCGACCACGGCGACCACGCAGGCCATCGTGAGCAGCACGATTTCGGGGACGATCACGCTCCAGTTCATCACGTTCGGCGCCTCAGGGAATCTTGGTCTGGGCCACGTGCTTGAGCAGCTCGCCCACCGACGCGTTCATCGCGTCGGTGATCGGCTTGGGATACACGCCCAGCCACAGCACGGCGACCGCCAGCATCGACAGCACCGCCATTTCGCGGGCATCCAGGTCGGCCAGCGCCTTGACTTGGGCATTGGCCACGCTGCCGAAATACACCCGCTTGACCATCCACAGCGTGTAGCCGGCGCCGAACACCAGCGTGGTGGCCGCCAGCGCGGCAAGCCAGAAGCTGGTCTTGACTGTGCCGAGGATCACCATCCACTCGCCGATGAAGCCGCTGGTGCCGGGCAAGCCGCAATTGGCCATCGCGAACAGCACGGCCAAGGTGGCGAACTTGGGCATCGTGTTGACCACGCCGCCGTAGGCCGCGATCTCGCGCGAGTGCACGCGGTCGTACAACACGCCGATGCACAGGAACATGGCCCCGGAGATGAAGCCGTGGCTGATCATCTGCACCAGGCCGCCCGACACGCCCAGGTCGCTGAAGATGAAGAAGCCCAGCGTCACGAAGCCCATGTGGGCGATCGACGAGTAGGCGACCAGCTTCTTCATGTCGCTTTGCACCAGCGCCACCAGGCCGATGTAGATCACCGCGATCAACGACAGCGCGATGATGAACCAGGCCCACTGGTGGCTGGCATCGGGCACGATCGGCAGCGAGAAACGCACGAAGCCGTAGGCGCCGAGCTTGAGCATGATCGCCGCCAGCACCACCGAGCCGCCGGTGGGGGCTTCCACGTGCGCGTCGGGCAGCCAGGTGTGCACCGGCCACATCGGCACCTTGACCGAGAACGCCGCCAGGAAGGCGAAGAACAGCCACGTCTGCGCGCCATCGCGCAGCGGCAGCTGGTGCCAGGTGAGGATGTCGAAGCTGCCGTCGCTCTTGTAGTACAGGTACAGCAGCGCCACCAGCATCAGCAGCGACCCGGCCAGCGTGAAGAGGAAGAACTTGAACGCCGCGTACACCCGCTTGGGGCCGCCCCAGACGCCGATGATGATGTACATCGGGATTAGCGTGCCCTCGAAGAAGGTGTAGAACAGCACCCCGTCGAGCGCGCAGAACACGCCCACCATCAGGCCCGACAGCACCAGGAACGCGCCCATGTACAGGGCCACACGTTCGGTGATGACCTGCCAACCGGCGAGCACGACCATCACGGTCATGAACGCGGTGAGCGGCACGAACCACAGCGAGATGCCATCGATGCCGAGGTGGTAGCGCACGTGGAAGCGCTCGATCCACGACACGTCCTCCTGGAACTGCATGGCCGCGGTGTGGGTGTCGAAGCCGCCGATCAGCGGCAGCGTCACCAGCAGCGACGCGATCGAGCCGAGCAAGGCCACCCAGCGCACGGCGCGCGCGTTGGCGTCGCGGCCGAGCGCGAACAGCAGCACGCCAAACGCGATGGGCAACCAGATGGCGGCGCTCAGAAGACCCATGTTGTTGTTCTCCGGGGCTCTCGTCTAGCGCGACCAGAGCGCCGACAGCGCGGGCGCCAGGTTCGGCCAGATGCGCCAGGTCAGCAGGCCGAACACGCCCAGCAGCATGACCAGGGCATACCAATACAGGTGACCCGTCTGCAGCAGGCGCGCCAGGCGTGCGAAGCCGCCCACCATGGCAGCCGAGCCGTCGATCGCCACGCCATCGATGAGACCCTGGTCGCCACCCTTCCACAAGCCGCGGCCCACGGCGCGCGCGGCAGGCGCGATCAGGTTCTCGTTGATCCAGTCCATGTAGTACTTGTTCTCGAGCAGCCGCAGCACGGGGCGGAACGTGCGCGCCAGCGTCTGCGGAATCGACGGCTGCCTGAGATAGAACCACCAGGCCATCGCCACGCCCGCGACTGCCAGCCAGAACGGCAGCGACGTCAACGCATGGACGGCCATCGCGCCGGCGCCGTGAAAGTTCTCGGCCAGTTCCTTCATCGCGCCATGGCGCGTGGCATCGACGGCGATCGAATCCTTGAAGAAGTCGCCGAACAACACCGGCTCGATCGTCCAGGCGCCGATCACCACCGACGGGATGGCCAGCGCCACCAGAGGCCCCGTCACCACCCACGGTGACTCGTGCGGGTAGTGCGAGGCCTCGCCATGGTCGTCGTGATGGTCGTGTTCGCCGGGGAACGGCTTGTGATGGAAACGCTCCTGGCCGTGGAAGACCAGGAAGTACATGCGGAATGAATAGAACGCGGTGACGAACACGCCCGCGGTGACCGCGAACGCCGCAAAGCCGGCGCCCGGCAGCTGGCTGGCATGCACCGCCTCGATGATCGAGTCCTTCGAGTAGAAGCCGGCGAAGAACGGCGTGCCGATCAGCGCCAGCGAGCCGAGCAGTGACGTGATCCAGGTGATGCGCATGTACTTGGCCAGGCCGCCCATGTTGCGGATGTCCTGGTCGTGGTGCATGCCGATGATCACCGAGCCGGCGGCCAGGAACAGCAGCGCCTTGAAGAACGCGTGCGTCATCAGATGGAACACGGCGACCGAATAAGCGGAGGCGCCGAGCGCCACCGTCATGTAGCCGAGCTGACTGAGCGTGGAGTACGCGACCACGCGCTTGATGTCGTTCTGCACCACGCCGAGGAAGCCCATGAACAGCGCGGTGATCGCGCCGATCACCAGCACGACGCTGAGCGCGGTGTCCGACAGCTCGAACAGCGGGCTCATGCGCGCCACCATGAAGATGCCCGCCGTGACCATCGTCGCGGCGTGGATCAGCGCCGAGATCGGTGTCGGGCCTTCCATCGAATCGGGCAGCCACACGTGCAGCGGAAACTGCGCGCTCTTGCCCATCGCGCCGATGAACAGGCAGATGCAGGTCACGCTGATCAGCATCCATTCGGTGCCCGGCAGCGTGGCCCCTGGCTTCGCCAGCTCGGCACCCTTGGCGAACACCTCGGCGTAGTTCAGCGAGCCGAGATAGGTGACGATCAGGCCGATGCCGAGGATGAAGCCGAAGTCGCCGACGCGGTTGACGATGAACGCCTTCAGGTTGGCGAAGATCGCGCTGGGCCGCGTGTACCAGAAGCCGATCAGCAGGTAGCTCACCAGGCCCACCGCCTCCCAGCCGAAGAACAGCTGCAGGAAGTTGTTGCTCATCACGAGCATCAACATCGAGAAGGTGAACAGCGAGATATAGGCGAAGAAACGCTGGTAGCCGGGATCGTCTTCCATGTAGCCGATGGTGTAGATGTGCACCATCAGCGAGACGAAGCTCACCACCGCCATCATCATCGCGGTGAGGCCGTCGACCAGGAATCCGATCTCCATCTTCAGGCCGCCGACCACCATCCACTCGTAGATCGTGGCGTTGAAGCGGGCGCCGTCGGCGACCACCAGCTTGAGCACGATCGCCGAGGCCAGGAACGACACCGCCACGCCGAGGATCGTGACCCGGTGCGCGCCACGGCGGCCGACCTTGCTGCCGAACAGGCCCGCCACCACGGCACCGACGAGCGGCGCCAGCGCAGCGGTCAACAGCAGATTGGGAGAGATGCTTGCCATGTGGGTGCGGTCTGCGCGTCAGCCTTTGAGCGCGTCGAGGTCTTCGACATCGATGGTGGCGCGGTTGCGGAACAGCACCACCAGGATCGCCAGGCCGATCGCCGATTCGGCGGCGGCCACCGTGAGAATGAAGAACACGAACACCTGGCCATGCATGTCGCCCATGTAGTGCGAGAAAGCCACGAAGTTGAGATTGACCGCCAACAGCATCAACTCGATGGCCATCAGCAGCACGATCAGGTTGTGCCGGTTGAGGTAGATGCCCACCACCGACAGCGCGAACAGCAGTCCGCCGAGCGAGAGGTAGTGGCCGAGCGTGATGGTGCCAAGAGTCATGCCTTGCCTCCCGCGGTGCCGCCGGCAGGCGCCTCGGGCGGGCGCGGCTCGACCACCGGATTCATCTGCACGATGCGCAGGCGGTCGGCCTTGCGCGCCTTCATCTGCTCGGCAGGGTCGATGTAGCGGCTGTCCTTGCGGCGACGCAGCGTCAGCGAGATCGCCGCGACGATGGCCACCAGCAGCAGCACCGCGGCCACCTGCAACGGGTACAGGTACTGCGTGTAGATCGTCACGCCGAGCAGCTTGGTGTTGCCGGTCGTGGCCGCGGCGCCGGCCATCGCCGGCGCGCTGCGCACGTCGAAGCCGCGCAGCAGCACGAACGCCATCTCCAGCGCGATCACCGCGCCCACCAGGCCGGCCAGCGGCAGATGCTTCCAGAAGCCCTCGCGAAAGCGGTCGCTGTTCAAGTCGAGCATCATCACCACGAAGAGGAACAGCACCATCACCGCGCCCACGTAGACGAGCACCAGCGCGATGGCCAGGAACTCGGCGCGCAGCAGCAGCCACACGCAGGCCGCATTGCCGAACGCGAGCACCAAGAAGAGAGCGGCATGCACCGTGCTGCGCGCGGTGATCACGCGCGCGCCGGCAAACAGCAACACGGCCGAGAACAGATAGAAGAGCGCGCTGGTCATGGTTTGTTGTTGTGCGAAGGCGCCGCTGCAGCGTCAGCGGTACTTGGCATCGGCCGCGCGGGCGGCGGCGACTTCCTTCTCGTAGCGGTCACCGACCGCCAGCAGCATGTCTTTGGTGAAGTAGAGGTCGCCACGCTTCTCGCCGTGGTATTCGAAGATGTGGGTCTCGACGATCGAGTCGACCGGACAGCTCTCTTCGCAGAAGCCGCAGAAGATGCACTTGGTGAGGTCGATGTCGTAGCGCGTGGTGCGTCGCGTGCCGTCGGCGCGCACGTCGCTCTCGATCGTGATGGCCATCGCCGGACACACCGCCTCGCACAGCTTGCAGGCGATGCAGCGCTCCTCGCCATTGTCGTAGCGGCGCAGCGCGTGCAGGCCGCGGAAGCGCGGCGACAGCGGCGTCTTCTCTTCCGGGAACTGCACGGTGATCTTCTTTTGCAGGAAGTGCCGTCCGGTGAGCTTCATGCCCTTGAACAACTCCAGCAGCATGAAGCTGGAGACGAAGTCCTTGATCGCGGTTGCGCCGGCCATCGGGTTTTCACTTCCAAATGTTCAGAGGGGTTTGCATCCACAGGCCCACCACCACCAGCCACACCAGCGTGACCGGAATGAAGATCTTCCAGCCCAACCGCATGATCTGGTCGTAGCGATACCGCGGGAACGTGGCGCGCACCCACAGGAACACGGTGACGACGGCGAAGGTCTTGCCGAACAGCCAGAACCAATCCCAGAACCATTGCGTCTGAACGATCCACCCGGGCGTGGCCATGCCCACCAGCGAGAAGCCGATCGGCGCGGTCCAGCCGCCGAGGAACATCGTCGTCGCCAGCACCGAGACCAGCCACATGTTGGCGTACTCGGCGAGGAAGAACATCGCGAACGCCATGCCCGAGTACTCGATCATGTGGCCGGCCACGATCTCGGATTCGCCCTCCACCACGTCGAACGGATGGCGGTTGGTCTCGGCCAGGCCCGAGATGAAATAGACCAAGAAGATCGGCAGCAGCGGCAGCCAGTTCCACGACAGGAAGGTGGCGCCGTGGTCGGCGAACCAGCCGCGCGCCTGCACCTGCACGATCTCGGTCAGATTCAGGCTGCCCGACACCATCAGCACCACCACCAGCGCAAAGCCCATCGCGATTTCGTAGCTGACCATCTGTGCCGACGCGCGCAACGCACCGAGGAACGCGTACTTCGAGTTCGACGCCCAGCCGGCGATGATGACGCCGTAGACCTCGAGCGACGTGATGGCCATCAGGAAGAGCAGCCCGGCGTTGATGTTCGACACCGCGATCTCGGGGCCGAACGGCACCACGGCCCAGGCCGCGAGCGCAGGCATGATGGTCATCACCGGGCCGAGGAAGAACAGGCCCTTGTTGGCCGCTGCCGGGCGGATGATCTCCTTGAAGACCAGCTTCACCGCGTCGGCGATCGGCTGCAGCAGGCCGAACGGGCCCACGCGGTTGGGGCCGGGCCGAATCTGCGACCAGCCGATGGCCTTGCGCTCCCACAACGTGAGGTAGGCCACGCAGCCCATCAGCGGTACCACCAGCACGATGATCTTGATCAGATTCCAACCCACCAGCAGCGCGGCAGACCAGCCTTCGGCGCCGAACATCGAGACGCCGTAGTCGTTGAGTTGCGCCAGCATCGCCTGCACCTTCAAGCCGCCTCGATGCCGATGGCGCCGAACATCGCACCCAGCGAAGCCGTGCTCGCATGACCCGCGGCCAACCGCACGGCGGTGGCGGCCAGCGAAGCGTCTTCGCACGCCGGCAGCACGGCCATGAAATCGCCTTGCGACACACGCACGTGGGCTCCGGTCTGCAGGCCGAGCTGCCTCCACAGTGGTGTCGGCAGCCCGACCCGCGGCGCTTGCGCGTCGCGCGTGGCCTGCAGTGCGGCCGAGCGGCGCACGAGCGCGTCGGTGCAGTAGATCGGCACGTCGGAGACGCGCTCCAGTCCACGCGACGCGGCAGACAGCACCGGTGCCGCGGCAGGCGTGTTGGACAGCCGGTTCGCCGCGTCGGTGCCCGTCAGCGCTTCGTCGCGCACCGCTTCCGAGCTCTCGTGATCGAAGCCTTGCAGACCCAACAGGTTGCCGAGCACGCGCAGCACCTTCCATGCGGGCCGCGCCTCACCGAACGGCTTGACCACGCCGTGAAAGCCCTGCACGCGCCCCTCGGCGTTGACGAACGTGCCCGCCGTCTCGGAGAACGGCGCAATCGGCAGCAGCACATCGGCGTTGTCGACGGCGGCGTCGCGGAACGGCGTCAACGCCACCACGAGACCGGACCCTTGCAGGGCCGCGCGGGCAGCCGACGGATTGGCGCCGTCGAGCGCCGGCTCGACGTTCAACAACAGCAGCGCCTTCATCGGCTGGCTCAGCATCTGGCCGGCGTGCAGGCCGGCAGGCCCAGGCAATGCGCGCACCCATTGCGCGCCCACGCTGTTGGCCGCCTCACCGAGGCAACCGACGCTGGCGCCGCACTGCTCGGCGATCCAGTGCGCCAGCGACAGCAGCGTACCGGCCTGTGGATGCTGCATCGCCGCGTTGCCGAGCAGCACGGCCTTGCGCTCGCCCGACATCAACTGGGTGGCGATCGCACGCGCCGCGTCGCTCGGCTCGCCGGCCACCGGCGCGCTCACGCCCTTGGCCTGGGCGACGGCGCCGGCGACCTCGGCCAGCGCCGATGCCCATCCGCTCGGTGCCGCGGTGAACTTGTGCGCCACGGCCATCGCCCAGTCGTCGTGCACTGCATGCAGGCTCATCACCTGGCCGCCGCGGCGCGCTGCCTGGCGGATGCGCAATGCGAACAGCGGATGGTCCTTGCGCAGGAACGATCCGATCAGGAACACCCGATCCAGCGTCGTCAACGCGGCGACGGCCAAGCCGAGCCAGCGCGCCGCACCGTCTGGCGCGCGATTGCCGAAGTCGCTGTGGCGCAGGCGGTGATCGATGCTCTGGCTGCCCAACCCGCGCACGAGCTTGGCCAGCAGGTGCAGTTCTTCGAGCGTGCTGTGCGGCGAGCCGAGCGCGCCGATGCCCGACGCGCCGTGCTCGGCCTTGATGCGCTTCAAGCCGTCGGCCACGTAGTGCAGCGCGGCATCCCAGGTCACCGCGCGCCATTGCCCATCGTGCTTGATCATCGGGCTGGCCAGCCGCGACTCGGCATTGAGGGCCTCGTAGCTGAAACGATCGCGATCGGCGATCCAGCACTCGTTGACGGCTTCGTTCTCCAGCGGCACCACCCGCATCACGCGGTCGGCCTTGACCTGCGCCACCAGGTTGGCGCCGGTGGAGTCGTGCGGGCTCACGCTCTTGCGGCGCGACAACTCCCAGGTGCGGGCGCTGTAGCGGAAGGGCTTGCTGGTGAGCGCGCCGACCGGGCAGATGTCGATCATGTTGCCCGACAGCTCGGAGTCGACCGTCGTGCCGACGAAGGTGGTGATCTCGGAATGCTCGCCGCGGTGCTGCATGCCGAGCTCCATGATGCCGCCCATCTCCTGGCCGAAGCGCACGCAGCGAGTGCAATGGATGCAGCGGCTCATCTCTTCCATCGAGATCAGCGGACCGACGTTCTTGTGGAACACCACGCGCTTTTCTTCGCTGTAGCGCGAGGCCGAGCCGCCGTAGCCCACCGCCAGGTCTTGCAGCTGGCACTCGCCGCCCTGGTCGCAGATCGGGCAGTCGAGCGGGTGGTTGATCAGCAGGAACTCCATCACCGCCTGCTGCGCCTTGATCGCCTTGTCGCTCTTGGTGCGCACGATCATGCCCTGCGTCACCGGCGTCGCGCAGGCCGGCATCGGCTTTGGCGCCTTCTCGATCTCGACCAGGCACATGCGGCAGTTGGCCGCGATGCTCAGCTTCTTGTGGTAGCAGAAGTGCGGCACGTAGATGCCCGCAGCGTCGGCCGCATGCATGACCATGCTGCCTTCGGCCACGCTGACCTTCTTGCCGTCGAGTTCGATTTCGACCATGAGCGTTCGTTTGTCGGATCAGGCTGGCGCCAGCTCGGCCACCGCGGCCTTGCGCTGCGCGCCGGGGCCGACCATGCAGCGCTTGTGCTCGACGTGGTACGCGAACTCGTCGCGGAAATGCTTGAGCATGCCGCGCACCGGCATCGCGGCCGCATCCCCCAACGCGCAGATCGTGCGGCCCATGATGTTGTCGGCCACCGAGTCGAGCAGCTTCAGATCCTCGGGCCGGCCCTGGCCGTGCTCGATGCGATGCACCATGCGCCACAGCCAGCCGGTGCCTTCGCGGCACGGCGTGCACTGTCCGCACGACTCGTGCATGTAGAAGTACGACAGCCGCAGCAGCGCGTCGACCATGCAGCGCGTTTCGTCCATCACGATCACCGCGCCCGAGCCGAGCATCGACCCGGCCTTGGCGCAGGCGTCGTAATCCATCGTGATGTCCATCATGATCGACGCGGGCAGCACCGGCGCCGACGCGCCGCCGGGAATCACGGCCTTCAGCTTGCGCCCGCCCTTGACGCCCCCGGCGAGCTCGAGCAACTTGGCGAACGGCAGGCCCATCGGGACCTCGTAGTTGCCCGGCAGCTCGACGTCGCCGACCACCGAGAAGATTTTGGTACCACCGTTGTTCGGCTTGCCGATCGCCAGATAGGCCTCGCCGCTGTGGTTGATGATCCACGGCACGGCCGCGAAGGTCTCGGTGTTGTTGACAGTGGTGGGCTTGCCGTACAGGCCGTAGCTGGCCGGGAACGGCGGCTTGAACCGCGGCTGGCCCTTCTTGCCCTCGAGCGATTCGAGCAGGCCGGTCTCCTCGCCGCAGATGTAGGCGCCGAAACCGTGGAACGCATGCAGCTGGAACTTGAAGCCGCTGCCGAGGATGTCGTCGCCGAGGTAGCCGGCTTCGCGCGCCTCGCGCAGCGCCTCTTCGAAGCGCTCGTAGAGCTCGAAGATCTCGCCGTGGATGTAGTTGTAGCCGACGGTGGTGCCCATCGCGTAGGCGGCAATCGCCATGCCCTCGATCACGATGTGGGGGTTGTAGGCGAGGATGTCGCGGTCCTTGCAGGTGCCGGGTTCGCCCTCGTCGGAGTTGCACACCAGGTACTTCTGCACCGGCAGCGCGCGCGGCATGAAGCTCCACTTCAGGCCGGTGGGAAAGCCTGCGCCGCCGCGGCCGCGCAGGCCCGAAGTCTTGACCTCGGCCACCACCTGCTCGGGCGTGAGACCGGCACTGCCGTCCTTGCCGAGCATCTTCTTCAGCGCCCGGTAGCCACCGCGTGCCTCGTAGTCCTTCAAGCGCCAGTTGCTGCCATCGAGGCCGGCGTAGATCTGGGCACCGATGTGGCGATCGTGGAAGCAGGTCGCGCGGCCATCGGCCTGGAACTTCGACAGGTCGGGCAGCAGGATCATTTTGCACTCGCCTTCAGCGTGTCGACCAATTCATCGACCCGCGCATCGCTCATGGTGCTCACCATCTGCCGGTCGTTGACCAGCATCACCGGGGCGTCGGCGCAGGCACCCAAGCATTCGCTCTTCTGCACGGTGAACAGGCCGTCGGCAGTGGTGCCGCCCTCTTCGATGCCCAGGCGATGGCACAGGTGCTCGAGCGCGTGTTGGCCGTCGCGCAGCTGGCACGGCAAGTTGGTGCAGACGTTGAGCTTGAAACGGCCCACCGGCTGCTGGTTGTACATGTTGTAGAACGTGGTCACTTCGCGCACCGCGATCGGCGGCATGCCGAGATATGCAGCCACGGTCTCTTCGGCCTCGGCGCTGACCCAGCCCTGCTCGTGCTGCACGATGGCCAGGCAGGCCATGACGGCCGACTGCTTCTGCTCGGCCGGGTACTTGGCCACCTCACGCGCGAAGCGCTCCAGGGTCGATTCGCTCAAATTCATCGGTCAACCTCGCCGAACACGATGTCCATCGTGCCGATGATCGCCACCGCGTCGGCGATCATGTGGCCGCGGCTCATCTCGTCGAGCGCAGACAAATGCGCGAAGCCGGGTGGGCGGATCTTCATGCGGTAGGGCTTGTTGGCGCCGTCGCTCACCAGGTAGATGCCGAACTCGCCCTTGGGGTGTTCCACCGCCGCGTAGGCCTCGCCCTCGGGCACGTGCATGCCTTCAGTGAAGAGCTTGAAGTGGTGGATCAGCTCTTCCATGTTGGCCTTCATGTCGACCCGCGACGGTGGCGCGACCTTCAGGTTGTCGGTGATCACCGGGCCGTCGTGCGTGCGCAGCCAGTCGACGCATTGCCGGATGATGCGATTGGCCTGGCGCATCTCCTCGATGCGCACCAGATAACGATCGTAGGTGTCGCCGTTGACGCCCAGCGGCAGGTCGAAATCCATGCGGTCGTAGACCTCGTAGGGCTGGTGCTTGCGCAAGTCCCACGCGATGCCCGAGCCGCGCAGCATCGGGCCGCTCATGCCGAGATTCAACGCGCGTTCCGGTGTGACGACACCGATCCCCACGGTGCGCTGCTTCCAGATGCGGTTGTCGGTGAGCAGCGTTTCGTATTCGTCGACATAAGTGGGAAAGCGCTTCACGAAATCATCGATGAACTCGAGCAGCGAACCCTGCCGGTTGTCGTTCAGCGCCTTGATCGCGCGCTCGTTGCGGATCCGGCTGGCCTTGTACTGCGGCATCGAATCGGGCAGGTCGCGGTAGACGCCGCCGGGTCGGAAGTACGCCGCGTGCATGCGCGCGCCCGACACCGCCTCGTACATGTCGAGAATGTCTTCGCGCTCGCGGAAGCAGTAGATGAAGATGTTCATCGCGCCGCAATCCAGCCCGTGCGCACCGAGCCACAGCAGGTGGTTGAGCAGGCGCGTCAGCTCGGAGAACATCACGCGGATGTACTGCGCGCGCTCGGGCACCTGAATGCCCAGCAACTTCTCGATCGCCAGGCAGTAGGCGTGCTCGTTGCACATCATCGACACGTAGTCGAGCCGGTCCATGTACGGCAGCGCCTGGATGAAGGTCTTGCTCTCGGCCAGCTTCTCGGTCGCACGGTGCAGCAGGCCGATGTGCGGGTCGGCGCGCTGGATCACCTCGCCGTCGAGCTCCAGCACGAGGCGCAGCACACCATGTGCCGCGGGGTGCTGCGGCCCGAAGTTCAATGTGTAGTTCTTGATCTCAGCCATGGCACACCGGCACAGCGTATCCAGCCAAGCGGACACCGCGGAACCGGCTCCGCCGGGCCGCCGGTGTCGCCCCCTGGGGGGAGGCGGCCCCAGGCCGCTTCGGGGGGATCGTCATACTCCACCGTACTTCTCTTCGCGCACCACCCGCGGCGTGATCTCGCGCGGCTCGATCGTCACCGGCTGATAGATCACGCGCTTCTTCTCGGCGTCGTAGCGCATCTCGACATGGCCCGACACCGGAAAATCCTTGCGCATCGGATGGCCGATGAAACCGTAGTCGGTGAGGATGCGTCGCAGATCGACGTGGCCCTCGAAGATCACGCCGTACAGATCGAACGCCTCGCGCTCGAACCAGTTGGCGCCGCTCCAGATCTCGGTGACCGATGGCACCACCGGCACGTCGTCGTCGGGCGCGAACACCTTCAAGCGCACGCGCCAGTTGTGCGTGACCGACAGCAGGTGCGAGACCACGCAGTAGCGCGGCCCGTCCCACGGTTGATTGCGGTAGCCCGAATAGTCGACGCCGCACAGGTCCATCAGCTGCTCGAACTTCAGCTCGGAGTGGTCGCGCAGCGTGCGCGCGGCGCCGAGGTAGTCGTCGGCGCTGACGGTGACGGTGATCTCGCCCCGATCGCGCACCAGCTTGCGGATGCTGGCGCCGAGGATGGTTTGCAGGGCGGACTGCAGCGTGTCGAGGCGGCTCATGTCAGTCGGCGCCGGGCCGCCCCAAGCCGACTGGGCCCCCTCGGGGGGGTGAGCCCGCGCCGAGCGAGCGCCTGCGCGCTCGCGAGCGGCTGGCGAACGCCTTGCGGCCTGCAGGCCGCAAGGCAGCCAACGACGTGAGCGTGGGGGCCGTCATGCTCTGGCGATCGTGTTCTCGCGGCGGATCTTGGCTTGCAGCTGCAAGATGCCGTACAGGAGCGCCTCTGCAGTGGGCGGGCAGCCGGGTACGTAGACATCGACCGGCACGATGCGGTCACAGCCGCGCACCACCGAATAGCTGTAGTGGTAGTAACCGCCGCCGTTGGCGCACGAGCCCATCGAGAGCACCCAGCGCGGCTCGGCCATCTGGTCGTACACCTTGCGCAGCGCCGGCGCCATCTTGTTGCACAGCGTGCCGGCCACGATCATCAAGTCGCTCTGTCGCGGGCTCGGGCGGAACAGCATGCCGAAGCGGTCGATGTCGTAGCGCGCGGCGCCGGCGTGCATCATCTCCACTGCACAGCAGGCCAGGCCGAATGTCATCGGCCACAACGACCCGGTCTTGGACCAGTTGATCAGCTTGTCGACCGAGGTGGTGACGAAGCCTTCCTTGAGTACGCCTTCAATGCCCATAGCGCGGTTGCCTCATTCCCAGTCGAGGGCGCCCTTCTTCCACTCGTAGAAGAAGCCGACGACCAGAATGGCCAGGAAGATCATCATCGCCCAGAAGCCCGGCGCACCGATTTCCTTGAGTGCGACGGCCCACGGAAAGAGGAACGCGATCTCCAGGTCGAACAGGATGAACAGGATCGCGACGAGGTAGTAGCGCACGTCGAACTTCATGCGGGCGTCTTCGAATGCCTCGAAGCCGCATTCGTAGGGGCTGTTCTTCTGCGCGTCGGGCCGGTTGGGACCGAACACGAAGCCGATGAGTTGCGGCGCGACGCCGACGGCCACCCCCACCAGGATGAACAGGATCACGCTCAGGTAGGGTTGCAGGTCCATGATCGGGTTGTGTCGGGACGAGCGCTGCGCATCGGATCAGAACCTGCCCTAGTCGCATCGTTGGTGCCGACGGCGAGACTCGAACTCGCACAGCTTTCGCCACTACCCCCTCAAGATAGCGTGTCTACCAATTTCACCACGTCGGCACGGCGGTCACGAGAGCCCGATTGCCCGGCAAAGGCCTCGAGGACAGGCCTCTGAACAGCTGGCGATTCTAATGCGATTCCCTCGTGCAGCCGTTGTCGGGTGGACACGCGATGCCCTGTCCGCGCGCAAGCACAACGCGAATCGCCGCGCGCCCGGTCAATGGCCGCTTGCGCGCGACGCACAAGCTTCAGCGTGCGGCTGAAGCAGCGGGTACCGCGGGTGCTGCGGCGCTGGCGGCGGCGCCGGGAATGATCGCGCCGGGGATCACCGCCGCAGGAGTCGATGCCGCCGCGCTGGCCGCAACGGCCGGCCGGTCGAGCACGGTTTCACCGCCGCTGCGCACCTTGCCGCCAGCCGACACGAAGGCCAACGCGAGCGTGCACACGAAGAACACGCTGGCGCACACCGCGGTCGAGCGCGACAGGAAGTTGGCGCTGCCGGTGGCGCCGAACAAGCTGCCCGAGGCGCCGCTGCCGAACGAGGCGCCCATGTCGGCGCCCTTGCCGTGCTGGATCAGCACGAGGCCGATCATCACAAACGCAGACAGGATCTGCACGATCAGCACGATGTTGGTCAACAGTTGCATGAGACAGGGGCTCCTGGTTCGCTGGCAGCGCGGCGTTCAGGCCGCGGCGCGACAGATGGCGATGAAGTCATCCGCCTTCAACGACGCGCCGCCGATCAGGCCGCCGTCGATGTCGGGTTGCGTGAAGAGCGCGCGCGCGTTGTCGGCCTTGACGCTGCCGCCGTAGAGGATCTTCATCCGCTCGGCGTGACCGGTGGCCGCTTGCAGCTGGGCGCGCAGCACCGCGTGCACCGCCTGGGCTTGCTCGGGCGAGGCGGTGCGGCCGGTGCCGATGGCCCACACCGGCTCGTAGGCGACGACCATCTCGCCGGCGCAGTGGGCGAGCGTGTGGATCACGGCCGAGAGCTGACGCTTGACCACGGTTTCGGTCTCGCCGGCTTCACGCTGCGCGAGGCTCTCGCCCACGCACACGATCGGCGTCACGCCCTTGGCCAGCGCGGCCTTGGCCTTGTCGGCGACCCCTTGATCGCTCTCTTGATGGAATTGTCGGCGCTCGGAATGGCCGACGATGGCAAAGCGGCAACCGAGATCGGACAACATCGCTGCCGACACTTCGCCGGTGAAGGCGCCCTGTTCGTGCGCCGAACAATCCTGGGCGCCCCAATGCAATGGGCCCCCGCCCCAGGCAGCGGCCGCGTCGGCCAGGTAAGGAAACGGCACACACACCGCCACCTGGCAGGCGAACGGCTGCGCGCGCGCCACGGCGGCCAGCAGCGGCCCGTTGACCGCGCGGCTGCCGTGCATCTTCCAGTTGCCCACCACCAGCTTCGGCCTCATCGCTGCCTCGTCACCAGCGCAGCACGATCTTGCCGATGTGGGCGCCCGACTCCATCAGCGCGTGCGCGTCGGCCGCCTGGGCCGCATCGAACACGCGGTGCACGATGGGCTTGATGCGGCCTGCCTCGATCAGCGGCCACACCTTGGCGCGCAGCGAGGACGCGATGGCGGCCTTGAAGGCTTCGGGCCGCGGACGCAGCGTCGATCCGGTGATGGTGAGGCGGCGGCGCAGCACGTCGCCGGCGTTGAACTCGCTCTTCACGCCACCTTGCACCGCGATGATCACGATGCGGCCTTCGTCGGCCAAGCATTGAACCTCGCGGGCCACGTAGCCACCCGCCACCATGTCGAGTACCACGTCGGCACCGCGGCCGTCGGTGAGGCGCTTGACCTCTTCGACGAAGTCCTGCTCCTTGTAGTTGATCGCCGCGTCGGCACCGATCTCGAGGCAGGCCTTGCATTTGTCGGCACTGCCGGCGGTGACGATCACACGCGCGCCGAACGCCTTGCCGAGCTGGATCGCGGTGACACCGACGCCGCTGGAGCCGCCCTGGACCAGCAGCGTCTCGCCCGCCTTCAAGCCCGCGCGATCGAACACGTTGGTCCAGACGGTGAAGAAGGTTTCGGGCAGGCCCGCGGCCTCGATGTCGTTCAGGCCCTTGGGCACGGGCAGACACTGCGACGCCGGCGCGACGGCCAGTTGCGCGTAGCCGCCGCCGGCGACCAGCGCACACACGCGGTCGCCGACCTTCAAGCCGGCTGCCGCCATCGCCTTGGAGTCACCGCCGATGATCTCGCCCGCGAACTCCAGGCCCGGCAAGTCCGACGCACCGGGTGGCGGCGCATAGGCGCCTTTGCGCTGCAGCACATCGGGTCGGTTGACGCCCGATGCCGCCACGCGCACCAGCACCTCGCCCGCACCCGGCTGCGGATCGGGGCGCTCGGCCAACACCAGCACCTCGGGTGCGCCGAAGCCCTTGATCTCGACGGCTTTCATGCTCGGTGCTCGTTACCGCTGCTGTTCCTGTTGAGGCAGCTGTTGCTGTTGCTGCTCGGCCTGCTCGGTGCCTTGCGGCTCCTCGCGCGGCGCTTCACGGTCGCGCCGCGGCGGACGATCGCCACGGTCCCCGCGGTCGCCCCGATCACCGCGATCGCGACGCGGTGGGCGGTCGCCACGATCGTCTTCCATGCCTTCGGGTCGATCGAGCAGCGCCTTCATCGACAGCTTGACACGGCCCTTCTCGTCGGTCTCGAGCACCTTCACCTTGACGATCTGCCCTTCGCTCAGCACATCGGTCACCTTCTCGATGCGCTGGTGCGCGATCTGGCTGATGTGCAGCAGACCGTCCTTGCCCGGCAGCAGGTTGACCAGCGCGCCGAAGTCGAGGATCTTGGTGATCGGGCCTTCGTACACCTTGCCGACTTCGACGTCGGCGGTGATCTCTTCGATGCGCTTCTTGGCGTAGGCGGCCTTGTCGGCTTCGACCGACGCGATGGTGATGGTGCCGTCTTCGGCGATGTCGATCGTGCAGCCGGTTTCGTCGGTGAGCGCGCGGATCGTCGCACCACCCTTGCCGATGACGTCGCGGATCTTCTCGGGGTTGATCTTCATCGTGTACAGGCGCGGCGCGAACTGCGACACGTCGGCACGCGCGCCGCCCACCGCCTCGACCATCTTGGCCAGGATGTGCAGGCGCGCCTCCTTGGCCTGAGCCAGGGCGACCTGCATGATCTCCTTGGTGATGCCCTGGATCTTGATGTCCATCTGCAGCGCGGTCACGCCGGCGCCGGTGCCGGCGACCTTGAAGTCCATGTCGCCCAGATGATCCTCGTCGCCGAGGATGTCGGTCAGCACCGCGAAGCGGTTGCCGTCCTTGATGAGACCCATCGCGATGCCGGCCACGTGGGCCTTCATCGGCACTCCGGCGTCCATCAGGCTCAGGCAGCCACCGCACACCGAGGCCATCGACGACGAGCCGTTGGACTCGGTGATCTCGCTGACGACGCGGATCGAATACGGGAAGTCTTCCTTGCTCGGCAGGCAGGCGACGAGTGCGCGCTTGGCCAGGCGGCCGTGCCCGATCTCGCGGCGCTTCGGGCTGCCGACGCGGCCGGTTTCGCCGGTGGCGAACGGCGGCATGTTGTAGTGGAGCATGAAGCGCTCCTCGTACTCGCCGGCCAGCGCATCGATGCGCTGCGAGTCGCGTTCGGTGCCGAGCGTCGCGGCCACCAGCGCCTGCGTCTCGCCGCGGGTGAACAACGCGGAGCCGTGCGCACGCGGCAGCACGCCGGCGCGAATCTCGATCGGCCGCACGGTGCGCGTGTCGCGGCCGTCGATGCGCGGCTCGCCGGTGAGGATCTGGCTGCGCACGATGCGCGACTCGATGTCGAACAACAGGCTCTCGACCTTGACCGTGTCGAATGTCAGGCCCTCTTCGGTGAGCGCGCCGACCACGAAGGCATAGGCCTCGCGACAGGCTTGGGTGCGAGCCTGCTTGCTGCGGATCTGATAGGCAACGCGCAGCTTGTCTTCACCCAGCGCGGCGACCTTGGCGATGAATGCCTCGTCCTTGGCCGGCGGCTGCCAGTCCCAAGGGGCCTTGCCGGCGTCGCGCACCAGCTCGTGGATCGCTTCGATCGCGACCTTGCCCTGGTCGTGGCCGAACACCACGGCGCCGAGCATCACTTCTTCGGTCAACTGGTCGGCCTCGGACTCCACCATCAACACGGCGGCTTCGGTGCCGGCCACCACGAGATCGAGCTTGGACTGCGTGAGCTCGGTCTTGCCGGGGTTGAGCACGTACTGGCCGTTGACGTAGCCCACCCGCGCAGCGCCGATCGGGCCGTTGAACGGGATGCCCGAGATCGCCAGTGCCGCAGAGGCGCCGATCAGTGCGGCGATGTCCGCCTGCACCTCGGGGTTGAGCGACAGCACGTGGATGACGACTTGCACTTCGTTGAAGAAGCCGTCCGGGAACAACGGGCGCAGCGGCCGATCGATCAGGCGCGAGGTCAGCGTCTCGAGCTCGCTCGGACGGCCTTCGCGCTTGAAGAAGCTGCCCGGAATCTTGCCGGCGGCATAGGTCTTCTCGATGTAGTCGACGGTCAGCGGAAAGAAGTCCTGCCCGGGCTTGGCCTTCTTGGCCGCGACCACCGTCGCCAACACGACGGTGTCGTCGATGGTCACGAGCACGGCGCCCGACGATTGCCGCGCGACCTCGCCGGTCTCCAGCGTCACGCGGTGTTGTCCCCATTGGAATGTCTTGCTGACCTTGTTGAACAGGCTCATTGAATTGGCTCCAGTTGTGATCGGCGCACCTGCTTCTTCATGAAGGGCGCGCCCACAGCGCATGCACGGTGCGGTGGCATGCAAACCGGGAGCGATAGGACACGACGGCGCGATGCCATTCCAGCGCGGCTCAGGATCCGAGCCTCGTTGGAATGACACAGCAGCGCCAAGATGGGTGCCTCGCTCCGGGATCGGCGCCTGTCACCACCAGGCAACGGGCCGCCGAACAAACAGCCTGCTTACTTGCGCAGGCCGAGCTTGTGGATCAGCGCCGAATAGCGTTCGGCGTCGTTGTTCTTCAGGTAGTCCAGCAATTTGCGACGCCGGCTCACCATCCTGAGCAAGCCGCGCCGGCCGTGGTGGTCTTTCAGATGCGTCTTGAAGTGCGGGGTCAGTTCATTGATGCGTGCGGTGAGCAACGCCACTTGAACTTCAGGAGAGCCGGTGTCCTTGGCGCCACGCGCGTTGGACTTGACGATCTCGGCCTTCTGGCTGATAGCCATCGACATGAACGATTTCCTTTGTGCGTGAAACCGCCCGGGCCGACCAGCCAGGAACGGTTTCAGTTGCCACTTGCGGCTGCAGGTGAAACCGACCCGCGCCGTGCCGTCGTTTCGGTACGGCGCGCGGTCGCACCCCGGCAAAACGACGGGCGATTATAGCCCGAGCGCCTGGGCGAGCCGGGCCACGCCGCGGGTCAGCCGCTCGGGTTCGCGCGACGCAAAGCACCAACGCAGCCAGCCCTCGCCCTCCGGGCCGAAAGCGATGCCGGGCGCCAGTCCGAGGCCGCGTTCGGCCACCAGCCGCTTGGCCAGCGTCAGCGAATCGGTCTGGCCCTCGATCTTGAGGAATGCGTACAGGCCGCCGTCGGGCACGGCGACAGTGACACTGGGCAGTTGCCTCAGGTTGACGAGCAGCAGGTCGCGGCAGGCGCGCAGCCGCTGCACCAGAGAGTCGACGAAAGCGCTGCCCAGTTCGAGCGCGGCGAGCCCGCCGTGCTGCACGAACTCCGGCGCGCACGAGGTGTTGAACTCGATCAGCTTGCCGATCTGCGCCACCACGCCATCGGGCACGACCATCCAGCCCAAGCGCCACCCGGTCATCAAAAAGCTCTTGGAGAAACTGTGCACGACGATCAATCGATCGTCGGGCGTCGCCAGGTCGAGGAAGCTCGGTGCACACAGACCTGCGCCGAACCACATGCGCTCGTACACCTCGTCGGCCACGATCCAAGTGCCGGTGCGCCGGCAATGCGAAAGCAGGGCCTGCTGCTCGTCGCGCGTCAGCGTCCAGCCGGTGGGATTGTTGGGCGAATTGACCAGCACGACCCGGGTCTGCGGTCCGATCGAATCGATCAGCGATTGCACGTCGAGTTGCCACGCGCCCGCCGCATTGGGGGCCAGCGCGATGCGCTTGACCCGCGCGCCCATCATCGTGGGCTGCTGCGTGAGGTTGGGCCACACCGGCACCACGGCGACCACCTCGTCGCCGGCTCCGGCGAGCAGCTGAGTCGCCAGCATCAGCGCATTGACCCCCGAGCTCGTAACCGCGATGCGCTCGGCGCTCATCGCGCCGTGAAACGCCGCCGTGTAACGGGCCAGCGCCTCGCGCAATTCGGGCAGGCCGAGGTTGTGGCCATAGAAGGTTTCGCCGCGCTCGAGCGAGCGCACTGCAGCCTCACGCACGGCCAGCGGCGTGACCTCGTCGCTCTCTCCAAACCAGAAGGCGAGCACGTCGGGGTTCTTGAGTGCGGCGTTGGCCACCTCGCGAATGCGCGAGCTCTGCATGGCGACGACAGTCTCACGCATACAGGCTTTCCGTCGTCACGACCGTTGCTTCGCCCGATGGCGCGAGTACCAACGCGCTGCTCTTGAAATCTCGCATTCGGTTTCCAGTTCGAGTGCAGGGGACGCCGAGCAACCGGCACGGCGCCGGTTGCGGACGGGCCCAAGAGTCAAGAAAGGTCCACATCATCTTTCTCGTTGCGATGACACATCGCAGGTCCGGTTGGCTGCGCGGCGTCGACCGGTCGCTCGACAGCCTGTCCGCACACGGCGCAACCGCGCTGCCCCGCAACCCGGCGTTGGACGTTGCCGAGTCCGAGCAAGCATACACAGTCGCGCACCAATTGCCTGGCGTCACCAAGAACGACGTGACAGTCTCGATCGAAGGTCGTCGCATCATCATCGAAGCGCGCGCGAGCAAGACCGACGAGCGCAAGGATGCCGGCCGCGTGCTGGTGCGTGAACGCGCCGACCCTAGCTGCGCGCGCAGCTTCGTGCTGCCCGAGGAAGTCGATCAGGAGCGCTCGACCGCCAAGCTCGACCACGGCGTGCTGACGCTTGAACTGGTCATGCGTCGAGACGCGAGCGCAGCCCGCATCACCATTAACTGACGCGGGCCTGTCCGCCGGGCGCGTCCAACTGATCGAGTGGCCAGCGCGGGGCGACGTCGAAGGCGTAGTGGCGCGCGGCCACCGCGCCGCGCTGCAAGCGCATGGCCGCAGCCAGCGCGATCATCGCGCCATTGTCGGTACACAGGGCCGGCTCCGGGTAGTGAACCCGAAACCGGCGTTGCGCTGCCAGCGTGTCGAGGCGTTGCCTGAGCAGCGCATTGGCACCCACACCCCCGGCCACGACGAGCCGCCGCAGTCCCGTCTCAGCGAGCGCGCGAACGGCTTTGTGCGCCAGCACATCGACGATCGCAGCCTGCGTCGACGCCGCGAGGTCGGCGTGCTGCTTGGCCGACGGCGCAGGGCCCAGCTTGCGGTGTTGCAGCCACACGGCGGTCTTGAGCCCTGCAAACGAAAAATCCAGATCACCGCTGTTCAACAGCGGGCGCGGCAGCACAAACGCATCGGCGCGCCCCTGCTCGGCCAGCGCCGCCAGGGCTGGTCCACCGGGGTACCCCAGGCCGAGCAGCTTGGCGGTCTTGTCGAAGGCCTCTCCCGCGGCATCGTCGACCGTCTCCCCCAGCAACCGATAACGCCCGACGTCGCTGACCTCCATCAATTGCGTATGCCCGCCCGAGACGAGCAACGCAACGAACGGAAATTGCGGCGGGTCGGCCGACAGGAACGGCGACAACAAGTGACCTTCGAGGTGATGCACGGCCAGGCAAGGTCGATCCAGCGCCGCCGCAATCGCATTGGCGCACGCGGCACCGACCAGCAGCGCGCCGGCCAAGCCGGGGCCGCGTGTGAAGGCAACGACGTCCAGGTCATGCAGCTCGCAGCCCGCTCGCTCGAGCACCTGCCGAAGCAACGGCAGGACGCGACGCACGTGATCGCGCGACGCCAGCTCGGGCACCACACCGCCATAGGCGTGATGCATGTCGGCCTGACTGTGCAACGCATGCGCGCGCAGGCTCGGCACCTCTTGTGCGCAGGCGCTGACCACAGCGACGCCGGTCTCGTCGCAGGACGACTCGATCCCGAGAACGTTCATGCCAACATGGTGTAACCGACGGTATCTTCAGTTCGCCTGGCGCCCAAAGGGCAGCAATACATCACACATCCTCATGGGGACATACCCTTGGGCGCCCGGCGCGGCTCTTGTTGTGGGGGCGCTCGCGCGGTTACTCTTGCAGCGCTTTCCGCTGAACAACATGGCGGATTTTCCGAACCGAACGTTGGGCCCATGAAAGAGTTCAAGCTCACTGCGTGGCCGGAGTTGCCGGCACCATACCAACGCATCGCATACCGTCGCATGCTCAGCGACATGTCGCATCGCTTCATCACCGCGCAGCAGTTGTGTGACAGCAGCGGCGCCACCAAGCTCGAAGTACGGGTGTTCCTGCAGATGCTGGCCGAGCGCGGCTTGCTGCGCGAGCGCGATCACGAAGACTCGCAGGGACTGTTCGGGCCGTTGGGCGGTTGGCTGCGCCGCGCATGGCATGGCGAGAACGCGACGCACTGATCGACCGGGTTTCACAGATCGATGCAACAAGGCCCGTTTCGACGGGCCTTGTTGCTTTCGAGCACGGCGCGACGCTTGGCCATTCACCCGCATCAATGATTCTCTTTGACTTGATTGATCGAGTACTTGGGAATCTCGATCGTCACGTCGCGATTGGACAGGATGGCCTGGCACGACAGTCGCGAGGTCGGCGCCAACCCCCAGGCACGGTCGAGCAGATCCTCTTCGGACTCATCCATCTCGCCAAGTGACTCGAAGCCTTCGCGCACGATCACATGGCAGGTGGTGCACGCGCAGCTCATCTCGCAGGCATGTTCGATGGCGATGCCGTTCTCGAGCATGGCTTCGCACAAAGAGGTGCCGGCAGGTGCCTCGATGCTGTCACCTTGCGGGCAGTACTCGGGATGCGGCAGGATGCGAATGACTGGCATCACACTTCTTCGACCCGGCGGCCGGTGAGTGCCGATCGGATGCTGCGGTTCATGCGCATCGCGGCGAAGCCCTCGGTGCTGTCGGCCAGTGCATCGAGCGCGGCGCGGATCGCAGCGGGCTCGTCGCCACGACGTGCAGTGTCCAATTCGGCGATGCGCCGCTCGATCGACGTGCGCTCCGGCGCACTCAACAGATCGCCGTCGGCCGCCAGCGCGGCCTGTGTCGCCAACCCAAGCCGATCGGCATCGACGCGGACTTCACGCAGCGCGCGTTCGCGCATGTCGACCTCGGCACTGCCGAATCCCTCGCGTAGCATGCGCGCGACGTCGTCGTCGGACAGGCCGTAGCTGGGCTTGACCACCACCGAAGCCTCGACGCCCGAGGCCAGCTCGCGGGCCGCCACCGAGAGCAGGCCATCGGCGTCGACCTGGAATGTGACGCGGATGCGCGCCGCGCCGGCGGCCATCGGTGGAATGCCGCGCAGCTCGAAGCGTGCCAATGAGCGGCAGTCGCTGACCAGTTCGCGCTCGCCCTGCACCACCTGAATGGCCATCGCGGTCTGGCCATCTTTGAAGGTGGTGAACTCCTGCGCCTTGGCAACCGGGATCGTGGTGTTGCGCTCGATGATCCGCTCGACCAGCCCACCCATGGTCTCGATGCCGAGCGACAACGGAATGACGTCGAGCAACAGCAGTTCGCCTTCGCGCGAGTTGCCTGCCAACGCGTTGGCCTGAATGGCAGCACCCAAGGCAACCACCTGGTCCGGATCGAGGTTGGTCAGCGCCGGCCGCTCGAAGTAGCTCTCCACTGCGCGCCGCACCGCCTGCATGCGGGTCGACCCGCCAACCAGCACGATGCCTTGCACTTCGTCTTTTTCGATTCGCGCGTCACGCATCACCTTGCGCAGCACGGCGATCGTGCGCTCGACCAACGGCCGAGTCGCGGCGTCGAATGCCACTCGATCGATCGGCACCTCGAGCGTGCCCTCGGACAGGTCGGCGCGCACGTTCGCGCGATCGAGATCGGTCAACGATTCCTTGGCGGCGCGCGCGGCGCTCAACATCGCTTGCTTGTCGTGTGCCGTTTCGGCGGTCATCCGCGCATGCGCCAGAGCCCACGCCGCCAGTGCGCGATCGAAGTCGTCGCCACCCAATGCCGAGTCGCCACCGGTGGCGACGACTTCGAACACGCCGCGCGACAAGCGCAACAACGACACGTCGAAGGTGCCGCCGCCCAGGTCGTAGATCAGATACAGACCTTCGCTGCCGTTGTCCAGGCCGTAGGCCAGTGCCGCGGCAGTGGGCTCGTTGATCAGCCGCATCACCTTCAGGCCGGCCAGTTCGGCGGCGTCTTTGGTCGCCTGGCGCTGCGCATCATCAAAGTACGCCGGCACGGTGATCACGGCACCGAACAGATCGCTGTCCAATGAATCCTCGGCGCGTTGACGCAGCGTGGCCAGAATCTGGGCTGACACCTCGACCGGCGACTTCAAACCCTGCGGCGTGCGCACCTGTACCATGCCCTGGCCATCGATCAACTGGTAGGGCAGGCGCCCGGCGTCTGGCAGATCGGCGAGCTTGCGCCCCATCAGGCGCTTGACCGACGCGATCGTGTGCTCGGGATCCGCGCCTTGCATCGCTTGGGCTTCAGGACCGATGTCGCAGCCGCCGTCATCGCGATAGCGCACGATCGACGGCAGCAACACACGGCCTTGGTCATCGGGCAGGCATGACACATGGCCGTGCTGCATCGCAGCCACCAAGGAGTGGGTGGTGCCGAGGTCGATTCCTACCGCGACGCGGCGGGTGTGCGGATCAGGGCTCTGGCCGGGTTCCGACAGCTGCAGCAGCGCCATGCGTCAGGCCTCCAACGTTTCGAGCCTGCGCTCGATCTCGGCGCGCAAACGAGCCAGGAACATCCACTCGCGCAGTTTGGGCAGCGCCGCGCCAAAGTCTTGACGGTCGTCCAAGTCGCTGCGTACCGTCTCGTGAACGGCTTTCAGTCGCGCCGCGACCTCGGCATCCAGGGCCTTCACCGCGTCGGCTGAAGGCGCTTCGGCCAACGCTTCATGCCAGTGCATCTGGCGCATCAGGATGTCATGCGGCACCGGCGCCTTGTCTTGGCCTTCCACGGAATGACCAGCCAACTCGCACAGGTAGGTGGCGCGCGCCAGAGGATCCTTCAAACGACGATGCGCTTCGTTCACGCGCACGGCCCATTGCATCGCCAGGCGCTGCGCGGCGGCGCCTTCGGAAGCGAAGCGGTCGGGGTGAACGCTCGACTGCAATCGACGCCATTGCGCACTCAATGTCGCGGCATCGATCTCGAAGCGACGCGGCAAGCCGAACAGCGCGAAATCATCGTCGTCGAGCTTCATGCAGCAAGCATCGCGGTGTGATCGGGCCGCTCAGGGCGAATGACGGTGGACGTGGATGACATGACGATGCAACTGGCGGCAATCCACCGCCGGCGCCGGCGTCGCGAGGCGCCGGCTTCAGACTCGGAATGACTCGCCACAACCGCAGCGGTCTTTTTCCTTGGGGTTGTGGAACTTGAATCCCTCGTTCAACCCTTCGCGCACGAAGTCGAGTTGCGTGCCGTCAATGTAGGGCAGGCTCTTGGGGTCGACCAGCACCTTGACGCCGTGCTCTTCGAACACATGGTCTTCGGGCGCGATGTCGTCGGCGTACTCGAGCTTGTAGGCCAGCCCTGAGCAGCCGGTGGTCTTGACGCCCAGGCGCACACCGACCCCCTTGCCTCGCTTGGCGATGTAGCGCGTGACGTGGCGCGCTGCAGCCTCGGACAACGTGACAGCCATGGCACTCAATTTGCCTTCGCGTCGACCACGCCGTGGCGGGCCTTGTAGTCGCTCACCGCCGCTTTGATCGCGTCTTCGGCCAGGATCGAGCAGTGAATCTTCACAGGTGGCAAGGCCAACTCCTCGGCGATCTGCGAGTTCTTGATCGTCATGGCCTGATCCAGCGTCTTGCCCTTGACCCACTCGGTGACCAGCGAACTCGATGCGATCGCCGAGCCGCAGCCGTAGGTCTTGAAGCGCGCGTCCTCGATCAAGCCCGTTTGCGGGTCGACCTTGATCTGCAGCTTCATCACGTCGCCGCAGGCCGGTGCGCCCACCATGCCGGTGCCCACCGTGGCGTCGCCCTTGTCGAACGAACCAACGTTGCGCGGGTTTTCGTAGTGGTCGATCACCTTGTCGCTGTATGCCATGTCAGTACTCCGGATAACTCAATGTGCGGCCCATTGGATCGTGCTCAAGTCGACGCCGTCGCGGTACATCTCCCACAGCGGCGACAACTCGCGCAGCTTGGCCACGCGGTCTCGCAACGTGGCGGTCGCGTAGTCGATCTCCTGCTCGGTCGTGAAGCGGCCGATCGTCATGCGCAGACTCGAGTGCGCCAGCTCGTCGCTGCGGCCGAGCGCACGCAGTACATAGCTGGGCTCCAGGCTGGCCGAGGTGCACGCTGATCCGGAGGACACCGCGATGCCCTTGATGCCCATGATCAGCGACTCGCCCTCGACGAAATTGAATGACGCGTTGACGTTGTGCGGCACGCGGCGCTCGAGGTCGCCGTTGATGAACACCTGTTCGATGTCGGACAAGCCGTCGAGCAAGCGGCGCTGCAGCATGCGGATGCGTTCGGTCTCGGCGCCCATCTCCGCGCGCGCAATGGCGAATGCAGTGCCCATGCCGACGATTTGGTGTGTCGGCAACGTGCCCGAACGCAGGCCGCGCTCATGGCCGCCTCCGTGCATCTGGGCTTCGATGCGAACGCGCGGCTTGCGTCGCACATACAACGCCCCGATGCCCTTGGGGCCGTAAGTCTTGTGCGACGCCAGACTCATCAGGTCGATCGGCAGCGACGACAGGTCGATCACCACCTTGCCGGTGGCTTGCGCGGCATCGACGTGAAAGATCACACCACGTTGGCGGCAGATCGCGCCGATCGCCGCCACGTCTTGGATCACGCCGATCTCGTTGTTGACCAGCATCACCGAGACGACGATGGTGTCGGGCCGCAGCGCCGCCTTGAAGCGATCAAGATCGAGCAGGCCGTTTTCCTGCACGTCGAGGTACGTGACTTCGAAGCCCTGGCGCTCGAGTTCGCGCGTGGTGTCGAGCACGGCCTTGTGCTCGGTCTTCACGGTGATCAGGTGCTTGCCGCGCGATTGATAGAAATGCGCTGCGCCCTTGATGGCCAGGTTGTTGGATTCTGTGGCACCCGATGTCCAGACGATCTCGCGGGGGTCGGCGCCGATCAGCGCCGCCACTTGGCCGCGCGCCTTCTCGACGGCCTCTTCGGCTTCCCAGCCCCAGGCATGGCTGCGCGACGCGGGGTTGCCGAAGTGTTCGCGCAACCAGGGCACCATCGCGTCCACCACGCGCGGGTCGACCGGCGTCGTGGCGCCGTAGTCCATGTAGATGGGGAAATGCGGAGTCATGATCGAGAAGCGTTGTGAGGCTTGTGCGGCTTACTTGGACATCGCGCTGCCGAGCGCAAACACGGAGTTCGGCGCGGTCACCTTGATGGGTTTGACCACTGGCACGTTGGAGATGGCACGTTTGATCGGCGCTTCCTCGATCGCCACGCCTTTGGCCAGCTGCTCGTCGACCAATTTGCGCAGCGAGATCGAGTCGAGATACTCGATCATCTTCTGATTGAGGTTGGCCCACAGGTCGTGCGTCATGCAGCGGCCGGTGTCCTCACCCATGCAGTTCTCCTTGCCGCCGCAACCGGTGGCGTCGAGCGGCTCGTCGACTGCCACGATGATGTCGGCCACTGAGATCTCCTCGGCCTTGCGGCCCAGCGTGTAGCCTCCGCCAGGCCCGCGGGTGCTCTCCACCAGCTCATGCCGGCGCAGCTTGCCGAACAGCTGCTCGAGGTACGACAGCGAAATCTGCTGTCGCTGGCTGATGGCCGCCAGTGCCACCGGGCCATTGGTCGAACGAAGGCCCAGATCGATCATTGCCGTGACGGCAAATCGTCCTTTTGTGGTCAGTCGCATGAAACGCTCCTTGACAGCCTTGCCCCACCGGATCTCATGACCGGAGGCGGCGACAACTCGAATCCCGAGCTGTTTGGTCAAGTATAGCGGAAGCCGAGTGATTTAGTCGGCAATAGGGTCACGCAGCGGGCGGCAGGCGTCCCCCCAGATCCTGCACCAAGCCGTCGCAGGCCTCCTCGATCAGATCGAGCACGCGCTCAAACCCCGCCGGCGCTCCGTAGTATGGATCCGGCACGCCCATGCCGCGCGGTTGCCTCTGGGAAAAGTCCATCAGCAGCCGGATTCGGCCGACCAAGAGCCGTGGACACAACTCGACCATTCGCTCGATGTGCTCCGTGTCCATGCCCAGCAGGAGGTCGAATCGCTCGAAGTCATCGGCCCGCAGCAGCCGGGCCCGCTGACGCGACAAGTCGTAGCCGCGCCGCTGCGCGCTTTGCTGCGCGCGGTGGTCCGGCGGCGAGCCGACGTGGTAGTCCACAGTTCCGGCGGAGGCCACCTCGATCCGGCCCTCCAGGCCGGCATCGGCCAGCTTGCGTCGCAACACGCCCTCGGCGGTGGGTGAGCGGCAGATGTTGCCTGTGCAGACCATCAGCACGCGAACCGAGGCCATCAAGAGTTACCCCGCCAAGCGCCGGTCGGCACCACGTTGACCTCACCCACCGACGCACCGAAGGCTTGCTCGCGCAGCAGGCTCAGCTGATCGCGTACACGGGCGGCCTGTTCGAACTCGAGGTTGCGAGCATGCTCGAGCATTTGCCGCTCCAGCGCCTTGATGCGCTTGCCAAGGTCCTTTTCTGACATCGCTTCGACCTGGGCTGCTGCCTCCATGCCCTTGAGCTTGGACTTGTCGGACTGCGAATCGACCACGCCGTCGATCATCTCGCGCACCTGCTTGGTGACGCTGCGTGGCGTGATGCCTTGTTCAAGGTTGAAGGCCACCTGCCGGGCGCGCCGGCGGTCGGTCTCGTCGATCGCACGCTGCATCGAGTCGGTGACCCGTTCGGCATACAGGATCGCTCTGCCATTGACGTGGCGGGCCGCACGGCCGATGGTCTGGATCAGGCTGCGCTCGGCGCGCAGGAAGCCCTCCTTGTCGGCGTCGAGGATCGCCACCAGCGACACCTCGGGCAGATCGAGTCCCTCGCGCAGCAGGTTGATGCCCACCAGCACGTCGAACACCCCCAGACGCAGATCGCGGATGATCTCGACGCGCTCAACGGTGTCGATGTCGCTGTGCAAGTAGCGCACCTTGACGCCGTTGTCGGACAGGTAGTCGGTCAGCTGCTCGGCCATGCGTTTGGTCAAGGTGGTGATCAGCACGCGCTCGTGGACCAGGACGCGTTCGCGGATCTCCTGCAGCACGTCGTCGACCTGCGTCGCGGCCGGCCTCACCTCGACCGCCGGGTCGATCAGGCCGGTGGGGCGCACGAGCTGCTCGACCACCTGCCCCGCGTGCTGGCGCTCATAGTCGGCGGGTGTGGCCGACACGAATACCGCCTGGCGCATCTTGCGTTCGAACTCGGCGAATTTGAGCGGCCGGTTGTCGAGTGCGCTCGGCAGCCGAAATCCGTATTCGACCAAGGTCTCCTTGCGCGAGCGGTCGCCCAGGTACATGCCGCCGAGCTGGCCGATCAGCACGTGGCTCTCGTCGAGGAACATGATCGCGTCGCTGGGCAGGTAGTCCACCAGCGTGGGCGGCGGCTCGCCGGGAGCCGCCCCCGACAGGTGGCGCGTGTAGTTCTCGATGCCCTTGCAGTGGCCCACCTCCTGCAGCATCTCGAGATCGAACCGCGTGCGTTGCTCCAGGCGTTGCGCTTCGACCAGCTTGCCGGCCGCAACGAACTCGGCGAGCCGCTCACGCAGCTCGACCTTGATGGTCTCGATCGCCGCCACCACCCGATCACGCGGTGTCACGTAGTGACTGGACGGGTAGACGGTGAAGCGCGGAATCTTCTGGCGCACGCGGCCATTCAATGGGTCCAGCAGCGAGAGCGACTCGACTTCGTCGTCGAACAGTTCGATTCGCAACGCCAGTTCGCTGTGTTCGGCCGGAAAAACGTCGATGGTGTCGCCGCGCACACGGAAGGTGCCACGCGAGAAGTCGATCTCGTTGCGCGTGTACTGCATGCGGATCAGTTGCGCGATCACGTCGCGCTGGCCGAACTTGTCGCCCGTGCGGATGGTCATCACCATCTTGTGGTAGTCGCTCGGGTTGCCGATACCGTAGATCGCGCTCACGGTGGCCACGATCACCACATCGCGCCGCTCCAGCAGGCTCTTGGTGGCCGACAGCCGCATCTGCTCGATGTGATCGTTGATCGAGCTGTCCTTCTCGATGTAGAGGTCGCGCTGCGGCACGTAGGCTTCGGGCTGGTAGTAGTCGTAGTAGCTGACGAAGTACTCCACCGCGTTCCTCGGAAAGAATTCGCGGAACTCGCTGTACAGCTGCGCCGCCAGTGTCTTGTTGGGCGCAAACACGATCGCCGGCCGGCCGAGTTGCGCGATCACGTTGGCCATCGTGAAGGTCTTGCCGGAGCCGGTGACGCCCAATAGCGTCTGATAGCTCAGGCCGTCGGCCACGCCATCGATCAGCTGCGCGATGGCTTGCGTCTGATCGCCCGCGGGCGCATAGGGCTGGAACAGCTGAAACGGCGACTGCGCAAACTCGACGAAACGCCCTACCGGCGCAGTGGTATCGAGGGGCGCTTCAATGGCCGGTGATTGAACGGGCGTGCTCATGATCAACGAATAAAATCGCTGCACGGGTCATCCGGGCGAGCCCGCGCGACCTGACAGACTAACCCAGCCCGTTTGGCGCAGGCAATCGGTCGCCCATCTGCTGAAAGAATTCATGCCTCTGTTCTCCAACGTCGAACTTGCCCCACGCGATCCCATCCTCGGTCTCACTGAACAATTTGCGGGCGATGCCAATCCGCACAAGGTGAATCTGGGCGTCGGCATGTACTACGACGAGAACGGCCGACTGCCGCTGTTGAAATGCGTGGCGGCGGCCGAGCAGGCGATGGTCGAGGCGCCCGCGGCGCGTGGCTACCTGCCCATCGACGGCATGGCCGACTTCGACAAAGCGGCGCAACGCCTGGCCTTCGGAGAATCGTCGCCGGCGGTGTCCGAACAGCGCATCGCTACGGTTCAAGCGCTGGGTGGCACGGGCGCGCTCAAGGTGGCGGCGGACTTCCTGAGGCGGCTGCAGCCTCAGGCACGCTTGCTGATCAGCGACCCCAGCTGGGAGAACCACCGCGCGCTGTTCACGCAGGCTGGCTTCGAGGTCGGCGCCTATCCTTACTACGACTCGGCCTCGCACGGCGTGCGTTTCGAAGCCATGCTGGCCGCACTGAATGCCGCTTCGGCCGACACCGTTGTGGTGCTGCACGCCTGCTGCCACAACCCCACCGGCTGCGATCTGAGTCATGAGCAGTGGGCCGCGGTGGTGGCTTCGGCACGCGCGCGCGGCTGGATTCCGGTGCTCGACATGGCCTATCAGGGCTTCGGCCGTGGTTTGGACGAAGACGCCGCCGCCGTTCGACTGTTCGTCGAGTCCGGTGTTCACTGCCTAGTGGCCACCTCGTTCTCCAAGAACTTTTCGCTGTACGGCGAGCGTGTCGGTGCGCTGTCAGTGGTGTGCGCCGACCCTCGAGAAGCTCAGCGGGTGCTATCGCAGCTGAAGGTGCTGATCCGGGGGAACTACTCCAACCCGCCCACGCATGGCGCCAAAGCGGTCGCCACCGTGCTGACGGATGCGGCGCTGCGCGGACTCTGGCAGGAAGAGCTGGCCAGCATGCGCGAGCGCATTCGCCGCATGCGCGAGCGCCTGATCGCCAAGCTGCGAGAGGCCGGCGTGCGGCAGGACATGTCGTTCATCGAGACGCAGCAAGGCATGTTCAGTTACAGCGGCCTGTCGGCCGACCAGATGCGCCGCTTGCGCGCCGAGTTCAGCGTTTATGGGGTCGATTCGGGCCGAATCTGTGTGGCCGCCCTGAACGAACGCAACATCGACTACGTCGCGCGCGCGATGGCCGCTGTGATGTAGCGCTGGGCGCGAATCCGAGGGTTTGCCGCCGAATTGCACGGTCTTCGCGGTGCTGCACGGTCCGGCGAGCGGCGAGCAAATGCCGGCAGGCTGCTCTCGGAGTAGCATTCCAGGGTTGTTGCGGCGCACCAATGAGCGGCCGCAGCAGGCGAACTCGAAGCCGGCACCGGCCTTGGGCCAGGTAATCGGTTCACGGTCCATTCGATTGGGGGTCACGCGTTCATGCTGTATCAGCTCTATGAATCGCAGCGCGCGCTGATGGCGCCGTTTGCCGAATTCGCCAGTGCGTCGTCCAAGCTGTACAGCCACCCACTGTCGCCTTTCATGCACGTGCCGATGGCCCAGCGCTGGTCCGCCGGCTTCGACCTGATGCATCGGCTGGCCAAGGAGTACGAGAAGCCGCGCTTCGACATCCGGAGCACCACGGTCGACGGCGTCGAAGTCGCCGTGCAGGAGCAGGTGGCGCTCGAAAAGGCGTTCTGCCGCCTGCTGCGCTTCAAGCGCTTCACCGATCACGCGCCGGTTCTGGAGCGCATGAAGGCGCAGCCGACGGTGCTGGTGGTGGCGCCGCTGTCGGGCCACCATGCCACGCTATTGCGCGACACGGTGAAGATGCTGTTGCGCGACCACAAGGTGTTCATCACCGACTGGGCCGACGCGCGCATGGTGCCGCAGGACCACGGGCCGTTTCATCTTGATGACTACGTGAACTACGTGCAGGAGTTCATTCGCACCATCGGGCACGAAGTCAACGTCATATCCGTGTGCCAACCCACGGTACCCGTGCTGGCGGCCGTATCGCTGATGGCCAGCGCCGGTGAGCCGACGCCGCCCGCTCTGGTGATGATGGGTGGGCCGATCGATGCCCGCCGTTCGCCCACCGCGGTGAACAACCTGGCGATGAACAAGAGCTTCGACTGGTTCGAGAACAACGTGATCTACCGCGTGCCGCACAACTACCCCGGCGCCGGACGCCGCGTCTACCCGGGCTTCTTGCAGCACACGGGGTTCGTGGCGATGAACCCCGACCGCCACATGAGTTCGCACTACGACTACTTTCTCGATCTCGTTCGTGGCGACGAGGAGAGTGCCGAAGCGCACCGGCAGTTCTACGACGAATACAACGCGGTGCTCGACATGCCGGCGGAGTACTACCTCGACACCATCCGCACCGTGTTCCAGGAGTTCGCGCTGGTCAACGGTACCTGGGACGTGGCTGGCAAACGAGTACGGCCGCAAGACATCACGCGCAGTGCGTTGCTGACCATCGAGGGCGAGCTCGACGACATCTCCGGCGCCGGGCAGACCCGCGCCGCGCACGCGCTATGTATAGGGATACCCAAGTCGCGCCAGTTCCACTACGACGCGGTGGGCACGGGCCACTACGGCATCTTCTCCGGGCGGCGTTGGCGCGAGCAGGTCTACCCTGAGGTCAAGCAGTTCATCCAGCGCTACAGCCGCGGCGTTGCGATGCCGGCCAAGCGCGCCGCGGCGGCCAAGCGCCGCGGCAGTGTCGCCACCAGGGCGGCCCGCAAATAGCGCTGCCGTGGCCGCTTCAGCTGGCCAAACCCAGTTGGCAGCGCGCATCGAAGACGCGTTGCCGCAAACCCAGTGCACACGCTGCGGCTACCCCGACTGCCGCGGCTACGCCGACGCGATCGCATCCGATCAGGCCGCCGTCAACCGCTGTCCGCCGGGTGGTCATGAAGGCATCACCCGTCTGGCTGCGGTGACGGGACGCGAGGCATTGCCGCTGGACGCCGAGTGCGGCGCAGAAGGGCCGCGTCGCTTGGCCGTGATCGACGAGCAGTGGTGCATCGGCTGCACGCTGTGCATCCAGGCCTGCCCGGTCGATTGCATCATCGGTGGCGCCAAGCGCATGCACACGGTGATCGACGCCTTGTGCACCGGCTGCGAGTTGTGCATCCCGGTGTGCCCGGTGGATTGCATCGCGATGGTCGACGTGACGTCACCGGCCCACGGTTGGCAGGCCTGGAGCCCGGATCTGGCGGCACAAGCGCGCGCGCGCTACGACGCGCACAAGCGGCGGCTGGTGCGCGAACAACAGGAACAGGATCTCGAAATGGCGCAGCGCGCGGCGCACAAACTGGCACAGCTCGAGCGCCACAGCCAGATCACCGACCCGGCCGCGCTCGAACGCAAGCGCGCCGTCGTCGCGGCGGCATTGGCCAGAGCCTGCGCCGCGCGAGTACCGACCGACTCACCCGACGACGTTCCGCACGTCGACGACGACGCATGAAAAGCGCCGACATCGAATTCATGTTCGCCACCTTGCGCGCTGCGAATCCGCAGCCTGCCAGCGAACTGCAGTACAGCAGCACGTTCGAGCTGCTGGCTGCGGTGTTGTTGTCGGCCCAGGCCACCGACGCCGGCGTCAATCGCGCCACGCGCAGGCTGTTTGCGCTGGCCCCGACGCCGCAGGCCATGCTCGCACTGGGCGAAGCAGCGCTGTGCGAGCACATCCGTAGCATCGGGCTGTACCGTACCAAGGCCAAGCATCTGATCGAGACCTGCCGCATGCTGGTCGAGCGCCACGGCGGCCAGGTGCCGCGCGAGCGAGCCGCCCTGCAGGCGTTGCCGGGCGTCGGCCGCAAAACGGCCAACGTGGTGCTCAACGTTGCATTCGGCGAACCGACGATTGCAGTGGACACGCATGTATTCCGAGTCGCCAACCGCACGGGGCTGGCGCCGGGCAGCACAACCGAGGCGGTCGAACAAGGCCTGCTCGCAGCGATACCCGATCCATACCGCAGCGAGGCGCACCATTGGCTGATATTGCATGGACGCTACGTGTGCACCGCCCGTTTGCCCGATTGCCGCGCCTGCGCGATCCAAGGTGTTTGTGCCGCCTTTGCCGAATCCGGCGGTGCAGCGACGCTGCACTAGTCGATTGAACCAATGAGATTGCACCTATTCCAAGGTGCATGGAAGCGATGAACTTGAGCGTATCGGAGCGAGGCGAACTGCAGATGCTGCAGCGAAGCCGCACGGCGGCGGTGGCGCAGGTACGACGCGCACGGCTGGTGCTGCTGCTCGATGAGGGCGCATCGTGGTCGCAGATCAAGCGGGAGCTGCGCTGCGACTCGCGCTTCATAGCCACGTGGGGCAACCGCTTCGTCGAGCAGCGGCTGGCTGGACTGTTCGGCCGCCATCCTGGGCGTGCGCCGCTGCGCGATCCGGCCAAGCTGGAGGCGCGCGTGCTGCAGCACACGCTCAAGCGCAAGCCGCGCGACGGCTCCACGCACTGGAGCAGCCGCAAACTGGCGGCGGAGTTGAAGTTGCCGTTCATGACCGTGCAGCGCATCTGGCGCAAGCACAACGTGCAGCCGCACCGAGTGCAGCGGCACATGATCTCCAACGACCCGGACTTCGAGGCCAAGGCCGCGGACGTGATCGGGCTGTACCTGAACCCGCCGGCGCACGCGGCGGTGTTCTGCGTGGATGAGAAGACTGCGATTCAAGCGCTGGACCGCAAGGATCGAATGCTGCCGCTGTCGCCGGGGCGCGCCGAGAGTCACGGGTTCGAATACAAGCGCAACGGCACGCTGAGTCTGTTCGCTGCGCTGAACACCGCCACCGGCGAGGTGTTGGGACACACCGCGGCGCGCCACACCAGCGCGCAGTTCGTGGCCTTCCTCCAAGACATCATTGCCACCGAGCCTTGGCATCGCGAGATCCACGTCATCTGCGACAACGTCAGCGCGCACAAGACCGACAAGGTCGACACCTTCCTGGCCGAGCACTGCAACGTCACGATCCACTACACGCCCACCTATTCATCTTGGCTCAACCAGGTCGAGAACTGGTTCGCCCGCATCCAGCGCGACGTGATCGCGCGCGGCGTCTTCACCAGCACCAAAGACCTCCACAAGAAGCTCATGCGCTACATCTACCAGTACAACAAGAACGCAAGACCGCTGAAGTGGAAGTACGACAACCCAGCCAACCGAATCAGGTGCAATTCATCTGGTTCAGTGGACTAGTCCCGTTGCGGCGGCCGCTGGCCTCTACAATCCCCGCCGTTGCCGACATCCATTGCGCACATGGCCACGCTGCAAGAGCTTGCCGACCGCATCGAGCGTCTCGTGCTGCGACACGATGAACTCAAGCGCACCAACGCGTTGCTTGAAGAGAAGCTGGCGGCGATCGGCGGCGAGCGCGACAGTCTGAAGTCGCGGCTGGGGGCGGCGCGCGCACGCATCGATGCGTTGCTCGAGCGGCTGCCCGCAGGCGGCGGCACGTCAGAGCGCTGACGGCTCGCGAGCACTACACCGTGAGCCAACTCGAAGTCACGATCCTCGGCCAGAGTTACGTGCTCGCCTGCCCCGACGGCGGTGAACGCGATTTGCTCGAGGCGGTGGCCATCGTCGATCGCGAGATGAGTGCCATCCGCGATGCTGGCAAGGTCAAGGCGCGCGAACGCATCGCGGTGCTCGCTGCGTTGAACCTGGCCTACCAGTTGGCCGAGGCGCCGCCCGCGACGGCGGGCGCTGCCGCCGACCCCGACGAGCTGGATCGGCTGGTGCGACGCATCGACCACACGCTAAGTGACGATGGTCGCCTGCTGTGACCAATGGCCAACGGTGCATTTGTCGAACCCGTCACGCTGGCTGCAGATCAAGAGTGCATTGCGTTGCGCGACGCGGCGCGTAGAATGATTTCCGTCCGCTGCGTTCGCGAAGGTTCTTATTTCCTTGAACCGATGCTCAACGAGCTAGGGCTTGGAACATTGCTTGGCAGGTGCGATCGTCTCGCGTCAGATGAACCCGAAGCCTTGCTGACCGGGCCCACCTGAATCCCCTGGGTTCAGGAATGCGGCCTTCGGTGCGCGGCGGACACTTTCACTTTCGCACCCTTATTCGTCGCGGCGCCTCAGGGGCGCAACCTGAGCCCAGCCCCCACGATGACGCAATACTGGCTGATGAAGAGCGAGCCCGCAGAGGCTTCGATCGACGACTTGGCGCGCGCGCCGGGCAAACGCCTGCCGTGGACCGGCGTTCGCAACTACCAGGCGCGCAACTTCATGCGCGATCACATGCAAGTCGACGACGGCGTGCTGTTCTATCACTCCTCGTGCGCCGAGCCCGGCGTGGCGGGGCTTGCCGAAGTGTGCAGCGCCGCCTACCCGGATGAGACGCAGTTCGATCGCAAGAGCAAGTACTTCGACGCCAAGTCGACGCGCGAAACTCCGCGCTGGATGCACGTCGACGTCAAGCTGGTGAAGAAAACGCGGCTGCTCAGCCTGCGTGAGATGCGCGAGCGCCCCGAACTGGCGAGCATGGTTGTGCTTCGACCGGGCAACCGACTGTCGATCACACCGGTGCAAGCCGACGAGTGGCGCGCCGTGATGGCGCTGCTTCGGGCTTGAGCGGGCCCGCCGTTTGATTTCCTGGTTCGAGCCTGTGCTGGTGGCCGAGCTGTTGGCGCTCGGCGGTGTGGCCGGCTTCCTGGCCGGCCTGCTCGGAGTGGGTGGCGGCATGATGATGGTGCCCTTCGTCACCTTCTTCCTGTCGCGCCGCGGCGTCGAGCCGGCGCTGTCGGTCAAGATGGCCATCGCCACGTCGATGGCCACCATCGTGTTCACCTCGATCTCCAGCCTGCGCGCGCATCACGCGCGCGGCGCGGTGCGCTGGCCGATCGTGCGCGCGATGGCTCCGGGCATCGTCGCTGGCGGCTTGCTGGCCGGCGCGGGAGCCTTCGCGGTCATCAAGGGTTCGTGGCTGGCGGTCGGGTTCGCGCTCTTCGTCGGTTATTCGGCCACGCGCATGCTGCTCAAGCGCGGCGCCGTCGCGACACGCACGTTGCCATCGGCCGTCGGGCAAAGTGCCGCGGGGCTGGGCATCGGGTTTCTGTCCGCTCTGGTGGGTGCCGGCGGGGCCTTCCTCTCGGTGCCGTTCATGACACGCTGCAGCGTGCCGATCCACAACGCCGTGGCCACCAGCGCGGCCATCGGTCTGCCGATCGCTCTGGCGAGTACCGCCGGCTACATCGTCGGCGGTTGGAGCCTCGCGTCCCCAGTTCCCGGGGCGCTCGGCTACGTGGTGCTGCCGATGCTGGCGGTGATCGCCGTGGCCAGCATGTCCACTGCGCCGCTGGGTGCACGCGTCGCGCATGCCACCGACGTGGGGCGCCTGTCGATCGTGTTCGCGTGCCTGCTGTACGCGCTGGCGGGGTACATGGTGTGGCGAGGCCTGACCGCCTGAACCGCGGCCGCCGGCGTCACGCTGGATCGAAGCGGATGCTGGCCAGCGCCACCGTGTTGCCGCCGCGCCGGCGCGCTTCGCTGAGCGCGGATTCGCAGGCGCTCATCAGCTCGCCCTGAGAGTGCGCCGTGTGCGGAAAACTGGCCACGCCCATCGACACGGTGAAGCCGAGTTCCTCGCCGTCGAGCACCACGATCTGGGTGGCGCACTGCCGCCGCAAGCCTTCCATGCGCGAATGCGCAGTGGCCAGCCCCACGCCCGACAACAGCACGGCGAAGCGCCGGCCCTGGAGGCGGCATGATGCATCCATCGCTCGCGTGTTGCCGCGCAACAGCCGCCCCATCGCCTCGAGCACTTGGTCGTGCGCCCGCGCACCCAGCGCGGCGACGCGTTCGCTGTCGTCGTCGAGCTCGAGCAGCACCATCGCAAACTCGCGGTGTTCGCGGGTCGACAGGTCGACCTCGCGGCGCAATTGGTCTTCGAAGTTGGCGCGCGTGGCCAGCCCGGTGGCGGTGTCGCGCATCAACTGCTCGCCGAACTCGCGGCGCAGCTGTTGGGTGGCAAGCTGGTGCTGCTCGATCTGCTCGATGGCCGCCTGCAACTGCGCCTCGCGCACCCGTTGCGGGCTCAGGTCGCGCCACAAGCAGGCCAGCACCCGGCGGCCGCCCAGTTCGGTGACCAGGCGCAGCACCTCCCAATCGTGCTTGCCCTCGCGCCAATCGAAACGGTGCTCGCTGGTCAATTGCCGTCCGTGAGCCAACGCGGTTTGATCGGCTGCCCGCATGGCCGCACCCAGCGTAGGGTCGAGCAGCTCGGTGTCGTTGTGGCCCAGCACGTCGTCGACCGGGCGGCCATAGAACTCGGCCAACGTTTCCGATACCGCGAGGTAGCGGCCATCGCTGGCATCCTTCAGCCCATACATGACCCCGGGCTGCGACGCGTAAGCGGCCAACAGCCGACCTGCCGCTCCCAGCACGGCCGGATCCTGGCGCCAGGCACCGCTGCTCGCCTGCGCGTGCAAGTTGGTCTCGGCGCCTGCGCTCATTCAAAACGCCCCGGTGGCCATCCCGTTGCCCATGGTGCGGGCCATGATATCCGTCCGAATCGGGTTCGTCACGGTTGGCCTCGTGTGGCGCACCGGCCCGCACGACCGCGGCCGTGATGGAATGGCACCCTGCAGCCGCGGGGCGCGACCACCGAACCCACCGACCCAGTCATGACGATCGCCACCTACTTGCGCGAGATCGGGCGCGGCGCCAAGGGCGCGCGCTCGCTGGGAGTCGACTCAGCGCATGACCTGATGGGACAGGTGCTCGATGGCCATCTGAGCGATCTGGAGGTGGGCGCCTTCGTCATCGCCATGCGCATGAAGGGCGAGTCGCTCGACGAGCTGATCGGTTTCGTGCAGGCGCTGCATGAGCGGCTGCTGCCGCTGACGAGCGACCGTCCGGTGATCGCCATCGCCAGCTACAACGGGGCGCGTCGACTGCCCAATCTGGTTGCGCTGCTGGCACTGCAACTGGCTCGAGCCGGGGCGCGTGTACTCGTTCATGGCCCTCTGCGCGATGCCCAGCGCGTGACCACAGCCGAGGTCTTCGAGGCGCTTGGCGTGCCGCCAGCCTTGTCGGTCGATGCGGCAACCCGCGGGTGGCGCGACCACGGTTGCACCTTCGTGCCGACTGCGCTGCTGTGCCCTGCGCTCGACAAGCTGCTTTCGCTGCGCCGCATCGTCGGCCTGCGCAATTCCGGCCACACCATCGCCAAGATGATGCAGCCGGCGCAAGGCGCGCCCTGCCTGCGCCTGATGAGCCACACCCATCCCGAATTCGGCCAACTGATGGCCGAATACGCCGAACGGACTTGCGCTCACATGGGTCTGTTGCGCGGCACCGAGGGCGAGGCGGTGGCCGACCCGCGCCGGCAGCCGCGCCAGCGCATCTGGATCGGCGGGCAAGCGCAGCTCGATCTGGCCGGCGAGCCCGAGGCCGGCGCGCTGGCCACGCTGCCCGAGTTACCCGGCGCGATCGATGCGTCGACGACGGCGCGCTGGATCGAGTCGGTGCGGCTCGGCAAAGCCCCGATGCCGCACGCCGTCGCGCTCCAAGTCGAGCGGCTGATGCAGGCATACGGCCGGATGCAAACCGCGCCGTGCCCGCCGGCAGCCGGCGGGCACGGCGAGTCCGCGGATTCGAGCTAGAATTCACCCCTTTGCCAGACAGGTGGCCCGCCGCTGGCGCCAAGGACTTTCGTCGCATTCATGACAACCATTCGCGTCAAGGAAAACGAACCATTCGATGTCGCATTGCGCCGTTTCAAGCGCACGATCGAAAAACTCGGCCTGCTCACCGAACTGCGCGCGCGCGAGTTCTACGAGAAACCCACCGCCGAGCGCAAACGCAAGAAGGCTGCCGCGGTGAAGCGGCACTTCAAGCGCGTGCGCAGCATGCAACTGCCCAAGAAGTTGTACTGAGCGCCGGCGCTACGGGCCGACCGCTTGCTCGAGCCCGCGCGGGAACACGGCGCGGGCTTTTGCTTTTGGGGAAACGACGATGACTCTGAAAGATCGCGTCACCGAAGACATGAAGGAGGCCATGCGTGCCAAGCAGGCCGATCGCCTGCTGACGATTCGCATGCTGCTGGCGGCATGCAAGCAGAAAGAGGTCGACGAGCGGGTGGTGCTCGACGATGCGGCGGTGATCGGCATCGTCGACAAGCTGATCAAGCAGCGCAAGGATTCGGTGGCCGCGTTCGCGCAGGCCGGGCGCACCGACCTGGTCGACAAGGAGAACGCGGAGATCGTCGTGCTGCAGGCCTACCTGCCGCAACGCCTCAACGCGGAGCAGATCGCTGCCGACGTGGCACTGCTGGTCGAGCAAACCGGCGCCAAAGGCCCGGCGGACATCGGCAAGGTGATGGCGGCCGCCAAGGCCCGATTCGCCGGCAAGGCCGACATGGCGGTGGTATCGGCTGCGGTCAAGCAGGCGTTGGCCAAGTGAGGTGGCGGCGATGAATGAGAGTCTCCCTGTTCGAAGCGTCGCGCCCGATGTGTGCGTCGCGCCGCAACTGACTCCCGAAGCGATGGCCGAGGCCGCCCGCGCCGGGTTTCGCAGCGTGATCAACAACCGGCCCGACTTCGAGCATGGGCCGCAGCAACCCACCAACGCCAGCATCGAAGCAGCGGCATGGGCTGCCGGCCTCGAATACAGGTTCCTGCCGGTCGATGGAGGCTACCAGTCGCCGCAGCAAATCTCGGCCTTCGCCCAGCTGCTGAAAGAACTGCCGCGCCCCATTCTGGTGTTTTGCCGTTCCGGTGCTCGATCGACGCGCCTGTACATAGCCGCCACCTCGTCCTGAATGGGTTTCGCGTCGGCCCGGTGCGCGTAATCACCGGCATCGCCGCATCCCCTGCGTTTTTAGAATGCGTGCGCCTCGGCCTCGATGGCTGCGGCGCCGTGCATCGACGAACCGCAACGCGAGGGGAACTCCTTGGCCGCTCTATTGAAGCTGTCGCGCTGGATCGACAGCCTGAATGAATTCGTAGGCCGCTGGCTGGGCTGGCTCGTGCTCGCTGCGGTGCTCATCAGTGCCGGCAACGCCGCCGTGCGCAAGGCGTTCGACATGAGCTCCAACGCGTTCCTCGAGATCCAGTGGTATCTGTTCGCGGCCGTGTTCCTGGTCGCATCCGGCTACACGATGCTGAGGCAGGAGCACGTGAAGATCGACGTGGTCCTGCACCGCTTCAGCCGACGGACGCAGGTGAAGGTCGAGATCTTCGGCATCCTGGCCTTCCTGATCCCGTTCGTGCTGACCGTGATCGGTCTGGTGTGGCCACTGGTGACCAAGGCCTACATCCACGGCGAGATGTCGTCCAACGCCGGTGGCTTGATCCGCTGGCCGGTGTTCGCGATGGTGCCCCTGGGATTCAGCCTGCTCGGTCTGCAGGCGGCGTCCGAACTGATCAAGCGCATCGCCTTCTTGATGGGTTTGGCAGCCGACCCCGGCAAGAAGTTGCAGGACAAGTCGGCCGAGGAGGAGTTGGCCGAGGAAATCCTCGCGATGGCCGAAGGGGCCAAGAAATGACCGCCTTCGTGCTCGCGAACCTGGCCCCGATCATGTTCACGGGGCTGGTGGTGTTCTTGCTGATGGGTTTCCCAGTCGCCTTCTCGCTGGCAGCCTGCGGACTGTTCTTCGGCTGGGTGGGCATCGAGCTCGGCGTGCCGGGCATGGAAAGCCTGTTGCAGGCGTTGCCGCTGCGCATCTTCGGGATCATGGCCAACGACACGCTGCTGGCGGTCCCGTTCTTCACCTTCATGGGTCTGATCCTCGAGCGCTCGGGCATGGCCGAGGATCTGCTCGACACCATCGGCCAGTTGTTCGGCACGATCCGGGGGGGCCTGGCGTATGCGGTGATCCTGGTGGGGGCGATGCTGGCCGCCACCACCGGCGTGGTGGCCGCATCGGTGATCTCGATGGGCCTGATCTCGCTGCCGATCATGCTGCGCTACGGCTACGACCGGCGCATTGCCTCGGGCGTGATCGCGGCATCGGGCACGCTGGCGCAGATCATTCCGCCGTCGCTGGTGCTGATCATCCTGGCCGACCAGTTGGGCAAGAGCGTGGGCGACCTCTACAAGGGTGCCTTCATCCCTGGCTTCACGCTGACCGGCTTGTACGTGCTGTTCGTGGTGTTCGTGACGTTCTGGCGTCCGAGCTTTGCACCGGCGCTGCCGGCCGAGGCCCGCTCGATCCGCGAGGACGACGGAACGCCCGGCCTGCGCTCGCTCGGCGTGCTGTTCGTCGTGTCGTTGGCTGCGGGGATCGCGTGGGCCGAGACGCGGCCAGCCACTGCGCCGACCGATGAGACGATCGTGGTGTCGATGTCGGTGGGCGTCGGCGTCGCGTTCGCTCTGGCGGTGCTGAATCGACTGCTGAAGCTGCACCTGCTGTCGCGCATGGCCGAGCGCGTCACGTTCGTGCTGATCCCCCCGCTGGCGCTGATCTTCTTGGTGCTGGGCACCATCTTTCTGGGCATCGCCACACCGACCGAGGGCGGCGCCATGGGCTCGGTCGGCGCCTTGGTGATGGCGCTCGGGCGCCGCCGGCTGAGCTTGAAGCTGCTGCGCCAGGCCATGGACACCACGATGAAGCTGTCGTGCTTCGTGGTGTTCATCCTGCTGGGGTCCACCGTGTTCAGCCTGTCGTTCCAAGGCGTCGACGGGCAGAAATGGGTGGAACACCTGTTGTCCGGTCTGCCGGGCGGTCAGCTCGGCTTCCTGATCGTGGTGAACCTCCTGATCTTCTTCCTGGCGTTCTTCCTCGATTTCTTCGAGCTGTCGTTCATCGTGATTCCGCTGATTGGCCCGGTGGCCGAGAAGCTCGGCATCGATCTCGTCTGGTTCGGCGTGCTGCTGGCAGTGAACATGCAGACCTCGTTCATGCACCCGCCATTCGGCTTCGCGCTGTTCTACCTGCGCAGCGTCGCACCGCACGACGACTACACCGACCGCGTCACCAAGCAACGCCTGCCCAAGGTGACCACCGAGCAGATCTACTGGGGCGCGGTGCCGTTCGTCTTGATCCAGGTCCTGATGGTCGGATTGATCATCGCGTTTCCGAACCTGGTGTCGGGCGGACTGGCCAAGAAGGCGGAGGTCGATCTCTCGAACGTTCGCATCGAGGCGACCCCGGACCGCTACGGCGGTGAGAAGTACGGTAGCCAGCCGAGTGCCGCATCGGCGCCCGCCGGTGGCGCGAGCGCCCCGGAGGCGGCCGAGGAGGACCCGATGGAAGCCGTCAAGCGAGCGCTCCAGCAGGACCAAAAGAAGCCCTGATTGCCGGCGTCGGTCCGTTCGGGACTACAGAAGGAAAAAGCCCCGCGCGCACGCGCCGCGGGGCTTCTTGGTTCCCGGTCGCACACCTCGCGGCGTGCGCCGACCGGGATCGATTACAGCTTCTGCGACTGCATGAAGTCGTCGAAACTGGCTTCGGTGAAACGGAACCACAGGTTCTCGTCGCGACGGAACGCCGAGTAGTCCTCGTACACCTTCTTCCAGTTGGCGTTCTTGGCAGAGATGTCGCTGTACAGCCCCATCGCCTCCTTGAACGCAGACTCCATCAGATCCTTCGGGAAGCGGAACAGCTTCGTGCCGCCGGCCACCAATCGCTTGAGGGCAGCCGGGTTGCGCGCGTCGTACTTTGCCAGCATGTCGTGGTGGGCATAGGCCGCCGCGCATTGGATGATCGCCTTGTACTCGGCCGACAGCCCCTCGTAGGCTTTGCTGTTCACATACAGGTCGAGTTGCGGGCCACCCTCCCACCAGCCCGGGTAGGCGTAGAACGGTGCGACCTTGAACAGTCCGAGCTTCTCGTCGTCGTACGGGCCCACCCACTCCGCGGCGTCGATCGTGCCTTTCTCCAGCGCCTGGTAGATCTCGCCGCCCGGAATGTTCTGCGGCACACCGCCCATGCGCTCGACCACCTTGCCGGCAAAACCACCGACACGGAACTTCAGCCCCTTGAAGTCGGCCAGCGACTTGATTTCCTTGCGGTAGAAGCCGCCCATCTGAGCACCGGTGTTGCCCATCGGGAAGTTGACGATGTTGTATTGCTTGTAGAACTCGCGCATCAACTTCAGGCCATTGCCCTCGTACATCCAGGCGGTCATCTGGCGCGCGTTCAGACCGAACGGGATCGCGCACCCGACCGCGAAGGTTTCGTCCTTGCCGAAGAAGTAGTACGGTGCGGTGTTGGCCATCTCGACGGTGCCGTTCTGCACGCCGTCGACCACACCGAATGCTGGCATCAGTTCACCGGCTGCATGCGTGGAGATCTGGAACTTGCCGCCTGTCATGTCGCTGACCTGCTTGGCGAACACGTCGCACACGCCGAACAGCGTGTCCAGCGACTTGGGAAAGCTCGATGCGATGCGCCAGCGGATGTTGGCCTGGGCGTGCACGATGGCCGGGGCGGCGCCTGCGGCGAGCACCCCAGCCAAGCCTGCGCCATGCACGAAGGAACGACGTTCCATTGATGTATCTCCTAATGAGTGTGTCGAAACAACCAGCGCCTGCGATTCTAGAAGTGGGGCCACCGGGACCGACCCGGATTTACCCCGGACCGGCCACCGATTCAGCTGCCGGCCACCGTCATGCGAGGCAGCAGCAGCGAGCCTGCGGTCTTGCCGCCGCTGGTGTATTCGTCGGCGCCGAGCGCCGCCACCTCGCGCAGCATCGAGCGCAGATTGCTCGCGATGGTCACCTCGTGCACCGGATGCACGATGCGCCCGCCATCGACCCAGAAGCCCGCCGCGCCGCGCGAGTAGTCGCCGGTGACCATGTTGACGCCCTGGCCCATCAGCTCGGTGACGAACAACCCGCGGTGCAGCTTGCGCAGCATCGCCTCGAGGTTGTCGCCGCGCTGCGTGAGCCGGCTCGATAAACGCAGGTTCTGCGAGCCACCGGCGTGCCCGGTGGTGCGCAGGCCCAGCTTGCGCGCCGAGTAGCTCGACAAGAAGTAGCTTTGCACCACGCCGGCGTCGACCACGCGACGCTTGCTGGTGCGCACGCCCTCGTCGTCGAACGGCGCACTGGCCTTGCCTTTGGGCTGGTGCGGGTCTTCGTCGAGGTCGAGGTGGGCTGCCATCACCGACTTGCCCAGGCTGTCGAGCAAGAAGCTGGCCTTGCGGTACAACGCGCCGCCGCTGACGGCCTGCACGAAGCTACTGATCAGGCCGGCCACCAAGGGCGACTCGAACAGCACCGGCACCTCGCGCGTGCCCACCTTGCGCCCGTGCAGGCGCGACAACGCCCGTTCGGCGGCGTAGCGCCCCACCGCCTCGGGTGAAGACAGCTCCGCCGCATCGCGCATCGAGCTGTACCAGGCATCGCGCTGCATGCCCGAACCCCGGCCGGCGATCGGTGCCACCGAGATGGAATGGCGCGAGCTGGCGTAGCCGCCGCGGAAACCGCGGCTGTTGCCGGCCCAGAAGTGCGATTGCTGCGCCGACACGCCCGCGCCCTCGGAGTTGGTGATGCCACGGTCGGTTGCGAACGCGGCGGCCTCGCAGCGCCGCGCGAGCTCGGCCGCCGCGTCGGCATCCAACGCCCAGGGATGGAACAGATCCAGGTCGCGCGCGGCCTCTTGCGGCGTGGCGATGTCCTGCGGCTCGGGCAAGCCAGCTGCAGGGTCCTCGGCGGTGAAGCGCGCGATGTCATAGGCCGCGCGCACCGTCTGCTCGACCGCCGGGCGCGAGAAGTCGGAACTGCTCGCATTGCCGCGCCGCTGGCCGACGAACAACGTGATCCCCAACGACTTGTCGCGGTTGCGCTCCACGTTCTCCAGCTCGCCCTTGCGCACCGATACCGACAGGCCACACCCTTCGGACACCTCGACAGCCGCCTCGCTGGCACCGAGATGTTGTGCGTGGCGCAGCACGTCCTCGACCAGCGATTGAAACTGCTCGGGAGAATAGGCAAAACCTTGCCGGTCGGAAACCGTGGTCATGAACGGGGCGCGAGCGGTTCACTCGCGCGGGTTGGGGCGCAACTATCATAACGATCCCGTCTGCCGCACCGTTCGACTCGATGCTCATGCGCCCCGCGATCCAGCCCGCCAATGCCGCTGCCGACGCTGCACCCCAGAGGTCCAGCAAGACGCAACTCAAGCAGCAGATGCACGAGTTGCAGCAACTGGGCCAGGCGCTGACCGAGCTACGGCCCGAACGCTTCAATGCCCTGCAGCTGCCCGAGCGCCTGCGCGAGGCGATCGACGAATTCAAACGCACCCGATCGCACGAGGGGCGGCGTCGCCAACTGCAGTTCATCGGCAAATTGATGCGCACGGTCGACGCCGAGCCGCTGCGGGCGGCGGTCGATGCCGACCGGCTAGGCTCTGCGCAGCAGTCGCTGCAGCTCCATGAAGCCGAGCGTTGGCGGCTCGAACTCGCCAACGACGATGAAGCGCTGGCGCGCTGGTCGAGCGCCCACCCAGACAGCGATGGCAAGCGCCTGCGCGCGTTGGTGCAGGCCGCGCGCCGGGAAGAGGCGTTGCCCACCGGGCAGCGCCACGGACGTGCCTGGCGCGAGCTGTTCCAGTTCGTCAAACACCACCTCCCAGCGAACTGAGCCATGAGCAACGACCACGACCCTGTGCGCATCGGCTTGGTGTCGGTGAGCGATCGCGCCTCTGCCGGCGTGTACGAAGACAAGGGCCTGCCGGCGTTGCAGCAGTGGCTGCAACGGGCCTTGCGCAACCCGTTGCAATGGGAGACCCGCTTGATTCCAGACGACTCGGCGCAGATCAGCGATGCCCTGCGCGATCTGGTCGACCGCGCGCACTGCGATCTCGTGTTGACCACCGGCGGCACAGGGCCGGCGGTCCGCGACGTGACCCCCGAGGCCACGTTGGCGGTTGCCGACCGGGTGATGCCCGGCTTCGGCGAGCAGATGCGGCAGGTCTCGCTGCGCTTCGTGCCCACCGCGATCCTGTCGCGCCAGGTGGCCGTGATCCGCGGGCGCGCGTTGATCATCAACCTGCCGGGGCAGCCGAAGTCGATCGCCGAGACGCTCGAGGGGCTGCCCAAGGCCGAGCCGCCCGTGCCGGGCATCTTTGCGGCGGTGCCCTATTGCATCGACCTGATCGGCGGGCCCTACCTCGAAACCGATCCCGCCGTGTGTGCGGCGTTTCGCCCGAAGTCGGCGCTCAGGCCGCCGCGAGCGGCGCCTACTTGACCAGACGGTTCAGCGCCGCGGCGTCGAAGGTCTCGGTGGTGTGCGCGTCCTGCGGCACACAGTCGACGCCTGGGAGTTCGCGCGCACGCGCGGAGAGTTTCTCGATCGCCTGCCACAACAACGCAATCTGGTGTTCGTGCCCAGCCGCGTTGTCGATCAGGCCCTTCATCGCCAGCGCGACCGGGTCGTCGCCCTGCGTGACGCCATAGGCCGAGAAACCCATCTTCGCAGCGACCTGCTCGCGCTGCGCGTCGCTGTCCTTGATGACGATGCGCGCCGGAATGCCCACCGCGGTCGCGCCGGCAGGCACCGGCTGCAGCAACACCGAGTTGGCACCGACGCGCGCCCCGTGGCCCACCGTGAAGCTGCCCAGCACCTTGGCACCGGCGCTGACGATCACGCCGCGCCCGAGCGTGGGATGCCGCTTGGTGCCCGGAGTCAACGACGTGCCGCCCAGCGTGACGCCCTGGTAGATGGTGCATTCGTCGCCGACTTCGGCGGTCTCGCCGATCACCACGCCCATGCCATGGTCGATGAAGACACGCCGGCCGACCGTCGCGCCGGGGTGGATCTCGATGCCGGTGAGCCAGCGGCCGAGGTGCGAGATGAAGCGGCCGAGCCACTTCCAGTCGCGCCGCCACGCGCCATGCGCCCAGCGGTGCAGCACCAGCGCGTGCAAGCCTGGATAACACGTCAACACCTCCCACGTCGAACGGGCAGCAGGGTCGCGCTCGCGGACGCAGGCGATGTCTTCGCGCAGGCGGTCGAACATCTGTGGATCCTCACGACTCGTGGCGGGCCACGCGAGTGTATGCGTGCAGGGTCAACCCTGCCTCGGAGCAAGGATTTCAGCGCACATGGCTGCGGGCGGCTCGCGCGATGCCGCGCAGGATGTGCAGCTCCTCACGCCGCGGCTGCGCGCGGTTGAGCAGTTGGTTCAGACGCGGCATCAATCGCTTGGGCGTGGCCGGGTCGAGAAACCCGATCGCCCGCAGAACCTCCTGCCAATGCGCCAGCGCCGCCTGCACCTCGGCGGCGTCGGCCACGTCGGGCCGCGGCGTGCGCGGCTGCACATCGAATCCGCCGATCGCCTGGCGCCACTCGTAGGCGATCAACTGCACGGCCTGAGCCAAATTCAGCGAGCCGAATTCCGGGGCGGTGGGCACGCTCAGGCACGCATGGCAACGGTAGACGTCGTCGTTGGACAGGCCGAAGCGTTCGCCGCCGAACACGAAGCCCACCGAGAGCCCTTCTTGCGCCAGCGCCGGCAGGCGTTCGCGCGGCGCAAACACCGGCGGCCCGAAGTCGCGCGGCGTCATCGCCGTGGCGCACACGAACTGCGCGCCGACCAGGGCATCGGCCAGGTTTGGCACCACGCGCGCACGAGCCAACACATCGAGCGCGCCGCTGGCCATCGCGCGGGCCTGCGGTTGCTCCAGCACGTCGGCATGGCGCGGCGCCACCAGTACCAGGTCGTCGAAGCCCATCACCTTCATCGCGCGCGCCACCGCGCCCACGTTGCCGGCGTGACTGACGTTCACCAAGACGAAACGCGTCGACTGGGTCTCGGGCAAGGGTGTTTGGCTCGACATCAGCGTGGACAGATAAAATCGATCGACACAATCTCTCTCCGGGCGCCGGCCATTGTCGCCGCCTGCAGCAGCCGCAGCGCTGCCGTGTGCGCGGCGCCCCGCGTTGTTCCCCCGACAAGCCCGCCTCATGTCCCAGTCACTTCATCCGATGCTCAACATCGCCGTCAAGGCGGCACGCGCGGCCGGCGCGATCATCAACCGCGCGGCGCTCGACGTCGATCTGCTGAAAGTCAACGTCAAGGGCCCGAACGATTTCGTCAGCGAGGTCGACCGCGCGGCGGAGGCTGCCATCATCGAGATCCTGCTGCAGGCCTACCCGGACCACGGCATCCTGGCCGAGGAATCGGGCAGCAGCCACGGCAACCGCAAGAGCGACTACCAGTGGATCATCGACCCGCTCGATGGCACGACCAACTTCCTGCATGGCCTGCCGATCTATGCGGTGTCGATCGGCCTGGCGCACCGGGACGTGGTGCAGCAGGCGGTGGTCTACGACCCGGCCCGCAACGACCTGTTCTTCTCCTCGCGCGGGCGCGGTGCCTTTCTCAACGATCGCCGGCTGCGCGTGAGCAAGCGCATCAACCTGTCCGACGCGCTGGTGGGAACCGGCTTTCCGTTTCGTCGCGGCGACGACTTCGAGCGCTACATGCAGATGATGCAATCGGTGATGCAGCGCTGCGCCGGTGTGCGGCGCCCGGGGGCCGCTGCGCTCGATCTGTGCTACGTGGCTGCGGGCTGGTACGACGGTTTCTTCGAATCCGGCTTGCATCCGTGGGACGTGGCCGCGGGCTCCTTGATCATCACCGAAGCGGGCGGCCTGATCGGCAACTTCACCGGCGATTCGCAGTTCCTGCACCAGCGCGAGGTGATCGCGGGCAACCCCAAGATCTACGGCCAACTGGTGCATCTGCTGTCGCCGTTCTCTGGCGGCGCGAAGGGCCACGCGGCCGCACCAGAGCAGCCCGCGAACGGGGCCGCACCTGTCGCGCGCAAGACGCTGTCTCGTCGCGCCAGCAAGCCCAGCGGATAAGCGGTCGACACGACCGCCGCGAGCTCGATTGGCCGTGCCCCCTCAGTCATGGGGTGGATGGCCTCGGCTCGCGCACTGGGTCACGGCCGCATCCGAGGGTGTGACAGAACGCATCTGTGCACTGTGATGTTGTGCCCGGCGCGATCGCGGTGGCCTCCATAGAGTTCGTCCATGGCCGAGCCCGGCACGCGCGACCCAATTCGCGACGAGCCCGCTCCGTTCGGTCAGCAGACAGCAGGAGTGATCATGAGCAAGTTCCAACGGTCCCTGAAGGTACTCGCCGTCGTCGTCGTCGTCGGCATCGGCGCGCTGAGCGCGTGCCAATCTCTGAGCGTCGACCAGGTCGGCACGCCGGTGGCCAAGACGGACAACGGCCTTGGCGACCTGCCGAATTACCGCGACTGGATCGATCCGACCGGCCGTGCGCCGATGGGCGCAGTGACGACGGCCAACGACTCGACGCGCTGGCCCTGAGCCCGAAGGCCGGGCCTTGCCCCGGCGCGCAGTCCATCACGCGCGGCAGGCGGCGTCGCATGACGCCGCTGTTGCGTTGTGATGTTGTGCCATTGGCAAGCGCGCAGTGACGAATAGATTTGTCGGTGCAACGTATTGGCGACCACGGAGACAGGCATGAAGACTTTGCGCACCACGAGGAATTCGCTGTTCGTTCTGGCAGCCGCCGCCGTGCTGTCGGCTTGCGGGCCCAAGATTCCCGAGTCGCTGACCATCGCGGTCGCGCAACCGCTGTCGGGCCCGCAAGCGGGCCGGGGGCAGGACCTGCTCAACGGCGCCAAGCTGGCGATCGACGAAATCAACAAGGCCGGCTACAAGATCGCCGGCAAGCCGGTGACCCTGGAGCTGCTCGCGGTTGACGACAAGGCCGATGCGGCCGAGGCGAAGAAGGTCGCGCAAGATCTAGTCGACAGACACGTCTTCGCGGTGCTCGGCCACCTGAGCTCCGACATCACCGAGGCCACGATCCCGATCTACAAGCAAGGCAACGTGGTGCAGTTGTTCACCTCGTCGGCCGCCGAGCTGACCAAGCTGGGCGACGGCAACACGTTCCGCCTGGTCGCCAACGATGCCATGCAGGCCAAGGCGGTGGCGAGCTACGCGGTCGAAACCTTGCGAGCCGGCAACGTGGCGATCATTCACGAGGACTCCGCTTACGGCAACCCGATGAGTGCGGACGTGGCAGCCGAGGTCACCCGGGCCAAGAAGAAGGTCAGCCTGCAGGAATCGGTGGACGGCAAAGCCACCGACTTCGCACCCTTCGTCGCCAAGCTGAAGGCCGCACCACCCGACGTGCTGATCGCGGCCCTTCGCGACCACCAGTTGCTGCCCCTGTTCGCGCAGATGAAGGCCGCCGGTCTATCGGACGTGCGGGTGATCGCCACCAGCACCGGCAAGACCACCAAGGTCGCCAAGGCGCCGGCCGACGTGACCAAGGTGTTCAGCACCATCAGCTCGGCCGAGCCGGGCGAATTCACCTCTGGCCCGGAGTTCCTCGCCAAGTTCCGCACCGCCTACAAGTCCGAACCAGTGTGGGCCGCCCACTATGCCTATGACGCCGTCTACGTGTTGGCGCACACGCTGCGCGCCAACGGCAACGTCGACAAGGATGCCCTGCGCGCCAAGCTGCGCACCATCGACGCCATCGCGCCGGTGACCGGCACGATGCGTTTCAACGCCAGCGGCGAACAGCTCTATGGCGCCATCACGGTGTACGAGCGGCGCGACGGCAGTTGGTGGCCGCTGGTGCGCTCCGATCAGTGGTGATGCGCTGACCGACCCGGCAAACCACCGCCATCGACCACACGGCCCGCCTCGGCGGGCCGTTTGCTTGCTGCACGGCCGCAGCACGCGCGGCGCGCCCTTGGAGCCATCGCACGCCCGCCAGCAGCGCAATCGACATCACGATCAGCCGCATTGCGACCGCGGTGGTCGTCGGGCTGAGCGATTCCCGCATGCCGCTCCACATCTGGCGCGGCAGCGTGCGCGGCTCCGATCCGGCGAGGAACGATGCATGGGCATCATCGCAAAGCGCCCGACGCAAGCAGAATCGAGGCAAGGTCTCGGCAGCGCTTTTCCAGCCGCAGGAGCCCTCCAATGCGTGACATCGTTCTTCGCCGTGGGCTGATCCTCTCCACGCTGCTCTTGCCGGCGACGGCTGTCTTGGGATGTGCAGACAAGCGGCTCGCGGCCCTTCCACGCTTGGGCCCGCAAGGAGTGACGATGAGTCTTCGCAACATCGTGCTGCCGGACGGTCGCATCGCCGAGGTCGCGGTGGGCGGCGACCCCGCCGGTCAGGCGCTGGTCATGCACCATGGCACGCCGGGCGATGCCACCACCTTCGCAGACTGGCACGCGCCCTGTCTCGCGCGCGGCTTGCGCCTGATCTGCGTCAGCCGACCAGGCTACGCCGGCTCGGCGCGATTGCCGCGGCGTGCCGTCGCGCAGGTGCCCAGCGACGTCGCGGCGATCTTGGATGTGCTGGGCCACCAACGATTCGTGACCTGCGGCTGGTCTGGCGGCGGACCTCATGCGCTGGCCTGTGCCGCCGGCCTGCCCGGCCGATGCCTGGCCGCCGCGACCCTGGCGGGCGTCGGGCAGTATGTCGCCAACGACCTCGACTTCCTCGCCGGCATGGGCCAGGAGAACATCGACGAGTTCGGCGCCGCGCTGAAGGGCGAGGCCGCGCTGCGGCGATGGTTAATGGAAAACGGGGAGTCACTTCGCCGTGTGACCGGCCCGCAACTGGCCGATGCATTCGGTGATCTGGTCGCGCCGGTGGACAAGGCCGCTTTGGTGGGTGGCTACGCCGACCAGCTCGCCGCAGTGTTTCGTCGCGCGCTCGCGCCTGGGTTCGACGGCTGGATCGACGACGACCTCGCGTTCGTGAGCGCCTGGGGTTTCAGCCTCGACGATGTCCGCGTGCCCGTGGCTGTTTGGCAGGGCGAGCTCGATCGGATGGTGCCGTTCGCGCATGGCAAATGGCTGTTGCGCCATGTACCGGGCGCGCAGGCTCGCATGGTCTCAGGCCACGGCCATCTCTCGCTCGTGGCGCGCCACCGCGAAGAGGTGCTCGATGAACTGGTGGCGCGGGCGCGCTCGGCAAGTTGAAGCGCAGCCTTGGCGGCGCATCGTTCAAGACCCCACCCGGCGCTCGCGCCGTGTTGATCTAGCATTGTCGCCTTCGATTCTGCGCGCCGGCATTCGATCCGGGACAACCGATGCTCATCCTCAAGCTTCTGCGCAGCGCCCCACTGCTGGCTGCGCTGTGTCTCGTCGCGCCAACCTGGGCGCAGTCGAAGCCGCGGATAGAGAAAGCAGCGGACCTACCACGCTTCACGTACCAGGTCAGCGGCGGCAAGCTCGAAGACATCGTCCGTCTGCCGGAGCGCTTCGCGCCGTTCGCGGCATTGATCCGGCGCGACGTTGAATCCGTGCTCGACGGCTACGAGATCGGCGACAAGGCCACCCAGCGCGCACTGATCAGCCAGCTCGCGATCCTCGATTTCCTGGACGGCCGCTACGACGCCGCGCTCGCACGCGCCGAGGAGATCCGCGCGCTGCAGGACAAGCCGGCCGACAAGCTGCTCTCGGGCTTGCGCCTGCGCGTCATGGCCCAGGCGGCGAAGGCTGGCGGCCGCGACGGCGAGGCCTATGCACGAGCGGTCAGCAACCGGCTGAAGGCCGAGCTCGACCCGCTGCCTTTTGCAGTGATCGCCAACGACATCCGCGAACTGAAGGCCGGCGCCGAGTTGATCGGCGAGGCATTGATACTCGGCCGGGTGCGCGAGGTGATGCAACCCATCGCCAGCCGCACCGGTGTGCTGAGTTCAGAATTCGCGCCCGAAATCGTCAACGCGCGCTTCGCGCTCGTCGCGTTGCTGCCGCTCAAGCAGACCTTCATCGATGGCTTGGGCACCTATCTCGATGCACACCGGGTGGTCAAGCAGGACATCTGGGCCGCGCGCGACGCCAAGCTCGCGCCTGGGCTGGGGTTGACACCGGTGCGCATCGCGGTCTGGGACAGCGGCGTCGATACGGCGCTGTTTCCGGGCCAGGTGGCGCACGACCGCAACGGCCAACCCTTGCTCATCGCTTTCGACAAGTATTCGCGGCCGTCGAAGGCCCCGATGGCGCCGCTGCCACCCGAGGTGAGCGACAGGCTGCCGCAGATGACTGCGCGCACCAAGGGCTTCTCCGACCTGCAGTCGAACATCGACAGCGCGGAAGCGTCGAACGTCAAGCAGTGGCTGTCGACGCTCGCGACCGCGGACTACGGCAAGGCGATCGAGGAACTGGGCATGATCGGCATCTACGAGCACGGCACGCACGTCACTGGCATCGCGCTGGCCGGCGACCCGTACGCACAGCTCGTCGTGGCGCGACTCGAGTTCGACTACAAGCTCCAGCCCGATCCGTGCCCGAGCAAGGAACAGACTCTGCGCGATGCCGAAGCAGCCAGGCAGACCGTGGGTTTCCTGAAGGCGCAGCGCGTGCGTGTCGTCAACATGAGCTGGGGTGGTGATGTGAGCTCGATCGAGCGGGCGCTGGAGCAGTGCGGTATCGGCAAGACGCCCGAATCACGCAAGGCGACAGCCCGCGAGTACTTCGAGATCCAGAAGCGCGCGCTGACGCAGGCCTTCGCCTCTGCGCCCGAGATCCTGTTCATCACCGCTGCCGGCAACAGCAACAACGACCCGAGTTTCGTCGAAGACATCCCCGCTGCGATCGTGCTGCCGAACCTGCTGACGGTGGGTGCCGTCGATCTGGCGGGTGACGAGGCGAGCTTCACGAGCTACGGCTCGATGGTGAAGGTGCACGCGAACGGCTACCAGGTCGAAAGCTACCTGCCGGGCGGCCAGCGCGTCGCACTGTCGGGCACGTCGATGGCAGCCCCTCAGGTGACGAATCTCGCGGCCAAGCTGCTGGCCATCAACCCGAAGCTGAAGCCACAGGACCTGATCAAGCTGATCGTCGACACCGCCGAACGCACGTCCGATGGCCGGCGCAACCTGATCAACCCGAAGAAGGCCCTCGAAGCCGCGCACGGCTGAGGCGGTCCCCTGCTGCCAGTCACCATTGCAATGCCGTCTGGCGGCGGTTAGAACTCTACTGCACAGCCGACCAGGTGCGCGGCATCGAGATCGAACCGGATCTCGCCACTCAGGGTTCCCGTCGAAGCGGAGTCAGATGACCACGTAGAGCGCTGCACCCTGTCAGTTCGGTACTGCGTGGCGCCCGGCGCGCGCGCGGGCGATGACGGTCTTCATGATCTGTGCGGTCCCGTCGCCGATCTCGAAGCCGAGCACGTCGCGCAGTCGCTGCTCCATCAGACCGCGGTCGTAGCCGCCGTGCCCGAAGCTGAGCAGGCACTGATGGATCGCGTCGTAGGCGAGCTTCGGCGCCCACCACTTGCACATCGCCGCTTCGGCGCTGTGCGGCAGGCCCTGGTCCTTGAGCCAAAGCGATTGAAAGCACAGCAGCCGCGCGGCTTCGACCTGGGTGTCGTATTCCGCGAGCGGGTGCGACACGCCCTGGAATGCCGTCAGCGGCTTGCCGAAGGCCTCGCGTTGCGCGGCATGCGCCCAGGCTTCGTCGAGCGCGGCGCGCGCGACGGCGAGCACCTGCAGGCCGATCAGCGCGCGCGAGAAGTCGAAGCCCTGCATCACCTGCACGAAGCCGCGATTCTCGTCGCCCAGCCGATGATCGAGCGGCACGCGCACGTTCTCGAAGAAGAGCGAGCCGCGGCCGATCGCGCGCTGGCCATGGCAATCGAAGCGGCTGCGCGTGAGGCCGGGCGTGTCGGTCGGCACGAGCAGCGCCGTCACGCCGTGCGCACCGGAGTCCACGCTGCCGGTACGGCCGAAGACGATCACCGCGTCGGCCTGGTCGGCAGCGGAGATCGACGTCTTCTCGCCGTTGAGCACGTACTCGGCGCCGACGCGCTCGATGCGCAGGCGCAGGTTGGCGGCGTCGGACCCGCCGCGCGGCTCGGTGAGCGCGATGGCGAGCAGCGCCTCGCCGCGCGTGAGCTTGGCGAGCCACGGGCCCGCAACCTCGGCTCGCCCGTGCTGCGACAGGATCTGGCCGTTGAGCGACGCCAGCAGGTTGACGTAGGACATGCTGAGGTCGGCACGCGCGATCGCCTCGTGGATCACGCCGGCGGCGACCGTGCCCAGGCCCTGGCCGCCGAAGGCTTGCGGCAGCTCCGGCGCGATGAAGCCCAGGCCGCCCATCTCACGCATGATCGTGCGGTCCAGTACGCGCGTGCGGTCGCGCTCGAGGAAGCCGGGGGCCACGCGCTCGCCGGCATAGCGGCTTGCGTGCTCGGCGAGCAGGCGCAGATCGTCGTCGACGTAGGGGATGCGCACGGTCACTTGGCGTACTTGCGGAAGTCGGGCTTGCGTTTCTCCTGCAGGGCCTGCACGCCCTCGCGCGATTCGTCGGTGTCGTAGTAGAGCTTCAACGCATACAGACCCATGCCGGCGATGCCGGCCTGGTGCGCCGTGTCCATGTTGAAGCTGCGCTTGGCGATCGCGATCGCGGTCGGGCTCTTGTCGCAGATCTCCTCGGCCCACTGCTGCACGGTGGCGTCGAGCTCGGCCTGCGGCACGCAGACGTTGGCCAGCCCCATCTGCACGGCCTGCTCGCCGGAATAGCGGCGGCACAGGTACCACATCTCGCGCGCCTTCTTCTCGCCCACCACGCGCGCCAGCAGCGCGGTGCCGTAGCCGGGATCGACCGAGCCCATCTTCGGGCCGACCTGGCCGAAGATCGCCTTGTCGGAGCAGATGGTGAGATCGCACAGCGTGCACAGCACGTTGCCGCCGCCGATCGCGTAGCCCTGCACGCGCGCAATCACCGGCTTGGGCACATCGCGGATCGCCTGGTGCAGCTGCTCGATCGGCAGCCCGATGGTGCCGCGCCCGTCGTAGTTGCCGTCGTGCGCCGACTGGTCGCCGCCGGTGCAGAACGCCCGTTCGCCGGCGCCCGCCAGCACGATGCAGCCGACCTCGCGGTCATAGCCCGCGCGGTACAGCGCGTCGATCAGTTCGTCGCAGGTGGTGCCGCGGAACGCGTTCATCTTGTCCGGGCGATTGATCGTGATCCAGGCGACGCGGTTGCGCACTTGGTAGAGGACGTCCTGGTATTCCATCGTGATGTTCCTTCGTTGAATGGATCAGCCCGCCATCGTGAGGCCGCCCGACACGCTGAGCACCTGCCCCGTCACGTAGGCCGCGTCGTCGCTGGCGAAGAACAGGATCGCGCCGGGCAAATCCTCCGGCTGCCCGATGCGGCCGAGCGGGATCGAGCGGCGGAAGGCTTCCTCGAGCTTCTCGGGGTTGCCGGCGCCTTGCTTGTAGTCGGCGAACAGCGCGGTCTCCGTCGGCCCGGGGCACACCACGTTGACGGTGATGTCGTGGCGGGCGTGTTCGCGCGCCAGCGTCTTGGAGAAAGCCACCAGCCCGCCCTTGCACGCGGCATAGACCGCCTCACCCGACGACCCGACGCGCGCGGCGTCGGACGACACGTTGACGATGCGGCCGCAGCGCCGCTGGATCATGACCGGCAGCACCGCGTGATGCACGTTCAGCGCGCCCACGAGGTTGATCGCGATCAGGCGTTCCCACTCGTCGGGCACCGTCTTCGTGAACGGCTTGAAGATGTCCCAGCCGGCGTTGTTCACGAGGATGTCGATGCCGCCCCATTGCGTGCTGACGCGCGTGATCGCCGCGTCGACGCTCGTGCGCTGCGTGATGTCGCACTCGACCGCGAGCGCCTGCAGACCGTCATCACGGATGCGGCCAGCCACCGTTTCCGCCGCCCCAGCATTGCGGTCGAGCACCGCCACGCGCGCGCCTTCGAGCGCGAAGCGCGCGCAGGTCGCGCCACCGATGCCGCCACCGCCGCCGGTGACGATCGCCACCTTGTCCTTGAAACGCACGCGTGCTCTCCTTGCCCGACCGCGGCATGTATGACAATATGTGGTCACATCTTAGGCCTGATCGAATCCTCGGGCAAGACGGCATCGGCGCGCGAGGGTTCGAAATTCTTCTTATGGAAGACGTGAGCGAAACACGGGCGGCCATTGCCAACCGGTTGTTCTTTCGGTTGTACCAATGTGCCAATATGCTGCATAAAACAGGCACGCGGGCGATCGAGGACGAAGGCCTCACCACCCAGCAGTGGGCGGTGCTGGGCGCGCTGTCGCGGCCGCAGGCCGCCGCCGGCATGAAGCTCGGCGAACTGGCGCGCTACCTGATGGTCAGCCGCCAGAACCTGGCCGGCCTCATCGGCCGGCTCGAGCGCGACGGCCGCCTCGAGAGCACCTCGGACCCGCAGGACGGCCGCTCGCGCCTGATCCGCTTGACCGGCAGCGGCCGGCAGGTGTGGCAGCGCAAGGCGCTACCGAAGATCCACGCCTACTATGAGCAGGCGCTCGAAGGCTTCTCGGTCAACGACATGGTCCACACCGTGCACTACCTGCTCAAGATGCTGGAGAACATGAAGAAGATCGACCAGCCCGACGAGGACGAGGCCGCGTAGCGGGCAGTGCGCCGCTAGCCGTCATGGCGGCGCAGAGCCGGCATAACGGCCTCGTTGCCCGCTATTTGCCCGACTTCGCGAACTCCGCCGACTGTTCCTTGACCACCTGATCGACGACGTCGGTGTAGGCCGCACTCCAGTCGCCTTGCGGCACCCACTTCGTGCCGTCCCACATGTCGATGCGGGTCTTGCCGCCGCCGCCGTGATCCTTGGTGGTCACGGTCACCGGTGCCATGAAGCCGTTGGCGTCGAAGTTGCGCAGGCCCTCCAGGCCCACCTTGATCTTGGCTGGTGTCAGAGGCCACTTCTCTTTCTGGATCGCCTGCCGCACGCCGTCGAACATCACCGAGTACATCGCCAGACCGGTGTTGTAGTAGATGTCGTCCATGTTCTTGATGTCGCCGGCGCCCTTGTTCGCGCCGTAGACCTCTTTGGCGATCTGCTGCATCAGCGGGTGGTCCTTGCCGCCGACCACGTTGGTGCCGCGCTTGAGCCCCTTGGCCTCGGCCGGGCCGATGTTGTTGATGTCCACCTCGTTGAGCCAGTTCACGGTGATGAGCTTGTCCATCGGGACACCGTTGCGCTTCATCTCCTTGGCGGCGACGACGTGCATCGCCGAGAGGTTCCAGCTGATCACGTGGTCGGGGTCGAAGCGGCGGATCTGCGTCCACACCGCGGCCTGGTCACGCCCGGGCATCGGGTTGGGGAATAGCCCGAGCTCGAACCCCTCCTTCGCGGCGAGCGTCTTGAGGATCGGAATGGGTTCCTGCCCGAACGCGTAGTCGGGATAGATGAACGCGATCTTGACACCCTTGAGGCTGCCCTTGTGCTGGCCCTTGATCCAGGCCACGTCGTTGGCCATCTGGCCCCAGTAGGTCGGGCCGACAGGGAAGATCCACTTAAAGACGTCGCCATCCACCGCGTCACCGCGCCCGACGAACGACTGCAGCAGGATGTTGCCATCGGCCATCATGCGCGGCAGCACCGCCCGCGACACCGGCGTCGACAGCATGTCGAACATCATGACGCCCTCGCGCTTGAGCTTCTCGTAGCACTCGATGCCGCGCTGCGGCTCGTTGCCGTGGTCCTGCACCACGATCTCGATTGGGTGGCCCTCGATGCCGCCCTTCAGGTTGAGCAGCGTTGCGTAGTCGCGCGCCGCCTGCGAGATCTGCGGCGTGACGAAGGTGTACGCCTTGCTCAAGTCGTAGCAAAGGCCGAACTTGATCGTGTCGGACTGCTGGGCATGTGCCGCCCCGCCGCCGAGCAGCAGGGCGAGGCCCGCCAGCATCGATAGCGCACTCTTCTTCATCACCTTGTCTCCTTCGTAGCGTGGTGGTGGGAATCAACTCAGCCAGCGCTTGCGCCGACTGTAGTGCTTGATTTCGCTGAAATTCTGCTTCTCCTGCCCGCCCAGGTAAAACTCTTGGATGTCCGGGTTGCGCTTCATCGCCTGCGCGCTGTCGTGCATCACGATGCGGCCGTTCTCCATCAGGTAGCCGTGCGAGACGATTTCGAGCGCCGCCATCGCGTTCTGTTCGACCAGCAGGATCGACAGCCCTTGCTCGCGGTTGATGCGGCGGACGATCTCGAAGATCTCGGCGACCAGGAACGGCGCGAGCCCGAGGCTCGGTTCGTCGAGCATCAGCAGCTTGGGCTCGGCCATCAGCGCGCGGCCGATTGCCAGCATCTGCTGCTCGCCGCCGGAGAGGAAACCCGCCTGCGCGGTGCGCCGGTGGTGCAGCCGCGGAAAGTAGCCGTAGACGCGATCGCGCCGGCGCATCGTCTCGGCGCGGCCGCATCGCGTCACCGCGGTGGCGGCGAGCAGGTTCTCGTCGGGCGTCAGGTGCTCGAACACGCGCCGGCCCTCCAACACCTGCACGATGCCGCGGCGCACGCGATGCTGCGGCATCAGGCGCTCGATGTCCTGACCCTCGAAGCGCAGCTCGCCGCGCGTGACCTGGCCGCGCTCGGGCTTGAGCAGGCCGCTGATCGCCTTGAGCGTGGTGCTCTTGCCCGCGCCGTTGGCACCGAGCAAAGCGACCATGCCGCTGCGCGGCACGGCGATCGACACGCCCTTGATCGCCAGCGCGACATGGTCGTAGATCACCTCGATGTTGTTCAGGGTGAGGATGTCGCCAGCGGGTGTCTGCGCCATGGCTACTTCCGCACGTAGCCGAACGGCCACACCATCAGGTAGTTGCGCACGTTGCCGTACAGCTTGCCCAGGCCCATCGGTTCGATCAGCAACACCGCGATGATCGCCGCACCATAGGCCATGTTGGGGATGTGCGCCAGCGCCTCGATGCCGATGTCCATGCCCAGCGCCTTCGCGAGCCACGCGAAGAAGTGATTCATCTGCCCGGGCAGCAGCAGGATGAACGCGGTGCCGAGGAAGCTGCCGATGATGCTGCCCAGCCCGCCGACGATCACCATGGCGAGCAGCTCGATCGACACGTTGACCGCGAACTGCTCCGGCGTCACCGCGCGGTAGAAGCCGAAGATCAGCATCGCGCCGCTGACCCCGCCGATGAAGGCCGACGTGGCAAAGGCCACCAGCTTGTAGTAGAAGCTCTGCACGCCGATCACGGCCGCGGCGTAGTCCTTTTCGCGCACCGCCACCAGTGCACGCCCGAGCGCGCTGCGGCGCAGGTTCAGCATGAAGATCGTGACCAAGGCCGTCCACGCGAGCACCACGTAGTACGTGCCGGCCTCGGAGGTGATGGCCTGGCCGAGCAGCTTCATCGGCGGCGCCTGCAGCGTGGCCGACACGCCGCCACTGATCGCCGGCACGTGCGAGATCACCCAGTCCATCACGAACTGCATCGCCAGCGTCGACAGCGCCAGGTACAGGCCCTTGACGCGCAGCGCCGCGAAGGCGAACACCACGCCGACCGCGGTGGCCGTGATCCCGCCGAGGATCACCGCCAGCTCCCACGGCACGCCCTGGCGTGCGGCATGCACCGACGCATAGGCGCCGATGCCCATGATCGCGCCGTAGCCGAAGTGGAACTGCCCGGCCCAGCCGAGGATCAGGTTGAGCCCGAGCACGGCCGAGGCCCAGATGAGCCACGGTCGCACGTAGCTCGTGATCGCGAGCGAACTCAGCACCCATGGCGCGGCCAATGCGAGCAGCGCGATGACGATCATCGCCCGGCGCTCGAACGGAATCGGGAACAGCGCGCGGTCGCTGGCGTAGCTGGTGTGGAAGATGCCGGCGCGTCGGTACAGCATCGCGGTCAGATTCTCTCGATGTCGTGCCGGCCGAAGAGACCGTGCGGGCGCACCATGATCGTCAGGATCAACACCGCCGCGACGACGAGCTCGCGCGTACCGCCGCCCAGCAGCGGGTCGAGGTAGCCCGATGCGACGTTCTCGATGATCCCCAGCAGCAGGCCCGCGAGCAGTGCGCCGCCGATGCTGTCGAGGCCGCCGAGCACGCCCACCGTGATGCCCTTGAGCAGCAGCAGCGACAACGACTGGTCCACCGTCTGCACCGACCCCCACAGCACGCCGGCGGCGGTGGCGGCCACGGCCGCCAGCGCCCACGACAGCGCGACGCCGCGCTCCACCGAGATGCCGACCGACCACGAGGCCGTGTAGTCGTCGGCGATCGCGCGCAGCACGACGCCCATGCGCGTGCGGAAGAACAGCATGAACGCGGCGAACATCGCCACCGCCACCGCCGCCCCGATCGCATAGGCGCGGTTGACGAGCACCGGCCCGAGGAACAGCGGCGCGTCGCTGATGCCCAGCGGCATGTTGCGGCCGCTGCCGCCCCAGATCGTGAGGGCGGTGGCGCGCAGGAAGATGTCGATGCCCAGCGTCATCATCAGGATCATCACGATCGGCCGGCCGGCGAGACGCCGCAGCGCGGTGCGCTCGATGGCGAGGCCGATCACGAACATCGACGCCATCGCCAGCGGGATCGCGGCCCAGATCGGCAGGCCGAACCTGCCGGCGAACGCCAGCACGAGGTAGGGTGCGAGCATCGTCAGCGCGCCTTGCGCCAGGTTGGGCACCGACGACGATTTGTAGATCAGCACGATGCCCAGCGCGACCAGCGCGTACATCAGTCCCGCCAACGCGCCGTTGATGGCCAGTTCGAGGAAGTACATGACGTCCATCGCGTCACACCTTCGTCACCGCCAGCTGGCGTTCGGTGACGCCGGTCTCGCCGCTCTCGTAGACGACCTGGGCCTTCACCGCGACGCTGGGCTGGCCGCCGTAGATCGCCTCGATGATCGGCGCATAGCGCTCCTCCACGACGTTGCGCCGCAACTTGCGCGTGCGCGTGACCTCTCCGTCGTCGGCATCGAACTCCTTGTGCAGGCTGACGAAGTACGCCAGGCGCAGCGGCTCGGGCAAGGTGGCATTCACGCGCTGCACCGCCGCGCGCACGAGCTGCAGCACCTCGGGCTTCTGAGACAGGTCGGCATACGAGATGTAGGAAATGCCGCGCAGCTCGGCCCAGTGCCCGACCGTCTCGCGGTCGATGCAGACAAGGGCCGCGAGCCGGTCGCGGCCCTTGCCGAGCACCGCGACCTCCTTGATGAACGGGCTGAACTTGAGCCGGTTCTCGATGTAGTTCGGGATGTAGCGCTCGCCGGCCGCCGTGTGCACCACCTCCGACACGCGCCCGAGCACCACCAGGTGACCGTCGGACTCGATGTAGCCCGCGTCCCCGGTGTGCAGCCAGCCGTCATCGAGCGCCTCGGCGGTTGCCGCGTCGTTCTCGAAATAGCCGCCGAAGATGCTGCCGGAGCGCAGCAGGATCTCGCCCGCCTCGCTGATCTTCGCGTCGACGCCGGGCAGCGGCCGCCCCACCGTGTGCAGCCGCACCTCGTCGGCGGACTGCATTGCCGTGTAGGCGCTGCTTTCGGTCTGCCCGTAGAGCTGTCGCAGCTTCACGCCGAGCGCGCGGTAGAAGACGAACGTGTCCTCGCCGATCGCTTCGCCGCCGGTGAAGGCGTGGCGCAGGCGCGTGAGGCCCAGCTGGTCCTTGATCGGCCCCATCACCAGCCACTCGCCGAACGGGCGCAGCAGGCGCTGCGAAAGCGTCGGTTCCTTGCCTTCGAGCTTGCGTCGCTCCGCGGCCTGCGCCGAGTGCATGAAGAGATCGTAGAGGACCTTCTTCAGGCGCGTGGAATCTTCCATGCGCACGTGCACCGTGGTGAGCATGTTGTCCCAGCTGCGCGGCGCCGCGAGGTAGAAGCTGGGCGCGATCTCGCGCAGATCGTGCAGCACCGTTTCCTGCCGCTCAGGGATGTTGATCACGAAGCGCAACGCCACGCCGGCGCCGATGGTGAACGCGAAGTCGCCGATCCACGCCATCGGCAGATAGGCGAGCACGGATTCGCCGAAGTCGTAAGCGCCACACCGGTATGCGTTGCGCACCCCCGAGAGGATGTTGAAATGAGTCAGCACCACGCCCTTGGGCTTGCCCGTCGTGCCCGAGGAGTGGATGAACACGGCCGGGTCGCGCGGCCCGGCGATGGCGAGAATCGCCTCGCCAAGACCGGGTTCGCTCGCGAGCCGCGCGCGCCCTCGCGCCTCGACCTCGGCCCAGGACAGCAGGCCCGGCGCCCTGTAGCGCGCCACCCCGCGCGGGTTGTCATAGACGATGTGCCCGATGGACGCGCCGCGTTCGCGCAGATCGAGCGCCTTGTCGACCTGCTCCTGGTCTTCGGCGAGGGCGAACGCGATCTTCGCTTCGCCGGCCACGTGCAGCACCTCCTGCGGTGTCGCGTCCGGGTAAACGGGCATCGGGTAGGCGCCGAGTGCGCCGGCGCATAGCATGCCCAGGTACAGCCGCGGGCGGTTGTCGCCCAGCACCAGCACCGCCTGGCCGCGGTCGAGGCCCAGGGCCTGCAGCCCGGCGGCCACCGAGAGCAGGGTCTGGTTCAGCTGCGACCAGGTGAGCTCCTGCCAGATGCCGCGGTCCTTCTCGCGCATTGCAACCTGGTCGGGCACCGCCGCCGCGTTGGCGGCCACCAGGCGCACCAGCGTCGTCTCGGGGTCGAAGTTCCAGCGCTGCGGGTCAGCCTGCGGCACGCGACCCTCCGATGTAGGCCTGGACGACGCGCGGGTCGGCGATGACGTCGCGCGGAATGCCCGTGCCGATGACCTCGCCGTAGCTGAGCACCAGCATGCGGTCGCAGATGCCGGTGACGATGTCCATATGGTGCTCGATGATCAGGCAGGTGACGCCACGCTCGTCGCGCGCGTCGAGGATGAAGCGCGCCATGTACGCCTTCTCCTCGTGATTCATGCCAGCCATCGGCTCGTCGAGGATCAGGAAGGTCGGCTCCGCTACCAGCGCGCGTGCCAGCTCGACGCGCTTTTTGATCCCCAGCGGGAGCGAATCCACCGGCTCGTCGCGCACGTTCTCCAGCTGCAGGAAGTCGATGGTCTCTTCCACCACTTCGCGGTGCCGGGTTTCTTCGGGCCGCGCAAACCAGGGATAGAGCGCCGTGCGCCAGACCGCGGGGCGCATGTGCACGTGGCGGCCGAGCAGAATGTTGTCGAGCACGGTCATGCCGTTGAACAGCGCCAGGTTCTGGAACGTGCGCGCCACGCCGAGCCGCGCCACCTTGTGCGCCGGCAGCCCGGTGATGTCACGGCCATGCAGCACGATGCGCCCGCGCTGCGGCGGGAAGAACCCGGTGATGGCGTTGGTGATGGTGGTTTTGCCGCTGCCGTTCGGGCCCACGAGGCCGAAGATCTCGCCGCGCTCGACGCGCAGGCTCACACCGGTGACGGCCACGAGCCCGCCGAATCGGCGCTCCACGTCGTGGCATTCGAGCACCGCCCCAGACGCCTTAGTCCTTTCGGGCTGCACGGCGTTGATTGCGGCGCCCACGTCTCCAGGTTCCATCTTCCCCCAGGACGGATTGCGCCCGGATAAGGAAACATAAGAACAAATCCTAAGCCGGCGCGACGCCAAACGACCCAGGGGATAACTCTAGTGCGCACCTGGATTTAGGCAACACGCTGCCTAATTAGGGTCGATCAAGGTCCGCCTCCGAGGTGCAGCGCTCGGCGTCCGGTCATGGCCGAGGTTGTGTGAAAGCGTTGAAGACCTGCTGCTGATTGTCGAGATTGTGGCGACTCGCCAGAGTCTCGCGGCCGCGCGCTCGGCGCGGCACGTCGTTCGCAGCGGCTCGGCGCACGACGCTGCACTAGACTGGCGGCAGGACCCTGCAAGGACAACGGTATCGACGCAAACCTGCTGAACGAGTTGCGCATCGACGCGCGGCAGCGCGAGGACCTCGGCCGTCGTGCGCCGCGCTGGCTGTGGCCGCTCGGGATCGCCGTCGTCGTGGTGGCCGCGCTCGCGGCCCTGGGCTGGTGGTGGTTCGCCGGCCGGCCGCTGGCCGTGCAAACGGCCGCCGCGACGGCGCCCAGCGCGGGCGCGGCGGCGGCCACCGTGCTGCAGGCCACCGGCTACGTGACCGCGCGCCGCCAAGCCACCGTGTCGACCCAGATCACCGGCACGCTGACCCAGGTGCTGATCGAGGAAGGCGATCGCGTGCAGAAGGGCCAGGTGATCGCGCGGCTGGAAGATGGCGCGCTGCGCGCGGCACTCAACGTCGCGCAGGCCAACGTGCTGTCGGCGCAGGCGCAGGTGGCGCAGGGGCAGGCTCAGCTCGCGCAGGCCGAGGCCGACGTGCGGCGCCAGGAAGAGCTCGCCGCCAGCGGCATGGTGTCGAAACAGGCGGCCGAGCAGGCGCGCACCGCGTTCAACATGGCGAGCGCCGTGCTCGACGCGCGGCGGCGCGAAGCCGATGCCGCGCGCGCGCAACTCGCGCAGGCGCAGGTGAACTTCGACTACACCGTGGTGCGGGCACCGTTCGGCGGCGTCGTGACGGTCAAGGCGGCGCAGGTCGGCGAGATCGTCTCGCCGCTGTCGGCCGGCGGCGGATTTACGCGCACCGGCGTCGGCACGATCGTCGACATGGATTCGCTCGAGGTGCAGGTGGACGTCAACGAGGCCTACATCGGCCAGGTGAAGCCCGACATGCCGTGCGAAGCGGTGCTCGACGCCTACCCCGACTGGAAGATCCCGTCGCACGTGATCGCGATCGTGCCCGCCGCCGATCGCGGCAAGGCGACCGTGAAGGTGCGCGTCGCGCTCGAGGTGAAAGACCCGCGCCTGGTGCCCGACATGGGCGCGCGCATCGCGTTCCTCGGCTCCAAGCCCGACGCTGCCGTGGCGCAGCGCGCCGCGCCGATGGGCGTGCTGGTCCCGCCGCCCGCGCTGGCGCAGCGTGACGGCCGCAGCGTCGTGTTCGTGGTCGTCGACGGCAAGGTCGTGCAGCATGAGGTCACGGTGGCGCCACAGGATGTCGGCACGATGAAGCTGTTGACCGGTGACGCCGGCGGCATCAAGGCCGGCGACCGCATCGTGCTGTCGCCACCGGCCGAGCTGCGCGACGGCGCGGCCGTGCGCAGCGACACCTCAGCGCCCTGATCATCGCTTCGAACCCCGAGGACGCCATGGCCGAAAAGCTGATAGAGATCCGCGACCTGTCGAAGGTGTACGAGCGCGGCGCGCAGAAGATCGAGGTGCTGCACCACATCGACCTCGACGTCGATGCCGGCGACTTCGTCGCGTTGATGGGTCCGTCGGGTTCTGGCAAGACGACGTTGCTGAACTTGATCGGTGGGCTCGATCGCCCGACCGGCGGCCGCATCACGGTGGGCGGCCAGCGCCTCGACGAGCTGGGCGCCGGGCCGCTCGCCAAGTGGCGCGCGGCCACCGTCGGCTTCGTGTTTCAGCTCTACAACCTGATGCCGATGCTGTCGGCGCAGCGCAACGTCGAGCTGCCGCTGCTGCTGACCAAGCTGTCGGCTGCCGAGCGCAAGCACCGCGCGGCGATCGCGCTACAGCTGGTGGGCCTGGCCGACCGCGCGACGCACAAGCCGGCCGAGCTTTCCGGCGGCCAGCAGCAGCGCGTGTCGATCGCGCGCGCGATCGTGTCGGACCCGGCACTGCTGGTCTGCGACGAGCCCACCGGCGACCTCGACCGCGCTGCGGCCGAGGAGGTGCTCGCGCTGCTGCGCGTGCTCAACCGCGGCCACGGCAAGACCATCGTGATGGTCACGCACGACCCGAAGGCGGCGGAGTACGCCAACCACACGCTGCACCTGGACAAGGGCAGCCTGGTCACGCAGCCGGCGGTGGCGGCATGAAGTACCTGCATCTGATCTGGGCCGCGCTGTTCCGGCGCAGGACGCGCACCGTGCTGACCTTGGTGTCGATCATCGCGGCCTTCGTGCTGTTCGGGCTGCTCGATGCGGTGCGCAGCTCGTTCAACCAAGCCGGCCAGAGCGCCAATGGCGCGGCGCGGCTGCAGACCGGCGCCAAGCTGTCGTTCATCCAGCCGCTGCCGCAAGCGCTGCAGGCGCAGATCGCGCGCGTCGACGGCGTGAAACAGGTGACCTACGCCAACTGGTTCGGCGGCGCGTACCAGGACCCGCACAACCAGGTGTTCAGTTTCGCGGTGGCACCGAACTACCTCGACCTGTATCCCGAGGTGGCCGTGACCGACACCGAGCGCAAGGCCTTCGCCGCCACCCGCACCGGCGCGCTGGTGGGCGAGCAGCTCGCACGGCGCTTCAAGTGGAAGGTCGGCGACCGCGTGCCGCTGCAGTCGACGATCTTCCCCGACCGCCAGGGCAGCAAGAACTGGCCATTCGAGATCGTCGGCATCCTGCACGCCACCGACAAGAAGACCGGCGGCTTCTTCGACCAGATGTTCCTGCTGAACTGGAAGTACTTCGACGAAACCACGCCGTACAACCAGGGTCAGGTCGGCTGGTACGTGACCCGCGTGGTCGACGTCAACCAGGCCGACCGCGTGGCCAAGGCGATCGATGCGCTGTCGGCCAACTCCGACCACGAGACGCGCACGCAGACCGAGCAGGCAGCGACCGCCTCGTGGATGAAGCAGCTGGCCGACATCGGCCTGATCGTCGGCTCGATCATGGGCGCCGTGTTCTTCACGTTGCTGCTGCTGTCGGGCAACACGATGATGCAGGCGGTGCGCGAGCGCACCAGCGAGCTGGCGGTGATGAAGACGATCGGCTTTTCCAGCCGCAGCCTGCTGGCGATGGTGCTGGCCGAGTCGGTGCTGCTGCTGCTGCTCGGCGGCGTGATCGGCCTCGCGCTGGCGACGGTGATCATCCCGGCCATCAGCGCCGGCAGCGGCGGCATGCTGAACCTGCCGCCGGTGCGCAGAGGCAGCTGGTCGCTCGGCGTGGCGCTGATGGTGGCCATCGGCATGCTGGTGGGCGCGTTGCCGGCGCTCAAGGCGATGCGGCTGAACATCGTCGACGCATTGGCCGGGCGCTGAAGCATGAAGGCGCTCGTCAACCTCGGCCTGGTCGTGCTGCTGCTCGTCGTGCTCGCGGTGTGGGTGGTGTTGCCATGGCCCGGCGCGCTCGCCGCCGCACTGCTGCTCGCCGCTTGGCTGCTGTTCACTCGGCGCGGTGGTCAGGCGCGCTCGGTGGCCGGCGTGGGCATCAGCACCTTGCCTCAGCGCCTGGGCGCCTCGGCGGTGATCGTGGTCGGTATCGCCGGCGTCGTCGGGGTGCTGGTCGCGCTGCTGGCGATGGCAGAGGGCTACGGCGAGACGTTGCGCAAGACCGGCAGCAACGACACCGCCATCGTGATGCGAGGCGCATCGGCCTCCGAGGTGATGTCGGTGCTCGACCACGACAGCGTCACGCTGATCCCGCAGGCGCCCGGCATCGCGCGCAACGACAAGGGCGAGCCGGTCGCCAGCGATGAGATCGTGGTCGCCGCCAACCTGCCGGTGCGCGGCGGCGCGCCCGACGAGGAAGGCAGCGTCCAGGTGCGCGGCATCGGCGAGCAGGCCTGGGCCGTGCGGCCGCAGGTGAAGATCGTCGAGGGCCGGCGTTTCCAGCCCGGCCTGCGCGAGCTGATCGTCGGCCGCGGCGCGGCGCGGCAGTTCGCCGGCCTGGTGCCGGGGCAATCGATCAAGCTCGGCACGCACCCGTGGACCGTGGTCGGCGTGTTCGCCTCGGGCGACGCGATGGAGTCCGAGATCTGGGGCGACGCTGCGGTGGTGGCCGACACCTACCGCCGCGGCAGCAGCCGTGCCTCGGTGACGGTGCGCCTGGCCGATGCCAAGTCGTTCGATGCATTCAAGGCCGCGCTCGAATCGAATCCGCAGCTGAAGGTCGACGTCAGCACCACGCTCGACTACTTCGCCAAGCAGTCCGAGCGCGTGACCCAGGTGCTGCGCGTGATCGGCATCACCGTCGGCTCGATCATGGCGATCGGCGCGATGTTCGGTGCGCTGAACACGATGTTCGCCGCGGTGGCGGCGCGTGCGCGCGAGATCGCGACGCTGCGCGCGATCGGCTTCCCGGGGCTGCCGGTGGTGGTGGCCGTGATGCTCGAGACGATGCTGCTCGCGCTGCTCGGTGGCGCCATCGGCGGCGCCCTCGCCTACCTGGTGTTCAACGGCTATGGCGCCTCGACGCTTGCCGCCGGTTCGGTGGGCAAGTTGAGCTTCGAGCTGCGCGTGACGCCCGAGCTGTTGTGGACGGGCCTGAAATGGGCGCTGGCGATCGGCTTCATCGGAGGTCTGTTCCCGGCCGTGCGCGCCGCGCGCATGCCGGTGACAGCCGCGCTGCGCGAGCTATAGCCGCGCCCTCTGATGGATCCGTCGAGCCCCTCGACCGCCGAATTGGCGGCCCACACGCCGATGATGCAGCAGTACTTGCGCATCAAGGCCGAGCATCCCGACATCCTGGTGCTGTACCGGATGGGCGACTTCTACGAGCTGTTCTACGACGATGCGCGGCGCGCCAACCGGCTGCTCGACATCACGCTCACCTCGCGCGGCGCCAGCGCCGGCGAGCCGGTGGTGATGGCCGGCGTGCCGGTGCACGCGCTAGAGACCTATCTGGCCAAGCTGATCAAGCTGGGCGAATCGGTGGCCATCGCCGAGCAGGTGGGCGACGTCGCCACCGCCAAGGGGCCGGTCGAGCGCCGGGTGACGCGCGTCGTCACGCCGGGCACGGTCACCGACAGCGAGCTGCTCGCCGAACGCTGCGACACCACGTTGCTGGCGCTGTCGCGCGAGCCGCGAGGTTCGCGCTGCGGTCTGGCATGGCTCAGCCTGGCCAGCGGGCGCTGCTTCCTCGCGCAGACCACGACCGACGAGCTGGCGTTGTGGTTGTCGCGCATCGAGCCAGCCGAGGTGCTGCTCGATCAGGCCGACGTGCCGCCCGCGCTGTCGGCCCACACGGCATCGCGCACCGTGCGGCCGGCCTGGCAGTTCGACGCCGCACTCGGGCGACGCAAGTTGTGCGAAGCGCTGAAGGTGGCACACCTCGCGGGCTTCGGTGCCGAGGACTGCACGCTCGCGCATGCCGCGGCGGCGGCATTGCTGTCGTATGCCGAGCGCACCCAGGGCAGCGCGAGCACGCACGTGGTCGAGCTGAGGCTCGAGCGCAACGGCGAGTTGCTCGAGTTGCCGCCGACCACGCTGCGCAACCTGGAGATCACGCAGACGCTGCGCGGCGACGACGCGCCCACGTTGTTGTCGTTGCTCGACGGCTGCGCCACCGGCATGGGCAGCCGCCAGCTGCGTCACTGGTTGACGCATCCACCGCGTGACCGTGCGCCGGCGCTGGCCCGCCTGGCGGCCATCGAGAAGCTGTCGGCTGCGGATCCGGGCGCCTTGCGCGATGCGTTGCGAGGCGTCAGCGATGTCGAGCGCTGCACCGCGCGTCTGGCGTTGCGACAGGTGCGCCCACGAGAACTGGCGGGCCTGCGCTCGACCTTGCAGGCGCTGCCGCGCCTGCGCTCGCTGGTGCCCACCGGCAGCGAATTGCTCGACGCCGTCCACGCAGCCCTGCGGCCTGACAACGAGATCGTCGAATGTCTGTCAGCCGTGCTGGCCGATGATCCTGCCGTGCAGTTGCGCGATGGCGGCGTCATCGCCCCCGGCCACGACGCCGAGCTCGACGAGCTGCGCGCCATCGGCGACAACGGCGACGCTTACCTGCTCGCGCTCGAAGTGCGCGAACGCGCGCGCACCGGCATCGGCAATCTGCGCGTGCAGTTCAACCGGGTGCACGGCTACTACATCGAGGTCACGACCAGCGGACTCGACCGTGTGCCCGGCGACTATCAACGCCGCCAGACGATGAAGAACGCAGAGCGCTTCATCACGCCCGAACTGAAGGCGTTCGAAGACAAGGCCCTGTCGGCGCAGGAACGCGCGCTGACGCGCGAGCGGCTGCTGTGGGAACGGTTGCTCGACGCGCTGGCGCCTCACGTGTCCGAGCTGGCCGCGCTGGCCCGCGCCTTGGCCAGCCTCGACGTGCTGGTCAATCTCGCGCAACGTGCGCACGCGCTCGGCTGGTGCGCACCGCAGTTCGTCGCGCACCCCTGCATTCACATCCAGCGGGGGCGCCACCCGGTGGTCGAGGCCCGCCTGGCCGAAACCCAGGGCACCCCCTTCATCGCCAACGATTGCCGACTCGACTCCCGCACCCGCATGCTGGTGATCACCGGCCCGAACATGGGTGGCAAGAGCACCTACATGCGGCAGGTGGCGTTGATCGTGCTGTTGGCGTCGATCGGCTCGCACGTGCCGGCGGCGTCGTGCGTGCTGGGCCCGATCGACGCCATCCACACGCGCATTGGCGCGGCCGACGACCTGGCCAACGCGCAATCCACCTTCATGGTCGAGATGACCGAGGCGGCCGCCATCGTGCATGCGGCCAGCGAACACTCGCTGGTGCTGATGGACGAAGTCGGCCGCGGCACTTCCACGTTCGACGGCCTGGCGCTGGCGTCGGCCATCGCCAACCAGCTGCACGACCGCAACCGCGCCTTCACGCTGTTCGCCACCCATTACTTCGAGCTCACCGAGTTCCCGCTGCGCCACCCGCATGCACTCAACGTGCACGTGTCGGCCGCCGAATCGGGGCACGACGTGGTGTTCCTGCACGAAATCGAAGCCGGCCCTGCCAATCGCAGCTACGGCGTGCAGGTGGCGCGACTGGCCGGCATGCCCGATCGCATCGTGCGGCAGGCGCGCGCCACGCTGGAGGCCCTGGAGGCGCAGTCGCGTGCCGGCGAGGCGCAGGTCGACCTGTTCACCGCGCCAGCGGCCGAGCCGCCCCGGCCACCCAGCGCGGCGGAACGGGCACTGGCCCAACTGCAGCCTGATACGCTGTCGCCACGCGAGGCGCTCGAGGCGCTGTATCGATTGAAGGCTTTGCAGAAAGACGCACCGCCATGACCTATTGCATCGGCATCCGCCTGAACGCCGGCCTGGTGTTCCTGTCGGACTCGCGCACCAACGCCGGCGTCGACCAGATCAGCACGTTTCGCAAGATGATGGTCTATGAACGGCCGAACGACCGCTTCATGGTGATGCTGTCGGCCGGCAACCTGTCGATCTCGCAGTCGGTGCGCGAACTGCTGCAGGTGGAAAAGATCGACAACGGTCCCCACCAGCCGCCGCTGACCATCTGGAATGCCCCCAGCATGTTCGACGCCACCCGCGTGCTCGGTGCCACGGTGCGCCGGGTCTACGCCGAGGACGGCGCGTCGCTGAAGAACGCAGGCGTCGAGTTCAACACCTCGATGATCTTCGGCGGCCAGATCCACGGCGAGGCGATGCGCCTGTTCCAGGTGTACTCCGCAGGCAACTTCATCGAGGCGACGCGCGAGACCTGCTACTTTCAGATCGGAGAATCGAAGTACGGCAAGCCGGTGCTCGACCGCCTGATCACCCCCACCACGCCGCTGGAGACGGCGGCCAAGTGCGCGCTGGTGTCGATGGACTCGACGCTGAAATCCAACCTCGGAGTCGGCTTGCCGCTGGACCTGCTGGTCTACCGAGAGGGCGAGTTCGGCAGCAACCGCATCGTCTGCATCGACGAGCGCAACCCGTACTTTCAGATGGTCCGAAGCACCTGGGGCCAGCGCCTGCGCGAGGTGTTCGACGGCCTCGAAGACCCGCGCTGGGATGGCGGCGAAACCCAGCATCCGCTGCGCGTGGCGTCCGACCGCTACGAGCCGATGCGAAAGATCACCCAGCCGGGCGAGAAGATCGTCTGACGCGCCCGTGCGCGCCGGCACGGCGCGACGCGGCCAATGGCCCGCCCCGCGGCGCCAAATGGCCCTTGATGGCCGTCCATTGTCGGCCAACCATCGCAGCCATTGTGGATACCCGCACGGCGCCATCGTTGCCAGCCGCCTTCGACGCCACGCCGACGGCGCGCGCCGCTCCGCGTTGCGTGCAGGGCCTGTGCGACGAAGCGGCGGCGGCCAGCGGCTGGTTCGCGGCCTTGGCCAACGAGGGCCTGGCGGTGCGCTGCCAATCGTTCGATGCGCCATCGGGCCGCTGCGATGACTCACTGCCCGATGCCTGCGTGGTGCATCTGGCGCGCGGCCTGCCGCCGCAGCTGGCTCGCCTGCGCGAGTTGCGCGCCGCGGTGCCGCGGCTGCCGCTGCTCACCGTGTGCGTGGGCCTGCGCGACCTCGATCACGTGCTGGCGCTCGAGATGGGCGCCGACGACGTGGTTGATGCCGCGCTGCCCGCGCCGGTGGTGGCGGCGCGGCTGCGCGCGTTGTGGCGGCGCTGCGACGAACGACTCGACGCTGCGTCGCAGCCCGAGCAATTGAACTTCGGCGGCCTGCAGCTGCAGCGGCGCGAACGGCTCACGCTGCTGCGCCAGCGCCCGTTGGCACTGACAGAAGGCGAATTCGACGTGCTGTGGCTATTGGCGGTGCGTGCCGGGCACGCCGTGCCGCGGGCCGATCTCGTGCGCCGCCTGCGCGGGCTCGACTACCAGCGCGACGACCGTTCGATCGATTGCCGCGTCTATCGCATCCGGGCCAAGCTGGGCGACACCGACCCCGCGGCCCGGCACATCCGCACGGTGCGCAACAGCGGCTATCTGTTCTCGCCGTTGCCCTGGTGAGGGGCATCGGCGACCTCGCGCAGCACGCGGCCGATCACCCGCATCGACTGCTCGATCACCGCCGGCGCGAAGGCGCCGTAGCCGATCACCAGGCCGTTCCACGGCCGCGGGTTCCAGCAGGTGGACGACAAGGCGATCGCCATCACGCCGTGCTCGCGGATGCGCCGCACCACCACCATGTCGCTCACCGTGTGCGGCAGGTGCACACACGCGTGGGTGCCGGCGGCGGTGGGCCCCAGATGCGCCCAGTCGGGCAGGTGGCGCAGCGCCGCGGCCACCAATGCATCGCGGCGCTCGCGTGACACCTGGCGCAACACCCGCAGGTGGTTGCTCAGGTGGCCCTCGTCGATGAACGCGGCCATCGCGATCTGCAGCGACGCGTTGCAGTGGTCGCCGAGCAGCCCGCGCATCGCGACGAACACCTCGACCAACCGTTCGGGCACCACCAGATAGGCCAATCGCAGCGACGGGAACATGATGCCCTCGAAGGTGCCCATCAGCAGCACGCGGTCGGAGCGGTCCATCGACTGGAACGCCAGGGGCGCCGCGCCGTCGTGCACGATCTCGTCGTTGAAGTTGCCCTCGATGATCCAGGCGCCGCTTTCGTCGGCCCATTGCAGCAGCTCGGCGCGGCGGCTGCTGTCGGTGCGCACGCCCAGTGGAAACTGCGTCAACGGGTGCAGGTACACGGCAGCCGCATCGGGCGCCGCGGCGCGTCCGGCCGCGACGTCGAGGCCGCGCGCGTCCAGCGGCACACCCACCACTTTCGCATGCAGCACCTGGAACAGCGAGACCAGGCTGGCGTGGCCGGGATCCTCCAGCCACACCTTGTCGCCCGGTTCGAGCAGCACGCGGCCGATCAGCTCGATGGCCTGCATCGGGCTGTTGAGCACCAGCACCTGCTGCGGCGAACACAGGGTGGCCCGCGTCAGCGACAAGTGGCGCGAGATCGCCTCGCGCAGCGCCGGCAAACCGGCGGCTGGCCCGTAGCTCAAGTGAGCCCGGTACTCCTCGCCGAGCGCGCGCACCATCAGGCGCCGCCAGATGGCCAGCGGAAACTGCTCGATCATCGGCGAGCGCGGGAACAGCGGCACCGGCGTCAGCAGCACATGCGGCAGTTCGAGCTGTTTGGGCTTGCCCAGATACACCGAGAACCGGTTGAGCACCTGCTGCGCCGACTGGCTCAGAGGCCGCAGCAGGCGTGGCGCGTCCGGCTGCAATGCAGGTTGGGGCCGCCGCGTGACATAGGTGCCGTCGCCGACCCGACGCTCGAGATAGCCCTCCATCTGCAGTTGCGCGAACGCCTCGTCGACGGCACCGCGCGCCACGCCCCAGTCGGCCGCCAACTGACGTGCCGATGGCAGGCGCGCACCGGCAGGCAGCACGTGGCGGTGGATGGCATCGAGCACCGTCTGGTACACCTGCAGCCGGCGCGACACCCGCTCCGAAGCCTGGCGTACCAGGGGCTGGATCAGGACGCCGGAAGCTTGTTTGACCACGATGCGGGTGTGTGAAAGCGCCGCCAATTTAGTCGCAGCGCGCGACGAACTGCGCCTGGATGCGACAGGCTGCGACTCCCGATGCCCCAGCGGCGCTCTGCGACCAATGGCCGGCGGGGTGGACCCACAATGGTCCTTGTGGGGCCGGCGGCCGCCGCCCATCATGCGAGTCATCGTGGGCTATCACCGTGAACCCTGGGTGCCGGGCGTCGCCGCGCAGGCGGCGCACGTCGATGCGGCATGGTCGGCGCCGGCGCACCTCGTGCTGGTGATCGCGCATCAGCATGCGCCGCAGCGCAGCTTGGTCGATTGCCTGGCGCAACGCGGTCTGCGCTGCATCTGGGTCGACGGCCTGCAAGCTGTCGACCGGGTGGCCGATCAGGTGGTGCCCGACGCCGTGGTGTACGACGCGCAGGCCGACGCGACCCCACTGCCGGCAGCGTTGGCGCAGCTGCGCCGCTGGTTCGCCGGCCCGCTGCTGGTGCTCGATTCGTCGCACGACGAGGTCGACGAGATCCTGGCGCTCGAACTCGGCGCCGATGGCCTGCTGGCGCATCCGGTCAATCCGCGGCGGCTGCGCGCGCGGCTCGCAGCGCTGCTGCGCCGGCATACGGGCGCTGCGCCACCGCTCGTGGCCGACGATGCGCCACCCGACCTGCCCGCGGGCTGGCATCTCGACACCGTGCACAACCGCCTGCACCGCGGCGATCAATCGGTCGCGTTGACCGGCGGCCAGGCACACCTGCTGCGATGCTTGGCTCTCCACGCGGGCCGCGTGGTGCCGCGCGCCGAATTGCACGACCAGGTGTGCGCGCCGCAGTCCGACCTGCGCGCGCGCAGCATCGACGTCTACATCCACCGGCTGCGCCAGCGGCTGCTGGCTGCCGGGGTGCAGGACCTGTCGATCGAGGCGGTGCGCGGCCGCGGTTTCGTGCTGCGCGACGGTGCAGCGGCGGGCCCCGACGCGCCGGCTTCGCGCAGGGCCCACGGCACGCCTCGCGCCTATTTGAACTCGTAGTCCAGACCTACGTAGACGAAGCGGCCCCGCGGGTCGCCGTACACGTTGTCGTAGCCGCCCTGAAAACCCGTCTGGCCGCCGGCGTTGCTGTACGGCGGCGGGCGGTCGAACAAGTTGCGCACGCCGCCGCGCAGCGTCAGCGACTTGATGCCCGTGTAGCGCACTTGCACGTCGTACGTCTCGTAGGCGCCGACGCGGCGCAGCGGGTCGGTGGCCGCGGCGTTGGTGGCCGGCAGGTCGTAGTAGGACTTCTGGAAGTTCTGCGCCAGCGTCACGCCCCACGCGCCGAGTGTCCAGTCGAAAGCCAGGTAATGCTTCCAGCGCGGCACCACGCCGCCGGTGGCCGAGTTGACCTGGTCGATGCCGCCGCTAAACGTGCCATCGGGGTTCTGCACGTCGTACTTCAGGAAGTAGGTGCCGTTGAGAGAGGCGCTGAACTTGCCGGCCGCGGAGCTGCTGATCAGCCAGCGGCCGTCGAGGTCGATGCCCGCGACCCGGGTTTCGCCCAGGTTCAGGTTGGTCTGGGTGATCGACACGATCGGCCCCGGCAGCGTCGGGAATGCCGGATCCACCGGCCCGCGGGTCACCAGGTAGCCGTATTTGTTGAGGTCGCCGAGGATGGTGGACGCCGTCACGCCGTTGACGATGGTGTCCTTCAAGTCGATCTTGAAGGCGTCGAGCGCCAGCGACGTGTTGTTGGTCGGCGCGAACACGATGCCCAGCGTCGCGTTGGTCGACTTCTCGGGCTTCAGATCGGGGTTGCCGCCGTTGATGGTGGTGAACTGGGTCGAACAATCGGTGCGGCTGCCGGTCACCGGGCAGCGAATCGGGTCGTTGGTGCCGGCCGGTGTCACGTTGTTGGTAACGGGCAGGTAGAGGTCCTGCAGGCTGGGCGCACGAAAGCCCTTGCCCACTGCGGCGCGCAACAGCACCGACGACAGCGGCTGCCAGCGCACGCTCGCCTTGGGCGTGCTCGAGTTGCCCACGCCCTGGTAGTGGTCGAAACGCACCGCGGCGTTGAACTCCAGGCCCTTGGCCACCGGCATGTTCAGCTCTCCGAACGCCGCCTCGACATCGCGTTGGCGGTCGGTCAACAGAAAGTTGCCGCCGTAGCCGGCGATGTCGCCGGTCTGGATGATCGGCGCGGGATCGAACAGGAACTTCTCCTTGCGGTATTCGGCGCCCAGCGCCAGCGCCATCGCGCCACCGCCCAGGCTCATCAGCTCGCGCGTCGCCTTGCCCTGCAGGCTGGCCAGCTCCGACTTGATGCGAAAGGCGTCGCCGGTGAAGTTGCTGGCGCGCAGCTGCGCGTCGACGTCGGGCGTGTTGGGCCCCCAGAAGTTGACGTTGCCGCTGTTGAGGATCGGCAGGATCTTGGTCAGCGCGGGATAGCCGTCGTTGACCTGCTCGCGCACCTTGCTCGCGCTGTACAGCAGCGAGGTCTCGTAGTCCCAGCTCGCGAGGTCGCCGCGTGCGCCGAGCACGAAGCGCGGCGACTCGGCGATGTCGGTGAAGTCGCGGTTGCCGTTGATCCCGGCGCGGTACAGGATCGTGATCGGCACCAGCGGGTTGCCCGCACCCACCAGCGCCTGCACCGTGCTCGTCGGGTAGTAGGGGCTGTTGGGGAACATGATGATCGTCGACACACCGCCGGGCAGCCCGGTGGGCGTGCCGCCGAGCCCGCCCGGCGACCCGGCCGGGTAGTTGCCGTCGTACGGCGGCACGTTGAACAGCGGGTGGTTCGGCGGCAGCGCGAACAGGAACGAGATCGGCACCGGCTGGATCACGGTGCGCTGCTTGTTGCGGTTGTACGAAGCCTCGGCAAAGAGCTCGACGTGGCTCGACAACGCAAGGCGCCCCGACGCAAAGATGCTCGCGCGTTCCGACGCCGGAATCAGCGTAACCAGCGGCGACGGGTCGAATGCGCAGAAGCCGCTGCCGGTGAGAAACGGGCTGTCGAACGCATACGGGCCCGGGCACGCCGGTGCGCTGGCGTTGCCGCCATTGCCCGAGTTGTCGAGCAGCAGGAAGTTGGCCGGGAAGGTGTTGAACGACGTGGTGTCGTTGTTGTTGTCGACGTTGTAACCGCGCGAGGCGAAGTCGCGGTCGCGCCCGAACAGCGAGCCCTCCTTCTGGAACGACCCCGACACCATGAAGTTGTATTTGTCGCTGGTGATGTCGCCCTTGCCCCAGGTGATGGAGGCCCGCTTCATGCTGGCGCCGCCGCGCGTGGTGTCGCCGTAGTCGGCGCTGAGTTCCAGGCCGGCGTAGTCCTTGCGCAGGATGAAGTTGACGACGCCGGCGATCGCGTCGGAGCCGTAGATCGCCGAGGCGCCGTCCTTCAGCACCTCGACGCGGTCGATCGCCGACAGCGGGATCGAGTTGACGTCCACCGACACCGAATCGCCGACGAAGCCGATGCCGTACGGCGCGATGCGGCGGCCGTTGATCAGCACCAGCGTACGGATCGAGGTCAGGCCGCGCAGCGAGATGCCCGACAGGCCACCGGTGGTGGCGCCCGAGGCCGACGAGTTGACGGTGGCGCCGGAGCTCGCGAGGGCACTCACCGACTGCAGCAGCTGCTCGACGTTGATCGCACCCGACGCCGCGATCTCCTGGCGCGTGATCACCTGCACCGGCAGCGCCGCCTCGGCATCGGTGCGCTTGATCGACGAGCCGGTGATCTCCACGCGCTGCGGCGTGTCCTGCGCCAGCGCCGCCAGCCACGGCAGCGACAGCAGGCCGGCGCACAGCGCCTTGCACGCCCACGCGGTGGGCCTCATCGTCGGGGTCATCGCTTTGCTCCTCATGCTTGCCACCGCCTTGGCAGCGAGAGCCATGGCCGTGATGCGTCGATACGAATCGAGACGAATCTAGGCAAGCGATGCAAAGGCGTTCGAAACAAAGGTTCGCCAGCCTGCGACGCCGTGCGACGCGACATCACGGCAACGACAAGATCAAGCGTCGGGTGTCGCGACCGACAGCGTTGCGACACAATGCGACGCGACAATGAGCTTGCGTGCTTTCCCTCGGTGTGGCAGCCGGCCGACAGATGCGCGCGCTGGCGCGATTCGCGAGGCGCGTCAGAGGCTGCATCCGGCGCCTGAAACGGCCACCGATGGTCGATCGATATAATCGCGCTTTACCACCACGGCCTTTGTGCGCTGCCGCAGCAACACAAGGCCGAACGACATGACCAAGTACGTGTTCGTCACCGGTGGCGTGGTGTCTTCCTTGGGCAAGGGCATCGCGTCGGCCTCGCTCGCGGCCATCCTGGAGTCGCGCGGCCTCAAAGTCACCCTGATCAAGCTGGACCCGTACCTCAACGTCGATCCGGGCACGATGAGCCCGTTCCAGCATGGCGAGGTGTTCGTCACCGACGACGGCGCCGAGACCGACCTCGACCTCGGCCACTACGAGCGCTTCATCTCCACCAAGATGAAGCGCTGCAACAACTTCACCACCGGGCAGATCTACAAGAGCGTGCTCGAGAAGGAGCGCCGCGGCGACTACCTCGGCAAGACGGTGCAGGTGATCCCGCACGTCACCAACGAGATCCAGGATTTCATCCGCCGCGGCGCCGGCGTCGGCACGGCCGACGAAGCGCAGGTGGCGATCTGCGAGGTCGGCGGCACGGTGGGAGACATCGAGTCGCTGCCGTTCCTCGAGGCGGTGCGGCAATTGAGCCTGAAGCTCGGTCCCAGCCACACCGCGTTCGTGCACCTCACGTACGTGCCGTGGATCGCCGCCGCCGGCGAGCTGAAGACCAAGCCGACGCAGCACACGGTGCAGAAGCTGCGCGAGATCGGCATCCAGCCCGACGCGCTGCTGTGCCGCGCCGACCGCCGCATCCCCGATGAAGAGCGCGACAAGATCTCGCTGTTCACCAACGTGACGATACCCGGTGTGATCTCGATGTGGGATGTCGACACCATCTACAAGGTGCCGCGCATGCTGCACGAGCAGGGGCTGGACGAGCTGATCTGCATGAAGCTGCAGCTGCTCACCCGCCCGGCGGACCTCAAGCGCTGGGACAAGCTGGTGTACGAGGTCGAGCACCCCAAGACCTCGGTGCGCATCGCGATGTGCGGCAAGTACACCGACCTGTCGGACTCCTACAAGTCGCTCAACGAGGCGTTGCGCCACGCGGGCATCCACAACCATGCGCGGGTCGACATCGAGTACGTCGACTCCGAGACGCTGGCGCCGGCCACGGCGGGCCAGTTGGCGGTATTCGACGCGGTGCTGGTGCCCGGCGGCTTCGGCAAGCGCGGCATCGAAGGCAAGATCGTCGCCGCGCAGTACGCACGCGAGCACCGCATTCCGTACCTGGGCATCTGCCTGGGCATGCAGGTGGCGTCGATCGAGATCGCGCGCCACAAGGCGGGCCTGGAGCGCGCCAACTCCACCGAATTCGAGCCCGAGACGCCGCACCCGGTGATCGCGCTGATCGAGGAGTGGCAGGACCGCGACGGCTCGATCCAGAAGCGCAATGCGCAGTCCGACCTCGGCGGCACGATGCGCCTGGGCTCGCAGAGCTCGGATGTCAAGCCCGGCACGCTGGCCCACCGCATCTACGGCAACGTGGTCACCGAGCGGCACCGCCACCGCTACGAGGCCAACGAGCACTACCTCGACCGCCTGCAGGCCGCGGGCCTGGTGGTCTCGGCGATCACGCAGCGCGACAAGCTCACCGAGATCGTCGAGCTGCCGCAGGCGGTGCACCCCTGGTTCGTCGGCGTGCAGTTCCACCCCGAGTTCCGCAGCACGCCCTGGGACGGGCACCCGCTGTTCATCAGCTTCGTGCAGGCGGCGCTCGCGCACAAGGCCCTGCGTGAAGGCGCCACCGAGCAGAAGGCCGCCGCGTGAAGGCCCGCGCGCGATGAAGCTGTGCGGCTTCGAGGTCGGGCTGGACCGGCCGTTGTTCCTGATCGCCGGCCCCTGCGTGGTCGAGTCCGCGCAACTGCAGCTCGACGTCGCCGGCCGGCTCAAGGAAATGACCGCGTCGCTGGGCATTCCCTTCATCTTCAAGTCGAGCTACGACAAGGCCAACCGCTCCAGCGGCACGTCGTTTCGTGGCCCGGGCATGGACAAGGGGCTCGAGATCCTGGCGCTGGTGCGCCGCCAGATCGGCGTGCCGGTGTTGACCGACGTGCACGCCGAAGACGAGGTCGCCGCCGTAGCCGCGGTGGTCGACGTGCTGCAGACCCCAGCGTTCCTGAGCCGGCAAACCGATTTCATCCGCGCGGTCGCGCAAAGCGGCAAACCGGTCAACATCAAGAAGGGCCAGTTCCTGGCGCCGCACGACATGAAGAACGTGATCGACAAGGCACGCGCGGCGGCCCGCGAGAAAGGTCTGAGCGAGGACCGCTTTCTCGCCTGCGAACGCGGCGTCAGCTTCGGCTACAACAACCTGGTGTCCGACATGCGCAGCCTGGCGATCATGCGCGAGACTGGCGCCCCGGTCGTGTTCGACGCCACGCACTCGGTGCAGCTGCCGGGCGGCCAAGGCACCAGCTCGGGCGGCCAGCGCGAGCATGTGCCGGTGCTGGCGCGTGCCGCAGTGGCGGTGGGCATCTCCGGCATCTTCATGGAGACCCATCCCGACCCGGCCCACGCGTTGTCCGATGGTCCCAACGCGGTGCCGCTGAAGCACATGCGCGCGCTGCTCGAACAGCTGGTCGCGCTCGACAGCGTCGTGAAGAAGCAGCCGCTGCTCGAAAACGACTTCTCTTGCTGAACTGAAATCGGAGACCACGATGCCCGTCGCCTACCTTGTGGTCGAGATGCACATCACCGACCCCGAGCGCTACAAGGCCTACATGGCCGCCGCGCCGGCGGCGGTGAAGGCGGCGGGCGGCGAGTACCTGGTGCGCGGTGGCCGCCACGAAACGCTCGAAGGCGATTGGCAGCCGCACCGTGTCGCCATGTTGCGCTTTCCGAGCTACGAGAAGGCCAAGGCCTTCTACGACGGCGAGATGTACGTCGCCGCGCGCGCCAAGCGCAAGGGCACGACCGAATACTTCAACATGGTGCTGGTCGAGGGCGTCGATGCTCCGGTCTGATGTGGACCCCCACGCTCACTTCGTTCGCTGCCCCCCAAGGGGGCCCAGTCGGCTTGGGGCGGCCCGGCGCCGACTGACCTCTACGTTCCAAGAAAAGGACTACACCCCGTGAGTGCAATCGTCGATATCGTCGGCCGCGAAATTCTCGACAGCCGAGGCAACCCCACCGTCGAGTGCGACGTGCTGCTCGAGTCGGGGACGATGGGCCGCGCGGCGGTGCCCAGCGGCGCCTCCACCGGCGCGCGCGAGGCGATCGAGCTGCGCGATGGCGACAAAGGCCGCTACGGCGGCAAGGGCGTGCTGCGCGCGGTCGAGCACATCAACACCGAGATCAGCGAGGCGGTGCTGGGGCTCGACGCGTCGGAGCAGGCGTTTCTCGACAAGACGCTGATCGACCTCGACGGCACCGAGAACAAGGGCCGCCTGGGCGCCAACGCCACGCTGGCAGTCAGCATGGCGGTGGCGCGGGCGGCCGCTGAAGAATCGGGCCTGCCGCTGTACCGCTACTTCGGCGGCTCCGGCGGCATGAGCATGCCGGTGCCGATGATGAACGTCATCAACGGCGGCGCGCACGCCAACAACAACCTCGACCTGCAGGAGCTGATGATCATTCCGCTCGGAGCGCCGAGCTTTCGCGAGGCGGTGCGCTACGGTGCCGAGGTGTTCCACGCGCTCAAGAAGATCATCGACGGCAAGGGCATGAGCACCGCGGTCGGCGACGAAGGCGGCTTCGCGCCCAACGTGACGAGCCACGAGGCGGCGCTGCAGATGCTGGTGGAGGCCATCGACAAGGCCGGCTACACGCCGGGCCAGCAGGTGGCGATCGGCCTGGACTGCGCGGCCAGCGAGTTCTACAAGGAAGGCAAGTACCACCTGAGCGGCGAAGGCATGGTGCTGTCGGCGCCCGAGTGGACCGACATCATGGCGACCTGGGCCGACAAGTACCCGATCGTGTCGATCGAAGACGGCATGGCCGAGAACGACTGGGACGGCTGGAAGCACCTCACCGACAAGCTCGGCGGCAAGCTGCAGCTGGTGGGCGACGACCTGTTCGTCACCAACACCAAGATCCTGAAAGAAGGCATCGCCAAACGGGTGGCGAATTCGGTGCTGATCAAGATCAACCAGATCGGCACTCTGAGCGAGACCTTTGCCGCCATCGAGATGGCCAAGCGCGCCAACTACACCGCAGTGATCAGCCACCGCAGCGGCGAAACCGAAGACGCCACCATAGCCGACATCGCGGTGGGCACCAACGCCGGCCAGATCAAGACCGGCTCGCTCAGCCGCAGCGACCGCGTGGCCAAGTACAACCAGCTGCTGCGCATCGAAGAAGACCTCGGCGACGTGGCGCACTACCCCGGCCGCGACGCGCTGTACAGCCTGAGAACATGAGGCGCCCACACTCCCTTCGTTCGCTGCCTTGCGGCTTGCATGCCGCAAGGCGTTCGCCAGCCACTTGCGAGCACGCAGGCGCTCGCTCGGTGCGGGCTCACCCCCCCGAGGGGGCGCGGGCCCGCCTTGGGGCGGCCCGGCGACGGGCCCATTGATATGTTCACTGCCCGCACGGCGACCTGGATCCTGGCCACGCTGCTGGTCCTGGTTCATCTGGGCCTGTGGTTCGGCAAGGGCAGCGTGCCGCATGTCTGGAGCCAGCGTTCGCAACTGGCCGCGCAGCGCCTGCAGAACGAAGAGGCGCAACGGCGCAACCAGCGCATGGCCGCTGAGGTGCTCGACCTCAAGGCCGGCCTCGAGATGATCGAGGAAAAAGCGCGCAGCGAACTGGGCATGGTGCGACCCGACGAAGTGTTCGTCCAGGTCAACCCGAAACGTTGAGATGTTCGACCAGGCGCTGGCTCTCGCAGCGCCCGTGCTCGCCCCGGCGTTCGTCCTGTGGGGCAGCCCGATCACCTGGCTCGAGATCGTGGCGGTCGCGCTGTCGATCGCGATGGTGTGGTGCAACCTGCGGGTCAACGTCACCGGCTGGCCGCTGGCGATCGTGGCCTCGGCGTTGTACGGCGCGCTGTTCGCGGCGAGCCGGCTGTACGGCGAGGCGGCGCTGCAGCTGCTGTTCATCGTCGTTTCGTTCTGGGGCTGGTGGCAATGGCTGCTCGGCCACAGCGGCGATGGGCAAGCCTTGCGCGTGCATCGGATGAGCCGCGCCCAAATCGGCGTGGCCGCCGGCCTCACGCTGCTGGCCTGGCCGCTGTTGGGCCTTGTGTTGCGCCACTACACCGACAGCGACGTGCCCTACCTCGACGCGCTGTCCACCGCAGGCAGCGTGGCCGGGCAGTTTCTGCTGGGCCGCAAGTTGATCGAGAACTGGCTGGTGTGGCTGGCGGTCAACCTGTTCAGCGTCGGCCTGTTCGCCTTCAAGGGCCTGTGGTTGACGGCGTTGTTGTACGCCGTGTTCGCGGCGCTGTCGGTCGCCGGGTGGCGGGCCTGGCGGGCGCGCCTGGTCGCGCCCGCCGGAGGCGCTTGAAAATCTCGCTAGACTGAAACTCGCCCGCCATCGAATCGCACAGGAAGGCTCGCGCATGCCGCAACCCGAGGCGCCGCTGTCGCGCTACACGGTGCTCGACTTCACGATCGCCCGCGCCGGCCCGACGGCCGTGCGGTTGTTGGCCGACTGGGGCGCCAACGTCATCCGCATCGAGGCGCGACCGCAGGACAACGAACGCTCGTTGACCGGCCGCCGCCACGGCAGCGACGAGCAGAACCTGCATCGCAACAAGCGCAGCCTGTGCCTGGACCTGAAGTCGCCGCGTGGCCGGGCGGTGCTCGACCGGCTGGTGCAGCGCGGCGACGTGGTGGTCGAGAACTTTCGCGCCGACGTCAAAGAGCGCCTGGGCCTTGGCTACGAGCGGATGCGCGCGCTCAACCCAGGCATCGTGCTGGCCAGCATCTCGGGTTTCGGGCAAGACGGCCCGTATGCCGATCGGCCCGGCGTCGATCAGATCGTGCAGGGCCAGAGCGGCCTGATGTCGATCACCGGCGAGCCTGGTCGCGGCCCGATGCGCGTGGGCATCGCGATCTCCGACACCGCGGCGGGCATGTTTCTCGGCCAGGGCATCCTGCTGGCGCTGCTGCAACGCGAGCACACCGGTGTGGGCCAATGGGTGCACACCTCGCTGCTGGAGGCCATGCTCAACAAGCTCGACTTCCAGGCCGCGCGCCACACGATGAGCGGCGAGGTGCCCGGGCAGGAAGGCAATCACCACCCCACCCTGGCGCCGATGGGCACGTACCGCGCGCGCGACGGCTTGGTCAACATCGCCGCCAGCACGCAGAAGATGTGGGAGGGCCTGTGCAGCGCGCTCGATGCGCCGCAACTGGCGGCTCGGCCCGAGTTCGCGACCGCGACGATGCGCAACGGAAACCGCACTGCGCTCGAGGAAGCGATCAACGCCGTCACGCAACGCTTGAGCACCACCGAGCTGGTGCGCCGGCTCAATCCGGTGGGCGTGCCGTGCGGGCCGATCTACGACATCGGCCAGGCCTTCGACGACGCCCAGGTGCGCCACCTGCGCATGACCCGCGCGGCCGAGCATCCGACGCTCGGGCACTTGAACCTGCTGCGCTCGCCGATCAACCTGTCGGCCTGCCCGCACCCCGAGCACTTCGAGCGCGCGGCCCCCGACCCCGGCCAGCACAGCGCCGAACTACTGCGCGAGGCCGGCTTCGCCGACGCCGAGATCGAGCTGTTGATGCAGCAAGGGGTCGTCACATGACGTTGCGCGCGCTGCCGTTGGCCACCCACAAGATCGTTGCCGAGGTCGAAAGCGGCATCGGCTGGCTGCGCATCAACCAACCCGAACGCCGCAATGCGATCTCGCTGGAGATGTGGCAAGGCCTGGCCGACGCCACGGCGTCGTTCGAAGCCGACGATGCGGTGCGCGCGGTGGTGATCCACGGCGTCGGCGGCCGCTCATTCGCCGCCGGCGCCGACATCAGCGAGTTCGAGCAGCAGCGCGCCAACGCCGAGCAGAAGCAGCGCTACGGCGAGGTTGCGGCGCGCGGCCACGACGGCTTGGCGCAGTTGAGCAAGCCACTGGTGGCGATGATCCAGGGCTACTGCATCGGCGGAGGCTTGGGCCTCGCGCTGCAGGCCGACGTGCGTTTTGCAGCCGAGGGTTCGCGCTTCGGCATTCCAGCCGCGCGCCTGGGGCTCGGCTACGAATACCCGGGCCTGGCCGCATTGGCGCGGCTGGTCGGCCCCTCTGCAGCCAAGGACATCCTGTTCAGCGCGCGCCAGCTCGAGGCCGACGAGGCCTTGCGGCTCGGATTGGTGAACTTCGTGTGCGCCTCCGACGTGCTGGAGGCCCGCGTGCGCGACTACGCGGTGGCCATCGCCGCCAATGCGCCGCTGACGATCCGCGCGGCCAAGGCCGCGATTCGCGTGTTCGAGCGCTACTCGCAGCGCAACGATGCCGACGCGATCACCGAGCTGGTCGATCGCTGCTTCGACAGCGACGACTACCGAGAGGGCCGCCAGGCCTTCATGGACAAGCGCTCGCCTCGTTTCACCGGCCATTGATCGATGCAACAACCGACGAGATGAGCACACCCGAGTTGCACGTCGAGGGCGCGGTCGCCACGCTGACGCTGCGCCGCCCGCAGCAGGCCAACCGGCTCGAGCCCGACGACCTGCTGGCGATCAGCGAGCATGTGGCCCGCGTCAACGCAGCACCCGAGGTGCTGGTGCTGCGCGTGCAGGCCAGCGGCAAGACCTTCTGCGCCGGCTACGACATCGGCCGCATCGGCGGCGCGCGGTCGGTGGCGTTCGAAGACATGGTCAACGCGATCGAAGACGCGCGCCCGGTCACGATGGTGCTGCTGCAGGGCGGCGTTTACGGTGGCGCCACCGACCTCGCGCTGGCTTGCGACTTTCGCCTCGGCAGCACGAACACCGAGATGTTCATGCCGGCGGCGCGCCTGGGCCTGCACTTCTACCGCCGCGGCCTCGAGCGCTATGTGTCGCGGCTGGGCGTGGACCAGGCCAAGCGCTTGTTCCTCACCGCCGAGAAGATCGATGCCGCCGAGATGAAGGCGATCGGCTTTCTGACCCACCTGGTGGCCGCCGATGCATTGCAGGCCAGCGCCGAACAGCTGGCTGCGACGTTGGCCGGCATGGCGCCGCTGGCGTTGCTCGGCATGAAGAAGAACCTGAATCGCATCGCACGCGGCGCGCTCGACGCCGATGACCTGAAGCGCGACATCGACCGCACCGCGGCGTCGCACGATCTGCAGGAAGGCCGCACGGCATGGGCCGACAAGCGCACGCCGCGATTCTCGGGCCGGTGATGCGGTGCGGGTTCGGATGTCACCGCGGCAGCGGCGCGGTGTGGCCGCGATGCTGAGCGGTGACAGATCCGCCGCGCCCGCCGCGGTGATCGCCTTGCTGGGCGCCGAAAGCACCGGCAAGACGACGCTGGCGCGCGCGCTGGTCGAGCGCCTGACCGCGCAAGGACACCGCGTCGCGCTGGTCGAAGAGGCGTTGCGCGAGTTCTGCCTGCGCGAAGGTCGCACGCCGCGGCGCGACGAGCAGGCGGCGCTCGCGCAGATGCAATCGCAGCGCATCGCCGATGCGGCGCGTTCGCATGAATTGGTGGTGGCCGACACCACCGCGCTGATGGTGGCCGTGTACAGCCGGCTGCTGTTCGACGACCCCTCGTTGCTCGCCGCTGCCGTGGCCGAGCAGGCGAGCCATCGTCTGACGCTGCTGACCGCGCTGGACCTGCCGTGGGTGGCCGACGGCTGGATCCGCGACGGCGCTCACGTGCGCGCACCGGTCGACGCGCTGCTGCGCGTCGCCTTGCACGACGCTCGGGTGGACTACGGCGTCGTGGCCGGCACCGGCGCCGAGCGCCTGCGCAACGCCGAACGCGCAGTGGCGGCGGCGCTGCGGGCCCTGCCGCAGAGCGGCCCGCGCTGGCGGCACCTGTGCGCCGAATGCGGCGATCCCGACTGCGAGCGCCACCTGCTCGGGCGCGACCGCGTCAGTTGACCGTTCGTGATCCCGGTGGTGGCTCGTGCGTGGCCACGAACACCTCGCCGACGTCGACAGCGTCGAAGTGGTACATGGCGCCGCAGAAGTCGCACGCCACCTCGGCCTGCCCGCGCTCGGCGATCAGCGAATCCACCTCGTCGCGGCCGAGGCCGCGCAACATGCCGGCGACACGGCGCCGCGAGCAGGTGCAGGCGAAGCGCGGCTGCAGCGGCTCGAACAGGCGCAAGGTCTCCTCCCAGAACAAGCGCTTGAGGATCTGCTGGGGTGGCAGGTTGAGCAACTCGTCGCCGGTGAGCGTGGCGGCCAGCACCGCGATGCGGTTGAAATCCTCGCTGCGGCCGATGCCGTCTTCGTCACCCGCCTTCCAGCCGCTGCCCGACAGGTTGCCGTCGCCCTGCGCAGGCAGCCGCTGGATCAGCAAGCCGGCGGCGCAGTGGTCGTCGGCGGCCAGCACCATGCGCGTGTCGAGCTGCTCGGACTGCAGCATGTAGTGCTCCAGCACCTGCGACAGCCGCTGCAGCGGCTCGCGCCGGTCACCATGCAGAGGCACGACGCCCTGGTACGGCTGGCGGCCGTTGTCGCGCTCGCTCGGGTCGAGCGTGATCGCGCAGCGCCCCTGGCCGTGCAGGTTGAGCAGCGCGGCCAGCCGTGCGCCCTCGGGCACGCTGCCCACCACCTTGGCCGTGGCGCGAAATCCGAGGTCGCTGCGCGCCTCGGCCACCGCGAGCTTGACCGGCCCGTCGCCGAACACCTGCAGGATCAACGCACCATCGAACTTGATGTTGGCATGCATCAGGCACACCGCGGCGCTCATCTCGCCGAGCAGGCCCCGCACCTCGGGTGCGAACGCGTGCCCGCCGTCGCTGGCGGTGGCGCGGCGCGACAGCAACTCGCGCCAACTGTCGCGCAGTTGAACCAGCATGCCGCGCACCGGCAGGCCTTCGAACAGGAACTTGTGCAATCGATCGCTCACTGCGCCCTATCATCGCAGACATGGAACTGCGTCGCCGCGCGCTGCAACTGCTGATGCAGGTCGAGCCAGCCGTCAAGGCGGCGGGATTGCGCGAATGGGCGAGCGCAGCCGATGCCGAGGTGGACGTGGCGGCGCAGCTCGCCGAGCCCGCCGGGCTGCCCGGCCGCCCCGATCGGCCGCGCCGGGTCGCGCCGGCCGAGCTGGCCCAGCGCAGCGCGTTCACGAGAGAGGGTCGCGCCGCGTTGCTGCACGCCGTGACCCACATCGAGTTCAACGCGATCAACCTGGCGCTCGACGCGGTGTGGCGCTTCGCGGGCTTGCCGCGCTCGTACTACCTGCAGTGGATGGCCGTGGCCACCGAAGAAGCGTTGCACTTCACTCTGGTGGCCGAACATTTGAAGTCGTTCGGCCACGCCTACGGCGACTTCGATGGCCACGACGGCCTGTGGACGATGGCCGAGCGCACGCGCGACGACGTGCTGGCGCGCATGGCGCTGGTGCCGCGCACGCTCGAAGCGCGCGGCCTCGACGTGACGCCGTCGATGCGCGAGAAGTTCGCACGCGCCGGCGACGACCGGGCCGCAAGCATTCTCGACGTGATCCTGCGCGACGAGATCGGCCATGTCGCGGTGGGCAACCACTGGTACCGCTGGTTGTGCACGCGCGAGGGCCGCGACCCGATCGCGGCCTACGACGAGTTCGCCACGTTGTACGGGGCGCCGCGGCCCAAGCCGCCGTTCAATCTGGAGGCCCGGCGTGCGGCGGGTTTCGACGACGCTGAGCTGGCTGCCCTGCGACCGGCCACCCGTTCGCGCGGCGACCTGACGCGCTGACACCTCGCCGGTCGTTCGCCGGCTGCGTATACTGGCCGCGCCACTGCGATGGCGTCGATCGAATGGGCCACACTGCGCTGCAGGATTCCTCGGGTTCGCTGCGAATCCCCGACGCCAATTTGCTGCATGCAGGCGACTGGCGCGCGGCGCTCGAATTCGTCAACGATGTGGCCTCGGCGCTCAGCGACGACAACGGCTTCGTGCGCAGCGCCGGTTCAGGCTTGAAGCGCCTGGTGGCCTCGGAGTTGACCACGCTGTCGATCTGCCATCTGGTGAGCGGCCGACGCACCGTGCACGGCGACGCCGCCGGCTCGATCGGGCCCGCCGAGCGGGAGTGCTTCGACCAGCACTTTCGCGAGCATCCGCTGGTGCAGGTGCATGGAGAGCGCTCGCATCCGCACGTGCACCGCATCAGCGACTCGATGTCGTCGACGGCATTCCAGCGCACGCCGCTGTACGCCGACTACTACCGGCGCATCGGCATCGATCACGTGCTGGCGCTGCCGGTGCATCGCAGCCAAGGCTGGCTGGTGAGCTGGGTGTTCAACCGCAGCGGCCGCGACTTCAGCGACCGCGAGGCGGCGCTGCTCGACCAGGTGCGCGCGCCGTTGGCCCGCCTGTTCGAGCAGACCGACTGGATGCCTCGCATCGCAGTGGCCCCGGATGATGGCCCGCCACGCGTGCTCGCGCTGTCGCCGCTGGCGCCGTTGACGCCGCGCGAACGCGAGGTGCTGCAGTGGGTGGCCGCGGGCAAGACCGATCGCGACATCGCGGCCATCGTCGGCATCAGCGCGCGCACGGTGCACAAGCACCTGCAGCATGTCTACGCCAAGCTCGGCGTGGAGACGCGCACCGCCGCGGTGATGCGCACGCTGGCCTGACGCGCAGCGCGCGCATACGCAATCCTTGGCATTCCGTTGGCGCGCCAGCGCGCCTACAAACGCGGCACCGCTTCGGCCATCGCGCCGGGGCTCTCGCGGGGCAGCCAATGGACATCGATACCGCCAAGCTCGACGACTTCATGGGACGATTCGTGCAGGACCTGGGTGCCGTGATGCACGCCGCGACCATCGTCGTCGGTGATCGACTGGGTCTGTACAAGGCGCTGGCACGAGAAGGCGCGCAGACGCCCACCGAACTGGCCACCCGCACCGAGACCGACCCGCGTTACGTGCGCGAGTGGCTGTGCGCGCAGGCGGCCAGCGGCTACGTGCAGTACGACGCCGCTGCCGAACGTTTCTACCTCAGCCCGGAGCAGGCCTTTGCGCTCACCGTCGAGGGCGGCCCCGCGTTCATCCCCGGCGCCTTCGACATCGCGGTGGCGCAGTTCAAGGCGATTCCAAAGATGATGTCGGCGTTTCGCACTGGCCTGGGCCTGGGCTGGCACGAGCACGACGAGGCGCTGTTCCACGGCACCGAACGATTCTTTCGCCCGGGCTATGCGGCGAATCTGGTGTCGTCGTGGATCCCGTCGCTGCCCGGCCTGGAGGCGCGGCTGCGCGCTGGTGCCAGGGTCGCCGACGTCGGTTGCGGCCACGGCGCGTCGACGCTGATCATGGCCGAGGCGTTTCCGGCGTCGCGCTTCACCGGTTTCGACTACCACGAGCCGTCGGTGCAGCGGGCGCGCGAGGCAGCGCGACGCGCCAGACTGCACGAGCGCGTCAGCTTCGAGATCGCCGGCGCCAAGGCCTACCCGGGGCACGACTACGACCTGGTGGCGATGTTCGATTGCCTGCATGACATGGGCGACCCGGTCGGCGCGGCCGCGCACGTGCGAGCCAGCCTCAAGAACGACGGCTGCTGGATGATCGTCGAGCCCTATGCCAACGACGCGCTGGAGGCCAATCTCAACCCGGTGGGGCGCGTCTTCTACTCTGCTTCGACCTTCATCTGCACGCCGGCGTCGCGCGCGCAGGAAGTGGGGCTGTGCCTGGGCGCGCAGGCCGGCGAGGCGCGCTTGCGCGAGGTGGTCACCGGCGGCGGCTTCACGCGGTTCCGGCGCGCCACGCAGACGCCGTTCAATCTGATCTTCGAAGCCAGACCCTGACTCCGGCTCAGCCGCGCGGGTGATGCTGCGCGTGCAGCTGGCGCAGCCGCTCTCGCGCCACATGGGTGTAGATCGTCGTCGTCGAGATGTCGGCGTGGCCGAGCAACATCTGCACCGCGCGCAGATCGGCGCCGTGGTTCAGCAGGTGCGTGGCGAAGGCATGGCGCAGCGTGTGCGGCGACAGCGGGGAGCGGATGTCGGCGACTCGCGCGTGCTGCTTGACGATCTTCCAGAACATCTGGCGCGTCATGCCGGCGCCGCGCGCAGTGACGAACAACGCGTCGCTGGCGTGCCGGCCCAGGATCGCCGCGCGCGCCTGGCTCAAATAACGATCGAGCCAATTCGCCGCCTCGGCGCCGAACGGCACCAGACGCTCCTTGGCGCCCTTGCCCATCACGCGCAGCACCTGCTCGCCCGCGCTCACGTGCACCGACTTCAACGTCACCAGCTCGCTGACGCGCAGGCCGCTGGCGTACATCAGCTCGAGCATCGCGCGATCGCGCAGGCCCAGCGCGGTGTCGGTGTCGGGCGCCTCGAGCAGCGCAATGACCTGCGCTTCTGACATCGTCTTGGGCACGCGCAGCGGTTGCTTGGCCGACGCGATGCGCAACGTCGGGTCGGCGGGCGACAGGTGCTCGCGCACGCACCAGCGATAGAAGCGCTTGAACACCGTGAGCCGTCGGTTGGCGGTGGTCGATCGCGTCGCCGCGTGGTGCGCCGCGATGTAGCCGAGCAAGTCGGCCTCGCCGGCGCCGCACAGGCCGCGGCCCGCGTGTCGCCCGAGCCAGCGCGCGAACAGGTCGAGGTCGCGCCGATAGGCGCTGGTCGTGTTGGCGGCCAGCCCGTCTTCGATCCACAGCGCGTCGGCAAACCGCGCGATCAGTTGCCGGCTCTCGGCCAGCACGGCCGCGTCGGACGCCGGCGCTTCAGGCATCGCGGTGCGCGGCCCGCCAGCGCAGCAGCTCGCCCATCAGCACCACGCCGCCACGTTCCTGAGCCCACGCCTGTTCGATCGACGCCGGTTGAATGCCCAGCGCATCGAGGCCGCTCGCGCGGCCCGAGGCCACGCTGTCGACCTGCAACGAACGCAGGTTGTCGCGCGACATCAACGTCGGCCCCGGCAGGTGCTCGAGCAGCCAGGCCTGCAGCGAGCCGAGCGTCGAAGGCAACGCCCACAACGGGCGCGCATGGCCCGTGAGTTCACCGGCCAGGCGAACCAGCTCGGCCAGCGTGAACACCTGAGGGCCTGCCGCCTCGTACACGCCGGCGGCCGCCGGGCCCCGATCGACGCAGGTCCACAGGGCTTGCGCGACATCGCGCACCCACACCGGCTGCATGCGCGCCTGCGCACCGGCCAACGGAATCAGCGGCAACAGCGCCTGCATGCGTGCGAACAGGTTGAGGAATTGATCCTCGGCGCCGAACACCACGGAGGGCCGCAACACGGTGAGCGGCACGCCCGCTTCACGCAGCGCGGCCTCGCCGCCGGCCTTGCTGCGCAGGTAGAGCGACGGCGCGCCCGCGTCGGCACCGAGCGCGCTCACGTGCACCACGTGCGCCACGCCGGCATCGCGGCACGCGCGGCCGAGGCGGCGCGGCAGCTCGACATGCACGCGCTCGAAGTCGGCAGCGCCGCCGTGCAGGATGCCCACCAGATTGACCGTCGCATCGGCACCGGCGAGCAGGCGCGCCAGCGTCGGCGGATCGTGCACGTCGGCCAGCAAGAGGTCCAACCCGGGCAGCGGGCGCAGCGATGCACCGCGGGCCAACGACCGCGTCGGCACGGTCAGCCTCAGCGACAGCCCATGCACCGCACAGCGCCACGCGAAGGCCCGGCCGATGAAACCGGTGCCGCCCAGCACCACCACACGACGCGCCATGCTCTGCCTGCCTCTCAGTCCAGCTTCAGCTTCTGCGACTCGACGATCCTGTTGTAGATCTCGAACTCACTCTTGACCTGCGCGCCGAATCCAGACGGCGAATTGCCGACGATCAGCGCAGCGGCGCCTGCGATGGGTTTGCGCACGTTGCCATCCTGCAGGCAGCCAGACCGCTGCGCAATCGTTGCCCTATGTTCGAGCTCTCCTGAAGGGGGCCCAACGCGCGCATTGTGCCCCGTCGGTGTCCGGTACCTGCCGCCTGCTGCTGGGGGGGCCCCAAGTGGCGTTTGGCACACTGGGACCTTGGTCGATGCCGTCGTGCTGCTGCCCGACTTCAGCCTCATTGCGCTGGGCTGGGTGTTGTGCCGCCATACGCCGCTCAACCGCACGCTGTGGGACGCTGTGGAGCGGCTGGTCTATGTGCTGCTGTTCCCGGTGTTGTTGTTCGGCTCGATCGTGCGCAACCCGACGCCGCTCGATGCCCTGTTCCACCTCGGCGGCGTCGGTCTGGCGGTAGTCGGCGCCGGCGTGGCACTGGCCAGCGCGTTGCGCGCCTGGCCGCAGCCAGACGAGAGCCTTCATGCGTCGGGCCAGCAGATCGCCTACCGCTTCAACTCGTATGTCGCGCTGGCGCTCGCCGAACGCCTGGCCGGCACCCAAGGCCTGGCATGGACCGCGGTGCTGATCTCGGTATGCGTGCCGCTGTGCAACGTGGCCGCGGTGTGGCCGCTGGCGCGCCACGGCGGCCAGGGCTACCTGCGCGAGTTGGCGCGCAACCCGCTGATCATCGCCACCGTCGCCGGGCTGCTCAGCAACGCGGTGTCGCTGCGACTGCCCGAATTCGCGGCAACGACCCTGCTGCGCATCGGCAATGCGGCGCTGCCGCTGGGCCTCATGGCGGTGGGTGCCGGGCTGCGCTTCGGCGCGCTGCGCGAAGGTCCCGGGCTGGCGGCCGCGTTGCTGGCGATTCGCCACCTGTTGTTGCCGGCGTGGGCGATCGTGCTGGTGCTGTGGCTGGACTTGCCTGCTGCGCAGCAGGCGGTGGTCGTAGCCTTCGCCGCACTGCCCACGTCGGCCAGCGCGTATGTGTTGGCGGTCCGCATGGGTGGCCACGGCGCCTACGTCGCCGGGCTCGTCACCGTGTCGACGTTGGTGGCGATGCCGGGGCTGCCGCTGGCGCTGGCGGCGCTGTCAGCCCTGCGCTGACCCGGACGCGCCCGCCTGCGCGAGTGCCCAGGCCACGTGTTCGCGCAGCAACTCGTCGGCCGCGGCCAGCGCGTCGCGCAGCGCCTGCTCGATGTCGGGCCGCGGCGCGGCGCGCAGCGCGTTGCCCAGCGCCACCGCGAGGTTGCGGCGCCAGCGCGCGTAGCCGACGCGCCGCAGCGCACTGCCTTCGGTGTGGCGCAGGAACGTCGCTTCGTCCCACGACCACAGATCGAGCAGCTGGGCCGGGCCGCCCCACGGCGTGCGCGCGTCGAAGTCGGGCAGCGTCGCGCGTCGCGCGTACTTGTTCCACGGGCAAACCAGCTGGCAATCGTCGCAACCGAAGATGCGGTTGCCCATCAACGGCCGCAGTTCGAGCGGGATCGAGCCCTCGTGCTCGATGGTCAGATACGAGATGCAGCGCCTGGCGTCGAGCCGATACGGCGCGACGATGGCCCGGGTCGGACAGACGTCGATGCAGGCGCTGCAGCTGCCGCAATGTGCGCTGGTGGCCGCGGTGAGCGGCAACGCGATGTCGACATAGATCTCGCCGAGAAAGAACATCGAACCCGCCTCGCGCGACAGCGCGAGCGTGTGTTTGCCGCGCCAGCCGATGCCGCTGCGCCGCGCGAGCTCGACCTCGAGCACCGGCGCCGAGTCGGTGAACACCCGATGCCCGAACGGGCCGACCGCCGCGGCCAGGCGATCGGCCAGTTGCTGCAGCCGTTGACGCAGCACCTTGTGGTAGTCGCGGCCACGCGCGTACACCGAGACCACCGCCTGCTGCGGCTGCGCGAGACGTTGCCACTCGGTCGCACTCCACGCCGCATCGGCGTTGCGCGGCAGGTAGTCCATGCGCGCGCTGATCACGCGCACCGTACCCGGCACCAATTCGGCGGGCCTTGCGCGCCGCATGCCGTGCGCGGCCATGTAGCGCATGCCGCCATGAAAGCCCGCGTTCAGCCATTCGCGCAGGCCGGGCTCGGCATCGTGCAGGTCGACATCGGCCACGCCGATCTGTGAGAATCCCAGTTCATGCGCCCAGGCGCGCAACCGATCGAGGGTGCCGATCCCATCGACAGCAGGCCCACCCGAACCGACTTCGTGACGCATCAGCCGATTTTAGAAAGCCGCGCGATCGTATGGACCACCGAGTCCGATTGCGCCGCCTTCGCCGAATCGCTGGCCCGCAAGCGCGGGCTGCAAGAAGCCTTCATCGCGCTCGAGGGGCCGCTGGGCGCTGGCAAGACGACGTTTGCACGCCACTTGTTGCGCGCGCTCGGAGCCAGCGGACGCATCAAAAGCCCGACCTACGCACTGCTCGAGCCCTACGACCTGTCGGGCGGGCACGCCTCGCACCTGGATTTCTACCGCTTCGACGATGCGCGCGAGTGGGTCGACGCTGGCCTGCGCGAGGTGTTTGAACAACCCGGGCTGAAGCTGGTCGAATGGCCCGACAAGGCCGGCGCGTTGCTGCCGACCGCCGATTTGCGCCTGTGCATCACGCCACATGACGACGGTGCGCGCGAGGTGGCGGTGCACGCGCAGACGCCACGCGGCGTTGAGTTGCTCGCATGACTCCCACTCCACCGACTCGACGCGCCTGGTTGCAGCAAGGCGGCGCCCTGGCGCTGCTGATCTCGGCACGGCAACTCGCCTTCGGCGCCAGCATCGTCGCGGTGCGGGTGTGGCCGGCTGCCGACTACACGCGGGTGACCATCGAATCGGACCAGTCGCTGGCGGCCAAGCACTTCATGACCGATAACCCGCCGCGCCTGGTGGTCGACATCGACCAGCTCGAGTTGAGTCCCACGTTGCGCGAACTGGTGGGCAAAGTGCGCCCCGACGATCCCTTCATCGCCGGCGTGCGTGTCGGGCAGAACCAGCCCCGCCTGGTGCGGCTGGTGGTCGACCTGAAGCAGTCGGTGCGGCCGCAGCAGTTCACGCTCGACCCGGTGGCCGCCTATGGCCACCGCCTGGTGTTCGATCTGTACCCGCTGCAGGAGCGCGATCCGCTGCTGGAAATCATCCGCGACAAGGATCGCGCCGACAAACGCGCCGAACAGGCAGTGCGCGATTCACTCGGCGAGCTGATCGGCCGCATCGAGCGCCCGGCTTCGGCGCCGCGCCCCGCGGTACCCGCCTCGGCACTGACCACGCCGGCCCCCGAGCCGCCGCCCAGCCTGCGCGCGCGACGCGAAGTCGAGCGGCTGACCATCGTGGCGATCGATCCCGGTCATGGCGGCGAGGACCCCGGCGCCATCGGCCCCAGCGGCCTGAGGGAGAAGGATGTCGTCCTGGCGGTCGCGCTGCGTCTGCGCGATCGCCTCAACGCACTGCCGGGTCTGCGCGCGATGCTCACCCGCGACGGTGACTTCTTCGTGCCGCTGCAGGACCGCGTGCGCAAGGCGCGCCGCGTGCAGGCGGATCTGTTCGTGTCGATCCACGCCGACGCCTTCATGACGCCGCAAGCCCGCGGCGCGTCGGTATTCGCGTTGTCGTCGGGTGCCGCCACCAGCGCGGCCGCACGCTGGATCGCCGACAAGGAGAACGACGCCGATCTGGTGGGCGGCGCCAACCAACGCGCGCTGAAGGACTCGCAGGTGCTGCGAACGATGCTCGAGATGAGCACCGCCGCGCAGATCAAGGACAGCCTGCGCGTGGGCGACGAGGTGCTGCAGCACATCGGCCGCGTCGGCCACCTGCACAAGGGCCGCGTCGAGCAGGCCGGCTTCGCGGTGCTGAAGGCGCCCGACATCCCGTCAATCCTGGTGGAGACCGCGTTCATCTCCAACCCCGAGGAAGAGGCTCTGCTGCGCAGCGCCCGGTACCAGGACAAGCTGGTCGAGGCGCTCGTCACCGGCATGCGCCGCTATTTCATCAAGCATCCGCCGCAGATGCGCCAGCGCGTGCTGTAGCGCACTCGGTGCTTTCAGCTCGCGGGCGCGCCGGGCGCCGACGCCACCTTGGCGCGCCTGGCGCGCCAGGCGCCGACAAGCGCGACCAGTCCCGGCAAGATGATCATGCCCCAGATGATCTTGCTCATGTGCGCCTGCACCCATTCGAGGTTGCCGAACAGATAGCCGGCGGTGACCACCGACAGCACCCACAGCGTGCCGCCGGTCACGTCGTACAAGGTGAACTTGGCGCGCGTCATCTGCGCGACGCCGGCGACGAACGGCGCGAAGGTGCGCAGGAAGGGCAGAAAGCGCGCCACCACCAGCGTGATGCCGCCGTACTCCTCATAGAAGGCGTGGGCGCGCTCGAACGCGTGTTTGTTGAACAGACGCGAGTGTTCCCAATGGAACACGCGTGGGCCGATCAGCGAGCCGATGGTGTAGTTGGTCTGGTTGCCTGCCACCGCTGCGGCGATCAGCAACGGCACCGCCAGCGTGTAGTTCATCAGCCCGACTCCGCACAAGGCGCCGACGATGAACAGCAGCGAGTCGCCAGGCAGGAGCGGCATCACCACCAGGCCCGTCTCGACGAACACGACGAGAAACAACAGCGCGTAGACCCACGCACCGTACACCTCGACGAACTGGCGCAGGTGCACGTCGATGTGCAGCACGAAGTCGATCAGGAAGCCGGCGATCTCCACGGGCGGCCATTATCCAGGCACACACTTAAGACTCCGCTCCTACAATCGCTCGACCATGCAGGCCATGTTGGACAGCGTTGCGCGGCGACCGATCCGCGAATTGCCGGGCGAGCTGATCAGCCAGATCGCCGCCGGCGAAGTGGTCGAGCGGCCGGCGTCGGTGGTGCGCGAACTGATCGACAACGCCCTCGATGCCGAGGCCAGCCACATCGTCGTGCGGCTGCGCGGCGGCGGCGTGCGATCGATCGTGGTCGAGGACGACGGCTTGGGCATTGCCGCCGACGAGCTGGCGCTCGCGCTGCGGCGCCATGCCACCAGCAAGATCGCCACGCTCGACGAGCTCGAGCAAGTGGCCACGATGGGCTTTCGCGGCGAGGCGCTGGCGGCCATCGCGTCGGTGTCGGAGTTGACGCTGACCAGTCGGGCCGCAGGCGCGAGCCATGCCTTTCGCCTGCACGCCGGCTCCGGCGAATTGGCGCCCGCGGCGCGCTCGCACGGCACCACGGTCGAGGCCAGCGAGTTGTTCTTCAACACGCCGGCGCGCCGCAAGTTCCTGAAGAGCGAGGCAACCGAGCTCGCGCACTGCACCGAGGCCATGCGGCGCCACGCATTGGCCCGACCCGACGTGGAGTTCGCGCTATGGCACGACGGCCGCCTGCTGCAGCAGTGGCGCGCCGCGCCAACCGAACAACGCTTGCGCGACGTGCTCGGCGACGCCTTCGTCGGCGCCAGCCGCGTACTCGCCAGCGAGGTGGGGCCGCTGGCGCTGCACGGCCGCGTCGGCTTGCCCGATGCCGCACGCGCGCGCGCCGATCAGCAGTATCTGTTCGTCAACGGCCGCCACGTGCGCGACCGCCTGGTGTCGCACGCGGTGCGCAGCGCCTACGACGACGTGCTGCACGGACAGCGCCAGCCTGCGTACGCGCTGTTCCTTCGGATCGCACCCGCGCTGGTCGACGTCAATGTGCACCCGACCAAGGTCGAGGTGCGCTTTCGCGATGGACGCGCGTTGCACCAGGCCGTGCTGCACGCCGTCGAGGCCGCGTTGGCGCTGCCACGCAGCGGCGACAGCGCGGCAGGCGTGTCCGGTGCCCGGCCTCACGGCGCGCCATCGGGCCACGCCGGCGCGCCGTTCGCGACGCCAGCGCAAGTCTCGCTCGCGTTGCCGTTGGCGACCCGGCTGCAAGCCTTCGAACCGCTGGCGCCGTGGCACTCGACGACCGCAGAAGATGCGGCCCGCGCCAGGACCGATGCCAGCCCATGGCCGTTGGGTCGTGCGCTGGCACAACTCGGCGGCGCCTTCGTGCTGGCCGAAAACGCCCATGGGCTGGTGATCGTGGACATGCACGCGGCGCATGAACGCATCGTCTACGAACGGCTCAAGTCGCGTGGCGCAGCCGCGCTGCAGGCACAGCCGCTGCTGGTGCCAGTCACCTTCGCGGCCTCGGCCGCCGAGATGGCCACGGCGCAGACCAACGCCGAGGCGCTGCTGGCTTTGGGGCTCGACGTCACGCCGCTGGCCGCCCACACGCTGGCGGTTCGCAGCCGCCCGGCGGCGCTGCCCGATACCGACCTGGTGGAGCTGACGCGCGCAGTACTGGCCGATCTGGAGCAGACCGATTCGAGCCGGGTGGTGCAACGCGCTCGCGACGAATTGCTGGGCACCATGGCCTGTCACGCCGCCGTGCGCGCCAATCGGCACCTGACCCTCGACGAAATGAATGCGCTGCTGCGCCAGATGGAGGTCACCGAGCGGGCGGATCAGTGCAACCACGGACGTCCCACCTGGCGCCAGGTCACGTTGAAGGAACTCGACGCGCTGTTCCTGCGTGGTCGATGACTCGGGAGATGTCGGTGCGGGCAAAGCGGATGCGATGGTTGGGCGGGCTGTTGGCTGCGCTGATGCTGGTGTCGGCCGGCTGCGCGTCGCTCGACGAGCAGCAGCGCAAGTGGATCTTTCAGCCGAGCAAGGACACCTGGTACGGCGCCGCCGGCGCGACCGAGGGCATGCAAGACCGCTGGATCGAGTTCACACCCAGCGGGGCTCAGGCCTCGGTCAAGCTGCATGCGTTGTGGTTGCCGCAGGTCGACCCCAGCGCGCCGGTGATGCTGTACCTGCATGGCGCGCGCTGGGATGTCGACAGCAGCGCATTTCGCATGCGCCGCCTGCACGCGCTGGGCGTGTCGGTGCTGGGCATCGACTACCGCGGCTTCGGGCGCAGCAGCGAGGTGCTGCCGTCGGAGCAAACCGCATACGAGGACGCGCGCGCCGCCTGGCAGTGGCTGCGCGAGCAACACCCTTCGCAGCAGCGGCTGATCTACGGCCACTCGCTCGGCGGCGCGATCGCCGTGCACCTGGCTGCCGAGGTGGACGACGAAGCCGGCGTCATCGTCGAAGGCAGCTTCACGTCGATTCCCGACGTGTTCGCGACGATGCGCTTCGGCTGGCTGCCGCTGGGCCCGCTGATCACCCAGCGCTTCGACGCCGCGCAACGCATCGCCGACGTGGGCTCACCGGTGCTGGTCGTACACGGCGCACAGGATCGCCTGATCCAGCCGGCACTGGGCCGTGCGCTGTATGAACGCGCGCGCGCGCCCAAGCGCTTCATCCTGGCCGAGAACGGCACCCATCACAACGCGCAGGCGATGGTCAGCGACCAGATGCGCGACGCGATGCACTCGCTGTTCGGCCTGCCCGGCGATTCAGCGGCCGCGGAGTGATCGCAGTCGACCGCGTGATTCAGTGGCGCGCCCGCGGCCAAGTGGGGCCGCCTTGCGCCGTTTGGGCGTGCAGCGCCGCCAGGTCGTCGAGCGTGTCCACGTCGATCAGCACGCCGGGATCGTCGACCTCGACACCCAGCGAGGGGTAGCGGGCCACCAGACGCCGCGCACCCTCATCACCCGACAGTTGCACCAGTTCGGAATACAACTCCGAGGCAAAGGCCACCGGATGCCCGCGGCGGCCGACGTGCTGCGCATAGACCACCGCGTGCTGCGGCAGCTTGGCGGCCACAGCCAGCATGCTGGCCGGTTTCACCGAGGGCATGTCGCCGGGCAGGATCAACCAGCCGCCCGCGTCGGCGCTGGCGGCCACGCCGCTGGCGATGGAAAAGCCCATGCCCAAGTGCTCCCCGCTGTGGCCAGTGACTTCGGGCAACTCGACGATGTCGCGCTGCGCCACGTGGCGGCGCGCCTCGACACTGACCGCCGCCGTGGTCACCACGCGCAATTGCAGCCCCGTTTCGATCGCATGCTCGAGCGCCGTGCCGAGCACGGTGGAGGCGCCGAACGCTTGCAGCAGCTTGTGTTCGGGCGACTTGAAGCGGCTGCCGCGGCCGGCAGCCAAGACGATGACGGTTGGTGGCTTCTTCATGAGCTTCGCCTTACCGCTGCGCAGTCACTTCCCCACCATGGCCAGCGCGGCTTGTCCGACGGTTGAAAGCATCGGCTCGCGACCCGGGTCGAAACAGTGGGAGCTTCACTTAGGGCGTTCCACGTAAGGTGCACTCCCAGTGATGTCGGCAACGTGCATACTTGTTCGATGGAAAGGGTTCCACTGGCCGAATTGCGCAAGAGCTACGAGCGCGGCGAACTCGACGAAACGTCGTGCCCCGACGATCCGCTACGCCAGTTCGAGACCTGGCTGGAGCACGCGCTCAAGGCGCAACTACCTGAGCCCAACGCGATGACCTTGGCCACGGTGGGCGCCGACGGGCGCCCGTCGACACGCATCGTGCTGATCAAGGGTTTCGACCAACGTGGCCTGGTCTGGTACACCAACTACGACAGCCGCAAGGGCCGCGAGCTGGCGCATGACCCGCACGCGGCGCTGCAATTCCATTGGGTCGAGCTGGAACGCGTGGTGCGCATCGAGGGGCGAGTCGAGAAGGTGTCAGCCGAAGAATCAGACGCTTACTACGCGTCGCGTCCACTTGACTCACGCATCGGCGCCTGGGCATCGCCGCAGAGCCAGCCGATCACCTCGCGCGCGGTGCTGGTGGCCAACGCCGCCAAGGCGGCCGCGCGCCATGGTTTGCATCCGCCGCGCCCGCCTCATTGGGGCGGCTTTCGCCTGACACCCGATCGCTGGGAGTTCTGGCAGGGCCGCCGCAGCCGCCTGCACGACCGCGTGCAGTACATGCTGGAATCGGGGCACTGGGTGCGCGAACGCTTGGCACCTTGAGCGCCTGCGCGCTCAGGGCGGCAAGGGCGCGGCGTCGACGATGCGGTAGAACAACCCGTACGGATCGCTGTTCAGCACCGCGAGCCGGCCCTCCACCAGCACCGGCTCGAGCGTGTACTTCACTGGCGTGCGGCTACGCACCTCGACCAGACCTTCGGGACCCGCCGGCACACAGAACGGGCAGGTGAAGGGAACCGACGACAGCAGGAAGTGGCGCTGCTTCTCGCCTGGCTCCAGCGGCATCATGAAGCCCTCGAGCCTGATCCTGCGGTTGTTCAGCGCCTGCACGTCCTGCGGGAACACCGGCACCACACGGTCTTTCTCGGCACGCGAAGTGACCGACGCCAGCAGCGGCCACGGCACCACGCCGTCGCGGGCCACGATCGGCTTGAATGGGCTGCGCGGATCGTGATAACCGGGCCCCTGCCCGATCGCGGGCGCCGGCTGCTGCGCCTGGCTGGTGGAGTCGGGCTGTGCTGGCGGCGATTGGGCGGGCGCCACCGAGCCAGCCATCAGGGCTGCGATGGCGAGTCCGAGGTGTCGTGCCGTACCCATCTCGTCTCCCATTTGCTCTCATTCTCGCCACCGTGGCGGCAGGTTCAATGCGGTGCCTGCATCAAACGCGCGACCTCCAGGCGTTTGACGCGCCAAGCCGGCATGGCAGCGGCCAGCAAGGCCAAGGCGATCGGCACCACGATGCACCAAAGCTCGTCACCTGTCCATTCGAATCCACTGAGCGCCAGCGAACGTTGGCGGGCGAGCAGCCTGCCCAGTACCTCGGTCAGTGCGTGACCCAGCAACAGTCCCGCCACGAGCCCGAGAATCGCCAACCACAACGCTTCGAGCGCGATCAATGCGGCCAGCCTGGATGGCGGCGCCCCGAGCATGCGCATCATCGCCAGGTCGGACTCACGTTCGCGCACTGCGTGCACCAGCGCGACGAACACCGACAGCGTCGATACCGCCAACAGCAGCACGGCAAAGCCGCGCAGCACGTCCAGCCCGACGCCGAGGAGGCGAAACAGGCGCGCGGTCTCGAGCGCCGGCGACGCGGCCTGCAGGCCGGCTTGGGCCTGGACCCAACGCGGCAGCATCGCCGCCGCCAGCGGCGTCTTGTAGCGCACCAGCACGAGCGTCAATTCGTGTGGTTCGGCGTTGGCGTCGTCGGCTGCCTTGCCCTTCGACTCAGGGTGGTCGTGCACGGCCCATACCGATTCCACCGCTGTCAGCACTAGTCGATCGAGCACGCACCCGCAACGTTGCAAACGGCCGACCACGGCATAGGGAGCCGCGGCATGCGCTTGCCCTTCGGCGCCGAGCCCGTGCGTGCCGACCACGGTGGCACCGACGGACAATGCAAGATCCTGCGCAGCCGAGTGGCCGAGCACGACCTCCATCGGCGCCCTCCAGCGACGGCCTTCGGCGATGCGTGCGCCGTACCAATCGAGGTAGTCGCCCTCGGCGCCGACAATGCGAAAGCCCCCGATGCTGTCGCCCAGCGCCATCGGCATGGCGGTGGCCACCATGGCATGGCTGCGCAGTTGACCCAGTGTGGCGGCCGGGATGTTGCCGGTCGGCGCATCGAGGTGAAACACGCCAGCCAACATCAGCTGCATCGGACTGCCTTTGGCCCCCACCACCAGGTCGATGCCCGCGAGATCACGGGCCAGGGCTCGCTCGATCTGCGAGGAGACCAGCAGCAGAAAGGTCATGACTGCGACACCCAAACCGGAGAGTGCCAAGTTGAGTCCTGCTGCCAGGGGTCGCGCCCACAGGTAGCGCCAGGCGAGCATTGACAGATTCACGGCGTTTCGCCCACAGCGTGCAAATCCAACTCGCTCGCACCGCGCAGCGCGTCGAGTACCCGACGGTCGTGCGTGGCGATCAGCAGCACGGTGCTGGCGCGCCGCGCCGCGTCCAACAGCAACTCGATGGTGCGCGTGGCCGCTCGATCGTCGAGATTGCTGGTGGGCTCGTCGACCAGCAGCGCTGCAGGGCGTCGTGCCAGCGCGCGTGCCAATGCCACACGCTGCAACTGCCCCACACTCAATGCCTGCGGCTTGCGCGCTGCGACGTCTGCGATGCCCAACGCGATCAGCAGCTCGTCCAATCTCAGCGAATCGACCGGTAGCCCGGTGCTCACATACGCCAACGCCAGGTTGTCGCGCACGGTCAGGCTTGCGCTCAAGTGCAGGCGTTGCGGCACCACACCCAGCGTCGCCGCGCGCCAGGCGTCGCGCGCGGCGGGCGCCATGCCGGCCAATTCGGCGCCGGCTACGCGCAGCGAGCCCTGCTGCACATCGAGCAGTCCCGCTGCGAGCGCGAGCAACGTGGACTTGCCGCTACCCGATGGGCCGCGCAGCAGCACCGTGTCGGCATTGCCAGCTTCGAAATCGGGAAACGTGAGCCGCGCGGCGCCCGGATAGCCGTGGCTGAGACCGCGCAGCGACAGCACGTCAAGCCTTGCGCAACCGTGATGCGAATGTCTTACGGAACTTGGCGACTTTGGGTCCGACCACGAACGCGCAATAGCCCTGATTCGGATTGCGTTCGAAGTAGTGTTGGTGGTACGCCTCGGCTGGCCAATAGTTGTCCACCGGCTTGAGCTCAGTGACGGCGCGGCCCTTGAACTCGGCGTTGACCTCGTCAAGGACCGATTGCGCGACCGCGTGCTGGGCCGCGTCATGAAAGTAGATACCCGAGCGGTACTGCGCCCCCACGTCGTTGCCCTGTCGATTCAGCGTGGTGGGGTCGTGGATCGAGAAGAAGATCTCGAGCACTTCGCGCAATGTGATCTTGGCGTCGTCGAATTGCACGCGCACGACTTCGGCATGCCCAGTGTCGCCCTCGCACACCTGCTGGTAGCTCGGTTGTTGCACGTGACCGTTGCTGTAGCCCGACTGCACCGACTGCACGCCCTCGACTTGGTCATAAACAGCCTCCAGGCACCAGAAGCAGCCGCCGCCCAGAGTGATGGTTTCAATCGCCATAGCATGGCCTCCGTGGTTGTGTGGGCCAGCAGTCGGTTGACCGACGGCAGCGCTTACAGCGCCGCCATTGTGCCGAGCCCGAGGTGTCGCTCGCTGGCCCGGCCAGCATGTTCCGACTGCGCGCGATTTCAGCCAGGGGTAACAGCGGGTTTCGCTGCGGTCATATTGCACGAGGTGCTGACAACGGTGCGGCGCAAAATCCACCATCCCATTTTCCCGAAGCCCGTGAACGACCTTTTCGTCCTGCTTGGAATCCAATCGTGGAAACCTGTGTTCGCGGCGCTGGCACTGCCACCGGTGCCGTTTCTGTTGCTGATGCTGGCGGGTGCCCGCATGATGTATTGGCGGCGCACTCTGTCGTGGCTGGTGATGCTGTCGGGTGCCGCCGGACTGTGGTTGTGCTGTACCACCGCGGTGGGCTATTGGCTCGAACGGGTGGTGCTCAAGCCCCCGCCCCCGCTCAGCCCCGAACGAGTGGCCGAAATCAAGCGAATCGTAGGCACCAGCCCGAACAAGGTGGTCATCGTCGTGCTCGGTGGAGGTCGCGAAGCCATGGCGCCCGAATACGGCGTGTCCAACCTAAAGGATCTCTCGTTGCAACGGCTGCACTACGGGGTATGGCTTGCCCGGCAAACGGGGGCGCCGTTGATGTTCTCGGGCGGCGTCGGTTATGCCGACACGGTGGGGGTCACCGAGGCCGAAGCGGCCGCACGAATTGCAGAGCGTGACTACGGCAAGCCGTTGACATGGTCCGAAGGCGAATCGCGGGACACCCGCGAGAATGCCGCGCGCAGCATTGCGATGCTCAAGCCCACTGGCGCCAGCGATCTGGTGCTTGTGACGCACGGGTTTCACATGCCGCGCGCGGTCAAGGCCTTCCAACTCGAAGCGCAACGCGCCGAATCGCCGATGCGCGTGTGGCCAGCACCGATGGGCCTGGCGGAACCGAGCGAGCAGGTGTCGCTTCGCTGGATGCCGTCGAACGAAGGGTTCCGGCGAGTCCGTCTGGTCTTGCACGAGCTGGCTGGCCTCTTGCTCGGTGCCTGAGTAAGGCTCCAACCGTTTGGGTGGGGATCAAGAAACGAAACCCCTCCGCGCCACGAGGACGGGAGGGGTGGGTGACTCAGGTCACCGGGCGAGGCTCCAGAGATTGTCGGTCCAGGGCCCCTATGGCGCAGAGACTGCGCATCGACTTAGATGCCTGCGAACAGGCGATATGAACCATACACCCGCGAGGTGTCCAGTTCAAGCGGGCGAGCCCGGCCTGCCCACTATCAATTCCTCATAGAGCCGTGCCATGCGACGCAGCGTGTCGCCGTCATGTTCGATCGGCTTGCCCCAATGACGAGTTGTCTCGCCTGGCCACTTCGCAGTCGCATCCAAGCCCATCTTGCCGCCAAGCCCGGCGATCGGGGACGCGAAGTCGAGATAGTCGATGGGCGTGCGATCGACCAGCGTGGTGTCGCGCACCGGATCGCAGCGCGTAGAGATGGCCCAGACCACTTCCTTCCAGTCGCGGATGTCGACGTCATCGTCGGTGACGACGATGAACTTGGTGTACATGAATTGCCTCAGAAAACTCCATAGTCCGAACATCACCCGCTTGGCGTGGCCCGGATAGCCCTTGCGAATCGACACCAAGGCCATGCGGTAACTGCAACCTTCGGGCGGTAGATAGAAGTCACCGATCTCCGGGAACTGACGTTGCAGGATCGGTACAAACACCTCGTTCAGCGCCACGCCCAACATGGCGGGCTCGTCCGGCGGCTTACCGGTGTAGGTGGAGTGATAGATCGGGTCGCGCCGATGCGTGATGCGATCGATGCGAAAGACCGGGAACCACTCCTGTTCGTTGTAGTACCCGGTGTGATCGCCGAACGGCCCCTCCTGCCCATGCAGGTAGCCGTCGATCGACTTGCATGGCACCCCATGTTCGCTGCGGCCCAGGTATCCGGGCTCGGCGGGCGAGATGTGCCCCTCCAGGATGATTTCGGCACCGGACGGCACTTGCAGAGGCATGTTCACTTCACCAACTGCGGTGTCGGCGACCTCAGTCGGCGAACCCCGGAGCAGCCCTGCGAACTGGTATTCCGACAACGTGTCGGGCACCGGAGTCACCGCGCCCAGGGTGGTCGCCGGATCGGCACCGATGGCCACTGCGAGTGGAAAGGGTACCCCTGGATTCACTCTGGCGAAGTCCCGAAAGTCCTGAGCCCCGCCTCGATGAGGCAACCAACGCATGATGGTTTCCCGGCGGCCTATCACCTGCTGCCGGTAGATGCCCAGGTTTTGTCGTTTGCGGGGAGTGGCTGCGCCCTGAGGCCCACGCGTGATCACAAGGCCCCAAGTGATTAAGGGACCGACATCCCCCGGCCAACATGTCTGAATGGGCCACTGGGTCAGGTCGACATCGTCGCCCTCGATACGAACCTCGCGGCATGGTCCATCTGCACGCCGGGTTGGCTTCATGTTCCACAGGGCCTTTGCCATCTCCACCAACCGCGCTGCGTCGCCCAGTCCGCGGGGTATTTCCGGTTCTCTCAGCGCGGCCAACAACGCACCAATCTGGCGCAACTGGTCGACGCCATCGACACCCATACCGAGGGCCACACGTCTGGGCGTGCCGAACAAATTCAACAGGACACGGGTGTCAAAACCCGCGGGCTTGCCAAGCAGCAAAGCGGGCCCCTTCTGGCGAAGCGCCACGTCCGCAATGGCCGTCATTTCAAGGTTTGGCGAGATTGGCATCTCCAATCTGAGCAATTCGCCGGCCTGTTCCAGGCCCGCCAGGAAGGCACGCAGATCGTGGTACTTCATATTTCTTGTATTAAAGATCGATTCTTCATAATTGACTGGTTATTTGAGGCATACCTAGAATCCGTCCGGTTCGGTCGCCCAGGGGAAACCCGAGGCCAATCGCTTCACATGCAGATGATCAACAGCTCCGTCACCGCAATCTACCGCGCTTGCTCCAAGTCGGCCGGCACGTTCGCGCGTGACGTCGGTATTGGCATGCTCGAGGTCAGCCACAACACGCTGGCATTGCTGGGCTTATCGGTTGTCTGTGGCGTGGTTCTCTTTTCGGCTGCGCACCCGGACTTGCGTGACGGCGCCGAGCAGCGCGCCTTGGGTTGGCTGCTGGCCCGACAGGAGGCGCGTCTGGCGAATGAGGCCACGCCAGAGCCAGCCACCCCTGAGGCGTTGACCAGAGTAACCGCCGCCGACCCCGCCAGCCTGTCCAAGCAGCAAGCCTCGGTGGCCAACTGGCTCGCCCGCCGCTACCGCGTGGCGCTAGAGCCGGTGAGCCGACTCGTGCAAGAAGCTTGGGAAAGTGGCCGCCGCGCCGGCCTCGACCCCACACTGATCCTGGCCGTGATGGCGGTCGAATCCAGCTTCAACCCATTTGCACAGAGTTCGGTCGGTGCGCAGGGCCTGATGCAGGTGATGACCCGGGTACATGATGAAAAGTACGAGCCTTACGGCGGTGTCCGTGCCGCCTTCGATCCGGTGACCAACCTGCGGGTCGGGGTGCAGGTGCTCAAGGAATGCATCGCCCGTGCCGGCGGCCTCGAGGCCGGGCTCAAGTACTACGTTGGAGCCGCCAATCTCAACGACGACGGCGGGTATGTTGGCAAAGTACTCGCCGAGCAGTCGAACCTGAGGCGCGTGGCCGATGGCAAGTGGGTATCGGTCACCGTTTCGTTGCCTGCTCCGGCCGCGACGGAAATGAAGACCTCCGGGTCGGGCGACGCCGGATCCGAAGGCGACGCGGCGTCGGCACAGGCCCCGGACGCTCGAGTCGCGTGGGTGCGCCCCGCTCGCCAACTGCCGACCGAAGCCGGCGTCCGCTAGACTTTCGACCGCGCGCGACTGGCGATAGGGTCCGTTCAGGACCCAAGGTGGACCACCATCGGGAAGCGCGACCCGCTCGGCCGATGGCCTGCGGAGTACGCCGTTCGCCTGGGCAGCCTGTTGGATCGAGCCGGTGCCGGCGTGGCGCCACCGTCCGGGGCAATCAGCGACGAAGGGACCGCCAGTCATGTTTGATCGTTCCACCTCCACCGTGGCCGCGGTGGACCCCGAGCTGTGGGCCAGCATCCAAGCCGAGGATCAACGCCAGGAGCAGCACATCGAGTTGATCGCCTCGGAGAACTACGCTTCACCGGCGGTGATGGCCGCCCAGGGCAGTCAGCTGACCAACAAATACGCCGAGGGTTATCCGGGCAAGCGCTACTACGGTGGCTGCGAGTTTGTCGACCGGATCGAGGAGCTCGCCATCGAGCGGCTGAAGCGCCTGTTCAAGGCCGAGCACGCCAATGTGCAGCCGAATTCGGGCTCGCAGGCCAATCAGGCCGTACTGTTTGCGCTGTTGCAGCCTGGCGACACCATCATGGGCATGAGCTTGGCCGAAGGAGGCCATCTAACCCACGGCATGCCGTTGAACATGAGCGGCAAGTGGTTCAAGGTGGTGAGCTACGGCTTAAACGAGCATGAGGAGATCGACTACGACGCGATGCGCGCGTTAGCCCTGCAGCAGCGGCCCAAGTTGATCATCGCTGGCGCATCAGCCTACTCGCTGCGCATCGACTTCGAACGGTTTGCCCAAGTCGCGCGCGAAGTCGGCGCCCATTTGATGGTCGACATGGCGCACTACGCGGGCCTGATCGCCGCCGGGGTGTACCCAAATCCTGTGCCGCACGCCGACGTCGTCACGTCGACGACCCACAAGACGCTGCGCGGACCTCGAGGGGGCCTCATCCTCATGAAGGACGCCGTGGCCAAGGCGATCAACAGTGCCGTCTTCCCGGGCATCCAGGGTGGGCCGCTGATGCACGTGATCGCTGCCAAGGCGGTGGCTTTCAAGGAAGCCCTCGACCCGTCGTTCAAGGCTTACCAGCAACAGGTGCTGAACAACGCCGCGGTGCTGGCGCAAACCTTGGTGAAACGAGGCTTGCGCATCGTCTCGGGCCGCACCGAAAGCCACGTCATGCTCGTCGATCTGCGCCCCAAGGGCATCACCGGCAAGGATGCAGAGACGATACTTCAACGTGCGCACATCACCTGCAACAAGAATGCGATCCCGCACGACCCTCAAAAACCGATGGTGACCAGTGGCGTGCGGCTGGGCTCACCCGCGATGACTACGCGTGGGTTTCGGGAGGCCGAGACCGAACGGACCGCCAATCTGATTGCCGATGTGCTGGAGGCGCCAGGCGACGAAGCCGTGATTGCCAGGGTGCGCGAGCAAGTGTCGCGCTTGACTCGCGACTTCCCGGTCTATCGCTAATGTGCCGGGGATCTTCGCCGCGCCAGCCCTCACCCTGACCAATGCGGTGCCCCTACTGCAGCCACGACGATACCCAAGTCGTCGAAACACGCGAGTCGGACGAAGGCGACGTCATCCGGCGCCGCCGCCGCTGCCTCAAGTGCGAAAAGCGGTTCACCACCTACGAGCGCGCCGAGATCGCGCTTCCGGCAGTGGTCAAGAAGGACGGGACGCGGGCGGACTTCGATACCGCCAAGTTGCGCGCGTCGATGTTGCTGGCATTGCGCAAGCGGCCAGTCAGCCTTGAGCAGGTCGACACGGCGCTCGATCGCATCCAGGAGCGCCTGCTCGCCAGCGGTGCCCGCGAGGTGCCCACCAGCCGGCTCGGCGAACTGGTGATGCGCGAGCTCAAACGGATCGACAAAGTCGCCTACGTGCGCTTTGCCTCCGTCTACCGCAGCTTCGAGGATGTCGACGAGTTTCGCCGGCTGATCCGCGACATCTGAGGCACAGCGCAAGCGGGCTCCCGCAAGCGCATCAGCCCCTGCGTCGGCAGGCCCCCCCGAAAGTGGGCCCCCGAGACGACGAACCCTCCAGGGTGCGCCGCGAACCCTCGCACGGGCGACGCGCCGAATCAAGTGTCTGCCTAGAGTGCATGCCATCGATCCACCCACTCACAGGAGCACACATGGCAGCACGTCGGATGAGGCAAACCACTCAACAAGGCATCACGCTGATCGAAGCAATGTGCGTGCTGTTCGTCGTTTCGTTGGCCGTGAGCACGGCCCTGCCGGGTCTCGCATCGCTGCGTCAGAAGGCTGATCTGGTCGGAGCCGCCGCCCAGCTCGAGACCGACGTGCAATTCGCCCGCGGCCAGGCGGTGGCGCTGAATCGCAGCGTTCAACTGACGCTGCGCGAATCCAACGGCACCACTTGCTACATCGTCCACACGGGGCCCGCGACGAATTGCCTCTGCAGTGATCAAGAGCCCAACGCGGCGTCCTGCAGCGGCGGCTCGGACCTTTTGCGCTCTGTCTCGTTCGGTGGCCAAGGCCCCGTGCAAGTGCGATCGGCCTCCAAATCGCTGACCTTCGATCCAGTCAAAGGCACTGTCACGCCCACCGCGACGCTGCGCGTCGAGGCGCGCGATGGCCGGGCAATTCACCAGATCGTCAACTTGCTCGGCCGCGTGCGCAGTTGCACTCCGGGCGGCCGGGTGTCCGACGAGCGGTCCTGCTGAAGCGCGGCCTGTCCCACAACGCATTCAAGCGATGAGCGGTCGGCGCAGCATGACGAGCGGTCGCTGCCGCCACCGCATGACCGTGGCGCACTCCGATAATCGTGACATGCGTCACATTTGGCGTCCAAAGAGGTGGTTGGCCGGCTTCAGCATGACCGAGCTGATGATCGTGGTCGCAGTCGCCACGGTGCTGCTGACGGTGGCTGTACCGACCTTTCAAGATACCTTGCGCAAGAGCCGGCGCGCCGATGCGATCACCGCCTTGTCGCAATTGCAGCTTGCCCAGGAGCGCGTCCGGGGCCAGCAGACGACCTATGCGGCCGCAGTGGCGTCGATGCCCGGGTCGGCTTCAGCCACCTCGCCGGAGCGCTACTACGACCTGACGGTCGACAACGCGAGCGCCAGCAGCTACACGATGACGGCGACGGCCAGCGCCAGTTCGCCGCAGTACGCCGACGCCAAGTGCCGTGGCCTGCGCGTGATGATGGCCAGTGGCGTGATCACCTATGCGTCGGTGAATTCCGTTGGCGACGTCGATACCACCAACACCAACCGTTGCTGGCCACGATGACGCAGTGTCACCACTCCGTGCGCCGCACGATGAGGCAGCCGCGTGCGGGTCGGCACCGTGGTCGCGGAGTCACGATCATCGAACTGGTGACGGTGTTGGTTGTGCTTGGCGTGCTCATCAGCCTCGTCGTCGCTCCGGCGATACAGGGCATGATCGGCCGCCATCGGGTACAAGGTGTCCAAGCCGGTTTGCTCGTTGACTTGCAGCTGGCGCGCTCGGAGCTGGCGCAGCACGCCGAGTCCGCCGCGTCCGGGGTGGCCCTCACGTTCGGGGGCAACGCCGACGTCACCTGCTACCTCATTCACACCGTCGTCGACGGGGTGGTATGCGACTGCACACGCGCGCCGGCTTGCCAGCCCGCGGGGGCGCAAGAAATCAAGTCGATGCAGTTTGCACGCGCGGCCGGGGTCAGCGTGGCGGCATCGAGCCCGCTCGGTTCTGCGGTCACGTTTGCGCCCCCGCAGGGACTGGCCACGCCGGACGGCCTGGTCATCGACGTGCAAGACGCCACCAGCGGCAAGCTGCGCACCACGGTCAGCGGCCGGGGCGTGCCCAGCGTGTGTTCGCCGGACGGTTCGATTCAAGGAGTGCCCAGCCCATGCTGACCCGCTACACCGCGCGCCAGGCAGCAGCGCCGCACCGCCTTCAAGGCGGCTTGTCGTTGGTCGAACTGATGGTCGGCGTCGCGATCGGCTTGTTCATTGTCGCGGGCGCCACGGTGGCTGTATCCAACCAGTTGGGCGACAACCGTCGCTTGATGCTTGAAACGCAGATCCAGCAAGACCTGCGCGCCGCGGCTGACCTGATCACGCGAGACGTGCGCCGCGCGGGCTACTGGGCCACCGCCGAAAATGGCGTGTGGTACCCCACCGCCGTGGCGGTGGCCACCAATCCGTACACCGCGCTGCAGCCAGACGCCGCTGCTTCGGCGGCGTCGGCGGTGCGCTTTTCGTACTCGCGCGGCGCGGTCGAGAACGGCGTGGTCGACGCCACCGACGAGTCGGGCTTTCGGCTTGCAAACAGTGGAGCAATCGAGATGCTCACCGGCGGCGCCTGGCAGGCGCTGACCGACGCGACGACGCTGAAGGTCACCAATTTCCAGGTGACGCTGAACAACCAGAGCGTGCCACTGTCCTGCTTCAACCCTTGTCCACCTGGCGCGCCGGCGTGCCCGCCGACCCAGTCGGTGCGCGAGATCACCGTGCTGATCAACGGCGCGGCAGTGCACGATCCGTCGGTGCAGCGCAGCGCGCGCAGCACTGTGCGCTTGCGCAACGACGTGATCAACGGGGCCTGCCCCTGAAGGAAAGGCTCCATGAGACAACTGCGCACGCCACTTCCCGATCAGCGCGGCGCCGCCGCATTGCTGGTGGTCGTCGTGTTGTTCTTCATTCTGGCGATGGTCACCGCCTACGCCGGGCGCAACTTGATATTCGAGCAACGCACCTCCGTCAACAACCAGCGAGCGGCGCAAGCCTTCGAAGCCGCCGAGTCGGGATTGGACTTCGCGATCGGCCTGCTGGGCAGCGGCCGCGTCGATGCTGAGTGCGTCTCGACCAACGACGTGACGCAGAACACGTTCCGCCAACGGCACCTGACACAAGACCCCAATGGCAACTTCGTGATCGGCGGCGCGCTGGCGAACCTGCGGCCGACCTGCATGCTTTTGCAGGGTGGTGCGCGGTGCGGCTGTCCAGCCGTCGGCCTGCCCGACTTGATCGTTCCGGTCGGACTGGCTCCCGCATTCCAGGTCCGCTTCGAAAGCCCGGGCTTCGCACAACCGGGCATCGTGCGCGCCATATCCAAGGGCTGCAGCAGCATCGGCTCTCAGTGTTTGGCGGGCGCCCCCAATGCCGATGCAGTGGCCGAGGTCTCGGTTCTGCTGGGCCTGAACTCCGCCTTGTCCACGCCACCGGCCGCACCGCTGACCGTGCGCAGCACGCTCAACGTCAACAATGGAGCGCTGAACGTCATCAACACCGACGTGCCGACCCGCGGCATCACCATCGACGCCGGCGGCGCGATCATCAACGACGGCAACATTCGATTGTTCAGTACGCCGGGGACACCGGGCTCCGCCTCGGTGTTGGCTTCCGATCCTTCATTGTCGGCGCTGACCGAAGATCGCATGTTCGTCTCGGTCTTCGGCATGGACCGCGACACCTATCGTTCGCAGCCGGCGGCAGTGCGCGTCGATTGCGCGGGCGACTGCGCGTTGGCCATCGCGACCGCGGTGTCCAGGAACCCAGGGCGGGTGATCTGGCTGCAGGGCCCGGTGACGATCGACTCCAACCTGGTGCTGGGCAGCGCGGCCGAACCGGTGATGCTGTTCGTGCAGGGCGACCTCACCGTCTCGGCCAACCTGCAGCTGTTTGGTGTGCTGTACCAGCACAACGGACTGGGCGCCGCACTCACCTGGTCGACCACTGCCGGATCCACCGTCATCCAGGGTGCCGCGATCGCCGAGGGCAGCCTGTCGGTGCTCGGCGCGCCGACCATCATCTTCGATCCCGGTGTGCTGCGCACCATCAATCTGACGCAAGGTTCGATGGTACGCATACCCGGCAGCTGGCGCGACTTCGCCGCGGGGAGTTGAGCATGCATCTGACGAACAGGTCTTCACGCGGCGTCTCGCTGGTCGAGGCGATGGTGGCGCTGGCAGTCATGGCGTTCGGCATGCTGGCCGTGGTCGGCGTGCAGTCGACGCTGCGCCTGAATGCCGACGTCGCCAAGCAGCGCTCCGAGGCGACACGCATTGCGCAGGAGACCGTCGAGGCCCTGCGCTCCTTCACCGCGGTCGATGGCGCCGGCGGCTACACCGAGTCGATCGTGAACTCGGGCCCGATCGCCGTGCAGGGCTTGGTCACCAACACGACCTACACCGTGCAAAGGGATGTCGTCACGTACACCGACCCGCCGGCCAAGGCGTTGCGCGTCACCGTCCGGTGGTCCGACCGGGCCGGCGCCGCGCAAGAGGTGGCCCTGGCCAGTGCCATCGCGGCAGCGGCGCCTGGGCTTTCGGGCACTTTGGCGGTGCGACCTGGCACCGCGCCGGCGGGCCCGGTGCGGCGGCCGTTCCGCCGCCATCCGTCGATTCCCGCCCAGGCGAAGGATCTCGGTGTCTCGAGCGCCTTCGTGCCGCCGTTTCGCCCCTGGATGGCGATCGTGTTCAACAACGTGACCGGCGTCATCACCGGTGTGTGCACCTTCAACTACAACACCGCCAGCGAGAACATCACCAACGACGAGATCCAGTCGTGCAACAACACGACGGTAGGCCAACTGCTGAGTGGCTTCGTGCGCTTCCAGCAAGCCAGCAGCGGGCCCGACCTGACCGCCGCCGACGTGGCAGATCCACCGGGCCCGGCGTTGAACTTGCGCATCCAAGTCACGTTGACCAGCACCGATCACCCGCAAAGCCCCATCTGCTTCGACGACGCCAACTCGTTCAGCGTCGGCAACGGCGAGCTGCCGTTCGCGACCTACTTCTGCGTCGTCTACTCCAACTCCAGCGCCACATGGTCGGGCACCACCACGGTCGAGCCGCGCAACAGCTTCGGCAGCAACTGGGTGGTCTCCGACGACGACAGCGGAACCGGCCCGGACGCCGACACGCGCTACCGCGTCTGTCGCTACACGCCAGCTGCCAACGACAGCCAGGCGGTCTCGAATCAGGACCACCCGCGCAACTATGCCGACGTCGGCGGCAACTTGACCAACCAGAACTTCGTCGTGATCCGCTCGCAAAAACACTGCCCGGCAGCCAACCCATCGACCACCGACTTCGTCAACACCAACACCCTGCAGCACCAACCTGCGCCCAGCTGAGCCGCGACGTAGACTGCGCGCCGAGATGGCAATCGACGAGCAAGACCTACGGCAGTTGCGGCGCGCGTTGGAGTTGGCCTACACGGCCATCGGTCGCTCAGAGCCCAACCCCCGAGTCGGCTGCGTGGTGGCCGACGCCGCCGGCCGCCGGGCCGGCGAGGGCGCGACGCAACGTGCCGGACAGGCACACGCCGAGGTGATGGCGTTGCGCGCCGCACAGGCCGACGGCACTGTGCTCAGCGGCGGCACGGCCTGGGTGTCGCTGGAGCCTTGTTCGCATCACGGGCGCACGCCCCCGTGCGCCGACGCGCTGGTCGCGGCGCGATTGCGGCGTGTCGTCGTGGCCGCGCTCGATCCCAACCCGCTGGTGGGCGGCACGGGAGCTCAGCGCCTGCGCGACGCAGGCATTGCGGTCGACCTGGCCGATGGCGAGGTGGCCCGCCAAGCACGCGAACTCAACATCGGTTTCTTCTCGCGCATGCGTCGCGGCAGGCCATGGGTTCGCTCCAAACTGGCGGCGTCGCTCGACGGCCGGACCGCACTCGAAGACGGCCGCAGCCGATGGATCACCGGGGAAGCCGCACGCAGCGACGGACACCTCTGGCGCCGCCGCGCCAGCGCCGTGTTGACTGGGTCGGGCACGGCGATCGCCGACAACCCACGGCTCGACGTGCGGCATGTCGCCACAGAGGCCCAGCCGCTGCGCGTGCTGGTCGATTCCCAGCTGCGCACACCTGCCCAATCGCGCTTGTTCGATGCGCCCGGCCGGGCGCTCGTCTACTGCGCCCGAACCCCGCCAACGGCGGCGGCTGCGCTGCACGCGCGGCAGGTCGAGGTGGTCGAACTTCCTTCGGCGAGTGCAGATGTAGACTTGGCGGCGATGATGAAAGACCTGGCCTCGCGCGACATCAACGAGTTGCACGTCGAGGCCGGTCCGACCTTGAACGGGGCGTTGCTTCGCGAGGGCCTGATCGACGAATTCCTGATCTACTTGGCGCCCAAGCTCATCGGCGCGGGCCGGGGCATGATCAACATGGACCGCTTGATCGATCTGTCGGGCGCGTGGCCACTGCGCTTCGAGGCCGTGCAGCCAGTCGGCGACGACCTGCGAATCCTGGCGCGTCGGTCGGGTGACACCAGCTGGCTCGCCTGACTGCATCGTCCCTCGCGCACCGCCTGAGACAATCGCGCGCATGTTCACTGGCATCGTCACGGCCGTTGGAACGATCGTCCAGGTGCGCCCACTCGGGGCGAACGCGACGTTCGGCTTGCGGCTGACGATCGAGACGCCCGCTGGCTACCTCGAAGGCGTGGTCATGGGCGACAGCATCGCGATGGGCGGCGCCTGCATGACGGTGACCGGTCTCGATGCACCATCCAACCGCTTGGAGGTCGACGTGTCGGCCGAAAGTCTGGCTCGCACCACCGGATTGGACCGGCCGGGCCGGATCAATCTCGAGCTGGCACTGCGGTTGGGTGATCGCCTGGGCGGCCACTTGGTCAGCGGCCACGTCGATGGCATCGGCCGGGTCGTGAAGTTGCAGGCCATGGGCGAATCCACCGAGCTGCAACTGCGTTGTCCGGCCGAGTTCGCCCCGTTGATCGCGGTCAAGGGCTCGCTCGTCGTCGACGGCGTGAGCCTGACCGTCAACCGCGTTGTCGACAGCGCGCAGGGCTGCATCGTGTCGATCAACCTGATCCCGCACACGATGGCGCAAACCACCCTGGGCGAGCTGGGCGAGGGCTCAGCGGTCAATCTGGAGGTCGATCTGATTGCCCGTTACATCGAGCGGCTGCTGGCTGGCCGAAGGGCATGAACGGTACGCTCATATGGCGGAACGTCGGGCTCGCCTGGCGCCGCCGCGGCGGCATGCGAGACAACCCGAATGCAATCGGATACAGCCGTGAAGGCCGGCGGTCGCGTACCATTCACCTGCGCCAATACCCACCCAGGAGACTTGGCTCGGTAGGCTAGGTAAGGCATGCAGGATTTCGACGACTCCACTCTTTGGCGGATCAGTGAATTCGAGCGCATTCGACTCGAAACCGGCAACAGCGGCTACGCTAAGCTCAATGGTCCGACGGTGTTGCCGACCACGCTGGTCAGCGAGTTGTCGCGGCTCGAATACTCGCCTCACGGCACCGACGCGATGGAAGTCATAGCGGCGTGCATGCGTCACCGCGAGCCGGCATTGATCTATGTGCTGCACCGCGAACTGGTGTGGCCGATCACGGTGTTTCCGCGCGAACGCCTGTACCACTCGCCGCGCGACATGACCATCGAGATTCAGAAAGGCGTGCGCGAGTTGAGCGTGCACAGTGTTGAGCCACCCGGCGTTCGCGCGCCGGGGCACTTCATGACCGAGCGAGTTGCCGAAGAACGGCATTACCGCCCGCTCGAACCGCTGCTATGGGCCATTGGCCTGCATGGCCCGCGCGGCACGCTGATCAACGAGATCGGCGGCAATGCGGCTTATCGCATTTCACCTGATTTCCACCTCGGGTCCTTGCCACTGTCGGGTGCCACCGGCCCGGCGATCCAACGCCTGCGCCGAGAGACCGCCTCGTTGCGGGCGATCTCGCGCTGGCCCGGCATGAACATCGACCGTGCGGTGCGCATGCTCAACGGCCTGTATCTGCTGTCGGGGCTGATGGTGCTGCGCATGCATCCCGCCGCGCGCAAGGAACCCTCCACTCGCCCCAGCGGTTGGTTGGGCTGGATCAAGAAGAGCCGCTGAAGGCGCAGCGCCAGCAAGGCCGCACTGACGCCGCCGCGACGGTGTCGGCGCGGGCCCCCGCCTACAATCGGCGCATGCCGATGGCGCCGATCCCCGACCTCGTTGCCGACCTGGCGGCCGGCCGCATGGTCATCCTGATCGACGAAGAGGATCGCGAGAACGAAGGCGATCTGATTCTCGCTGCCGACCACGTGAGCGCCGACGGCATCAACTTCATGGCCAAGCATGCGCGCGGCCTCATCTGTCTGACGCTGACCCGCGAGCACTGCGAGCGCCTGCGCTTGCCGCCGATGGCATCGCGCAACGGCACCGCGCACGGCACCGCGTTCACGGTGTCGATCGAAGCCGCCCGCGGCGTGACCACTGGCATCTCGGCGGCCGATCGCGCGCACACCATCCGCACGGCAGTGGCGCGCGAAGCGCGGGCGAGCGACCTGGTGCAGCCGGGCCACGTGTTCCCGCTGCAGGCGCAAGACGGCGGCGTGCTGATGCGCGCCGGGCACACCGAGGCCGGCTGCGACCTGGCCGGCATGGCGGGCCTCACGCCGGCGGCCGTGATCTGCGAAATCATGAACGACGACGGCAGCATGGCGCGACTGCCCGACCTCGAGGTTTTCGCGCAGTCGCATCGGCTGAAGATCGGCACCATCGCCGACCTGATCGCCTTTCGCAGCCACAACGAAAGCCTGATCGAGCGCTGCGGCGAACGCGAGCTGCTCACGCCCTATGGCAGCTTTCGCAGCCTCACCTATCGCGATCGCGGCCAGGGTCTGCACCTGGCGTTGTGTCGCGGCCGCTGGTCAGGCAGCGACGAGGTGCTGGTGCGCGTGCACGAGCCCTTCACCGCGATGGACCTGCTGGACCTCGCCTCCGGTGGCCATTCGTGGCCGCTGGCGCGTGCGTTGCAGGCGTTGCAGCGCAGCCCGCGCGGCGTGGCGGTGCTGCTCAATTGCACGGGCGACGCGGCCACCCTGCTCGCCCAATGCCAGCCGCAGGTTACTGCCGCGCAGCGCACCGCGCGCTCGGCGATGGACCTGCGCACCTACGGCGTGGGCGCGCAGATCCTGCGCGACCTCGGAGTGGCGCGCATGCGCGTGCTCGGCAGTCCGCGGCGCATGCCCAGCATGGCCGGCTACGGACTCGAAGTCACCGGCTTCGTCACCCACAGCGATTGAAGGACCGCGAGCATGCAGATCGCCGACAAGGGACAGGCTGCCAAGCTCGATGGCGACGGGCTGGTCATCGGCATCGTGCAGGCGCGCTTCAACGCCGCGCTGACCGACAAGATCGCCCAGGCCTGCCGCTACGAACTGGCCGCGCTCGGCGTGGCCGAGCGGCACATCACGCACGTCAGCGTACCCGGCGCGCTCGAGATCGCGGTGGCACTCAAAGCGATGGCCGACAGCGACGACTTCGACGCCTTGATCGCCATCGGCTGCGTGATCCGGGGCGAGACCTACCACTTCGAACTGGTGGCCAACGAGAGCAGCGCCGGCGTCACCCGCGTCGCGCTCGATCATCAGATTCCGGTGGCCAACGCGATCCTCACCGTCGACAACGAGGCCCAGGCCTGGGAGCGTGTGGAGGACAAAGGCCGCGATGCCGCGCGCGTCGCGGTCGAGATGGCCAATCTGATGAGCGAGTTGTGAGCGGCGGCGGCAAATCACGCGGCACGGCCGGCAAGTCGGCGCGCCGTCGGGCCCGCGAACTGGCGCTGCAGGGCCTGTACGAGTGGCTGGTCGGCCGCGCCGAGCTGGCGTCGATCGATGCTCACATGCGTGAGCAGGAGGGCTTCGAGCGCTGCGACAGCCAGCACTTCGACGCCCTGCTGCACGGCAGCGCGCGCGAATCGGCCGCGCTCGACGCGGTGCTGGCGCGGCACGCCGATCGCAAGACCACCGAGATGTCGCCGGTCGAGCACGGTGTGCTGATGATCGGTGCCTACGAACTGGCCCATTGCGTCGACGTGCCCTACAAGGTGGCGATCAACGAAGCGGTGGAATTGGCCAAGACCTTCGGCGGCACCGACGGCCACAAATACGTCAACGGCGTGCTCGACAAGGCCGCGCTCGAGTTGCGCCCGCAGGAGGTCGCGGCGGCGCGCGCCGCGCGCGCCTGAGCAACAGCCAGCGCCGATGAAGATCGCCTCGCGGCTCGACCACATCGAACCTTTCTACGTGATGGAGTGCGCCAAGGCCGCGCACGAGATTGCGGCCAGCGCGTTGTGCGATCCGACACGCGGCGGCCGGCCGATGCTCTACCTGAACATCGGCGAGCCCGACTTCGGCGCCGCACCGCTGGTGCGCGAGGCGGCGCAGCGCGCCATCCGCGACGGCCGCACGCAGTACACCCAGGCCACCGGCCTGCCGGCGCTGCGCGAGTCGATCTCGCAGTGGTACCAGCGCCGCTTCGATGTGCGCGTCAACCCGCGCCGCATCGTCGTGACGGCTGGCGCCTCCGCCGCTCTGCAACTCGCCTGCGCCGTGTTGTTCGAGGCCGGCGACGACGTGTTGATGCCCGACCCTTGCTATCCATGCAATCGGCATTTCGTGGCAGCGGCCGACGCCAACGCCGTGCTGCTGTCCACCGACGAACGCACCCGATTCCAGCTCGACGCGAGCGCCGTCGGCAACGCCTGGCGCGCGAGCACGCGTGGTGTGCTGCTGGCCACGCCGTCCAACCCGACGGGCACCTCGATCGACCCCGATGAGCTGGCGCGCATCGTGGCGGTCACGAGCGCGCATGGCGCGGCCTGCGTGGTCGACGAGATTTACCTGGGCCTGAGCTACGACGAGCGCTACGCACGCAGCGTGCTGTCGGTGGCCCCGCCGCACGACGAGAGCGTCGTCTCGGTGAACAGCTTTTCCAAGTACTTCGGCATGACCGGTTGGCGGCTGGGCTGGCTGGTGCTGCCCGAGGCCCTGGTGGCGCCGGTCGAGCGCTTGGCGCAGAACCTGTACATCTGCCCTTCGACGGTGGCCCAGCATGCCGCGCTGGCGTGTTTTGCCGACGAATCGATTGCCGAGTTTGAGCGCCGACGCGCCGAGTTTCGGCGCCGCCGCGACTACGTGGTCGATGCGCTGCGGCGGCTGGACCTGCCTGCTCCGGTGGCACCCGACGGCGCGTTCTACGCCTATGCCGATTGCTCGCGGCACAGCGCGAGCAGCTGGGACTTCTGCTTCGATCTGATGCGCCGCGCCCAGGTGGCGCTGACGCCGGGCCGCGACTTCGGGCGCTGCGCACCCGATCGTTATCTGCGGTTGTCATACGCCAGTTCGATGGCGGAGCTCGAAGAGGCAGTGGATCGCCTGCAGCGCTGCCTGTGACCTTTTCCCATCGCCGCAGCGCGCGAGGGTGACAAAGCGTTACCCGAATGAAGCGGGCCACGCTTTTTGTCGCCTGCTGGCGGGCCACCCCGCCTAAGCTCCCGTGCTGTGCAACACCACGAACATCGCGACAACGGCGAGCGCGCGCCTGCACCCGCGGCAGCAGCCGTCGACCCAGCGGTCGACCTCGATCCCACCGCGTCGGACGCACCGCCGACCGAAGGCGGTGAGGCGGCCGCCGGTGGAGTCGGCCTGACCATCGGGCACATCGGCCGCTACGCGCTCAAGCAGCAGCTCGGCGAAGGCGGCCTGGGTACCGTCTATGCGGCCTACGATCCGATCCTGTCGCGCACCATCGCCGTCAAGACGCTGCACTTGAGCGTCGCGGAAGGCGATCGCGCCACGCTCGACGCCTTGTTCCTCAACGAGGCGCGCGCCGCGGCGGGCTTGAACCATCCCAACATCGTCACCGTGTACGACGCGGGCCTGTCCGAGCAGGGCGTGTACATCGCGATGGAGCGGCTGCGCGGCCGCGACCTGAGGCAACTGCTGGCCAACGGCTGGCGACCCGACATCGTGCAGACCGCGCAGATCATGCGGCGCGTGTCCGACGCGTTGAGTTATGCGCACGCCAAGGGAGTGATCCACTGCGACATCAAGCCGGCCAACATCTTCATGGTCGGGCGCACGCTGCCCAAGGTGGTGGACTTCGGCATCGCGCGTGTTGCCCACGGCCAGGACATCCCCGCGCTCGAGGGCGTGGTGGCGGGCTCGCCGCACTACTTGGCGCCCGAGCAGTTGCGCGGTGAGACCGTCGACCGCCGCTGCGACGTCTATGCGTTGGGCGTCGTGATGTACGAACTGCTCACGCACCGCAAGGCATTCGACGGCAAGTCGCTGCAGGAGATCGTGCACGCGGTCGAACACACCAGGCCCGCCGCGCCACGCGAGATGCGCCCCGAGGTGCCCGCGGGCCTGTCGGACATCACCATGCGCGCGATCGCGCACGACCCCGCGCAACGCTATCGGTCGGCACGGCAGATGAGCCAGGCGCTGAAACAATGGCTCGATGCCGAAGCCGACATCGGCAGCGACGACAACGCACCCGCGCGCCGCGGCAGGCGTCGCCTGATCGCCGCCACGCTGGTGGTGGGCGCGGCCATCGGCGCGGTCCTCGGATGGCAACTGCTCGGCACGGAGGCGGAACCGGCACGCACAGCGGAAGTCTCGGCCCCGGCTGCTGCGGCGGCGGCGCCCGCGCCGCCTGTGTTGGCCTCTGGCGTGCTCGCCGCGGCGACGATCAGCGCGCCGGGCACGGTTCACGACGACGCGGCCACGAGCCTGTCCAGTTCGCAAGTCGAGGCACCTGCCGCGTCGGCGCCCGCGGCGGCGCCGCCGGCACCGCGGCCGCACGCGGTCGAACGGCCTGCCGTACGCGAGTCACGTCCTGCGCGCGAAACGAACGCACGCAGCGCGGCCGCTGCCGCCACCGGCGTGGTGCAGCTGGCCGTGACGCCTTGGGGCCAGATCGAGGTCGACGGCAAGGGCGCGGGCGTGACGCCGCCGCTGTCGCAGCTGACGTTGTCGGTGGGTGAACACGTGATCACGGTGCGCAATGCGGACTTCGCGCCGCACTCGGTGACCGTGCGCGTCCTGGCCGACCAGCCGGTGGTGGTGAGGCACCGCTTCGGATCCTGAGGAGAACGACGATGCAACGCTTGACGTGGTTCGTGTGGGTGGTGCTCGCAGCATTGGCCGGCTGCGCAGCGCCGATGCCGTCGGCCGGCCTGTCCGACGTGATCGAGCGGCCTGCCGAACGTGCGTTGCTGACCGGCATGCGGGCCTACGACGATGCGCAGTATGCGCAGGCCGAGCGTGCGCTGACCACCGCCCTGCAATCGGGATTGAGCAGCCCGAAGGACCGTGCCAGCGCGCACAAGCTGCTGGCCTTCATCTACTGCACCAGCAGCCGCGTGCCCGACTGCGAGGCGTCGTTCCGCGCCGCGCGCGCGGCAGACCCGGGGTTCGCGCTCACGCGATCCGAGGCCGGGCACCCGGTGTGGGGACCGGTCTACCGGCGCGCAGTGCCGTGAGCCCGCAGCGGCTCACGTATCATCGCGTGAGCCCATGCGAGCCGCCACCGCCAAGCCCTTTTGCCATGCGACGAGGGTGTACTGGGAAGACACCGACGCCGGCGGCATCGTCTACTACGCCAACTACCTGAAATACTTCGAACGTGCGCGCACCGAGTGGTTGCGCAGCCTGGGTGTCGAGCAGGGTGCGCTGCGTGAGCGGCTGGGCGCGATGTTCATCGTCAGCCGCACGGCCCTGCGTTACCTGCGCCCGGCGCGGCTGGACGACATGCTCGACGTCACGGTGACCGTGCGCGACGCCGGGCGCGTCAGCCTGTGCCTGGAGCAACAGGCGCTGCGCGGCACGGAACTGCTGGCCGAAGGAGACATCCGAATTGCCTGCGTCGACGCGCCCACGCTGCGGCCGCGCCGCATCCCAGACGAAGTGCTGAGCCGGCTGCCATGAACCAAGACCTGTCGATTTTCCAGCTCGTGCTGCACGCGAGTTTCGTGGTGCAGGTGGTGATGGTCGGGCTGCTGGCGGTGTCGGTGGTCAGCTGGTCGATGATCTTCGGCAAGGTGTTCGGCTTGAAGCGCGTGCGCGCGCTCAACGACAGCTTCGAGCGCGAGTTCTGGTCGGGCAAGAACCTGGCCGAGCTCAACCAGGCCGCGGGCGCCAAGCATGCCAGCGCACCGATGGAGCGCATCTTCGCCTCGGGCATGCGCGAGTTCCTCAAGCTGCGCGAGCGACGGCTCGACGCCGTGGCCCAACTCGACGGCGCACGCCGAGCGATGCGTGCCAGCTTTCAGCGCGAGCTCGACGTGATCGAAGGCAACCTGGGCTTCCTGGCATCGGTCGGATCGGTCAGCCCCTACGTCGGCCTGTTCGGCACCGTGTGGGGCATCATGCATGCATTCGTCGGCCTGTCCAATCTGCAGCAGGTCACGCTGGCCACCGTGGCGCCGGGCATCGCCGAGGCGCTGGTGGCCACCGCGATCGGCCTGTTCGCGGCCATTCCCGCCGTGGTGGCCTACAACCGCTTCGCACGCGACATCGACCGCCTGGCCACCCAGCTCGAGACCTTCATCGAGGAGTTCCTCAACATCCTGCAGCGCAACGTCGGCGCGCCCGTTGCCAGCACTGGGCCCACGACGGCTCCCGCGCCGTTGAGGTGATCGCACCATGCCCGCCGTCGTCGCCCACAGCAGCCGCCGTCGTCGCTCGATGAGCGAGATCAACATGGTGCCGTTCATCGACGTCATGCTGGTGCTGTTGATCATCTTCATGGTCAGTGCCCCGCTGATCACCACCGGCATCGTCGACTTGCCGTCGGTGGGCAAGACCAGGCAGCGGCCGCAGCGCGTCGTCGAGATCGTGGTCGCCCCCGACGAGCGGCTGAAGGTGCGGGTCGACCAGGGCGACGCCAGCGTGGTCGGGCTCGGTCAGCTGGCGGCCCGCGTCAAGGATCTGCAGGCCGGCAACGCCGACACGCCGGTGGTGATCTCGGCCGACCGCAGCGTCAAGTACGAGCAAGTGGTCAAGGTGATGGACGTGCTGCAGCGCGCCGGCGTGCAACGCGTCGGCCTGGCGGTCAAGCAGGCAGGCTGAACGCCATGGCAATGGACAGCACCCTCTCGCGCCACGACAACCTGATGCCGCAGCGCGCAGGTGGCATGCGCAAGGGCACTGCGTTGGCACTGCTGGTCCACGTAGGCCTGATCATCGCGTTGGCCTTCGGCGTGTCGTGGCGCAGCCAGACGCCCGCCGGCGTCAGCGCCGAACTGTGGGCCGCGGTGCCGCAGATCGCTGCGCCGCCACCGGCGGCCGAGCCCAAGCCGACGCCGACTCCCGCGCCGGCACCGAAGACCGAAGAGGTACCCCCCAAGGCAGCGCAAGTGGACGCCCAGATCGCGATCGAAAAGGAAAAGGCCGAGCGCAAGCAACGCGAGCAGCAGGAGCGCGAGCGCAAGGAGCAGGAGCGCATCGAGCGCGAGAAGGCCGAAAAGCTGGCGGCGCAGAAACAGCGCGAGCTGGAAGCGAAACGCCAGAAGGAAGAGGAAGCTCGCCAGGCAAAACAGCGCGAAGAGAACTTGAAGCGCATGCTGGGCCAGGCCGCCGGCACCGGCGCGCCCAATGCCACCGGCACCGCGGCGCGCGATGCCGGCCCGTCGGCGAGCTATGCAGGGCGCATCATCGCGCGCGTCAAACCCAACATCGTGTTGACCGACGAAGTACCTGGCAATCCGAGCGCCGTGGTGGAGTTGCGTTGCGCTCCTGACGGCACGATCGTCGGACGCCGGCTCGTCAAGACCAGCGGCAACAAGGATTGGGACGAGGCCGTGCTGCGTGCGATCGATCGCACCGAGGTGCTGCCACGCGACACCGACGGGCGTGTGCCGCCGAGCGTCGAAATCACGTTCAAGCCGCGCGAGTGAGCGCGCCGCGCGGCGTCAAGGCACGGTGTGGCCCCCGTCGGCCGCTCCGGGTGCTGCGTCGCCGCCGTGTTCGGTGTTGATCGGCACGGCAGGCTCGCCAGCCGGCTGCGGCGGCTGTGCATAGCTGGCGACGAAGCGCCGGTCGATCCAATCCTTCCAGGCCCAGACCCAGCGGCCCTGCGCGCTCAACTGGCCCCAGGATGCGATCGCGCGGCGCTGTCCACACGACAACAGATACAGCGAGCGCCGCTGCGGTTGCCATGGCTGCAGCGGGCCTCCGGCCAGGCGGCGCCGCAGGTTCAACGCCAGAGCCGGGCCCGCACGCACCGCGAACACGCCGCTGCGCGGCAGGTCGCGATCGTTGCGCGAGGCCACGTCGCCGGCTGCAAACACCTCGGGGTGCGATGCGCTTTGCAGGGTGGGCGTGGTGCTGACGAATCCCTGTGCATCGAGCGCCAGCGCACTGCGCTGCAGCCAACCGGGGGCGACCGTCGGCAGCGCGAGCAACGGCACGTCGCACACCAGGCGTGCACCATTGTCCAACTGCACCCGACCGGCGCCGATCTCGACGCAGCGTTGATTGAGCACCGTCACGCGGGCGCGCCGCAGCGCGCGCCGAGCGCGCTCCTGCACCGGCGGATTGAAGCCCGGCAGCACCGTGGCATCGCCGGTCACCAGGCAGACGCGACCGCGTTCCCTGCCCGCGCCGTTGAGACGGTGGTTGACGGCCAGCGCAACCTCGAAGCCCGCAGCCCCGCCGCCGATGACGACGACGTCGAGCACACCGTCGTCCGCCAGCGCCAGCACACGCTCGTACAGCTGCACGAAGTGCTCGACCGGCCGCAGGAACAGCCCGTACTCGCGCGCGCCCGCGATCGCATCGCGGTCCAACAGCGAACCCGTGTCGATCGACAGCACGTCGTACTCCGCCACCCGGCCGTCGGCCAGCGTGACCGTGCGTTCGTCGGCGTTCACCGCCACGGCGGCCGACAGCGCCAGTTCGACCTTGGCAGCCCGCGCCAGCGGCTCCAGCGCGATGGTGCATTGGTCAAGCCCGTAGTGCCCTGCCATCCAGCCGGGCACCATGCCGCTGTAGATCTGGCGCGCATAGGGAGTGGCCAGCACCGCCTGCACGCCTGGCATCGGCTCGCGCGCCATCTCGGTCAGCACGTGGACGTGGCAATGACCACCGCCGAGCAGGACCAGTCTCTTCATCGCAGGACCAGTCTCTTCATCGCAGGACCAGATCGCTGAGCAGCGCCAGGCTGTGGCCGCGTGTGTTGTCGGCGTCACCGGACACAGCGATGGCCAGCAGCGGCGGCACCGCACTGGCCTCGCCGCCGAAGAGCCGCAGGAAATCGGCGTGCAGGTCGCGCTGCTCTTGTCGCCACTGCTGCAGCGCTTCGCCCGACCCGCGCAACACCATGTACCGAACGCGGTGCGTGAACGGGCTGTCGAGCACAGCGCCTTTCTCCTGGCGCTCGTCCCACGTGTAGCACAGCGTGGCCGAGGGCAAGTCGGAGCCGTTGACGGCACGCGCCGCGCGCAGGATCTGACGATCGACGAACGGCACCGCCGACAGCGGTAGATCGAAGAAAGCGCACACCGCGAGCACATGGTCGTCGCCCGAGCGCGTGTGCGGATCGCCCGCCGGGTTGCCCTGCTCGATGCGCCAGCGCCACGACAATGACCGCGCGTTGCTGCCCGCGCCCGGAAGGTCGTGCACCAGGTTGCCGTACGACAAATCGGCCTTGATCTCGAGCACACGCTCACCGTCGTGGGCGACGACGCGAAACTGGGTCGCCGGCTTGGTCTGCTTGGGCAAGCCGACAAATCGCCAGGGCGCAGGCGGCGCGCCCAGGGTGCCGCCCAGGTCGGTCAGCAAGTTGGGGTCGTCGGCTGCAGCCGCCGTGCAGGCAGCTGCAAAGGCCAGCGCTGCGCCCAGCGCGTACAGACGCGGTTTCATCGGAGCGCAGGATAACCGCAAGCCGCCGGGCGGCGACGCGTCAGCGGCGCCAGGCGTGCAGCCGTTCGACCCAGCGCAAGACAGCCAGCGGCTGATGCGCGCGCTTCCATTCACCGGCCACGTACTTGTTGGACTCCGCCAGCGTCGGATAAATGTGGATGGTGCCGAGGATCTTGTTCAGGCCCAGCCCGTGCTTCATCGCCAGCACGTACTCGGCCAGCAAGTCGCCCGCGTGTTCGCCGACGATGGTGACGCCGAGGATCTTGTCCTTGCCCGGCACGGTGAGCACCTTGATCCAGCCATGGTCCGACGAGTCGGCGATCGCGCGGTCGAGGTCGTCGATGCCGTAGCGAGTGACCTCGTAGGCGACGCCCTTTTCCTTTGCCTCCTGCTCGTTGAGGCCGACGCGCGCCACCTCCGGGTCGATGAAGGTCGACCATGGGATCACCGAATAGTCGGCCTTGAACTTCTTGGCAAAGCCGAACAACGCGTTGACCGCCGCATACCAGGCCTGGTGCGACGCTGTGTGCGTGAACTGAAACGGCCCGGCCACGTCGCCGCAGGCGAAGATGTTCGGGTAGATCGTCTGCAGGTACTCGTTGGTCTCGATCGTGCGCTGCACCGGAATGCCGAGCTCCTCGAGGCCGTAGCCCGTGAGGCGCGCGACGCGGCCGACCGCGCAGATCAGCGCGTCGAACTCGATGCGCTTCTCGCCGCCGCCGGACTCGACCACGATGGCCTTGACGCCGCCACCGTGTTCGCAGCGCAGCGCCTTGTGCCCGGTGAGCACGGTCACGCCGTCGTTCTGCAGCGCCTGTCGCGCATAGGCCGACACGTCGGCGTCCTCGCGCACCATGATGCGATCGAGCATCTCGATCTGCGTGACCTGCGAACCGAGCCGCGCAAAGGCCTGCGCCAGCTCGCAGCCGATCGGTCCGCCGCCGAGCACGACCAGCCGCCGCGGCTGTTCGCGCAGTTGCCACAGGGTGTCGCTGGTCAGCACACCGGCTTCGGCCAGGCCCGGCAACGGCGGCACGAACGGCGCCGCGCCGGTGGCGACCACGATCGCGCGTGTCGACAAGGTCTGCACGGCACCATCGGCCTGAGTGATCTGCACGTGCCAGGGGTCGATGATCTTGGCCTGGCCGAGCACCACGTCCACGCCCAGCCCGGTGTAGCGCGCGACCGAGTCGTGCGGCTCGATCGCCGTCACCACGCGCTGCACGCGCTGCATCACCTCGGCGAACGACATCTGGGTCTGCGCACCGGCGATGCCGTAGGTCGAGCTGTGCCGCATCTGGTGCATCAGCTTGGCGGTCTTGATCAGCGCCTTGCTCGGCACGCAGCCGTAGTTCAGGCAGTCGCCGCCCATCTTGTGGCCCTCGACCAGTGTGACCTTGGCCTTGACCGCGGCCGCGATGTAGCTGCTGACCAGGCCCGCCGCGCCGGCGCCGATCACAACCAGGTTGCGGTCAAAGTGCTTCGGCTTGCGGTCGCGCCAGCGCGCGTACACGCGCCGGGCCTGGATCGCATCGGCGATCTTCTTGGCCACCAGCGGGAACACGCCCAGCAGCACGAACGAGCCGATCAGCCCGGGAGACAGGATGCCCCTGAGCGAATCGATCTTCGCCAGCTGCGTGCCGGCGTTCACGTACACCAGCGTGCCCAACAGCATGCCGAGCTGGCTCACCCAGTAGAAGGTGCGCGCCTTCATTTGGGTCAGCCCCATCAGCAGGTTGATCACGAAGAACGGCACCAGCGGCACCAGGCGCAGCGTGAACAGGTAGAACGCGCCCTCCTTGGCCACTCCTTTGTCGATCTCGGCCAGGCGCGCACCGAAGCGCGACTGCACGCTGTCGCGCAGCAGGAAACGCGCGGCGAGGAAGGCCAGCGTCGCACCGATGCTCGAAGCGAACGACACCACGACGGTGCCCGCGAGCAGCCCGAAGATCGCGCCGGCGGCCAGCGTCATCACTGCGGCACCGGGGAACGACAGCGCAGTCACCGCCACATAGGCGACGAAGAACACGCCGATCACCGCCGCCGGATGGTTGCCATAGAGCTCCGCGAACTCGGCCTGGCTCGACTTCAGATACGCCAGGCTGAAGAATCGCCCGAGGTCGAACACGAAGAAGGCGGCGATCAGCACCAGCAGCACGATCGCCAACACCAGTTTCTTGTTGTTCATCGCGTTGCCGCTCCAGTTGTCCAGCGCAGTCAGGCCAAGGCACGCCAGCCGGCGGCCAGGCGGGTGGCGATCGTCACCGCACACAGCACCGCGAAGCCGTAGGCCCACAGCGAAAAGTGATCGGGCCATGCGCACATCAGCGCGAAGCAGATCATGGTTTCGCTGGCCTCGGTGAGACCGCCGAGGTAGAAGATACCTTTGCGTGGATAGGCGCCGCTCTTCAAGCCACGCCGTTCGGCCAACACCGCAAACGCCAGAAAGCTCGAGCCGGTGCCGATGAACGCAGCCAGCAAAGTGGCCGCCGGCAGCGCGCGCTCGACCGGGTTGGCCGCCGCGAATGCCAACGGGACGCTGGCGTAGAAGAGAAAGTCGAGCGCGATGTCGAGGAAGGCGCCGCGGTCGGTGGACCGCGTCAGGCGCGCCAGTGCGCCATCCAACCCGTCGCACAGCCGGTTGGCCAACATCAACAGCAGGCCTGCTGCGTACGCCTGCCACACGACGGCCGCCGCGGCGGCGATGCCCAGCGCGAATCCGAGCCATGTGACGGTATCGGCCTGCACGCTCCGGGCATGCAGCACGCGGGCACCGCGCTCCATGCTCGGCCGCAGCCAAGCGATCACCAGGCGGTCCAGCATGTCGCTTGGCGCGTGCTCGGCGCGGAGCCGTCGCAGGGGGGTCGTTGCGCGGCGCACTGTCGCATCGGCGGCAGGGCGCCAGCCGCGCTCGGGTGGCGATTCAAGCGTGCGGCAGCCGCGCGCGCATCGCCGGCCACCACGCGTCGAGCGACCACCGCCCAGGCCCCCACAGCGCCAAGCCGGCCAGCAGGCTGCCCCAGAACACATGCTGCTGATAGGCGGCCTCGGCCACGTCACCCAGGCTCAACACCGCCACCGCGTTGAGCACGAACAACCCCAATGCGGCCACGCGCCCACCCAGACCGAAAACGAGCAACACCGGCAACAGCAACTCGGCGCTGGTGCCCAGCCACGCCGCGAGCGTGGGCGACAAGAGCGGCACGTGGTACTCGTCGGAAAACAGCGCCAGCGTGGTCTCCCAATCGCGCACCTTGGTCAATCCCGACAGGAAGAACACCTTGGCCACGTACAGGCGTGCCGCCCCTTGCGCCACCGGTTGCAGCGACTCGAGCAAGCGCAGGCCGCGCCCGACCTGGGCAAACAGGTTCTGAGTCAACGAAATCATCATGCTCCTCCCGAAGGGGTGTCGGCCACGGCCTGCACGGCCGCGAGCCATTGTTGGCGCACCGCGTCGTGCAGCCATGCGTTGAAGTCGAACGCGGCACCCGCTTCGTCGAGAGCGCGCGCCAGGTGGGCGCCGTCGTGCAGGGCACGCATGAAGAGCCGGGTCGCGTCGTCGAGGCGGCCCACCGTGGCTCGCCAGCCTTCGCGCGAGATCAGCGCGGTCTCGGCCACGCCGCCTGCGAACGCCTGGCGCACGGGCGCAAAATGATCGGCGTCGCTGCCGCGATGGGCCTGCCAGATCGTGACCACCGGCCAGCGCGATTCCACCAGCGTGAGCGCGGGCCGCAGCCGCAGCACCAGACGCGATGGATCGAGTTCGGCCAGCAGCGACAGCCCCGCAGGCGCGGCCGGCACGTCGGCCGCCTGCTCGATGGCGTGCACGGCCCAGTCGACGCGCGCCACGTCGGCGAGATAGGGTTCCGACGCGAGTTGCGCATCTGCGGCGATCCAGTCGGCCAGGCGATCGCCGTAGCGTGCAAGGTCGCCGCTGGCCGGGGGCTGCCGATGCCAGAACACGCGCGCCAGTTGAGCGAACGATTCTTCGCCCAACATTTGCTGCACGGTCGGAAAAGCCGCGGCCAGCGCGCGTTCGGCGATCGCGCTCGCGTTGCCGCGATACGCAGCGATGCCCTGTTCGGCGCGAGCAGCCGACTCGCGCAGCCACAACGCCAGCGCGGCGTCGTGGCCACGCCGCCAGAGCGTGCGCAGCAACTGTTGTTGGCGAACGAATTCGCGCTGCGCGGCGGCGTGGCTCATGCCACGGGCTCCGCGTGGGGCTGCGGCATCAGCGATTGCGCATGCAACGCCTCGTCGAGCAACACGTCGAGGGCCGGAATGTGGGTGTCCCACTCGATCAACGTCGGCCTGGGGCCCAGATTCGCCAGCGCGTGGCTGAACACCTGCCACACCGGGTCGTGCACGCGGCTGCCATGGTCGTCGATGACCAGCGGGCCCCGCGCGTCGAAGCCGGCCAGATGGATCTCGGCCACGTGGCGCGCCTCGATCGCGTCGACGAATCGGCAGGCACTGGCCACCGGTTCCTCGCCGCGGTTGATGGCGTTGACCACCAGGTTGTTCAGATCGAGCAGCAGCGTGCAACCGCTGCGACGCGCCAGCTCGTTGAAGAAGTGCGCCTCGTCGAGCGAGTCGTCGGCCCAGCGCAGGTAGGCCGACAGGTTCTCCACCGCGATGGGCCGCCGCAAGCGCTGCTGCACCTGCTCGACGTTGCGCACCATGATGTCAAGCGATGCCGGCGTGAAGGCGATCGGCAGCAGGTCGGAGCCATGCACCGGCGGCTGCCCGCCGTGCAGCGGCGCGCGCGCAAACGACGCGTGATCGCTGACGCGCACCGGGTCGATGCGCTGCACCAGCGCGGCCAGCCGGTCCAGGTGCCACGGGTCCAGCCCGACGGCCGACCCCAGGGCCAGCCCCACCCCGTGCAGGCTGACCGCATAGCGTTCGCGGCCGCGTTCGAGCACGGCCAGTGCCGCACCGCCGTCGCCGAAGAAGTTCTCGGAGTGCACTTCGACGAAAGCCAGCGTCGGCCGGCGCTCGAGCAACTCACCGTAGTGAGGGTGTCGCCATCCGATGCCCACGGCGGTCACGTGCGAACTCCTGCGGCGCGACGTTGCGAAGGGATTACTTCTTGGCCTTGGCTTCGGCCTCGGTCAGGCCCTTCATGTCCTTGCACGTGCCCTTGGCCACGTACTTCCACTCAGCCGGGTCGTTGTCGACCTTGTTCTGGCCGGCACACGAATGCGTGCCCGACAGGTTGGCGCAATCGTTCTGCCCCGCCTTGGCGATGCCGAAGCACTTTTCCTTTTCCTTGCTCTGGGCGGACACCTGGCCCACCAGGCCGAGCGCCAGCACCGAAGCCAGGGCGGAAGAAACGATCAGACGTTGGTTCATGGGACTTGCTCCTTGGTGTGGTCGTGGTGTCGCAAACAGGGGGCCGTTGACGCGCGGTCTGTCGGCCGCTGGCGCGGATTCCTTACACTCATGCACTGATGCCGCCGGCCCGCCAAGCATGATCGAGTTCGCTCGCCAGGTCGAGACCCTGCGCCCCCAGCTGCTGCGCTATGCGCGCTCGCAGTTGCGCAACGACGCCTGGGCAGAAGACGCCGTCTCCGACGCGATGCTGGCGGCCCTGGAGAAGCCGCAGTCGTTTGCCGGCCAGTCGCAGCTGAAGACCTGGCTGGTCGGGATCCTGAAGCACAAGGTGATCGACCAGCTGCGCCGCCACAGCCGCGAATGCACGATCTTGAGCGACGATGACGATACAGACATCGACGAGTTGCTGTTCGCCGCCGACGGCCACTGGCGCGAGGCGCCGCAGGAGTGGGGCAACCCGGAGCAAAGCTTGGGGCAACGCCAGTTCTTCGAGGTGCTCGAAGTGTGCATGGAGCGGCTGCCGCCGGTGCAGGGCCGCGTGTTCATGATGCGTGAATGGCTCGAGCTGGGCACCGAGGAGATCTGTAAGGAGCTTTCGATCACGTCGACCAACCTGTGGGTCTTGCTGCATCGTGCCCGGCTGCGCTTGCGCGACTGCTTGCAGCAGGGCTGGTTCGCCGGCCGCCCGGTGACTTAGGACCTCATGATCTTCAGCCGCAGTTGCCGCGAAGTGACCCGCCTGGTGCTCGAAAGCGAGGACCGTGAGCTGGCGCTGGCCGACCGCCTGGCGCTGCAGATCCACTGGCGCATCTGCGACGGCTGCAGCAAGTTCCGCGACCAGGCCCGCCATATGCGCCAGGCCATGGTGCGCTGGCGCAGCTACCGCGACGACGACGACGGCCCGGGGGCCGGCCCGTAGCCGCCACCACCGGGCGTTTCGATCACGAACAGGTCGCCCGGCCGCATCTCGGCCGAGCCGATGTGCTGCAGGGTCTCGACGCTGCCATCGTGCCTCTCGACCCGGTTGACACCCAACGCGCCGGCCGTGCCGCCGGCCAGTCCGAACGCCGGCACGCGCCGCCCGTTGCTGAGGATCGACGCGGTCATCGCCTCGAGAAAGCGCACGCGCCGCACGCTGCCGTCGCCGCCGCGATGGCGCCCCGCCCCGCCCGAGCCGGTGCGGATCGCATAGCTTTCCAGTCGCACCGGGAAGCGGAACTCCAACACCTCCGGATCGGTCAGGCGCGAGTTGGTCATGTGGGTCTGCACGACGCTCGCACCGTCGAAGTCGGGCCCGGCGCCCGAGCCGCCCGAGATCGTCTCGTAGTACTGGTAGGTGTCGTTGCCGAAGGTGAAGTTGTTCATCGTGCACTGGCTGGCCGCCATCACGCCGAGCGCGCCGAACAGCGCGTTGGTGACGCACTGCGAGGTCTCGACGTTGCCCGCCACCACCGCCGCCGGCGGCTCGGGATTGAGCATGCAGCCCGCCGGCACGATCACCTGCAGCGGCTTCAGGCAGCCGGCGTTGAGCGGGATGTCGTCGTCGACCAGCGTGCGGAACACGTACAGCACCGCCGCCATCGTCACCGCCTTGGGCGCGTTGAAGTTGTTGGGCAGCTGCGCGCTGGTGCCGGTGAAATCGATCGTCGCCTCGCGGCGCTCGGCGTGCACCGTGACCTGCACGCGAATCGTGGCGCCGTTGTCCAGCGGCAGCTCGAACTGCCCGTCGCGCAGCGCGGTGATGACGCGGCGCACCGATTCCTCGGCGTTGTCCTGCACGTGCCGCATGTAGGCGGCCACGGTGTCGCGGCCGAACTGCGCGACCATCGAGCGCAGCTCCTGCACGCCCTTTTCGTTGGCGGCGATCTGTGCGCGCAGGTCGGCGATGGTCTGGTCGGGATTGCGCGCCGGCCAACGCGTGGTGTTCAGTTGCGCGCGCAGCTCGGTCTCGCGCAGGCGGCCGTCGCGCACCAGCAGGAAGTTGTCGAACAGCACGCCCTCTTCGTCGATGGTCTTCGAGAACGGCGGCATCGACCCCGGCGTCGAGCCGCCGATGTCGGCGTGATGGCCGCGCGAGGCCACGTAGAAGCTGGGCTTGGCATCGCTGGCAGCCGGCGGCGGGCCGCCCCAAGCCGGCTGTGCGCCCCCTTGGGGGGCAGCGAGCGAAGCGAGCGGGGGGGCACCATCTCGCAGGTACACGGGGGTGACCACGGTCACGTCGGGCAGGTGCGTGCCGCCGTGGTACGGGTCGTTGAGCACGTAGACGTCACCCTCGCGCATCCGCGGGTTGCGCGCGATCACCGTCTTGATGCTCTCGCTCATCGAGCCCAGGTGCACCGGCATGTGCGGCGCGTTGGCGATCAGCTGGCCGAGCGAATCGAACAGCGCACACGAGAAGTCGAGCCGCTCCTTGATGTTGACCGAGTAGGCGGTGTTCTGCAGCCGCAGTCCCATCTGCTCGGCGATGTTCATGAACAGGTTGTTGAACACCTCGAGCATCACCGGATCGGCCTGCGTGCCGACGGCGTGCTGGGCGGCGCGCGCTGCCACGCGCGTGAGCTCCAGCGGACCGGTCGGGCTGAGCACGGCCTGCCATTGCGGCTCGACCACGGTGGTCGCATTGGCCTCGGCGATGATCGCCGGCCCGGTGATCGTGGCGCCGCCGCGCAACGACTCGCGCCTGTACAGTCCCGCCCCGCGCCAACCCTCGTGGTACATGCGCACGGTCGCATCGGGCCGAGGCCGGTGCGGCCCGACTTCGTCGGCCACGGCAGCGGGGTCATCGAAGCGCTCGCCGGGCCCGACCGCCTCGACCGACACCGCCTCGATCACCAGCGTCCGATCGGGCATCAGGAACGCGAATCGCTGCCGGTAGGCCCCCTCGAACGCGGCACGCACGGCGTCAAGCGCCGCCAAGGGCACGACCAGTGCGGTGTCGGTGCCCTGGTAGCGCACATGGATGCGACGGCGCAGTTCGACCGTCTGCACCGGCACGCCCTGCGCCAGCAGCTCGTCGCGTGCCGCGGTGCCGAGTTCGTCCAGGCGTGTCTGCGCCGCCGCGAGGCCCTGCGCATCGAGCGGCAATTCGATCGACGCCTCGCGCATCGCGATCTGGTCGGCCAATCCCATGCCGTAGGCCGACAGTACGCCGGCCAGCGGGTGCACGAAGACGCGCGTCATGCCCAACGCGTCGGCTACGCCGCAGGCATGCTGACCACCGGCACCACCGAAGCACTGCAGCGTGTACTGCGTGACGTCGTAGCCGCGCGCCACCGAGATGCGCTTGATGGCGTTGGCCATGTTCTGCACCGCGATCTGCACGAAGCCGGCGGCCAGCGATTCGGGCGTGACTTCGCGCCCCGTGTCGCGACGCACGTCGGCGGCCATCGCGGTGAACTTCGCGACCACGCCGGCGCTGTCGAGCGGCTCGTTAGCACGCGGCCCGAACACCTTGGGAAAGTGCGCGGGTTGGATGCGGCCGAGCATCACGTTGGCATCGGTCACCGCCAGCGGGCCGCCGCGCCGATAGCTCGCTGGCCCGGGGTTCGCGCCTGCGCTCTGCGGGCCCACGCGAAGGCGCGCGCCGTCGAACTGCAGGACCGATCCCCCGCCGGCGGCCACCGTGTGGATGCTCATCATCGGCGCGCGCATGCGCACGCCGGCCACCTGCGTTTCGAACGCGCGCTCGAACTCGCCCGCGTAGTGGCTGACGTCGGTCGAGGTGCCGCCCATGTCGAAGCCGATCACACGATGGTGACCGGCGGCGACCGCGGTGCGCACCATGCCGACGATGCCGCCCGCGGGCCCCGACAGGATCGCGTCCTTGCCCTGGAAGTGGTGCGCCTCGGTGAGGCCGCCGCTGGACTGCATGAAGAACAGGCGAACGCCGGGCATCTGCGCGGCCACCTGGTCGACGTAGCGGCGCAGGATCGGCGACAGGTAGGCGTCGACCACCGTGGTGTCGCCGCGCGACACCAGCTTCATCAGCGGGCTCACCTCGTGCGAGGCGCTGACCTGCGTGAAGCCGATGGCCTGCGCCAACGCGCAGGCGGCCTGCTCGTGCGCAGTGAAGCGGTAGCCGTGCATCAGCACCACCGCGCAGGCGCGGATGCCGTCGTCGAAGGCCGCCTGCAGCGCCGCGCGCAGCGCGTCGCCATCGAGCGGCTGCACGACCTCGCCGCGGGCGCCGACCCGCTCGTCGGCCTCGATCACGCGCTCGTACAGCAGCTCGGGCAGCACGATGTGGCGGTCGAACAGGCGCGGCCGGTTCTGATACGCGATGCGCAGCGCATCGCGAAAACCGCGCGTCGTCACCAGCACCGTGCGGTCGCCCTTGCGCTCGAGCAGCGCGTTGGTGGCGACCGTGGTGCCCATCTTCACGCACTCCACCTGCGTGGCCGAAATCGACTCGCCGGCTTGGAGCCCCAGCAGGCGTCGGATTCCCTCGACCGCCGCGTCGCGGTACTGCTCGGGGTTGTCCGACAGCAGTTTCAGCGTGTGCAGCGCACGATCGGGCGCGCGGCCCACCACGTCGGTGAAGGTGCCGCCGCGATCGATCCAGAACTGCCAGCGAGCCGATGGGGTGCTCATGCTTGGGCTTCCAGCGCCCGCCAGCGCTCATGCAGCAGGCTCACGATGTGGTGCACCGGCCGCCCGGTGGCGTGCGTCACCGCATCGGCATAGGGCGGCAGGTTGGTGCATTCGAACACGATCTCGTGCACATGGGGATAGCGGGTCGTCAGCTCGCGCGCGGCGGCCACCGTGTCGGCCTCGGCGAGTGCCGGGTCGAAGGTGGGTTCATCGTGCAACAGCGCGCGCTGCAAGTGGCTGTCGGCCGCGAGACCGACCACGGGCACGCCGGGGTCGGCCCCGGCCGCCCGCAGGTGCTCGGGCCCCAGCGCAGCGGCATCGACGGTGATGACACCCGGCGCGCGCAGCTCGTTCAGTTTGAGCAGACTCGAAGTCCACACCGGCACGGGCAGAGCACGAGCCAACTCGCGCTGGAACAACGCGAGGAAACCACAACTGGTGGCGATGGCGGCAGCCCCCTCATCCACCAATTGGCGCGCGGCATCCACGAACGGCTGCAGCAAACCTTGCGCACCGCCTTGCACCACGCGCATCGGCGTGGCGCCGATCACCGTGGCGTAGCGCACGGGAAATTCGAAACTCTCCGCATGGCCGATGTCGCCCAGTGGCCGCGGGAATCGGGTATCGAGCATCAGGATCCCCAGGTGCCTGGCTTCGCGCATCGTCACATCGCCGTGGCCGAGCGGGCGGCCTGGTCGTACAAGCCCGACATCGTGCGCAACAGGCGCGCCAGCTCGCCGATGTCGGCGTTGAGCTCGGTGTCGAGGTTCTTCACCAGACACTCCTCGCGCACACCACGGTACTTTTGGACGAAGCCTTCTCCTTGCGGGGTCGGGCTGTAGAACACCTCCTTGCCCTGCTTCTCGGCCAGCACCAGGCCGGCGGCCATCAGCTTCTTCAGCGAGTAGGCTACGACGTGCGTGTCTTCGTAGTTCAGCACGAAGCAGATGTCGGCCAGCTTCTTGTTGCGCGCACGGTGCTGCACATGGTGCAGCAGCAGCACGTCGGTGATCGTCAGATCGGGGCAGCCGGCGGCGGCCATGCAGCGCACCGCCCACCGAGAGAAGGCGTTCCACGCCACGATGAGGCCGAACTCCAGCTCCGATAGCTCGCGGCTGCGCGGGCTCACCAGGTGCGCCGACGACACGATCGGGGTGCCACGCGCGGCTCGGCGGGACGTGGCGGTGCGTTGGCCCATCGGTGTTTACGCTCAAATTGACGATGATTTATTGACAATTTATCTTCTTGCTTTCTAGACTGCAAGCGGGTTGTGTCCTCCGGCCCGGGCAAATCCGCATCCGCCCACGCGATGGCACGCGCCATGCTTGCAGCCTTGGCGCGAGCCACGGCCAAACCACCTCAACGATTCTTGCCATCCAAGGAGTGCCGATGTCGATCCAACGCCCCCTCATGATGCTGGCGCTTGCGCTGCCGCTGGTCGCCGTGGCGCAGACGAAGTGGGACTTGCCTGCCGGCTACGCGGCGAGCAACTACCACACCGAGAACCTGGTGCAGTTCGCCAACGACGTCGACAAAGCCACCGGGGGCAAGCTCAAGATCACGGTGCACGCCAACGCGTCGTTGTTCAAGGCGCCCGAGATCAAGCGTGCGGTGCAAGGTGGCCAGGCGCAGATCGGCGAGATCCTGCTGGCCAACTTCCAGAACGAGTGGCAGATCTACGGCGCCGACGGGCTGCCGTTCCTGGCCGACAGCTTCGACGAGGCGGCCAAGCTGTACAAGGCGCAAAAGCCGCTGCTCGACAGGAAGCTCGGCGAGCAAGGGATGATGCTGCTGTACTCGGTGCCGTGGCCGCCCCAGGGCATCTACGCCAAGAAGCCGATCAACAGCGCGGCTGACCTCAAAGGCGTCAAGTGGCGCGCCTACAGCCCCGCCACCGCGCGCGTGGCCGAATTGGTGGGCGCACAACCCGTGACTGTGCAAGCGGCCGAGCTGTCGCAGGCGATGGCCACCGGGGTGATCGAGAGCTACATGTCGTCGGGCGCCACCGGCTACGACACCAAGACCTACGAGCACCTCAAGTACTGGGTCGACACCCAGGCCTGGCTGCCGAAGAACGCGGTCATCGTCAACAAGGCCGCGTTCGAGGCACTCGACGCGCCGAGCAAGCAGGCCCTGCTGAAGGCCGGCGCCGATGCTGAGGCGCGCGGTTGGGACCTCGCCAAGGCCAAGAACGTCGAGTACATCGAGCTGTTGAAGAAGAACGGCATGACGATCCAGCCGCCCACGGCGCAATTGAAGGCCGACATGAAGAAGGTCGGCGACACCATGCTCAAGGAGTGGCTCGAGAAGGCCGGCCCCGAAGGCAAGGCGTTGGTCGACGCCTACGGCGCCAAGTAACGCGTCCGTGCGCAAGTTGCTCGACGGGCTGTACGACGGCGCGGCCGCCCTGGCGGCCGTCTTCATGATCGGGCTGCTGGCGATGGTGCTGCTGTCGATCCTCGGGCGCCAGCTGCACTTTCACCTGCCGGGCACCGACGCCTACGCGGGCTACCTGATGGCCGCGGCCGGCTTTCTCGCGCTGGCCCACACGCTCAAGCGTGGCGAGCACATCCGCGTCACGCTGCTGTTGTCGCATCTGCGCGGCCGCGCGCGGCGGGCATTGGAGTTGTGGGCGCTGGCGGTCTCGGTTCTGCTGGCCGCGCTGGCCGCGTTCTACAGCGTGCGGCTGGCCTGGCAGTCGCAGGTCTTCCACGACATGTCAACCTCCAACGACGCCACGCCGCTGTGGATTCCGCAGCTCGCGATGGCAGCGGGCTCGGTGATCCTGTTGATCGCGCTGACCGACGAGTGGTGGCTGGAGTGGCGCGGCCAACGTGTGGAAGTCAGCAGCGACGAAGCGCTGCACAACGAGTGATCGGCGCCGCACGATGAACGACTTTGCGATCACCACGCTGCTGGTCGCGGCGCTGTTCCTGATCCTCGGCAGCGGCGTCTGGATCGGCCTCGCGTTGTCAGGCGTGGCCTGGATCGGCATGCAGCTGTTCAGCACGCGACCGGCCGGCGACGCGATGGCCGTCACGATCTGGGGCTCGTCGTCGAGCTGGACGCTGACCGCACTGCCGCTTTTCATCTGGATGGGCGAGATCCTGTTTCGCACGCGCTTGTCGAGCGACATGTTCCGCGGCCTGGCTCCGTGGGTGCAGCGCCTGCCCGGGCGCTTGCTGCACACCAACGTGGTGGGCTGCGCGATCTTCGCCGCGGTGTCGGGCTCGAGCGCAGCCACCTGCGCGACGATCGGCAAGATGACGCTGCCCGAGCTCAAGCGCCGCGGCTACCCCGACGACATTGCGATCGGCTCGCTGGCCGGGGCCGGCACGTTGGGACTGCTGATTCCGCCCTCGATCATCATGATCGTCTACGGCGTCAGCGCCGACGTATCGATCGCGCAGCTGTTCATCGCCGGCGTGCTGCCGGGCGTCATGCTGGCGGCGCTGTTCTCCGGCTACCTCATCGTGTGGGGTTGGCTCAACGCCGCCCGCGTGCCGCCACCGGATGCACCGATGAGCCTGAAGCAGAAGCTGCAGGAATCGCGTTACCTGATCCCGGTGGTGCTGCTGATCGCCGCGGTGCTCGGTTCGATCTACAGCGGCCTGGCCACCGCCACCGAGGCGGCCGCGGTCGGCGTGGTCGGCTCGCTGGCCCTGTCGGCCGCGCAGGGCTCGCTCGACTGGAAGACGTTCAAGGAGTCGCTGATGGGCGGCACGCGGCTGTACTGCATGATCGCGCTGATCCTGGCGGGTGCGTCGTACCTCACGCTGGCCATGGGCTACATCGGGCTGCCGCGCCACCTGGCCGAGTGGATCACCACGCTGGGCTTGAGCCAATTCCAGCTGCTGTTCGCGCTGATGCTGTTCTACATCGTGCTCGGCTGTTTTCTCGACGGCATCTCGATGGTCGTGCTGACGATGGGCGTGATCCTGCCCACGGTGCAGAAGGCCGGCATCGACCTGCTCTGGTTCGGCATCTTCATCGTGCTGGTGGTCGAGATGGCGCAGGTCACGCCGCCGGTGGGCTTCAACCTGTTCGTGCTGCAGGGCATGACCCGGCGCGAGATCGGCTGGATCGCGCGTGTGACGGTACCGTTCTTCTTTCTGATGGTGGCCGCGGTCGGCCTGATCTACTTCGTGCCTCAGATCGTCACGGCGTTGCCGGCGCAGATGCGCGGCTAGATCTGCACACTCGAGACGTCGACTCTGCGGCGACGATACCGCCGGGCTGGCAACCCTGCTGCAGCGACTGCGAGTCGGGCCGGCTATGCTTGACCATTGGCAGAGCCGTGTGGATCCCGTGCCGCCTGGTTCAACCCGGGCGCGAGCGTCCTGCCTGGCATTGGCTGGCCGCCGAACTTTTTGCCGGCCTGCTCGTACCCCAACCACGAGATGCACGATGAACGCACCTGAAAGACCCGCCGAACCCCGCCTGACTTCGCTGTCGCACGGCGGCGGCTGCGGCTGCAAGATCGCCCCGGGCGTGCTGTCGGAGATTCTCAAGGGCACGGCGGCGATGCCGGTGCCCAAGGAGCTGCTGGTGGGCATCGAAACCGCCGACGACGCCGCGGTGTACCAGCTCAACGACGAACAGGCGCTGATCGCGACCACCGACTTCTTCATGCCGATCGTCGACGACCCGCACGACTTCGGCCGCATCGCGGCCACCAACGCGATCAGCGACGTGTACGCGATGGGTGGCCGGCCGATCCTCGCGCTGGCGCTGGTGGGCATGCCGATCAACGTGCTGTCGACCCAGACCATCGGCCGCATCCTCGAAGGCGGGGCGTCGGTGTGCCGCGCGGCCGGTATTCCGATCGCCGGCGGTCATACCATCGACTCTGTGGAGGCCATCTACGGCCTGGTCGCGCTCGGGCTCGTGCACCCCCGACAGGTCAAGCGCAATGCCGACGCATTGCCGGGCGACATGATCGTGCTGGGCAAGCCGTTGGGCGTGGGCGTGATGTCCGCTGCGCTGAAGAAGGGCGAACTCGGCGACGTCGGCTACGCGCAGATGATTGCCACCACCACCCAGCTGAACACGCCGGGGCCCGATCTTGCCGCGCTGCCCGGCGTGCATGCCCTGACCGATGTCACCGGCTTCGGCCTGGCCGGCCACGCCTTGGAGATGGCCCGCGGCGCTCACTGCGATGTGCGGCTGGATTGGTCGGCCGTGCCGCTGCTGGAAGGCGCGCGCGCCTTGGCCGCGCAAGGCTTTGTCACCGGCGCGTCCGGACGCAACTGGGCGGGTTACGGCTCCGACGTCGACCTGCCCGGCGCGTTTGCACCCGCGGACAAGGCCTTGCTGACCGATCCGCAGACCAGCGGTGGCTTGCTGGTGTCGTGCGCGCCCGACGCGCTGGACGCTGTGCTGTCGGTCTTCCGTCGTCACGGCTTCGCCCAGGCTGCGGTGGTGGGCAGCGTCGCGTCCAGTACCAGGCCACACCTGGTGGTGAGCTGAGACCCGCGAAGCTCAAGCGCCCCGCCCCCGGCGCGCTGCGCCCGCGGCGAATTGACCCCTAACGCCCCGGCTTTTCAGCCCGCTGCGCGTGGGCCCGACTTGCGACATTGCGCAGCGTGGCCATGCGTGCGCCTTGCCTTGGCGTGCGTCGTCGCTGCGGGAGCCCAACATGTCCGACCTCTCCAGACCCGCCCTCGCGTTGCTGCCCAAGCAGGGCGAGGCGCAGACGACCAACGTGTGGCCGGTGCCGCCGTTCGCCGCCTACGCCCCTGCGCAGGCCTTGCACGGCGCACAGGACTGCGAGGTCGAAGGCCCCAACGGCAAGGTGACGCGAGGGCGTCTGGTCGGCATCGACTGGGCAGCCGGCCTGGCGCAGGTGCAGGTGCCGCCGGCCCGCGGCAACCTGCCGTTGCGGTTTGCGCAGTTTCGCCGCCTCACGCTCGTCAAGCCGCTGGCGCCGCTGGCGCCAGCGCCAGGGGACCCGGCCGCCGAGCTGGTGTCACACCACCCGGCGGTGGAACTGACCGTGCGCTACGAGGGTGGCGACGTCTTCAAGGGCCGCACGATCGGCCACGTCGAGCATGCGGCGGGCTTGTTCTTCTTCGCACCCGTCGACGAGGCTGGTCGCGTGCAGCGCCATTTCGTGCCGCAACCGATGATCGACGGTTTCGAGATCGGGCCGCGCATCGGCGAGGTGCTGGTGCAGCAACACGCGGCCACCGAACAGCAGGTGGCCGCCGCGCTCGACGAGCAGCAGGCGATGCGTTCGCGCAAGCTCGGCGACATCCTGCTCACGCAGCAGGTGGTGTCGCCCGAGCAGTTGCTGGCGGCGATCGAGCAGCAGGCGCGCATGCCGATGGTGCGCATCGGCGAAGCGCTGCTGGCGCTCGGCTTCGTGACCGACGCGCAGTTGAAGTCGGCGCTCGAGCAGCAGAAGAAGGACCGCAGCGTGCCGCTGGGCGAACTGCTGGTGCGCGAAGGCACCGTCTCGCGCGAAGACCTGCAGACCGCGCTGGCGCGCAAGATGGGCTATCCGATCGTCGACGTCGAGGCGTTCCCGGTGGCCGCCGAGGCGGTGCAGCGGCTGCCGCTGGGCATCGCGCGCAAGCTCAACGTGCTGCCGCTGCTGATGCGCGGCGAGCGGCTGGTGGTCGCGCTGGAGGATCCCTCCGCGGTCAGGGTGATCGAGGAGGTCGAGTTCGTCGCGCAGGTCAAGATCGTGACCACGCTGGCGCGCAGCGGCACGCTGGCCGCCGCGATCGACCGCGTCTACCAGCGCCTGGGCTACGACGTGTGGAGCGCCGCCGAGGTCGCCGCCGATCCCTCGAAGGCGATCGAGTTCGAGGCCGACGATGCCAACCTGCTGTTGGCCAACCTGGAGCAGCAGCAGTCGAGCGCCGAGTCGCGCAGCGACGATGAACGGCAGGTCGAGCAATCCGACAACTCGCTGGTGCGGCTGATCAACACGATGATTGTCGAGGCGCAACAGCAGGGCGTGTCCGACATCCACATCGAGACCCAGCCCGGGCGCGACAAGCTGCGCGTGCGCTTTCGCAAGGACGGCGTGCTCAAGCCCTACATGGAGCTGCCTCACACCTACCGCAACGCGATGATCGCGCGGCTGAAGATCATGTGCGACCTCGACATCTCCGAGCGCCGCAAGCCGCAGGACGGCAAGATCAATTTCGCCCGCTTCGTGCCGGGCCAGCGCCTGGAGCTGCGGCTGGTGACGATCCCCACCACCAACGGCCTCGAAGACGCGGTGCTGCGCCTGCTTGCCTCGGCGCGCGCGATCCCGCTCGACGCGATGGGTCTGAGCGAGCACAACCTGGCGAATCTGAAGCAAGCGGTCGAGCGCCCCTACGGCATGGTGTTGTGCGTCGGCCCCACCGGCAGCGGCAAGACCACGACGCTGCACGCGGCGCTGGCGCACATCAACAAGCCCGAGCGCAAGATCTGGACCGCCGAGGATCCGGTCGAGATCACGCAGGCGGGTCTGCGCCAGGTGCAGGTGAACCCGAAGATCGACTGGACCTTCGCCAAGGCGCTGCGCTCGTTCCTGCGCGCCGACCCCGACGTGGTGATGGTGGGCGAGATCCGCGACGAGGAGACCGCGCAGACCGCGATCGAGGCGTCGTTGACCGGCCACCTGGTGCTCAGCACGCTGCACACCAACAGCGCGCCCGAGACGGTGACGCGGTTGCTCGACATGGGGATGGATCCGTTCAACTTCGCCGATTCGCTGCTCGGCGTGCTGGCGCAGCGGCTGGTGCGCAAGCTGTGCCCGCACTGCCGCAGCGCACGGCTGGCCAGTGACGATGAAGAAGCCGAGTTGCTCGCCGACTGGATGAACGCCTTCGGCGGCAGCCCGCAGATGCCTGACGCGCAAGCGGTGTTGGCCGACTGGCGCACGCGCCACGGCCGCGACGGCCGGCTGCAGGTCTACGAGTGCAAGGGTTGCGATCGCTGCGAGCGCAGCGGCTTCAAGGGCCGCCTCGGCCTGCACGAATTGATGGTGGTGGATCGCCCGTTGCGCCAGTTGATCCAGACTCACGCGCGATCGGAAGACCTGCTGCGCTGCGCGCTGGCCGCCGGCATGCGCACATTGCGCCAGGACGGCATCGAGAAGGTGCTGGCCGGCCTGACGACGATCGAGGAAGTGCGCGCGACCAGCAACGTGTAGCCGGACCGCTCAAGGGTCCGCTGCGAGCTGGTGCAGCGCCGGCACACGCGACACGTCGGGCTCGGTGGGCCGCATCCAGCTCACGCCCTCGTCGGCCGCCCAACGCGCGAGATCGCCGCGCTCCAGCGCACGGTCGATCACGCGATTGGCCGCCTGCAGCGCCTGCGCCCCTTGCGCCGTCGCGACGAACCCGATGTTGATGCCCAGTGGGCGCAGGTACTCGGCCTTCACCAGCGCGCCATCGGGGTGGTGGATGTACCAAGCGTCATACAAGCCGGCGGGGACCACCGCCGCATCGACCTGACCCTTGGCCATCAGCTCGAACACCGTGTCGCCGCGTTGCGGCAGCGAGACCAGGTCGCGCCGCAGCATCCCGTGCTGGTACATCACCAGCAAAGCACTGGACAGTGTGCCCGCGACGTTGGCGATGCGCAGGCCCTTCAAGTCGGACAGGCGCGTGACGGGCCGGGCCACTTCTCGCCGCGATGCCACCACCAGCGCCATGCCCTGGTAGGGTCGGCTGGGCGACATCTGCATCAACGGGATGAAAGGGCGCTCGCGAAAGCGCTTGGCGCCGGGAAAATCCGGGGTGCGCGCCGCTCCGATCGGCACACCGAAGTCCTCGCCCAGCAGCGGAAAACCGCTGGCCAGCTCGCAGACTTGCGACGACAGCAACGCATCGACTTCGCGCGCCAGCGTGCTCTCGTGTTCGTACTCGGTCTCGAACGGCACGATGCGCAGTGGACGACCCATCTCATCGGCAATGGCCTGCGCGATGCGCACGTCGAAGCCCCTGGGCTTGCCATCGTGCACGTACGACAAGGGCTCGTTGTCCTCCGCGATGCACACCGTGAGTGGTGCGCTCTGAGCCAGCGCATCACATGCGAAAACGACAGACAGCACCGAAAGCGCACGGCGCAGACCGGAGCCCATCATGGTTCCTTGCCGCCGCGGCTGCCGACATAGGCCCACAGCCAATCGATCTGTTCAGGCGTCAACTGTTCCTTCCACGACGGCATTGCGCCCTTGCCCTGCGTCACCGACTGGCGAAAGCGCTCGGGCTGGTCGATCGGAAACTTGCGCAGGTCGAACACCGTGGTGCCGGCGTTGATCATGTTGAAGCCGTGGCAGTGCACGCAGATGCGTTGGTACTGCTCGCGCCCCTTGGCGATGGCTTCGGGGCTGAAGCGCGGGGCGTCGCCCGCCGCGGCGGGTGCGGCGGCCGTCAGCACGGCCGCCACGCCCAGCAGACTGCCCGCAGCACCCCTCAAGGCTGGAGCGCAAACGTCCAGACCGAGCCGCCCGGCGGTACGGAAGCCATGCGCTCGTCACCCAGCAGCGCCCACACGCCGCCTGCGCCCGAGACGATGCTGACGTACTGCTTGCCGTTGTGCTGCCAGGTGACCGGCAGGCCGATGATTCCCGAACTGGTCTGGAACTGCCACAGCTTCTTGCCGGTGTGGGCATCGACCGCCATGAATTCGCCGGTGGCGGCACCGGTGAACACCAGGCCGCCGGCGGTGGACAGCGTGCCGGCCATGCTCGGCAGACCGGGCCACGCCATCTGCCACTTGCTCTTGCCGGTCATCGGATCGATCGCGCTCAGGTAGCCGTGCGGCTCGTTCTTCGGCATGTTGACGCCCTTGAAGTCGATGCCGAGGTACCACTCGCCGCGCTTGTAGTCCTGCTTGGCGATCTGGTAGGGCCAGCTCATGTTCAGCGTATTGGCATACGCCAAACCGGTGGTCGGGTTCCACGACATCGGCGTCCAGTTCTTGCCGCCCAGCACCGACGGCCAGATCTCGGCGGATTCACCGTTGCGCACCTTCTTGGTCGCCTCGGACTCCACCGGGCGGCCGGTGGCCATGTCGATCTTGTCGGCCCAGTTGACCTTGACGTACGGGTTGGCCGCCAGCAGCTTGCCGTTGGCGCGATCGAGCACGTAGAAGAAGCCGTTGCGGTTGGCCTGTGCCAGCACCTTGCGGTTGGTGCCGTTGATCTTCATGTCGACCAGCATGCCGACTTCGGTGCTGTCGTAGTCGTACGGGTCGTTGGGGCTGAACTGGTAATGCCACACCAGCTCGCCGGTCTTGGGCCGGAACGCCAGCACCGAGCACACGTACAGGTTATCGCCCAGGCGCACCTGCGGATTCCACGGGCCGCCGTTGCCGGTGCCCCAGTAGACGAGGTCGAGCTCGGGGTCGTAGGCGCCGGTCAGCCAGGTCGGTGCGCCGCCCTTTTGCGCGGTGTCGCCGGGCCAGGTGTCGCCGCCCTTCTCGCCCTGCGCGGCGGTGGTGTAAAGGCGCCACAGCTTGTGGCCATCGTTGGCGTCCCAGCCGTCGATGAAGCCGCGCGTGCCGTATTCGCCGCCGGCGATGCCGGTCATCACCACGCCATTGACGACCAACGGCGCGCCGGTCTGCGCATGGCCGTCCTGGTAGTCGGCGGCCTTGCTCTTCCAGATCTGCTTGCCGGTCTTGGCATCGAGCGCAATCACCTGCGCGTCGAGCGTGGTGCGGTACACCTTGCCGTCGTAGATCGCGGCGCCGCGGTTCAGGATGCCGCAGCAGGCGTACTTGAAAACGTCCTGCGGCAGCTCGACCGCGGTCTTCCAGATCTGCTTGCCGGTCACCGAGTTGATCGCCACCGTCGCATCGTGGGTGGTGACGTACATGATGCCGTCGTGAACGATCGGCTGCGACTCGTGGCTCTGCGTGTTGTTCAGGCTGTAGGCCCACACCGGCACCAGCTTGCCCACGTTCTTGGCGTTGATCTGGGTCAGCGGGCTGTAGCGCTGGTTGCTGTAGCCCATGCCGTAGGTCAGCACGTCGTCGGTGGACTTGCCGTCGTTCTTCAGGGCGTCGGCGTTCTGCGCCTGCGCGCCGCAGAACAGGAGCGCCAGTGCGGCGCCCAGCAAATGGCTTCGGATCTTCAACGTTGTCTCCTCGTGCGATCGAACCCTTCTGGCGGACCCTTTCACATGCCCCACGGCAGCGCGGACCCGTTCGTGCACTGATCGTATGCGCGTCGGCCCCTGCATGCCGCCCTGGGATATCCCGGGGGTTGACAGCGTCGCCATGATTCGACCCGAGCGCCCGGGACGCCGATGCGACACGCCCGGGCACGGCTGTATCAGTTTGGGACAGGCCTGGCGCACCCCGGACGCACGCGCTGCGGCCGATCGCGCCACGGGTCGCGCGTCCGCGCCACAATCGGCCCCCTGATCAAAGCGCCGCGCCGTACGCGACAGCGAGCGCAGGAGACACGCATGGCAACCCCGACGCCAGGCATCGTCAGCCGCGGCCGCAGCGCACACCGCGACGATGGATATGCGCGCCCGATCGCCGGCGCCCTGAACCTCGCCGCCGAACATGTCGACATCATCAACCGCTCGCACGATCGCTGTGCGGCGCTCGGGCTGTCGCGCATCGAGCGGCCCGACCTCGGCCTGCTCGGCCGCGCCGACCTCGAGATCGCACGCTCGCGCAACCTGCGGCTGCACCAGCACGCGGCACCGGTGATGGAGCTGCTGTACGACCAGATCGTCAACACGCACAGCATGGTGGTGCTGACCGACGCCACCGGCACCATCGTGCATGCGATCGGCGACGACGACTTCCTGACCCGCGCCTCCAAGATCGCGCTGCAGCCCGGTGCCGTGTGGTCGGAGGCCAACAAGGGCACCAACGCGGTGGGCACGGCGTTGATCACCGAGGTGCCCACGCTGGTTCACGCCGACGAGCATTTCTTCCACGCCAACCACTTCCTCACGTGTTCGGCGGCGCCGATCCTCGACCCGCGCGGCAACATCCTGGGCGTGCTCGACGTGTCGGGCGACCATCGCAGCTACCACCAGCACACGATGGCGCTGGTCAAGATGTCGGCGCGCATGATCGAGAACCACTGGCTCACCGACGATCTGCGCAACGTGATGCGGCTGCACTTCCACGGCCGCGTCGACTTCATCGGCACGCTGATGGAAGGCATCATCGCGGTGCGGCCCGACGGCCGCATCGTCGGCGCCAATCGCAGCGCACTCGAACAACTGGGCATGAGTGGCGCGACCCTGCGCATGCAGTCGCTGGAATCGCTGTTCGGGGCCAGCGTGAACTCGCTGGTCGACCGTTTTCGTTCGCCGCTGGCCACGCCGCTGCCGGTGCGCACCGCGCAGGGCCGGCACTACCACCTGCATGCACGCTTCGATTGGCCGGTGTGGACCAGCCTGGCCGAGGCGGTGGCCGCGCAGGTGCCCGGCGCCGCGGTGGTGTCGCCCGCGCTGCGCGCGGCGGCGGCCGCCGCCGAGACGTCGCTGCAGGCGATCGCGACCGAGTCCGCGGCCTCTGCCCCACCCGCAGCGATGACGCTGCCGCGCGATCCGCATGCGGCCGCGGTGATCGACCGCTTGTGCCGCGCGCTCGAGCGCAACATCCCGAGCGTGTTGATCGGCGAGACCGGCTCCGGCAAGGAATGGTTGGCGCGCACGGCGCACCAGAGCGCGCGGCCGGGCCGGCCGTTCCTGGCGCTGGCATGCGTGGGGCTGCAACCCGACACGATCGAATCGGCCCTGCTCGACGGCACGCTGGGCAGCGACGGCACAGGCACGCTGTACCTAGACGAGATCGGCGACCTGCCGCCAGCGGGCCAGCAGCGCCTGCTGCATTTGCTCGATGCGCGCGCCGATGGCGCAACGCCGCCCGCGCGCAGCGCCGCGCCGCCGCGGCTGCGCCTGGTGTGCGCCAGCCGCGAGCCGCTGCGCGTGTTGGTCCACGGCGAGCGCTTGCGCGAAGACCTCTTCTACCGCCTCAACGGGCTGACGTTGCGCGTGCCCGCGTTGCGCGATCGCAGCGATTTGATCGACTTGGCGTCGACCATCGTCGAACAGGAGGCGCCGGGTACCGGCATGCGCCTGGCCGACGACGTGGTGGCGCTGCTGCGCACGCACCGCTGGCCGGGCAACCTGCGCCAGCTGTTCAACGTGCTGCGTACCGCGGTGGCGTTGGCATGCAACGGACGCGAGATCACGCGCCAACACCTGAGCGACGACGTGGTCGAAGAAGCGCTCGCCCTGGAGCGCGGCGGCGCCGCGGCCACGGCCGGCAAGGCGCAGCAGTCACTCGACGAGCAGACGCTCGAGGCCATCACGCAGGCGGTGAACGCGGCGCAGGGCAACATCTCCGAGGCGTCGCGGCAGTTGGGCATCAGCCGCAACACCATCTACCGCAAGCTGCGCTGGAACCAGCCGCCTCACGAATGACGGTCACGTGGTGTACGGGAAAGCGCCGCCTAGGCGCACCACGCTGCGCGCCGCTATAACCAGCGCATGAGCTCCGAGCCCACGCTGCGCGTGGCCGATCTGACCAAGCGCTACGGCGAGCGCGTCGCGCTCGATGCGGTGTCGCTGGTGTTGCACGGCGGCACCTTCGCGACGCTGCTGGGCCCCAACGGCGCCGGCAAGTCCACCTTGTTCCAACTGCTCACCGGCCTGTTCGTGCCCGACGCGGGGCAGATCGACGTGGCGGGCCATTCGATGCATCGCGCCGCCACGCGGGCGCTGCGCCACATCGGCGTGGTTTTCCAGCAGATGTCGCTCGACCTCGACCTGTCGGTGCGCGCCAACCTGCAGTTCCACGCCGACCTGCATGGCCTGCCGCGCGCGGACGCGGCGGCACGCATCGCGCACGGCTGCCAGGCCGCAGGTCTGGGCGACGACCTCGAACGCCCGGTGCGCGAGCTGTCGGGCGGCAATCGCCGCAAGGTCGAGTTGGTGCGCGCGCTATTGCACCAGCCCGCCCTGCTGCTGATGGACGAGCCCACCGTCGGGCTCGATCCGAAGTCGCGGCGCGATCTGCTGGCCACCGTGCGCGCCGACGTCACCGCGCGCGCCACGGCCGTGTTGTGGGCCACGCACCTGGTCGAGGAAGCCGCCGGTGCCGATCGCGTGATCGTGATGCACAAGGGCCGCCTGCTGGCCGACGGCGCGCCCGATGAGGTGTCGCGCACGCTCGGCGGCGGCACGCTCGAAGAGGCGTTCCTGCGCGCCACCGCTGGCCCGCTGCGCGTTGCGGACGGCGCCGCCAAGGAGACCGTTTGATGCATCCCTTCGTCGTCCGCACGGGTCTCGCGTGCGCGCTGTCGATCGCCGGCCCCGCGCTGGCCCAGGGCGTGGCCTTCGTGTCGAGCGAGAAGGACCATGCACTGACGGTGATCGATCTGAAGACGCTGGCGGTCACCGGCACGGTGCCCACCTGCAAGCGGCCGCGCCACATGCAGCTCACGCCCGACGGCAAGCAACTGCTGGTGGCTTGCGGCGATTCCAACGCGGCCGACGTGATCGACGTGGCCACGCGCAAGTCGGTGCGCAAGCTGCCGCTGGGCGACGACCCGGAAGCATTCGACCTCTCGCCCGACGGCAAGACGCTGTACGTCACCAACGAAGACGAGGCCGAACTCTCGATGATCGACATCGCCAGCGGCAAGGTGCTGCGCAAGGTGCCGGTCGGCAAGGAGCCCGAGGGCGTGAAGGTGTCGCCCGACGGCTCGGTCGTCTGGGTGACTTCCGAGGTGGCCAACCTGGTGCACGTGATCGACACCGCCAGCGGCAAGGTGATGAAGAACGTCAAGGTCGGCAAGCGGCCGCGCCGCTTCGCGCTGACGCCCGACGGCGCGCAACTGTGGGTGACCAACGAGCTCTCCGCCAGCGTGACCGTGTTGTCGACCAAGGACTACTCGGTGATCGACACCTTGCAGCTGCAGGTCAAGGGCGTGCGCGACACCGACATCACGCCGGTGGGCATCACGATGACGCGCGACGGCAAGCGTGCCTACATCGCACTCGGGCGCGCCAACCACGTGGCCTTCGTCGACGTGGCGTCGCGCAAGGTGAGCGATCTCGTGCTGGTGGGCAAGCGCGCCTGGAACGTCGCGCTCGACAAGGCCGAGGCGCGCCTGCTGGTGTGCAACGGCTTGAGCGACGACCTCACGGTGATCGACGTGGCGAGCGCCAAGCCGCTGAAGACGGTGCCGGTGGGCCGTGTCCCGTACATGGCGGTCATCGTCGAATGATCGTCCTGGGCCGCGCGTTCGGCTTGGCGCTGGCGCTCGGCCTTTGCGCGAGCGCTCATGCGGCTGCATTCAAGGTGCTGCTGCTGCAACGCGCCGACGATCCGGAGCTGGAGCGCAGTCGCACCGAACGAGCCTACCTCGGCCACCCGGGCGGCCCGGCGTTCGACGGCCTCTCCGTGGCATTGCAGGAAGCGCAGTTCGAGCTCGATGCCGCCGGCGCCAGCGTGACGCTGGAACGCAGCGCGGTGGACGCTGCACAGGCCGCGCGCGACGCGGCGGGCCGCGCGCAGAAAGCGGGCTTTGCCGCAATCGTGTCCGACCTGCCGGGCGATTGGCTGCTCGCCGCCGCCGACGCCACGCCGCTGCCGCTGCTCAACGTGGGCGACGCCGCCGATCGCCTGCGCGAGCGCGACTGCCGCGCTCGCGTGCTGCATGTCCTGCCGAGCGAACGCATGCGCGCCGATGCGCTGGCGCAAACCCTGGTGTCGCGCCGCTGGTCGCAGGTGCTGCTGCTGTCCGGACCGAGCGCGCTCGACGCCGAACGCAGCGCGGCGGCGCAGGCGGCGATCAAACGCTACGCGCTCAAGCTCGTGCAGAACAAGCCGTTCAAGCTGTCGGCAGACCCGCGCGAGCGTGATCTGGCCAACCCGTTGCTGCTGACCGGCACCGTCAGCGTCGGCAGCTACGACGTGGTGTGGGTGGTCGACAGCGACGGCGAATTCGCGCGCGCGCTGCCCTACCGCACCGCGCTGCCGCGTCCGGTGGTCGGCGACGCCGGACTGGTGGCGCTGGCGTGGCAGGCGCAGTTCGAGCGCTTCGGCGCGCCGCAGGTGTCGCGCCGCTTCGCCAAGTCGGCCGGACGCGCGATGACCGCGCACGACTGGGCCGCCTGGCTGGCCGGCAAGGCGCTCGCCGCCGCAGCGACGGCGGCACCCAAGGGACCGGCGGCGGCATTTGCCAAGGCGCTGCCCGCGCTCGAACTCGACGGCTCCAAAGGCACCTCGATGAGCTTTCGCGCATGGGACGGCCAGCTGCGCCAGCCGATGCTGCTCAGCGACGGCCAGGGCGTGATCGCGATGGCGCCCGCCGACGGTGTCCTGCACCCGAAGAACAACCTCGACACGCTGGGCGCCGACGCGCCGGAGAAGCTGTGCAAACCCAAACCATAGCGAGCCTCGAGCGGCTCTCGCACTCACTCCCCTCGGGGGACCGGCCGACGTACTCGTCGGCCGAGGGGCTGTCATGACTCACGCCCTGCAGGCGATGCGCGCGATCGTCTGGCGCGAGCTGCTCAAGTTCAGCCGCCAGTACGGCCGCCTGATCTCGGCCCTCGTGCGGCCCTTGCTGTGGCTCGCGGTGTTCGCGGCGGGTTTTCGCAACGTGTTCGGCGTGGCCATCGTCGAGCCGTACGACACCTACATCCCGTACGACCTGTACATCGCGCCGGGGCTGGTCGGCATGGTGCTGCTGTTCAACGGCATGCAGTCGAGCCTGACCATGGTGTACGACCGCGAGATGGGCCTGATGCGTTTGCTGCTCACCGCGCCGCTGCCGCGCGCCTGGATCCTACTGTCCAAGCTCGTCGCCACCGCGGTGCTGTCGCTCGCACAGGCGGCGGCATTCGTGATCGTGGCGGCATTGCTGGGCAGCGGGTTGCCGGTGTTCGGGCCGCAGACGCCGATGGTGCTGCTGTCGGCGGTGTGCGCGGCACTGATGCTCGGCTCGCTGGGGCTCTTGCTGAGCGTGCACATCAAGCAGCTCGAGAACTTCGCCGGCACGATGAACTTCGTGATCTTTCCGATGTACTTCCTGTCGACAGCGCTCTATCCGCTGTGGAAGCTCGAGGAATCGGGCGCCGACTGGGTGTACCGCGTCGCGCAGATCAACCCGTTCACCCATGCGGTGGAGTGGATGCGCTTTGCGCTGTACGGCAAGGATGCCGGCGTCTCGCCCTATGTGGTGGTGGGCACGCTGGTGGTGTGCTTCGCGCTCGCGAGCTGGGGCTACGACCCGCAGCGCGGCTTCGGCGCGCTGACCAAACGGGGTGGACCCACGTGACTGGTCCAGAACGTCGCCGCATCGTCGGCGCGATGGCGGCGCTCGCCTTCGGGCCGGCGTTCGCAGCCGCGCACGCGCAGTCGCGCACCGGCTATCCGAGCCGCCCGATCTCGTTGTGGATTCCATGGCCGGCCGGCGGTGCGACCGACCTCACGTTGCGCGTGCTGGCCGAGCTCGCGTCGCGTGAGCTCGGCCAGAAGATCATCACCGAGAACCGCGGCGGCGCCGGCGGCACGCTGGCGATGCCGGTGCTGCAGCAGGCGGCGCCCGACGGCTACACGATCGCGCAGATGCCGCAGCCGGTGTTCCGTGCGCCGTGGGTGCAAAAGCTCACCTGGGATCCAATCCGCGACACCACGGCAATCATCCAGATCAGCGGCGTCACCTTCGGCATCGTGGTGCCCGCGGCAAGTCCGTTCCAGTCGCTCGACGATCTGCTGCAGTGGGCGCAGAAGAACCCGGGCCGGATGACGGTCTCGACCAATGGGGTGGGCACCACGCCGCATCTGGTGATGGACGATCTGATGACGCGCCGCAACGCTACCTACGTGCACGTGCCGTACAAGGGCACCGCCGAACAGATGATCGCGGTGTCGTCGGGCCAGGTGATGGTCGGTGTCAACTCCAACGGTTTTGCGCCATTCGTCGACGCCGGCTCGCTGCGGCTGCTGGTGACCTTCGGCGAACAGCGCACCAAGCGCTGGCCGCAGGTGCCAACGCTGAAGGAGCTGGGCTTCGGCATCGTCGCCACGTCACCCTACGGGCTGGCCGGGCCACGCGGACTGCCGCCTGCAGTGGTGCAGACCCTGCACCAGGCATTCAAGACGGCGATGTACGACCCGGCGCACATCGCCGAGCTGGCCAAGTACGACCAGGAACTGGCCTACCTGGGACCCGAGGACTACGCCAAGGCGATGCGCGAGGCCTACCAGAGCGAGCGCCGCGTCGTCGAACGGCTGGGCCTGGCGCGGCCGACCTGAAGGCCCTCAGCGAGCCTGCAGCACCTGCACGACTTCGCTGTGCGTCAGCTGGCGTGCGATGTCGAGTGCGCTCAGGCCGCGGTCATCGCGCAGATCCGCCCGCGCACCGCGCTCCAGCAACAGCCGCACCACGTCGATGTGCCCCTGGCCGGCAGCCCACATCAACGCGGTGAGCTGGTGCTCGTCGGCTGCGTCGATGGCGGCGCCGGCGTCGAGCAACGTGGCCACGACATCGGTGCGGCCGAGCGCCGCCGCGTAGATCCAGGCGGTCTTGTGCATGCGATCGATCGGTTCGGTGCGTGCACCGGCACGCAACAGCTCGCGCGCGATGCCCGCATGGCCGGCATAGCTGGCCGCCATCAACGGCGTGACCCCTTCGACGGACGCCAAGTTGACGTCGGCACCGGCGCGCAGCATCGTCGAGGCCAGCGTCGCCTGGCCCTTCTCGCAGGCGATCAGCAACGCCGTCTTGCCCAGGCGGTTGCGCGAGTTGGGTGCCGCCCCGTCGGCCAGGACTCGCTCGACGGTCGCGAGGTCGCCGTTGCGCGCAGCCACCAGGAGCTGGGCATTGCGGCTCGGATTGCTCGCCGCCTGCGACCACGCGCTCGCGGCCCACGAGCCGGCGAGCGCCGCCGCGACGGCCAGCGTGCCATTGCGGCACAACGTGCGCAGCGATCGCCGCCTCGACTCTCTCGTTTCCCCGGTGTCACTCATGTTCCACTTTCGCAGCATTACCGCTATTCTCGCCGCCTCAGTGACGCGCGACCCGACCGCCAGCCTCGGCCGCTTTCTCGCCAGGCTGTCGCGCCGAGCCCTCCACGTTGCGGTGCCGCCGGCACCGCCGCGATCTGGTGCCGGCGCCCTGACTGTATGACGGACTGATCGAACAAGAGGAGACAGCGATGGGTATGAATGGTTCGCGCCGGTGGGCGCGCTCATGGATGCTGGTGGCCCTGTGGGCGTTGGGCGCCACGCCGGCGCTGGCGCAGGAGGTGCAAGGCGCCGGGGCCGTCACTGGCTCGGCGGTGCCCAAGGCGGTGTCGGTGTCGCAGGCGCAGCTCGACGCCGCGGCGAACGACAGCGCCAACTTCCTGCACTCCAATGGCAGCTACGCGCAGACGCGCTACCACGCGGCCAAGCAGATCAACACGACGAACGTCGCCAAGCTGAAGCCGGCGTTCGTGGTCCAGACCGAAGTGCTGGAGTCGATGGAAACGGCGCCGATCGTGGTCGACGGCATCATGTACGTGACCACCTCGTACAACCACATCTATGCGGTCGACGCCAAGACCGGCAAGGAGTACTGGCACTACAAGCACAAGCAAGGCCCGGTCACCACCTATTGCTGCGGGCCGAACAACCGCGGCGTGGCGGTCATGAACGACCGTGTCTACATGGGCACGCTCGACGCCAAGCTGGTGGCGCTCGACGCCAAGACCGGCAAGGTGCTGTGGGTCACGCAGATCGCAGACCCCGAACAGGGCTACTCCGAAACCATGGCCCCGGTGGCGGTGAACGGCAAGATCCTGATCGGCACCAACGGCGGCGAGTACGGCATCCGCGGCTTCGTGAAGGCGTACGACGCCAACGACGGCAAGCTGGTGTGGACCTTCAACACGATTCCCGACAAGGGCCACGAGGGCAAGTGGGCGGTCAACGACGCCACCAACCGCAACATGCTACGCGACATCGCGGCCGAGAAGGCGCAACTGGCCAGCGGCGGCGGCGACTTCTACAAGACGCTGGGCGGTGGCGTGTGGATGGCGCCGGCGGTCGACAAGGAAACCAACACGGTGTTCTTCGTCGTCGGCAACCCGAGCCCCGACCTGTACGGCAAGGAGCGCCCGGGCGACAACCTGTACACCGACTCGATGGTCGCGGTCGACCTCAACAGCGGTGCCTACAAGTGGCACTTCCAGTACGTGGCGCACGACGTGTGGGATCTCGACGCGGTTTCGCCGGTGATCCTGACCGAGGCCAAGGACAAGGCCGGCCACATGCGCAAGGTGGCGATCCACGGCGGCAAGACCGGCCACGTGTACGTGCACGACCGCGCCACCGGCGAGCTGATCCGCTTCTCCGACGCCATGATCCCGCAGGAGAACATGTGGGTGCTGCCCACCGCCAACGGCGCGCGCATGCTGCCCGGCGCCAACGGCGGTGTCGAGTGGAGTCCGATGGCGTTCAACCCGAAGCATCGCCTGGTCTACGCGGCCAACCTGCACCAGCCGATGACCTACCACGTCGAGGAGGCCAAGTACCCCGGCGGCAAGCTGTGGCTGGGCGGCGCGTTCAAGGTCATCCCGAGCGAAAAGCAATGGGGGCGGCTGGCCGCGGTGAACATCGACACCGGCAAGATCGCGTGGAAGGTTGACACCGAGCAGCCGCTGATCGGCGGCGTGCTCACCACCGCGGGCGACCTGGTGTTCAATGGCGAAGGCAACGGCATGTTCAGCGCCTTCGACGCCGGCAGCGGCAAGAAGCTGTGGTCGTTCAACTGCGGTGCCGGCGTCAACGCACCGGCCGTGTCGTACATGGTCGGCGGCAAGCAGTACATCGCAGTGGCCGCCGGCGGCAACACGCAGCTCGACTTCAAGCGCGGCAACTCGGTGTTCGTGTTCGCGTTGCCTTGATCTTTCACGCTCTCACTCGAGCCCCGGCAAGCCACCTGCCGGGGCTTTTCATGTCTGGCATGCTGGCGGCGAACATGACAGCGATCAACCCGTGGCGTGCGGCAGTGTGGTGTGCGGCGCTGTGGTTGCCCTCCATGGCGCTGGCGCAAGCGGCGCCGGCCAAGGCCGCGGTCTGCGTGGCCTGCCACGGCCCCGGCGGCAACTCGACGCAGGCATTGTTTCCGATCCTCGCCGGCCAGACTTCGCGCTACCTCTACCTGCAGCTGCGCGACTTCCAGGAAGGCCGGCGCAGCGACCCGGCGATGTCGCCGATGGCCAAGGATCTGACGCGCGACGAGATGCACGAGATGGCCGACTACTTCGCGGCGCAGAAGCCCGCGCCGCAGGCTTTCAAGTCCGACCCGCAGAAGGTGAAACTCGGCCGCGCAAAAGCCGAAGAAACCCTTTGCACCATGTGCCACCTCGGCGGCTTTGCAGGGCAGAACGAGATTCCGCGCGTTGCCGGGCAGCACTACGACTACGTCGTCAAGCAATTGCGCGATTTCAAGGACAAGCGCCGCACCAACGACGCCGGCAACATGACCAGCGTGTCGCGGACCTTGAGCGATGCCGATATCGAGAACCTCGGCCACTTCCTGGCCGCGCTGTAGCGCATCGGCGCGCTACAGGTCGTACCAGCCGAAGCCGAGCAGCCAGCCCGACGCGCGCGCGCCGTCGCTGCGCTGGCGCTGCCACGCGAGGTCGATCACCACCTTCTCGCGACGCACCCAGTAGCGCGCGCCGAGTTGCTCGATGCGCGACGACCCCTCGCGCGCCAGCTCGGCAAAGCCGGTGACCCGCTTCACCAGCTCGCGCTCGATGGCCACCGAGCGGGTCCATTCGCGCCGCTCCGCGCGTGGCTTGGCGAGACCCGCGTTGACGTGCAGCGCGCCGTCGCCGTCCCACAACGACAGCGTGAACGGCACCTTGGTGCCGACCTCGTCGTCCTTCCAGCCGCCGGCGCCGGTTTTTGCAGCACCGAGCTGGGCGACCATGCCCCAACCGTAGCCATCGCGCGCGATGTGGTTGAACAAGTGCTTGAACTCCAGGCCGACCGCGGTGGTGGATTCGTGCGCGTCGCGATCTCTCGCCTGCACGGCTTCCACCTGCAGCGACGTGGTCGGCACGAAGGTGTACTCGGCCGTTGCGTGCGCGCTGCGCAGCGCACCCAGGCGCTCGGCCCACGCATCGAAGGCCCAGGTGCCGTGGTCGTCTTCGTCGGCAGCGGCCGTGTTGGTCGAGATCCAGGGGCGGTCGGCGGCACGCGCGCAAAGCGCCACACCGAGCATCGGCAGGCACGCCCCGATGGTCATCGCGATGCGCCGTGCCGGCGCGCGCCAGTTCGCCGTCACGAAGAAGCGACCCAGCCGCGCCGCTGCGCCTCGCGCAGCAAGTCGATGCCGGTGCTGACGCCCAGTTTCTGGCGAATCGCGGTCTGGTAGTTCGATACCGTCTTCGCGCTCAAGCGGACGCGCCGGCTGACCTCTTCGACCGAGCAGCCCTGGGCCAGCAGCTGCAGCACCTCGAACTCGCGCGGCGCCAGCGGCGAGCGCGACGCCGCGTCGGCGGCCGCGCCGGCGACATCGCGCGACAGCACGGGCCGCTCGCCAGCGGCGACGCGGCGCACTGCGTCGACCAGTTCGCGCGGCGCGCTGCTCTTGGTGACGAAGCCGGCCGCGCCCGCCTGCAGCGCCTGCGCCACCATGGTCGGGCTGTCGTGCATCGTGAACACCAGCACCTGCACGTGCGGCCACGCGTCGCGCGCACGGCGCAGCACCGCGAGGCCACCGCAACCGGGCATCGACAGGTCGAGCACCAGCACGTCGACCGCGACACCGCCGTCGAGCACCGCGCGCACCGACTCGCCGTCGGCGCAATCGCTCACCACGACCACATCGGGCTCGAGCTCGAGCAGGCGCCGATAGCCTTCGCGCACCACCGCGTGGTCGTCGGCCAGCATCACGCGCACGCTGCGCATCGGATCACGCACCGGGCACGGCGCCGTCACGCTGCAGCGCGGACATCGACCGTTCCTCCCATCGCCGGCATTGCGCCGATACGAAACGACGCGCGCAAGCACACGCCGCGCGAGCCGTCGCATTCGAGGTCGGCGCCCAGCGCCCACACGCGCTGGCGGATGCCCGCCAGGCCGTTGCCCCGCTGCAGTGCGACCGCGAACTCGCCGAGGCCGCGGCCGTCGTCGCTGACCTGCCACTGCAGCAGGTCGCCGTCGGCGCGGCGCTGCATGGCCAGCTGCAGCACCGCGCGCGAGGCCTGCGCATGGCGCGCGACGTTGGTCAGCGCCTCCTGGCTGATGCGGTACAGCGCGAGCGCGAGTTCGCGCGGCAACGCGAGCGCACGCGCCTCCAGTGCATCGGGCCACGGCAGCGTACGACCGCCCGTGTCGCGCGCCGCGAGCGCGAGCTCGAAGCGCACCGCCGGGCCGGGTGAGGCTGCCCAAGCCTGCACCAGGCCTTCAAGCTGGCGCTGCAGGTGCAGCAGGTGCGTGGCGCCGTTCGTGTCATCGTCGGTCGGCTGCAGGCGGCGCAACAGCGCGCGGATCTCGGACTGCAGGGCTTCGCATTGCGTCGCCATCGCCTGCACGACGCGGCTGCCCGACGGGTCGCTCATCAGCCGTTGCGACAGCCACGCGGCGTCGGCGCGCAGCGCGGTCAGGCGCTGGCCGAATTCGTCGTGCAGTTCGCGCGCGATGCGCTGGCGCTCGTCGTCCTGCAACGTCAGCACCTGCTGGCTCAGCGCACGCTGCTGTTGCTCGGCGCTGTCCAGCGCATCGGCCAGCGCGCGCAGCGCCGCGGCGATCGCCTGCAGCTCGCGGTTGGGCATGGTCGGCAGTGCGCGCAGCGCAACCGCCTCGCCTTCGCGCAGCGCGGCGATCGCGCGCAGCAGCGCATGCATCGGCGCGAACGATCGGCGCACGTTCCAGGCCATCGCCAGCAGCAGCGCCACGCTGCCGAGCGCCGCCATGCCGAGCGCGGCGGCGAGATTGCCGACCGCCTCGGCGCGTTCGCTGTCGTGCGACACGGCGATCTGCACGTCCCACGGCGCACCCTCGGCGCGGCGCAGCGGCCACGACACCGGCGCGGGCTCGTGTGCCGGCAGCAGCGTCCGATGCAGCGCCACCAGCCATGACAGTGGCGGCGTCAGCGGCTCGTCGTCGCCGCTGGTGAACACCACGCGTCCCGCGGCATCGCGCACGCTCAGCGACAGGTGACGCGTCGGCGCGCCTTGCACCACCCGCTGCAGCTCGGCCAGCCGTTGCGCATCGCTGCGTTGGCCCGGCTGAGCCAACTCGACGACCAGTGCAGACAGTGTCTGCGCAGCCGCGACTTCCTGCTCCATGTCGAGCCCGGCGCGCTGCAAGCCGAGCGCCAGCACCAGCAGCCACGCGCCGAGCGCAACCCATGCGGCGCGGCGCATCACCAGGCGCGGTAGATCGAGCGGTCGAGCGGTCGAGGACGTCATCGGCAGATCGGGAAGCTTTCCCATGCGCAACAGTCCCGAGCACGACGCCAACGACGCTGCAGCAGGCTCGCATTGTTCTGCACCAGGCGCGCCGTGCCCATGCGGGGTCACCCGACGACCGAACACCCGCTGTCGGCGGCTGCGGTCAGTGCGCAAACGTTGTCCGGCGTACCTTGTGTGGGTTGAGCTCGACCATGCGGGTCGTTGCAGGTCAGGGCCCAGATCGCGCCGAGGTCACTCCCATTCGTAGCGCAATCCAACCCAGGCACCGCGCGGTGCGCCGAGGCCGTAGAACGGTTCGGCCACGGCGTTGGCGGGATCGAAGGTCTTGGTCGGGTTGGCGAATGCGTTCGAGCCCAGCACGCCGAAGTTCGCGTACTTGCGGTTGAAGACATTGTCGACGCGACCGAACAGCTCGAGGCTTTTGCCGATCTTCCAGCGCGCGTCCAGGTTCAGCACCGCGTAGCCCCGCACGGGACCATGCACATCCTGGTTGCTTTCGTCGCCGCGCAGCCGGCTCGCGCTGTTGGCCACCAGATTCATGCCGACCGAGATCGCGTCGCTGGCTTCCCAGTCGACCCTGACGCGCACGCTCTGGCGCGGGATGCCAGGAATCGTGCTGCCGGAGCCGACCGTGATGTCTCCGTTGGCATCGGCCGCGGAATTGGCCGGGCTGTTTTCGACGAACCCGGTCTTGAACCGGGCGTCGATCAGGCCGTAGCGCGCCATCACGCCGAGCCGGCCCCAACGCGTGGCGCCGGTCAGCTCGAGTCCCTGCCGCTGCGTCTTGCCGACGTTCTGGAAGAAGCCGGCATTGATCGCGCTGCCGCCACTGCTGACGAACTGGATGTCGTCGGACAGTTCGCTGCGGTAGATCGCCGCGCTCCACGACGAATCGCCCGACTTGCCGCGGGCGCCGATCTCGACCGTCTTGGCCACCACCTTCTTCAGCGGCGGATCGGCCAGGAACGCGTTGGGCAGCTTGCACGGCGCGGCGGGATCCGCGCAGGTCAGCTCGGCGGCCGTCGGCGTTCGCATGCCCTCGTTGTAGCTGAGGTAGGTGGTGGTGCCGAGCCTCGGGTTGAAGGTCACGCCGATCGCCGGATTGAAGCGACGAAAGCGGTGGTCGCCGTCGAGATCGGGGTTGAGGCCACTGTTGTCGCGGATCGAGATGCGCGCGTCGTTGAAGCGGCCGCTGGCGGTCAGCGTCCAGCGGTCGTCGATCGCCAGCGTGTTCATCGCGTAGACGGCGGCGTTGCGCGTCCACGTCCTGGCATCGGTCTCGGGCGCGAAATCGCCCGTCGGCACGGTGCCGCGCGACGCATCGAAGTCCGCCGGCTGCGAGTCCTGCGTGAACCGGGCCCGGCCCGCATCGGCGCTCGCGCCGACGACGAATTGATTGCGATGGCTCAACAGCGGCGTCGTGACGGTCAGCTGCGCCGACGCGCCGTAGCTCGTCTGGTTGATGCTCGAACGGTCGTTGAGCGCCTGCACGTCGTCGACCGCGCCCGTGTCGGGGTCGACCTGGCCAAAATTGTCGTTGACGTTGCTCGAGACGTTGGTGTTGCGGAATCGGCGCAGGTAGACATTCCCACCAAGCACCATCTCGCCCGACAGGTGGTGGCTGCCCTTGATCGCCAGCATCGCCAGCTGGTTCTTGTTGAGGTCGGGAAACGTGTAGGCCTGCGTGCGGTCGTCGAAGAACGACGGCGGCAGCGTCTGCGTGCCCTCGAGCCGGTTGTTCGCCGCGGTGAGCGACACGTCGAACTGGTCGCGCTGCGCCTGGTAGCCGACCTTGCTGAAGAACTGTTCGATGCGGCTCGGGTTGTGCTGCGCCCAGCCGCGCTCCTTGGCGACGTTGGCCGTCGCGAAGTAGTCCCACGGGCCCGAGGCACCGCCTTGTTCGAACTGCAGCGTCTTGCGTCCGAACGATCCACCGGAAGCCTCGACCGCGCCGCCGGGATACTCGCGACCGCTCTTGGTGTAGATCGACAGCGCGCCGCCGAGCGTGTTCAGCCCGAACAGCGGGTTAGACCCCGGGATGAGCTGCAGACTCGCGATCGCCGACTGCGGCAACAGATCCCAGTTCACGACGTCGCCGAAGGACTCGTTGATGCGCACGCCGTCCTGGAACACCGACAAGCCTTGCGGCGCGCCGACCAGCGGCGACGCGGTGAAGCCACGGAAGCTGATGTCGGCTTGGTACCGGTTGCCCTGCGCCGCGTTGACGGTCACGCTGGTCGGATTGCTCTCGAGGAACTCCGACAGATTGCCCTGGCGCTGCCGCCCGAGCTCGCGGCTGCCATAGGACTGAACGTTGGCCGGGACGTCGCGCAGCGGCGTGCCCAGGCCCGGCAACGGGGTGGTGCCGATGATCTCCACGCGCGGTGGCCCATTGGGCTGATCGTCCTCCGCGGCGACGGCCGTCTGCGCGAGGCAGGCCATGCACGCGGCGGCCACGATCGTCGGCAGGGGCGTCTTCAAGCGAGTCACTCCGATAGCCATGTGTGTTGGCGCCAGGATTGCGGAGGAGCGCGCAATGCGCCATGGGAAATCTTCCCGACCTGCAGCCTGCCAGGGTTTGTCCGGGGCCGGCCGCTCCACGCTCGAGAGGACTCCGCGAGGCAACGTGCAGCGGAGTCCCACCACCGATCAAGCGATCGAAGAGGTCGCGCAGCGATTTCTTCGGTGAATCAGAACTTCTGCAGCCAGCGCAGCGACAGCAGCACGCTGCGCGGTGCCGCCGGCTCGAAGAAGCGGCCGTTGGCGTCGTTGACGATCACGCTGCCCACGACGTGGCGATCGGCGAGGTTGTCGACGCGCAGCAACGTCTGCAGCCGGCCGCTGTCGGTCACGGGCCACTCGGCGCTCCAGCGCGCGTTGAACAACCCGAAGCCGCCGGCCGCGTCGCTGTTGGAATCGTTGACCGGCGTCGAGCCCTGCGCGCGCCACTCGAGCGCGAACTCGCCGGGCACCACACCGGGCCGCCACGCCACCTCGGCACCGCCGATCGCGCCCTGCGTACCGGCGATGCGGTTGCCCGCCGCAACCGGCACGTTGGGCGTCGTGCACGGGATCGTGTTGCAGGTGAGAAAGTTGTCGCGGTAGGTGGCGCTGAGCAGCGCCGCGTTGGCCTGCACGCGCCACGCCGCCGACAGTCGCCACGCGGCTGCCGCCTCGACGCCGTAGCGCCGCGTATGGCCGACGTTCTGGAACGACGAGCGGCCGCCCGCGTTGGTGGCGACACCGATCTCGTTGCTGGTGTTGATGCCGAACAGCGTGGCGTCGACGTCGAGCCCGTCGCCACGCCACTTGCTGCCGAGCTCGAGCTGGCGGCTGCTCTCCCCTTGGAGCGCGGTGTTGAAGCCCGACGTGCCGTCGGGCCGGTACGCGAGCTCGCCCAAGGTCGGCGACTCGAAGCCGTGCGCGACGCTGGCGTGCAGCGTCCACCGCGGCGACGCGCGCCAGCGCAGGCCGGCCACCGGGTTGGTGTAGCTGAAGTTCAGCGCGCCGGAATCGTCGCCGTTGCTCAGGAAACGATCGGCGACGTCGATCTTGACGCGCCCCGAGCGCACGCCGCCGATGAACGACCAATCGTTGCTCAGTGGCTGCTCGACCTGCGCGTACGCGTCGCGCGAGATCGCGCGGTTGTTCTCGTCGCGGCGCAGCGCGCCCACGACGCCGAGCACCTGGTTGGCACCGGTGCCGGTGAAGTTCTCGAAGCCGCGGCGGTCGTCGACCTGACGCTCCTGGTTGACGCCGAGCACGAGGTCGGTGTCGCCGACGTGCAGCAACGCGCGCGCGTCGATGCCGTTGTAGTGGCGATCGAAGTCGACCACGCCGCCGCCGTGGCGCGGGTTCGCCTGCGTCGTCGGCGCGATCGCCAGCCACTGCGTGACGCCGCGCGAGCCGAGGTAGCCGGTGACCACCGCCTCGACCAGCCCCTGCTCGTTGCCGAAGCGGTGGCGCCAATTCATGCCGCCTTGCGACTGGCGGATCGTCTTGCGCGTATTGAACTGCGTGGCCACCGAGGCGGTCGACCCCGGATCGGCTTCGAACTGCGCGCGCGTCAGGCCCAGCGGGTCCTGCGCGCTCTGCTGGTGGTCCGACAACAGTACGGTCACCGTGTCGGCGTCGCCTTGCCAACCGAAACGCACGTTGCCGAGCGTGCGGTCGGCTGCGCTCTGCGGCCGGAAGCCGTCGATGTCGAAGCGCGAGATGCTGGCGCGCAGATCCAAGCCGCCTTCCATCGGCAGCGACAGCGTGAAGCGCTCCTGCCGCAGCCCGAAGCTGCCGTCGTCGAACGCGAGCTCGGCCTCGCGCACGCGCACCGGCGCCGTGAACAGTGCGATCACGCCGCCCGAGCTGTTGCCGTACAACACCGAGAACGGCCCGCGCAGCACCTCGATGCGCGACGCGCCCGCGAGGTCGAAGTGCGCGACCTGGCCCTGGCCATCGGGCATCGTGGCTGGGATGCCGTCGGTGTACAGCCGCAGTCCGCGCACGCCGAAGCCGGCGCGCGCGCCGAAGCCGCGCGAGCTGATCTGCAGGTCCTGCGCGTAGTTGTTGCGGTTGGCGACCGTGAGGCCGGGGATGCGCTGCAGCGCCTCCGACAAGTTGACCATCGGGCCCGCACTGCGCAGCGTCTGCGCATCGACCACGCCGATCGCATAGGGCGCATCGAGCACCTGCTGCGCGCGCAGCGAACCGGTGACGACGACCGTCTGCGCGTCGGCCGGCGCCGCGCTGACGGCCTGAGCCATGGCGCTCTGGCCGAGCGCGCTGCAGCCGAGCGCGACACACATGCGCCGCACGGCAAGGTGGCGGGCGTGGCGTCGAGCGGGCATCGTGGGCATCGAGCTGGGGGCAAAGGGCGCCATCAGACAGGCCCGCGCCAGGAGCGCCAAGCCCTCGCAAACACCTAGAAGGCGCACAGCGCGCGCGTTGCCGGCCTCAGAGCGAGCAGCTGCGAAAGCCGACGAACGCGGCATCGTGTTCAGGGCTGCAGAAGGTGCGCGCCTTCGGGTGCTTGAGCCGCGGCACCGTCATCACCGATGCGCCGCGCGTGACGCGCAGCGAGCGCAGTGCAGCGACAGGTGCATCACCGGCCCACACCGGCGCGGCCAGCGGTGGCTCGTCGCTCCAACGGGCCGCGCGCCCGGCCATCCACTCGTGCACGTCGCCCCACACGAAGCCGCGCGTGCCACCGGTGGTCGCCGCGATCTCCCACTCGGGCTCGGTGGGCAGGCGACGCGACGCCCAGCGGCACCAGGCGTCGGCCTCGTGCCAGCTCACGTGTGCCACCGCCTGCGCGGCCGCCAGGCGCTGCAATTGCCCGCCGCGCTGCGCGAACACTGCGCGGCCCATCTGCTCGACGTAGCGCGGCACGCGCCGCTGCTGGCGCTCGATCCAGGCCCATCCCGCCTGGCCCCACCAGCGCGGCTCGTCGTAGCCGCCGTCTTCGACGAACTCGGCGAACTGCGACCATTGCACCGCTTGCGCGTCGATCTCGAATTCGGGCACGGGCTCATCGTGCGCCCAGCGCTCGTTGTCGGGCACGAAGCCGCCACGCGGCGAGCCCAGGCTGATGTGCTGCGCACCGAACCACAATGGGTCGCGCCGCACCCGCGACGGCCAGATCGGCCACAGGCCTTGCGCCTTGCCACTGGGCTCGATCCCTGCAGAAGGGGGTGCCGACGTTGCCGGTGTCTGGGGACGCGCCTTCGCGGCGGCCGGCGCGCCCAAGCCGGCGGCCTGCGCCATCGCGGCCAGCGTTTCGGCGGCCGAGTCCTCGCAGGCGAGCACCAGGCGAAACAACTGCAGCGCGGCGTCGTTCTCTTCGGCCCGCTCCAGCAGTTCCAGCGTGGCGTCGAGCGTGGCGGCCAGGTAGTCGCGCAGGTGCGCGTCGGCGACGTCGGTGTCGCGCCAGCGTTGCTCGCGCGCGCTGATCGATGGATCGAACCAGGCATCGGCGCGCGGTTCGATCGACGCCAGCGTCGTGCCACCGGCCGCGCCGCCGCCCTGTGCGCGCCGCAGGTTGCGCGCGATGGCGGACTCCTGGAACCAGGCCACGTGGCCGACCAGCCACAGCGGGGGATCGAACTCGTCACACAGCGCGGCCACGTCGGCGCCGTGAAACGCGCTCAGCCAGCGCAGCGTGCGGTTGCGCGCGTCGATCAGCGCCAGCGACAGCAACTCGCGGCCGGCATGCCGCATCGCCACGGCGTCGTGGATCGCTGCCGCCGAAGGTGACATCGTGCGTGTCACATCGTCAGACGCCGACGCGCTGTGGGCCCGACGGATGCCGAACGCGCAGCGTCCGCCGCGTCGCGCGCGGGCCTATGCGCGCTCGATGCGCGCATAGGCGCTGTGATTGTGGATCGACTCGAAGTTCTCGACATCGACCGAGTAACGCCCCACACGAGCGTCGGCGTTCAGGCGCAGCGCGACGTCGCGCACCAGGTCTTCGACGAACTTCGGGTTCTCGTAGGCACGCTCGGTGATCCACTTCTCGTCGGGGCGCTTGAGCAGCGGCCAGACCTCGCTGGAGGCGGCATCCTCGGCGAAGCGCACCTGCTCGTGCCATTCGATCGGTTGCAGCTGCTCGATGCGCACGGTGACCAGCGAGCGCTGGTTGTGCGCGCCGTAGTCGGAGATCTCCTTCGAACACGGGCACAGGCTCTTGACCGGCACGCCGACCTCGCTCCACAGCGTAGTGGCACCGGCGCGGGTCTCGGCGATCCAGCGCCCCCGGTAGTCGAGCAGGCTTTGCACGCCCGACACCGGCGCGCGCTTGCGCAGAAAGAACGAGAACCGCGCATCGATGCGGCCGTCCTGCGCGTTCAGCAGGGCCAACAGATGCGCCAGCTGCGCTCGCAGATGCGCCGCATCCAGCGGCGCATCGAGGGCGTCGAGCCAGGCCACGAAACGCGACATGTGGGTGCCCTTGGCGTCGGCCGGCAGCGCGACGTCGAGATCCCACAACGCGGTGGTGGCCTGCGCGGCGCCGGCCACCTGGATCGTCAGCGGGTAACGCACGTCCTTCACGCCGACGCGCTGGATCGCCAGGCGCCGGTCGTCGCGGCCGCTCTGGGTGTCCGGGATGTGCAGGGCGTCGGTGAGGTTGGTCATCGTTCGGCAGGCATGCGCGCCCGTCGCTCGAGGCGATTGTCGCCGTTGCGACCCAGCGCGTCCTGTGGCACTCGCGTCAACCCCGCGGCGCGAAGGCTCAATGATTCACGGCGGGGCGCACGACCGCCAGTTTGACCCCGAAGCGGCGCTGGATCGACTGTTCGATGCCCGCGGCGTCGAGGCCCAGCATCGCCAGCAGCTTGGCCGGATCGCCGTGCTCGACGAATTCATCGGGCAGGCCCAGTTGCAGCATCGGCACCCCCAGACCGGCCGCCGCCAGGCATTCGGCCACCGCGCTGCCGGCGCCGCCCATGATGGCGCCTTCCTCCACGGTGACCAGTGCGTCGTGCTCGCGCGCGAGCCGCAGCACCAGCGCTTCATCGAGCGGCTTGACGAAGCGCATGTTGGCCACCGTGGCGTCGAGCTTGTCGCCCGCTTGCAATGCGGGGTACAGCAACGGGCCGAAGGCGAGGATCGCGATGCGCCGGCCGGCGCCGCGCGACAACGTGGACTCGCGGCGCAATTCGCCCTGGCCCCAGGGCAGCGTGTCGAGACCGGGCTCGATGGCCACGCCGACCCCGGCGCCGCGCGGGTAGCGCACTGCCACCGGATGGTCCTGCGCGAACGCGGTGGACAGCGCCTTGCGGCACTCGTTCTCGTCGGCCGGCGCCAGCAGGCTCATGTGGGGCACGCAGCGGACGTAGGCGATGTCGAACGCGCCGCAGTGCGTGGCGCCATCGGCGCCGACCACGCCGGCACGGTCGAGCGCGAACACCACCGGCAGGTTCTGGATCGCCACGTCGTGGATCATCTGGTCGTAGCCGCGCTGCAGAAAGGTCGAGTAGATGGCGACCACCGGCTTCAAGCCCTCGCAGGCCAGACCGGCAGCGAAAGTGACCGCGTGTTGTTCGGCAATGCCGACGTCGTGATAGCGCTTCGGAAAGCGCTTCTCGAACTCGACCATCCCCGAGCCTTCGCGCATCGCCGGCGTGATGCCGATCAGCCGCGTGTCGGCTTCGGCCTGATCGCACAACCACTGGCCGAACACTTGCGTGAAGGTCTGTTTGGGCGGCGTCGCCGGCTTCACCAGGCCCACCGCGGGATCGAACTTGCCCGGGCCGTGGTAGTTGACCGGATCGGCCTCGGCCAGCTTGTAGCCATAGCCCTTCTTGGTCACCACGTGCAGGAAATGCGGGCCCTTCTTCTCGCGCAGGTTCTGCAACGTCGGGATCAGCGAGTCGAGGTCGTGGCCGTCGATCGGCCCGATGTAGGTCAGGCCCAGCTCCTCGAAGATCGTGCTCGGCACCACCAGGCCCTTGGTGTGCTCCTCGAAGCGGCGCGCCAGGTCGTACAGCGGCGTGTTCTTCAACACCTGCTTGGCGCCCTCGCGTGCGGCCGCGTAGAACTTGCCGCTCATTAACCGAGCCAGGTACTTGTTGAGCGCCCCCACCGGCGGGCTGATCGACATGTCGTTGTCGTTCAGGATCACCAGCATGTCGGCGTGGCCCATGCCATGGTTGGAGCCGGCGTTGTTCAACGCCTCGAACGCCATGCCGCCCGACAGCGCGCCGTCCCCGATCACCGCCACCGCCTTGCGGTCTTCGCCCTTGAGCTTGGCGGCGATCGCCATGCCCAGCGCCGCCGAGATCGAGGTCGACGAATGCGCGGTGCCGAAGGTGTCGTACTCGCTCTCGTCGCGGCGCGGGAAACCGCTGATGCCGCCCAGCTGCCGCAGCGTGTGCATGCGTTCGCGCCGGCCGGTGAGAATCTTGTGCGGATAGGTCTGGTGGCCGACGTCCCACACGATGCGGTCATGCGGCGTGTCGTACACGTAGTGCAACGCGATCGTCAGCTCCACCGTGCCGAGGTTGGAGGACAGGTGGCCGCCGGTCTTGCCAACGCTTTGCAGCACGAACTCGCGCAGCTCGCGCGCCAGCAACGGCAACTCGGCGCGCGACAGGCGGCGCAGATCGGCCGGAGCATTGATCGATTCGAGCAGGGAGGTTTTCATGTCAATGAGCAGCGACGCTGGCACAGCACCCCCAAGTGGACACCACGGATCCGACTTTGCCAGTCCGTTGGTGGCGCCCCCTTGAGGGGGAGGCGGCCGCCAAGCCGCCTCGGGGGTGGGTCCATCAACTGTTGCGGTCGACCACGAGATCGGCCAGCAGACTCAGGCGCGCAGTGTGCCGCAGGCCGCTGCCGGCCAGCGCCGCCTGTGCGCGTTCGCGCAACATGTGCGCCTGATTTCTCGCACCTTCGAGCCCGAGCACCGACACGTAGGTGGGTTTGTTGAGGTCCTCGTCCTTGCCGGCCGTCTTGCCCAGCGTCTCCGACGCCTGGGTGACATCGAGGATGTCGTCGACCACCTGAAACGCCAGACCGAGCGCCGCGCCATACAGCGACAGCGCCTGCCAGGCCTTGGCCGGCAGCTCGCCGCAGGTCGCACCCATCAGCACGCTGGCTTGCAGCAGCGCGCCGGTCTTGCGGCGATGCATGTCACGCAACTGGCTTTCATTGAGCGGCAAGCCGATGCTGGCCAGGTCGATCGCCTGGCCCCCGGCCATGCCCTCGTGCCCCGCGGCGCGCGCCAGCAGGCCGCACATCCGGGCCTGCATCAGTGGCGGGAAGGCATCGGCATCGGCGGCGACCGGAGTCAACACCTCGAAGGCCAGCGCCTGCATCGCATCGCCGGCCAGCATCGCCTGCGCCTCGCCGAACTTCACATGCACGGTGGGCTTGCCCCGGCGCAGCACGTCGTTGTCCATGCAAGGCATGTCGTCGTGGATCAGTGAATAGGCGTGGATCAGCTCCACCGCGACACCGGCGCGCAGCGCCGCGCTGCGGTCACCGTGGGCGGCCTCGCAGGCCGCCAGCACGAGCAGCGGGCGCAGCCGCTTGCCGCCGTCGAGCACGGCATAGCGCATGGCCTCGCCCAGGCCCGCCGGAGCGCCCGGCGGCACCCAGCGCTGCAACGCGCGCTCGACGGTGTCGAGCTCGGCGCGCATCCATAAATCGAACTCGGATGCGTTCATCGAATCGGTTCAACGCGCGGCAGCGCACCGGCGAGCCGGCGCCTGCCCCATGGACTGCGCCACCTCATGAGCCATTGAAGGGCTCGAGTTGCCCCCGCTCGAACACTTTCACTTGCTGCTCCACCGCCTGCAGGCGCGCACGGCAGAACTCGAGCAGCTGGGCACCACGCCGGTAGCTCTTCAACAGATCGTCGAGCGGCAACTGTGCGCCCTCCATCGCGGACACCAGGTTTTCCAATTCGGCCAGCGCCTGTTCGTAGCTGGCTGGTTCGGCGGGACTAGGGGTTTGCTCGGTGCTGCTTGCAGCCTTGACCATGGACGCGAATTCTACTGACCGCGAGGGTAAAATCTCTTCTCGCTTGCAACGGTGCAAGCATCCAAGCCGGCTCTGCGAAGCCGGCTTTGTTTCCAGACCCGCCCGCGGGGCCACCGGGTGGGGGTTTGAACTATGGTTTTCCGAAAGACCGGGGATCATGTCCGACCTGAGCCACAGTCTCGAAGCTCTCGCGCGCAGTCGCACGCAACTACCCGTCAGCAGCTATTTCGACGCCGAATTGTTTCGGCGCGAGCTGGAGCTGATCTTTCAGCCCGGGCCTCGGTACATCGGCCACGAACTGGCCGTGCCCGAGGTCGGCCATCACCACGCGTTGCCCCAGGAGGGCGACGGCCGCGCATTGGTGCGCACGCGCGACGGGGTGGAGCTCATCTCCAACGTGTGCCGGCACCGGCAGGCGGTGATCCTGCGCGGCCGTGGCCGCACGCAGGGTCACATCGTGTGCCCGCTGCACCGCTGGACCTACGACCTGCACGGCAACCTGATCGGCGCGCCGCATTTCGAGCAGGACCCGTGCCTGAACCTGCGCAACTACCCGCTGCAGCGCTGGAACGGCCTGCTGTTCGAGGACAATGGTTTCCCCGTTTCGGCCGAGCTGGCCAGCACGGGGCCGCACGATGCGCTCGACTTCAGCGGCTACGTGCTCGATCGCGTCCAGTTGCACGAGTGCGACTACAACTGGAAGACCTTCATCGAGGTCTATCTGGAGGACTACCACGTCGGGCCGTTCCACCCAGGGCTCGGCCGCTTCGTCACCTGCGACGACTTGCGCTGGCAGTTCGGCCGCCACCACTCGGTGCAGACGGTGGGCGTGCGCAACTCGCTCGCGCAGCCCGGCTCTGCGGTGTATCAGCGTTGGCACGAGGCACTGATGAGGTTCCGCAATGGCGTGCCGCCCGAGCACGGTGCGATCTGGCTGACGCTGTACCCCAACGTGATGGTCGAGTGGTACCCGCACGTGCTGGTGGTGTCGACGCTGTTTCCCAAGGGGCCTCAGAAGACGCTCAACGTGGTGGAATTCTTCTACCCCGAGGAGATCGCGGCGTTCGAGCGCGAGTTCATCGAGGCCGAGCAGGCGGCCTACATGGAGACCTGCGACGAGGACGACGAGATCGCGATCCGCATGGACGCCGGGCGCCGCGCGTTGTTCGAGCGCGGCGACGACGAAGTCGGGCCGTACCAGAGCCCGATGGAAGACGGCATGCAGCACTTCCACGAGTGGTATCGTCGCATGATGCAGGGCCGCGTCGCGCCGGCGCCTTGAAGCCGCCGGGCCGCGTCGGGGTTGGGCCATGACATCCGCCCCGCTGCTGATGGTGCTGGCGACGCTGCTGTTCGCCTTGATGGGGGTGGCCGTCAAGTACGCATCGGCACACTACGGGGCTGGTGAACTGGTGTTCTACCGCAGCGCGATCGGCGCCGTGATGATCGGTGCCTATGCGCGCTGGTGCGGCATCGCGTTGCGCACCCCGGTGCCGGCGATGCATGCCTGGCGCAGCGCCACCGGTGTCACCGCACTGGCGCTGTGGTTCTATGCCATCGAGGGGCTGCCGCTGGGCACCGCGATGGCGTTGAACTACATGTCGTCGGTGTGGATGGCGTTGTTCCTGTTGGGCGGCGCGGTGTGGCTGGGTGCCTCGCGCGTCGATTCGCGGCTGATCGCTGCCGTGCTGGTGGGCTTTGCCGGCGTGGCGCTGGTGCTGCGTCCGACGGTGCAGACCGAACAGGCGTGGTACGGCCTGGCGGGCCTGTCGTCAGGCCTGTTGGCGGCGATCGCCTACCTGCAGATCACTGCGCTCGGCCGCGCTGGCGAACCCGACGTGCGCGTGGTGTTCTATTTTTCGCTCGGCGGCGGCGCGCTCGGGGCGGCATTGGCCAGCGTGACCGGCTGGCATGCCCATGACACCCGCGGCCTGTTGCTGCTGTTGGCAATCGGCACGCTGGCGACGGTGGCGCAAACCCTGATGACGCGCGCCTACACGCTCGGCGCCACCTTGACCAATGCCAGCCTGCAATACCTGGGCATCGTGTTCGCGGCCCTGTTCGGCGTGTGGCTGTTCGATGACGCGCTGACCTGGCCGGCGGTGTCGGGCATCACGCTGATCATTGCCGCCGGCCTGGCCGCCACCTACCTGCAGGCGCGCACCCCGCACGACGCAGGCGTCACCACGCTGCACCCGCCCGAGGCCTGATGCCACCGAGGTAACTCCGATGATCGAACGCACCCTGATTGCGGCCGACGCACTGCGCGCCCTTCTCCACGCGGGCAGGCCCTGCGTCGTGCTCGACTGCGGATCCGACCTCGTCGATCCGCAGGCCGGGGCGCGCGCGTTTGCCCAGGGTCACCTGCCCGGCGCACGGCATGCCGACCTCGAACGCGAATTGAGCGCAGCCAAGAACGGCCGCAACGGCCGTCACCCGTTGCCGACTCGCGAAGCGTTTGCGGCCACGGTCGGCCGCTGGGGCGTGCGCCCAGACATGCCCGTGGTCTGCTACGACGACCAGGGCAGCCCGTATGCGGCACGTGCCTGGTGGATGCTGCGCTGGATCGGCCACGACGAAGTCGCCGTGCTCGACGGCGGCCGCGCGGCATGGCTGGCCGCAGGTGGCACGCTCGATATCGCGCCTGCAGTCGAGCCTGTCCATGCAAAACCGTACCCGCTCACCGCGACCTCGATGCCCACCGTGGACGCCGACCGCCTGCTCGCGCTGCTGGGCAAGGTGACGGTGCTCGATGCCCGCGCGGGCGAACGCTTTCGCGGCGAGACCGAGCCGCTCGATCCGGTGGCCGGGCACATCCCGGGCGCACGCAACCGCTTCTACAAGGACAACCTGCAGGCCGACGGGCGCTTCCGGCCCGCGCCGCAGCTGCGCGCCGCATTCGAGCCGTTCGGCGATGCCACCGGTTGCGTGCACCAATGCGGCTCGGGCGTCACCGCCTGCCACAACCTGCTGGCGATGGAGCACGCCGGGCTCACCGGCTCGGCGCTGTATCCGGGCTCGTGGAGCGAATGGTGCGCCGACCCGGCGCGCCCGATCGCCCGCGGTTGAGTCGGCGCGACTTGACTTGGGGCAATTCCCAGCGCCCACACATCGGCGCACACTACTATCGATCGGGGCCACTTCAGGCCAGCGCAAGGAGTGCCGACCATGTACCAGCGAATCCTCGTTCCGACCGACGGCTCTGAGATCACCGCCAAGGCGGTGCGCACGGCGATCGACCTGGCCAAACTCTGCGGCGCGCAACTGCGCACCATCAGCGTCAAGGAGCCGTTCCCCTACAGCGCGATCTCCGAGATGCAACCAGTGCCGCCGCAGGAGTTCTACGACGCGCAGGAGCGCATCGCCGCCAGCCGTGTCAAGGTGGTGCAGGACGCCGCGAGCGCGGCCGGACTGAACTGCCAGGGACACACGGTGGAGGCGTTACATGCGTGGGAAGCGATCCTCGAGCATGCCAAGGACCAGCAGTGCGACCTGATCGTGATGGCTTCGCACGGCCGCCGCGGCGTGGCCGCGCTGCTGCTAGGCAGCGAGACGCAGCGCGTGTTGATCCACAGCAGCCTGCCGGTGCTGATCGTCAAGTAGCGGCAGTCTGTGCGGCTGCTCAGTGGCCGCTCATTGCGCCGATCACCACCACCGACAACAACCCGGCGCCGAGCCACGCCAGTTGGGCCAGCGTATCGCTGATGCGCAGCCTCCGCTGCAACTGGGGCAGCAGATCGGCCACCGCGATGTAGACGAAGCTGCTGGCCGCTACCACCAACAGGTACGGGAACCACTCGCGCCACGGCTCGACCACCAGGTAGCCGAGCACGCCGCCGACCACCGCCGCCAGGCCTGACAGCGCGTTGAACAGCAACGCCTTGGCGCGCGTGAAACCGGCGTTGAGCAGCACGATGTAGTCGCCGACTTCCTGCGGGATCTCGTGCGCGACGATGGCCAGTGCCGTCATCCAGCCCAGTCGCACGTCGGCCAGGAAGGCCGCCGCGATGATCACACCGTCGCAGAAGTTGTGGATGCTGTCGCCCAGCAGCACGGCCCAGCCGCCACGCCCGGCCTGCTCCTCGTCGTAGTGGCGGTGATGCTCGTGGCCGTCGCCCTCGTGGTGGTGGCCATGTCGGTACAGCTCGGCCTTCTCGAGCAGGAAGAAGAACAGCAGGCCCGACAACAGCGTGACGAACAGCGCATGCGCGCTGGCAGCGCCCTCGAACGCCTCTGGCAGCACGAGCAGCAACGCGGTGCCCAGCAACACGCCCGCCGACAAGCTGACCAGGTGCCTGACCAGGCGCCCCAGCACCTGCACCGTCAGCAGCGCGGCAATCAGCACCGACAGCACGCCGCCGGCCAATGTGGCCAGCACGATGTAGAGCAGGGTCATCGCGGCAGTTCGTCGTTCGCGGCCTGAAACGGACACCGCGCCCTGAAGGCGCGGTGCGCTGCCTGCATTGTGGCAAACGTGTCAAGCCACTCCGTTGGCCCTGAACCAGGCCAGGCAGCGCTTCCAGCCGTCCTCGGCCGCTTCCTTGCGGTAGCTCGGCCGGTAGTCGGCATGGAACGCGTGCGGCGCCTCCGGGTAGACAACGAATTCGCTCTTCTTGGCGGCGGCGCTGCCGGTGGCCAGCGCGGCCTTCATCTTTTCCACCGTGTCCATCGGGATGCCGGTATCGGCGGCACCGTACAGCCCGAGCACCGGGGCGTTGAGCTTGCCGGTCAGATCGATCGGGTTGGCCGGCGTCAGCGCGTTGTTGGCGCCGACCAGCCGCCCGTACCACGCGACAGCGGCCTTCACCGACGGACTGTGTGCGCTGTACAGCCAGGTGATGCGTCCACCCCAGCAGAAACCCGTGACCGCCAGCTTGCCGGCGTCGGCGCCTTGCGCCTTGGCCCACGCGGTGGTGGCATCGAGGTCGCTCATCACCTGGGTATCGGGCACCCGGCTGATCACCTCGAGGATCAGCTTGGAGATCTCGCCGTACGAGGCTGCGTCGCCCTGGCGAACGAACAACTCGGGCGCGACCGCAAAGTAACCCGCCTGCGCGAACCTGCGCGCGACGTCGGCGATGTGCTCATGCACGCCGAAGATCTCGCTGACCACCAGCACGACCGGCGCGTTGGCTTTGCCGGCAGGCGCCGCCCGGTAAGCAGGCATCTTGAATTCGCTCACGGGAATCATCACCTCGCCGGTGACGAGGCCGTGGCTGTCGGTCTTGATCGTCGTCTGCGCCACCACCGGCAATACCGCAGCCGCGAAGCCGCTGCCCACCGAGGTGCGCACAAAGTCGCGCCGGCTGAATTCGCGGCTCGGAGCGAGGCTGTCGACATCCTGTTCGATCATCACGACTCCTTTCGATGCGCTGCGTCGAGCGGGCGCGATTCTAGGCAGGCGCGGCTGCGAGCTCAATGCGCCTCGTCCCAATTCGCCCCCACGCCCACCTCGGCCAGCAGCGGCACCGACAACTGCGCCACGCCCGACATCAATCGAGGCACTTCGGTCTTGGCCCACTCGAGCTCGTCGTCGGGCACTTCGAACACCAACTCGTCATGCACCTGCATCACCATCGCCGTGCGCTTGCGCTGCGTGTCGAGCGCCGCCTGCACGGCGAGCATCGCGAGCTTGATCAAGTCTGCGGCGGTGCCTTGCATCGGTGCGTTGATCGCCTGGCGTTCGGCGCCGGCGCGGCGCGGACCATTGCCGCCGCGGATGTCGGGCAGCTCGATGCGGCGGCCGAACATCGTCTCGACATAGCCTTGTTGCGCGGCGCGCGCCTTGGTCTCGTCCATGTAGCGCTTGACGCCTGCGAAGCGCTGGAAGTAGCGCTCGATGTAGGCGGTGGCGGCGCTGCGCTCGATGCCCAGGTTCTGCGCCAGGCCGAACGCACCCATGCCGTAGATGAGGCCGAAGTTGATCGTCTTGGCGTAGCGGCGCTGCTCGGCGCTCACCTGATCGGGCGCCACCGAGAAGACTTCGCTGGCAGTGGCGCGGTGCACGTCCATGCCCTCGCTGAAGGCGCGCCGCAGCCCCGCGTCGCCGCTGATGTGCGCCATGATGCGCAGTTCGATCTGCGAGTAGTCGGCGCTGACGATGTGGTGCCCCGGCGGCGCGATGAACGCCTCGCGCACGCGGCGGCCCTCGGGCGTGCGGATCGGGATGTTCTGCAGGTTGGGGTCGTTGCTCGACAGCCGCCCGGTCACCGCCACCGCCTGCGCGTAGGTGGTGTGCACGCGGCCGGTGTCGGGGTTGACCATCAGCGGCAGCTTGTCGGTGTAGGTGCCCTTCAGCTTCGAGAGCCCGCGGTGCTCGAGGATCTTGGCCGGCAGCGGGTAGTCGGCGGCGAGTTCCTGCAACACGTCTTCGTCGGTGGACGGTGCGCCGCTGGCCGTCTTGCGCTTGACCGGCAGCCCGAGCTTGCCGAACAGCACTTCGCCGATCTGCTTGGGGCTGCCCAGGTTGAATGGCTGCCCGGCCAGTGCATGCGCCTCGCGCTCGAGCGCCAGCATGCGCTCGGCCAAGTCGCGGCTCTGCTGCGCGAGCAACTCGGCATCGATCAGCACGCCGTGGCGCTCCATGCGCGTGAGCACCGCGCTCACCGGCATCTCGATGCGCTCGTACACCGACAACATGCCCGGCTCTTGCTGCAAGCGCGGGTACAAGGTTTGATGCACCTGCAGCGCCATCTCGCTGTCTTCGCCCGAGTAGCGGGCCGCCCGCTCGATGTCGACCTGCGAGAAGGCAATCTGGTTGGCGCCCTTGCCGCACAGCTCTTCATAGCTCAAGCCCTTGCGGTGCAGGTGCCGCTCGGCCAGGCTTTCCAGGCTGTGCAGCTTGTGCGCCTCGAGCACGTAACTCTCTAGCAGCGTGTCGTGGCGCCAGCCGCGCACGGTGACGCCGTGGTTGGCGAACACGTGGGCGTCGTACTTGGTGTTCTGGCCGACCTTGTCTGCCGTGTCGTCTTCGAGCCACGGCTTCAACGCGGCAAGCACGTCGTCGATCGCCAGTTGATCCGGCGCGCCGGGATAGTTGTGCGCCACCGGCACGTAGGCCGCCGCGCCCGGCTGCACCGCGAACGAGATGCCGACGATGCGTGCGCGCAGCGGGTCGAGCGAGTCGGTCTCGGTGTCCAGCGCGGCCAGGGGCGCAGCGCGCAATCTCGCCACCCACGCATCGAGCTGCGCGCGCGCGAACACCGTTTCGTAGTGATGCGCCAATTTGGGCGCCGCCGGCGCCGCAGCGCTGCCTGCCCCAGGCGAGGCCACTGCCGCGGGCGCCACCGGCTTCGCGTCGCCGCCCAACTCCTTTTCCAGCTCGTTGCGCCAGACGCGAAAACCGTAGCGCTGATAGAAATCGCGCAGGCCTCGCTGATCGGGCTCGCGCAGTGCCAGCGCGTCCAGCTCGGGCCAGCGTTCCAGGTGCGCCGACAGATCGCAGTCGGTGGCCACCGTGATCAGCCGCCGGCCTTGCGGCAACCAATCGAGCGCCCGGCGCAGGTTCTCGCCGACCACGCCCTTGATCGAGTCGGCGGCCGCGACCACGCCCTCGAGCGAGCCGTAGTCGGCAATCCACTTGGCGGCCGTCTTGGGACCGACCTTGTCGACCCCGGGCACGTTGTCGACTGTGTCGCCGATCAACGTCAGGTAGTCGACGATGCGCTCGGGCGGCACACCGAATTTCGCCATCACGCCCGCGGCGTCGAGCCACTCGGGCGGCTTGGCCATCGTGTTGATCAGCGTCACGTTGGGCGTGACCAGTTGCGCGAGGTCCTTGTCGCCGGTGGAAATGATCACGCGGTGACCGCTTGCAGCGGCCACGCGCGCCAGCGTGCCGATCGCATCGTCGGCCTCGATGCCAGGCACCTCGAGCATCGGCCAGCCGAGCAGCCGCACCACCTCGTGGATCGGCTCGATCTGGCGCACCAGATCGTCGGGCATCGGTGTGCGCGTGGCCTTGTACTGCGGATACCAGTCGTCGCGAAAGGTCTTGCCCTTGGCGTCGAACACGCAGGCCGCATGCTCGGCCGGATACCGTTCGCGCAGCCAGCGCATCATGCCCACCATGCCGTGCACGGCGCCAGTGGGAAAGCCGTCGGGCGCGCGCAAGTCGGGCAGCGCGTGGTAGGCCCGGTACAGGTAACTCGAGCCGTCGACCAGGACAAGCGTGTGATCGGTCATGCGCGCCATTTTGCGTCGGCGCCAAGACACGCCCGCGCCGTAGAATCGCCCGCATGACAGCACGCGCCGTGTGGGTGTGGATCGGGCTGCTGGCGATCGCCTCGGCGGCCGCCGCGCAGGTGCCCTCGCGCGCCGAGCCCGAGATCAAGCGCACCGTGGTCGAGGACGACAAGGTGCGCATCGAGGAGTTGCGCGTGCGCGGCCAGGTGCAACGCATCACCGTGTCACCCAAGGCCGCGGGCGTGCGGCCCTACGAGATCGTGCCGCCCGATGCGGGCCGCGACGCGTCGCAGCAATCCAAGGGGCTCAGCGGCCAGCGGGTGTGGCAGGTGTTCTCGTTCTGATGCGCGGCCGGCACTGACTCGCGCATGGCGGTCTTCACCGAGCTGTCGAGCCACGAGGTCGAGGCGTTCGTCGCGCGCTTGCACGCCGGTCAGTTGATCACGATGGAGGCGATCGGCGCCGGCATCGAGAACACCAACTACTTCGTCACCACCAGCACCGGCCCCTGGGTGCTCACCGTGTTCGAGCGGCTCGGCCGCGAGGAACTGCCTTTCTATTTGCGCCTGATGCAGCACCTGGCGCGGCGCGGCCTGCCGGTGCCCGAGCCGCGCGCCGACTCAGGCGGTGAGTTGGTGCACAGCCTGCGCGGCAAGCCGGCGGCGCTGTGCACGCGGCTGCCCGGGCGCCACGTGGAGGCGCCGGGCACCGCGCACTGCGCGGCGCTGGGCCGCACCTTGGTCGGGCTGCATGCCGCCGCGGTGGACTTTTCGCTCGCCCAACCCAATCTGCGCGGGCTCGCGTGGTGGCAGGCGACAGCGCCGCGCGTGCGGCCGTTCCTCGACGAGAGCGCAGCACAGTTGCTCGACGATGAAGTGGCATTCCAGCAGCAGCTCGCCGCAGCGGCCGCCTATGCCGGTTTGCCGCGCGCGGCGGTGCACGCCGACCTCTTTCGCGACAACGTGCTGTTCGATGGCGACGCCGGCCACGAACGCCTGAGCGGTTGCGTGGACTTCTACTTTGCCGGCGTCGACACGCTGCTGTTCGATCTGGCGGTGTGCGTCAACGACTGGTGCCTGGCCGACGACAGCGGACGCATCGACGACGCGCGCGCAAGCGCGTTGCTGGGCGCGTACGGCGAGCGACGCGCCTTGTCGGCCAACGAACACCGGCTGTTCCCGGCGCTGCTGCGCGCGGCGGCGCTGCGCTTTTGGCTGTCGAGGCTGGCCGATCGCCATTTGCCCCGCGAGGCCGCGCTGCTGCAGCCCAAGGATCCGCGCCACTTCGAGCGCCTGTTGCGCGAGCGGGTCGCACAGCCCTGGCATCCACCACGCTGAGTTCATGTCGACGCAATGGGCCTGAAGCTGCAAGCCGTGTCGGCACGCCAGGGTTGGACCTGGGCGCGCGACGGCATCCGCCTGTACCTGCGCCGGCCGATCGCCTTCACGACGATGCTGCTGCTGTTCCTGGTGGCCAGCGGCGCGTGGGCGGTGCTGCCGGTGGTGGGCATCGCTGTACTGGCGTGCCTGCCGCTGCTGTCGCTCGGCTTCATGGTGGCGTCGCGCTCGGTGTTGCGCGGCGGCTCTGCGCACCCAGGGCAGTTCGTCGAGCCGCTGCTCGGCAACGCGCAGCGGCGGCGCAGCCTGCTGGTGTTGTGCGGCCTGTACGGCGTCGGCGCCTTGGCGGTGGTGTGGGTCGCGGGCTGGCTCTACGGCGATGCGATCGACGCCGTGCACCAGGCGATGGCCAAGCATGGCTCGTCGAGCCCCGAGGTGGCGCAGGCGATGACCGATCCGCGCTTCACGCAGGGCACGCTCAGCCTCGCGCTGCTCGCCACCGTGCTGTCGATCCCCTTCTGGCACGCGCCGGCGCTGGTGTGGTGGGGCGGCCAGGGCGTGTGGCAGGCGCTGTTCTCCAGCACGATCGGCATGTGGCGCGCCAAGGCGGCCTATCTGGTGTACTCGCTAGCGTGGCTGGCGGCCTCGATGGTGCTGAGCATCGCGATCGGCCTGCTGGCCGGCGTGATGGGCGCGGGCTCGCTGCTGGCGGCGCTGATGCTCGCGTTGTCGCTCGCATTGTCGACTGCGTTCTACGTCTCGCTGTGGTTCAGCTTCGTCGACAACTTCGGCAGCCCCGACGACGACCTGCCGCCCGAGGCCTTGCCTGGGACCACGGGCTCGGCCAGCGGTCCCGGCGCCTGAATCAGGCTTGCAGCCCGCGCCGGCGCTTTGCATGCGCCGGCCCCTTTGCAGGCACGAGCCGGCAAGCAGGTGCCGTCTCGTGTCCGGCTCAGGCGATCGGCGTCAGCTTGGCCACCGCGAGCGCCAGCCACTTGGCGCCGTGGCGGCCAAAGTTCACCTGCGCGCGCGCGTCGTCGCCCTGGCCCTCGAGCGTGATGACCACACCCTCGCCGAACTTGTTGTGGAACACGCTTTGCCCGATGCGCAGCGCCTGGCCGCCCGGCGTCGCCTGGACGCTGCGTGGCACGTCGATCGACGGCGCGCTGGATGCCACGCGGCCCACGCCCACCACGGAGCCGAGCCCGCTGCCGCGCGCCCATGCCTGCTGGTATTCACGCGCAAAACCCGAGCCGAAGCCCTGACTGCGCGGCGTCAGCCACTTCAGCGCGCCTTCGGGCAGCTCGTCGAGGAAGCGGCTCTTCACGTGATAGCGCGTCTGTCCGTGCAGCATGCGCGTCTGGCTGAACGACAGGTACAGGCGCTTCCTGGCGCGCGTGATCGCCACGTACATCAGGCGGCGTTCTTCTTCGAGGCCATCGACGTCGGACATCGAGTTCTCGTGCGGGAACAGGCCTTCCTCCAGCCCGGTGATGAACACGCAGTCGAACTCCAACCCCTTGGCCGAGTGCACGGTCATCAGCTGCACCGCGTCCTGCCCGGCCTGCGCCTGGTTGTCGCCGGCCTCGAGCGCGGCATGCGTCAGGAAGGCCGCCAGGGGCGACACGATCTCGCCGGTCTCGGCATCGGGCGTGACGTCGACCGCGGCCACCGCCACCGGCGCGCCGGTGGCGATCGCGCCGGCGGTTTCGTCGACCGGCAGCGCCACCGCGTCCTTGCCGAAACCCTCCTGTGTCACGAACGCCTCGGCGGCGTTGACCAGCTCCTCCAGGTTCTCGATGCGGTCGGCGCCTTCCTTCTCGGTGCGGTAGAACTCGATCAAACCGGTGGCCGCGAGCACGTGTTCGATGATCACGCGCAGCGTCGCGCCCCGCGTGGCGTCGCGCATCGCGTCGACCAGCGCATTGAAGGCACGCAGGTTGGCACCCGATTTGCCGGTGAGCGCACCCGCGCTCTGGTAGAGGCTGCGCGCGCTGACACGCGCCGCGTCCTGCAGCTGCTCGATGCTGCGCGCGCCGATGCCGCGCGCCGGAAAGTTCACCACCCGCAGGTACGACGTGTCGTCGTTCGGGTTCTCGATCAGCCGCAGGTACGCCAGCGCATTCTTGACCTCGGCGCGCTCGAAGAACCGCAAGCCTCCGTAGACGCGGTACGGGACGCCCGCGTTGAACAGCGCGCTTTCCAAGACCCGGCTTTGCGCATTGCTGCGGTAGAGCAGCGCCAGCTCGCTGCGCGGCGTGCCCGCGCGGTGCAGTTGCTGCAGCTCCTCGAGCAGCCACTGCGCCTCGGCGTAGTCGCTGTTGGCCTCGACCACGCGCACCGGCTCGCCGAGGCCAGCTTCGGTGCGCAGGTTCTTGCCCAGGCGATGCGCGTTGTGCGCGATCAGCGCGTTGGCGGCATCGAGGATGTGGCCGAACGAGCGGTAGTTGCGCTCGAGCTTGATCACCTGGCGCACGCCGTATTCGCGTTCGAACAGCGCCATGTTGCCCACCTGCGCGCCGCGAAACGCGTAGATGCTCTGGTCGTCGTCACCGACCGCGAACACGCCCTGCCGTGCCGTGCCCGGCGTCGCATGGAGCCCCGGCTGGGGCGGCGGCGCGAACATCTGCAGCCACAGGTACTGCAGGCGGTTGGTGTCCTGGAATTCGTCGACCAGCACATGCTGGAATCGCCGCTGGTAGTGCGCGCGCAGCGCATCATGGTCACGCAGCAATTCGTAGCTGCGCAGCATCAGCTCGGCGAAGTCGACCACGCCCTCGCGCTGGCACTGGTCTTCGTAGGCCTGGTAGATCTCCACCATCTTGCGCGATTGCGGGTCGTGTGCCTCGACGTCGCGCGGGCGCAGGCCCTCTTCCTTGTTGCCGGCGATGAACCAGCTCACCTGGCGCGGCACAAAGCGCTCCTCGTCGAGATTCATTGCCTTGATCACGCGCTTGACCGCCGAGATCTGGTCGCCGCTGTCGAGGATCTGGAACGACTGCGGCAGCGCCGCCAGCTTCCAGTGCGCGCGCAGAAAGCGGTTGCACAGGCCGTGGAAGGTGCCGATCCACATGCCGCGCACATTGATCGGCAGCATCGCCGTCAGGCGCGTCAGCATCTCCTTGGCCGCCTTGTTGGTGAACGTCACCGCCAGCACGCCGCCCGGCGACACCTGGCCGGTGGCCAGCAGCCACGCGATGCGCGTGGTCAGCACGCGCGTCTTGCCCGAGCCGGCGCCGGCGAGGATCAAGGCCGGTTGCGCGGGCAGCGTCACCGCGGCCAATTGCTCGGGATTCAGGTTTGCTAACAACGGCGAAGACGCAGCGTCGACGTGGGCTGGCGGTTTGCGGACAGAATCGGCCTCATGCATGGATGGATTCTAGGAGTCGCTGTCGCCGCGGTCGCTGGCGCCACGTTCGCGGCCGGTGATGATGCGCCCGCGACGGCGTCCGTGCCCTGCCCGCGCGTCAATGCCGCGGTGCTCGAACGCTTCATCAGCGCCGACTGTGAAACGTGCTGGACCGCCGCCGACGTGCCGCAGCCCGGCGCCAACGAATGGTTGCTCGATTGGATCGTGCCCACCGCGAAGGGCGACGATGCACCGCTGTCGCCGGCCGCACCAGCCGAAGCGGCAGCGCGCGCGCACCGTGCGCTGGGCACCGAGCCGACGAGCAGCCGCGCGGCGGCGCAACGCTCGGCTGCACGCGAAGGCAGCACGCTGCGCCTGCGTGTGGTGTCCGGCCCCGCATGGAGCGGCTATTTCGCGGTGCAGCTCGATGGTTCGGGCCGGGCGCCAGCGAGCTCGAGCGCGTGGATCGCGCTCGTCGAGTCGGTGCAGGCGGGCACCGACGGCACGATCACACCGCGACAGCTGGTGCGCACGGTGGCCGGCCCGTTCGAACCCGCCGAGCTGCGCAGCGGAAAATCCTGGCAGCGGTTGCAGGCGCTGCGCTGGCCGCCGACCGCCAAGCCCGCGCGCTTGCACGCCCATGCGTGGGTCGAGCAGCGCGACGGGCGCATCATCGCGATGGCCAGCGAGCGCTGCGACGCGCGCTGAACAAGGGCCATCCTCCGATGTGGCCGTGGCGCCGCCATCCATCGCGTGCCCGCGTCGCGCTGGCGCTGCAGGGCGGCGGCGCACACGGCGCGTTCACCTGGGGCGTGCTCGACGCGCTGCTCGAGCACACATCGCAGCCGATCGTCGCCGCCAGCGGCACCAGCGCCGGTGCGATGAACGCCGTGCTGCTGGCGCATGGCCTGCTCGAGGGTGGCCGCGACGGCGCCCGCGCCGCGCTGGCCGCGTTCTGGCAGTCGCTGGGTCGCGTGGTGCCGTGGGACGCCATGAAGCTGTTGTCGAGCAACGGCGAGTCGTTGTCGCCGACCGCGCGCTGGATGATGAGCTTCGCGCGGTTGTTGTCGCCCGCACACGCCAATCCGTTGCGGCTCGATCCGCTGCGCGACCTGCTGACGCGCAGCGTCGACTTCGGGCGTCTGGCGTGCCAGCGCGATGTGTCCTTGCACATCGCCGCCACGCACGCCAACACGGGGCGGCTGCGCGTGTTTCGCAACGCCGAGCTGTCGATCGATGTGCTGATGGCATCGGCCTGCCTGCCCAGCCTGCAGCCGGCGGTGATGATCGATGGCAACCCCTATTGGGACGGTGGCTTCAGCGCTAACCCGCCGGTGCTGCCGCTGCTCGACGAGCCCGCGCTCGACGATCTGCTGCTGGTCATGCTGAATCCGTGGCGCCTCGGCCTCACCCCGCATAGCGCCGAAGAGATTCGCGCGCGCACGATGGAGATCACGTTCAGCGCCGCCCATCTTCGCGAGATGCAGTGGCTGGCCGCAGCCGCAGCGACATCGGGCGCGCCATGGCAAAAGGGTGCGTTCGTGCACCGTGTGCAGCGCACGCACTGGCACGTGATCGACGGCAACGACCACCTGGCCACGCTGCCGAGCGACAGCAAGTTGATCGCCCATCAGCCCCTGCTCGAACGATTGTGCGAGGCGGGCCGGCAGCGCACGCTGACCTGGTTGCAAGGCCACGGCGCATCGTTGGGCCGCCGCAGCTCGGCCGACCTGCAGCGCCTGTTCGGCGGACACGAAGCTTCGGGGGTGGGTTGATCCGAGCGCGTTGACATGCGGACTTCGGCGACAGCCACCAAACCGTCACGAGCGGATCCGACTGGACCCGCTCGGTCACTTGAACGATATCTCCCGCGCGATCAACCCGACCCCATCGGGCCGCAGCACGCCCTCGACATCAATGGCCTTGCCAATGCGCAGGTCGGCGATGGTCCCGCCATCGAACTCGACTTTGCCTGAGTAGTCGACCGAGACGCCACGGACGGTCAGGACCTTGCCCACCGGGTCCAGCGCCTCGATGGTGCCATGGACCTCGAACGTCGAATTGGACGAGTCTTCGTCGCCTTCCACCCGTACCACAGCGGCGAGAACCACGCCGTCCTTCGCCGATCCCTCGACGCTGACGCGCGCGCCCAACTGGATGGCACTCACCCCGTCTGGAAAAGAGGCTGCCGTGGCATCGACAGGCACGCCGTCAATGCTGAAGTGCTGCGCCGACTCGAAGGCGGAGATGCGCCCTTCGATGCTGGCCTCCTCGCCGTCGGCGATCGAGCGCTGCCCCGAAGACACCGACAGCGCGCGCCGGACACCGGTGGCAGGCGAGGTCGCCAGCCGCACGCGAACGGTGTGGCCGGCCACGACGTTCGCAGCGTCGGCGGCCATCACTTGCGAGAAGTCGACCTCGAGCGCGCCCACCCTGAACGTGCGCGCCGTGGCATTCACGGTGTCGATCTGGCCGCGCAGCACGTACGACATCACGCCGGATCGCTGCTCGATGCGCGTGGCGCCATAGGTGCGCGTGGCGCTGTCCAGCCGCGCGAAGACCTCCACAACCATGCCAACCTGCAGGCTCGCCAGACCCATCGGCAGGCCGTCGCCGAAGACCGTCGCCGGCGTGATGCGCACCGTTTGCGCGAGCACTTCAATGGTCTGTGTCGGCGCATCGACGACACCGATCGGCCCGACCAGTTCGCTGAAGATGCGCACCCGGTGGGCGGTCGCACGCCGCTCGTTGGCCGCGCTGACGATGCCCGAGCCTTCGACGCTGGTCATCACGCCGAGCTGGAGCCGGTCGTGCGCGACCAGCTGACCGTCTTCGTCGCTGATCGACGCCGTGCTCTCATCGAAGCGCACGCCATTGACGATGATCGACCCCAGTCCATCGACCGGACCATAGGCGGCCGATGCACCTGTGCCGCCGCTGTCGACGCCGCCGCAGCTCGTCATGGCGATCAGCACAAGCAACCTCATCAGCCATCGCTGCGCCGTGCGGAAGTTCGATTGGACGGGCATGTCAGTCTTTCTGAAGTGGTTCGGTCGGTTCGGCCATATCGGTGTGGAAGCTGTACAGCCCGATGCGCACGCGTTGGCGGGCACGCTTGCCGGCGACCCGATCGGCTTCGATCAGCGCCTCGAGCTTCGGAACGAGCTCGGCCAGCAGGGAACGCCATTGCGCGCCGACCAGTGAACGAACTTGCGCCACCGACGCATCGGACAATTCGTCCGCGAAGATGGCTTGCTCGAGATGCGGGGGTTGGTCCGCCAGGATGTTGTCCACCGCCGCAAGGAGGTGGTCGCCGACGTTGCTGCCGAGAAAGGACAGTGCGCGTCCCTGATCCTCGTGGGGCGCGAACGCATCGCGCAGCAGATGAACCAGCCCGCTGTCCGCATCGTGGCGGGCCAGGCCCAGCCGGCACAGCTCGTCGAGAATGACCGTCGGGTGGATGTCGTGCGTCACCGAGTGAGACAGCGCCTCGAAACTCGGCGCGCGCCCGTGGCGTCGCAGCGGCTTGGGCTGGCCGTTGCGATCGCGCAGCTTGGCGCTGCTGGCCCACTTGGTGAAGACCTTCGTGGCCGGCGAACCGCGCACCACCGACGGCGCCACCAGTTCGTTGCTGATGCGGGTGACCTCGCGGCGGGAGATTCCGGTGGCGGCGCTGACGCGCGCAATGTCGCGCGGGCCGTGCCGCCCTGCATGCGCCTCGCGCGCCGCGCCGACATAGGAATGCTTGAGCAGCTCGACGGCCGAAGCGAAGTTCAGACCGCGCGCAAGGCAAAGCCGCGCGATCGGCGCCAACAGCAGGTCCAGCGCATCGCCGAGCGCGGGATCCGCCAGTCGGCTCCGTGTTCTTGATTCCTTGCGCGCCATGTTCACCGATGCATACAAGTCCTCGTCGGGCTCGTCGCCGAGCTCACAGATGCCAGCCATTGTGAGATGCGATCCCGAGGCTCGATCTCGTTACGACTGGACAACAAATCCGGGCTTGCCGCGTCGATGACGATGGTACATTGAACTTGTGCAAGTTGCACAACTCGACAGACCCCGATGCGCCGCCTCACTTCAATGCCATCGCGCGGTGGAGCCTGCAGCGCGCCGTTGAGCGGCATCTCGGCTCCGGCATCGAGAGGCAGCAGGCGGCAGCGCCGGATGGCGTCACGGTCACCGCATCGACGATTCCCTTCGAATCATCCCCGTGCGCCCATGTCACCGTTTGTGTGGTGTGCTCATGAGCGAAACACGACGGCGGCGATCGGATGTACAGCGCGCCGCGCGCGGCCCATGAACCCCGGCAACGCTTGTTAACGGCCATGCCTCCGCGGCGACACAGAATGAAGATGAAGAAAGGGTGGTTCGCGCATCCAGTTTCGTCGACCTCGCCCGCAGGCGCGGCGGCGCGGACCGCGCGCCCGCTTGCAGCGGCTGAAGTTCGATGAACAGCTCCCGTTTGGCCGAAACCGCAGTCGAGGCCGCGCCGCTGGACGAGACGGTCTATCCGCGCCGTCGTTCGCGCCCGCGGCCGCTGCCCGCGCCAGTCGTCGCAGCGCCGCATGCGGCCCCGACGGCTCGGCTCGGCTTGGAGCAGCTCGACGCCACCATACCGCCGCGCAAGGCCGCCGCCAGCGCACCCGCACGCGGTGATCTGCTGCTGTACCTGCTGCTGATCGGCCTGGTCGCGGCGGCGTGGCAGATCAGCGAACTCAAGCTGTTCAAGCCCAACGACGACATCGGTTACTGGCTCGGCGTGGTCGGCGGCTCGATGATGCTGGCGCTGTTCACCTACCCGATGCGCAAGTACCTGCGCTTCATGCAGAGCTGGGGCAAGGTGAAGGGCTGGTTCTGGTTCCACCTGTGCCTGGGGTTGTTCGGCCCCTGGCTGATCCTGGTGCATTCGCAGTTCCGCGTCGGCTCGTTGAACGCGGGCGTTGCGCTGTACAGCATGTGTGTGGTGGTGGCCAGCGGTGTCGTCGGACGCTTCATCTACGTGCGCATCCACCGCGGCCTCGACGGTGAGCGCACATCGCTGCGCGAGCTGCGCGAGCGTGCCGGCCTGGTCGAGGACAACGCACGCTCGCGGTTGCACTTCTGCCCGGCGGTCGAGCAACGCTTGATGGCCTTCGAGCAACGCGAGCTGCACGCGCAGCCGGCATGGGCCACGCACCTGCGCCAGGCGACCGTGCTGCCGCTGCAGCAATGGATCACCTACCTGAGCTGCGTGCGCGAATTGCGCAAGCCGCTGCACGAGCTGGCCGGCCAACACGGCTGGAGCGCGGCCGACCTGCGACGCCGCAAGCGGCGTGCGCGCCGGCTGGTCGACCAGTATCTGCATGCGGTGGTGCGGGTCGCGCAATACGGGGCCTACGAGCGCGTGTTCGCGTTGTGGCACCTGGCGCACCTGCCGTTCATCTACCTGCTGGTCATCAGTGCCGTGGTGCACGTGATTGCCGTGCACGCCTATTGACCCGAGGACCGGATTGCTGCCGTGGCCAGTGCCGTGCCGACCTGCCCTGCTCAGCTGGCTGCTGCTGTGCTGGCTGCTGGTCGTTGCGCCGTCGCTGCCGGCGCAGACCATCGAATCGGTGCTGCGCCCGGGCGACTTGGTCCAAGGCCACGCCAAGTGGGAAGAAGACTGCGCCAAGTGCCACGTGCGTTTCGAGCGTGCGGCGCAGGACCGCCTGTGCATGGACTGCCACAAGCAAGTGGGGCAGGACATGCGTGAGCGCACGGGCTATCACGGGCGGCAGAAGGCGATGCCCTGCCGCACCTGCCACACTGACCACAAGGGCCGCAACGCGCGCATCGTGTCGTTCGACAAGCAAAAGTTCGATCACGCCCAGTCGGACTTCGCGCTGCGTGGCAAACACCGCGAAGCGGCGTGCGACAAGTGCCACGAGCCGAAGAAGAAGTACTGGGAGGCGCCGTCGGACTGCCACGCCTGCCATCGCAAGGACGACGTGCACAAAGGCTCGCTCGGAACCCAATGCGCCGACTGCCACACCGAGAGCGACTGGAAGGAAAAGGCCAAGTTCGACCACGACAAGACGCGCTTCGCGCTCAAGGACAAACACGCGCAGGCCAAGTGCGCCGACTGCCACAAGAAGGGTGTCGACTACAAAGAGGCACCGCGCACCTGCATCGGCTGCCACAAACGCGACGACGACGGCCCCAAGGGGCACAAGGGCCTATACAGCGAGCGTTGCGACTCCTGCCACGGCAGCAAGGCCTGGAAACCGTCGACCTTCAACCACGACACCGACACCAAGTACACGCTGCGCGGCAAGCACCGCGCCGCGCCCTGCGCCAGTTGCCACAGCGGACCCTTGTTCAAACAGAGGCTCGGCACCGGCTGCGTCGAGTGCCACAAGAAGGACGACGACGGCCCGAAGGGCCACAGGGGCAGCCTGGGCCGCGACTGCGCCGCCTGCCACACCGAGACCGGGTGGAAGGAGAAGACCAAGTTCGACCACGACCGGACGTCGTTCCCGCTGCTGGGCAGACACGGCGACGTGAAGTGCGCCGACTGCCACAAGAGCAGCAACTACAAGGAGGCGCCGAAGGACTGTATCGGCTGCCACAAGAAGGACGACCGGCACGAGGCCACGCTGGGCACACGCTGCGACGCGTGCCACAACGAACGCGAATGGAAGAACCTGTCGCGCTTCGACCACGACAAGACGCGCTTCCAACTGCGCAACGCACACGCGGCCAAGAAGGTGGCGTGCAGGGACTGCCACAGCGACCTCAGGCACTTTCGCGACTCGGCGATGGAGTGCGTGGCTTGCCACAGGAAGGACGACAAGCACGACGGGCAACTGGGCGCGCGCTGCGACAGCTGCCACAACGACCGCGACTGGAAGAGCACGCGTTTCGACCACGCGCAGACACGCTTCCCGCTGGTGGGCAGACACGTGCCGGTGAAGTGCACCGAATGCCACCAGAGCCAGCGCTTCAAGGATGCGCCGCGCGACTGCTTCAGCTGCCACCGCAAGGACGACGCGCACAAGCTGAAGTTCGGCACCGCCTGCGAGAGTTGCCACAACACCCGCGCCTGGGGCCTGTGGAGCTTCGACCACGGCCGGCGCAGCCGCTTCCCGCTCGACGGCGCGCATGCCAAGGTGGCCTGCGCGCGCTGCCACACGCAGCCCGCGCCCAGCGGCAAAACCGCGGCCGACCTCGGCACCAATTGCATCGCCTGCCATCGCCGCGACGACACCCACGATGGCGCCTTCGGCCCGGCCTGCGAGCAATGCCATGTCACCGAGCACTGGAAGCGCATCCGCAACCGCGTCGGCCAGCTTGACCCGCAGCGCCCGGCCTCGGCGTTCGGGCAGGCCAGCCTGTTGAGCGACAACGTGCGGCAGGTGGCCACGCGATGAATCGGCTCACCCAGTTTCGCGTCACCTACCGGCGCACCACCGTGTGGTTCGCCGCGCTGATGCTGGCGTGCCTCGCGCTGGGGGCCGGGCTGGCACTCGCGCAAGGTGCCGCGCCGCAGAACTTCGACCACCTGAAGACCGGCTTCGCGCTGACCGGCGCGCATGTGCAAGCGCGCTGCGAGTCGTGCCACCTCAACGGCATCTTCAAGGGTACGCCGCGCGACTGCGCATCGTGCCACGTGTCGGGCATGCGCTTCGCGCGCGGCAACGTGGTGCGCCCGCAGAACCACCTGTCGACCACGCAGACTTGCGACACCTGCCACAACACCAAGAGCTACATCGGCGCCCAGTTCAACCATCAGGGGGTGGTCGCGGGCAGCTGCCAGAGCTGCCACAACGGCACCGCCAGCACCGGCAAACCGGCCAACCACGTGTTGACCAACGCCTCGTGCGACACCTGCCACCGCACCACGGCCTGGGTGCCGGCCGCCAAACTCGATCACAGCACCTTCACTGCGGCGACCAACTGCGCGCAGTGCCATGGTGTCAGCGCCAGCGGCAAGTCGGCCGCACATATCCCGACCACGGCCAACTGCTTCGCCTGCCACAACGTCAGCCCCGCGGGATGGAAGCCGACCAAGTGGAACCACACGCAGACGGTGGTAGCGGCCCAGTGCGACAGCTGCCACAGCGGCGGCTTTCCGCCCGCCGACGGCAAGCCGGCCAACCACGTGCCCTATGTGTCGGTGGCCGCTGCGGCCGCGGCCAAGTGCGACACCTGCCACCGAGGCAGCTTCACCACCTGGGCCAACGGCAAATTCCACAGCAACGTGAGCGTCAGCTCGGGCTGCGTCACCTGCCACACGCTCAGCGCTGGCGGCAGCTACCTCAACGCGGTGGGCAAGCCCACCACCGCCACGCACGCCGCTGTCACTGGCAATTGCGAAAGCTGCCACAAGAGCACGACCAATTGGGCTTCGGCCACGGTGGACCACAGCACCTTCACCGCGGCGACCGTTTGCTCCACCTGCCACAACGGCAGCACGGCCAGCGGCAAATCGGCCACTCACATCCCGACGACGGCCAACTGCTTTGCCTGCCACAACGTGAGCCCGGCGCTGTGGACGCCGACCAAGTGGAACCACACGCAAGTGGTGGTAGCCAACGCGTGCGCGAGCTGCCACAGCGGCGGCTTCCCGCCGGCCGACGGGCGGCCGACCAATCACATTCCCTATCAGACGGTGGCGATCACATCGGCAGCCAACTGCGACGGCTGCCACAAGGGCAGCTTCACCACCTGGGCCAATGGCAAGCTGCACAGCAACTACAGCATCAGCACCGGTTGCGTCAGCTGCCACACGCTGACGCCCGGCGGCAGCTACCTCAGCGCGGTGGGCAAACCGACCACCGCCACGCACACGGGCGTGACCGGCAGTTGCGAGAGTTGCCACAAGAGCACCGCGAGCTGGAGCTCGGTGACTTTTGCGCACTCGGCTGCCAATGCGGTGGGCACCGGTACCTGCGACACCTGCCACAACGGCAGCACGGCGCTCGGCAAGCCGGCCACGCACATCCCGATCACCTCGGCCACCGCCAAGTGCGACTCGTGCCACAAGTCGCAGGCCAGCTTCGCGACGGCGGTGACGATGAATCACGCCGTGGTCACCACACAGGCCTGCAAGCTCTGCCACAGCGGCAGCTACGTGTCACAGGGCACGCAAGGCGCGTTGGCCAAGCCGACCAATCACATTCCGGAAGTGCAGTTGCTCAACGGCGCGGCGATGGATTGCAACGCCTGCCACACCAGCACGGCGGCGTGGACCTCGATGACGATGAACCACAACGCAAGCCTCGGCAACGGTGCCGGCTGGTGCAAGGCCTGCCATCAGAGCGGCACCAGCTACCTGGGCAGCATGGAGAAGAAATCGCTGACCCACCAGAAGACCACCGGCGTCACGGATTGCTCGCAATCGGGCTGCCACCGGCCGCTGGGCACCAAGGGCACTGCCTACCGCAACTGGGATTGACGACCCGATCCGTAGCGAAGCCCTGGCCAGCCGGCCGGGGCTTCTTCATGACCCATGCAGCTGCAGACCATGAGAACAACAACGCCGTTTTTGCATCGTCCACCGTTGTGTGCCGTCGCGCTGGCTTGCTTGAGCGGCCTGGCCCAGGCGCAATCGATCGACCAGCTCGACGTGAAGCGCGAAGGCAACGACGCGGTGCTGCAACTGCGCTTCGCCAACGAGATCCAGTTCCAGCGCTCGGTGTCCACACGATCGGGCGACCTGACGCTGATCTTCTACTCGCTGGTGGTCACCACCAACGCCGAGCTGCGCGGCAATCAAGGCCTGCGCCTGGGTGCGGCGCAGGGCTTGCCGGAGCTCACGCTGTTCGACGAACCCGATCGTGGCGAGCGCGCGCGCAGGATCGCGTTGCGCACCGCCGACGCCACGCGCCTGACGGTGCGCACGGGCCGCGGCAACCGCAGCCTGGAGATCGTGTTCCAGGGCCAGGGGGCAGGCGTGTCGGCGGCGCAGGGCACGCCGTTGCGCAGCACGCCGGCGCCCGCGGTGGCGCCCGCCGTCGCGCCGACCCAGGCCACGCCGGCCACCCTGCCCGAGAGCGACCGACGCTACGTGATCGTGCTGCAGTCGTCCAGCGACCCCACCGTGCAGCTGGACTCGCCGATCCCGCGCAGTCTGCAGAACTACGACGTCTTCACCAGCCAGCGCAACGTCGACGGCGTCACGCGCCACGAGATCGTGCTCGGCCACTTCAGCAGCCGCACGCAGGCCGAGGCTGTGTTGCGCCAGTTGCGAGCCTTTCCGCAAGCCACCATCGTCGCGGCCGCGCCGATCGTGACGCCGCCGGTGGCGGCGGCGTCACCGCGCCCGGCGCCCGCTGTAGCGCCGCCAGTAGCCGCCGCAGCGGCGCCCGCCGTGCCGGTGCCCACCCCGGTGCCGCTACCGGTGCCTGTGCCCGCGCCAACGCCGACGCCGGCTCCTGCGGCGGCACCCGTCACCGCGCCGGCAGCCGCACCCGTGCCCGCGCCTGCGCCTGCACCCGCACCTCCGGCGACGGCCGTGGCCGCCACGGCGCCAGCGGCCGAGCAACCGATGTTGTCGAGCGCCGAGGTCGAGGCCAAGGCCGGTGCGCTGATGGCCACCGCACAAGCGGCGATGGCACAGGGCAACCACGTCGCCGCGCTCGATGCGCTCAACGAACTGCTGAACCTGCCACCCAACCAGCAGACACGCGCAGCGCAGGAGATGGCCGGCATCGCGCGTGCTCGTTCGGGCGACGTGGCGCGTGCGCGCATCGAATTCGAGACCTATCTGAAGCTCTATCCGCAGGGCGAGGGCAGCGAGCGCGTGCGCCGCGAACTGGCCGCCCTGCCCGCAGCGGCACCGGCGGCGCCAACACGGCCCAAACCGCCCGGCGAGACCACGGTGTCCGGCTCGACCTCGATGTATCTGTATGGCGGCAACGGCCAGGTACGCAGCCAGGACTTCAAGGATTCGCCGATCGCCGGCCTGCCGCAGGTGGCTGGCGAGGAGCTGTTCACGTCCGACAAGACACGCCAAGTGATCAACGACGTCGACCTCACATGGCGTTCGCGCGACACCGATCGCGACATGCGCTTCGTGCTGCGCGACGCCTACACCAACGACCTCGAACGCAGCGACAAGAGCAAGAACCGTCTGTCGAATTTGTACTTCGACTACAAATCGCTAATCGATGGTTATGCCGTGCGCCTGGGCCGGCAATCGCCGTTGGGCGGCGGCGTCATGGGCCGCTTCGACGGTGCGACCGCGAGTTATCTGCTGCAGCCCAAGCTCAAGCTCGGTGCCGTCGCCGGCACGCCCGCCGACAAGTTCTTCGACCAGTCCAAGCGTCGCTTCTACGGCGCATCGATCGATGCCGACGGCTACGTGCCCAATGTCGGCGTCGGGTTGTATGCGATCCAGCAGAAGATCGACAGCGAGATCGACCGCCGCGCCGTCGGCCTGGAGGTGCGTTACTTCAAGGGCGGCGCATCGATCTTCTCGCAGTTCGACTACGACGTGGCGATCAAGGGCCTGAACATCGCCACCGTGCAGGGCACGCTGATTCTCGAAGACAACACGGTGTTCAACGGCCTGTACGACCGCCGTGCGCTGACGATGCTCGCGCTGGGCAACGCGCTGACCTTCGGCGACCCGGCCAATCCCAACGTGATTTACACGCGCATCGCCGAGCGCCTGGCCAACACCACGGTGGAGGCGCTGCGCGACCAGATCAAGCGCACCACGCCGTTCATCACGCAGGCGCAGGCGGGCGTGACCAAGCCGTTGAACAAGACCTGGCAGGTCGGCGCCAGTGCGCAGCTCACCAACACAGGCGCGATTCCACCGGTGCCCGAAGTGCTGGGCTTCGAGAACGGGCGGCCGGCCACCGGCAACATCTACACGGTGAGCGGCCAATTGATCGCGCTGAACCTGTACTCCAGCCGCGACACGCACGTGCTGGCGACCAGCGTGATCTCGAGCCCGACCTTGAGAGGCAACCTGGTCTCCTACAATCTCTCCTCGGTGGCGTGGGACGTCTGGCAGTTCGAGCCCTCGCTGCAGTACTACCGAGACCGCAGCCCCGAAGGCAACACCAACGAGCGTTGGACCCCGGGACTGCGCATCACGTATCGCGGCTGGCAGCGCTGGGCGCTGGAGACCGCCGTCACCTACGAGTTGGGCAAGGCCTCGCGCGTCACGCCGGACCCGAACGATCCGACACAGCAGCTCACGACCAAAGAATCGTCCAACCGTGTCAACTACTCCCTCGGCGCCCGCTACGAGTTCTGACACCGGTCCGTTGCCCACCCTCTCGTTCGTCGATCTCGCCTGCCGCCGCGGCAACCGGGTGCTGTTCAGGGGCGTGAACCTGCAGGTGCGCGCCAGACACGCGGTGTGGCTGCGCGGCCGCAATGGCCGCGGCAAGACCAGCTTGCTGCGCCTGGCAGCGGGCCTGTCGGTGCCGGAGGCGGGGCAAGTGTTGTGGGGCGGCCAGGCCGTGCGTCGCGCGGGCGACTACGCAACCCGGCGCGTGTACATCGGCCATGCCAACGCACTGAAGGAAGACCTCACGGTGACCGAGTCGCTGCGCTTTCTGGCCCACCTGCACGGCCGCGCGCACGACGCGGCCGTGCTGGGCTACGCGCTCGAGCGGCTGGGCATGGCCACGCGGCGCGATGCCCTCGTGCGCACACTGTCGCAAGGCCAGCGCCGCCGCGCCGCGTTGGCGCGCCTGGCCCTCGAACGCGGCGCCTCGCTGTGGATCCTGGACGAGCCCTACGATGCGCTCGACGTCGACGGTGTGCAGGCGGTGAATGAGCTGCTGCACGCGCATCTGTCGCGCGGTGGCAGCGTGTTGCTGACCAGCCATCAAGCCCCTGGCGCGGCGGCCCCGGATATGGCCGAATTTGATCTGGATCCATTCGCCTGACATGACAGCCGCCATGCTTGCCGCTTTGCAGCCACGCGGCCCCCTGCGGGGGCTGAGCCAGCCACTCGCATGATTTCAGCCTTCGCTGCCGTGTACGCCCGCGACCTGCGACTGGCCCTGCGCCGGCGCGTCGAGGCGCTGCTGCCGGTGGTGTTCTTCATCGTCGCGGTGAGCCTGTTTCCGCTCGGTGTCGGGCCCGAGCCGCAGACGCTGCGACAGATCGCCGCCGGTGTGGTGTGGGTCAGCGCGCTGTTGGCCTCGATGCTGTCGGTGACCAGCCTGTACGCTGGCGACCACGCCGACGGCTCGCTCGAGCAGATGATGCTCAGCGGGCACTCCGGGTTCGAGATCTCGGCCGCCAAGGCCGCCGCGCACTGGACCATCACCGGCGCGCCGCTGGTGCTGGCCGCGCCGCTGATCGGCTTGTTGCTCGACATGAGCGCACAGGCGCTCGGCACCCTGGTCGTCTCGCTGCTGCTCGGCACGCCCGTGCTCAGCCTGCTGGGCGGTCTCGGCGCTGCACTGACGCTGGGGCTGCGCAGCGCCGGCGTGCTGCTGATCCTGTTGATCCTGCCGCTGGCGATTCCGGCGCTGATCTTCGGTGCCGGCGCGGTGAGCGCGGTCGACTCGGGGCAGTCGACCTCGGGTCATTTTTCGCTGCTCGGCGCGCTGCTGATTCTGACGGCACTGACGGCGCCGCTGGCAACCTCGTTCGCACTGCACATCGCGTTGGAGTGAGACCTCGATGAACCCGCCGATCCGATGGTCCACCTTTGCGGCACCCTCGCGCTTCTACCAACTGGCGGGCGCGCTCAATCCATGGTTCTGGGCTGTGGCGGTGGCGCTGGCCATCGCGGGGCTCTATGTCGGCTTCCTGGTCGCCCCGACCGACGCCACGCAGGGTGACGCCTACCGCATCATCTTCATCCATGTGCCCGCGGCGTGGATGTCGATGGTGCTGTACCTCGCGATGGCCTTCTGGGCGGCGGTCGGCTGGATGTTCAACGCGCGCATGGGCTCGATGCTGGCGCGCGCCTTGGCGCCCACCGGCGCGATGTTCACCTTCCTCGCGCTGTGGACCGGATCGTTCTGGGGCAAGCCGGCCTGGGGCACCTGGTGGGTGTGGGACGCGCGGCTGACCTCGGAACTGATCCTGCTGTTTCTGTATCTAGGCTTCATCGCACTGCAGTCGGCGATCGACGACGTGGTGCGCGGCGACAAGGCGGGTGCGCTGCTGGCGATCGTGGGAGCCGTCAACGTGCCGATCATCTATTTTTCGGTGCGCTGGTGGAACACCCTGCACCAGGGCGCCACCATCAGCATGACGGCGGCGCCGAAGATGGCGCAGACGATGCTGCTGGCGATGTTGTTGATGACCTTCGCGTTCTGGGCCTACGCGTTCGCGGTGGTGTTCACGCGCGCGCAGGCGCTGGCGCTGGAACGCGAGCGCGACACCGACTGGGTACGCGCTCTGGCAGCCAAGGGGTAAGGAGTTGCAATGATCTGGGCGAGCTGGTCGGACTTCTGGCACATGGGCGGTTACGGCCTCTACGTGTGGGGAGCGTACGCTGTGTGCCTGGCGGCGATGCTGGGCGAGCCCTGGCTGACGCGGCGCCACCGCCGGCAGGCCCTGCAAGCGGCAGCGAGCCGAGAGGAAACAAGTCCATGAAACCCCGCCACAAGCGCCTGGCCCTGATCGGTGGCACCGTCGCGGCGGTCGGCGTGGCCGCCGCGCTGGTGCTCAACGCGTTCCAGAGCAACCTGGTGTTCTTCTATTCGCCGTCGCAGGTGGCGGCCAAGGAAGCGCCGCAGGGCCGCACGTTCCGCATCGGCGGCCTGGTCAAGGAGGGCAGCGTCAAGCGCGAAGGCACCGAAGTGCAATTCGCGGTCACCGACACCGCGCAGACGATCGCCGTGCGCTACCAGGGCATCCTGCCCGACCTGTTCAAGGAGGGCAAAGGCGTGGTCGCCCAGGGCCAGATGCGCGACGACGGCGTGTTCGTGGCACGCGAGGTGCTCGCCAAGCACGACGAGAACTACATGCCGCCCGAGGCCGGCGAGGCGCTCAAACGGGCCGCCAAGACCAACGAGAAGATCGCCAACACGGTGATCAGTGGAGACAAACGATGATCCCCGAACTCGGTCAGGTGGCGCTGCTGCTGGCGCTGGCCGTGGCCATCGTGCAAGGCACGTTGCCGATCGTCGGCGCGGCGCGCGGCAACGTGCGTTGGATGATGCTGGCGCGGCCCGCAGCGCAGACGCAATGCCTGCTGATCGTGTTGGCCTTTGCCGCGCTGGCGTACTCGTTTGCGAACAACGACTTCTCGGTGCTGTACGTGGCGTCGAACTCCAACTCGGCGCTGCCGCTGCACTACCGCATCGCCGGCGTGTGGGGCGGCCACGAGGGCTCGCTGCTGCTGTGGCTGTTGATGCTCAACCTGTGGATGCTCGCCGTCTCGCAGTTCAGCACGCACCTGCCGCTGCCGGTGGTGTCGCGCATCCTCGCGGTGATGGGCCTGGTCGGCGTGGGCTTCCTGCTGTTCATGCTGCTGACCTCCAATCCGTTCGATCGGCTGCTGCCGGCGGCAGCCGACGGCCGCGACCTGAATCCGCTGCTGCAGGATCCGGGCATGGTGGTCCACCCCCCGATGCTCTACATGGGCTACGTCGGCTTCTCGGTGGCATTTGCCTTCGCGATCGCCGCCTTGATCGGCGGCACGCTCGACGCCAACTGGGCGCGCTGGACGCGGCCCTGGACCACCGCGGCGTGGATCTTCCTGACCCTGGGCATCGCGATGGGCAGCGGCTGGGCCTACTACGAGCTCGGCTGGGGCGGCTGGTGGTTCTGGGACCCGGTGGAAAACGCCTCGTTCATGCCATGGCTGGTGGGCACCGCGCTGATCCACTCGTTGGCGGTGACCGAGAAGCGCGGCGCGTTCAAGTCGTGGACCGTGCTGCTGGCGATCATCGCGTTCTCGTTGTCGCTGCTCGGCACGTTCCTCGTGCGCTCGGGTGTGTTGTCGTCGGTGCACGCGTTCGCCACCGATCCCAAACGGGGCCTGTTCATCCTCGCGTTCCTGGCCATCGTGATCGGCGGCTCTTTGACGCTGTACGCGTGGCGCGCGCCGCAGGTCGGCCTGGGCTCGCGCTTCGCGGCGCTGTCGCGCGAATCGATGCTGCTGGCCAACAACGTGATGCTGGTGGTCGCGATGGCCACCGTGCTGCTCGGCACGCTGTACCCGCTGGTGCTCGATGCGCTGGGCATGGGCAAGATTTCGGTGGGGCCACCGTACTTCGACACCGTGTTCGTGCCGATCATGGTGCCGGTGGTGCTGCTGATGGGCATCGGCCCGCTGGCGCGCTGGCGCCAGGCCGAGGTGCCCGACCTGGCGCGGCGCCTGCGCTGGGCCATCGCGCTGGTGGTTCCCGCGGCGCTGGCCACGCAATGGGCGGCCGGACGTGTCAGCGCGATGGCCACGCTCGGCTTCGCGCTGTCGTGGTGGATCGTGTTGTCGGTGGCCACCGACCTGTCGGAGCGGCTGAAGATCGGCTCGGGCCTGGGTGGCAGCGCGTGGGCCCGCGCGCGCCAGTTGCCGCGTGCCACGCTCGGCATGATGGTGGCCCACCTCGGCATCGCGGCGTTCGCCTTCGGCGTCAGCATGGTCAAGACCTACGAGATCGAACGCGATCTCAAGATGGACATCGGCGACACCACCGACATCGCCGGCTACCGCTTCACTTACCGCGGCGTGCGCGATGCCCAGGGCCCCAACTACGTGGCCGCGGTGGGCACGGTGGACGTCACGCGCGACGGCAAGCCGGTGGCGACGATGCGCCCCGAAAAGCGCGTGTACCGCGTGCAGCAGAACCCGATGACCGAGGCCGCCATCGACACCGGCTTCACACGCGACCTTTATGTCTCGCTCGGCGAGCAGGTGGACGGCGGCGCATGGATCGTGCGCGTGTACTACAAGCCGTTCGTCGATTGGATCTGGGGCGGCTGCGTGCTGATGGCGCTCGGCGGCCTGCTGGCCGCCACCGACCGTCGCTACCGGGTCGCTCGCCGCCAGAGCGCAACGGCCGAGGGCACCACCGCGGTGACGACCGCGACATGAAGAGCCTGCGCTTCATCATCCCGCTGGCGGTGTTCCTGCTGCTGGTGGTCTTTCTGGCGGTCGGGTTGAAGCTCGACCCGCATCTGGTGCCCTCGCCGCTCATCAACAAGCCGGCGCCGGCGTTCGAGCTGCCGCGGCTGGACGACGCCGCACAGACGCTGCGCCGCGACGACCTGCTGGGCAAGGCCTGGGTGCTCAACGTCTGGGCGTCGTGGTGCGGCCCCTGCCGCGACGAGCATCCCCAAGTGCTGGCGCTGGCGCGCGGCAAGTACGCGCCGATCGTCGGCCTCAACTACAAGGACGCGCGTGACGATGCGCGCGGCTGGCTGCGGCAGTTGGGCGACCCGTACACGGTGTCGCTGTCCGATCTCGACGGCCGCACCGGCATCGACTTCGGCGTCTACGGGGTGCCGGAGACCTTCGTCATCGACAAACAAGGCGTCATCCGCTTCAAGCATGTCGGGCCGTTGACTGCGGAGGTGATCGACACGCGCATCGTGCCGCTGCTGAAGGAACTCAATGGCTAAGGCCTGGCTGATCGCGCTGTGTCTGTTCGCCGCCGCGGCCTGCGCCAAGGACGCTGCACCGGCCGCCGACGACCCCGTGCTCGAGGCGCGCATGCTGCGCATCGCCGCCGAGTTGCGTTGCCTGGTGTGCCAGAACCAGACCATCGCCGATTCGCACGCCGGCCTGGCCGAGGACCTGCGGCGCGACATCCGCGAACAGCTGGTGCGCGGCGCCAGCGATGAACAGGTCGTGCAGTACATGACCGACCGCTACGGCGACTTCATCCGCTACCGCCCACCGCTGCGCGGCAGCACCGCCCTGCTGTGGATCGGACCGGTCGCGCTGCTGGCCGGTGGCCTGTTGGTGCTGGTGCTGGTGCTGCGCAGACGCACGCGCATGCAGCCCGAGCGGTTCGAGCCCGACGAGGACGACGACGTCGGCGACCCGGTGGTGCGGTCATGACCCTGTTCGTTCTGTTCGCCGCGCTGATGGCGCTGGCCACGCTCGCTTTGCTGACGCGGCCGCTGTGGCAGCGGCGCCCCGATGCCGCAGCCGACGCAGCCGCCGCCAACGCAGCGCCGCAGCCACCTTCGGCGATGGTGGCCGGCCTGACGGGCTTCGTCGCCGTCGTCGTGCTCGCGGGCTACTCGCTGATCGGCGCCCCGCTGGCCCTCGACCCTGCCACACGATCGGCGGCCAGTGAAGCAGCGGGCCACTCGATCACCGTCGAGCAGATCGAGGCGATGGTCGACAAGCTGAAGACCCGCCTGAAGGAACAGCCCAACGACGTCGAGGGCTGGGCGATGCTCGGTCGCTCCTATGCGGTGCTGGGGCGCCATCCGCAGGCACTGCCCGCATTCAAGCAGGCGCTGACGCTCAGGCCCGACGACGCGGGGCTGCTCGCAGACTACGCCGATGGACTGGCCGTGGCCAACGGTCGCAACCTCGAAGGCGAACCCAGCCGCTTGATCGCGCGCGCGTTGCAGATCGAGCCCGGCAACCTGAAGGCGCTGTCGTTGGCGGGCACTGCGGCGTTCTATCGCAAGGACTACGCGCTCGCGCTGCGCCACTGGGAAAAGATGGCGCAGATCGATCCAGACAGCCCCTACGTGCGCCAGATCCAGGAGGGGATCGACGAAGCGCGCCGACTCGCCGCCGGCGGCGCCGCGAGCACGCAGTCTGCGCCCCCTGCCCCTGCTCAGAGCACGCAGGCGACGGCCCGCACATCGGTCAGTGGCGTCGTCACCTTGGCCCGCGCGCTGGTGGACAAAGCCTCGCCCGAGGACACCGTGTTCGTGTTCGCGCGCGCGGTCGAGGGGCCGCGCATGCCGCTGGCCATCTTGCGCAAGCAGGTCAAGGACCTGCCGCTGAAGTTCACGCTCGACGACAGCATGGCGATGTCGCCCGCCGCGCGGCTGTCCTCCGCGCAGCGGGTGGTGGTCGGCGCGCGCATCAGCAAACGCGGCAACGCCACCGCGCAGGCTGGCGACCTGCAGGGCCTGTCGGCGCCGGTCGCGCCCGGCGCGAGCGGCCTGGCCATCGAGATCACCCAAGTCGTCGGGCCCTGACCGCACGCGCGGCCGAGTGCCGGGCATCGCCGCACCATGAAGTACCTGTTCGTCTACGCCGCCGTGCTGGTGTTGCTGGCCTGGCTGTACGTGCGCCGCCAGCGCCGCACCCAGCGCAGTCATGCGGACCAGCTGAAGGCCTCGCTCGACGCGGGCCTGGCCGAGCCGCCGTCGCTGCATCCGGTGATCGACCCCAATCGTTGCCTGGGCTCGAGCTCCTGCGTCACGGCGTGCCCGGAGGAGGCGCTGGGCATCGTCGACGGCAAGGCCGTGCTGGTCAACGCAGCGTCGTGCATCGGCCACGGCGCTTGCCATGCGGCCTGCCCGGTGGACGCGATCTCGCTGGTGTTCGGCACCGACAAGCGCGGCATCGACATTCCCGACGTCTCGCCCGAGTTCGAGACCAACGTGCCGGGCATCTTCATCGCGGGCGAACTCGGCGGCATGGGCTTGATCCGCAAGGCGGCCGAGCAGGGACGCCAGGCGATCGACGTGATCCGCAAGCGCTCGCGCGGTGACCACGACTTCGACGTCGTCATCGTCGGCTGTGGCCCGGCAGGCCTGTCGGCCGGTCTGGCTGCGATCGAGGCGAAGCTGCGCTACAAGCTGATCGAGCAGGAGGATTCGCTGGGCGGCGCGGTGTTTCACTACCCGCGCCACAAGATCGCGATGACGGCTCCGGTGAAGTTGGCACTGGTCGGCAAGGTGCGCTTCGGCGAGGTGCAAAAGGAGAAGCTGCTCGCGTTCTGGGAACAAGTGGTGCACAAGACCAGCCTGCAGATTGGGTTTCGCGAATGCATGGAGGCCGTCGAGCCCGACGGCGACGGCTTCGTCGTGCGCACCAACCGCGGTGCTCACCGCACGCGCAGCGTGTTGCTGACGATGGGCCGGCGCGGCTCGCCGCGCAAGCTCGACGTGCCCGGCGAGAAGTCGCCCAAGGTGGTGTACCGCCTGATCGATCCGAACCAGTACGCGGGCCAGGCCGTGCTGGTGGTGGGCGGTGGCGACAGCGCGCTCGAGGCAGCTCTGGCGCTCAGCGAACAGCCGGGCACCGAAGTGACGCTGTCGTACCGGAGTGCCGCCTTCTCGCGTGTCAAGCAGAAGAACCGGCTGGCGCTCGAGCAGGCGCAGCGCGCGCGCCGCGTTCGAGTCGAGCTCGAGTCGACAGTGCAGGCCATCCAAGCCGACCGCGTGCAGCTGCAGACGCCGGCCGGTGCCACCACGCTGCGCAACCAGGCGGTCATCGTCTGCGCCGGCGGCCTCCTGCCGACGCCGCTGCTGCAGAAGATCGGCATCCGATTCGAGACCAAGCACGGCGCGGCGTGAATCGACCACCCCCGATGCGGGCCAGCGGCCGCTCGCCACGCCCGCGCAGAGCTCAGTCGACAAGCAGGTCGCAAGGCAACACCAGCGCACCGGCGCCGCCGGATCCGCGGTGTTCGCCTGGGTGGTGCACGTCATGCGTCGTGCATCACGCTGGGGCCCGCGTAGAATCGGCCACCGGGCCTGCGATTCGCGTGGCCCGGTATTTTTTTGAACGCGAGATGGAATCCGGCGCGCCCTGAGATGGAAATCTTCGACTACGACAACATCCTGCTGCTGCCGCGCAAGTGCCGTGTCGACAGCCGCGCCGAGTGCGACACCTCGGTGGAGTTCGGCAGCCGGCGTTTCACGCTGCCGGTGGTGCCGGCCAACATGAAGACGGTGATCGACGAGGCCATCGCCGAGTCGTTGGCGCGCGGCGATCATTTCTACGTGATGCACCGCTTCGATCTGGACAACGTGGCGTTCGCCACGCGCATGCGCAAGCAAGGGCTGTTCGTCTCGATCAGCTCGGGCGTCAAGGCGAGCGACCACGCGGCGATCGATCGCCTGGCTGCCGAAGGCGTCGGCGCCGACTACATCACCATCGACATCGCACATGGCCACGCCGACAGCGTGCGCCGCACAATCGAACACATCAAGCGGCGCCTGCCCGGCGCCTTCGTGATCGCCGGCAATGTCGGCACGCCCGAGGGCGTGATCGACCTCGAGAACTGGGGCGCGGATGCGACCAAGGTCGGCATCGGCCCGGGCAAGGTGTGCATCACCCGCCTGAAGACCGGCTTCGGCACCGGCGGCTGGCAGCTGTCGGCGTTGAAGTGGTGTGCGCGCGTGGCCACCAAGCCGATCGTCGCCGACGGCGGCATCCGGCACCACGGCGACATTGCCAAGAGCGTGCGCTTCGGCGCCGCGATGGTGATGATCGGGTCGCTGTTCGCCGGCCACGAAGAGAGCCCGGGCCAGACGGTCGAGGTCGATGGCAAGCTGTACAAGGAGTACTACGGTTCAGCCAGCGACTTCAACAAGGGCGAGTACAAGCACGTGGAAGGCAAACGCATCCTGGAGCCGATCAAGGGCCGCTTCGCCGACACGCTGCGCGAGATGAAGGAAGACCTGCAAAGCTCGATCAGCTACGCCGGCGGCCGCGGCCTGGCCGACCTGCGCAAGGTGAACTACGTGATCCTCGGCGGCGAGAATGCCGGCGAGCACCTGTTCATGTAGCCCACGCTGCGCACGGTATGACCCTGCCTGCCCTGCCCAAATCGTTCGAGCCGGCCGCCATCGAGGCGCGCTGGGCGCCGTTGTGGGAACAAAGCGGCGTCTACGAGCCGACGCTCGATCCAACCAAGCCGTCGTTCTCGATCCAGCTGCCGCCGCCCAACGTGACCGGCACCATGCACATGGGCCACGCGTTCCAACACACGTTGATGGATGCGCTGGCGCGTTACCACCGCATGCGCGGTTTCAACACGCTGTGGGTACCGGGCACCGACCATGCCGGCATCGCCACGCAGATCGTGGTCGAGCGTCAGCTGCAGGACGCCGGCCTGTCGCGACACGACCTGGGCCGCAAGAATTTCGTCGCCCAGGTGTGGGACTGGAAGCACAGCTCGGGCGCCACCATCACGCAGCAGATGCGCCGCATGGGCGACAGCGTGAGCTGGGCGCACGAGTACTTCACGATGGACGAGAAGCTCTCGCTCGTCGTCAATGAAACCTTCGTGCGCCTGTACGACGAAGGGCTGATCTACCGCGGCAAGCGCCTGGTCAACTGGGATCCGGTGCTCAAGTCGGCGGTGTCGGACCTCGAAGTCGAATCCGAAGAAGAAGACGGCTGGTTGTGGTTGATCCGTTACCCACTGGTCGGTGGACAGGGTCACCTGACGGTGGCCACGACGCGGCCCGAGACCATGCTGGGCGACGTCGCCCTGATGGTGCACCCCGAGGACGAACGCTACGCCAAGCACGTCGGCACGCGCGTGCAGTTGCCGCTGACCGGGCGCGAGATCCCGGTGATCGCCGACGCCTACGTCGACCGCGAGTTCGGCACCGGTGTGGTCAAGGTCACGCCGGGGCACGATGCCAACGACTATGCCGTGGGCCAGCGCCATGGCTTGCCGACGGTCGGCGTGCTCAATCTCGATGCCACCTTGAACGACAACGCGCCGGCGGCCTATCGCGGGCTCGACCGTTTCGTCGCGCGCAAGCAGGTGGTGGCCGATCTGCAAGCCCAGGGCCTGCTCGAGGAGACACGCAAGCATCGGCTCACCGTGCCGCGCTGCGGGCGCACCGGACAGATCATCGAGCCGATGCTGACCGACCAGTGGTTCGTGGCGGTGAGCAAGCCCGGCGCCGACGGCGAATCGATCGCCGCCAAGGCGATCCGCGTCGTCGACAGCGGCGACGTGAAGTTCTTTCCCGAGCAATGGGTAAACACCTACAACCAGTGGATGCACAACATCCAGGACTGGTGCATCTCGCGGCAGTTGTGGTGGGGCCATCAGATCCCCGCCTGGTACGGCGCGAACGGCGAGCTCTTCGTCGGACGCGACGAAGCCCAGGCGCGTTCGCGCGCAGGGGCTGCCGGCTACAGCGGCGCGTTGACGCGCGACGAGGACGTGCTCGACACCTGGTACTCGTCGGCGCTGGTGCCGTTTTCCACGCTCGGCTGGCCCGCCAAGACGCTCGAGCAAGACCTCTTCCTGCCCTCGTCGGTGCTGGTCACCGGCTACGACATCATCTTCTTCTGGGTGGCCCGGATGATCATGATGACCACTCACTTCACCGGCCGGGTGCCGTTTCGCCACGTGTACATCCATGGCCTGGTGCGCGATTCGCACGGCCACAAGATGAGCAAGAGCGAAGGCAACGTGCTCGACCCGGTGGACCTGATCGACGGCATCGCGCTGGAACCGCTGCTCGACAAACGCACCACCGGCCTGCGCAAGCCCGAAACCGCGGCAGCGATCCGCGAGGCCACGCGCAAGGAGTTTCCACAAGGCATCCCGGGCTACGGCGCCGATGCGATGCGTTTCACGTTCGCGGCGCTCGCCACGCTCGGCCGCAACATCAACTTCGACAGCAAACGCTGCGAGGGCTACCGCAACTTCTGCAACAAGCTCTGGAACGCGACCAAGTTCGTGCTGATGAATTGCGACGGGCAAGACTGCGGCCTGATGGAACACACCAAGGCCGATTGCGAACCGCCCGTCTTCGCAGAAGACGGGCGACTCCTGCGTGCTGGCGGCAAGGCGCATGGTTACGCGACCTTCTCGCAGGCCGACCGCTGGATCACCGGCGAACTGCAACGCGTGGAAGCTGCCGTCGCGCAGGGCTTTGCCGAGTACCGGCTCGACAACGTGGCCCATGCGATCTACCAGCTCGTCTGGGACGAGTATTGCGACTGGTACATCGAGATCGCCAAGGTGCAGATCACCCAGGGTGGCGTGCCCGAGCAGCGCGCCACGCGGCGCACGCTGATCCGTGTGCTGGAGACCGTGTTGCGGCTGCTGCATCCGGTGGCGCCGTTCATCACCGCCGAGCTGTGGGAGCGTGTCGCCGTGGTCGCCGGCCGCAAGGCGGCCGATTCCAAAGACACGATCGCGACTGCGCGCTATCCGCAGGCCGAGCTGCACAAGGTCGATGCGCAGGCCGATGCCTGGGTCGCCAGGCTCAAGGCGCTGGTGCTGTCGACGCGCAGCCTGCGCGGCGAGATGAACCTGTCGCCGGCGCAGAAGGTGCCGCTGCATGCCATCGGCGACAACGGCTTCGTCGAAGCGGCCGCACCCTTGTTGGCGACATTGGCGCGGCTCAGCGAAGTCAAGGCGTTCGCCGACGAGGCCTCGTTCGATCGCGCGGCGGCTCAATCGCCGGTGGCGGTGGTGGGCGAAACCAAGTTGGCGCTTCACGTGGCGATCGACCTCGACGCCGAACGCTCGCGCATCGGCAAAGAGGTCGATCGGCTGCAAACCGAGATCGGCAAGGCCGAGGCCAAGCTGAACAACCCGAGCTTCGTGCAGCGCGCGCCGGCCGCGGTGGTGGCGCAGGAGCGCCAGCGCGTGGCCGACTTCAAGCAGGCGCTTCGCCGGCTCGAAGATCAACGGGGTCGTCTGGGGCCGTCGGCCTGAATTCGCCGCGCGCCGGCGTGGCCGACAGCAGCTCGTCGATCCGCCGGGCAACGGCCCAGGCGCTGCGGATGCGCGATTCGCGGGTCGTGCTGGCCACGCGCGGCGTCACCTGCAAGGTGTCCACGTCGTGCAGCGGACGGCCCGGGTCGAGCATGCCGGGCTCGAGGCTGTCGAACCAGGCGGCGGCCATGCGCCCTGACCCCAGCACCTCGGCCAGTGCCATCTCGTCGAACAGGCTCGAATGCGCGATGCTGACCAGCACCTGGTTGGGCTTGCACGATGGCAGGAAACGTTCGCCCAGCAGGCCGTGGTAGCGCGAGAAGTAGGTGAGCATCACGCACACCGCATCGGACTGCTCCATCAACTCGCGCAGGCCCAGCGGCTCGACGCGCCAGCGGTTCCACAAGCCATCGGACACGTGCACCGCCGGGTCGTAGCCGACGACGCGCGAACCGAAGGCGCCGAGCAGCTGCGACAGCGGCCGCGCCGCCGGCGTCATGCCCACCAGACCGACCGTGGCGCCGCCCAGCTCGCGGCCGACCAGGAGGCCCTCCGCGCTGAGCACCGGCACGCGCCGCAGCATCTGCAACAGCGCGCCGATCATGAACTCGGCCTCCGCTGCGGCGCTGGCATTGATCGGCCTGACCACCTCGACGCCGGCGCGCGCGCAAGCGTCGGTGTCGATGTTCTCGGCGCCCGAGCTCAGGCGCCCGACCGCGCGCAGCACCGGTGCGTAGTGCAGCACCTGCGTATCCACCGCCACCGAGGGCGGAATGATCATTGCCCGCACGTTGAACAGGGCCTGCCGAAACGCACGCGGGTCGCGCGCGAGGTCCGGCGCGTAGCGCACCGCATGGCGTGCCACGAGCCAATGCATCACCTCGGGTTCCAGCGGCTCGACGATCAGGACGTCCATGCGTGTTCCGGCCCCCATGTGGAGGAGCAAGCCGCTCGAACCGCCGTGTGAGAATCCCTCATCTGTTACCCAACGATCTTATGTAAGCGTATGTTGGTCAATAAGGCCATCTTCCCAGTCGCGGGTCTCGGCACGCGTTTTCTCCCTGCCACCAAAGCGCAGCCCAAGGAGATGCTGCCTGTGGTCGACAAGCCCCTCATCCAATACGCGGTTGAAGAGGCCTACGCCGCCGGCGTGCGGGAGATGATCTTCGTGACCGGCCGCCACAAACGGCCCATCGAAGACCACTTTGACATGACGTTCGAGCTCGAGGTAGCCCTTGAACAAGCGGGTAAGCAAGAGTTGCTGAGCGTGGTTCGTCAGGTGAAACCCGACGACATGGAATGCGTTTATGTCCGCCAAGCGCGGGCATTGGGCCTCGGACACGCGGTGCTGTGCGGCCAGCGGCTGATCGGCAACGAGCCGTTCGCGGTGCTGCTGGCCGACGACCTGATGATCGGCGACCCCCCGGTGCTCAAACAGATGGTCGACCAGTTCGCCGAATGGCGTGCCTCGATCCTGGCGGTGCAGGAGGTGCCGGCCGACCACACCCAGCGCTACGGCATCGTTGCAGGTACCCCGGTCGGCGAGCGGATGATCGACGTGACTCGCATCGTCGAGAAGCCGGCCCCCGCCGATGCACCGTCACGCCTGGGCGTGGCCGGCCGGTACATCCTGACGCCAGGCGTGTTCCACGAAATCCTGCACCAGCCTCGGGGCGTCGGCGACGAGATCCAGTTGACCGACGGCATCTCGTCGCTGCTGCGGCGCGAGAAGGTGTTCGCCTATCGCTATCAAGGCAAACGCTACGACTGCGGCAGCAAGGAGGGTTTCCTGCAGGCCAACGTCGAGCTGGCGTTGGCCCACCCGGAACTCGGGCCGCCGTTCAGGCAGTTCCTGCGCGAATTGAAGCCCTGACCGGGCCACGCACGCGGGCAACCGCGCGTCAGCGACGCCGCAGGTAGTGCACGAACTCGTCGGCGGCGCTGCCTTGCTCGAGCAGTTCGTTGCCCGTTTGCCGCGCGAAGGCCTGGAAGTCGCGCATCGAGCCCGGATCGGTGGACACCACCTTCAGCACCTCGCCACTTTGCATGTCGGCGAGCGCCTTCTTGGCCTTGAGGATGGGCAGCGGGCAGTTCAGGCCGCGGGTGTCGAGTTCTTTCTGGGCTTGCATGGACGCAGATTCTAGGGGCGACGCCTGAACTCCATGAAAGTCGGCTCGTGGCCGCGCGAGCGCAGCCAATCGGCCAGTGCATAGCCGGTGCCGGCCGGCCAGCACACGATGTCCTGCGGCGCGAACAGCTTGTACTCCGCCAGCTCGGGCGACAGGTGGATCTCGCCGCGCGCCAGCGCGTGGTAGGCGATGATCACTTGGTTCATGCGCTCGAATTCGTAGACGCCGATCAGCTTGAGCGCATCGACCTGCAGCGCGGTCTCTTCGAGCACTTCGCGCCGGATGCCGTTCTCGGGCGACTCGCCGGCTTCCATGAAACCGGTGATCAGCGCGAACATGCGCCCGCTCCACGCCGCGTTGCGCGCCAGCAGCACCTGGCCGCCGCGATCGGCGCACTCGATCACCGCAGCCAGCACCGGCGTCGGATTGTTCCAGTGCGTCCAGCTGCACGCCGGGCAGCGCAGGCGGACCTTTTCGCCGCCGTCTTCCATCTGCGCCAGCAGCTGCAGCTCGGCCGCGCAGCTCGGGCAATAGCGGTAAGCGGCACCCGCCATGATCAAGGGGGAAAGACGCCGGTCGACAGGTAGCGATCGCCGCGATCGCAAACCACGAAGACGATCGTCGCATCACGCAATTGCTCGGCGATGCGCAGCGCCACCCA
>Ga0326726_10000007_pt1 | contig 241859 bp, 202 predicted proteins | sample MHFenrmetagenome_2_FD_207603 | JGI IMG/M metagenome (GOLD analysis project Ga0326726, IMG submission 207603) | Lab enriched peat soil microbial communities from Michigan Hollow, Ithaca, NY, United States - MHF15MN | ecosystem: Environmental > Terrestrial > Soil > Wetlands > Peat | place: USA... | reverse complement strand
GGGTTCGCTCCACGCTTCCTTCCCACACTTGGTCACCCTCGTGCAGTTCCGCTTCGCTTCGTTCGCTGTGGTCAACTCACGGGAGGACTTTCACCTCCAAGATTGCGCCCATGCTGGGCGCACAAAAGGCAGGCCGGACCTGAAAAGCCCGGCCTGAACCTGATGGGAAACCTTATCGCCTTGGCGGTTATTGCCTGAAGCGATCATCTCTGCGATCGTCCCCATGACGGTCCCAATTTCCCCTCCGATCATCAAAGCGACGGTCGCCCCGATCGTAGCGATCGCGGTGACGCCGATATTCGGCATCCCTGTAGCGCCGAATCTCCGCGATGCGATATCTCTGTATTCTATGAGGCATCTCATGATCGCGGACGATCACCCAGGGGCCCCGATAGTCGGAAGAACGGTACCAGTAACCATCGTGGTTCACATAGTAGTCATTACCGTAATAGACCATATCATAGGGACTTCCCACGGCCACAGAAAAGCCCGGCGACGCGAGCTGGACGAAGGTCGGACGCCTGTCTATGACAAATGCCGGCGGCCTCGAACCGATACCGACATTGACATTCACTTCTGCAAGGGCATCCGAAACCGGATTGCCAAAAAGCATGCAGGCAACCCCTGCGGTCATCAGAATCTTTCTACTCATCATAATCTCCCTGTTTCTTTACTGAGGTAATCAAACGTATCAGGATACCGTCAGGCATCATGCCTTCCTTAGTACTCCTGATACCTCTGACGATCATCAGGTGGAGATTCTTGCGCAGATCATCGAAACTGTTGATGGCATGCTTTCTGAAACAGCTATTGCAGGTATACCTCTGCTACTTTCTCAATCAGGGTTTTGATGGTGAATGGCTTCTGCAGGAAATTCACGCCTTCATCGAACACCCCATGACATCCGATGATGTCATCGGTATAACCTGACATGAACAGTGTCCGCAGTTCCGGACGTGCTTTCCTGAGTATTCGTGAAAGATCGGAGCCGTTCAATCCCGGCAGTATCACATCGGTAAGGAGCACGTCGATAGCGCCGGAATGCTCATCAGCCATCCTGAAGGCTTCTTCGGCTGACGTTGCAGCAAGAACGTTATATGATTTTTTTTCAAGGACGGTTTTGGTCAGCTTGAGAATATCAGGCTCATCTTCCACGAGCAGGATGGTCACGCCGCTGCGTACGTTGTCATTTGGTGAAGTCAAAGAGTCCGGCCTTGCCTGCCCGGGTTTATCTGTCGGCAGGTAAACACTGAAAATCGTCCCTTGTCCCGGCTCTGAACGGCACTCGATCGCACCGTTATTCTGTTTGACGATTCCATAGACGGTCGACAGGCCGAGGCCTGTACTCTCACCGAATCCTTTGGTGGTGAAAAACGGTTCAAAAATATGCGGAAGATGCTCCTTGGCTATGCCCGTGCCATTATCAGTAACAGTCAGCAGTGCATAACGGCCGGGTATCGAACAGGGATGGCCTTTGCGAATAACTTCAGGAGTGACCTCCACCGCAGCGGTACCGATGGTAATCGTCCCCTCGTCGATGATCGCATCCCTTGCATTTACGCAGAAGTTCATGAGAATCTGGTCCAGCTGGGAAGGATCAATGATCGTATGGAGCGCCTCCGTTCCTTTCATCCATTCAAGCGAAATGTTCTCCCCGATGACCCGGTCGAGCATGGCGAGCATCTGTTCAATCTCATTGTTCAGGTTGATCTTTTTCGGTTGCACAGTCTGCTTCCGTGCAAACGCCAGAAGCTGGCGGGTAAGTTTCGACGAACGTGATGCCGCTGTCCTTATTGTCTCCATCTCTTCATGGAACCGTTGCGACAACTCGGCATTGCACATCAAAAGCTCGGTCTGGCCAAGGATTACCGACAGCATGTTGTTGAAATCATGTGCGATACCACCGGCAAGACGGCCGAGCATCTCCAGCTTCTGGGACTGGATAAGCTTTTCCTGCAAGCTTTTTTCCGACAATTCCGCCTGTTTCCGGCCAATGGTCTCCCAGGCTGCGTTAGCTATAGCCTCAAGCCATCGCGCGTCAGCGTCATCATAATCGTAGGGCTTGTTTCCGACCCCGAGAATCGCCACAACCTTCAGACCCCGTATAACCGGGACCAACACTTCCCGCACGATCACACCATGCCCTTCCGGCGGCGTCCCCTTCCGGTTGCCCGGCGAGCCGCCATCATTATTTATGACGGTTTTGCGCATCCTGATGGCTTCAGACCAGGCCATGCTTTCACCTGAAGGATAATGAAGTCCATGCCCCTCCACGTCGCAGAAACTCTTTTCCGTGTCGCTCGACCATGCCTGAAGCACGAACGTTGATTCGTCGGGATTGAAAAAGTGAAAAAAACCGATCGCGCTGCCGGATAGTCGTTCGGCCTCATCGATAGCCTCCTGCAGCAGCTGTTGAACCGAAGCGGTTTCAGCCATCCCTATGATCCTCAATCGGAATTCCCGGAATGCATCCGAACGTTTACGTTCCGTTATGTCCACGCCACTTCCGATCAGGAACGGCTTTCCGTCAATGACGACGCTCTTTCCCCGCAACGCAAGCCACAGGTACTCCGGCCCACTATGCAACAATGCCCTTACGACCATCTGCCCATCTGAGGAGGACTCAAAAATCTTCCGCATCATCTCTAAGGTTGCCGAACGATCCTCCGGATGAATGTAGACCGTCGCATCGGCAAAAGCCATCTCCTTTTCAGGTATGCCGACGATGACATCGCGCATAAAATCATTCCATACCACAAAACGCCCGGTCTGGTCCACCACGAAGAAGGCGCCCGGAATGGATTCGATGACCGAACGGTTGAACTCCAGGACCGTGGTGCGGTCGGGGCTGGCAGGCATATCGTCCGACAACTTCTGGGCTACCACCGTCACATGCGTTACACCCCCCTTCTGGCTGAAGGGATAGATGGTCTGGCGGTACCGTACACCAGCCCTCTGATCTTCGAAAGTGACCTGATTTCCCGAACTTAAAGCCTCGTCAATCATGACTTTGCGACTTTTCGCTACGTCAGGCTCCAGATATTCGTAGACATTTGTACCGATGCACTCTTCAGGGATCCTGGTTTGCCAGAGGGCAAATGTGGAATTGCAATCGAGTATGATTCCATCCGGATCAAATACAAAAACCGCATCGGTAGATGAGTTGAAAAGCCTCGATAATATACTTGCATCCCTGATGATGTGCTTTGGGTCAGGATCTTTAATTGGAGACATCGGGAAGTTGGGGTTTTGTTTCAGGATGTTCAACCAGAGCTCCCTTGCAGGATTCTGCGACTCGCAAGAATCCGGAATAACGCCTGAAAGTCATCAACTGCACTTACCTCAATTACGTCATATTTCACGCCTATACAAAAAAATAACGAAAAATCATATGCCTGTTGACATAAAGCGCAGCCCACAGCTGTAATGTAAAGCCATAATTTCAAACAGCAGTTCATAGCAGGCAATAGCCGCCGCAATGGACTCGGGCCTCGTATGGCATATCGCAGGATGTCGATACTGGAACAGGTAGGTATAAGAAATAAAGACAGATACGCGCGCATCTGCCTGAAAGCAAGTACCGACTTTATTTCCGGAAAAGGACGAATCCGCAAGACATGATTTCCGACGGGGGGATGGAGCGTATCACCAGCTTTTCCTGAAGTTGAGTGAAAGCATCCACTCACTGGAGCCGGGACCGCCGATACCGGTCGCCATGCCTGCCTTCAGGCTGTACTCGATACTCTTCGGGGAGCGGTTCCGGCTGCCCAGCCCGATCGATCCGGCGAGTTTCATCCGGTCGGCCTCGACCGGGTAGCTGATATCAACGTCCGGATAGAGCACTTGGCCCAAGGCTCCGAACCGCCGCTGCACCTGCACATCGAACACCGGCCGCACCGCCCAGTGGGCCATGTCCAGCTTGCCCGTCATGCCCGCACGGCAGATTGCCATGCTCAGCGACATCACCTTCGCCCGGCCGACCTCACCTCCTGTCTCCGTCTCCCAGCTCCCCACATGCTGCCAGATCACCTGCGCCTGCGGCTCGATCGACAGCACATCCGTCACCCCGATCCTTCGACCGAACTCCACCGATCCGAGATAGCCCATCGTCTTACCGCTCTGCTTCGCGCCGCCCGTGAACTCGGCTTCGAGGCTGTAACTGTTCGCCTGCACCGTGCCCTCCAGGTACCAGTCTCCTGATCGCTCGACGCTGGCATATCCGCCGCCGCCGAGGCTCGTCACCCCGACCCGGCCCGCCATCTGCCCGTTGTCCCTCCGGATGTCGCTTCGCAGCGTGCCCGTGTCCACATACAGGCCCGCCCGGAACATCGTCCCGCCACGGCAGCTGCCCAGCAGGTCGACCCCCGTCTGAACCGTGCCCATATATCCTTTGGCCTGCACCGACACATCTTCGCTCTCGTAGTTGCCCTCGATCTTCCTGCCGGTCGCACGGCTCCACCACGAGCACGGTTCGCGCTCACCCCCGAATCCTCCCCATCCATATGCCTGCTTCTCCTCGAACCGGGGCAGCGACTCCAGCCCGAGGTCAGAGATCAGCGGGCCCACCGTGCGCATCACCCTGTGCTCGACCGGCGGGGCGCCACGCGTCACCACCAGGTACCAGTCATCGCCGATCCCGTCGGCCCCGCCCTGACGCAGCGACACCAGGGCTTCCCGGAAGTCGTTCGACGGGTCGAGGCTGAACGCTGCGGAAGAGCCCGCTGCAGTCGCATCTCCCACAAGGATCCCCTTGCCCTCCGTTTTCATGATGATGCCGCCTCGCGAGATGTTCCTGACCAGCACCGGCATGCTGCCTGTGAAGCTCTCCGCCACCAGCAGGTCGAGATGCTCCGGATCGTTGGTCCGGTTCTGCTCCTTGCTCATGGCAACATCGAGGCCGACCTTGCCGGTGCCCGACAGCGTGCCCGTCAAGGTCACCCGGTCGTCTGCACTGCCGTCGCGCAGTTCGAGCAGGCCGTTGTTCACCATTTCACCACCGAGCGTGTAGATGCCCGGCGAGCTTCCCGTGGCCAGCACCGTCGAACCCGCCTCGATCGTCATGGCCAGCGGAAGCCCAGCGGAGGGCAGAATGCTCCTGCTGCTGCCGAGGTGAAGCGTTGCCCCGTCCCTGACCTCGATCGTCTCCCAGTTCTCCAGCGACCACTCCACACGGCCAATCCAGTTCGAGAACAGCAAGGTGTCTGAGCCATCGCCGCCATCAAGCACGGCAGAGGTCAGCATCGCTCCGTCCCGGATCTCCAACCGGTCGCTGCCGCCGGACAGGGCGATGTTACAGGAAAACAATCCACGATTCACGATCGTCTGGACTCCATCGTTGCCCGTGAGCGTACCTGTACCTGAGGCAATGGATATCGAGCCGGTTGCACGGTTGTCGAGCACCGTCTCCGCTGCCATGTCGATCCGGTCGCTCATCGTCACCCGCCCCTCGTTGATGAACGATCCACCGTTGATCTCCATGCTTTGCGCGTCCAATGACGAAATCGGGTTCGTGCCGCCAAGCGTCAGGGATTCAGGCCCCTCCTTGACGATGATTTCAAAGCCTGAATGCACGTCGGCCACCGTCATCGGAACGCTCTGTGCGTCATACGCCAGCGTATCGGTGCCGTCACCGCCGAGGATGGTGCCCGTCACGACTCCGCCATCTGCCAGTGAAAGCCGGTCGTTGCCGATGCCCAGATCGACACTGCCGCTCACCATGCTTTGGCCTGTTACGCTCATGATATCGATTCCGGCTCCAAGGAAGACATTTCCGGTCAGCTTGCCTGAGCCCTGCACCACAACACGATCCGCAGAGGCAAGCGTCGAGATAAATCCGTCACCGGCTGGATTGAAATTTCCCGAAAAAATCGAATAGCCGAGACCGGAAGCGCCCGTGTCGATACCTGACACCTCGCCGACTCCCTCTACCAGCAGGTTCATCGCTCCGTTCGACATGATGCCCGCCACCGCCCCGTTACCACTGGCGCTGACCAGACCGTCGATTATCACCGCATCGTCGACCGTTGCCCCATGTATCCCTCCGTTTTCGGCGAACAGCGCCGCGACCTTTGTCCCTCCGCCGGTTGCCGTAACCCTTCCCGTTGAACCTATGCCATCCCGGATCGTGAGCGATTTGGCCGTCGAGATGCCGTACACCGTACCTCCAGAGGTTGCAGAAGCCTCGATACCGCCGTCGATCGCACCGTTCACGGTGACGTTCCAGCTCCGGCTCTGGATGCCATATGCCGTTCCGGTTCCTGCCTTCGCGCTGATCAGCCCGGTCGGGGTAATACCATCGATGGAGATATCGCCGTTAGATGTCATTGTATAGAGTCCGTACGCATCGGTCGTTCCGGCGGATGCTTCGATTTGGCCTGAAAGAGCCCCGGTAATGGAGATTGTCCCCTGCCGGGTCCTCACCCCATAAGCGCCTGACGTACCTGCGGTGGCCGTCAACGAACCACTGATGCCGCCCTCAATCGATGTATTGTTAGACGAAAAAAGTGCCGCTGATGATGACCCGTTGACAGAAGAGGCCGTCAGGTTGCCGGCAATGCCTCCGCCGATCGATATATCTCTGTTACCTTGAATCGCAGAACTGTTGTTGCCAGATTTGGCTTCGGCGGTTACCTCGCCCGCAATGCCTCCGTAAACTGAAATTGCATCGCCAGAAGAGATGCCTTTAGCGTTAGCGCCACCTGATGCCCTGACCGTGCCACTTATCCCGTAGGAGGTGCCGGAAGCCTGTCCGATGGTCAAAGTGCCATTCGAGGAGATTCCATAAAATATGTTGCCGGTGTTTGCAGAATCGGAAGCCCGGACTACTATGCTGCCAGTTTCGTGGATTCCTTCTGTTATCGTGAGATTGCCGGAGTTAGATTGAATACCGTAGGAATCACGACCAGTTGACGAAGTTGCGGTCGCGATAATGCGGCCCGTCAAAGCCTTGTCGATCGTGACCGAAGATCCATTGATACCTTTTGCCGATCCTGCCGCTTCAACCTCGACCGTTCCGCTGAGATTGCCGGATATGGTTATCGAGTTTGTTGCCTGCAACGCCATGCCGTTTGTATCACTGGTGGCGCTGACTCTGCCGGAGAGATCGCCGTTGACCGTTATACTGTTTGCCGATATTGCAAAAGCAGAGAAATCGCCACCGTTCGTCAAATGCACCTCAATATTGCCCTGCAAAGCTCCAAGTTGGAGTTCTCCAGAACTTTTGAGCACCTCGTGACCGGTATTGTCAACCCCATCATAGGTATTGACAAGTGACAGGCCGGCAGGAATAATCACCTGTTGATCATCGGCAATGGTAAACAGTGGTGAATCGATGTTCGATGCCGAAACGGTGAAGTTCGAACCGGAAGCCACAGTGAAGGTCAACGGGTTGAAAATGAGCAGCCCGGACTGCAGGCTGATGGTTGACGACGGGAGGAGATTGAATTCAATGGTGCCGCCTCCACCGTCGTTCATGGCCTTAATGGCCGCACGAAGGGAACCAGTGGGCGGCGGGTCCGAAGAATTGTCATCGATAATATTGGTGACCGTGTACTCGGCAGCCGATGCCCTGCCGTATGACAGGAGCCCGAGCAGCAGCAGGATGGCCAGTCGCTTGTTGTTCATGACGTTTCCCATCCTACCAGCTTCTCCTGAACCCGACAATGAACATCAAATCCCAAAAAGAGAGCGTGGAGGCAGGCGGTTGCCGCGCAAAGGCAGTCAACGGGCAGAAACAACCCTGACGGAGTGAAGCAATAGCCAATAGGCTGATAATAGATCGCCGGCTCATGGATTCCTGATTGGGGGGTTCGAGATATCCAGTCTGCCGGAAAGGCCCGCCCCGTGAAATACCCTCTGACAACACCGAAACTTCCGTCAGCGTGTCAGCATATTCCGAATCCCTATGATTCCATGGCGAAACCCATCACAGACACATGTAATATAAATACAACCATCATCATAATAGATAAATAACGTATACCTCAAATAAAAAAAATAGCCATGCCATTGTCCTTCTTCGTGGGCTTTGCTTATTATTCTGTGCTGAATATCAGTACCCAATTGAAGATGAAACAGTGCCGGGAAATATATCGGAACACCAACCATGATCAGAAAGCAGGAAAGCGGGCATGAAACGAACACGGAGTTGTTCCGGCCGCTTGTCGAACAGATCGTCGAACACTGGGCCATCGGCAAGCCGCCGAACCCGTCACCAGCAGCCACTTCCGACAAACCGAGTGGATACTTCCGGCTGACGAACTGGTTGCTGGATTATCTGGTGATGAACAGGGAATTCCCTTCCGGCATTCACGAAATGCCGGAGGGGCGAGACCGATTCGGGAACCTTGAGTCCTCTTTCCCTGTGGATTTCGACCAGATCCTCGATGGGTTTACCTTACCGGATTAAAGAAAATCAGAGCCCGTTGATCGAATTGTTCAGGAATCCGACCATTGGCATAACGACTTTGAAGGAATCCGACAATGAAGCAACAAAACCGGGTGAACTCACCTCTTTGTCGGTGAAAAATCGTTGCGTGTAGTACCCCTTGTACTTGAGATACTCGATGGCGGGATTTGAATCGTCGTAACCTTTCGGTGGCCGTTTCGTGGCTCCAGATGGCTTGACCCCTTCAGCAAACTGACCGAGAAGCTTTTTCTCGTTCACGATAGAAAGCCACTCATCGAAATGCAGATTTATTGCACTTCTTGTTTTTTCCAGCACCTTTGGTTCAGGCATGTAAAGACCACCACCGGCAAACGAGGCCCCAGGCTCCACATGAAGGTAATATCCCGCATTTGGTGATTTTCGTCCATCCTTGCAGATAAAGGCGAAAAAACCGGGTTTGTACGGAGTTTTGTCCCTGGAGAAGCGAACATCACGGAAGATGCGCATGATACAGGACTCAGGAGCGAGATGCGACCGGGCTATCACGGGATCGAATTCCGATATTGAATTGAGCAGTCCGACAACAGTGTCCAGAAACTCCTCTTTGGCAGCCTCGTACTCCGAATGGTGTAACAAAAACCATTCACGATTGTTGTTCTCTTTCAGACCACTTAAAAAATCCAGTGTTTGGTTGGTAATCATGGTGGGGGCCTCCTGATTGTTGATGATGCTACAACGTTATCGTAACAGAGCGTCAAACGCTTAAAGTTTCATGGTCAGCGATGTTTTTCTTGTCGTCGACTATGTCTTTTGAAGCGAATTCAGATTCGGCAACGAAAGGTGGGAAGAGCCAGTTATTTGGCTATGTGTCGCCTGGTGAGCAGCAGCAGGACTCCACCGACGATATCGAGGAGCATCCAGGCCTCTTTGGGAAGGTTGACCTGGCTGATGGGATTGAAAACGATCGCGATGATCGCATAGACGAGAGCCAACAGCAACGTCGGGCTGCCGGGGCTGAGGTTCCTGTATGCCCCCCACGCGAAGGTACCGAACACCACCACGTTCAAGAAGTCGTGATACTCTTTCGGGAGCGGGAAGAGGGCGATGAACATCATCGCCGCTGTTGCATAGACAATCTGTACCGGCATGGGAATCCTTTTTCAAAACATTGAGTGGGCGCCCAGCTCCTGACCGGCAAGGCCCTCTTTCAACACTCGCTTGTAGAAATCTCGAAGGGTATCTGTCCCGTAGGATGGCGTCGCTTCGGCATCGTACTTCCCTGTCGCCGGATTCAGCACCAGCATGGACTCGGAACAGTAGTACTTGCCGATACGCGCGAACTCGGCCTTGTCCTGAAGCTTGGGGAAGATTTTCGAAAGAAAGGCGAGCACCGGAATGATCACATCGAACATCAGGATCGGCATGTTCTTGAACTTCGGTTCGCGCCCCAGCAGTTCGAAAAGCATCTCTCCCTGCTGCCGGGCCGTAATCGCCTTCCCTGGTCCGCCGATCGGCAGTATTTTGTTACGTTTTGCCGGGTCCTCAAGGCAGTCGGCCATGAACTTCGCCAAATCAGCTTCACTGATCGGTTTGCAGGCCGTCAGTTCACCGTTCCCGAACATCACATAGGGTTTGCCGTTCTTGACGGATTCGACCTGGCCGGCGATGGATTTGAAAAAGGCGGTAGGCCGAACGATCGACCAGGCAAGGCCTGATTCCATCAGCTCCTTCTCGAACTTCAGCTTCGCCCGCTGGAACTCCAGCAGTGGTTTCTGGACGCAGATCGCGGAAAGCAGCACGAAATGACCTGCTCCGGCAGCCTTTCCTGCATCAAGGGCGTTCCTTGTCGCCTGATAATCGATCATCCACGAATCTTTGATCCCGCCATTCCGTGATGTCAGGCAGGAAACCAGCACATCGAAACGTTCTCCCCTTATGCCGTCCCTTTCGAGGGAGGCAAGATCACAAACATCCCCGAACCGAACTTCGGAACCCTCCAGTTCACGGCGGGTCTGCCCGGCCGTCGTGGAAGCATTGACCCCGGATCGATCACGTACAAAACTGACCACCTCGTATCCTCTCGACACAAGCTCACGTACAACAAACTTTCCGATATAACCTGTTGCCCCGACCACGAACACGCGCATCGGCTGACGGGAATCTGCTGGTGGCAACGGAACTGGAGGCGAAGAGGTATTCACGGTTCGAACAAATTATGGTGTTGACAAACCACTGACGACGCTATGCATAATACAGTAAGGGCGATGAACTTGAAATACCCTTTTGCATAGGCGCGATGCTGTTTTTGTTTTATTTTATTTCCTTCTTTGCTTTGCATTGTAAAGTTCTTTATGCAACAACAAAAAAAGAACAGTTATTCTCGCCGTCCGTCTGGTTACCTGAAATACAGGATCCTGACGGACAGTGATAAAGATTATCCTGAGATCTAGAAAGGCCGATTGATCAAAGCCGGAGTGTGCTGAACGGTGCGGGCATAGCGGACCGCCGGAATTCCGAATGTCATGGCATAGCCAAAGAGATGGTCCTCAGGAATACCCAGCCTTGACTTGGTCTCCGGCAGAAGGTCATCGATGGCCCATTTCACCAGGCCGTTCCATACCGTGCCGACACCGTTTGCCTGGGCAAACAGTTCAAAGTAGGCCAGCGAGATCATGCAGTCCTCTTTCGGGCAAGCCACACTCTTCGGGGCCGATGCAATCAGCAGGTGGGGCGCGTTGCGGAAAATCAGGTCCAGCTTCTGGCGCTCCCAGACCTTGACGAACCGGGAAAAGTAGGCCATGCTTTTCGGAATCCTGTTCTCACTCGAAAGGCGGACAAGTCCTGCCATCACCTCATCGCGAAGAAGGGCAAGTTTTTCACGGTCGTCAATCACCGTAAAGCGCACCTGTCGGGCATTCACGCCCGTTGGCGCATGCCAGGCGACATCAAGCAGGCGCTGCATGAGTTCCGGGTCGACGTTCTCCTCCCGATATCTTCGCACCGAGCGACGCCCCTTGATGAGCGTTTCGAGTTCATCAGGATGGGGGAATTTACCCTCGAGCGGCAGGCTTTCGACAGGCTGGTAACCAAGTATCGAAATGGCCCCCGTCGGGCATACCGACAGGCAGTGCTCACATTTTATACAGGAGGACTCCTTTTCTGCCGGAATAGCCGGATAGGCGTCATCACCCACTCCGATGATCCGGGATGGACAGTCGAAAATACACTCCCCGCACCGGGTACAGGCCGGTTTATTCACCACAAATTGCAGCATCGTTATCTTTCTGTTTTTGTTAGCGACTGCCGAACAGTCATTTCAGGTGAAAATAGTCAAAATGAGGAAAGCGCCATGAATCCGTGACGCTTTCTCGTAAAAAAGTATTTGAGGATAAATTCGCGACTGCGACGATACCCGGGAAGGTTCAGGGGCAGGTGAAGGTTACGGTGACCCCACAGGAGTTGACTCCGTCCTTGATGTTGGGAATGACCCTGTAACTGCCTGCAGGCAGCGAATAACCCTGTGCCTGAGCCAGTGTATTGAAGTTCCTTACCATATCGCCCGACTCTTTTTCGATCCAGAAACCACTGGCACCCCGTCCGTCAACTCCGGTGATCGAACCTGTGCCGGGTAAAGTGAACAGATCACCATGGATTTCAGCATTATGCCCCGGATATCCACGGCTCTGCCGACCATTTCCGACAACCGTCGTTACTGCGAATGATACCGCCGACCACAAGATCATAGTCAGCAGGGAAAGAGAAACCAGCGCAATTCGTTTATGCTTCATGGAGGATCCTCCGTGTTGATGTGGTTGAAAACTTGAAAGAAGCAATCCGGCTTCTCCAGAATATACGAACTGTATGAAACAAGAAACCAACAACAGACATAAATCCAATATCCTGACAGGAGAATAATGCTGCTGGCGAAAAACGATCATTTGGAGGAAGATGCGAGTCTTCATGCAGCATCAGCATATTCGAAAGACTGCTTCTGCACTCCTGAAGAACCCCAGCATAGCCGGTGATGATGGCCGCGTAGAGCCTTTCAATCGCCTCCGTTGGCGCCCCGTCCGCATCAGCCAAGCTTTCGTGCGTCGCCGACCGCAGTACACTGTTGCGCAGCACCATGCTTGCGATGTTCTCCGGGGCGAAAAGATCAGGGTCAAAAGCGGTCACGCATCTTTGACAGGAGCTGCCTTTGCGATACCGGCGCCGGCAGGCACCACATTTCTGTGCACATCGCTCGTGAGCGCCTCGATGCGCTGGCTGAGATCCTTGACGATTTCGGTCAGGTGCGTGTTCTGTTCAAGCAGGATCAGGAGCTGTTCAGACTGCCTGGCGGCCAGCAACTCACGCTTTTCACTTGCCATTGCAAGCGCTTCCCTGTGCTGGGCGTCGGCATCGGCATGAGCCTTGTCACGATCCGCCTGACGTGTCTGGGCGAGCAGGATCAGTGGCGCCGCATAAGCAGCCTGCAGACTGAAGGCGAGGTTCAGAAGGATAAAGGGATAGACGTCAAACCTGGTCACCCCGATGACGTTCAAGCCTATCCAGAGAGCAACCAGGAGGGTCTGGGAGATCAGGAACACCGGTGTCCCGAAAAAGCGGGCGAAACGTTCGGCCTTCAGGGCAAACCAGTCATCGCCGAACACCGGTCCGAGATGACGGTGCGGAGCGTGGAATCGATAATAATCATCCGGCAATCCGGCACCCCCGGGACTCCCTGTTCTACTGGAATCCGTCCTCATACATGCTCCTTTGGACACGATGGTTGAGAAAAATGAACAACCGGATGACATCGCTTCGGCGACAATAGATCGCAAAAACACATATCAAAAAGCCGTGGTTTCACAAATAACCTTCACCCTGGCCGCCGCGGCAATGGCCTTGCGCTTCACGATCTCGACATCACTGCCGGGCCGGTCACTGCAGAGCGCGACTCCCATTCGCCGGAACGGACGCGTTACCGGCTTCCCGAAAATGCGGATATCGCTGCCGGGCTCGCCAAGGGCCTCCTCCAGACCGGCATAGCTCGGGGCGATTCCGGCCCGGTCGGCCAGGATGACCGCGCTGGCACCGACCCGCAGCAATTCGATACCGGGTATCGGCAAGCCAAGCACCGACCTTGCGTGCAGCTCGAACTCCGACAGGTTCTGTGTGCCCGCCAGCGTCACCATGCCGGTATCGTGCGGTCGAGGAGAGAGTTCAGAGAAATAGAGACCGTCATCAGCAAGGAAAAATTCCACCCCCCAGATGCCCTCACCGGTCAGGGCATGAGTGACCTTTTCAGCGATCTCCTGCGCCTCACAAAGCTGCCCTTCGCTCATCAGGCAAGGCTGCCAGCTCTCCTGGTAATCCCCCCGCTCCTGACGGTGGCCGATCGGCGGGCAGAAGAGCGTAGGACCGTTCTTCTGCGTCACGGTCAGCAACGTGATCTCGGTATGGAACGGCACGAACGACTCCACGATCACCTCGGCGATGTCACCCCGCTTGCCGCTCTGGGAATAGCTCCAGGCCTTTTCGATCTCCTCAGGGCTCCTCAGCGTTGACTGCCCCTTGCCCGATGAGCTCATCAGCGGCTTGACCACACAGGGCAGGCCAAGTTCCTTCACTGCAGCTTCAAGCTCCCCAAGCGACGCTGCATAGCGATACTCCGCCGTCCGCAGGCCAAGCTCCTTTGCAGCCAGGTCACGAATGGCTTTCCTGTTCATGGTAAAATTGGCCGCAAGGGCCGAAGGCACCACATGGATGCCCTGCCGCTCGTATTCGTAAAAGCGTTCCGTGCGAATGGCTTCGATTTCGGGTACGATGATGTCCGGCTGGTGTTTTGCCACGATGGCATCGAGCGCCGTTCCGTCGAGCATGTCGATCACCTCCCGCCCGTCGGCCACCTGTTGCGCCGGCGCATCGACATAGCTGTCGACCGCGATCACCCTCTGTCCCAAGCGCTTTGCAGCAATGACAAACTCTTTTCCCAGCTCTCCGCTGCCCAGCAGCATGATCGTTTTCGGCATATTCATGTGAAAAATGCTAACTGTTGTTTTTATAATACCCTTTCGCCTTGATCATCGAGAACCACTCCATTGCCTTCTCCCTGGCCGCAGCTTTTGGCATCCAATGCACGAAATTGGCGACATCCCTCAGTTCCGTTTTGCCAAGCCCCGGAAAATCGACCATCCTCGGCTCTCCGAGCTTCCAGGTCGGCGGCTGCCTGACCCTCCCCTGTTCGGGATGCTCGAACTCGAGAGGAGGAAATACCTCTTGCAGATGACGACGACGCCACTCATCAGCAGGAAAGGTGATGCACGACGCCATCTCTCCCGGAGGCTTCATCCGGGCGCATGCTGCGGCCATAAGCACCGGTCGGCCGAACACCGAACCGGTGAACTCTTTTGGCGTACCCGCAAACCCGGCAGCCACTCGTCCGCTCGCGATGCCCATGTCCGGGCGGAACAGCAGTTCGTCGTGCTCCCCCATCCAGCGGGCCGTACGAAGCGCATCCAGAAACGGGTCCTCGGAACCAAACCTCTTCGAAAACAACAGCACGATGGCGCTGTCGAGAAACCGCTCCACGACGCAGAGCCGGTCACGATCGAGCGAATCGCGCATCCAGACGAGGAACATGTTCAGGTAGATCAGGATCTCTGCGGGTGAAAGGTCCAGGGACAGACGCGAAAAATCGTGCACTCCGACATAGAGCACCGTCGCATCAAACTCGACGCACTTCAGCGGAAAACACCCCGCAACTTCGTCGTCGATCTCGACATCGACAGTAAGCGGCTGCGAAAGAAGGAAATCCGTTATAGTATTGTAACTGTATGGCGTTTTCACATTTACGAAAAGGTGATGTTGCTCTGAAATCTAAAAATAGCAATCCCGGGCGAATATCCGGTAGCCCTCAGTCAGGACGCATTCACATCTGTGACGCTATTCCTTCGATCATTTGTGTTATATTTGCGTAGTTAAGCTTACATCGGTCAACTTTCCCAATCATGTAAAACCCATAAAGCCATGGCAGACAACAACGGGGTCTTTTCAGACCTCTTCAACGCGGTCGGAACACCGATCCAGAATGTGGCCGACACCGTGGGCAACGGCGTCAATTCGGCCCTTTCCCTCGCAGAATCCTGCACCAATCTCTGTGCGTCGATCCTCACCAGCTCGGTGAACACGGCGACACAGATCATCCTGGGAGTCGCATCGGCCGTCACATCGGCTATCACCCCGAAGAAGTAAGCACCCTCTTTCATGAATAAACCACCTTGTCCGATCTGGCGCAAGGTGGTTTATGTATCATGATCATCCACTATTTCGACCTCATCTTGCCTTGGGAAAGTCCTGACGTTCCCGTATGAGCGTTAACCTCTTCTCTTTTTTTTGTTACATCGAGAGACCGGGCACTGTTCACCACGGATCGGCGCTTGATGGCCGGATCGCAGGACGGCACTTCGAGCAGGCTGATGCCGAGTGCGCCCTCGAGCTTCGAGATGGTTTCAAGTGTGAGGTTGACATTGCCCTTCAGGATCTTGCTCACCTGCTGAGGCTTGATGCCGAGTGTTTCTGCAAACTCTTTCTGCAGCATCCGATTTGCCGTCAACGCACGATTGATGCGCAACGCTATGGCAGATGAGCGTTCAAGCCAGGCAGAGCCGGAGTTGTCAGGTCTGTCGCTTTTCATCCGGGAGACCGGGGGCACCGATGCAATCTTGAGGGGATCAAGTTTCATGTAGTTTTCGTCCTTTTCATCATTGTTGCTGTTTCTGGTTTCCTTCCATTCTTGAAGCTGGCGATCCAATCCACGATGAAACAGACCGCATCACTGCTCCGTGACAAAGGGTCGACCTGCCATCGACTGGTCGCAATCCGTCCATCCCATGAAATGAAAAAGCCTGTTCCGAACGACGCATTCGCATTGTTTGCCGCTTCACTTTCGTCCTGATAAACGGTCGGGGGCCCGCTCCTGTCACCCGGCACGAAAAACAGCTGGGATCCGTTATTGAAATAGACAGAGTAATAGTACCTGCTCCGGACCAGGACGACGCTGCTCCGATACTTTTCATAGGTCTTCTGTGGCTCTACGGTCTTGTTCTGGCACCCGGATGACAGCATGATCAACGAAATGAGAAACGCGACATGATGCAAAGACGGCAAGGTCGGCGATAACCGCGGGAGGGTTTCGATGTTGAATGGAGGAAATGACGTGCCTAACGGTGCGTCTTTAAAGTCACCGTGCGCTGCACAGCCATGCATATGCCGAATGAGGTTGGCCATAAGCAACTATTTGGGGGTATAGTACGCCTCGCCTTTAGATAACGTACGCATCGACGGGTAAAAATAAAAGCCTTTTCACCCGCTCCCGCAGGCGTTAATCTTCATCACACCCAGCTTCATGCGGACCATTATCAAACCCGATACGGTATGATGAGCAAGAGCTGATCCATACAACAGGAGATGTACAGTTGCTCTTTTTGAATTGGCACATGGCATAACAATGCATCATCTTGTCCGACTCCTTAGGCTGCCGCAAAATGCATTCCCGGAAAATCATCCTGTGCATCAGGTCACATTTCCGAAAAACAGATTCCCCATCAAAAGAAATCAATAACGTTTCACGGGAAACGATGATCATTACAGATATATATGACTTATACAAACCAACACAATACAATTACCAGGCATATTAACGCGCCATCAGTACAAATTCTACCCATAACCATAAAACAGAATTATTCTTTATTTCAACAACAAAGTACCTATCTTTAGATGTATTTATAGATTAACATTCAAACATACAACAAGACACTTAACAAAAGATTATCAAAAACAATAAAGCCGTGACAAAACATTACAAATTGAATAATATTATCGGTTTACAACAAAATAATACTCCCCACACACAGTTAAATATTTTGTTCGTTAAATCTATTTAAATTATTATATTTCAATATATTAAAACATACACAAAGAACAATCAACAGTACTGGATACACAGGGTTTTCATCACAGATATTACACCACGATGGGATCATATAGTAACAACATTACTCGATCTGATTTTGCAATAGACTTAAAATCAACGCTGTTCAGCGGCCAGTCCTTCAGCTGGAATTACAGCCATGATAAGCACCATTATTATGCGTCTGTATTTGGTAATAACGCCCTTTTATTGCGACAGATTGATAGTAACACTATCGAATTCAGATTCACCGGAAATGCCATTGGTGGGTTGCCAATCGATGAATTTATCAGACAGTATTTGTCGCTTGATATTGATCCTGAACAAATTTTTCCGGATAGTTTTCAAGAGTTTTATCCGGAAATCTGGAATCTTATAAAACGATACCTTCCGGTTCGGGTTATACGACAGGATCCTTTCGAAACACTGGTGACGTTCATGTGTGCGCAGGGCATCGGCATGGGACTGATTCGCCGTCAGGTCTCAATGATCGCCGAACGTTACGGTGACAAGCTGGTCATCGAAACGGAAACAGGATCGCTGCTACTGCACACATTCCCTACACCGCAGGCTCTTGCCGGGGCCGATGTGAACGAACTGGCGATGTGCACAAACAACAACAGGGCAAGAGCATCGAACATCATCGCCATGGCACGATCTTTCGAATCGGGTGCGTTGGCGCTGACCTGCGTGCAAGCAGGCGTATGCCCGCTGGATACGCTGCGCGATTCACTGTGCGTACACCGCGGAATAGGCATGAAGATCGCTGACTGCGTTGCCCTTTTCGGCCTTGGACGGTTCGATGCATTCCCTATCGACACACACGTGAAACAGTACCTGTGGGAGTGGTTCGGAATTGAAGCGGCCCGGAGCAGCCTGACGGAACGGAATTATCGTTATCTTCAGGATGAAGCCCGAAAGATCCTCGGTGAAAAGTACGCAGGATATGCAGGGCACATTCTTTTTCATTGCTGGCGCACGGAGATCCGGAAGATGACCGCGTTCTGACGGGAACGCCATCCTGCCGTCATTGCTTTAGAGGTAATGTCAATTGTACGTTCGAATCGGCGATGCCATAGGCCAGATGCTGAAGGACAGCAGTTACACTTTATCAGAGGAGCGGGAATCATGAAAACAGTGCTTGTTGCCGGAGCCGGCGGGTACCTTGGAAGGTATGTAGCCATGGAGTTGATTGATCGCGGATACCGTGTACGGGCATTCGTCCGAGACGCAGAAAAACTGAAACATCCCGGTCCGAGCCTAGAACCGGCAATCGCAGATGTGGTGACCGAGGTATTCACCGGTGATGCCACACGGCCGGAGTCGCTCGCAGGCCTGTGCGACGGCATAGATATCGTTTTTTCCTCGATGGGCCTGACCCGTGCCGACAGGAACTTTTCCTGGGAAGAGGTTGACCATATGGGCAACCGGCGCATCCTTGACCTCGCAAGGCGTTCGAAGGTGGGCAAGTTCGTCTATGTCTCGGTCTTCCGTCCTGAAGAGATGATGGAGAGCGACGTGGTAAGGGCGCATGAAAAATTCGTGGACGATCTGAAAGCCTCGGGCATCGATTACGCCGTGATCCGGCCGAACGCCTACTTCTCTGATATGGGTCAATTCCTGAATCTTGCCCGAAGCGGACATATGTTCTGGCTGGGTGACGGCAGCTGCCGGATCAACCCGATCCACGGCGCGGACCTGGCAAAGGTTTGTGTGGATGCCCTCGAAGGCACGACACAGGAGGTCGATGCGGGCGGACCGGAGATGTTCACGTTCCACTCCCTGTTCGAGCTTGCGTTCGAGGCCGTAGGCCGGGAACCGAGAATCACCTTCATTCCGCTCTGGATCGGCGAGGCGGCCCTTGGCATCCTAAGGATTGTCAGCCCGAAACTGGCCGGCGCTGCTGCGTTCTTTGTGCAGGTAAACAAGATGGACAACGGCGCTCCGGCTTACGGCTCCCGGCGCCTGAAGGATTATTTCATGGAATTGACGGAAAGGGCCTCTATCGAACAAAAAAAGTAAACGTCGATGAAAAAAGTACTTGTTGCCGGTTCGACCGGTTATATCGGTAGGTATGTAGTGCAGGAGCTCAAGAACCGCGACTACTGGGTCAGGGCCCTGGTGCGCAACACCGACAAGATCAAGCACCCCGGGCGCCACCTCGAACCGGCGCTCGCCCCCCTGGTAGACCAGTTCTTCATCGGCGAGGCGACCAAACCGGCAACAGTCGCCGAGGCCTGCGATGGCATTGACATTGTTTTTTCGTCGCTCGGCATGACTCGACCAGATTTCGTGCATTCATGCTTCGACGTCGACTACAGGGCGAACCTGAACCTGCTGCGACTGGCCATGAAGGCCGGCGCGAAAAAGTTCGTTTACGTATCAGTGTTCAATGCGCACCGGATGATGGAGATCCAGAACATCCAGGCGCACGAGAAGTTCGTGGACGAACTGAGTGCATCGGGCATCGATTACGCCGTGATCCGGCCAACCGGCTATTTTTCGGACATGGCGCAGTTCCTGAACATGGCCCGTAACGGGGTCATGCTGACGCTCGGCGACGGCGACAAGCGATCCAATCCCATCCACGGAGCGGATCTGGCAAGGGTATGCGTCGATGCGATCGAAGGCGCCAGCACGGTCGTCGAGGTCGGCGGCCCCGAGACCTTCACCTATCGCGAAGTTGCCGATATGGCGGCCGAAGTGGTCGGAGGGAAACCGTTCGTGGCATCCCTGCCGCTCTGGCTGGCAGATGGCGTGGCTGCCGTGACCGGGTTCATCAATCGGGACATACAGGATGTTGCCCTGTTCGCCTCTGCGGTCAGCAGGATGGACAGTGTGGCCCCGCCGCACGGTACGCACAGGCTGAGGGACTACTTTGTAGAAATGGCCAGACAAGAGGAGCACCGAGGCTGAACGGGCTCTTGCCGGGGAGGGTAATCGAGATCGGGTGCCCTCCCGGTCGTCAGCCTCACCGGCAGTATGGAACCCGCGTCAGGTAAGGCGCGGTTTTTTTCAGACATTCGGCTTTTTCCGATGCCGTAAATATCATACTTTCAAGATCACCCGGGGATAGCTCCGGACCGCTGTCGTTGCGTTCCGGAACTATCTGTGAAAGCATGCCTTACGGCCGTTTTTCACGTTATGAACCACTGAGTATACATGCATCAATGCTGAAAATTTTCGAAAAGATTTTTGGATCAAAGCACGAGAAGGATATCAAGAAAATCCAGCCTCTCGTCGAGAGAATCAATGAGTTGCACGGACCGCTGACGTCGCTTTCTGAGGAGGCATTCCGGAAGAAGGGCACCGAGCTGAAGGAGCTGGTGCGGGGCCGACTGACACCGTTCGAGGCCAGTATAAAGGAGTTAATGGAGAAGCTCGACAGCCCGGACATCGGGTTCGAGGAGACAGAAAAACTGAACGTGGAGCTGGATCAGGTCCGCAAAGATTATGAGACGGCCACAGCCCAGGTGCTTGACGAGGTGCTGCCTGAAACGTTCGCCCTGGTCAAGGAGACCTGCCGTCGCCTGAAGGGACACAGCTACATCGTGATGGGCCGCGAGATGATCTGGGACATGGTCCCGTACGATGTCCAGCTGATCGGCGGCATCGTGCTGCACCAGGGAAAGATCTCCGAGATGGCAACCGGCGAAGGCAAGACGCTCGTCTCGACCCTCCCGGTATTCCTGAATGCCCTGACCGGCCGGGGCGTGCACGTCGTAACCGTCAACGACTACCTCGCCCAGCGCGACAAGGAGTGGATGAGTCCGGTGTTCGAGTACCACGGGCTGACGGTAGGGGTGATCCTGACCGGGCTTCAGTCCGAGGAGCGCCGCAGCCAGTACCTGTGCGACATCACCTGGGGCACGAACAACGAACTCGGTTTCGACTATCTGCGCGACAACATGGCCGGAACACCGCAAGAGATGGTGCATCGAGACTTCTATTTCGCGATCGTTGACGAGGTCGACAGCGTGCTGATCGACGAGGCGAGGACGCCGCTGATCATCTCAGGCCCGGTGCCGAACGCCGACAACAGCAAGTTCCAGGAGATCAAGCCCTGGATCGAACAGCTCGTTCGCGCACAGCAGAACCTGGTGGCGTCGCTCCTGACCAGCGCCGAGAAAACCCTTAAGGACAAGCCGAACGATTTCGACGCAGGTCTGGCCCTGCTGCGGGTCAAGCGCGGCCAGCCGAAAAACAACCGATTCATCAAGATGCTGTCGCAGGGCGGCATCGGCAAGCTCATCCAGCAGGTCGAGAACGAGTACCTGAAGGATAACTCCAGCCGCATGCATGAGGTGGACGACGAACTTTTCTATGCGGTTGACGAAAAGGGCAACACGATCGACCTGACCGACAAGGGGCGCGAGTTCCTGAGCCGCCTGAGCCACAAGGACCGCGACCTGTTCCTCCTGCCCGACGTGGGCACCGAGGTGGCGGCCATCGAAGCAAACCAGGAGGTCTCCACCAACGACAAGATCCTGAAGAAGGACGAGGTTTACCGTCTGTACGCCGACCGTTCGGAGATACTGCACAACATCAGCCAGTTGCTGAAGGCCTACTCCCTCTTCACCAAGGACGATGAGTACGTGGTGCAGGAAGGTCAGGTGATGATCGTCGACGAGTTCACCGGACGCGTACTGGCGGGACGCCGATACAGCGACGGCCTGCATCAGGCGATCGAGGCCAAGGAGAACGTCAAGATCGAGGGCGAAACCCAGACGATGGCCACAATCACCATCCAGAACTTCTTCCGCCTCTACAAAAAGCTGGCCGGCATGACCGGCACGGCCGAAACGGAGTCCTCGGAATTCTACGAGATCTACAAGCTCGACGTGGTGGTCATTCCGACCAACCGCCCGATCCAGCGACATGACATGGACGACCTGGTCTTCAAAACACGACGCGAGAAGTACAACGCCATCGTGAGCAAGGTGACGGAACTGAAGGAGAAGGGACAGCCGGTACTGGTCGGCACGGCCAGCGTCGAGGTCTCCGAAACCCTGTCGAGGATGCTCCGCGCCAAGCGAATCGAGCACAACGTGCTGAACGCCAAGCAGCATGATCGCGAAGCCGACATCGTGGCCATGGCCGGCCAGCAGGGCGCGATCACGATCGCCACGAACATGGCTGGACGAGGAACCGATATCAAGCTCGGGGCAGGCATCCGCGAGAAGGGCGGCCTGTTCATCCTCGGTTCGGAACGCCACGAGTCGCGCCGCATCGACCGCCAGCTAAGGGGCCGCGCCGGTCGCCAGGGCGACCCTGGAGAGACGATCTTCTACGTTTCGCTCGAGGATGAACTGATGAGGCTCTTCGGTTCTGAACGCGTCATCGCGGTCATGGACAAGCTCGGCCACGAGGAGGGCGACGTTATCGAACACTCGATGATCACCAAGTCGATCGAACGCGCGCAGAAAAAGGTCGAGGAGCAGAACTTCGCCATCCGCAAACGCCTGCTCGAATACGATGACGTCATGAACCAGCAGCGCGAAGTGATCTATACGCGCCGCCGCAAGGCCCTCGAAATGGACCGCCTGACGGGCGACATCATGGACCTTCTGCACGACTACTGCAAAAATTCGATCAAGAAATATCACGCCGCAAACGATGTGGCCGGGCTCGAGGAGCAGTTGCTGCGCGAGCTCTCCGTAGAGTTCAGGCCGGACCCATCGGAGTTCGAGCGCGATCCCGAGGAGAAAACCGTCGAGGCGCTCTACAAGACTGCCAACGACTTCTACCGCCGCAAAGAGGCCTCAATCCCGGAGGATCTCATGCGCCAGATCGAGAAGTATGCCGTGCTTTCGGTGATAGACCAGAAATGGCGCGAACACCTGCGCGAGATCGATTCACTGCGCGAGGGCATCAACCTGCGCGCATACGGCCAGAAGGATCCGCTGCTCGAGTACAAGCAGGAGGCTTACCACCTGTTCATCGAACTGCTGCGTGAAATCGAACTCGAAACCCTTTCCCTGGCATTCAAGCTCTTCCCGGTCACCGAGGAGGAGTCGAGGGCCATCGAAGAGCGCCAGCGCCAGGCCGCCATCAGGCAGGAGCGGCTCGTGGCCCAGCACGCCGAAGTCGAGAGCGCCTATGACCTCATCGAGGGGGAAGGCAAGGAACCCGATGGAGACGACCTGATGCCCCAGCAGCCGGTTCGGGCCGAGGAGAAGCCGGGACGCAACGAGCTCTGTCCCTGCGGCAGCGGCAAAAAGTACAAGAACTGCCACGGACAGGAGTAGTTGATAGTGGATAATGGAAAATTTAAAGTTGAAGAATCAATACAGCACAATGCATACCGAATCCGAAGTTAACCTGAAGCTGGCCCAGGAGCATGGCCTGAACGCAGATGAGTACGCCAAGATCGTTTCCGTGCTCGGCCGGACGCCGACCTTCACCGAACTCGGCATCTACTCCGTCATGTGGTCCGAACACTGCAGCTACAAGAACTCGATCGCCGTACTCAAGACCCTGCCACGCGACGGCGAGTCGCTGCTGACACAGGCCGGCGAAGAGAATGCGGGCCTGGTTGACATCGGGGACAATCTGGCTGTAGCCTTCAAGATCGAGTCGCACAACCACCCGTCGGCCGTCGAGCCATACCAGGGCGCCGCGACCGGCGTCGGAGGCATTCATCGTGACATCTTCACCATGGGCGCCCGTCCCGTAGCATCCCTGAACTCGCTGCGCTTCGGTTCGCCCCGCGATCCGAGGGTGCGCTACCTCGTCGACGGCGTGGTGCGCGGTATCGGCGATTACGGCAACTCGTTCGGTGTTCCGACCGTTGGCGGAGAGATCTATTTCGAAGAGTGCTATACGGGCAACCCTCTGGTCAACGCCATGTCGGTCGGACTCGTGGAGCACCAGATGACCGTAAGCGCCACGGCCAAGGGCAAAGGCAACCCGGTACTGATCGTCGGTTCTGCGACCGGTCGCGATGGCATCCACGGCGCGACATTCGCCTCCGAGGACCTGAGCGAAGCGTCTGAAGACAAGCGCCCGAGCGTACAGGTCGGCGACCCGTTCGCCGAAAAACTGCTGCTCGAAGCCACTCTCGAGGCGATCGCCACCGGCGCGGTGTCAGGCCTGCAGGACATGGGCGCGGCAGGGCTCACCAGTTCGACCTCCGAAATGAGCGCTCGCGGCATCGAGAAGACCGGCAGCGGAGGTATCGAGATCGACCTCGACATGGTGCCGGCCCGCGAGAAGGGCATGACAGCCTACGAACTCATGCTCTCCGAATCGCAGGAGCGCATGCTGATCGTTGCTGAAATGGGTCGTGAGCAGGAGATCATCGACGTCTACAAAAAATGGGACGTCAGCGCGGTCGTCATCGGCCAGGTGACCGACGACAACCTGCTGCGCGTCAGCCAGCACGGCAAGGTGGTGGCTGAAATCCCGGCAATGTCGCTCGTGCTTGGCGGCGGCGCCCCGGTCTACATCCGCGAAGCCGTGGAGAGCAAACCGGAGACTCCTGCGGCAGAACTCGTGGCCGACGATTCGCTCGATTTCAGGGCCCTTTCGCTGCAGCTGCTCTCCCGCCCGAACATTTCGAGCAAGCGGTGGGTCTACCAGCAGTACGACTCCATGGTGCAGACCAACACCGTGACTCCGACCGGGCACACCGACTCGGCGGTCATCCGCATCAAGGGCACCCGAAAAGGGCTTGCCATGAAGACCGACTGCAACTCACGCTACGTCTACCTGAACCCGAAAGCCGGCGGAGCAATCGCCGTGTCCGAGTGTGCGCGCAACATCGCCTGCTCGGGCGCAAAACCGCTCGCCGTGACCAACTGCCTGAACTTCGGCAACCCCTACAAGCCGGAGGTCTACTTCCAGTTCAAGTCGGCTGTCGAGGGCATGGGCGATGCCTGCCGCATGTTCGGCACACCGGTGACCGGAGGTAACGTGAGTTTCTACAACGAATCGACGTTCGGTGGAGGACGCAAGGCCATCTACCCCACCCCGACCATCGGCATGATCGGCCTGCTTGACGACATCGACAACCTGGTGGGATCAACCTTCCGGCACGCAGGGGACGCCATCATGCTCTTCGGCACCCCGGAACTTGCGCTCGACGGATCGGAGTACCTGGTGATGCAGTACGGCACCCCCGGCACTGATTCCCCGTCGATCGACCTGCAGCACGAAAAGAACCTGCAGGATCTGCTGGTCTCTCTCGCCGCCAGGAAGCTTGTCAGCTCGGCGCACGACGTCTCGGACGGCGGCCTCGCAGTGGCTATCGCCGAAAAGTCCATCATGGACCGCGACGCCATGCTCGGCTTCGACATTGCGCTCGAGGATACCGGTTACAGCAGTTCCCATATCCAGGAGCAGCTCTTCTCTGAAGCGCAGGGCCGTGTGCTCGTATCGCTCGACCCGGCCAACGTCGAAACCGTTATAGCGGAGGCTAACCGGCTGAACGTACCGGTCCGTGTAATCGGCAAGGTGCAGGAGTCCGATGCACGAATCGCCGTGAACGGAAAAATCGTTGCCGAATTCTCGACCAGCGAGCTCCTGCATGCTTACGAAAATGCACTGGAGCAGGCGCTGCACCTCGACGAACTGTAATAAAACCTGGATTGCCGAGCTCCAGCTCGGCAATGCTTGCCAAAGGCGCCAGAGCATTACGGACTCGAAGGTTTTGTTACCGCTTCTGTCTGAAGGGTTGTTCAACAGGTAAACCTGTAGCGGTTAAATATGCCGGGCTGGAGCTCGGCGCTCCCGGGAATGATCAAACCATGATACGCGTATGAAACCGGTCCTTACTGCACGTGAAATGGCACAGGCCGATCATGCGGCCATCGAAGAATTGCGTACCGGTGAAACCAGGCTCATGGAACTGGCCGGCCGGGAGACCGTTCGTCTGATCGCCGAACTGTTCAGCGGCAACGGAGACCTGGATGGCCACTCGTTCCTGGTGGTCTGCGGCAAGGGAAGCAACGGCGGGGACGGATTCGTGGCCGCTCGGCATCTCCTGAACCGCGGCGCTCTGGTGGACGTAGTGCCTGTCTGGTCCGAATCCGAGCTGTCGGGAGTGAACCTGGAAGGGCTGAACATCCTGAAGGCATACCGCCGCTACCATGAGGGCCTGAGGATCTTTTCGGATCTGGACGAAGCCCTGCCCCTCATTCGTGAACGATCGTACGACGCCGTGCTTGACGCCCTGTTCGGCACGGGGTTCAGGCTTGACACGGTCAACCGGATCATAGAAGGACCCGTGCGCAGGGCCATAGAGCTGATCAACGCCCTGAACGCAGGTTCAGGCGCCGTGACGATCGCCATCGACCTCCCCTCCGGCCTCGACGCCACAAGCGGCCTCTCCGCCGATCCCTGTGTGAAAGCCGACCACACGGTCAGCATGGCCTTCCTGAAGACCGGATTCTTCCAGAACGATGGCCCCTCGCTCTGCGGCGAGGTTCATACGGCCGAGATCTCCATTCCCCGGTTCCTGGTCGAACCATTCTCCTGCATGCTCGTTGACGAAGCCTTCGCCGCAGAGAGTTACCTGCTGCGCGATCCGTCGAGCGCCAAGCACCTGAACGGCAAGGTGCTCATCATCGGAGGCTCGGCCGATGGTGGAGCATCGATGCTCGGCGCCGCCATGCTTTGCGCGCGTGCAGCCGTCAAAACCGGAGCCGGCTACGTCTGCGCTTCGCTTCCTCCCGGCCATGCGTCGGCAATGCACGGATTTGCACCGGAAGTCGTGGTCATTGGAAGGGAGATGGAAAGCATTGTCGAAAAGGCGCGTTGGGCTGATGCCATCGTGATCGGCTGCGGGCTCGGGCGAAGCGACGATTCGCAGGAGCTCGTGGAGACCCTGCTGCTCCACCCTGAAATCATGGCCAAAAAGCTGGTACTTGACGCCGATGCGATTTTCGCAATCGCCGAAAGGGGCATCTTCGACGAAGGACACAGCCTGGAAGACGCCGTCATCACACCGCACGCCGGCGAATGCAGCCGCCTCTCCGGGCTGACCCCGGAAGAGATCATTGCCTCCCCTGTTGATATTTCAAGGAGCCTCGCCTCGACCTTGAACGTAAACCTGTTGCTGAAAGGCCGCCCGACCTTCGTAGCCTCTCCTTCGGGCACGGTGCTCATATCGGACAGCGGCACCGAGGCGCTTGCCTCCGCCGGCACGGGCGACGTACTCGCAGGCATGATCGGAGCGATGGCCGCCAAGGGGCTCGACACGCTGGACGCGGCCGCCGCGGCCGCATGGCTGCACGGACGCGCCGGAGACCTCGCCTGCGACGTATCGAGCCTGGTATCGTCGGTCGACGTCCTGCAGGCCATTCCCCAGGCCGTCATGGAGCTGTTTGAGGAGGAGGAATGAAAAGGACCACAAGGACGGCAAGGACTACAGGGACATCAGAAAAGAAGATTTCGGAGAATCGTTCTTGACTCTTTGTCCTTATGGTCCTTGCCGTCCCTGTAGTCCTTGCTGTTCCTGCTCTTCCTTTCAGCAGCCGTTGGCCTTAAGGAACCTCTTGACATTGCGCGCAGCCTGGCGGATGCGCTCCTCGTTCTCGATCATGGCCACCCTGACGTACTCGTCGCCATAAGCGCCGAACCCGATGCCGGGGCTGACAGCAACCTTCCCTTCCACCAGAAGCTTCTTGCTGAACTCGAGGCTGCCCATCCCGCGCATCACCTCAGGAATCCTGGCCCATACGAACATGGAGGCCCGCGGGGTCACGATGCCCCATCCCGCATTGGCAAAGCTTGAGATCAAAACGTCGCGTCGCTTGCGGTAGACCTCGCTGATCTCGCGGACACAGCTTTGGTCTTCGGTCAGGGCGATGGTCGAGGCGACCTGGATCGGGGTGAAGGTGCCGTAGTCGAGCCAGCTCTTGATCTTCTCGAGTGCACCGACGAGCTTGGCGTTACCTACCATGAACCCGACGCGCCAGCCGGCCATGTTGTAGGTCTTGGAGAGCGTGTAGCTCTCGACGGCCACGTCCTTGGCGCCGGGCACCTGCAGGATCGACGGCGTGACGTATCCGTCGAAAGTGATCTCGGCGTAGGCGATGTCGCTGATGATGTAGAAACGCTCCCGTCGCGCCAGATCGACAAGACGCTCGTAGAACGGAAGCTCTACCGTCGCCGTGGTCGGGTTGTTCGGAAAGTTGACCACGAGGTACTTCGGCTTCGGCGAAGATTCGCGAAGGGCCTTTTCGATGTTGTTGAAAAAAGCCTCTTCGTCGAGCGTGTAGTCGTCGTTCATCTCGAGCTTCATGCGATGCACGTTGCCGCCGGCAAGGATGAAGGCCTGCGAGTGTATCGGATAGCAGGGATCGGGCACGATGGCCAGGTCACCCGGGTTGGTGATCGCCTGCACGAGGTGCGCATACCCCTCCTTGGATCCAAGGGTCACCACCACTTCACGGTCGAGGTCCAGGTCGACGTTGTACTTGTTCCGGTACCAGTTGCCGACGGCGCCCCGAAGCTTGTAGATACCCTTCGACACGGAATATCCATGCGTCTTCGGTTTGTTGACGCTCTCGATCAGCTTGTCAATGATGTGCTGAGGCGTCTGACCGTCGGGGTTGCCCATCGAAAAGTCGATGACATCCTCGCCGGCCCTGCGTTCGGCCATCTTCAGCTCGTTGACGGCGGCGAATACATATTTAGGAAGTCTCTTGATTTTATCGAACTCAATTTCATCGAACATGGCTGGTATACGGAAAATCAGGTTGCGGTTTGTGTCCCAAAGAAGAACAGGAATGAACAACTCTTATCATAAACAAAAAGAGCCTCAACTCCATATCATGGAGCTTTTTTTATTGATCGGGGGAAGGCGCGAAACGATCAGAGCTGCGACGTACAGGCCGGGCACCGCACGGCCTTCGGCGGTACCATGGTATAGCAGTAAGGGCACTCCTTGAGGGCCGGCGCCGCCGGCAGGGCCTCAGGAGCGGGCCTCGTGCGGCGCAGGCGGTTGACGGCGCGCACCATCAGGTAGACCGAAAAGCTCACGATCAGGAACCCGATGAGCGCATTGAGGAAAATACCGTAATTGAGCGTCACGGCCCCGGCAGCCCTGGCTTCGGCAAGCGTGGCGTAGGGAGCGGCCTTCGCTCCCTCCTTGAGCACAATGAACAGGTTGGCGAAATCGACGCCTTGCAGCAGGAGGCCGATCGGCGGCATGAGCAGGTCCGAAACCAGCGTGTTGACCACCGCGCCGAAAGCTCCACCGATGATGATGCCTACAGCCATGTCCACCACGTTTCCCTTGAGAGCGAACTCCCTGAACTCTTTCATCATAAGATTGGTTCTTATTTAGTATTGACACCAAAACAAGCAACAACAGAAGACTGATAAGTCGCTGGGGTATTGGACATGGGGTGTAAGGCAACGAACAAAAATAAAGGCCCTTAATTGGACATTAAGGTATTTTTTATTAAAATGAAACCTCATACCCAAGCTTTGCGCCCGCACGAATTCATCCAAAATAAAACCAGGCACTCATCGAATCGATGGAGCACTCTACACGTACAGATTCATTGAAGCAGCAGGTTGAGAAAACTACCGGCAACAACTACGCATGCTGTTATCAATGCGGCAAATGTACTGCCGGCTGCCCGGCTGGCGGATTCATGGACAACCCTCCGGCCAGGATCATGAGGCTCGTGCAGGCAGGATATGTCGAGGAGGCGATGAAAAGCGACGCGCTGTGGTACTGCATCGGATGCATGACCTGCACCTCGCGATGCCCCCAGAACATGGAGGTCGCCGGCACCATGGATGCCCTGCGGGAACTCACGCTTAAAGACGACAGCCCCTCGTCGGACCGTTCGAAAAAGCTTGTCACCTCATTCCACACCTCGTTCCTGAACTCGGTACGCAAAAGCGGCCGCCTGCAGGAACTCGCGCTGGTCAACAGCTACAAGCTCCGCACTCGGACCTTCCTGCAGGATGCCGGTGCAGGCGTGAAAATGATGCGGCAGGGCAAGATAAATCCCATTGCGGCCATCACCTCGAAAGAGAGCGTTCACGACAAGGGCCAGATCGAGAAGATATTCGAGATTTCGGAACAGATAAACAACTTCCATTCGGAACGACGCAGGCCGGTGAAGCGAACCTTCAAGCCAAATGCAACCGTAAAGATAGAGCCGGGCATGACGATCGGCTACTACCCCGGCTGTTCGCTTGCGGGCACAGCGAAGGATTACGATATCTCCGTCCGCAAAATGTGCGACCTGCTCGGCATCAAGCTCAAGGAGATCGAGGACTGGAACTGCTGCGGCGCAAGCTCGGCGCATGCGACCAACCACAAACTCTCCCTGCTGCTGCCGGCAAGGAACCAGGCCCTTGCCGATGCGCAGGGCATGGATTATGTGCTGGCCCCATGTGCAGCCTGCCTGAACCGTCAGGTAACGGCCAGGCTCGCCCTGATGGAGTCAGCCGAACTTCGTATGGAACTGGAGCACGTCACCGGAACGGAAACCTCCTGCCGGGCACAGTTCATCGGGGTGATGCAGCTTCTCGAAGGCCTTGGAGCCGAACAGCTCCGGAGCAAGGTTACCAAGCCGCTCAAAGACCTTCCGTTCGCCTGCTATTACGGATGCCTGCTGGTCCGGCCTTTCGAATCGATGGGTTACGACGATCCGGAAAACCCGACCAAGATGGAGTCCCTCCTTGAGACGCTCGGCGCGAAACCGGTCGACTGGGCATACAAGGTCGAATGCTGCGGAGCCGGGCTTACCATGGCCCAGCAACCGATGATCGAGGAGCTGACCCACAAGATCACAAAAAACGCCGTAGCGAACGGCGCGACGGCCTTCGTGGTGGCCTGCCCGCTCTGCCATACCAATCTCGACATGCGTCAGCAGGGCATGCGAAAACGATTCGGGGACACTGAAGCGATGCCGGTATACTACATTTCGGACCTGGTCGCGATGGCCTGCGGGGCAAGCCCCGAACAGGTCGCCCTCGACAAGCATTTCGTACCGGCGTCCGACATGATCAGAAACCTTTAACAGGACCCGGGCATGGAATGCCGCCGCTGCAATCCGGCAAGGCAGGCATTCTGCTCGATCGGGGACACTTCAACGTCCCGATGATGCTTTTTCACAGATTCTGTCGATAACGGAAGTCGAGGATTCCATTATCTGAAACACCTTAAATTCGAAGGTACCAGGATGGCAAAAATAGGCGTATTCATCTGTCACTGCGGTGAAAACATAGCCTCCATGGTGGACACCGGAAAGCTGGTTTCTTCCATAGCGGAACACCCGGGCGTCGAGGTATCGACGGAGTACAAGTATTTCTGTTCGGATCCAGGGCAGGAAACCGTGAAAAAAGCCATACGCGACCACAACCTGACGGGGGTCGTCGTAGCGGCCTGCTCGCCAAGGATGCATGAACAGACATTCCGCAAGGCATGCGCCGAGGCAGGCCTGAACCCGTACATGCTCGAAATGGCCAACATCAGGGAGCACTGTTCATGGGTGCATACCGACATGGTGGAGGCAACCGAAAAAGCGATCGAGATCACCCGGTCGCTGGTCGAGAAGGTCAAGCGCAATAATGACCTTGAACCGATTTCCGTACCGGTCACACGCCGCGCCATGGTCATCGGCGGAGGCGTCGCAGGCATCCAGGCGGCGCTCGACATCGCATCCGCCGGCCGGGAGGTCGTGCTGGTCGAACGTGAGCCGTCGATCGGCGGACACATGGCGCAGCTCTCCGAAACGTTCCCGACGCTGGACTGCTCACAGTGCATCCTGACGCCTCGCATGGTCGAAGCCATACAGCATCCGAACATCACGGTCATGACCTACTCGGAGGTCGAGGAGGTCGACGGCTATATCGGCAACTTCACGGTCAAGGTCCGCAAGAAGGCTCGCTACGTCAAAATGGAGACCTGCACTGGCTGTGGAGACTGCATCCAGAAGTGCCCGGTCAAGAAGATCCCGAGCGAATTCGAGTGCTCGCTCGGCAACAGGACGGCCATCTACACCCCGTTCGCCCAGGCCGTGCCGAACGTGCCGGTCATCGACCGCAGCCGCTGCACCTACTTCAAGAACGGCAAGTGTGCCATCTGCAAGAAGACCTGCCAGATCAACAGCATCGATTTCGACCAGCAGGACACGATCGAGAGCATCGAGGTCGGCGCCATCATCGTGGCCACCGGATTCCAGGTCCAGAACACCGCCGGCTACGGCGAGTACGGCTACGGCCGCTACAAGGATGTGATCACCGGCCTGCACTTCGAGCGCCTCGCCTCGGCCAGCGGTCCGACCGCGGGAAAAATCCTCAGGCCTTCCGACGGAAAGGAGCCGCAAACCGTTGTATTCATCCAGTGCGCCGGTTCCCGCGATGTCTCCAAAGGTGTCAGGTACTGCTCCAGGATCTGCTGCATGTACACCTCAAAGCATGCCATGCTCTATGCCCACAAGGTGCACCATGGCGTCTCGCAGATCTTCTACATGGACATCCGCGCCGCCGGCAAAGGCTATGACGAGTTCACCCGCCGCGCCATCGAGGAGGACAAGGCCGGCTACATCCGTGGCCGCGTCAGCAAGGTGTACGAGGAGAACGGCAAGCTCATCGTTCGCGGCGCGGACACCCTGCTCGGCCGGCAGGTCGAGGTCGAGGCCGACATGGTGGTGCTGGCCACGGCCATCGTGCCGCAACCTGACGCGAAGGAGTTTGCCAAGAAAGTCGGCATAAGCTACGACGAATACGGCTTCTACAACGAAGCACACCTGAAGCTCCGCCCGGTCGAATCATCCACGGCGGGCATCTATCTTGCCGGGGCCTGCCAGTCCCCGAAGGATATCCCCGATTCGGTCGCACAGGCATCTGCCGCGGCCGCCAAGGTGCTTGGTCTCTTCAGCAAGGAGCGGCTCGAACGCGAGCCGGTTGTCGCCATGGTCACCGACTCGACCTGTGCCGGGTGCTGGGGCTGCGTCGAGGCATGCCCGTACAACGCCATCGACCGCAGAGACATTACCGACCGGAACGGCAACCTTATCAAACGGGTGGCAAGCGTGAACCCTGGCCTCTGCCAGGGTTGCGGCACCTGCGTCTCCTTCTGCCGCTCGAACAGCATCGATCTGGCAGGGTTCACCGAAAAACAGATCTTTGCCGAGGTGATGGCGCTCTGAATGGCGCCGTCCGGAAACCGAAACCTGTAAACAACCTGGATACCGAAGTATAGCCGATGAGTGAACCATTCGAACCGAAGATCGTAGCCTTTGTCTGCACCTACTGCACCTACGCGGGAGCGGACCTTGCCGGCACGAGCCGTATGAAATACGCGTCCAACGTCAGGATCGTCCGCCTTCCCTGCACCGGCCGAATCAGCCCGATGTTCATCCTCAAGGCCCTCCAGAAAGGGGCGGACGGCGTGCTCGTCAGCGGCTGCCACCCTGGCGACTGCCATTTCGCACAGGGCAACTACCATGCCCGTCGTCGCTGGACGGTGTTCCGCGCCCTGCTCGCCTTCACGGGCATTCCGGAGGAACGGATCAAGTTCTCCTGGATCAGCGCAGCCGAAGGGGCCAAGTTCGCTGAACTGATCAACGGTATTACCGAGGAGATCCGCTCGCTCGGGCCGTTCGAACAGTACCAGGAGCTGCAGACAGTCATCGAAACCCAGTCTACGTATTAAGGAACCATGGGAATACAGGAACAATACAGAAACGAAGCCGCGGAGCTTCTCTCGTCGGGCGCCGTAAAACTGGTTATCGGCTACGGCGAAGGATCTACCGCCGACCGCCGTCGACCGGTGTTCATCCGGACAGCCGAGGAGGCGGGGCGACTCGTAGTCGATGCAAACTGCCTGGCAAACCTCTCATCTTACCTGGTGCAGGAGGGGCTCATGAGCGACGGCAAAAGCGTCGCGGTCTTCCTGAAACCCGATGGAATCAGGAGCGTGAACATCCTTGCTGCCGAAGCCCAGTTGAATCCTGATCAGGTGGTCATCCTCGGATTCGACATCGGCGCCGGCGATGCCTCTCCCCTGCCCGGGCGAAAGGCATCAGACTTCACCCCGCTCATCGAGTCCCTGAAGACGGCAGGGCTTTCACCCGAGCTGCAGCATGAGGCCGATCGGCTCGAACTGATGAGCGCCGCTGAACGCTTCGATTTCTGGAAAGAGCAGTTCTCCAAATGCATCAAGTGCTACGCCTGTCGCCAGGTCTGCCCGATGTGCTACTGCCGCCGGTGCATCGTGGACGTCAACCAGCCCCAATGGGTCAACACCTCGTCCCACACGCTCGGCAACTTCGAATGGAACATCGTCAGGGCATACCACCTTGCCGGCCGCTGCGTGGCCTGCGGGGGCTGCGACCGCTCCTGTCCGGTGAACATTCCGCTCCGGCTGATCAACCACCGCATGGCCAAGGAGGCGCTCGATGCCTTCGACCATTTCGCCGGTGAAAGCACCGACCAGAAACCCGTGCTGGCCACATTCAGGCAGGACGATCCCGAGACCTTCATCTTATAAGTTTACCTCGCTGTATGACCAGAATACTCCTTCACAGCAGACTCGACGACTGTCTGGCCGCCTGGCGCTCCGCAGGCTTCACGGTGCTGGCGCCGACCAGGCGGAACGAACTGACGCGTTTCGACGAGGTACAGGTCGCTTCCGACATGGAGCTCGACCTGGTGCTGCCTGAACGCACCATCAAGGACCACTTCTTTCCGCAGACCGAGCCCCTGATCAGGTACCGGATCAAAAAACAGGCTATCGACACCGAGGAGATGCTGCCTCCGGAACGGAAACGCATCTTTTTCGGCGTGCGCCCCTGCGACGCCTCCGGCCTGGACATCGACGATTCGCTGTTCGGCTGGGACTACAGGGACGACTACTGGTTCCGTCGCCGCGACAACTCGGTGATCGTGACCATCGCCTGCACGAAGGCCGACGACTTCTGCATGTGCACCTCGGTGCAGCTCGCACCCGACAGCACGAAGGGCTCTGACGTGATGCTGACCACGCTGAAAGACGGTCGTGGATGGCAGGTCGTCGCCCTGACCGACCGGGGCAAGGCCCTGGTCGAGACGGCCTCGTCGATCCTCCGGGAGGAACCTGCCGAAGCAGCTGCTGCATCCACGGTGCCGGTGAAGTTCGACCTGGAGAGGGTCACCGCATGGCTTGCAGAACCCTCGAACTTCGAGAGCCATTTCTGGAAGGAGATTTCACAACGGTGCATCGGATGCGGCAGCTGCACCTTTCTCTGCCCTACCTGCCACTGCTTCGACATCCAGGACGAAGGCGACACCTACAGCGGCATCCGTCGCAAGAACTGGGACAGCTGTTCGTTCGCGATGTTCACCATGCACACTTCGGGCCACAACCCGAGGAACACGCAGTCGACCCGCTGGCGCCAGCGCATCATGCACAAGTTCAACTACTACCAGGGCAAGTTCGGCGTCAACAGCTGCAGCGGCTGCGGCCGATGCACCCGCCAGTGCCCGGTGGACATGGGAATTACCGAAACATTGCAAGAGATTTCAAATTTACCGAGGTGACACAAGACCGCCACAACAACAGCAGCGCCATGATCTACAACCCGTTCCCGATGCGGGTCGTCTCCAAGCGCGAAGAGGCTCCCGGCGTCAGGACGCTCAAGCTCGAGTTCCTGAAGCAGGAGGATCATGAATTCTTCAAGACCCATTACAGGACCGGGATGTTCGGCCTGTACGGCATTTTCGGCGAAGGCGAAAGCACATTCTGCGTCGCCAGCCCGGAAACCCGGAAGGAGTACATCGAATGCACCTTTCGTCAGTCCGGACGCGTGACGACCACATTGGCCAACGCCGATGCGGGGGACATCGTGACCTTCCGCGGCCCCTACGGCAACCGCTTCCCCATCGAGGAGTTCGAGGGAAAGAACCTGCTCTTCATCGCCGGTGGCATCGCCCTGCCGCCGACAAGGAGCGTTATCTGGTCATGCCTCGACCATCGCGAGAAGTACGGCAACGTGACCATCGTGTACGGCGCCAGGACCGTTGCCGACCTGGTCTACAAGCACGAACTCGACGAATGGAAGCAGCGTGACGACGTCAACCTGGTACTGACGGTCGATCCCGGAGGTGAAACGCCCGACTGGCAGGACCATGTGGGCTTCGTGCCGTCCGTGCTCGAAAAGGTTGCCCCGTCGCCTGAGAATACGATCGCCGTGCTCTGCGGCCCGCCGATCATGATCAAGTTCACCCTGAACGCCCTCGAAAAGCTCGGGTTCAGCGCTGAAAACGTCTACACAACCCTCGAAAACCGCATGAAATGCGGCGTGGGCAAATGCGGACGCTGCAACGTGGGGTCGGTCTACATCTGCAAGGAGGGCCCGGTGTTCACGGCGGCGGAGGTACAGGCGATGCCGCAAGCGGATTTGTGATAGCAAGGGATGTCAACGCCAGCTGCGTCAGAAATCTCCTGACGCAGCCCTTCATACGATTTCAGGGTCCGGCCATGTTGCTGGGCCTTGTTTTTTTCAGGGTAAAATAAGCCGCATCTCCTCACGTTCGTCCCTGCCGTCCATGGACCTGTTCAGGCCAGCCTTACCGGGCAAAACCGCCGTGGCTGGTGGAAGTCGGGGGCCCCGGCGTCGTTCCACCACGGGAAAAGGCCGTAGCGGCTCTCCCCGAGGCTTGCACAGCATTGCAGGCTGAGCTCTCCGTCCCTGATGAAGGGTTCGAGCAGTTCGAAGGAGAGCTCCATGCCGAACGCCCCCGCATCAGTGAACGGTTTCACGTCATCTCCCCACAACTCCTGCGACGGGACCTCATGTCCGGCAGCCCGGAGCCTCGGGGCATCGAAACGGAGGGCGACCCAGTGGCTCCCGGGCGTCACCTCGAACTCACTGTAGGCGTCGCCAGCGGCCCCGCAGGCGACGAAAAGCTCCGAGACGCTGTACGACCATAACCGATCGACAAAAGTGCCGCCAGGGACCTCCGGACGCAGTGGAAACGAGTTTCCCGAACGGTCGCGAGTCGTCCAGCGCAGGAACGGTCGCCCGGGATCGAGACGAGCCTCGGAGAGTGGGAAAAGCTGTTCCAGCTCGACCCGGATAACGTCCGGAAAATGTAGTGCTTCACCCGAATAATCGAGCAAGGGTCCTTGCATGAGCATGCGGGGAAACGACGCACCGGTTTCTTCGTGAGCCTGGAGGAGGCCGGCCCAGGCAAAGCCGGGGCGGAGGGGATCGGGAATGGAGACGATGCCGCACGCATCGAGCAGCGAGGCGTCGAACAGGCCGGCGCACTGAACTTCGAGTTCGAGCTCCGCGCCAGCCCGCTCCCTGGCGGCCGTGCGCATCGCCGCGGCGAGCCCCAGAACCTCTTCGGCTTTTGCTGCACCCGTGTTGAAAATGAAGTTCGCGTGGTGGTCGCTGACCTTCGCCCCGCCAAGGCGACGCCCCTTGAAGCCGAGCGATTCGAAGATCTGGCCGCTCGGCCTGCCGGCGGCATAGCTGTTCTTGAAGGTGGAACCGCAGCTCGGGAAGTCGAACTGGTGCTTCCCGTGGCGGTCGCGTTCGTACTCATCCATGGCGGCCCGGATCTCCGCCGCCGGTTTCGATTCTGGAAATTCGAGTATCACGCCCGCCACGATCTCACGTCCCCGCATGAGGCTGGTCTGCTTGTAGCCGAGGAACACCTCCTCCTTTTCGCGCCAGCGAACCGTACCATCCAATCCGACCGTCACGATACCGACGGTCACTTCGGAGACCTCCCGTCCATAGCAGCGGCCGTTCATGCGTACCGTAGCCCCGATCATGCCGGGCAGCCGGTAGAGCCACTCGCCTCCGCTCCGGCCGGCATCGAGAAGCTCGAGAGCGACGTCGCTGTTCTCGACGCCGGCCTCGAAGAAGAATTGACGTTCGGATATCCGGAACATGCGGTTCATCGATGCCGTGGAGATCACCACCCCCGGAAACCCGTCATCCGAAAAAAGCATGTTGCTGCCCTTGCCGGTCACGATCACCGGCAGCTCACGACGCCGGCACCAAAGGAGGAGCGAGGCAAGCTCCTGCACGCTTCGGGGTGTCGCAAACCAACGGGCAAGCCCGCCAATGGCGAAGTAACCGACCTTGGAGAGCGATACGTTCTGTTCGAATGGACAGGGAGGGATGTTTTCGGGCATGTCGATGCATGTTGAACGGTAACGGAAACGGCAGCAGGCTGCCGAAGCCTCAAATATAGGGTTTTCATGCGTAGGCCCGAAACCTCGTCGAACAGTCAGGTCCAGGAGGCATCATCGATCTCGCAACACCGTGCGGAAGAGCCTTGACTTGACGAAGTCGGGAACGAAGAAGCAGGTCATGACGAGCAGCAGGACAGGCGGCAGATGGTGCCATTCGGGGGGGGAGAACCGGAACAGTTCCCGCATGAAGGGGACGGCCGTCACCATCATGAAAAACAGGATCGCCCCGCCCGTCACCCACCACAAGGCCCTGTTGGGCACCCTGAGCGCGCGGAACATGGGTTCGTTCCAGGAGCGGTTGGCGAAGATGAGGCCGATGTTGCCCGCGACGATCCCCGAGAAGGCGATCATGCGCGACTCCCCCTCCCCGTAGCCGTTCGACTGCATGAAGGCATAGGCGACGAACACGGCAAGGAAGATGGCCATCCCCTGGAAAACGGCCCGCAGGAGCACCTGTCGGCCCATAAGCGGCTCGTCGAGGCTGCGCGGGGGGCGCCGCATGATGTCGGGCTCGTCAGGTTCCATTTCAAACACGATGCTGCAGGAGGGGTCGATGAGCAGCTCGAGAAACAGGATGTGCGCCGGAAGCAGGGCCAGCGGCCAGTTCAGCAGCACCGGCAGCAGGGACATGCCCGCAATCGGGATATGCACCGACAGGATGAACACCATGGCCTTCCTGAGGTTGTCGTAGATCCTGCGCCCCATCCTGACGGCACGCACGATCGATTCGAAGTGGTCGTCGACCAGCACGATCGACGAGGCTTCGCGGGCTACGTCGGTGCCTCGGGCCCCCATGGCGATGCCGATATGGGCTGCCTTGAGTGCCGGTGCGTCGTTCACTCCGTCTCCGGTCATGGCCACAACCTGACGGCGAGCCTTGAGCGCCTCGACGATGCCGAGCTTCTGGCCGGGCTGCATACGGGCGAAAATGGCCGTGCGATCGATCGCCTCCTGCAGCTCCTCCCTGCTCATCATCCTGACCTGATCGCCGGTAACGATGCGCTCCCACCCCTTCAGCCCGATCTGTTCGCCGATACGGCGTGCCGTCGCCGGGTAGTCGCCGGTCATCATGATCATGCGGATGCCTGCGTCCTGGCACTCCCCGAGAGCCTCCGTCACACCCTGACGGACCGGATCCTCGAGGCCGAGCAGGCCGATGAAGGTAAACGCATAATCGTGGAGATCGTCCGGCAGGGGCTCCGGCCCGAACGAAGCCTTTGCCACCCCGATGATCCGCATGCCGTCAGCGGCGATCGTTTCGATGTGCGACCGCAGCGCCTCCATTCGGGTCTCATCGAAATGGCACAGGTCCGCTATGGCTTCCGGCGCCCCCTTCGCCGCAATCACGAATCCCTCTCCGGTCGTCGAGCGCCAGACATGCGACATGGCGAGCATGCGTTCCGAAAGCGGATACTCCTTTTCGAGCACCCAGTCGCGATGCAGGTGCTCCGTATCGGACAGGGCCTTTTCGCCAAGCTCGCGCATCGCCTTCTCCATCGGGTCGAACGGATCGGGAGGGCTGGCCAGTATGCTGTATTCGACCGCCTCGTGCACCGCTTCGGGGAGGCGCTCCCTCCTGTCGTCCAGCTCATGAATGATTCCGTCCGCGTAAATGCGCCGGACCGTCATCCGGTTCTCGGTGAGCGTGCCGGTCTTGTCGACGCACAGCACGGTGGTCGCGCCGAGCATCTCTACCGCCGCCATCCGGCGGGTCAGCACCTTGTACCTGGAAATCCGCCAGGCGCCAAGTGCGAGGAAGATGACCAGCACCATGGGAAACTCCTCCGGAAGGGTCGCCATGGCGAGGGTCAGGCCGGCCAGCAGGCCGTTGAGCCAGTCGTGACGGGTGAGGCCGTACGCCACGGTCACGATGAGGCAAAAAATGACGCTGTAGATGCTCACGATCCTGACGATCCTGCTCATCTGGCGCTGCAGGAGGCTCTCTTCGGGTTGCAGGGCGCCGAGGACATTGCCAATCCTGCCGATTTCGGTGCGGGGCCCGGTACTCAGCACCCGGGCAATGCCTCGCCCCTTGACGACGAGCGTTCCCGAATAGATGTAGGGAAGATCGTCGCCTCCGGGCGCCGCAGGAGGCGGCAGTTCGGGATGACAGCCCTTCCTGACCGGGAACGACTCCCCTGTCAGCAGAGACTCGTCGGTGCTGAGCCCGCTGCTCGAAAGCAGCACCGCGTCAGCCGGAACCCGGTCCCCTTCGGACACGAGCATGATGTCGTCGCGAACAACCTCCCTGCCTGCGATGCGCTGCTGGCAGCCATCGCGCACCACCAGGGCCCTCGGGCTCGACAGGTCGCGCAACGCATCGAGTGCACGCTCCGTCCGGCTTTCCTGAACAAGGGTGATGCCGATGATCACCACCACGAAACCCATGAGCATAAGGGCGTCCTCCAGACTCCCGAGGATCAGGTATATGAGCCCGCAGGCGATCAGCATGAGGAACATTGGTTCACGCACCACGTCAAGGAGAATCCTGAACGACGAACGCCTCCTGCCTGCCGGAAGCTCATTCCAGCCGTCGCTTCTTAACCGGGCCTGCACCTCGGCCGAGGTCAGCCCGGTGAGGATGTTATCCATACCCTTCACGCTTCCGCTCTTTTCCATGATTTCCTGCTGGTTGGTCCGCGTTCCGTTCGCCTCCCCTTATCCTAAAAAAAGCAAAACCCCTGCAATCAAGAAAATGCAGGGGTTCATCCGCTTCATGTGCGATACCAGGGAATCAGGTCACCATCCCTGTTCTGGCAGGACTCAGTTGGATTCAACAGAAGGCTCGTTTTTGGTAAGGATGCCGTCTTCGACCATTTTGTTGATCATCTTCGTAAGCTGATCGTGGGTACGCAGCAGGCCGGGCAGCGACATGGCGACGGTTCCGACCGGGCTGATGTTTGTCTGATCCTTCTCGACCTGCGTGATGTTGATGAGATCGATGCGGATGACGCCGTCGATCAGGCTCATGTTGGCGATTCCGTCCGCGTAAATGGTCTGCATATGATGTTCCTCCGTTGGGTTGCTCGTTGTAACAGCGCAGTTATTTTCTGCCGTGAAAAAGAAATATAAAAAAAACGGCCGTATTTACCGAGTTCCCGCCGTTTCAGTTCTTTTCATGTTCGTCGATATTCCTCTTCATCTCATCGAAATAGCGTTCATTGGCAAGACGTGCCGCCTCCATTTCATTGAGCGTCTCAACGTACAGCCGCATCGTCTCGACATGGCAGCTCTTCTTGATCCGTTTGGCCACTGCCCGTGGAGAGGCATGGTCGCCGTTCATCGCAAGTTTCCTGGCAACCCGCTGGTAGATGCCACGATACCTTATCCTGTGATCCATTGCTTCTTTTTCTAAAGGGAAAGAATTGATCTGCCGAAAATTTTCAGCTCATCAGGGACATTTAAGGGACATTACAGGGACACATTCCGACAGATTCAGTACATTTCAAGTAAAAGCCGACACTTCAGGTACAATACACATTTTCGACAATGCGCATTGACATTTATGGCAATACCTATATACGCAATAAATGACTAAACGGAAAACAGAGAAAACGCCCGAATCGAGATTGCGTGCTGTCATGGCACGTATGTGCTGGACCCAGGCTGAAATGGCCAGGCAGCTCGGCATAGCTCCTGCCAGCCTGAACAAGTATCTTGCGGATGCGGGTTCAAAAGGCAAGCGCAGCCCTGAGAACCTCGCCCCAAAGCTGCTTCAGCTCGGAGTATCGGTTGACTGGCTCCTTACCGGCAACGGGGAGATGTTCATGAACAGCGTGTCATACCCTGTCGAGCATGTGGAAAACCTGAAACGGTATGAGATGATGGGACGTCACATCGAGCAGCTTCTGCAGCTTTTTCATAATAACAACGATCGGGGCGTACAGCTTTCCCCTCCCGAGTCCGCAATGAGCGGAATCGATACCTCCTTGCCGGCTGAACAGCCTCCCCTCCCGTTATGAGCCGTCCGGAGCAGTTCATCCGGACCGGCTGACAGAAACCCCTGATACGCATAAAGCGATCACCTCCCCGGCAGGGCTCCCGGGGCAGAAAAAAAAAGAGTCTGACCCGGCTTTGCTTCCGGGACAGACTCTTAAAGATCGTCAACGCTGAGAGTGCGCGCTACTCATGATGCTTCGTAAGAACACTGTGGTGGCGGCCGTAGAAAAAGTAGATGCAGAATCCGATGGCGAGCCATATGACCAGCCGCAACCAGTTCTCGGCGGGCAGCGAGAACATGAGCAGCAGGCAGGTAAGGATGCCTGCCACGGGTACCAGGGGCACGAAAGGCGCCCTGAATGGCCGGTCGGCTTCCGGATGCGTCCTCCGCATGATAAGCACGGCCGTGCAGACGATGACGAAGGCAAAGAGGGTGCCTATGTTGACCAGTTCAGCCAGCAGTCGCAGCGGAAGGAAAGCTCCAAGCAGGGCAACGAAAACCCCTGTCAGGATGGTCGATTTCCAGGGGGTCCTGAATTTCTCGTGGATCGCGCCGAAAAAGCTTTTCGGGAGAAGGCCGTCACGGGCCATGGCGAGGAAAACCCTCGGCTGGCTGAGCATCATGACGAGCAGCACAGAGGTGATGCCGGTGATGGCTCCAAGGGAAATAAGGAGCTGAGCCCATCCGAGCCCGACCTGGCGGAAGGCATCGGAGACCGGCGCATCGATGTTGATGCGGTCGTAGGGCACCATCCCGGTGATGACCGCGGCCACGGCGATATAGAGCACGGTGCAGATGATCAGCGACGCGATGAGTCCTATCGGAACGTCACGTTGGGGATTGCGGGCCTCTTCGGCATGGGTCGATACCGAATCGAAGCCGATGTAGGCGAAGAAAATCATGGCTGCACCGGCAAGCGCTCCCACAGGAGCTCCAGCCGGTCCGGTCTGGCCGAGAATGGTCTTTCCGAAAACGCTGAGTCCCGAGTAGCCAAACGGAGCGAAGGGTTGCCAGTTCGAGGGTTTGACGTACATGGCCCCGAGCACGATCACCAGCAGCACGATGGCCAGCTTGACGATCACCATGGCGGTATTGAATCCGGCGCTTTCGCGAATACCCTTGACGAGAATCACGGTCACAATGAGCGTGATTATGACCGCCGGCAGGTCGAACAGGGCGCCCGTTGTAGAAAGCAGGCCGCTCGACGGGTCGAAATCGATGGGCGCGCGGGCGAGTAAAGCGGGCAAAGAAAAGCCGAAGATCCCTATAAAGTCCTGGAAATAGTGGGACCAGCCGTGGGCCACGGTTGCAGATGCCACGGCGTATTCAAGGATAAGATCCCAGCCGATGATCCAGGCGAAGAGCTCGCCGAGGGTGGTATAGGCATAGGTGTATGCCGATCCGGCCACGGGGGCCATGGCGGCGAATTCCGCATAACAGAGCGCGGCGAATACGCAGGCAAGGCCGGCAATCGCGAATGAGAGGGTAACGGCCGGACCGGCTTTGTCGTGGGCGGCCACGCCGATGAGCACGAAGATGCCGGTACCGATGATGGCGCCTACACCCAGGCTGGTAAGGGCGACCGGTCCCAGCACCCGTTGCAGACGGTGTTCGCCTTTCATCTCCTCGAGCAGTAGGGACAGCGGCTTTTTCCTGAAGCTGTTTTTCACAGGAGCGTGAGGATTTGATGGTTAAGGGAAGCCCTGCGAACAGGCATTCGGGCTCCATCGGACGTAAACAGGATAATTTACGATAATTTTATGCTTTCAGTCCAAAGATTCCTCTCCTGACTGCCCATTTAACCCCCTCGATCACCGGTATGACGGTCAGGGAACAGCAACCGACGATCAACCAGTCCCGTGGCGGCATGGGAAAGGTGCCGAACAGGCTCCTGAGCGACGGCACCAGCACAATGGCCGAAAGCATGCAAAGTTCCCAGAAAACCGCGAGGTTCAACCAACGGTTCTCGAAGGGCCGGGTCAATGCTGACACCCTGACCGACCGAAAATTGTAGGCCTTGAAAAACTGGATGAGCACCAGGGAGACGAACGTCATGGTCATGGCCTCATGGAGGGAGCGACCCGAGTGCCTCGCCCATTCGAACAGCGAAAGGTTGACAATGGTCGACCAGATGCCTCCGGCGAGCATCAGCGCCATAACGGCCTTTGAGAAAATACCCTGTTCAGTGTCGTTCGGCCGACGCCTCATGATGCCGGGTTCAGCCGGGTCGACAGCGAGCGCCAGCGCGGGCAGGCCGTCGGTGGCGAGGTTGACGTAGAGTATCTGTACTGCCGAGAGAGGAAGCGGCATGCCCAGCATGGTCGCTCCGGCCATGAGCCCGAGCTCGCCGATGTTCGACGACAGCAGATAGGTGAGGTATTTGCCGATGTTGTCGTAGATGCCCCTCCCCTCCTCAATGGCAGCCACAATCGAAGAAAAGTTATCGTCGAGGAGGGTCATTGCGGAGGCCTCCCTCGACACGTCGGTGCCCGCGATGCCCATGGAGATGCCGATGTCAGCCTTTTTCAGCGCCGGGGCGTCATTGACCCCATCCCCTGTCATGGCCACAACATCACCCGCCGCATGGAGGGCTTCGACGATGCGAAGCTTGTGTTCCGGTGCTACCCGTGAGAAGACCTCGACGGAGCTGACGACCTTCCTGAACGCAGCGTCGTCGAGCATCTCCAGGTCGGCGCCGGTCAGAACCAGGCCTTCCCGCAGGATCCCCAGTTCGCGGGCTATGGCCTGGGCCGTCAGAGGATGGTCGCCGGTGACCATGACCGGCCGGATACCGGCATCGATGCATTGCCGGACCGCCTGACGGGCCTCATCCCTCGGTGGATCGATCATTCCGGCAAGTCCGAGAAAGGTCAGGCCGGAAGTCGCGTCCATGTCGGTCGCTGATGATTTCATGGCGACCGCGAGCACCCTGAGGGCCTCCCCTCCCATCGCATCCACCTGTGCCATGGCCTGAACGGCAGCGCTGCTATCGAAAGGAACCACTCCCTCCGCAGAGAGCTTTGTCTTGCAGGCCGGGAGGATCACCTCCGGCGCACCCTTGACAATCGAGATAAGTTCGTCACCTGTTCGATGCAGGGTCACCATGCGTTTCGTTTCCGATTCGAAAGGCTGCTCCGCAATTCGGGGATACTGCGTCCTTGAGATCGCCTCGTCGATTCCGGCCTTCCTTGCCGCCACGATCAGCGACGCCTCGGTCGGATCCCCGACGATGGACCAGCGGCCATCGGGCTCCTGATTCAGGCGGGCATCGTTGCAGAGCACCCCTGCCTCCAGAAGCCGACGGAAAGAGGGTGACGGCCCTGATCCGGATTCCGGCCAGGCGATCATGCCTTCCGGGCGGTATCCGGAACCCGAGACCGTTGCCGTCATGCCATCCGCATAAAGCGCGCGAACGGTCATTTCGTCGCGCGTCAGGGTTCCTGTCTTGTCCGTGCAGATGACCGTGGTGCTGCCGAGGGTCTCGACGGCCGGCAGGCTGCGCATGAGGGCGTGGCGCCTGGCCATGCGCTGGACTCCGAGCGCGAGCGAGATGGTGACCACGGCCGGCAGGGCTTCAGGCACGACCGCGACGGCCAGGGCGATGCCGAACACGAGGATTTCGATGAGTGGCTGGCCCCGCATGATGCCCAGTGCCACGATGACGGCCACGATGACGAGCGCCGCCCTGGCAAGGGAGCTGCCGACCCGGTCGAGGTTTTTCTGGAGAGGGGTTTTTCCGGTCTCTACCGTCTGAAGCATTCCGGCGATGCGACCGAATTCGCTCTCCATACCGGTGGAGGTGACGATCGCCCTTCCGCGGCCATACCCGGCGGCAGTGCCGGCAAAGACCATGTTCCTCCGGTCACCGATTGGCGTCACGTCGGGAAGGGTTTCAACTGCCGATTTTTCAGATGGAAGCGACTCTCCGGTCAGTGAAGCCTCGTCCGTACGAAGGTTCACCGCATCAAGCAACCTTGCATCGGCAGGAATGAGGTCTCCTGCCGATATCTGCAGGAGGTCCCCCGGGACGATCGACGAAGCCGGCACGAGCTGCTCACGCCCGTCGCGCCAAACCCTTGCATTCGGAGCAGCCATGCCTTTCAGTGCCTCGATGGCCTTTTCAGCCTTGTACTCCTGGATGAAACCGAGCAGGACGGCAAGCAGCACGATTACCGAAATGGCCACAGCTTCGACCCCATGTCCGAGGAAGGCGGAGAGGATGGTAGCCGCAATCAGGGTCAGCATGAGCACATTGCTGAGCTGTGCTGCCAGAATCTTCCAGATAGTGCTCCCGTTACCGGCCTTGAGCTGGTTCGGGCCGTAGACCAGAAGGCGTCGTTCCGCCTCGACCGAACCAAGACCTTCCGGACCGGATTCAAGAAGCAGGAAAAGCTTCTCCAGAGTCAGCGCATGCCATGCTTGAGGCATCATCGACAGAGATATCGGGTTGCATAGACAGCGCCATCAGAAAAAGCGCTCGCCCAAGGGCACCTCAATACAACCCGGATTCACGCTGACAGGTTCCGGAAACCATGGTCCGCAGCGAAGCTGTCAATGCCAGAGGCCGCTGCTGCAGCAGTGCCCTCCCTTGGAGGGCTGATCATCGACGATGTTGCAGAACCATCCTGCCTCATGGCCGAAGGCGCCGGGCGGAAAATCGGCCTTGGCCTGTTCGAGATCCTGTTCGCTGAAATCGAATCCGGCCTCCCTGATCAGTTCCATCCTTTTTTTGGAGAGCTCACCGACGAGGTGCTTGCGGAACCCCTCTTCGTCGATGATCTTGGCGAGAAAAGCCCTTGCTGCTGAATGTGACATGGCGACTCCTTGTCGGATTGGTTACGAATGTCCGTCCTCGTGGCTCCTGAAAAGGTAATATCCGTAAATAATGAGATTTGCCGCAAGCACAATCAGCGCGAGCACGAACTGCGTGTGACGCGTAAGGCCTGCGGGATAAATGACTGGCAGGAGGTAATGGCCAATGCAGTCGCCACCGTAAGGCTGCAAGCCGCCGATGATGCGGAGGCGGTTTTCAATCGGGGTCAGTGGGCAGATCCACCCCCTGGCTTCGACGATCGCACCCCATGCGACCGCCGGCAGGTGCACAAAACACCACCTGCGATCTTTGAAAACCAGCAGACCGCCGAACACGACATAGAGGATGAAGGCCGCATGGACAAGGACGACCAGGCCGGCCGCGACTCTGAAAAGCATCAGAGCCTCGCGCCGCCCGATATTTCAAGGATCTGCCCGGTGATGAAGGCCGCGTCGTCGGATGCGAGAAAGAGTGCAGCCTTGGCCACGTCGTCCGGTTTGGCGATGCGGTTGAGGGGATAACGTCCGGCGGCGGCTTCGGCCAGGGCTTTCCATCGCTCCGGGCCGAGGGCTCGCACGAAGGCGTCCACCTCGACCAGCGCGGGAGCCAGGGCGTTGGCCGTGATGTTGAAGGCGCCCAGTGCCATCGCAATAGAACGGGTGAAGGAGAAAATGCCGCCTTTCGATGCCGAGTAGCTGAACTGGTTGGGACTGCCGCGGTACACGAGCGAGCTCATGTTCACAATGCGGCCGTAGCCTTGCGGCTTCATGATCTTGACGGCCTCGCGGCAGCACATCATGCACGATTTCAGGTTCATGTCAAGGTTCTTCATTGCCCGCTCCGGGTCGATCTCTTCGACAGCGGCCGCCGGTTCGCAGTCTCCCCCGGCGATGTTGACCAGGATGTCGAGACGTCCATGATCCCTGCGTATACCGGAAAAGAGTTCGACAACCTGCGCTTCGGAAGTAAGGTCGACTCCGGCGCAGCTGCCGCGCCCCCCCTCTCCGACGATGCCGTCAAGCACCTTGCGACACCCCTCCGCGTCGATGTCCGCCAGAACGACCGTCGCGCCTTCGAGTGCGAAGCAGCGTGCCGTCGCGCCCCCGATTCCGCCGGCAGCGCCGGTGACAAGGGCCGTTTTTTGATCGAGTCTCATGGGCTTACCCCCTCCGTTTGATGATGATCGCCGAAAACAGTAACATGCCGTCCTTCAACGTTCGGGAACAATGCTCTTCTCGTCCGGGGCGCCGGCAAAAAGCCTGAAACCCATGAGGCTTGTCATCGACTGGACGGCCGAGTTGAAGCGCCCTATGAACAGGTCGAGCTCGCTCACCCTGAACTGCTCCATCTCCCCGACCTCCTGCATGAATGCAAGAAACTGCTGATGCCTCATCTCCCCGATCCTCGAAGACCATGAAGCGTTGGAAATCCTGAAAGCACAGAGCGGTTCGTCGATCATCCAGAGGTCGCCGAGCCTGAGCAGCTGCAGCCAGAATTCGAGATCGACCGTATAGGGAATGCGTGCGCTGTAACCGCGGGTCTTGCCGAGAAGTGACGCCGGATAGAGCCCGCAGACCGGCTCACCGATGATATTGGTGCCCATCCGCACCATCTTCCGGACCAGGTCCGACGGCTCCTTGCGACCTCCGTCGATAAAATTGACCTTTTTAATCAGGGTCTTGCCCTCAGAATCGATGATGGTTCGCTGGCACGACACCAGGCTCACTCCTGCGGCATCGGAGCATTCGAAGGCTGCAATCTGCTTTTCGAGGCACTGCGGGAAAAGGATGTCATCCGCGCAGAGCAGCTTCACCCAGGTGCCGCGCACCTCGCTGACCGCACGGTTCCAGTTGCCTTCCGGCCCGAGGTTCCTGTCGCTGGTCATCACCCTGATGCGCCGGTCCTCATAGGAGCGGGCAATCTCGAGGGAGCTGTCCGTAGAGTGATCGTCGTAGATCAGCAGCTCGAAATCGGGCATGGTCTGACAGAGCACCGATTCGATGGTCCCCGCTATGAAACGTTCGTTGTTGTATAACGGAACTGCTACGCTGACCAGTGGCTTGTCTGTTTGTCCCATACGATTCTCCGACTGTGCATCATGTTCATCAGGATACAGGGGCTCCCGATCAGGTTGAAACTCCTTTTTGACTCTCCCCGTCGTTTCTGCTGCGCAAACCCATCATGTCGATCGTGGGATCACGCAGGATGTTCCTCCTCAGGTAGTAGATGGCTGCGCCGTAGACGACGCCGCCGATGCCGAGCGAAACCACCTCGCCGGTATAGAGGCTGAGGATGATCGTTGCCGCGGATATCAGCATGACCGTCAGCTGGACGAACGCCTTCGACATGGTGGATCGGTCGAGCAGTTGCTCAAGGGGGTCGCCGGACTGCAACAGCTCAAGGGAACCCGTCTTCTGAATGGCCGGGATGACGATGTAGATCATGCCCGAGAAGGAGAGGGTGATCCAGCCGAGCAGGGCAGCATGGGTATGGGAGTGGTAAATCCACATCTTGTCCGCCCTGATCGGCGGATAGGTGCCGAACAGGATCCCCTGACCGTAATAGATGTTCATGATCCCGTAGGCGCTGGTGGCGAAAAGAAACGCAAGGCCGCTCAGCAGGAACGCCAGCGCGGGATGGGCGAAGCTGCTCCGGAAATAGTTGTTCAGAAAATATGCGAAGGTGACCATCAGCACGATCACGCCGAACATCAGGAAGTGGCTGATCAGCATCATGCTCAGGTAGTGCCCGGCAAGGATCACCACCAGGAAGAAGAGCACTCCTCCGACGAAGATGTAGAACCAGATGCTGAACAGCTTTCTGGCAAGTTCCATCTTCGGCGTGGTGCGCCATGCGTAAGTGTACAGGAACCCCATGACACTGATGCTCAGGGGGAACGACGAACCGAGGAAATAGGATGACTGGGTGACGAAGAACGGTATGACGCCGAACGACGGAAAGGCCTCCTTCAGGCCGAGGGTAAAGAGCCCGATGTTCGCAACCAGCAGGAAGATCACGTCGAAGACATAATAACGTCCCGAGACGTTTCCCCAGATCTTCGGGAGTGGTACCGTGACAAGGATCTCCGAGAGCGGCCCGATCACGACGACGATCATCATGAAGCCGGCTGCGGCCTTGAGCAGAGGCAGGTCGGCAAGCACAGAGGCCGTGATCATGACGAGGGCGGCAGAGACCGCATAGAGATAGCGACGTTGCCTGACGGGGTCGATCCTGAGCTCGGGATAGATGGCCGAGGTGAGGTAACGATTGAGCAGGAGTATGGCCGTGTTGCCGAAACCGGCGAAAAACAGGTAAGGATGTACCTTCTTCAGGAAGGCATTGCCGGTCAGGACGCCGAAAGCACCGGCCATGACGGCCGTGACGACCACCATCACCGAGAAGGTGAGGAAAAGTCTGGTAATATCGCGCAGAGAAAGGTCTTTGGCTCTTCGGTTCATGTCATTGTACATTTATCGTGCTGTCCGGCTACGGCCCAGCCTTCTTCAGTTCATGCATCGCGATGAGCGACAGGCCGACCAGCGAGGCATTCAGGGTCAGTGGATTGAACGGCTGGGTAAAAAGCCCCGGCTCGACGACGGCGACCCAACCGAGCAGCATGACCAGAACAGCCATGTTCAACCCAAACATCCACCTGGCGCCCGTCACCAGCAGGGCGATCCCGAACAGTACCTCACCGTAACCCATCCAGGTGATAAGGGAACAGGCGATCCTGTAGACCGGGGCTACCGGGGCAAGCAGGCTCACCTCACCGGGGCTCAGGCAGACGATCTTCGGCACCAGCCCCTGGTAGATCCAGGAAAAAGCGAGCGCAATCCGGCTGATGAGCAGAACCGGTGGCTGTCGTGTTAACAGGTTCATGATGACGAATTACTTCAGGAAATTATCTTCAAGATAACAGTTGGAGGGTATATACACCTAACCCGCAATCAATTGCCGGTTCGGGCAAAGCGACGCGACAGCCATCCTGACATCCCTTTCAGCCGTATCTGGAGACCATCGAACCATACATATACGACCGGTATGACGAGCAGGGTCAGGAACATCGAACTCGACAGCCCGCCGATGAGCGCCACAGCCAGGCCGGACTTCCATTCAGAACCGGAACTGCTGGAAAGGGCTATCGGCAGCAGACCGAACACGATGGTCAGGGTCGTCATCAGAATCGGACGGAGCCGCTCTTTTCCTGCTTCGGTAATCGCCGGCATGAGCTCCATGCCCTCTGCCCTGAACTTGTTGATGAAGTCGACCAGGAGGATGGCGTTCTTCCCTACCAGGCCGATCAGCATGATGATGCCAAGGATCGTAAAGATGCTCAGCGATTTGCCCGCAAGCGCCAGTGCCCATAGCGCGCCGATGATGGCCAGCGGTATGGAGAACATGACGACGGCCGGCCAGATCCAGGAGTCGTAGAGGGCGACCATGATCAGATACACGAAGATGATGGCCACCAAAAAGGCGGAAAGCAGTGCCGTGTTGGACTCTCCCTGGCGTTTCAGATCCGCCTCATAGGCGTAGGTGACGGTTTTCGGCACGACCCCCTTGTTCCTCAGGCTGGTCATCAGGGCATCGATATCACGGCCGATATCGCCCACGGGACGACCGACAACCTGGGCCTTGACCCAGACTGCGCTGTTCCTGTTCCTGCGCTGCAGAACCGAATACCCCCTCGTCTGTTCGAGGCTTGAAAACTGTCCAAGCCTGACAAGATCACCGCTCCTGGAGCGAAAGGAGATATCGCCAATACCGCCGGTTTTTTTCCTGAACTCCTCATCAAGAATCAGGCGGATATCGTACTCCTCACCGCCCTCCCTGAATTTGCTGATGTCGTCTCCGGAATAGGCGACCCGCATGACCGAGCCTACATCGGCCATCGTCAGGCCGAATGTGGACATCTGCTCGCGATCAACCTCGACGCGCATCTCCGGAGTGCCCACGCTGGAACTCAGGCGGACGTCGGCAGTTCCGCGCATCCCCTTCAGCCTGTCTTCAAGCACCCCTGCAACCCGGTCTACATCTCCCCTTGACGGCCCGCTCACGATGACGGTGACCGGCGTTTCGTTGGCCGTACCGAAGATCCCGATCGGATTGATGGCTACCTTGAGGCCCGGCATGCCGACAAGCTCCTTCCTGATGAGCCGCATGACCTGGTCGGTGGATCGACGCCGATTCTCCTTCCGGATCATCCTTACATTGAGTTCGGCGACATTATCGGATGTCTGGTCATAAAAACCCTCATTCGATGCACCGACATTCACGAGGATCTTGTCGACCTCGGGATAGGCCTGAAGCTTCCGTTCGACCTGTCGGACGAACCGGTTCGTCACATCCAGGCTCGTTCCGGATTCGAGTTCGAGTATGATCGAAAAATCGCCGCGATCCGATACCTCGATAAACTCTCCGCCGATCTTTCCGAGAACCACAAGGGCGAACGAGGAGAACAGCAGTAAGATCGCAGCACTAAAAACCCTGATCGGATGACGAAGGCTCCAGTCGAGCAGCCTGAGGTACCCCTCCCTCGCCTGGCCATACCAATGCTCGAAGGCGATCGCCATCCTGCCGCCAAGCGTATCGGTTGAGAGCGGCTCGACCTTTGAAAACCTGGAGGCAAGCAATGGGGTGACCGTGAAGGATACGAACAGGCTCACCAGGGTCGAAATCACCATGATAATCGAGAACTCCCTCATGATATCGCCGACAAGGCCGCCGATCAGCGACAGGGGAAGGAACACCACGACATCGACCAGCGTGATCGAGAGTGCAGTGAACCCGATTTCATTCCGTCCGTTCAATGCAGCATCTCGTGGTGCCTCCCCCTGTTCGAGATGACGATAGATGTTCTCCAGCACCACGATCGAATCGTCCACGAGCACCCCGACCACCAGAGAGAGGGCCAGGAGGGTCATGAGGTTCAGCGAGTAGCCGAAGAGATACATACCGATGAAGGTGGTCACCAGCGAGGTCGGAATCGAGACCATCACGATGATCGAGTTGCGCAAACTGTGCAGGAAGACCAGCATGACGAGCGCCACAAGGAGGATCGCAAGGAAAAGGTCGTGCTGCACAGCCGTCACTGCATCGATGGTAAAGGTGGAAGCATCCTGGGCAATATCGAACTTCAGCCCCTGGTCGCGGTAAAGCGATTCCAGCTGCGCAAGCTTCTGGTGCACCAGACGGCTGACATCGACCGTATTGGCATCGTTCTGCTTCATGATCAGGATACCGACGGCGTTCCTGCCGTTGACCCTCGATATGGTCCGGATCTCCCTGAAGGTATCCTGCACCTCGGCGACATCGTGCAGGTACACGACTCCCTCCGGACCCGAAGAGCGTATGACGAGATTGCCCAGCTCTTCGAGGTTCGTGAACTTTCCTGCCAGTCGCACGACGAACTTCCGATCGTCAGCGTCGACCGACCCTGCGGGAAAATCAAGGTTTGATTTCCGGACGGCTTCGATAAGGTCGGTAATGGTCAGCCCCTGGCTTTCGAGTCGGTCGGGATCGATATTGACCCTGACTTCCCGTTCACGGCCACCCTGGATGACCACCTGGCCGACACCGTTGATGTTTGACAAGAGCGGCTTGACTTCATTCTTGAGCAACTGGTAAAACCCGGTATCGGAGAGGTTTGACGTAGCGCCCATGCGCAGCACCGGCAATTCATCAATTGCAAAACGGGATACCACGGGTTCTTCAATACCATCCGGAAGGGAGCGCCTCGCCTCGTTGATCTTTCGCTGGACGTCCTGCAGGGCGATGTTGGTATCTGCGGAGTTTGAAAACTCGATCGTGACAACCGAAACCCCTTCGCGGGAGGTGGAGTTGATCGCTGAGATCTTTTCAATTGACGATACGGCATCTTCGACCTGCTTGGTAACCACCGTTTCAATCTCGGTCGGAGATGCTCCTGTATAGACAGTCGTGATGGTAACGTACGGGCTGCTTATTTTCGGGAGAAGCTCGTACTGAAGCTGCAGGTAGCTGAAAAAACCAAGGATCCCGAGGATCGAGAAGAGCACGACGACCAGCGTCGGACGCTTGATGGCAAGTCCTGTCAGTGTCATACTCAGCGCCCGTTTTCCTGCCTGACGACCGAAACCGGTGAACCTTCGTCAAGCTCGTTCTGGCCGCTGACAACCACGACCTCACCAGGCCCGAGGCCCTGAAGCACTTCAAGCCGGTCACCGGATTCAGCTCCGACCGCGAGCTTTCTTAGGTGGGCCAGGCCTCGTATTACGACAAAGACCTCGGGATTCCTGACGCTGCCGACAAGGGCCTGCCTTGGGATGAGCACCGCATCGTGGGCCTCTCCGCCGACAAAAGCCGTCCTGGCAAACATGCCGGCCCGAAAAGGGGTCTCCTTCGGATTGTCCATGATCGATTCGACCTCATAGGTGTGGCCGCGCATGGATTTTGCGCTGATGGTGGTTATGGATGCCCGGAACACCCGTCCGGGCCAGACATCGGTCGTCACCTGCACCGGCATGCCCTCCGAAAGCCGCGAAACCTGCTTTTCCGGAACTGCCGACCGTATCCTGATCTTCGAAAGGTCGACCATGTTTGCCACCTTCATGCCTGGCTGCACCAGATCGCCAACCTCAACGGTTCTCAACGTAACCGTTCCGGCAATGGGGGCCTTGATAGCCGTATCCCGGAACCGGCGCCGTGCGGCCACCAGATCGGCCTCGGCATCTTCAAGCTTCAGTTTCATGGCTTCATAACTCGATACGGCCACCGCACCTTCCTGCTGCAGGTTGCGGTATCGCTCGAAATCCCGTTTAGCCAACTGCCGGTTCACCGTGGCTTTCCTGAGCCCTGAGGCAGCCACCTCGTCATCGATCTTGAGGAGTGTCTCCCCGGCCGTCATCTTCTGGCCCACTTCGGACGAAACCACCCTGACGATACCGGAGGTCTCCGACAGGATATCGACGTCACGCCAGGCGTCGCTGATTCCCACCACGGCAAAGCTGTCCCGTACCGCTGCCTTTGTTGCCACCGCTACGCTCACAGGAACCTTCGTCATGAAATCAGGACGTCCCTTCTCCTTGCCAACGTCGGTTTTATGCTGGGAAAACCAGAAAAGAGCCGCAACAGCGGCAACGATCGTTGCGATGATCAGAATCCTTACAGGACCCGGTGACTTACGTTTGTCGTTCATCGGACTTGGGGGTAAGTGATGAAACCTGCTTTAAGGCTGCGGAGCATGATCTGCATCAGGGCGCTGTTGAATGTCTTTTCGTCAAGATCCATCAGCAGCGGCAGATTCTGCATTCTTTTTTCAGTCAGGAAAATGCCCCCGTGCAGCATCGCCCATGAGCTTCTGACGGCCATGGCAACATCAGTATCGGGAGGAAACAACCCCTTGGCCATCCCTTCGGATATGAGGCCTTCGATTGTCCGGCATCCCTCCGCCTGCAGTGCATGAATGTGTTCGAGCTTTTCGGATGACACCCTTGAACTCAGCAGGTCATAATCGAACATCATGATGATCTGGAAATACTCCCGGTTATTTTCCGCGAACCGGTGATACGTGGCGGCAATGTCGAGCAACTGCTGTTCGATATCACCCGTCGCCTTCATGACAGCCGCCTCGACGGCCTGATTAAGCAATCGCTGGCCTTCCTCAAGGAGGGAGGCATACAGATCCTCCTTTCCGGAAAAGTAGAGATAGAGCGTTCCCTTGGCCAGACGGCATTCACGGGCAATGCTCTCCATGGTGGCGCCTTTCAGTCCGAACCTGAAAAAGCACTTCCGCGCGCAACGCACAATGAGCGACCTTCGCTGCTCACGCTTGTCTTCTTTCCATTTCTTCATCCTGTCGCATAATAGTGACCGTCGGTCATTTTATGACCAACGGTCATAATAAAAAGATTACTGACAATATAAAAGAGGCTGTCTCAGAAGAATATTTTTACAGTATATCGGACCGCTCTCTTTGTTGCCATCCCGACGCCAGTCTGGATCGTTTATTTGTCTGAATTGGCGTTTATCACTTAACAGGCAATACATTACGGGTTTTCAGACGGATTCTTCGCCCGACCTCGTCGAACTCGGAATGACAGCGGAGAGATCTGATTCTGATTCCAAATCAATCATACATAAGCGCAGTGGAATTCGGCTGCCAATTACCGTATCATGCTGATCCCGACCCGTCGGGAGAAGCATCCAGTGGATCCTTCGTCCGACTACGTCAACCTCAGGATGACAAGAAAAATCATCGTTGTTTTAAAAACGGAATAAGAGAAGGGATAGCAAAAAAAAGCTGCCTCGGTTTTGCTTCCGAGACAGCCTCTTCAGGAAAGGATAGCCGTTCCGGCTCAGCAGAAGTTGCGGGCGATCACGCAGGCGATCCCGGCGGAAGCCCTTACGTGCTCCACCACGGAAAGTATACCGGTAAAGTTGGTGATGTTCTGGTCGGTCACCTCAGCCTTGAGCTTCGCGACAGCAGCCGTGTAGAGCCCATCGATCTCCTTCATCATGTCAAGGGTCTCCGAAGCGTGCTTCGAGTTGCCGCTCACGAAGGCTTCGACCGCCTTCTTTATCATTTCGGCCGTGATGTCGCCCATCGGCTTCAGGCCATATTCGTCCTTGTGCAGCTCCTGAACATTGGCAAGCTGGATGTATTCGGTCTTGTAGGCGATGTTGAGTGCGAACTGGGCGATCTTCTCGAGCTCCTTCAGGATCATTTGCGCGTCGAGCACCGTCTTGTGATCGGCATCGGCGAGTTTCTGGAAATTCGAGTAGGCAAGGGTCAGGTATTCAACCTCGAACTTGCCCTTCTGGATGTACTGCTCGTCGAAGGTGAAGGCCGAAGCGGCAAGCTCGCGGTTCTTCTTGGTCGAAGCCCTGACAACGAGCATCATGTTGTTTTCGACGTTCGAGGAGAGCTTGGTAAGCTTCTGCTTGAGCGTTTCGAGCTGCTCATGCACGGGGCCGTTGGGCTTGGTGGCGAGACTGAATTTCGAAGGATCGATCTGGATGGTGAACGCCTTGGGGATGGCGTTGGATTTGGAAGAATCGCCGGATTTCTTGCCGAACAGTGCCATAGTGTATGAAGCTCGTTGCTGAAGTTGATGGATACGTGAAAGAGCTGTTAATTTACTCCGCAGCTGGGGTTATACAAAACGGACAGGCAAAAAATATGAGTCGCCGGCACAGGAACTCGTAACACGTAACGCGTGATTCGTGAAGAGTGACGCGTGACCGATAAGGCTTATGGGTCGTATGGAAGAAACATGACCTTTCTTCCCCGTCACGTGTTACGCATCACGCGTCACTGACAATATTCAGTCCCTGAGTGACTGGATAAGTTTCTCGAAGGCGTCATCGCTATGCCGGACGATCTCCCCCGTCACCTGGTAAATCACCTCGAGGGCGATCCTGGTGGCATGGTCGGCCATGCGCTCGATATAACGCGACACGCTCAGCACGGCAAGCAGCTGCTCGGTATTCGAGCCATCCTTCTTCATGACTTCGGCTACCTGCCTGAACACCAGCCGGTGCATGGTATCGACCTGCTCGTCCGACTTGCACACCTCGTCGGCAAGATGCCTGTCGCGCTTCACAAAGGCGTCGATAGACTTCCTGACCATATCACCCGCAACCTGCCCCATCCTGTCGAATTCGTACCTGTCCATGATTTCAGACCCAAGTTCGGGCATTCGCTCGATGATATGCACGGCGAGGTCCCCGATGCGCTCAAGATCGTCGTTGATCTTGATGATCGTCACGATGGTACGGAGATCCCGCGCCACCGGCTGCTGGAGGGCAAGGAATGCGAGGCACTGCTCCTCGAGCCTGACCTCGGCAAGGTTGATCTCGTCATCAGCCCTCCTGATCTTCCTTGCGGCCTCGACATCCTGGTGCCTGACAGCCTCAAGCGCAGCGTCAAAGTTGCTCAGCACCTTTTCCGACAGCTGTACCAGCGCCCTGGACAGCTCCCTGATATACTCGTGTACCGGTCTTTCCGACATGGCGATGAAATGGTTTCGTTAGCTGAATCTTCCGGTGATGTAATCTTCGGTCATCTGGTCCTTCGGATTGGTGAAGAGCTGCGCCGTCGAAGCATGTTCGACAAGCACCCCTTCGTAGAAGAACATGGTAGAGTCTGAAATTCTGGATGCCTGCTGCATGTTGTGCGTAACGATCATGATCGTGTAGCTTCCCCTCAGCTCCTGGATCAGGTCCTCGATCTTGGCCGTAGCCTTCGGGTCGAGTGCCGAAGTCGGCTCATCGAGCAGCAGGATCTCCGGCTCCACGGCAAGGGTCCGCGCGAAGCAGAGACGCTGCTGCTGTCCACCGGACATGCCGAGCGCGTTCTTGTCGAGGCGGTCGCAGACCTCGTCCCAGAGGGCGGCCTTTCGAAGGCTTTTTTCGACGATCCCCGCCAGGGTCTTTTTGTCCCTGATGCCATGCAGGCGAGGACCGTAGGCGATGTTGTCGAATATCGATTTCGGGAACGGGTTAGGTTTCTGGAACACCATGCCGATCTTCTTGCGCAGCAGGACCTCATCCGTGAACTTGCCATAGACATCCTGACTGTCGAACATGAGGGAGCCGGTCGTATGACAGTTCGGGATGAGGTCGTTCATCCGGTTGATGGAGCGAAGGAAGGTGCTCTTGCCGCAGCCGCTCGGGCCGATGATGGCCGTCACGTATTTTGACAGGATATCCGCGCTGACCTTCTTGACCGCCTCGAAATCGCCATAATAGATCGAGAAGTTCTTTGCCGAAACATGAGGTACGCCCCCACCGGAGACCTTCTTGCGTTCAGGGGGCAGGTAGATGTCCCTGACCGTTACGGCTGACGTCTGTTTTGTATCAGGAGAGGCTGACATGAGGCATCACCCTTTTAATTTTTTGGAAATACGGGCCCTCAGGACGATGGCCGACATGTTGAGCAGCATCACGATGGTCATGAGGGAAAGCACCATACCATACTGGACGTGACGGATCTCGGCGGCAGCCTCGTGCTCGCTCGCCAGGTTGTAGATATTCCACGACAGTGCAGGAGTGGGAGAGGAGAAGACATCCGCGAGGCCGATGGCCGAACCGACGCTGACGGCCGCCGTGAAGATGATCGGGGCGGTCTCCCCCGCTGCCCTGCCGAGGCTGATCACCCCGCCGGTCAGGATGCCGGGAAGGGCTGCCGGAAGGATCACCGTGACGATGGTGTTCCACTTTGTCGAGCCAAGCCCGAGCGAGGCCTCCTTGTAGGTCTTCGGAACGGCAAGGATCGCCTCTTCAGCCGAACGGATGATGGTCGGCAGAATCATGATGGCCAGGGTCAGCGATCCGGCAAGCACGCTCTTCGATTCGGAAACCTTGAGGGTATTGATGAAGAAGGTGAGGCCGAACAGGCCGAACACGATGCTCGGCACGCCGGCAAGCGTGCTGTTGGCGCTTCGCAGCAGGCTGTTCAGGAAGCTCTCGCGGGCGTACTCGGTGAAATAGATCGCTGCGACAACCCCGAGCGGAAATGCGAACAGCATGGCGCCCAGGGCCAGGAAAAGGGTTCCCTGGATCTCGGGCCAGATGCCGCCAAAGAAATGGGCGTCGACCGAGCTGTCCGTGATGAACCCCCAGTAGAATGTCCATCGGGGCTGAAGCAGACGGTCGATGTTCTTTTCGACATAAGGGAAAAGCCTGACAAGGGAGGTGCCCTCAAAACCTGCCGCGCGGCTTACGAAATAGTCCTTGGCCATTTCGTCCGGGTTCGAATAGTCCCATTTCTTCTCCAGCTGAAGGTCCCGGAGCTTCTCCTCTGCCTTGTCCCATCGCGTCTGGCCGTACCTGAGGCGAGCAAGCGCGGGCGCTTCGTCATGGGGCAGCGGGCCGAGCAGGGCCCTGAGTGAAGCCTGCACCTGTGCGTACTTCTCGCGGTATTCCGCCTGCCGTTGCTCGTCCATGCCTGCCAGTTCGGCCTCGAAGGCATCGAGCATGCCGTAGATCTCCCGGCGGCAGGATTCCGACCGGGCGATCTCGCTCCGCAGTTCAGCCAAATCACCGCGATGGAACTCGTTGTAGAGCATCCTGCGATGTTCGACGGTCCCCCTGAAAACCAGAGCCCCGATACCATTGGTCACGATCGGAACGAGCACGACCAGCAGCATCAGGCCCATAACGACGATGGAACCGAAGCCGAGAGCGGTGAACGAGCGGTCGAGCAGTTTTCTGGTTCCGAGATTCATAAAGGCAGATTTCGTTGACAAATAAACTGATACAGGCAAAAAAAGCGGCTATTGACCGGAAAGAACCTTGCGCTGGCGGACCACGATCCGCTCGCTGATGAAGTTGCTCACAAAGCTGATGACGAGCAGCAGCAGACCCATGGCGAACAGCACATGGAATCGCGCAGAGCCGGTCACCTGGTCCGCTTCGCCCATGTCGCCGGCGATCGTGGCCGTAAGGGTCCGGATGGAATCCAGGTAGTTGAACCAGGGATCCGGGATGTGCGACGAATTCCCTGAAGCCATCCAGACCACCATGGTCTCTCCGAGGGCGCGCATGATGCCGAGAATAACGCCGGCAAGGATGCCGCTGCTGGCTGCAGGCAGGATGATCTTGACGATGGTTTCAGCCCTTGTTGCCCCAAGGGCGTAGCTGCCCTCGCGCATGTCGCGCCCGACCGCCTGCAGGGCGTCCTCGGCAACGCTGACAATGGTCGGCAACGCCATGAAGCCCAGGATGATCGAAACGTTCAGGGCATTGGTGCCGGTCAGTATCTCGATCGACTGCAGCTGGCGGCCGACGAGGAAAAGAAACATCACGGCGACAGCACTGAACAGTGCCAGGGTTGCTTTCTGTGCCCTCTTGCGACCCTTCTCGTCACTGATGCGGGAGGTGATGAGCTCGGAGAGAACGACCGACACGAGTAGCAGCAACGGCGAAGCGATGAGCCACCATGCCCACATAAGGAGAGGGCCGCCATAGTTCTGGAGAAGAGGCGCTAAAATGACCAAGGCAAAGAATCCGAAAGCTACCGAAGGAATGGCTGCCAGCATCTCGATGACCGGCTTTACATACTGACGGACCGAGAACGGGAGTACGTCGGAAAGACAGATAGCCGCAGATATGCCCATCGGGATTGCGATGAGGGCAGAACCGACCGTCACCATGAGGCTGCCGTAGATGATGGCCAGGGCGCCGAACACCGGAGGGTCGTCTGCGGGATACCATCTCGTATCGGTGAAGAATTCGCTGAACCCGCGGATCTGGAAGAATGGAATGGCATCGCGGGCAACGAAGTAGAAGATGAAGAGCACGATGATGGCCACGAAGGCGGCGACCAGGAACAGGACCGACTCCCCGGCACTCTTGGTGATCTTCTGCAGGGTGCGTTTCCGGGCGCTGACGACAAAGGCCGGAGACCTGCCTTCCGTCGCGATTCCTTCTCCATTCATGACATTGCCGTTTTGCAGGTAGTGGCCTGCTTGATTTGATACTTCTCTATCGCCATAAATCTATGCGCTTTACAGAAACAAAACAATGGGCCGATTGTTACAATTGTGGAACATTCGAACCGGAGCAGCAGGGGGTAACCGGCCAAAAACCCGATGAATCAGCGGTTTCCGACAAAACCGAGCTCTTTGATCATGAGTTTGCCCTCGACGGTCCCTGACAGGTCGACGAACTCCCTGACATGGCCGGCCGGTTGACCGTTGGTAACCATGAACAGCGGCCTTGAGAGCGGGTAGCTGCCGTTCCTGACCGTAGTGAAATCGGGCAGGATGCCATCGACGGCGACCCTCTTGACCGAAGGATCGACGAAACCGAGGCCGATGAACCCGATGGCTCCTCTGGTCAGGGATACCCGGTTCTTCACGGCGCCATTGCTTGCCTGGGTCTCCGCTCCGGCCATGACATGCACCTTCTTGCCGACGACAAGCTCCTTGAAGCTCTCCTGGGTGCCGCTGTTCGACTCGCGCTGCAATACAATGATCCGGGCGTTGGGGCCGCCCACCTGCCGCCAGTTGCTCACCACGCCCTTGTAGATATCGGCGATCTGTTTTCTCGTCAGCGAGCGCACCGGATTGGCCGGATTGACGATCATCGCCAGGCCGTCGAGCGCCACCACATGAGCCACCGGCTCCACACCTTTGAATTTCGCGGCAGCAAGCTCTTCGGGCTTCATCGATCGGGACATGGTCGCAATGTCGCAAGTCCCGTTGATCAGGCTTTTGGCTCCGTTGCCGCTTCCGGATTCACTGACCGTCACGGCAACACCGCGGGTCTTCGTATAATATGCCGCGAACGATTTTGCCAGGGGCCCGACGGTGGTCGATCCATCGATCACGATGTCATTTTTAGCATCGGCCCTGCAGGTTGCCGAAAGGACAATAAGTGCAGATACCGCAAGCGCTTTGCCCCATTGCTTTGTCATGTCCGTCTCGTCGTGTTTTTGATTTTGAGCATCCAAAGTTACATGATGGACCGCCAAAATCAAAAACAGGCTATCGGCGCCGTGTGCCGCCGGCAATGAACGGGCAAGGCAAAGCCTGCGGAAGGGACGCTCCCGCAGGCTTTGATTCAATGGGCGAAGGAAGTGGCCCTCAGTAGTAATTGACGAATCCGGTCTCGCTGATGATCCGCCGGCCCTCGGCGCTCTTCGGAATATCAATAAACTGCCTGACGACGCCCGACGGCACTCCGTTGGTGTACATGAAGAGCTGGCGATGCAGCGGGTATCGTCCGTTCCTGACCGTGACGGCAGACGGCTGGACTCCATCCACCGCAACAGCCTTGACCGAGCGGTCCGCAAATCCGAACCCGACAAAACCGATCGCAGCCGGGGTCGAAGCCACTCGGCTCTTTATGGCGCCGTTGCTCGCCTGGGTTTCAGCACGGTTCGAAACCGTGCCGCCTTCGCCCAGGACGAGCTCCTTGAAGGCATCCTGGGTGCCGCTGTTCGATTCGCGCTGGATCATGACGATCGGGGCGTTCGGCCCGCCGACCTGGCTCCAGTTGGTGATGGCGCCCGTGTAGATGCCACGGATCTGGGCCCTGGTGAAATTCCTGACCCGGTTCGACGGATGCACGATCATGGCAAGTCCGTCGAGCGCCACGATATTTTTCACCGGATTGACGCCCAGGCCCTTCGCGGCCGAAAGCTCGTTCTCCTTCATCGGGCGCGACATATTGGCGATATCGCAGCTTTTGTTGATAAGGCTCTTTGCTCCGTTGCCCGAGCCGGACTCGCTGACGGTCACTTCAACACCTGTGCGCCTGGTGAAAGAGGCCGCAAAAGCCTTGGCAATCGGCCCGACGGTCGTGGAGCCGTCCATGACGATCCTGTTGCCCGCAGCCAGTGCGTCGGTCGATGCCGCGAGGCCGAGCAGAGCAGCGCCGAAACATATTTTCCTGAAAATTTTCATGATGGTGTTCCTGTTTTGTTTGTCTGAGTCGTTTTGTTGGTCTGAGTCAACCCTTCACAACGATCAAGTTACTTTGGGAACTGTTGAGGAATCATTGAGGAAATGCAAACAGATGGTGAACTGTCGACAAATACGGGCTTTCGCTCTTTATCGGTGGAAGCGTATATTGACGCAGGCCGGTCAGCATCGGCAAACGGCCGAAATCGTTCAACCAGACACTGAATCCATGTCAGACAACTCCTGGACCGACTCGAAGCGCTTTGACAGCAAGGCTTCGGAATGGGACGCCAACGCTGTTCGCGCCGCTCTTGCAGACGCCGTAGTGAGGGCCATCATCGCCCATATGCCCGTCGCACCTCCGGCAAGGGCTCTGGAGTTCGGTTGCGGCACGGGGCTCGTGACCCTGAAGGTAGCCCCCCATTGCGGCATGGTGACCGCGGTTGACACCTCGGGCGAAATGCTCAGGATGCTCAGTGAAAAGATCGCCGCGGCGGGCATCACCAACGTCGCCCCCCTGCTGCTCGACCTGACGCGGTCCGATGCGGCGGCGCAAATCGAAGGCAGCCATGATTTCGTATTCAGCAGCATGACGCTGCACCACATACCAGATACGGCATCATTCCTTTCACAGCTTCAAAGCCACATGACCGCCGGCGGTACGCTGGCAATCGCCGACCTCGACGCGGAAAACGGCCTGTTCCACGACGACTCCACCGAAAAGGTGCACCACGGCTTCGAAAGGGATGCGTTGAAAAAACTGCTGGAAGCGGCCGGATTCTCGAACATCTCCTTCATTACGGCCCATATCGTGGAAAAGAACAACCGCGCCGGCGAGCATGCATCCTATCCTGTATTTCTCGTCACGGCGGTAAAACCCCAACCATAACGATTCATGAACATGCACAACCCGGGCCCATTCAGGGCAGTGATTTTCGATCTTGACGGCACGTTGCTCGACACCCTCGAAGACATCTCCGTCAGCCTGAACACGGTACTCGCCCGGCACGGATACCCGACCCATTCGCTCGACGAGTGCCGCGTGCTGGTCGGCTTCGGCATGCAGAACCTTGTACTGACCGCCCTGCCCGAAGAGGCCCGTGATGAAGCTGTGATCGGTCCGTTGCTCGAAGAGATGAAAGAGGTGTACGCCGGACACTGGAATGTGCATTCCAAACCTTACGAAGGCATCGGGCGCCTGCTGGACGCCATCGACGCCCTGGGGCTGAAAAAGGCCATCCTGTCCAACAAGCCGGACAGGTTCACGAAGCTCTGCGCCGATGAGCTGCTGGCGCCGTGGCGCTTCGAGGTGGTCATGGGCCACCATGACGCCATCGCGCACAAACCCGACCCGCAGGGAGCGCTGCTGCTCGCCGGGATGCTCGGGGTGGCCCCCTCTTCGATCCTATACGTCGGCGACAGCGGCATCGACATGAAGACCGCCAATGCTGCCGGGATGTACCCACTCGGGGTGCTTTGGGGATTCCGTCCGGAATCGGAGCTAACGGAGACTGATGCCGCGAAGCTGGTCAGCTCGCCCGATGAAATCTCCGCATTCCTGAAAGAGCACGCCGGTTTGGACTGAACTTCAGGCCAGGAGGTTGAGGCGGGAAAAGACGTAATCGAGGTGGTCCTCGTTCAGCACGATACGGAAGTAACCCGAGTCGCCGAGAGGTTCCGGTTCGGCGTTCCTGTCGCTCACGAACCGCCGTCCCTGCTTTCCCTTGAACCAGTAGACCAGCCTGATCCGGTCACCGTCGATCTCGAGGGCGGTCACTCCGCGCTTGCCGATGGCACAGCCTGAATTGAACACGCTGGGAATGGAGATGTTGTTGTAACGGCCGCTGCGGAGGCCGATCTTCTTGCCCTCGGTGAAACAGGAGTCGAGCATGGTCTTCAGCTCCGAGATCTCCTGCTGTATGGCCCGGCGATCGTCGGGACCGGCCGAAGGGTACGCACGGCAGAGATCCTCTATCCGATAGTTCAGGTGGTCGACCTTGGAGAGGGACTCGAACAGCGGGCGGTGGGTGTGGCCGATGATCGAGACGATCTTCGACTGGTTCGAGAAATCGTAGATCGACTTCTCGATGGCGAACCGTCGGCGGCTGTTGTAGGCGGTCGAGAAATTCCTGATACCCATCGGCTTGGCGACATAGCGCAGGAAAAGCACCACCGAACGACTGACGACAGGATAGGTCTCCCACAGCAGGATCGAGGCCTGGTGGCCGTGGAAAAGCAGCATGACCTCATCACCGTAACTGAACCTGATAGCCTCGAGCAGGTACCTTGATAGCCGGTAGTTGCGCTCCTCGAACAGGTCAGCGTCATGGTTTCCGTAGGTCTTCCAGAAAAAGCCGTTCTTCTCGAAGCTCAGGAACAGTTCATAGATGTCGCCCCACTGCTCTTCGATGCTCTCCATCGAAAACTTGAACAGTTCCTCGACGTCGCCGTTCAGCACGAGACTGTACTTTTCGGGAAGATAGTACTCCTTCAGCATCGACCGTACCAGATCGGCGTTGCGCCGGAACTCGTCGCGCCGGCCACCGTTGCCCATATGCAGGTCACTGAGGATCAGCACCTTCGATTCAGGTCTGAGATCTATGTGTTTGGCCGTATTGAGAAGCCTTTCGAGATGCGGATGTTTTTTCTGATGCAGACGCATGTGCACAATCATCTTCGTCTTGCCGGAACATTTTTACCGGCGTGTCTTCCCCTGTTCAATTCAAACAGGAACGGCCGGTTCAAGGTTTGGTCCTTTGCTGTCCGGTCCGCCTGTCTACGGAAGAGCCTGCCCGCTGGATGCGGCCGGATCTTCGAATTGAACATTACATAAAAAATAGCTTTCTTGTGTTGTGTTTTCAGGCAGATAACGTCACGAAAAAAAGTAAGATATTGATCGCCCCGGAAAGGTTCCAAAAGATCCGCAGCCTGCTCGAACAGCGGCAGACCGACCTCACGCTCGTCATGGACAACGTGAACAAGCCGCACAACCTGGCCGCCATCATCAGAAGTTGCGACGCCGTCGGCATCCATCGTATCCACGTAGTCTCCTATCGCTCGTCCATCCGCACCAAACAGCATACGGCCGCCGGCGCCAGCAAATGGGTCAAGGTCGAGCTTGAAAATTCCATCGTGCCGATCGGAGCAGAGCTCAAAGAGGCCGGCATGCAGATCCTTGTGGCCACCTACCGGCCCGATGCCGTCGACTTCAGGTCGATCGACTATACCCGCCCGACAGCCATCATTGTCGGCGAAGAGCTTAAGGGGCCTTCCGAAGAGGCCCTTGCGATTGCCGACCATTGCGTCTACATACCCATGGCCGGCATGGTCGAATCCCTGAACGTCTCGGTGGCGGCGGCGCTAATCCTCTTCGAAGCCCAGCGGCAACGGGAAGCCGCCGGCATGTACCGGTCGAGGCAGTTTCCTGACGACAAATTCGAACGCCTGCTGTTCGAGTACACCTATCCCCGACTGAGCCAAGTGCTGAGGGAACAGGGCAAACCCTACCCCGTTCTGGACCAAAACGGTGCATTTAAGACCGGCACCTGTCCGGAAAATGCTGACATCGAGGCCGACTGAACGACGAATGCCGCACGACACGAGCGCTCCGGGTCGGGTATCCAGGACGTCGCGCAGCCACGCTGCGATTGAATCGCGGGCAAACCCCGGAGAAACCCTCAATGGAAAACGGTTTGAAAAAGCTATCATGAGGGAGTTCATCAAGGAAGGCGAGGTGGTGTATCCGGAAATCATCTCCATAAGGAATAAATCATGAAACGGGGCGGCGCAAGCATCATCTTTCTCAACAGCCGCAACCAGGTGCTGCTGCTCCTCCGGGACGACAAGCCCGAAATACCCTATCCGAACATGTGGGACCTTCCAGGAGGACACGTAGAACCTGGCGAGACCGCCGAAGCGTGCATCGTACGGGAGATGATGGAGGAGATCGAAACCGATGTCTCGGCCGCACGCAGTCATGCGGTCTACGACTTCCCCGACCGGATAGAGCACATCTTCCTCATGGAGATGGAAGCCGAGGCCGAAAACATCCCCCTGCATGAAGGCCAGTGCCTGCGCTGGTTTTCAGCCGCAGAAATCACCTCGCTCCCGATCGCTTACGGCTTCGACCTCGTCCTCTCCGACTTCTTCGAACTTCAGGGACGCTCCTGACAGTTAGCACAAACCAAAGACTTCAGGGACGCTCCTGACAGTTAGCACAAACCAAGAAAACTGAGCATAACAGGCAACAGGTGACGACACAGCTGTTGCCGCACATCAATACGTTGGCGGCACCACGGAACAAGATTCCTGGATAGACTATTATTTCGAACGGCCACCCTAATCTCGCCGAAATCTCTTTTTGATTTACTGATCAACGGCCCAGAAAGTCCATGCAAAATCCAGACAGGCTCTTCTTTTCGGGCTCTCCGTTCAAGCAACTCTCAGAGCTGTAATTCTGAACCAGGAGAAACCGTGTGTAGAATCCAGTTGAATTTTCGCAAGACATGCTGGCAACCAAATGAACCCTCTATCCGTTAAGGCAAAACAGTGACGAGCGGGAGGCGGAATCCGTTTATGTGCATTGATGCGGCCTGGTAGTCTGGAGGCTTGCTTTGCTTCGAATCACCAGGATGGAGATGATGATCATATGCATCAGGAAAATGAAACGGTTCGCATCGAGTCGTTCAGTGATGCGGTTTTCGCAATAGCGATCACGCTGCTGATAATAGAGATTAAGGTTCCGAGTCGCGAGCAGGTTCATCAGTTGGGCTTATGGTGCGCCCTGCTTAATCTTTGGCCGAGCTATCTGGCTTTTTTAACAAGCTTTGCCACGATTCTCGTCATTTGGATCCAGCACCACTGGATTTTCGTGCTGGTCAACAGATATGATCATTCATTGTTTTACCTGAACGGATTACTGCTTCTCTTCGTAACCATCATCCCCTTTCCCACCTCATTGCTGGCGGAGTACCTGCTTTTTCGTGAAGCGAGAGTAGCTTCCAATATTTATACAGGCATGTTTCTGGCCATTTCATTCTCGTTCGACCTGCTTTGGCGGCATGTTTCAAAATGCCTTCTGATAAAAGAATCTGTACCTCCGAAAAAAGAGGATGCAAAATTGATCACCAGGCATTACAGACATGCGCCGCTGCTTTATTTGGGTGCCTTCGGAATGTCGTTCATATCCGAACCGTTGAGCATCGCGATGTGCCTGTTACTGGCCTTTCTCTATGCTCTCAGAGGTTGGCCGTTCAAACTACCCATATAATCCCTGCAAAGAACTTCAGAGAACTTCAGGGACGCTCCTGACAGTTAGCACAAACCAAGTGAAACAGACCAGAACAGGCAACCGCCCACGTCCGGTTGCGACGCGGTTGTAAAGCAAACGAAACGTCCTTATGGTTCAGGCGGCCTTGCCAATCCTGACGATTGAGATCACTTCCCCTGTGGCAACCGGCCGTTCCAGCACCGGAGCGGCTCTTTTTCGATCAGGATAGCGCAATGGTTGCACATGGTGCATTTCGAGGCATCCTGACTCCCCTCCTGGTACTTCCTCACGATGGAGGGATCGATGATGAATGGGCGCGACATCGACACGAAATCGACGGCGCCGTCATCGATGGCCCCGGACGCATCCTCGAAGGCATGAATGCCGCCGACGGCCACGACAGGTATCGAAATAGCCTTCCTTATCTGGCTGGCCACCTCGAGGTTGTATGAACGATAAGGTTTAGGGCTCACCGGGCCGAAAAACGGCAGGATGCTGGCAATCCCCGGTCGAAGTATCCCTGGAAGAGCGGCCAGCTTGAAATTGGAAGCCAGCAACGCATCGGTTGGCACCCTGGGCCCACGCATGATCGACAACCCTTCCCCGATCGTGCCGGAAGAGATCTCCACCGACGAACATCCGGACGCCTCAAGCATCCTGGCGACCTTCACGGCCTCATCCGGCCGCATCCCACCGCGCATACCATCGTAACCGTTCATTTTTGCCAGCACCGGATAATCACCTAGCCTCCGCCGAATGCCCGCCATGATCTCAGAAACGATCCGGAACCGGTTCTCGAGAGAGCCTCCCCAGCGATCCCTCCTTCGGTTGGTATAGCCGGACAGGAATTGCGCCAGGAGATACCCATGCGCCATATGCAACTGCACCCCGTCGAAACCCGCTGCCTGCACCCGCTCCGCAGCATCGACAAATGCATCGATGATCTCCCTGATCCCTTCCTCCGTCAGCTCCTGGGGAACCTCCTCACTGTAATAACGGTCCCGTATCGGCGACGGTGCAACAGTCCTCATACCGGTGACCGTCGAACGGGTCTGACTGCCGCAATGGGCAATCTGCATGATCAACGGAGCACCCTCGCGATGCACCGCTTCGACGAGCCGCCGGTAAGCGGGCACCAGCGCGTCGTCATGCATCATCAGCATCCCGGGGAAACTGCATTTGCCCTGAGGCAGCACACCCGCATACCCGGTAACGATGGCGCCGACACCCCCTTTGGCAAGTCGGACATACAGTTTTTCAAGCGACTCGAGCGGTGCTCCGTCAGCATCGCCCATGCCCTCGTGCGTCGCCGAACGGATAAAACGGTTGCGAATGGATATACCGCCGATACGGGCAGGTTCGAAGATTCCTGGTGATCCAGTCATATACATTGAAATCTGATGATTGTTTTTCGGAGTGGACGATTGTATTCAATTAGAAGAATAGATCCGTAAATCAGATTGATATAAGTCACAAACGTCAATCGAGGAGTCAGGCTGTTCCGGCCGGATACTCAACATCCAGGACCTTTGCAGGAACAGCGATATCAAACATGCGGCAGGCAAACTGTGGATTTCGATCCTTGAAAACTCTGGCATCGTGTGCCTGCTCGAACCATGGCATGGCTGACCGAGTTTTCGTCCGCCTCGAATCTCGAAATTGCTTTTTGAGTTACTGATCAACGTCCCGGAAGATTATCAACGTCGAAGGGCAAACCATTTTCCGTTATCCATTGTTGGTTATCGTTGAGAGATCATGAACCACACTGACACGGGAGTAACAAGATCATGAAAGCCGTCATCCTGATGCTGACGAGCCTCCTGTTTGCAGGATGCGCCGTGCTTGGAAAAAGAAGTGCTGCAGAACCAGCATACGAAGTGCTGAAACAAGATGGATCTTTTGAAGTGCGTCGTTACGGCCCCATGGTGATCGCCGAAACCATCATCGACGATGCGGATTACAGCCGCGCAAGCGGCAAGGGTTTCAACCGGCTGGCCGGCTATATTTTCGGCAAGAACAGGACAAAAACCTCGATCAGCATGACGGCACCGGTCCTGCAGGAGAAAAGCAGCGAAAAGATCACGATGACCGCTCCGGTCCTGCAGCAACGACAGAAAAGCGGCTGGACCATGGCTTTCGTGCTGCCGGAGGGCTACACCCTCGGATCGGCCCCCGAACCGCTCGATCCCGAAGTGAAACTCAGCGAGGTACCACCGACGACGGTTGCCGTGATCAGATTCTCGGGACTGCATTCATCCGCAAACCTTGAAAAGTACGGCCGACAACTTCGAGCATGGCTGGAAAAACAGGGCTATCGTGCACTTTCGGAACCAAAGCTCGCCGCCTACGATCCACCCTGGACCCTCCCCTTCCTGCGGCGCAACGAAGTGCAGATCAGGATTGCCTCCGATCCCGGTTAACCAAACCGGCTTTGGGCACGCAGGTCCCCTCGCACCGCCTGACAGCGTTTTCCTTGCGTTCGACTGCTCGGTCAAGACTCGCTGTTGGTGCTCAAGCAACATCCAGCCTTAATCCCCCATCTCTCCAGGGAGCAAACCGGACAAACCAAACTGGTCTCAGGTTGCATTTTAGGATTATCGTAGCGATATCCAAAAACGCAAGAAGTGACCCCATTCACCACTATAAACCGCAAGTTGATGTTTTCAGGAACGTCCCCAAGTTCTCGGGAGCAAACCGGACAAACCAAACTGGTCTCAGGTTGCATTTTAGGATTATCGTAGCGATATCCAAAAACGCAAGAAGTGACCCCATTCACCACTATAAACCGCAAGTTGATGTTTTCAGGAACGTCCCCAAGTTCTCACTGACATACTTCACAAAGAGCAGGACGAGCACATAGTCCTTGTACTGACTGGCATCCATGCCGCCACGAAGCTCATCGCAGGATGCCCAGAGGGAGGAATAAAGTTCGGATTTCTTGAGAGCCATACTTTGGTTTGAAACTTCTTTTGAAACAGTCGAGCCCATTATGACACGGAATCCCGAGGAGATTATCGACAGCAAATCGATCAAGTCCCGGATAGACCCGCTCACACAAGGCGCCACAATTTTCTATGCTATAACGACTTAATTCAATGTATCAATTACACTTATAATATCAGAGACTGATACCGGAAATATATGTAGCGAGCAACCTGGCTTTAACGGGGTGGACGTTGAACGTGTGGGAGATATCCCCTTGGGTTACCAGCAACAACCGGTTGACTTACCCTGTGACTTTGGCCTCGACGTGGGCCTTGATTATTCGGGATACACGAGAACGCTTATGAACGACCTTCTTTCTTGTCCAACTGTGCCAGCATTATGCAACCTTGTTCAGTGGTTTGGTAGCGCTGCTTGCTGCTGGTGGGTTTGTCCGGGATTGTCATTTCAAGAAACCCCTTTTCAAGAAGTGGCTTAAGAACCTGGTCCCTGAACTTGGTGCGATTCGTTCGTCCAACCAATTCCATAAGATCACCAATAGGGCTTATCATAAGGCATTTACGCAGAATGCCGACCTGGTCTCCACTTAGTGCCAACATAGTCCCAACCTGGTCCCGACCTGGTCCCAACCTGGTCCCCGATTGGACCTCCGGTTCACTCTTTTTCCTTCGGATCGTCAGCACCCAGAACCCGCCATCCAGCCTGATTTCAGGTTCCGGCAATCCGGCCTTATTGCATCTGTGGATCATGTCGCGGATGCCGGTTCCCATGCGCTCGATGTACTTGGTCAGGTACATGGGCTCGGCAATGAGCGGGTTGTGTGGCAATGAGGCACGCGGACCTCGCAGCTTTTCGAGCGTCAGGGTCGGCGGCAGGGTGCCGGGATTCCAGACTTCGAGGCGGTCCTTGAAGAGCATGACCTGTACACTGGCCTTGCTGGTGTAGTCGCGATGCACGACGGCATTGACGATGGCTTCGGCAACGACCTCTTGGGGAATCTCGTATTTGGTCGGCACTGCGGTGCTTTCGGCTCGGGTTCCCACCCAGAGGTCTATTTTTGAGAGAACAAAGTCTTTGGCCTGATCGACGAGATCGAAAACCGTTCCTTTATAGACCTGGTAGGATGGAATTGGTTTCTCCACTTCGAAGCCGTGAAAATGGGCACATTTCACCTCGGAGGTGATCAAGAAGCGCTGCGGCTTTTTGCCGAACAGGAGAATCGATGCATTGGTCGGTCGTTCCTTGTCGAGCAGGTTGAGATGAGTTAATACCTCATGAGGTGGCGTGTTCTCGGGCAAAGGAAAATTCCGTCCCCGGCGTGCAAGCCCGAGAAAGCGGGTGATCTTTTCTTCGTCGAGATCATCGAGCGTGGCGTTACGGCAGAATGTGGCATCGAATGGGCCGAAACGGATCAGCTCGCGCTCCTCGAGAATCCTGACGAGGCTCGCATACACAGAGGCGATAAGCTCTTCGGGGGAGTTGATACGACGCCGGATTAGCGTGCGGGCAGCATCGTTGATCAGGGCACGCATTTTCGGGTGCCGGGCTGCATCATCAGCTCCCTTGACGTAGATCAGGCGGTTCTTGCCTTTTACGGTAGCCCGGTTGAATTCACCGTGGGTTGGAGAAAACCCCGCAGAATCTTCCCGGCCGTATTCATTGCCGAACATACCGAGATAGATGTCGCAACGATCCACCTCGTCGAGGTAACATTGATCTATGCGCTGATCGGCTGCAGGCTGCTCTTCGAAAAGGAAGCAATCGAAAAACCGGCGCATGAGCGGGTCACCTCTCAGGTACTCTTTCAGTGCCTGTCGCTCTGCAGCGAACTCTTTCTGGACGCTGCTGACGAAGATGTTCAGCGGCAGGTCAGGCATGGCTCGGAGTTCTTTCAGATTTGGCTGACGCGACCTGTTCGATCATGCCGGTTAAGGCCTCCTCGATCTGTTTGCCCATGTCCAATTCGAAGGAGTAGGTTGACCTTCGTTTTTTCGGTTTTGGGATTGGAGTTATAAACTCGGCAAATCGTCGGTTATCGACGATCTTCTGGGTAGGCTGTCCACTCGATTCGAGCTCCCAATGACGGGCGGGATACTCGTATGGAGCATTGAGGATCGGATGATCGAAAAACGGATTGCTCATGGACAGCGCATCATGTTAGAAAATCACGAATAAGAGCACGGAATAACCTGTGATAATCTGGCCGCAATTATCGAGGAGTCGGCTTAAAGAAATGAAATAAAAGCACTTGTCAGCAAGGAATACAAATAACAGTTACATCATAAGACTCCAATATGACGGAACATATACCCATCACTTTATTTACCAAACAGTTACACCATTTACAAGGGATACAGAAATTTCTATCCCGTTATACTTTCTGATGTTATTAGCACGGCAACAATAGGTCGCTAACAGGTATGGGGTTCATCCTGTCATCCTGTACGAAGTGGAGCGAAGTGAATGACCCATGAATTCTGGATTCTTCGGCCAACGGCGTTGGCCGAAGAATGACCAGATTCTGTAACTGAAATGGAGACTTTTGATCGCCGAAGCAATAAAGAGGGCGCCGCTGGTGTCGTGACAGGTGTTCAGTCGTGCCCGGGGTAGGAAAAGGACCAGACCAGGGCGCCGATCCAGCCGAGCACGGTCCAGCCGAGCAGGAAGTTCAGCACCATGATGCCTCCCTTGCTGCGATGTTTGCGCTTAAAGGCGACGATGGCGGGGAGAAAATAGACCAGCCAGAGAAGGGCGGTGAAAATAAATGCGAGCACGGGGGACGAATAGGTCCAGGCCCACGAATGGTACCATTCCTGCACCATAGAAACGTTCCTGTTGTAAGTTTATGGGGAAGGGCAACTATAGATCGCAAATAATCATGTAGTCTCAGGTTGTCATTCCGCTTGCATCGGAATCTTCGCCCCCACGATAGCATAGCGAAGTGACGGATCCACGAATTCTGGATTCTTCGGCCAACGGCGTTGACCTCAGATTGACAACATTCAACTCACAGAATTGAGACTTATAATTGCCTGAGCAATACTACCAGCCGGCGGGGAGCCTGAGGAGGCTCCCTGTCGGTTTTATGAGATCATCGGGTTACCTGCGGTCGAATCCGGGACCTCGACGGTCGTCCGGGCCGCGACGGTCATCGAAACGGTTTTTCCACTCTTGCCGGTCGCGACGGAAGCGGTCATTCCAGAAGCGGCGGTCGTGCCTCCGGAACTCGACGTCGCGGAATCGCCTGATCTGGTCGATGCGATGGCGCCTGATGGCGGGCGGCAGGTCGAAATCCCTGACGCGCGACCACGGACCACGGTAGTCACGGGCGCGGTACCATCCGCCGTCGTTGTAGATGAAGTAGGAGTTGCCATAATACACGACATCGTAGGGTGCGCCGTAGGAAACGGAAAAGCCCCGGTCCCTCAGGTGGACGAAGTCGGGCCTGTCGGAGAAAAAGAAACTGGGTCCACCGGGGACGTTCACCCCGGCGCGAACGGCCGCCTGGGCCTCAGGTTGAGGCTGGCCGGCAAAAAGACCGGCAAGGCCTATCGCGAAAAAAATCTGGTTTTTCATAGATGCCTCTCTTTACGTTATCAATTCCGGAATACAGAAATCATCATCAGTAACAGGAGGAACGCGCGTTGTCCGGTCTACAATTATTTATACGTTTTATGCGGGCGATTCTTTCGGTAGAAAACGAAAAATGTGCTGAAGAGCGGCACATGGACGCTCATGACAGTCAGCAAAAACTGATTACAGCAGGGGGCATTGCTAAGTAAACCAGAGGCTGAGCCCGACTTCGTCGGATTCAGAATGATAGGGGGGGAAAGCAAAAAAATGGCTGCCTCATTTTGCTTAAGAGACAGCCATGTGATAATGTCGATGCAGCGAGGTGCAAGGAATCAGCGGATGGTTTCGAGGTAGCGTTCGGCTTCGACGGCCGACATGCATCCGGTGCCGACCGCGGTGACGGCCTGGCGATAGATGAAGTCCTGCACGTCGCCGCAGGCGAAGACACCGGCAACGCTGGTTTCTGTGGAGTGGGGCTTCGTCCTGATATAGCCGTAATCGTCCATGTCGAGCTGGCCCCTGAACAAGGCTGCGTTCGGCTCATGCCCGATGGCCATGAAGACGCCGTCGCAGGCGTGCTCGGTCACTTCTTCAGTTTTGAGGTTCTTCAGCCTGATGCCGGTCACCTTCATGCCGTCGCCAAGGATCTCTTCGACCACCTCGTTCAGCATGGTGGAGATCTTTTCATTCCTCTTGGCCCTGAGGCTCATGATCTTCGAAGCCCTGAACTCTTCACGGCGGTGCACAAGCACCACCTCGGAGGCAAACTTGGTGAGGTACAGAGCCTCCTCCATCGCCGTGTCCCCTCCGCCGATCACGAACACCCTGCAGTTCTTGAAAAAGAAGCCGTCACAGGTAGCGCATGCAGACACGCCCCTGCCCCGATAGAGCGACTCGGACTCGATACTGAGCCACTTCGCGTTGGCGCCGGTGGCAACGATGAGCGTCCTGGCGAAAATCTCGCGGCCGTCGTCGAGGGTCAGGCTGAACGGGCTGCGCGACACGTCGGCCTCGGCAACGGTGCCGAAAACAAAATCAGCGTTGAAGCGTTCGGCTTGCTTCCGCATGCGCGACATGAGTTCCGGGCCGGGAATGCCTTCAGGAAAGCCCGGGAAATTTTCGATATCCGTGGTGATCATGAGCTGGCCACCGGGCTGGTGGCCTTCGATAACCATCGGTTTCAGATTGGCCCGTCCGGTGTAGATGGCCGCAGTATAACCTGCAGGACCGGTACCGATAATGACGACGTCCCTGATTTCTTTTTCCATGACTTATTCCTCTTGGAATGGATTACGGGAATTTGATACAAAAAGATATCCCGGCTCGATGGCCGGGATACGAATACAGACAGGCGCGGGATCAGCCGATGTGCTCGTCGATCTTCTTGGCGATCGCGGTCTTGGGCATGGCGCCGACCATCTGGTCGACAACCTGGCCGTTCTTGATGACGAGCATGGTGGGAATGCTGCGGATGCCGTACTGGGCGGCGGTGTTCGGGTTCTCGTCGACATTAACCTTTGCAATGATGGCCTTGCCTTCGTAGTCACCGGCAAGCTCTTCAATGACCGGGCCAAGCATCATGCAGGGACCGCACCAGGCAGCCCAGAAATCGACCAGCGCAACTTTGTCCGCTTCAAGGATCGAAGCCTTGAAATTCTGATCGGTAGCCGTGAAATATTTTCCGCTCATGGTAATGGATATAAAGGTTGAATAGATGCAAAATGATAAACCAAGCCAATATAATTGACTGAAGATTAAGGAACCATAAAAAACCGTTTATTGTCACCCGGTAATTTTCACATTGTCCGGCCCGAGCACCTCTTCGAGTTGCTCAAGGGTCTCGTCGTCGGCCTCGATCGGAGTGTTCCGCGCAAAGATCTGAAGGGTCTCGTTGCATGAGGAGACCGTTGCCTTGACTTCGAAATCGACCGGCGTGCCGCCCTTGTGCTTTTCGAAGATCCCCCGGACAGCCTCGAGCTTTCCGATCTGCGACGAGTCATCGGCATCGATCTTCAGGATGACCTTCCTGATCAGCCCTGAGCGCACCTTCTTCAGGGGCACCACCTCGCGAACAAGCAGCTTCAGGCTGCCGTCCTTGACCTCGGATTCTGCCACAAGCATGACGACCTCTTCGGGACGAAGCAGGTGGCGAAACTGTTCGAAGACGCTTGCGAACACCGTAAAGTCTGCCTTGCCGGTAAAGTCCTCCAGCACGCCGAACAGCATCTGCTTCCCCTTCCGATCCTGGTAAGGTTTGACCGACACGATCACCCCGATCGCCTTATAAAGCCTTGACGGTACGACTTCACGGGTGTCGAGCGGCAGGTTGGCGAACGCCTCCCAATCGCGACGGAATGGATCGAGCGGATGGTGACTGAGATAGAAGCCGACCAGCCGCTTCTCGTGCTGGAGCTTTTCAGTGTCCGGCATCGGCTCGGCGTTGTCCAGTTCCGGGTAATGCACACCGGCCTGGCCATCGCTGAAATCATCGCTGAAGAAGCCCCCCTGCCCGAGCGTGACTGCCTTGTTCTGCATCTGGCCGAACTTGATGGCCTTGTCGACGTTGGCCAGCAGCTTCGCACGGTTCTTGTCGAGTTCGTCGAGTGCGCCGGCCTGGATAAGGCATTCAAGCGCTTTGCGGTTCATTGCACGAAGATCGACAGAAGCGGTAAGGTCGAACATGTTGGCGAAGGGCTTGCCGTTCCTGCGCAGCCTTGCGGCGACGACAGCCCTGGCACCGCCGCCGACCTGCTTGATGGCGCTCAGGCCGACCCTGATATATGTCCGTCCCTTGTGCTCGTCGACCGAAAAAAGCGCGTCGCTCCTGTTGATCGAAGGCGGTAGCGTGAAGATGCCGAACCCCTTGGCTTCGTCGGTCAGGTGCTTCATGCGTTCGGTGTCGCCGATCTCGCTGTTCAGGATGGCCGTGACGAACTCGATGGTGTAATGGGCCTTCAGGTAACCAGTCCAGTAAGCCAGCACGCCGTAGGCCGCTGAGTGGCTCTTGTTGAAACCGTAGCCGGCGAACTCGGCCATCAGGTCGAAGATCCTCGTAGCAAGGGCCTTGTTGACCTCGATGCTGACCGCACCCTCGACAAACTCTTCCTTGAACTTCTGCATCAGCTTGGGGTCCTTCTTGCCCATTGCCTTGCGCAGGTTGTCGGCCTTGGCCAGCGAGAAGCGCCCCATGACCTGGGAGATCTGCATCACCTGTTCCTGATAGACGATGACGCCGTAGGTCTCCTTGAGGATCTCTTCAAGCATGGGATGCATGTAGTCGATCTCCTCCCTTCCGTGCTTGCGGTCGACGAACAGGTCGACGGCGTTGCGGTCCTCGTCGATCTCGGCGTTCAGCGCGCCCGGCCGGTAGAGGGCGCTCATGGCGATGATGTCCCCGATCTGCGTCGGCTGGAGGCGGGTCATGTAGCTCTGCATGCCTGAGGACTCGAACTGGAAGATGCCGGCCATCTTGCCCTCCTGGAAGATCCTGAAGGTCTGGCGGTCGTTCATGGGGACCTTTTCGAGCTCGATGTCCACACCGTGCCGTTTCTTGATGAGGCGAAGGGTTTCGTCGATGACGGCCAGGGTCTCGAGTCCGAGGTAATCGATCTTCAGGAGGCCGGCCTGTTCGATGCAGTTCTTGTCGAACTGGGTCACCACCTGCTTTTCATCCGCCCCGTCGGAAGGTTTTCCACTCGTGCCGTCGATGTCGCTCGCGTCGAATTCGTCGGCGTATTTACGCTCCTCGGTTTCAATCTTGTTCGACACATAGAGCGGCACCTGCTCTTCGAGCACGCCGTTCGTAATGACCACGGCGCCTGCATGCATCGAAACGTTGCGGGCCCGGCCCTCCATCGCCCGTGCATACCGCATGAGCTCCTGGTACTGCGGTTCAGTATCCACAAGGCGTGTCAGCTCCTTGACGTCCCTGAAGGCATCCGCGAGGGTCGTGCCGGGCCGCGACGGCACCAGCTTCGCGAGCTGGTCGACCGCCTTCAACGGCACGTCAAGCACACGCCCTGCGTCGCGTATGGCCGCCTTGGCTCCGAGCGTGCCGATCGCGACCACCTTGGCGACACATTGCGTTCCGTACTTTTCGACCGTGTAGTCGAGAACCTTCTGCTTGCCGACGGGGGTGAAATCGATATCGATATCGGGCATCGACAGGCGTTCGGGATTCAGGAAGCGCTCGAACAGCAGTTTGTGTTTGATGGGATCGATCCTCGTAATCCCGGTCAGGTAGGCGATGATGCTGCCGGCAGCCGAACCCCTTCCGGGTCCGACCGAATATCCAAGGCGGCGCGATGCCGCAATCAGGTCGCTGACGATCAGGAAGTAGGAGCTGAACCCCATCTTCTCGATGACGCCAAGCTCCAGCTCGATGCGATCCTTCACCTCCTGCGGGTCGATGCCCATGCTTTCGGCGTCGGCGTACTTCTCTTTCGCCCCCTCCCAGGTCAGGTGCCTGAGGTAAGCCTTCTCGTCGTCAAAACCCTCCGGGAGCGGAAAATGCGGCAGGCGGGGCTCCTGCGTTTTGAAGACATAGGAGCAGCTGTCGGCGATACGCACGGTATTGTCAAGCTCACCGCGGGCGTTGTCGAAGTTCGCGGCCATCTCGTCAGGAGACTTGAAATAGTTCTCGGTGCCGGGCAGGCACTGCAGGTTGATATTGTCGAGCTTCTCCTTGGTCCGGTTCGCGATCATCGCCCGATAACAGCCTGCATCGCTCTTTTCGAGGTAGTGAACATTGTTGGTCGCCACGAGGGGGATACCGGTCTGCTCAGCCAGACGAAGGGTCGCCTCGACGAGATGGTCGTCGTAGGGCGCACCATGACGCTGAAGCTCAAGATAGAACTGATCGCCGTACAGGGTCCGGTACAGTTCGGCGAGCCTGCGGGCCTCGCCGTCGTCGCCGGCCAGCAGTGCCCGGCCGATCGGTCCGGCATGGGCTGCCGACAGGCAGGTTATCCCCCCGGTGCACTCTTCGAGCATCTTCATGTCGACCTGGGGGATGCCGTTCAGGAATCCGTCCCTTGTCGCCCTCGAGAGCAATACGCACATGTTGCGGTACCCGGTCTCGTCACGCACCAGCAGCACCAGCGTTGCCGGTCGGCCGCTGCCGCGCGATTCGGTGCCGGCAAGAAAGATTTCGGAACCGATGATGAGCTTCACATCCGCCTTCCTGGCCAGTCCGAACAGTTCGGGCATGTTGAACATGGCCGCGTAATCGGTGATGGCAACCGTCTGCATCCCCTTTTTGCGGCACGCCGCAAAGAGTTCGCCCGCGAAGATCGGGCTGCTCTGCATCGAAAAGTGGGTGTGGGTATGAAGGTGAACGAACTCCATGGGACTCAATCAGGATATTTGCCGATCTTTTGAAATACAGGGCAGAGTGGTTTGAACAGATCGGCGATCCCGCCGGAAAAAGTCAGGATCACCGGATCCGGGATACGGATGGATCATCCTATTATAACGTTTACAGGAGAGGTTTCAAGTGAGATTTTCATCCAAAAATGAACCGAGCCGTGTGGGAAAATCCACCGGCTCGGTTTGAGGGGCAAGAGATGAAAAACTGTCGCCAGCTCCCGTGCCTGGCGAAAAAATCCATGCATTCAGGCGGCAATCTCCCCGTCTATCATTTCTTTGCGGATCGTACCGTTGCGTTGAGCTGAAACTCCCGCGAGTAATCGATAATAGAGGTTCTCATAATTGCCCGTCATATGCCGTACCGTGAAACGTTTCTCGAACTCCCGCCGGCATGCGCTCCTTGACAAGGTGTCGACTTCATGGATCGCATTGACGAAGTCCTGACGCGTATCGCAGATGAATCCGCTTGTCCCGTGCGTGATGACTTCAGGTGATGAGCCGCAGCGACGTACGATGACCGGCGTGCCGCAGGCAAGGGCCTCGATCATGACCAGTCCGAAAGGCTCCGGCCAGTCGATGGTGTTCAGGAGCCCTTTCGCATTGCGGAGCAACAGCGATTTCTCACGGTCGTCGACCTCTCCCACAAACTCGATGAGCGGATGGTCGAGCAGGGGCTCGATCATGCTTTTGAAATACTCCTTGTCGATCGGATCTATCTTGGCTGCGATCTTCAGGCGGATATTGCACGCCTTGGCCAGCTTGATGGCATGGTCCGGCCGTTTTTCCTCGGAGATGCGGCCGAGGTAGAGGAAATAATCTTGAGGTTCGGTATTGAAGGAGAAAAGGCTTTCAGGATAACCGTGATAGATGGTTTTGACCCAGTTGATGTCGGGAACCGGAAGGCGTTGTGAGTCGCTGATGGAAACGTAGTTCATCCTGCCGTAGCTCTTGAGGATGCTCGCGTAATCCGGAGTGTCAAGCCTTCCGTGCATGGTAAGAACGGTCGGAGTGGCGGATCGGGCCGCAAAAGGCAGGGTCAGGAATTCGAGATGGGAATGAATGATGTCGAACTGCCCCTCCATCTCCTCATAGACTTTTTGCAGCATCAGCATGTGCATGATGATGGGCGAATGGTTCTTCCTGCCGAGCCTCAGGCTGCCCGACACGGGTGAGATGAGGCGAGCACTTGTGGTCGAGTCGCCCGACGCGAAAAGGGTCACATCATGCCCCTGCCTGACAAGCTCTTCGGTCAGATTGTAAACGACCCGCTCGGTCCCGCCGTATTTTTTTGGCGGCACGCTTTCGATCAGGGGGGCAATCTGTGCAATTCTCAGCTTTTTCATAACATCTTTCTCCTTTTCATCAAGTTGGACAGTAACTCAACCGGTACGGCTCATTGGTTCTCAATTTGGTTGTCTTTCCGTTAAGGGTGCAAGGCAAAGCAAGTTCAACTTCGGCATCGATGCGTATCGACACTTCACGGTGCGTGATTTCCAGATGGACATCACGATCACGCCACTTCACACGGAACGCCAGCCGCTCCCATTTCCTGGGAAGCCACGGGTTCAGCACGATACGGTCCGACTTCAGGGTCAGGCCGGCAAAGCCGTGGATGACCGTCTGCCAGGTCCCACCCACCGCCGCCGCGTGGATGCCGAGATCGGTGTTCTTGTGGAGGTTCTTCAGGTCGAACAGGGCGGTCTTCATGAAGTAGCGATAGGCATTGACTCGCTCCGCCACGGCAAGCCCCATCATGGCATGGGTACAGTGGCTCAGTGAGGATTTGTGCGCCGTCCGCTGTTCGTAGTAGAGGTAGTTCGCCAGCTTCTCCTCTGCGCTGAAGGCATGGGGAAAGAGCAGCATCATGATCAGTACGTCAGCCTGCTTGATGAGCCGCGTCCGTCCGATATTCCTGAAATTCACCCCTTGCGGCAGCACGGGACGCCCTTCGCGGTCATGGCGCTGAATCACGTAGTCCTTCAGGGAGAAATAGCCGTCGAACTGCTCGACGATTCCGCTTTCAGGATCCTGCGTGAACTTGAGTTTCCGGCTTATCCTGAGCCAAATTGCTGGTTCATGCTCCTCGAGTCCGATCTTCGCGGCAACGGCTCCGAGCACATCCGGCGAGGTCTTGGCCACGTGCTTGTGCAGCATGGCCGCCAGCCGGAGGTGCCACTTGACCAGGAAGTTGGTGTAGGCGTTGTTGTTCACGTGTTCATGGAACTCGTCGGGCCCGATGACCGTATGGATCTCGTACTCCTCCCCCGGTTTGACCGTCCGGCTCGCCCAGAATCGGGCAGTCAGGAACACCATCTCCAGTCCATACTGCAACAGGAAGGTTTCGTCGCCGGTAACCCTGAAATAGCGTTCGACACCATAGATGACATCGGAAACGATGTGATCCTCCTCGGTGCCGGTATAGATAAGCCGAATGGTCTTCTCGAGCTTGGATGCGAATCGCGGGGTCACATCCTCGCCGGTCGTGGCCGATTCCCATGCGTATTTCGCCCCCTGGTACCCCATCTTTGCGGCGTTCTTCATGGCTCCGGGCAGGGTGTTGTAGCGATACATCAGCAGATTGCGCGCAACCGGAGGGAAGTTGTAGACATAGAATGGCAGGATGAAGATCTCGGTGTCCCAGAATGCGTGACCCAGGTATCCCTCAGAGCTGAGGAACTTGGCGCCGATTCCGGTCGGTCCCGACGGACCGTTGATCAGCAGCTGGTAGATGTTGTAGCGGAGGGCCTTCTGGGCCTGTTCATCGCTGTCGATATGCACGTCAGCCTGCTCCCACATGACGCGCCATGCCTTCAGATGCGCTTCTATCTCCTGTTTCGCCCCCTTGCGGACGTAATCCTTGAGCTGGCAGATAGTGTCCTTGAACATGCTGTCGGCCGGCAGTTCGCGACTGGTCGTGACCACGGCGAGCTTCTCGAACTCGTAGGAGCGGCCCTTGACGGCATCGATCGTAATTTCGCTGGTGAACTTCTCGCCGTAGATCCTCGGCTCCCACTGCAGAGTTATCCCCGCAGGTGAAACGAGCTTCCAGGAGGCTGCTTCGGAGATCCTGATGCCCCGTTCCCGGGTCTTGACCTCGAGATACATGAAGTTCCTGCCGCGCTCGATCTTTTCGATCTGGAGGTGTTTGTACATTTCACGGGGGAAATAGCCCCTATTGAACACCTCACCGTTCAGGCCGGAAAAAACCCGGATTTTTCCGGAGAAATTTTTCGGGGTGATCTTGACCCTCATGTAACCCCGATGCGGATCGTGCATGAAGGCCAGGCGCGTGATATCGAGGGCAAGGATTTTCCCTGCCGGGTTTTTGAATACGGTCCTGCGATGCAGCAGCCCCTTTTTCAGGTCGAGCACCTGCTCGTGGGAGATTGCCCGGCAGGTGGACATGCAGAATTTTTCGCCCTCATGCCAGACCGAAACATCGGTCCACATCGGACATTTGACCAGCTCTTCCACATCCGACTCCGATTTGTCGAAGACGCCTGCAAGATACATTCCCCCGCAATGCCCCGGAGGCAGCTCCTCGAGACTGCCCCGGATATTGAGGTAACCATTGCCGATGGTCATCAGGCTTTCATTGACCTGTATGGCTTTCGGCGATTTCCTGAACCCTTTCAGGCGTAGCAGCCACTCCTCGGACGAAAGCTCGAACAATCCGTTGAGTTCGCCTGATGATGGGGTAACATATGGTAAAGATCCTGTAATCATGAAATCTCCCCGGGCTTGAAGCCCGAAACGTTTAACACTTCGGGTCGGGGGGAACAATTCACCATGGAGGGGAACAGAACCGGAACGGACCCGAACAAGGCCCGTATCCTTTAACTAATGACCTGTTTATATAAATACAATGTCCGGACCCTGTTAGTTCATCCGTCATATTTACACGACATTATCGGCATCAACAACACTACGCCATTATTGCGGCACTCCATATTGATCAATAGCGCGGAGGTTATGGCTTGCGCCTCATTTTTTCGTATGTTATGGCAAAGAATCACAATCCGCTAAACCCTCAAGGCAACACCCCGATTTGGAGCAAAACATTTACAAACAGTGTCCTGTCTGCGGATTCCCGCTGACCGAGCAGAATGCGATATGCCCGAGGTGCAGTAATGACATTCTCGAAGATATCTCCACGCTCGACGAGCAGAACCTCGAAAAGCACTACCGCATCATCGAGGACAAAAAGGCCGAATGGTACATCCGATGCCTGGCCGAAAACCTGGATTCCGGCAAAAGTCCATCAGTGAACTTTGCACCGGAATATTTCAATTCAACCCAGTCGAGGATGCCGATACGCGCACCGCATGGGGAACAGGATGCGCTTCCCGCCACACGGGCAATGCTGCTCAGGGATCCCCATAAACGCATGGAGCTGTTCAAATGGCTTGACTCCGACTGGAAAGAGGTGGTCCGGAACACCATTAAAATCCAGAGGGACCCGAACGACGCGGAGATGCTGGAGTTCCTGAATATCACCAGCGTTCGGTGCGATAACCACAGGATCCACCACCTCGGCCCGATCAGCCTGCTGGAGAACCTGCAGCAGCTCAGATGCGATGAAACCCCGGTCGAGAGCCTTGAACCGCTTAGGAACCTCAGGAAGCTCAAGCGGCTGTACGCATTCGACTGCGACTTCATTTCCCTCGACCCGCTGCGTGACATTCTCTCCCTGAAACTGCTCTGGATTTCGAGCACTGAAGTCAGCGACCTGAGCCCGATCGCAGGCCTCGAAAACCTCGAGGAGCTCTACTGTTCGGAAACCCCCATCAGCGACCTTTCGCCGCTGGCAGGCCTGAAGAATCTCGAAAAGCTGAGCTGCTACAAGACGGAGATCACCTCCATCGAACCGCTGAGAGGACTTCAGAACCTGATCGAACTCGGCATCAACAGTACCGGCATCACCTCGCTGGAGCCACTCTCGGGGCTCACCAACCTCGAATACCTTCGATGCAGCAGGACGCCGATCAGAAGCCTCGAGCCACTCAGGAACATGAAGAGCCTCAGGGAGCTGAGCATCGAACAGACCGGCGTGTACAGCCTCGAGCCACTTGCCGGGCTCACTGATCTCGAAGAGCTTCTCATCACCGGCTCGCCCATCGATTCGATCGCGCCGCTGATGCACCTGACAAACCTCGAAACACTCGAGCTATCGTCAGGAAACATCCCGAACTTCGAACTTGAGCGATTCGTAACAGAGCATCCGGGCTGCAATGTGGTGCTGAAATAGAAAAAGGCAAAAGGACTGCAAGGACGAAGAAAAAGACTATCCGGCAAAACAGCGTCTTCCTCTTCGTCCTTGCAGTCCCTGATGTCACTGCTGTCCTTTGAATTTCCCTCTCTTACTTACTCCAGATACAGGATCGCCTGGCCGGCAGAAACCGAGTCACCCTTTTTGATCAGGATGGCCGACACCTTGCCGGCAGAGGGAGACTTCACAGGAGACTCCATCTTCATGGCCTCCAGTATCGCGAGATCCTGACCCTCTGCCACCGTGTCGCCGACCTTCACGCTGACGGAGACGACGTTGCCGGGCATCGATGCCGTAACCGGAGTACCTTGGTGCTGCTGTACGGGGGCCATCAGCGGTATCGTGACCGGCTGCATGCCGGGGGCGACCGACTGTGCCATGGCGACTCCATCGGCGATCACCACATTGAACGACTTGCCATCCACCATCACGAGGTAGTTGCCCGACAGGCCACGCGATGCCGGGCGGATCAGCTCCTGCAGTCGGTCCTGCAGGGAGTTGGCGTGAGCGGTGACCTTGAGCTCCTCCTCATCCTTCTTGGCTTCTGCCTCGGCCTCAACAACCGTTTTGTAACGGATGCCGAGCGGCTTCTCCCCTTGCAGGAATTCGATTCCCTTTACGCCACAGGTCGCGGCGATGAAGATATTCTCGTCGGTCTCGGGCAGATGAGCCTCCCTGAGCAGTTTGCTGTTGTGCTCGACGCCAAGCTCCGGGTTACGGTCGTTGATGTCGTGCACGTCCTGCACCGTGGGCTCAAGGCCGAGCTGTTCGGCGGCAAGGCGCACAACTTCCGGATCGGGCTCTGCCGGGGTCTTGCCAAAATAGCCGAGCACCATCTTGCCGTAGCCGTCGACGATCTTCTTCCACGGTCCCTGCACGGTGTTGGCGAAGGCCTGCTGGAAATAGAACTGCGAAACCGGGGTTACCGAGGCGCCGAAACCACCCTTGGCAACCACCTCGCGCATGTTGCGGATCACCTCCGGGAAGAAATGGAGGGTGTCGTGGTCTCGCATCATCTGGGTATTGGCCGTCAACGCGCCGCCGGGCATCGGCGAGAACGGGATCAGTGGGTTGACCTCCTTGGCCTCCGGCGGCATGTAGTACTTGTCCATGTGTTCGATGAACATGGCTTCGACCTGAAGGATCTTCTCATGGTCGATGTCGAGCGTGTAGCCGGTGCCGCGCAGCCGGTGCCACATGGTGAGGATATCAACCTCGGCCGTACCGCCGCTGACCGGAGCCATGGCAAGGTCGATGATGTCGATGCCGGCCTCGATGGCCGCGAAGTTGCAGGCCACGCCCATACCGGCGGTGTCATGCGTGTGGAACTGGAGCACGGTGCCCTCGGGCAGCATCTTCCTTGCGCCCTTGACGGTCTCGTAGACCACGGCCGGGGTCGTGGTGCCCGATGCGTCCTTGAAGGCCACGCTGTCGAACGGAATGCCGGCGTCGAGGATCTCCTGCAGCTTGTCGAGGTAGAACTGCGGAGTATGGCAATAGGACTCCTTCAGGCCAGGTGGCAGCCCCATGAGAGCCACGACCACCTGGTGCTTCAGACCGGCGTCGACGATGCACTTGCCGGACCATGCGAGGTTGCGCACATCCATGAGCGCATCAAAGTTGCGGATGGTGCTGACGCCGTGCTTTTTGAAGAGCTTCGCATGCAGGTCGATGATGTCCCTCGACTGCGAAACGAGGCCGACGACGTTGGCGCCCCGGGACAGGGTCTGCAGGTTGATATCCGGTCCTACCGCCTTGCGGCAGGCGTCCATCATGTCGAAGGCGTCCTCCTGGCAGTAAAAATAGAGGCTCTGGAACCGTGCCCCTCCACCGATTTCGAAGTTGTCGGTGCCGGCCTGGACCGCAGCCTCGAGCACCGGGAGGAAATCCTCGGTTTTCACCCTTGCTCCGTAACAGGACTGAAACCCGTCACGGAAGGAGACATCCATAAACCCTATTTTTTTCATATAAAGCCCTCGTTGGTTGTGCTTGCGCAATTATTGATCGAACAATTAAAGAAAACAATTCAAGTCTGATGGCGAGGGTCATTCAGAGCCCGATAAAGTCGGACGAAGGATCCAGCTCAGACTGGATCCTTCACTCCGTTCAGGATGACAGGTTTCGGTTGGGAGCAACAGCTGATGCTTTTTCATACTCCCTGCCGATCCGTTTCAGCGGGCGCCCTGTATTTTCAATAAATCGAACGACTCATCCTCGACCTCCTGGTGCAGGCTGTTGCCGTGGGCGTCCATGGTGACGATCGCCGGGAACGACTCGACCTGGAGATGCCACATGGCTTCGGGAACACCCATCTCTTCGAGGAAATGCACACCGGTGACCTTCTTGATACAGCGGGCGTAATAGACGGCCGCGCCTCCGATGCCGTTAAGGTAGACTGCCCCGTGTTCTTTCAGCCCCGCCAGCGTTTTCGGACCCATTCCGCCCTTGCCGATGACAACCCTGAGGCCAAGCTTTTTGATGACGTCGGCCTGGTATGGCTCCTCGCGAATCGATGTAGTCGGACCGGCAGAGGTGATCACGTATTCACCAGCCTCGTTTTTCATGACGACCGGGCCGCAATGGTAGATGATGCCGCCCTCCGTCTCGAGCCCTTCAGGAAGGTCGTGATGCATCACGTAGTGGTGGAACGCGTCGCGGCCGGTATGCATCTGGCCGTTGATGATGACGATGTCTCCTACCTTGAGCTTCCTTACCTCCTCATCGCTCACCGGAGCCTGGAGCACCACCTCGCGGCCGGTCAGCGGAATGCCCGCGCCTTTGGCCATACGCTTGATTTCATCTGTTTCGCGGTACTGCCAGCTGCTGATCGAACCGTCGGTCTGGTCGATGATCACGCCGAGACGGCGGTAGGCCCAGCAGTTGTAGGCGACCGATACATAGAAGCTCGCCGGCACGCGGTGCGATTTGCCGATCTTGCAGCCCATGAGCGTCGTGGCCCCTGCAAAGCCCATCGGGCCGATATTGAAGGTGTTTGCCTTTTCCATGATCTCATCTTCGAGGCCGGCGAGTTCAGGATCGGTGCTCCTGTCGTCCACGCTGCGAAGCAGCTGTTTTTTTGCCAGCTCGTAACCGCTGGTCCTGTCGCCGCCGATGCCGACGCCGATAAACCCGGGGCTGCAACCCTGGCCCTGCGCCTGGAAGACCGCATGCAGGATGCATTTTCGTACTCCGTCGATATCGCGTGCAGCGCGGCCAAGACCGGGCACCTCCATCGGAAGGGAGTACTGGATGTTCTTGTTCTCGCAACCGCCGCCCTTGAGGATGAGCTTGACTTCGATCGCATCACGATCCCAGGGTTCGAAATGGATCGACGGCATGTGTTCGCCGAGGTTGTTCCCGGAATTCTTTCCCGTCAGGGCATCGACAGCGTTCGGGCGGAGCTTGCCCAGCCTGGTCGCCTCGGCGATCGCCGCTTCGATCTCCTGTTTGATGAAAAGCTGGTCCGCACCTTTCGGGGTATGCACGAAAAAGGTAGGCATACCGGTATCCTGGCAGACCGGCGAAGCGCAATCCACAGCCATGTCGATATTGACCGAGATGGTCGACATGGCCAGGTCGGCCCTCGAATCCGGAGCTTCACGCTCGATAGCCCGGGCTATTGCACGCCGTACGTCGCTCGGAAGGTTCGAAGAGGTCTCGGTGATCAAGGTGATGATGGAGTCCCTGAAATTTTTCATGTTACTCGAAAAGTATGGTGATAAAAAAAATGAAGACTGATCAGCCGGGAATCGCCTTGTCGACCGCGTCCTGCTTTACAAGGAGCACGGGAATGGCCGCAGAGCGGAACACCGCTTCAGCAACGCTGCCCATCATGATGCGCATCAGGCCGGTCCTGCCGTGCGACCCCATGATGATAAGGTCGGCGAACCATTCGTGTGCATGCTTGATGATGGCATCGGTAGGCACGCCGCTGACCACCTTGACGTCCGCCATGAGCCCCTTCTTCTTCTCGGCCATGAGCATCTTGTTGAAGCTTTCAGACAGCGGATTCTCCTCCTCCCCGGGCTTGCGCACGATGCTCATGTCAGGCTCCTGGATATGCAGGAATCGGACATGGGCGTTGACACGCCGTGCGAACTCTATGGCGTAGCGGACCGCTTTGTCGGATGTGTCGGAATAGTCAGTGGGGCACAGGATTTTGGAAAGCTGTATCATTGATGCGCTCTGTTTACTGATATGTTCTGGCTGAAAGGCACCTGCAGGATGAGGCTGGTCATGAATTTTAATTTACAATTTTTCCTGAAACTTTTTTACCCGGCACGTCAAAGGATCGGCAGCGATGCGGCAAAGTCCGTTTTTTGGCTTAGACTGTTGAAAGAGCACAAACCTTGCCTTAAACCATGAATCCGGTCGCCGAAGCCCTGCGCCACCCCGAGGCCTACCCGCATCCTGTGGAGGAGGGAGGCAATATCCAGGTCGTGGAGACCCACATCTCATGGATTTTCCTGACCGGCCTTTACGCGTACAAGCTCAAGAAGCCGGTCAACCTGGGATTCCTCGATTTCTCCACCCTCGAAAAACGTCGCAACTGCTGCCTCGAAGAGCTGCGCCTGAACCGCAGGCTCTGTCCGGATCTCTATCTTGACGTCCTGCCGGTCGTCGCCGCTCATGGTGGATGGCGCATCGGAGGAGACGGGCCTGCTGTCGATTTTGTCGTGCGGATGCTGCAGTTCGATCGGAGTTTCGAACTGGATAGACTGCTTGTGGCCAATGCCCTTCCAATCGAACGGATCGGTGAGATAGCGAAGATCGTTTCCTGCTTCCATAGCTCCGCTACCGTGGCGCCTGCATACTCGACCTTCGGAACTCCAGAGGTGCTCCTCGTGCCGATGCTCGAAAACCTCGACCGCACCGGAGACCTTGTCCATACTCCGGAGGAGTCGAACGCCATGGAAGCCATACGGAACTGGACGCTGCACGAACACCGGAGGCTGGAATCGGTGCTGAAGCGACGCAAGGAGTGCGGGTTCGTCAGGGAGTGCCACGGCGACATGCATACGGGCAACATGGTGATCTGGAACGGGAAGGTCATGATCTTCGACTGCATCGAGTTCAACCCGAAGCTCAGCGTCATCGACGTCATGAGCGATGCTGCATTCCTGTTCATGGACCTGCAGCATTCGGGACGGATCAGGCTCGCCTGGCATTTCCTGAACACCTACCTTTCGAACGGCGGGGATTACAATGGGCTTCGCGTGCTTCGCCTCTACTGCACCTACCGCGCCATGGTCAGGGCCAAGGTCACGGCAATCAGGCTCATGCAGGAGACCGGCAGGGAGATGCAAAACGCCATCCTTGACGAGCACCGTTCGTACCTGTCGCTGTCACTCGGGTACGTCCGCCCTTCCCCTCCCCTGCTCGTGCTCATGCATGGCCTCTCCGGCAGCGGCAAATCGGTGCTGGCCTCGATGCTGGCCGACTCGGGTTTCGTACATCTGCGCTCAGACATCGAACGCAAGCGACTCTTCGGGATCTCGCCTCTGGACAGCAGCCGCCCTTCCGGCATGGACATCTACGCACCTGAGGCGACCGCGCAGACCTACAGGATGCTCCTTGACGCAGCCGAATCGGCGCTTTCCGGCAACTGGCCAGTCATTGTCGACGCCACCTTCCTCAGGAAGAGCCAGCGGGAGCCGTTCCTCGAACTGGCCGCACGCATGGGGTGCATGTGCCGCATCATCTCTGTGCAGGCGCCATTCGAAACGCTCAGGAAGAGGGTGACGGAGCGACTCGAAAAAGGAGCCGACCCCTCCGAGGCCGATCCGGCCGTCCTTGAGGCTCAGCTGAAGTCGGTCGAGCCGCCGGAGGGAGACGAAAAGGCCCTGTGCATCGAGGTCGACACACAGGGCCCTGTGGATTACGAAAAGCTTGCCGCCTCGCTCGGCTCCTGACCGGCAGGCGACGGAAGTGGCTAAACCTCCACGCCGAAAGTCATTCGAATGCAGAGGCCGGCTGCAAAACTGATGCCTGCCACCACAACGATCAACCCGGTCATTTCGAGAAAACGGCTCCGGAACGACACCCCCTGAGCGACCGAAACATAGAAGTTGAATACGGCGATGACCATGATCGCCCCGGCAAAGGCAAGGGCGAGGCAGAGGTAAAGGTTCTGGAAGAGCAGGTAGGGCAGGATGAGCACCGATACGGCGAAGATGTAGGCAATGCCGGTATAGATCGAAGCCTTGTAAGGACTCTTCGTGCCGGGCTCTGATTTGGTCGAGAGGTATTCGGAGGCGGCCATGGACAGGGCCGCCGCGAACCCCGTGATGGTTGCCGTCAGAGCCACGATCCTGCCGTTCTGAAACGCGAATGTCAGGCCTGCCAAAGCTCCGGTAAGCTCCACGAGTGCATCGTTCAGGCCGAGCACGATCGAACCGGTATACTTCAGGCGGTCCTCGTCAAGGAGCATCAGCAGTGCCTGTTCGTGCTCCTCCTCGTCCCTGATGATCGCGTTGACATCACTCATCGATCCGACCATGCGGCCATAAGCATCGTGCGCCAGCTTCTCGCCGTTCTCCATCAGCTTGATGCCGAAGGTAAATCCGAACAGCAGGCTGATGATCGAGTAAAACCAGATCTTGAATCTGCTCGGCGCGATATCGGTGCCAGTGAATTTCTTCCACACCTCGTAATGACGAAGCTCGTCTTCGGCGATCTGGGTCAGGATCCGGCGGTTCTTCACACCATCCACCCGCTTCGAAAGGTTTTTGTAGATGTGGTGCTCGGTGATCTCGTTCTTCTGGAAAACGGCGATCTGCCTGATATCGATATCAAATAACTGATTCACGGGGTGAAGGTTGGATTCTTTTCAAAAATAACCACAAGGAGATGAGGGAGCACAAGGACAAAATCCGGTGCACTGCGCGCCGTGCACCGGATCAACTATCAACTATCTTTTACGCTCCGGGCCTCGTCGCCGCCTCGACCAGCTCGTTCATCCTTGCCACATAGTCGGTGACGCTCTCCAGATCCCCTTCAAGCAGAAGCGCGCTTTCGAAGAGCTGGAGCACGGCGGCACGCACGACAGTATTTTCCGAGAGGCCGACGGCCTGCTTGCCTGCGAGGTTGCGGATGATCGGATGAGAGGTATTGACCTCAAGGATCTTTTTCGCCGACGGCATCCCCTGCTGCATCATCTTCATGACCTTTTCCATCTGGCTGTCCATGGCGTCCTTGCCGCTGACCAGGGTCACCGGAGAGCTGACGAGCCTCTTCGATTCGACAACGTCGGCGATGCGGTCGCCGAGCACCTCGCGGAACAGCCCGAGAACACCGGCCGTGCCTTCGACCCCGAGGCGCTCCCCTTCGGGTTCGAGCGTCCCCGACGTATCGATGTCGGCCTTCTCGATCGACTTCAGTGGTTTCTTGTCATACTCGAAAATCGACGGGATAACGAATACATCCACGGGATCGGACAGGAGAAGCACTTCGAGATCTTGTTTCCTGAAGTACTCCAGGTTGGGATGAGCCAGCATCTGGCTCCGGCTGGATCCTGAATGGTAATAGATCTCGTTCTGCCCTTCGGCCATGCGCTCCGTGTACTGCTTCAGCGTGATGTACTCACCTTCGGCAGTCCTGGTCGTCTCGAAACGGAGCAGGTCGATCAGCTTTTCCCGGTTCGTGAAGTCGGTGTTGAGGCCCATCTTGATGATCGGTCCGAAGGCTTTGTAGAACTGCTGGAACTTCTCCGGCTGCTCCTTTGCGAGGGTGTCGAACCAGCCGAGGATCTTGCCGGTGAGGATTTGCCTGATCTTCGACATGACCGGACTGGACTGCACCATTTCACGCGATACGTTCAGCGAGAGATCCTCGGTATCGACCACACCGCTGACGAAACGCAGGTATTCGGGCAGGAGGTCGCGGCACTCGTGCTGGATAAGCACCTTTTTGACATAGAGCTGCGGGCCGTGCTTTTCGAGGGCCCCCTGCTGGTAGAGCAGTTCCATCGGAGCTTCTGAAGGAATGAAAAGAAGCGCCTTGAAGCTGACCGCACCTTCGATCGAGATGTGCAGGTAATCGAGCGGATCCTTGAAGTCGGTCGAAATGAACTTGTAGAACTCGTTCACCTCCTCATCCTTCAGATCGCTCTTCGATCGCTGCCAGAGCGCCGTGACGCTGTTGACCTGGCGGTCGCCAAAAAAGATCGGGAAATCGACGAAGTTCGAATACTTCTTGACGATCTGTTCAAGACGGTACTCCTCGGCGAACTCCTTGAACTCCTCTTTCAAAGTGAAGGAGATCTTCGTGCCTCGCACGGCGCGGTCCGACGGCTCGATCGTGTAGGTTCCCTGGCCCGTCGAGCGCCACAGCCTGGCCTCTGCTCCGGCTTCGGCGCTTCGGGTTTCGACGGTCACCTCATCGGTCACCATGAAGACGGAATAGAAGCCGACGCCGAACTGGCCGATCAGGTTCGCATCCATCCCCGCTCCCTTCTGCTGGGCCTTCAGGGCCTCCATGAAGCCGAGGGTGCCCGAACGTGCGACCGTGCCAAGATTGGAGATCAGCTCCTCCTCGGTCATGCCGATGCCGGTATCCTCGATCACGAAGCTCCGATCTTCCGGATTGACGGTAATGGTGATCTTCAGCTCGCCCTCACGATCTATCCCCTCGTCTGAGGAAAGCAGCCTGAAACGCGCCTTGCTCAGCGCGTCGGAGCCGTTTGAGATCAGTTCACGCAGGAATATTTCGGGATGGGTGTAGAGGGAATGGACGATCAGGTCCAGAAGCTGCTTCATCTCAGCCTTGTATTCAAACTCCTTCACCGCCGGAGAGGTTTTGTCGCTCATAGCCGTCATCTGTTTATCTGTTTGTAAAGCACCGCCATAGAATTCCTTAATGGTGCGGCGCAACTTGATTTCGGGGTAAATTTAATTGCAGCAGGTAAATAACGCAAGAGGGGAAAGATCGTGGCGAACTGATGGGGAAAAAACAGGGAAGCGTTTGTCATTCTGAGCGGAGCGAAGAATCCAGAAGCATGGATCCTTCACTTCGTTCAGGATGACAATGTCACGGCTAGTATACATCTGTCGAGCTCTCTTGCTCAGCTCAGACCCGGCGGAGTTTCTTCCTTGCTGCCGCTTCGCCGTCGTAAACGCGCTTGACGCCGTCGCCGAGAGCCTTTTCGATGTCCCGGATGTTGGAAACCAGCCTCGACATGCCCGAAATCTCGACAGAAGCCGCCTGGTCGGACCCCCACATCGCACGATCAAGGGTGACGTGACGCTCGACGAACACCGCACCGAGAGCCACCGCGGCCCAGGTGGTGGCGAGTCCGACCTCATGACCGGAGTAGCCGATAGGGATTCCGGCATACCGCTGCTTCAGGGTTCCGATCATACGGAGGTTAAGCTCCTCTACCGGACATGGGTAGGTGGAATTGGTGTGGGCGATGAGCAGGTTTTCCCTGCCGAGCGCCTCGACGGCCGCGTCGACCTCTTCGATGGTTGACATACCGGTGGAAATGATCATCGGACGGCCGGTATCCTTGGTCTTCTTCAGGAGCGTGAGATCGGTCAGCGATGCCGATGCAGCCTTGTAGCACGGCGGGTTGAACTGCTCCATGAAATCCACCGCATCCTCATCCCAGCAGGAAGCGAACCAGGCGATACCCTTTTCGCGGCAATACGCGTCGATCTCCGAGTACTCGTCGAACCCGAACTCAACCTTGTAACGGTAATCCATATAGGTCATCCGACCCCAGGGGGTGTCGCGCTCTATCGCCCGCTGGTCCATGGGTACGCACAGTTCGGGGGTGCGCTTCTGGAACTTGACGGCATCGCAGCCGGCTTGCGCCGCACCTTCAATCAGCTTCTTCGCCACTTCGAGCGAACCATTGTGGTTGATTCCGATCTCGGCAATTACATAGACAGGATGACCGTCACCCGCCATCGATTGTCCGAACTTTACTTCTGCCATAACTATTCGGTGAAAAAGAGAACATGCAACATACTGAAGGCTGCACGTTCAGGTTGGAAATGCTGGATACTACAACTTGTTATTATTCCGTTTCAGGAATCCCTCAGGGAGATCAGCCATTCGGCAAAGTCCCTGAACCCTCCACGGCCACCGTCGGCGGCGCTGCGATAATGGATATAAGGATCGACGAAATGAAGTCCATCACGGGGTGTGCCCGCAAGGCCATCAATGGATATGGCCTCCATGATGCCAAGGTCGTTCACGTCATCGCCGATATAGGCTATTTCGGAGGTCTGGAGCCCGGTATCGCGAATAACGTCGGCAAGCCGGGAAAGCTTGTCGCTCACGCCAAGGTACAGTCTTTCGATATGAAGCTTCTGGGCACGTTTTACGAGGCTCGGCGAAACCTCTCCAGTAATGATCCCGGTCTCTATACCATGGGCTCGAAGCCTTTCGACCCCCATCCCGTCCCTTATTGAATAGCGCTTGAACTCCTCGCCCTTTTCCGAATAGTAGACGCCGTTGTCCGTAAACACCCCATCGTTGTCAGAGAGAACCATCCTGATTCTCAAGGCTCGTGACTTCAGTTCTTCAGGGGAAAGGACGATCATGGATCCGGGTCAATTCTGTTCGATGAAAACCGTATTCTTGCTGCACCCGGCCAATATATCACTTTTCTCCAAATTAAACCCCCACCTGCCGCATCGCCCATCCTGTCGGGAAACCACAAACTCATCAACAAGTTATCAACATTCCGTCCACACAGAAAAAAGATACTTCAATATGATTCATGTATTGTTGATGGAATATGATCACAAAAACAGGTGGCCGTCATTATCCATCTATTTTTAAATCACTTATGCATCATGATATACAACATGGCTCTCTTGTGGGAATATCTTTATTCCGGGATTTAATACGTTAAACAGGCGTAACTCACGCAGATATCAACATCAAAGCCTCTTTCACGGGCTTTATTTTCCCAAGCCCTTCACTGCATGAAATTCACAACAATCCACTCAGGCCAACCATCTTCCGGAGATCTACCCATCCATCGAATTCCGCTCCGGTCACAAAACCGGAAGCCAGCGCAGCCTCACGGATCGTGATCCCCTCTTCAAGCGATTTACGCGCGATTACGGCAGCGCGGTCGTAACCGATATACGGCGCAAGGGCGGTCACCAGCATCGGGGTTCCTGCTGCGTTCGCTGCCATCTGCTCCCGGACAGGTTCAAGGCCCGAGACGCAGCGCGACGTGAAAGATCGACAGGCATCTCCCAGAAGGCCGGCCGACTCGAGGAACGACGAGATCATCACCGGCTTGAACACGTTGAGCTCGAACTGGCCCGACGAACCGGCGACGGCAAGCGTCACATCGTTGCCCATCACCCGTGCGCAGACCATGGCAAGCGCTTCCGCCTGCGTGGGATTGACCTTTCCCGGCATGATCGATGAGCCGGGCTCGTTCCGGGGAATACGGATTTCACCGAGCCCGCAACGGGGCCCCGAAGCCATGGCGCGAAGGTCGCCGGAGATTTTCATCAGGCTCACGGCCGACAGCCTGAGGGCGCCGTGAGCTTCGACCAGGCTGTCGTGAGCGGCAATAGCCTCGAACTTGTTCGGAGCCGTCACAAACGGCAGCCCGGTCAGAGCCGCCACGATGGCAGCGCTCTTTTCCGCATACCCCGCTGGAGCATTCAGGCCCGTACCGACGGCCGTACCGCCGAGGGCAAGACATTCCAGCCTGGGTAGGGTGCGTTCGATGGAGGCGATCGAAGCCTCGAGCTGGGCCGCATAACCGGAAAGCTCCTGCCCGAAGGTGACCGGCACGGCGTCCATCCAGTGGGTGCGGCCGGCCTTGACCACAGTCATATAGCGCTCCGAAAGATCCACAAAGGCTTTGTGCAGTTCGCGCAGGCCGGGCAATGTCGAGCGTTCGAGCAGCATACGCGCAGCGATGTGCATGGCAGTTGGAAACGCGTCGTTGGATGATTGCGAACGATTCACGTCGTCATTCGGATGAAGCAGCCGGGAAGCCTTGTCTGAAATCGCGCCTGCCAGCGCTTGGGCCCTGTTCGAAATCACCTCGTTGACGTTCATGTTGGTCTGCGTACCCGAACCGGTCTGCCAGACCACCAGGGGGAAATGGTCGTCGAGGCTTCCGGATATGATCTCGTCGCACACCATGGCGATGGCGCGCACTTTCTCTTCGGAAAGCACGCCGAGGGCCCCGTTGGCCATGGCCGACGCCTTTTTCTGATAACCGAACGCATGGATCACTTCCCTCGGCATACTACCGGCAGGGCCGATACTGAAATTCTGGAGCGACCGCTGGGTCTGGGCTCCCCAGTAACGGTCGGAGGGCACCCTCACATCCCCCATGCTGTCAGTTTCGATTCGCCAGGTCATACGGTATCGATATCCAGGATTGAAATAACAGGCACACTCCGTCCCCATCAACCTGACCAGCGCCCTGATCGTTTAAAAAATCGAACATGAGGGGGGGGATGGAGTTCCAACCCGCCATTGGAATCAGACTGTCTCACAAGACGCTTACAGCCATGAATTTGAGCAGGTATCCGATTGTCATTCTGAACAGAGTGAAGAGCCCATCTTCCCGGCAATTCATCATAACCACTTTTTCTGAATTATCTTACCGGATCCATTATGGATTCTTCGCCAGACTGCGTCTGACTCGGAATGACAGATTCCGCCAACGGGACTCCTGAAGATATGCAATTGATTTCGCGTTTGAGACAACCTCTTTCCGAATTTGGGATCCCGCCCCATGGGAACTCTTACATTTGCCGCAGGAACCCGAAGATCTCCCGAAACACCGTCCCATATTCAGCAGGGTTTCAACCCTGCGGACATCCAAATCTTACATTCTCTTGTGAAGCCCCTGGCTTCAGCCGGGGGAACACCGCCCCCCAAAAAAACTTCCCGGGCTTAAGCCCAACCTCTTCGATGATCCTTGAGCCGGGTTGAAACCCGGCGGAAGCCGTGAGGAAGGATTGGGTTAAAACCCTATATAATAATTGGATAACTGCACCACCGGGCTGAAGCCCGGGGCTACACAAGAAAATGTAAGAGGTTAATGTCCGTCATCCCGACCCGTCGGGATTCCTGAATGTGGAAGGCTTAAGCCCGGGAAATGTTGTGAGTATTGATTTTAATTGATTTCGCGTTTGAGACAACCTCTTTCCGAATTTGGGATCCCGCCCCGTTGGAACTCGTACATTTGCCGCAGGAACCCGAAGATCTCCCGAAACACCGTCCCATATTCAGCAGGGTTTCAACCCTGCGGACATTCAAATCTTACATTCTCTTGTGTAGCCCCTGGCTTCAGCCGGGGGAACACCTCCCCACAAAAAAACTTCCCGGGCTTAAGCCCAACCTCTTGGATGATCCTTGAGCCGGGTTGAAACCCGGCGGAAGCCGTGAGGGAGGATTGGGTTAAAACCCTATATAATAATTGGATAACTGCACCACCGGGCTGAAGCCCGGGGCTACACAAGAAAATGTAAGAGGTTAATGTCCGTCATCCCGACCCGTCGGGATTCCTGAATGTGGAAGGCTTAAGCCCGGGAAATGTTGTGAGTATTGATTTTAATTGATTTCGCGTTTGAGACAACCTCCGCCCTCTTTCATTGTGGTCAACTCATAGGCGTAAAAAAAGCGGCCCGGGGATGAATCCGGGCCGCTTTGGGAAAAACCTGTCGGATCAGTTATGTCCTCATCCGTAGACGCCATTATAGCGTTCAATCGATTCGAGCACGATGTTCTTCGCGGTCTCGGCATCCATGAAATCCTCGACGAGCACAGTCTTCTGCTCGAGGGCTTTGTACTCCTCGAAGAAGTGCTGAAGCTCCATCTTGAAGTGCTTGCCGAGATCGTGGATGTCATTCATACCGCTGACGCTCATGTCGTCTTCGGCCACCGCGATGATCTTGTCGTCGCCTTCGCCGTGGTCGATCATGCGCATGACGCCGATCACCCTGGCCCGAACGACGCACATCGGCACGATCTGGCACTGCGAGATGACGACGATATCAAGTGGGTCATGGTCTTCGCCGAGGGTCTTCGGGATGAAGCCGTAGTTCTCAGGGTAGAGCAGGGAGGAGAAAAGAACCCTGTCAAGCTTCAGCATTCCGGTCTTCTTGTCCAGTTCGTACTTGGTCTTGCTGTCCTTGGAAATCTCGATGATCGCATTCACGATATTCGGGCAATCTTCCCCGATCTCAACGTGATGCCACGGATTGAAGTTCATAGTTGCGTGCCTCGGTGATGGGTTAAAAAGGTGTCGGAAGATAGGATATTTTTTCAAACATCACAAGCGGCACGCATGTCAACAGAACAATCAGGGATTGCGCGCAAAATAGTCCTTCGTTTCGGCCGCGATTACCGGGCTCAGCAACAGGAGAGAAACCAGGTTCGGCAGGGCCATAAGCGCGTTGGCTATGTCGGCGAATGTCCAGACCACCTGCAATGAGGCGACAGAGCCGACCATGACCGCGACAACCCAGGCCCATCGGTAGGGCATGATCGAGCGCTTGCCGAACAGATACTCCATGGCTTTTTCGCCGTAATAGGACCAGCCGAGGATGGTCGAGAATACGAAGGTCAGCAGGCCGAAGGTCAGTACGGTCGGCCCGACGACCGGCACCGCGGCAAAGGCCGCACTGGTCAGCTCGGCGCCCTTCATGCCCGAAACCCAGGCTCCGGAGTTCACGACGACGATACCAGTGGCCGCGCACACCACGACCGTATCCCAGAATGTGCCGGTCGACGAGATCAGTGCCTGGCGCACAGGATGTTCGGTCTGGGCCGCGGCCGCCACGATCGGGGCGCTACCGAGGCCCGATTCGTTAGAGAACAGCCCGCGGGCGATACCGAACCTCACGGCCTCCTTCATACCTGCACCGGCAAACCCGCCAAGGGCCGCCTGCCCCGTGAAGGCCGAAGAGAAGATCAGCTGGATCGTATCGCCGATGGTATCACGGCCGATCACCATCAGGATCGCGCAGCCGATCAGGTAGAATCCCGCCATGAAGGGCACAAGGTACTCGCAGACCCGCGCGATCGACTTGATGCCGCCGATGATCACGACCGCCGTGAACACGGTCATGACGGCGCCACTCAGCCACGGAGAAATGTTCATGTTGCTCTTCAGCATGGTGGCGATCGAGTTGGCCTGCACCATGTTCCCGATACCGAATGCCGCGATGGAGGTGAACACCGCAAACAGCACCGCCAGCCATTTCTGCCCGAGTGCCTTCTCGATAACGTACATTGGCCCTCCGGAGACCGAACCGTCCTGCGGATCGACCGTGCGGTACTTGACCGACAGCAGCGCTTCACCGTACTTGGTGGCGATACCGAACACCCCGGTAAGCCACATCCAGAGCACGGCCCCGGGACCGCCCGCCGCAATGGCCGTGGCCACACCGACAATGTTGCCAGTGCCGATGGTAGCCGCCAGCGCGGTCACCAGCGCCCCGAAATGGCTGATCTCCCCTTCGCCCTCTTTTGTTCGGGTGAATGAGATCCTGATGGCCATCAGGATATGCTTCTGGATCACACCAAGCCTGAAGGTCAAAAACAGATGGGTGCCAAAGAGCGCCACGAGCAGGGGGATGCCCCAGACGATGTCGCTGACCTGGGAGAGAAAACGTTCGAGTTCAGCCACGGGGAGACATGGTTAATGATTTTGATCATGCAATTTACCTCGGCTTCTCAAGGTAATTACTGCCCTGGCTATTAAAAAACGGAAAAACGCGATTCAGTCGGCGCGCCACCATGCTCAGACAGCTGGACAACTGCAGGTTCACGTGCATTTTAACGCTATGCAAAATGTCGATGAATATGTAAGTTTTAAGATCCCCTTTTATCATCCGATTCGTCGATGGTTTCCGGAACACCGAAAACCTGTATTTCAACGATTAAACTCACCTCATCATGAAAAAATCAGCACTTCTGATGGCCATGGCCTTCTTCGCATCCGTTGCATTCGGACCGATGAATTCTTTCGCAGAAAAGAAAGAGCAAAAACCGGCTCCGGCAAAAACCGTGCAGGAAAAGAGCGAGAAAGCGACGACCCCCAAACCAGCCGAAAAAGCGGTTGCGAAACCGGCCGAAAAACCTGCAACAAAGCCTGCTGAAAAAACGTCGGCTGCACCAGCCGAAAAGCCGGTCGCAAAGCCGGCTACCGCGCCGGCAGCCAAACCCGCTGAAAAAGCCGCAGTAAAGTCAACTGAAAAACCGGCTGCCGGCACAGCCGCACCGACAAAGAAAGATGGCACTCCCGACATGAGGTTCAAAGCGAACAAGGAAACTGCCAAGCCAGCCGGGCCTACAAAGAAAGACGGAACTCCCGACATGAGGTACAAGGCAAACAAGAAATAGCGCTCAGCCTGCATCAGAGCCCGGTGCATTCCCTGACAGCAGCAAAAGAGAACGATGATCACGCTCTTCTGCTGCTGTTTATTTTTTCGTGGCATGCTATGCGTCGCCGTTTGGCGCTTCGAGGCGGAGCCCTGTTTTCAAATGTTGAGGACAAAACTCGGGATCGGGTTTTTAAAGAAGGCTTAATAGAACTATTTTGACCGCACTAATATGGGGCGACAGGACGCCATCACCGACAAAAGGGCCAGAAACAGTTATGGAGTTGCAGAAGGAAATCGCGAAGCGGAGGACATTTGCCATCATCAGCCACCCGGACGCGGGCAAGACGACCCTGACCGAGAAGCTGCTGCTCTTCGGCGGCGCCATCCACACGGCCGGCGCGGTCAAGAGCAACAAGATCCGCAAGACCGCCACCAGCGACTTCATGGAGATCGAGAAACAGCGAGGCATTTCGGTGGCCACCTCGGTCATGGGCTTCGAGTACCACGGCAAGCGAATCAACATCCTCGACACACCAGGCCACAAGGATTTCGCTGAAGACACCTACCGCACCCTGACCGCCGTCGACAGCGTCATACTTGTCGTGGACAGCATGAAGGGTGTCGAAGCGCAGACAGAACGCCTCATGGAGGTCTGCCGGATGCGCCACACGCCGGTCATCATCTTCATCAACAAGATGGACCGCGAAGGGCGCAACCCCTTCGAACTGCTCGACGAACTGGAACAGAAGCTCGACATCCACACCCGCCCGATGACATGGCCCATCAGCCAGGGCCAGACATTCAAGGGGGTCTACAATATCTTCGACAGCAGCCTGAACCTGTTCGAGGCCACCGCTTCGAAAATCGGGGAAAAACTGACCGACATCAGCGGCATCGACGACCCTACGCTCGAACACTGGGTAGGCAAGGGCTATGCCGACAAGCTCCGAGAAGACGTCGCGCTTATCGAAGGGGTCTACGAACCGTTCGACCAGGGGCTTTACCTCGACGGCCTGCTCGCACCGGTCTTCTTCGGCAGCGCCGTGAACAACTTCGGCATCAGGGAGCTGCTCGACACCTTCATCGACATCGCCCCCTGCCCGCATGAGCGCGAAGCCTCAGAACGCATGGTCAAGGCATCAGAAGAGCCCCTGACCGGCTTCGTCTTCAAGATCCACGCAAACCTCGACCCGAACCATCGCGACCGAACGGCCTTCTTCAAGATCTGCTCCGGCCGGTTCGAACGGAACAAGTTCTACCAGCACACCAGACTCGACAAGAAGGTGCGCTTCTCCAACCCGACGCAGTTCATGGCCCAGGAGAAGAGCGTCATCGACGAAGCCTGGCCCGGAGACGTGATCGGCCTGTACGACAACGGCTCGCTCAAGATCGGCGACACCCTCACCGAAGGCGAAAACCTCCATTTCAGGGGCATCCCGAGCTTCTCGCCCGAAATCTTCAAGGTGCTCGAGAACCGCGACCCGCTCAAGACCAAGCAGCTCGAAAAGGGCATCCGCCAGCTCACCGACGAAGGCGTCGCCCAGCTCTTCGTGCAGTACGGCACCCGAAAGATCGTCGGCACGGTCGGCGAGCTCCAGTTCGACGTCATCCAGTTCCGCCTCGAACACGAATACGGCGCCCAGTGTTCGTTCATGCCGCTGCGCTACCACAAGGCCTTCTGGGTCACCAGCGACAACAAGGTCCAACTCGACGAGTTCCTTCGCCGCAAGTCAACGGTCATAGCCCTCGACAAGGAGGAGCATCCGGTATTCTTCGCAGAAACCGAGTGGATGCTCAAAATCGCCCGCGAGGACTTCCCTGAGATCGAGTTCCACGCCACATCAGAGTTCAAGACCGAGGGAAAAGAATAACTCGTCGGCTGAATCGTATCAGGAACCTTTCCGGGGGTAATGCGGTATGGCTATAAGCAGTTCCAGTTTATACCAGACCCCGATTCCGATGATGAAGCACCAAACCTATGCCGTCAAAGGCATGCATTGCGCCTCATGCGAAGCGATCATAGAAAAAAAGCTGCTCAAGCTGCCCGGCATCACGGCGGTCGATGCCTCGATCCCGAACGGTACGGTGACGATCGCAATCGAGGGCGATGCGCCGCTTCCCGAGGTTTTGACCGGACTCTTCCCTGACGGGCTCTACACCTTTTCAGAACCATCGGCCGCAGGACCGAAACTGATGGAGGCCATCCGCGTGCTGGGATATGCCGCCACCGTGATCGTGCTCTTTTTCGGCCTCTCGGCCTCCGGGCTGCTTCCATCGCTCGCCATCGACAGCTCCAGCTCGTTCGGCGCATTCTTCCTCTTCGGGCTTATCGCGGGCATGTCGACCTGCGCGGCCCTCGTGGGCGGCCTGGTACTCACGCTCTCCGCACAGTGGGCTGACCGGTTCGACTCTACCACGAGTTTGCCTGAAAAGCTGCGGCCTCAAATCATGTTCAACAGCGGAAGGATCGCTGCCTACACCCTGACAGGGGCCCTTCTCGGGCTGCTCGGAGGATCAGTGCGACTCTCGCCGAGCTTCACGTCGATCATGGTGGTCGCGGTCTCGGCCCTCATGATGGTGCTCGCTTTCCAGATGCTCGGTTTCAGCCCGTTCAAGACACTGCGCATCGCACTGCCGAAAAAGCTCGTAAACGCTGCCGGCAACGGAGTAACCAGGACGGGAGGACTGCTTCGTCCATTCCCTTCAGGCTTCATGACCGTGCTACTCCCCTGCGGGTTCACCATGGCCGCAGAAGGCGCCGCCATGCTCTCCGGCAACCCTTGGCACGGCATGGCGATCATGTTTTTCTTCGTGCTCGGCACCATGCCCACCCTGCTGGCCATCGGCCTGTCAAGCGCCGAGCTCGGCAGCCGCCCGGGAACATCCCGCATCTTCATGAAGACCGCCGGCATGCTGATCATCTTCTTGACCGTCTACAACCTGAACAGCCAGTTCGGCATAGCCGCAAAGATCTCCGGACAGCCGACGCCTCCTGCAGCCGCCAAAATCGCAGCACCTTCTCTTGGAAGCAAGGTCATCCGGACGACCTACACCAGCGCAGCTGACATCGTCCCTGCGAAATTCGAAATAAAGCGAGGCGAAAAGGTACGCTTCATTGTTGACCCGAAGGACACCGGCTCGGGATGCATGAGCACCATCATGGTACCCGGCCTCTGGAACCGCTCCGAGGATCTGGTCAAAGGCAGGCCCATCGTCATGGAGTTCACACCCTCGAAACCCGGAACTTACCAGATCACCTGCGCCATGGGCATACCTCGCGGCGTCATCACCGTCAAATAAACAAGCCAGCACACCGGCTATGCAGAAAATCACACTCTCCCTTGCGATATCACTCATGATCGTGTCGGCCGTTGCTGGCATCGGCGTGGGATACTGGCTCACCCCGCAGTACACGCTCTCCATGTACGACAAGAACGTCATGGACCTTGGCCAGCCGGATAAATGGATCGATCTCCGATACATCGACGCCATGATCGCACACCATCGCGGGGCAATGCTGCTCGCGGAACAGGCGCGCCAGAGTAAAAATCCTGAAATCGAAGGGCTGGCTGCATCGATCCTGAAAGACGAACCCCCGAACATCGACGAGCTCTATCGCTGGAAAAAAGCGTGGTACGGCGACACGCGTTCCGTTCGCGATCCCCTGGTTCCAAGGCTCGGCGCATACGACAGGACCTTCGACCTCCGATTCCTGAACGCGCTCATCGCACACCACCGCAACGGCATCCTGATGACCAGGGAGATCCGCCTTAAATCGAGCCGATCGGAGGTGCTTGACAACGCCGACAAGGTCGAACAGTTCCTCTCCGGAGGCGTGGCCATGCTGCGCGACTGGAGGATGAAGTGGTACAACGTCTCAGACCCCCAGCCCGCGCCATGACGACAAAAACCTACACGGTCAAAGGCATGCACTGCGCAAGCTGTGCAGCCATCATAACCAAGAAGCTCTCGGCGGTAGAAGGGATCGAGAAAGCCGATGTCAACCTTGCCACAGAAAAGGCAAAGCTCGAATTCAAGGGCAATGCAGTCACCGACGAGTCCCTGAACGAGTTGCTCGGCAAATACGGCTACGGCCTCGTTTCCGAACAGGCGCCCGAAACTGCGGCAACTCCTGCCATCGACAGAAAAGCCGCAGCTGAAAGCAAGAAAAAGGAAAAAGAGCAGGAGCTGCTCGAACAGAAGGCCAGGGTACAGTTCGCTCTGCCGATCGCCCTCATGGTGTTCGTGCTCATGATGTGGGACATCTCTTCCAGGTCCATCCCATCGGTGCCCAACCTGCCGATCCCGATGGATCTCTTCAACATCCTCTCCATGGCGCTGGCCACCTACTTTGTGTTCCGCATCGGCGCGCCGTTCCTGCACGGCATCGTCATGTTCGTGCGCAGCGGCGCGGCCAGCATGGACACCCTCATCGGCATCGGCACGCTCACCGCATGGCTCTACAGCACCATCATCACCCTGATGCCAACCGTACGCGAGCTCCTGCGCGTGCCCGACTACACCTACTTCGACGTCACCATCGTGGTCATCGGCTTCGTGCTGCTCGGCAAATACCTCGAAGCCCGCTCAAAGATGAAGACTGGTGAAGCCATCGAAAAACTCATCGGCCTGCAGGCCAAATCGGCCATCGTCAAACGTGGCTCCATGGAGATCGAGGTGCCGCTGGAGCAGGTCAGGAAAGGAGACATCGTCGTCGTCCGGCCCGGGGCGAAGATCCCTGTCGACGGCGCCATCGCCGAAGGAAGCTCCTCCATCGACGAATCGATGGTCACCGGCGAACCGGTGCCGGTTGACAAGAAACCAGGCGACCAGGTCATCGGCGGCACCATCAACAGGCAGGGCGCGTTCACCTTCACCGCATCGAGGGTAGGAGAGGAGACCGTACTGGCACGCATCATCGCCATGGTCGAGGAAGCCCAAGGCTCGAAAGCGCCCATCCAGAACATCGCCGACCGGATCTCGGCGATATTCGTGCCGACAGTGCTCGTGCTGGCCGCCCTCACCTTTATCGCCTGGCTCGCCATCGGTTCATCCTTCATGAACTTTCCGACCGCACTCTCCTTCGGCATCATGGGCATGGTGGGCATCCTCGTCATTGCCTGTCCCTGCGCCCTCGGGCTTGCCACGCCGACCGCCATCATCGTCGGCATCGGCAAAGGGGCCGAATACGGCATTCTCATCAGGAACGCGCAGAGCCTCGAAATGCTCAGCACCGTCGACACCGTCGTGTTCGACAAGACCGGCACCATCACCGCCGGCACGCCATCGGTCACCGACCTCGTGCCGCTCGACGGCAAATCGTCACCCGATGCGATTCTGCAGCTTGCCGCCAGCGTCGAAAGCCGGTCGGAGCACCCTCTCGCACAGGCCATCGCCGGAGCCGCCAGAAACCGAAGCATGGAAATGATGGAGGTCACCGGGTTCGAGGCACTCGAAGGGGTCGGAGTCAAGGGCGCGATCGGCGATAAGAACGTCAGGGTCAGGAAGCCGGACGGCAACGATACCGGCAATCCACAGATATCCGCACTGCAGCAGCAGGGCAAGACCGTGGTCATGCTCGAAGAAGAGGGCTCCGTGCTCGGCCTCATCGCGCTCTCCGACACCATCAAGGAGGAGGCCGCCGAAGCCGTACGTTCCCTGCACAAAAAAGGGATCAAGGTCATCATGCTCACCGGCGACAACAGGCTTGCCGCCAACTTCATGGCAAAGCAGGCCGGCATCGACGACGTCATGGCCGAAGTGCTGCCACATGAAAAGGCCGATCGTATACGGGAGTTACAGATGCAGGGCCGAAAAGTCGCCATGGCCGGCGACGGCATCAATGACGCCCCTGCACTCGCTCTGGCCGACGTCGGCATCGCCATGGCCACCGGCACCGACATCGCCATCGAATCGGCCGGCGTCACCATCCTAAGGGGCGACATCCGGAAGGTGGCGCAAGCCATCACCCTCGCCCGCGCCACAATGCGCGTGATCCGGCAGAACCTCTTCTGGGCCTTCATCTACAACATCATCGGCATCCCCCTTGCCGCCGGGGCCCTGTACCCCTTCTTCGGCATCTTCCTCAACCCGGTTTTCTCCGGCGTCGCCATGGCCGGCAGCAGCGTCTCGGTCGTCACCAACTCGCTGAGGCTCAAAACGAAAAAGCTCTGACCCATGGACAGGAAGACCCTCGACGAGTATCGTTCACTCCTGAAAGACAACCTCCGCCAGACCGTCGACTTCTCCCGGACCGACCAGGCCCGCAGGATCCCTCCACCGCCGGTCGAAAAGCCTTATTCTGCAGACGCGAAACGGATAGCCCTCCCCAAGGCTGAAACACTGACGAAGATTGGCAACATCGACCTCAAGACGGCCATCGCCAACAGGGAAAGCTGCCGTTCGTTCAGTGACGAGCCGCTCACCCTCGACGAACTGGCCTTCCTTCTCTGGGCGACCCAGGGAATAAAACTCAAACTCGATGCCGGCCACGCCCTGAGAACGGTCCCCTCCGCCGGCTGCAGGCATGCTTTCGAGACCTATCTCTGCGTCCTGAACGTCCAGGGTCTTGAAAAAGGCATCTACCGCTACCTACCACTCGAACACCAGCTCCTGTTCGAATTCAGCACGGAGAACCTTGAACAAAAGATAACGAGCGCAGCCCTTGGGCAGCCCTACCCCGGAGACGCAGCCGTCACCTTCATCTGGACCACCATCCCCTACCGGATGGAATGGCGCTACGGACTCGCCGCCCACAAAGTCATCGCCCTCGATGCCGGGCACCTCTGCCAGAACCTCTATCTCGCCTGCGAAGCCATAGGTGCAGGAACCTGCGCCATTGCCGCCTACAACCAGGAGGAGATGGACAATCTGCTCAAGATCGACGGAGATGAGGAGTTCACCATTTACCTGGCCCCCGTAGGCCGGAAATTGTGACAGATCCGATCGACCAGCCGCAGAACCCGGCACTTCATCCGCAAGAATCCACCTTCACCCCTTTAACACCCACTCTCACAGCACTACCATCGACAGCCGACAATAACAGGCCAATATCATAACGCCCCTCCCCCAATATGTTTTTTAGATAATTCCATCTTGCCATTTATCATTTTTATATATACCTTGTGACGAGTGGTGATTTTCCGGCCCGTTCCCCCAAATTCCCCCAATACGACCGGATATCACCACGTCAGGGCGTCCACGATCAGGGCGCCCATTTTTTTACCCTTTTTCTTTCCCACTCCTCAGTGCATCCATAATCATCTGGAAGCAAAAATCCATTCTCCTGCGACCAAGCAGAACAGCCAACTCCACCAAAACGAAGAAGTCTGTCTCAGATACAAAAATGAGGCTGCCCTTTCTTTGCGGGTTCTTCGTTAAGAAAGCCCTCTTATCTGTCATTTTGAACCCGGTAAAGCCTGGTGCAGAATTCATCTGCACTTTCGTAACATGTTGGATTAACGGAGAGGCTCTTTGAGAAATTTAATGGGAAGCACTCGATGTGTTGCATCATTGAGTAGTGCATTTGGAAAGATACCCTGCCTTCGATTGTCATTCTGAAGCTGACGCAATCGGCTGAAGAATCCATTCCAATGCCGTTTCATTGCCCAGGGCTTTAGCCCGGGGTTTGGGCAGAACCTACTCCATTTTCCGGGCTTCAGCTCGGGCTGTTTTTCCCGACTCCCGGAGCAGGATTGAACGGCGGGGGCTGGAGCCCCCGGATATATTTTTTGGGCCTTATTCCCCCCGGGTTAAAACCCGGGGCTACACAAGAGAATGTGGGAAATTAATGTCCGTCGTCCCATTCATCTCAGGAACCCAAAACACTCCCGAAACCACCATCCCATACTCAGCAGGGTTTTAACCCTGCGGACATTTGCCGCAGGAATGCGAAATCCCCCGAAACCACCGTCCCATACTCAGCAGGGTTTTAACCCTGCGGACATTTGCCGCAAGAATGCGAAGTACCTCGAAACCACCGTCCCATACTCAGCAGGGTTTTAACCCTGCGGACATTCAAATTTTACATTCTCCCGTGTAGCCCCCGGCTTCAGCCGGGGGGGAACAGCCCCCCCCCCAAAAAAAACATCCCGGGCTTCAGCCCAACCTCTTCGCTGACCCTTGAACCGGGTTGAAACCCGGCGGAAGCCGTGAGGGAGGATTGGGTTAAAACCCGATAAAATATTTCGATATCAGATCCCCGGGCTCAAGCCCGGGGCTACACAAGAGAATGCAAGAGTTGAATGTCCGTCGGGTTAAAACCCTCCTGAATGTAAGAGGCCCGGGGCTACACGGGAGAATGTAAGAGGTTGAATATCCGTCGTCCCGACTTGTCGGGATCTCCTGAATATGGAACTGTTTATTACTCCCGCGATTAAAAGTACTGATTCGAGTTTGGGGCATGTTGTCATTCTGAGGCCGACGCAGTCAGGCGAAGAATCCATAAAAAATCCGGCAAGAGATTACTGAAATGTCAGTTATCATGAGTTGACAGAATGATGGATCCTTCGCTCCGTTCAGAATGACAATCGAATACGTACTCAAATTCATGGCTGTAACGCTCTTCTGAGGCAGCATCCTTTTCATCAGTGATCATGATGCCTGTGTTTTGCCGGGAGGTACGACTTGAGCACCAGCAGGGCAAGAACGACCGCCGAGACGATGGCTATCGGGCCGGACTCTTCGTGTGCTCCCTGGCTGACCCAGTGCCTGATATCGAGGCCGATCCAGCCGTACAGGGCATTGACAAGCATGCCGACAGCGAACGACATGATGATGATGGCCGTGAGGTAGACCGTGGTTGCCCGTTTGCCGAGCAGACGCGTAATCACGGTGAGCGAGGCTGCGTTGGTGGCAGGTCCGGCGAGCAGGAAAACAAGCGCCGCGCCGGGCGAGATCCCTTTGAGGGCGAAGGCCGCCGCGATGGGGGTCGAGGCGGTCGCGCACACATAGAGAGGCACCGACAGGGCGAGCATGAGGGCCATCGAGAGATACTCGTTGGAGAGGTAGCGATCGACGGTTTCGGGCGATACCAGCGCAGAGATCGTCCCTGCGAGCAGCACTCCGAAAAAGAACCATGCGCCTACATCCTTCAGGAGGTCTCCGAACGCAAACTCAAGTCCCCCCTTGAGCTTGTCCACTACACCTTTTTTCACCGGCTTATTGTGGCTGCAGCAGCACGAGGAGGTACAGGTTGCCTCCGGCTTCGGAGCGGCGGCTGCTTCAGGGGCTTCCGCATCACCGAACTTCTCCGAGAAGGAGACGGCGAGGCCGGCGGCTATGGCGGTAAAAAATCCGGCGACCGGCCTGGCCACGGTCATGACAGGGTCTAGCAGAGCCCAGGAGACAGCGATGGAATCAACGCCGGTTTCAGGTGTCGAGATGAGGAATGAGGCGACAGCTCCTTTACCGGCCCCCTGCTTGCTCAGGCCTGCTGCGGCAGGCAGGACGCCGCAACTGCACAGCGGCATGGGTACGCCGATGGCGGATGCCTTGAGGATGCTCCTGAAACCGTTGCCTCCAAGGTGCCTGGCCACGAAATCGTCGGGCATGAAGGCCTTGAGCAGGCCGGCCACGAGAAAACCGAGCAGCATGAACGGTGCTGCATCAAGGAGCAACGCCCATGAGGCGCCGAGAATAGTGTAGAGAAGGGTTACTGCTTGTTGCATACTTCACCTCGCTTACTGCTTAACATATTTTTGGATGATCAACTGTTCATGCTTTGAAGAAAAAAAAATTACCCTTTGTTTTCCTGCACATGCTCTGAACCGAGACGGATCAGATCCGATATATGGCTGTCGTCAAGGCTATAGAGCACGTTCTTGCCCTGTTTTCTCGACCGGACGATCTTGGCATCCCGAAGCACCCTGAGTTGGTGCGAAACCGCTGACTGGTTCATGCCGAGAATCGAGGTAAGATCGCAGACACAAAGTTCAGTGCGGTACAGGGCGTTGAGTATCCTGATGCGGGTATGGTCACCAAGCACCTTGAACAGCTGTGCAAGATCGCCTTGCAGTGGCTCCCCCGGGATCTCCTCTTTGACCCGACTTACCAGGTCAGGATGAAAACAGGAGGCGCTGCACCGTTCTGAATTATTGTCTTCCATACTATGCCTCATAACACATGAATCATTATTCATATGATACAACCATATCGATTGATTGACAAGTTCCCGTTGAAAATATTTTGCAGCAGTGAGCCATCACGCCGACAATCCCTCTACCCAATCGACCTGACCAGGAAGGCAGACGCGCCGGAGATCGTACTGATCGAGGACAAAGGAGCGCGCCCGTAAACCGAGCGATCTCCTCATAACGGAATCATCAAGCAATTTCGACACCTCGCCGGCAATCGCCCTGCTGTCGAAAAAGTCGACGAGACGACCGGTTTCACCATCGTGAATCACTTCACAAACCGGTGCCGTGTTGCTGGCAATGATGGCGCAACCTGCGCTCATCGCTTCAAGCAGGCTCCATGAGAGTACAAACGGGTAGGTCAGGTAGACATGCACGCTCGAAATCTGAAGTAACGAAATGAACCGGGCATAAGGTAGTTTTCCCAAAAAATGCACTCTTCCCCATGCCGCGTCATCAATGAGCGGACGAACTTCATCGGCAAAAATCTCCTTCCAGCTCATCCCTTCCGGTGGTCGAGCCCCATAGCTGACATCATCTCCACCGACGATGAGCACCTGTGCGGCGGGTCTGCGTTCGAGGAGTTCCGGAAGTGCGCGCATGAAACTGTGATAACCACGATAGGGTTCGAGATTGCGATTCACGAAGGTCACAACCTCATCTTCGGGGGTCAGAGTGACGCCATCTCCGATCGTGAGCGTCGCGGAAGGTTTCGGTGCAACCAGAGCAGTATCGATGCCGTCATGCACTAACGAAATCATCGATCTGAAGGGTTCAGGAAAGGTTTCGGCCTGCCACCTGGTCGGTGACAACCCGGCGTCGGCAATAGAAAAATGGAGCATGGTATTCAGGTTTTTCATGCGCAACCGGCATGCATCGCCCTCCGGATCCTTCGACGGAAACTCGGGATCGAAACCGACGTCCGTCCCATACTGCCGGTAATAGTATTCGCAATAGATGCCAAGTTTCGCCGTCGGCCAAACCTCTTTGACGAACAGGCTCTCTCCCCATCCCGGATGGGCTACGATCACGTCGGGAATATAGCCGCCTGCCCGCATGTCGAGACAGGCCCGGAAACAGGCATCGCCTCTGATCGTCTTGGTTTCGAAGTCGCTTACCCAGGGATGGATTCCCTTCGTGCTCCCCCGCATGACCTGCCATCTGACTAAACGGACCCCCTGCCACTCCCCATGTGCTCCGTTTGCAAGGGTCATGGCGGTAACCTCATGCCCACGTTGGACAAGCGCAGGCGCAAGGTGCCTGAACTGGCCGGGAAAGTTCTGATGGATGAACAGGATTCGCATCGTCAGAGCCTTGAATTGCTGAACCAACGGTTTACTTCAGCGATGTCGTCGTCAGTGAGTATGCCGACGGCATCTTTAAGCAGGAGCCTGTTGAGAATGTAAAGATAACGTGCCTTGGCCAGATTACGGCGGCTGTCGAACATTTTCTGTTGTGCGTTGAGCACATCGACGTTGGACCTGATACCGGCACCGAAACCTTTCCTCGTGCCTTCGAGGGCGATTTCGTTGGATCTTACCGCCTGTTCGTATGCCCGGACCTGCACCATGCCGTTCAGAACTCCGTTATAGTACTTGCGCACTTCCGAGGCCACGGTACGTTCCGTCAGGTCATACTGGTCATCGGCCTTGATGCGCCTGGCGACGGACTGACGAACCGCGGCGCTGGTGTAACCGCCGGAATAGATAGGCACGTTGACCTGGAGGCTGATCGACCAGGTGTCGTAGATCGAACCGATAGTGTAGTTTGTCTCGCTGACCGAATAGCTCCTGCCCGCGACCAGTTCGACGGTAGGAAGACGGCTGGCACGACTCTTATCGATCTCGCGGCGGGCAATCTGAATATCCTGCCGGGCGGCAAGGATTTTGGCGTTTCCTTCGATGGCAGTGTTGATCCAGTCGTTCACGTTGTCGGGCATGAGGGGTTCGGGGTGCATCCTCTCGGGCTTCAACCGGCAAAGCTCATCAGCGGAGACGCCGGTAATCCGCTCGAGTTCACGGCGTGCGAAATCGAGACCGGTCACACCGCTCGCCTCTTCGGCTATCGCCATGTCGTAGCTCGCCTGCGCTTCGTTGATCTCGGTGATCGTGCCGAAGCCGTCGCGATACCGGCGCCTTGCCTGTGCAAGCTGTTCGGCAGTTGCCCTGCGTTGTGACTCGGTGAATTCGACGTTGTCCTGGGCATACAGCACGTTGAAAAAGACCTCTGCGGTACGCACCATCACCCCTGTGCGTTCACCGTTAAGTAACGACTCGCTCTTTGCCCGCACGGCTTTAGACTGTCGATAGGCAAAGATGTCCTGCATGTTGAACAACTCCTGCCTGATCGAAACGCTGTTGCTGAGGGTGTTGTAAAAGGTCTCATAGCCTTTCGGGGAATATGATGTGATACTCTCGGTCCTGTTCCTGCCTCTGGAGACGGATGCCCTGATAGAAGGTTTGAAAGCGGACACGGCCTTCCCCACCTCTTCGTTCGAGATGCTCACATCAGCCTCCGCTGAACGGAGCTGGGCATCATGCGTTCGGGCATACTGACAAGCATCACCCAGGCTGAGCGGAGTGGCCTGCATGACGGACGGGACTATCAACAGGATGAATGTCACCCGAAGAATGGCGCGAAGAGTCCTGCCTGAACGGCTCGATCCGCACCGGCAGCTTTCGGGATATTTACTATTTTGCATGCTCGGCATGAAGCTCACTCCTCCTTCAGGGATGCCGACAGGCGCTTGACCAGCGGATGCATCAAGTATGTCAGGAGCGACCGTTCACCAGTCTTTACGATAACCTGTACAGGCATTCCCGGCAGCATCTTGTGACGACCGAGGGCTTTTGTGCCTTCGGGCGTCACGGTAATCCGGGCGAGGTAAAAGGCCTGGACCGGAGCGTTTGGTGCAGATGCGTCCGTGATCAGGTCACCCGATACCGACTGGACCCTGCCCTGTACGACAAGTTGCGGATTATTGGCGAACGAGGCGAACTGTACGTTTGCCACCATCCCGGCATGGACCTTGTCTATCAGGTGCGGCGCAACCTTGGCCTCGATAAGCAGGCCTTCGTTGATCGGAACGACATCCATCAGCCGCTGGCCCGGCTGAACGACCGCGCCAACCGTCTGCACCTGCATGCCGACCACCTGGCCTTCGGCCGGTGATCGCACCTCGGTCTCGGCAAGCTCGATGGCCAGGGCCTTGGATTTTTCAGCATCGGCCTGAACCTCGCTCTGCACCTGGGCGAGCTGCGTAGCACGCGCCTCCATAAGTTCGGCGATCTTGATCTCGAGCTCCCGCTGCTGGGTAAGGGGAGCATACCCCTGTGAGACCAGATCCCGGATACCGGCAAGCTGCTGATTGAGGAGTCGAAGGGTTGTCCTCCTTGAATCCATGATGTACCGTTGGCTCTGCATGAGTTGCGAAGTGAGCTGACGATCCGGATCCGAGATGAGGTCCGGATGGAAGTGGACAGCACCGCCAACCTTCAACTCGGCGAGCAGGCGCCCTTCGGCCGCACGAAGTCCGAGGTAATGCTGGTGCACCTCCGCAAAACGGGCCTTTGCCGACTGGCTGTCGAGGACGATCAGCACCTGATCCTTCTTGACAATCTCTCCTTCATGCACAAGGACCGACTCGACATTGCCGCCAAGGCGGTGCTGAACGATCTTGCGCTTGGTTTCGATGCTCACCTGCCCCTGGCACGGCACCCCCTCGTCAAGGGGAGCCAGGGCTGCCCAAAGCAGAAAACCGCCGAATCCCACGAGCAGGATCCAGATTCCAAGGCGAATGGGACTCCTGGTATCGGCTTGACGGTGCTCCATGCCCGTTTTATCGTTGTTCACGGCATCCCTGGTTCCAGGTCTCAGAAAGTCGGGTATATGCATGCTGCGGTTGTTTTTCAGTTTTATACCGGAACCTGCGAACGGATCACGTCAAGTACGCCGTCCTTCGGGCCATAATGTTCGATGCGCCCCGCATTCATGACGATCAGGCGGTCGACAGCATCGAGGATGTTCGGACGGTGAGTAACAAGCACCACCGTCCTGCCACGGGCCTTCAGGTCGAGTACGGCCTGCACCAGCGAACGTTCGCCGTCGTCGTCGAGGTTCGCATTCGGTTCATCGAGAACGACAAGAAACGGGTCGCCGTAGAGTGCCCTGGCAAGTCCTATGCGCTGCCGCTGTCCACCGGTGAGAACGCCCCCGGAGTCGCCGATCCTCGTATTGTAGCCTTCGGGAAAACGAAGTAGCATCCCGTGGATGCCGGTTCGTTGCGCGGCATCGATTACCCTGGCGCTATCGATCTTGCCGAAACGGGCGATGTTTTCGGCGACCGTACCGTCTAAAAGCTGGACCTCCTGAGGAAGGTACCCTGTCTGCGGACCTATTTCGCTCCGGCTCCAGCTCCCGATGGGCTGCTCGTCGTACAACACCTCTCCGCGCAACTCTGGCCAGGCGCCGACGAGACAGCGGACGAGCGTTGATTTGCCGGAACCGGATGGGCCGATGACCGCGACTACGCTCCCCTGCGGAATCGTGAGATCAAGTCCATGCAGGATAGGGGCCTCTCTACCGGCGACCGTCGCGACAAGCCCATCAATTCTGACAGCGCCAACGGGAAGCGGAAGCGAAGGGGATCCCGGGCGTCCGGAATGCTTCCCGAGCAACCGCTCAAGACGCACCAGGGCATCGTAAGCCTGGATCAGTGGTTTCCAGGAGGAGATGGCCAGATCGAGCGGCTGAAGGGCTTTGGACATCATCACATTTGCAGCGATCATGCCTCCCGGGCTCATCTTTCCTTCGATCACCATCATCGCACCTGCCCCCAGAGTCAGGGACTGCATGAGGTAACGGACGAATTTCGAAAAAGCCAGCTGGCGGTGCTGCCGATGATGCAACTGGCTCCCGGCATCAACGGAACGCTCATGATAGCCGAGCCACCTCTTTCGCAAACCCGGAAGCAGACCCATGGAGTGGATGGCCTCGATATTGCGCAACTTGCCTTGAAGGAATGCGCCGCTCGTCTGACCGGCTTGCGCGGCCATACCGATCTCGAGGACGGTGGCCCGATGGCTCATCCAAGCCACCAAAAGCTGGAGCGCAGCGAAAAAAATCGAAAGCCAGCCAAGGAACGGACTCAGCAGAAAGATCACAGCGATATAGATCGGCGTCCATGGAATATCGAAAAAGGCGAAAATGCCGTGACCGGTGAGGAACTGACGAATGGCGGTCAGATCGGTAAACGCTTCGGCTGGGGCCGTTCCGGCGCCGTTCAGCTGCTTCTTGAAGCTCGCATCGAAAACCAGTGCATTGAGCGACTCGTCGAGCCTGACCCCGCTGCGCACCAGCAATCGTGACCGAAGCCACTCCGCGAAAGCCATTACGGCGAAAAAGAGTATCATCAACAGGGTCACGACGAGCAGCGTCAGCTCGCTTTGACTCTTGAAAACCCGATCGTAGAGTTGAAGCATATAGACGGTCGGGGTGAGCATCAGCAGGTTGACCATCAAGCTGAACAGGCCCACCCAGAAAAACTCCCGTCGGAACAGGCGAAGCTGGCCGGCAAGCGTACCGTTTGCCGCAAATGGCAGTTTCATGGCTTGCATCCTTCAGAAACAGGTTCACGGACCTTGGCCTGTCCCTGCTGCATCGACTCGAGCACCTGGTCCCGAGGTCCGAACTGCCTGATCTGGCCATCGATCAGTACGAGCAGGTAATCGAGCACGCCCAGCACCTGCATGCGATGCGTCATGACGATTACGGTCGTGCCGGCCGCCTTCAGCGCCCGCAGGGTATTCAGGAACGCACGATCTCCGGCTTCGTCAAGGCTTGAGTTCGGCTCGTCGAGAACCACGAGCCTTGGATTGCCATACACCGCACGGGCAATTCCTACGCGTTGCCGCTGCCCCCCGGAGAGGAACATGCCGTCTTCGCCGATCATAGTGTCATAACCATCGGTCAACCCGGCGATAAAGTCGTCGAGTCCGGCCATAGCGCAGGCCTGACGAACCTTCTCGGGGTCTGGCGGCCCGAAACGGGCAATGTTATCGGCGATGGTGCCTTCGAACAGTTCAACCGTCTGCGGTAGGTAACCGAGATAAGGGCCGAGCTCCGCCTTGTTCCAGGCGCCGACATCGCTTCCGTCGAGGCGCACCTTGCCGTTCGAGGGAGTCCAGACACCCACCAGGAGGCGCGCAAGGCTCGTCTTGCCTGAAGCGGAGGGGCCGACGACAGCCACCGAGTCTCCCGGAGCCACGCGAAACGTCAGACTTTTCAGGATCGGGAACTGACTGCCCGGAGCGGCGGCGTGGAGATTTTCAACCGTCAGCAGCCCTTTCGGTGGTGGCAGCGGCATGGAGGTCACTTCAGGGGGGAAATCGGAAAGCAATGCATCGAGCCGGACCCATGCTTCACGAGCCCCTTCGATCTGACGCCAGCCGGCGATGAGTTGCACCAGAGGGCTCAGGAGACGACCACCGAGAATCGAGGCGACAATCATCCCGGAACCGAAGAGTTCCCCTTTGAGGGTAAGCCAGCATCCCACACCAAGCAGCAGCGAACCGAGCAGCGACTGCACCAGTTTCGACAAGGCTGCGTTGGCGCCGGCAGTGTCCGATGCCTGCGATTGGTTTGTCAGGTACGCCCGCTGACGCACCAGCCATCGACCCCGCAAGTCATCGAGCATACCCATAGCCTCGATGACCTGGGTGTTGCGAAGCACTCCGCCAGCAAAGAGCTGGGCCCCGAACATATGACGATTGGCCTCTTCCATCGGCTTTCGTATGCGCTGTTCGTTAAAAAAGCCGATCAGCACCTGGACCAACGCTCCGGCTATGGCGAACCAGCAAAGCCACGGGTTCATGAAAAACAGGATTACGGACACCAGCAGGGCCAACGGCGCATCACACGCGGCAAGGAACACCGGGGAAGGAAGCATGTCGCGCAACGTCCTGAGATCGGTCATCGCCTGGGTGGAGTTCCCTGCCGGTTCATTTCTGAGTCGTGCCGTAAAGAGCGCATCGAATACCCGATTACGCAACCGCTTGTCCATCAAGAGTCCGGCCTCATGCATCACCATCGATCGAACCCATTCAAGTCCTTCAAGCATGGCGTACAGGCCGGCGACCAGCAGCGTGAGCATGAGCAGCGTCTGGAGGTTGCGACTGTTGACTACCCTGTCGTAGACCTCCATCATGTACCAGCTGGGGGCGAGCACCAGGACGCTGGTCGCAAGGCTGAAAAGCAGCGTAAGGTTAAGATATGGCCATATGGCGGAAAACGATTCCCGCAACTCTTTTCGATGATGCAATGCTCTGTTCACGTGGGGGATTCCTGGGATGCCCGAGATGATAGCCACACCTCGGGCCAGACGGTTGAATGATTGAGTATGCAAGTGGAGACGGCCGTGGGGTGCCTGACCTCAAACTTGCATTATATCAAAGGATAAGCCAGGCAATCAGGCCGATTCCGGCCACGCCTGCCAGCGCCACCCCTGCCCCTCCGCCAGAGGATCCGCCACCTGTCGCGGCCACCGCCGCAGCCAGGGTTGAAAAGTGATAGGCGCTCGTGCCTGAGTAATGGTTCAGCGCAAAATCCTGTATGCTGCCATCCGGGAAGGTCACGTAGTAGTCGATACCGTTTTCGAGGTTGGCAGATGGATCTATGGTAAGCGTGTCGCCGGAAATGGAGAGGTGCGTACTGGTCGCCGTATCGAAACTCTCCACCAGAGCTCCCGTCACCCCCGCCTTGTGAATCTCGATTGCTCCAGTGCCGCGCTGGACGACCTCACTGAACTTCACGACGATGTTGTCCGAAAGCGCCACACCGCCAAGACCGCTTGACGGAGTAAACGACACAACCGTCGGCGGGGTCGAATCAATCGAATCGGCCGGGTTCTTCGTCATATCCGCAAACTGGAAATGATCGACCCCGGTGATCGTATCAGTGCCATCGACGCCGGTGACATCAACCACGGTGTAGGTCTCGGTAGCCTGATCGTACCTGATGCCGTAATGGCTGAATACTCCGCTGAAGACTGCGGTATCGTCGCCGGCGCCTCCATCGAGATGGTCATCGCCGGCTGAAAGATGCAACAAGTCATTGCCGTCGCCGCCATAGAGGGTATCGTTGCCGACGCCACCGCTCATCAGGTCATTACCGGCGTCACCATACAGCAAATCGTTGCCATCATCACCGCCGAGCGTATCATTGCCGTCGCCGCCATAGAGGGTATCGAGGCCAAGGCCGCCGGTCACCTGATCGTCTCCGGCATCGCCGAAAAGAAGGTCATTCCCTTCATGTGATCCGATCGTATCGTTTCCTCCACCACCATAGATCGTATCGTCTCCAACGCCAAGCACGATGTACTGGCTGAGGCCATCGGCCACCACAAAATTGTTGCCAGTCCCACCCTCGATATGTGCCTTGCCGACGATGACGGCGAACTCGACACTATGGAGATCGAGCACGGTTCCGGATGGAAGATTGCTGACGTCGATAACGAGTGCCTCCTGACCCGTCGCGTTTCCGGTTATGGTGATATGATTTGCGGTATTGAAGTCAACTGGCGCTTCAAGCGTAAGGGCACGGACATTAACCGCATCCTGTTGCGCCAGGGTAAATCCTGCCACATAACCAGTGATCGCGTCATTGATGGCATCAAGAGTAGGCCCATCGGTTATCAACTGATCGGTGAAGGCGGCGATCTCAGCCGAAAGTGAAATCCCCGTACCGGTCAATGACTCCGAGACCAGCGTCACACCGGCAGGTATGCTGGCCGTATAGAGTGTAGAACCAGCGCCATCGGTAACAGGATGGGATCCTGAACCAAGCGTGGCGGATTGTTCGGTGTAGATCGAAAGTGTATAAGGAGGCTCCGTACTGTTCGCGATACCATCATTCACCCTGAAGCTGACGATGGCCGTCGTCGTGCTGCCGGCTTCCGGGACAAACCGTAACTTGCTTGTCGCCGCATCGGCAATATCAGCAGCGGCAACCAACTGATAGGTCGCAAGATTTGTGGGCGTGATATCCATCCATACCTGAGTCGCCTGAGACCCGGTATTGTACTGCAACTTCCCGCCGGCAATCGGCAATGTCGTGATCAGCACACTTGCAAGCGAAGAGTTCGAATCAACATCGCTGAAGAGGCCGAAGTCGCTTACCGTGAGAGCTTTATTCACATTATTTGCGGTCGTCACGCAGTCGGGAGTGCTTTGCGGTGCGTCATTGGTGCCGGAAATCGTGATCGTTTCGCTCTGCGCCACCGTGCCGCCATGACCGTCCGATACCGTGTAGTTGACCCGGATGACTTGCGAAACACCCTGTGCAAGCGAATTGAACGCCGAATTGGTCGGGTCCACCGTCAGGTTAGCGCCGCTCAGGGAGAGACCTGTCGGCGGCGTAACGGATGCTGTCCCCCCGTCAACGCGATAGGTCACGCCCATGATGCTCAGCGTGTCTCCACTGTCAGGATCCGTTGACCCAGCGATCAGATTCAGGTCGTAGGATGCGGCCCCTTCGCTCGTTGCACTGCTCAACGCTGGTCCCACAATCGGGGCATCGTTGGTGCCGGTGATCGTAATCGTCTCGTTCTGGGCTACTGTTCCACCGTGACCGTCGGATATCGTATAGTTCACCACAATCACGTTCTGCACACCGACCGCAAGCGAATTGAACGCCGAACTGGCAGGATCTACCGTCAGGGTCGTGCCGCTCAGGGAGATCCCTGTCGGAGGTGTTCCGGATGCCGTTCCACCGTCAACGCGATAGGTCACGCCCGTGAGGCCCAGCGTGTCTCCACTGTCAGGATCTGTTGACCCAGCGATCAGGTTGAGGTCGTAGGCTGCGACCCCTTCGCTGACGTTGCTTGTAAGAGCCGAAGAGACCGTCGGAGCATCGTTGGCGCCGGTGATCGTAATCGTCTCGCTCTGGGTTGCCGTTCCGCCATGACCATCCGATACCGTGTAGTTCACCACGATCACTTCCTGCACACCGACCGCAAGCGAATTGAACGCCGAATTGGCGGGATCTACCGTCAACGTATTGCCGCTCAGGGAGAGCCCGGTCGTAGGTGTTCCTGATGCTGTCCCACCGTCAACGCGATAGGTCACGCCCGTGAGGCCCAGCGTGTCTCCGCTGTCAGGATCTGTTGACCCAGCGATCAGATTCAGGTCGTAGGACGTGACCCCTTCGCTGACGTTGCTTGTGAGAGCCGAAAAGACCGTCGGGGCATCGTTGGTACCGGTGATCGTAATCGTTTCGCTCTGGGTTGCTGTTCCGCCATGACCATCCGATACCGTGTAGTTCACCACAATCACTTTCTGCACACCGACCGCAAGCGAATTGAACGCCGAATTGGCGGGATCTACCGTCAACGTATTGCCGCTCAGGGAAAGCCCGGTCGGAGGTGTTCCTGATGCCGTTCCTCCGTCAACGCGATAGGTCACGCCCGTGATGCCCAGCGTGTCGCCGTCCTGATCGCTTGCTCCAGTAAGCAAACTCAGCGAGTATGATGAGTCCCCTTCGGCAGGGGCGGATGTCAGCGTTCCTGTTACGGTGGGCACGTCGTTGGCGTTTGTGATGGTCACATTGATGGTGCCCGTAGCGAAATGAGCTGGATTACCATCGCTTACCCTGACCGTCAGCGAATAACTTCTGGTTGCAGATTCATAATCGATGTTCGTATGACCGGCATCCGTAAGGGAGATCACGCCGGTTGAGGGATCGATGGTGAACAACGGCTGTCCATTGGCTACCGGCACACTGTCAAAGGTGTAGATGAGCGGAGCATCAGGCCCGATTGCATCTGCTGTCGTATCCTGATCGGTTGCGGTTACGGTCGTCAGGACAAAGCCTGCGGCATTGTTTTCGGCAAGATTCACCGAAAGAGGAGTCGCGCCGACAGGGTTGGTCAGCACCGGCGAATAATTGTTGGGAATCCCGTTGGTCGTGAAGTTGTACTGGCTGGTGCCTGCATAATTGTTCAAGGCAAGATCCTTGAAGGTTCCTGCGTCAAAAACGACATAGTAGGTCGTGTTATATGCCAGGTCAGCAGAGGGGTTGATCGTCAGAATGGTGTCCCCCCCCGAAAGCGTCAGATTCGAGGTATCAGTAGCTGCGTAAGTTGCCACGACCGGACCGGTTACCGATCCCTGCCGAAGCTGGATATTTCCCGAACCCCGCTGAACCGCCTCACTGAAGGTAACCACGATATTGGCGCCGACATCGACATTGCTCACTTCGTCGGCCGGGCTGAACGTGGATACCATCGGAGCGATGGTATCCGCTATGGTAAAATCGTAGGTCGAGATGCCGGCATAGCTGTTATTGCCGAGATCCTTGATCGAACCGGCGGCGAAGGTGACGAAGTACTGTGTGCCGCTTGCGAGGGTTACATTCGGATCGATCGTCAGGGTCGAGCCTGAAATCGTTAAGGTGCTGTCAACGACCGCTCCGCCTGCCGAGCCGGTATGAAGGGCGATCGTTCCCGAGCCGAGCTGGATAGCTTCGCTGAAGGTCACCAAGATATTGCTGGTGCCGGCCACGCCGGTGGTCCCGTCAGCGGGGCTGAAGGTGGTGACTGAGGGCGCGATGGTGTCCGTTGTCCAGAAATCGTAGGTGCTCGTACCCGTATAGTAGTTTGCGGCAGCATCCCTGATCGAAGCACCATCGATGGTGACGAAGTAATGGGTATCGGTCGAAAGACTGGTATTCGGATTGATCGTAAGGGTCGAACCGGAAAAAGTGATTGCGCTGGCGATTGTCGTCCCGCCTGCACTGTTCAGGTGAAGGGCGATAGCGCCTGCGCCCTGAACGATCGCTTCACTGAAAGTCAACACAATATCGTTGGCGACCGGAACTCCGATCGCGCCGTCGGCAGGACTGAAAGATGAAACCGTCGGCGCCACGGTATCAGCGACGGTAAAATCATAGGTTGTTATCGCGGCAATGTTGTTGCCTGCGAGATCCTTGATCGCGCCTGCATCGAAGGTGACGAAGTACTGGGTGCCGCTTACAAGATTAGCGTTCGGATTGATCGTCAGGGTCGAGCCAGAGATCGACATGGCGCTCGATACGACGGCACCACCTGTGGATCCTGTGTGCACGGCGATGGTGCCGGCACCCAATTGAATCGCCTCATTGAAGGTCACCACGATATCGCTTGCGGCATTTACGCCGCTCGCTCCGTCAACGGGACTGAACGTATTCACAGACGGCGGTGTGGAATCATAGGTCAAGGTGACCGTCCTGTCTGAAAACACCAGCGTCTCGACGCTGTTGAAGTTGAACGTCATGGTCATGCCGCCGGTGCTTTGGCCAGTCAACGTAATCACACCATTAACCGCAGGAGTGTTCCAGCCGGAAAAATTACCACTGAGGAAAAGATAGAGAAAGTCCCCCTGGTTGTCCGAGAAGGTGAAGGTATCGGTTCCGCTATTTCCATTCACGTTGTAGATATTACCTCGTGATGGCTTGGCTGGAAAGGTGAAAGCGTCGTTACCGGTCGTGCCATTGAGATTAACGGTAGCCATGATCGCAACTCCTGTTTATATTATCGGCTTGGCCTGTTCAGCGCCGGTTATTTTCAAGGGATGAGTTTTTCTGTTCGCGCGAGAAACTGAGATACATCGACGAAGCCGATGATGCTGCTCTCTGTCATCACCTGCCCTCCTCGATCGAAAAAGATGATGCCGGGAGGACCGAACAGCCCGAACCGTTTCATCAGTTCACGGTCGTCCGCAGTGTTTCCTGAAACATCGACCTGAAGCAAAGTCATGCCAGCCAGATGCTCCTGCACCCTGGGATCGCTGAAGGTGAATTTATCCATCTCCTTGCACGACACGCACCAGTCCGCATAGAAGTCAAGCATGACCGGCCGGCCTGCAGCCTTCAGTTCCTGATCAAGCTCTTTAATGGATCGGATGCGTTTAAACGAAATGGTGCGCGCTTCACCCGAAGTGGGGGCCTGAAGTCCGGAAAGAGGGGCCAGGGGGTTCGTCCCTCCGGAGGCAGCCCCGATAAGCTCAAGTGAACCTGTCAACAGCATCAGCAATCCGAGAGCCTTTTTAAATTTTGCGGCAACTGTGGCCTTTTCCGGCAAAACGTTGAACACTCCGGCAAATACCGCGCACAGGATAGCCAGAGCACCCCATAAAAGAAGCACGGCGGGTGCCTGAAGCACAGGTGTGACCATCCAGATGGCCACGGCAATCAGAAGCAGGCCAAACACGTATTTGATCCCGATCATCCATGCACCCGCTTTCGGCAGGAGACTGCCTGCCGAAAGGCCGATCAGCAGCAACGGCACACTCATGCCCATGGCCATGGAGAAGAGTGCCAACCCACCGACAAGCACATCTTTCGTCTGGCTGATGTAGACGAGTGTGCCGGCCAGTGGTGCCGCAACGCATGGTCCGACGATCAGCGCCGAGATCGAGCCCATAAAAAACACTCCGACAAAACGCCCACCCTTCAGTTCGCCTGAAGTTTTGTTCAGACGGTTCTGCAAGGCAGCGGGAATCTGCAGTTGGTACACGTCGAACATAGACAGCGACAATACGACCATCATCAGCGCAAACATCACCAGCACCCACGGCTTCTGCAGGGCCCCGGCAAGCCCCTCACCGGCAAGGCCGGCGGCTACGCCGAGCGTCGTATACACCAGTGCCATTCCAAGGCAGTAGGACACCGACATAAAAAAGCTCTTGGCCCGACTTGTCTGCCCCTCTCCCACGATGATCGACGACAGGATCGGGACCATCGGAAGCACACAGGGAGTAAAGGAGAGCAGCAGACCAAACATCAGGAATGCCACAGATATCTTCCATAGGCTGCCCTCTTCAAGCATCGATCTGGCAAGTGACAGATCGTCGGCGTCGTTAACCTTGTTGTTCGAAGCCGTGACCGGCATCGATGTTGTCAGACCCGCACCGCCCTCCGGAGTTCCAGTATCGGCATTGATAACAACTCCAAGGGCTCCTGGTTTGCCGGGCTCCACGGCAAACACTTTGTCGATGGGTGGATAGCAGAGCCCATCCTCCGCGCACCCCTGATACTGCACGTCAATCCTGAACGGGCCGGCAGCATTCGCAACCGGAACGCGGGCAACCAGATGATCGTGGTAGATCTCCATCTTCTCGCCGCTCGACGGATCGACAAAGTCGATCCCTTTGGGCAACACCGGATCTTTGATCGAAGCATCGCCGCTTTCGACGTTGACACTGATACGGTCACGGTATAACTTATACCCTTTCGCAATATCCCAATGCAGGACGATAGCTCCGTCCAGGCCCAGTTCACCTCTAACCTTGAATGCCTGCTCGGAATCGAGAAATTCAGCAGCCATTCCGTTGCTGACCCTTGCCAAGAGCACACACAACGCGCCAAGCAGGGCAAAGCTCCGCCGCAATGATACCTGTATCATACTTGTAAATGTTATGTCAAGAGTTACGGGGGAATCAATCCCTGTGATGGATTTTTCCGTATTTGTCCACAGCCAGATACATCAGACCACTTGCATTCAGATGATCGAGACCATCCTTTTCCTTCAGCATTACAATCGTCGAACAGCTCCCTGCCTGGAGCGCCGTTGGGGCAACAACGGAAACCGAGCGCCAATAATCCACCGGATATCCGGTAAGCGGGTTGATGATATGGCCATATTGTCGTCCATCGACCACAATACATCGTTCGTAATCGCCGCTGGTCGCGAGAGCTCCGCCATACAGGGGAACCGTGGCGAGCATCTTCCCGGATTTCAGCGGGTCACGTACACCGATCTTCCATGGCTGACCGTCCGGCTGTACGCCAACGACGCGAATATCGCCTGCCATGTTGACATAGCCGTGGCGTATCCCCTTTCCATGCAAAACCTCGGCTGCACGATCCGCAGCATACTCCTTGCCGATTCCACCAAGGTCGAGCTGCATCCCTTTCCGGCTCAGCCTGACGCTGTTTCCATCCCGTTCCACCTTGTTCCAGCCGATGAGTTCGAGGAGCCGTTCGATTTTCTTTTTGTCCGGCAAACTTGTTCGATTGAAGTCCCAGGCCCTTCGCATGACACCTGAAGTCACATCAAACAAGCCGCTGCTGGCAACATACATGTCATCGGCATGTCGTAGAAGGGATGCCGTCTCTTCATCACACGCAAGAAAACCATCCGCTCCAGCAGAATCATTGAGCCTGGAAATCAGGCTGCCTGTCTGGTACCTTGAATATTTCTGCTCGATGCGGGTTATTTCAGCGACCGCAGCTTCAGTTGCGGTAATTGCCACCCCCTTGCTTTCAACGACAACAAGAATCTCGCTGCCACACCCCAAAGCCTTAAAGTCGAAACGAAACTTCTCCATGGATACTCAGATATAAATGCGGCTTGCAGGATAAACAACCTGCTGAAATTACTGCTTCCGGTATTCAGGCGGACCGGCAATTTCAGCAGGGACAGGGATCGGCAATCTTACACACCCAAACATCAGAACTCCTTTGAAAGGCCTATCTGTATGAAATCAGCATTGAAATCAGCAAGGGCATGATCCACCGTGCCGCTGATCGCCCAATCGCCACGCTGCATATAGTGGTCATATCTGACATCAAAAAGCCAGTCCCCGGCGAACTTCCTGGAAACCTTAAGGCCGAGGGTCAACGCCCCAAAAGTCGACAGGCGCTGATCTTCCGTAAAGGACTTTGCTCCTGCAGGAGGGCTGGTGGGAATCGTTGGGTCGGCCAGTTCATCTGGCCCGACGGGAACATAGAAATCTGCTGCTGTCTGCGAATAGAACCTGATAACCGGAGTGACCGTAAATGCATACGGAAGCGGCTGAACGTACTCGATACCCGCCGTATGTGCCCTGATGCCGAAAGTATCGGTATAATAACGGTACGCAAACCGTGTAGAACCCTCGGTAGAGTCAAAATAGTGGTTCCAACGGGTCATGACCGTCGTAAAATTGCGCTGCCTCGGCCGCCTGTCATTTTCCCTGTAAGGATCAGAGAAGTAACCGGTTCCGATTGAACGACTGAGATTCAACTGCACAATATCGTTTTTCGATATCACCTGGGTAAGCCCAACCAACCAGGCGTTGACCTCTTTGTGTTCCGTGTATTTGAAACGATGATTGTTGGGATTGATCGAATCCACAGTATGGCTGAAGCCGAGCGTGAATGTCGTGTTCTTGCTTGGCGTCAGGTAATTGCCCTGCAGTGAATAGCTTCTCGATATGTAATCTGACTCCTCGGAATAGCTCGTACCAGCCGTCAGGCTACCCGAATGAAAATATCGGCTTACGCTCAGGTCTATTGCCCGACGGGTGTCGGCCTTGATCTTTGACGCGCCGGTTTCTGTGTCCTGATGCACGTAGGTATGATAGTCAGGAGACGCTCCTGTCACGGAATCGTGCGTGCCGGTGACATCAATCGCCCATTTGCCGGCGATGGGAGCCATGGCCCTGACGGAATAGGCGTCGATGGCCATACGATCCTGACCAGGCTGGCTATCCTGATAATTAAGGTATTTGAAGGCGACGATCCCTTTTTCCGGCGCTGCCTCAGCTAAGGCGGAATGGAGCGGAGGAATGGCCATGGCGGCAGCAGCAAGAGCGGCACCGATGACCTTTTTCGTTTTTATCGTAGAAGAGGACGGTTTCATGAGGAGTTCCTGATGATTAAGAGTTACCGTTAATTGCAGCCGCAACCGCCGCCACCCACACCGGCGCCGCCGGATGCAGCTTCCTTGCTGCTGTAGATGTGCTCGACGTAACCGGTCTCAAGCTTGTCGCCCTCGAAGGTCATCTGGGGCTTTGCAAGATTCTGCTTTTCCCACGGCTGTACGGTTGAACAACCGGTCAAAGCGGTCAAGCCCATAAAGCAACCCATTGCTGAAATGGCTCGTGTCACAAGTTTTTTATTCATTTTACCTCCAGTGCTGACTTTATGTCGTTTTCAAGCTTCTGCTTTTCCGATGCGTTGAATCCAAGATGACTTGAAATGACTTTACCGTCCCTGCCGACAAGAAAACTGGTCGGCATACCCTTCACGCCGTACTGCGCCGGCACCGTTCCCTTTGCATCGAACGCAACGGTGAAACCCGCCGGATGCTGCGACAGGAACTTTGTTGCGTCATCCTGTTTCGCATCGACATTGACCGCAATCACCCTAAATCCCTTTGCCCGGTACTTCTGCTGCATCTCATTCATCCAGGGAAACGACTGACGGCATGGCCCGCACCAGGATGCAAAGAAATCCACATAGACGACGGAACCTGAGGCGTCGGAAAGACGGACAGTCCCCTGGGTTCCAGGAAGTTGGAAATCAGGCGCTTTGCTGCCTTTATCGAGAGCAATGGCCGTACCTGAATAACCAAGGAAAAGAAGAATCGCGAGCATGCTGCCTCGCATGAATTTTCGTTGAACAATGGCCATGTCTGATAATTTTAAAGTTGAAAAGGCGATGATGGCAGTTTTCGCTTAACGATTGTTAATCCCCTCACGAAAAAAGTTCAGCCAGTAGCGCCCCTGCTGAGATCGCAAGAAGGCCTTCTCCTGATTTGAACACCGACGAAAGCTATTGGAATAGCTTCCCGTCACCTGCTCATGAATGATTCGCTCGGAAAAAAGGGGACTGTGATCAATGCATCAACACAGTACATCATATGCATTGTATCAAATTTAATCACGCACTCATTAAACAACTATTAATGATTGCTTAAAAAATGATTAAAAATGATGCTACCGACCAGATAATGAAGACGGGAAGGGAAAAAAAGTACGCAGGTCGAAAGACCTTGCAACTCCCTGATCAGACGATCAATTGGAAGTAGAACAGAAACCGAGGGAAAAAACAAAAAAGCGACTACGGTACATGCCGTAATCGCCTTTCATGTCGGGGTGGCGGGACTCGAACCCACGACCTCTGCGTCCCGAACGCAGCACTCTACCAGCTGAGCCACACCCCGAATATTCAATACACTTAATCTTGTGCCCTTGGACAGATTCGAACTGCCGACCTTCAGTTCCGGAAACTGCTGCTCTATCCACTGAGCTACAAGGGCCTGCTGACCCTGCGGCCAGTCCTTCATTCAGGTCAGTGAATATAACAATTTAATCGACAAAAAGAACAACTTTTCTCATCCAGGACAAGTTTCATCGCAAAGCGTGACACGTTACGTCCCCCCCCTCTTCGACTGCCTGACAATGCCGTCGACGGCCAGATTGGCGCTCATGACGGCACCTCCCATAGAATCGTAGTAAAGCTGCTGGGAAAAACCGCCTGCGATGAACAGGTTGCTTATCGGCGTCGTCTGTGTCGGGCGGTACTGCTCCATGCCGGGCAACGGGGCGTAAACCGACCGGGGAATCCTGACGACGGTCGATTTGACGATCTGCGCGCCCTGGGATGATTGCGGGAAATTGGCCCTCACACTGCGATCGACCCGTTGCACGATCTCCTCGTTGGTGAGCCCCATAAGATCCCGGGCCGGGGCTACGCAGAATTCGAAACGGGTTTTGCCCTCGAACGGCTCCCCTTTCAGGGTGCGATAGTCCGGTGTGGTCATGGCAAGGTTCGCATAGACAGGGATGACGCCGTCAGGACTGAACAGCACGTTGTCTATCCGGGTGATCTCCCGGTCATACCAGATCTGCACGGAGATGACCGGAACCCCTTCTAGCCGCTCAAGGTTTCCGAAAAAGCGATCGTGCCTTTTGAGCGATACCGGCATGATTTTGCGAAGGTTGTGGATCGGCAGGGCCGACAGGTAGTAGTCCGCGTCAAGAATCTCGCCGCTGCGCAACTGTACACCCTGGATACGCTGGCCGTCGAAAAGCAGTTCGTCAACCGTAGAGTCTGTCTGGAACTGCGCGCCTCGCTTCGTAGCGTAGTCCACGAGGGGCTGGTGCAGGTACTCCTGCGGCGAACCTTTCAGGAAGCCCATGCAGGAGGAGTCGGGAATACGGTAGAAGGTCTCGGTGACATCGAGGATGATCTTTGCCGATATCTCTTCGGGCGGAATGAATTTCAGTGCGAGTGCCATCGGGCGGAACATCTTGTCCATCAGACGTTTGCCGAAGCGGCGCTCTTCGGCCCACTGTGCGAAGGTCTGGTGGTCCTGCGTGGGCGGGTACTTGTCCTTTTTGAGGGCCAGCGGTATAAGGGATTTGGAGAAGGCCGCCATCTCGCCGATGGTGAAGTACCCGTTATTCACGACCGCCGGAAGAAGGTGCAGCGGGCTTGGCAGGTCCCAGGTGTTGAACGTGAAGCTGCCTCCGCCGTCGAGGGTGTAGGTGAGCTTGTGCTCCTTCCAGAGCACGGCGTGATAGGTGCCGATCTCCTTCATGAGGTCGTAGAGCACATCGTACGCCCCAAAGAAGCAGTGGGTGCCGGATTCGATCCAGTCCCCCTCCTCGTCTTTCCATGCGGACACCTTGCCGCCGAATATTGGACGCTTTTCGAGCACGCGGACCTGGAAGCCGCGATCGACGAGCCGTTTTGCGGCGGTAAGACCTGCGAGGCCCCCGCCGATGATCAGTACCTTCTTTTTATCTCCGTTCATCAGTTGAGGGTAATGTTCTGAAATATCATATCGCCGAGCGGCCTTCCATGGCGCGTGACAGCGTTGCTTCGTCGATGAATTCAAGCTCGGCGCCGACCGGTATGCCCCTGGCGATACGGGTAACGCTGATGCCGAGCGGCTTGAGCAGTTTGCCGATGTAAAGCGATGTGGTCTCCCCTTCAACCGTCGGATTGAGGGCGAGCACGACTTCGCGGACCTCGCCAGCAGTGCCGGGATGGAGGCGCGAAAGCAGTTCCCTGACCTTGATGTCGTCGGGACCGATACCGTCAAGGGGTGAAATGACCCCGTGCAGCACATGGTAGAGGCCTTTGTAGTGTCCGGTCTTTTCGAAGGCAAGCACTTCGGTCGGAGACTCGACGACACAGATGACCGTTCGGTCGCGACCGGTTGAAGTGCAGACCATACACGGGTCGGTGCCAAGGTCGGTGATGTTCTGGCATACCGTGCAGCGGGTGACCTTCTCCTTGACGTCGATAAGGGCCGATGCGAGCTTCTCGACCTCAGAGCGACGCTCCTGCAGCACATGCATCGCAAGACGCTGTGCGGTTTTCCGGCCGATGCCGGGAAGTTTGGCGAACTCTTCGATCAACGCTTCGATGGCTCCAGAGGTATAGCGCATGAAGGCGGGCTTACTGGCCCATGTTCAGGTTCTTCAGGAAATCGGCAGGATTGATCATGCCGCCGGCAGCTTTGGATATTTCATTCTGCGCAAGCTGGGCGGAAGCTTCGAGCGCACTGTTCACTGCAGCAACCACCAGATCCTGCACCATATCGGCATCGTCCATGATCTCGGGATCGATATGGAGTTCGAGAAGCTTCTGGCGACCGTTGACCTTTGCACGGACCATGCCGCCACCGGCCTCGCCTTCGGCGATGAGCTTTTCGAGCTGCTTCTGGACATCCTGCATCTTTTCGCCAGCTTCCTTGAGCTGCTTCATCATATCATTGAAATTGGGCATCGACATCGTGGTGTTCTCCGTTGTTGCTGTAGCTGGTTCAGATCGGTCGGATCAGACGGATCAGTCTGATCCGACCGATCAAAGTCAATCCTTCCTGCGCAGGGCCAGATAAATCTTTTCGAGGATATCCTCGGTGGTCAGCTTGTATTTACTCAAAAGGTCGTCAGGCTTTCCCGACTCGCCGAAGGTGTCCTCAACGGCGACCATCTCGATCGGGACAGGGATGTTGCGGGCGCAGACGCTGGCTACGGCTTCGCCGAGTCCGGTGTACATCTGGTGCTCTTCGGCCGTGACGATGGCGCCGGTTTCATGGGCAGCCATCACGACGGCAAGCGTGTCGATCGGCTTGATGGTGTGCATGTTGATCACTCTCACGGAAACCCCCTCCTTTTCGAGTATCCTCGCGGCTTCAAGCGCCTTCCAGACCATGATGCCGCAGGCTATCACGGTGACATCCTTGCCTTCATGCAGCCTGATGGACTTTCCGATCTCGAAGCCATCCTCGTCACTGGTGAAGTCGGGAACGTTCGGGCGGCCGAACCGGAGATAGACCGGTCCCTGGTGCTCGATGATGGCTTTCGTGGCTCGCCTGGTCTCGCTGTAGTCGCTGGGCACCACGACGGTCATGCGCGGAAGGCTCCGCATCAGGCCGATATCTTCCAGTATCTGGTGGGTTGCGCCGTCCTCGCCGAGCGTGAGGCCTGCGTGCGAAGCGCAGATCTTGACATTAAGGTTCGAGTAACAGACCGACTGGCGGATCTGGTCGTAGACCCTGCCGGTTGCGAAGACGGCAAAGCTCGAAGCAACGGGAATTTTACCGGTAGTCGCCAGGCCGGCGGCCATGGAAACCATGTTCGCCTCGGCAATGCCGGTCTGGATGAAACGATCCGGAAACTCGTCCCGAAAGAGGTTCATGTTCAGCGAGCCGGTAAGATCAGCGCAGAGGGCAACGACTGAAGGGTTTTCGCGGCCTGCTTCGAGCAGCGCCTCACCGAACCCGGTACGGGTCGCCTTGTTGCCTCGGGAAACGTATTTCCCGGTCCCTTCAACGGTATTTTTCTCTCCCATTAACGTCAGAATAACTTAAATTATAAAAAGTATTTCCAGCCCGATGAGCTGCCCTCTATCATACCCTGGCCGATGACAAAAGTTGAATATAAGCATACGCATATAGCGGCAAAAAAAAAACTGGGCCAAAACTTCCTGACCGACAGGAACATACCCAGAAAGATCGTCCGTGAGTCAGGCATTGCACCGGGTGATCGGGTACTTGAGATCGGCCCGGGGTTCGGAGCGCTCAGCACGGCGATCCTTGAAACCGTCCACTCCTTCACGGCGATCGAAAAGGATAAGGAACTTGCACGGTTCATCCGGCAGGAGCATCCGGAGATCGAACTGATCGAAGGCGACTTCCTGAAAGTACCGCTTGAGCCGATCGCCGAAGGCGGGAAGATCGCCGTGCTTGGAAACATACCTTACTCCATTACCAGCCCGATCCTCTTCCGCCTGCTCGACAACAGGCACCTGATCTCGTCGGCAACGCTCATGATGCAGCATGAGGTCGCACTTCGACTTGCCGCCGAACCGGGCACGAAGGAGTACGGCATCCTGGCAGTGCAGCTGCAGGCATTCTGCGAGGTGAAGTATCTCTTCAAGGTTGGGCGCGCCGTATTCAAACCCCGACCGGAGGTCGACAGCGCAGTCATCAGGATGGTGCCAAAGGCGACGGATCCGGTTGCCGACAGCGAAGGATTCCGGAGGTTCGTGAGATGCATTTTCCACCAGCGAAGGAAAACTATCCTGAACAATCTCAAGGAGGAGTACGATACCTCGTCAGTTCCGGAAATCACGCTCAAACTGCGCGCGGAAGCGCTGGAAGTCAAAGAACTCATCGATCTTTTCGAGCTCCTGAGACCGCTGAAAAGTCCGGATAAGTCCGTCATTACTGCAACAGAACCGCCAGACGCCTCTTCGTCTGTATGACATTGGCGTCATTGCTTAATTCGTTATTTTTGTTAACATTCGTTTTCTAAAAAAATTCAGTCCGTTTGACGTATGCTGCAGCAACAGCTTCATTCGAAATCCGCTTGCCTTTCAGCTTTTATGCCGTTTCGCCCTACCCATTATTAAACACTTATCCAAAGGGGGTTGTCTAGTATGTCACTATCTTACAACGCCGTACACCGGCAGTCGATTGAAAACCCGGAGCAGTTCTGGGGCGAAATTGGTGAAAAACTCCACTGGTATAAAAAGTGGGACAAGGTTCTTGATGACTCCAACCCTCCCTTTTACAAATGGTTCCCCGGCGGCGTAACCAACACCTGCTACAACGCCCTTGACCGGCACGTCGATGAGGGCCGCGGCAACCAGATCGCCGTCATCTACGACAGCCCGGTGACCGGTACGATCGAAAAATACACCTACCGCGAATTCCGCGACCGCGTGGCTCTTTTTGCCGGCGCACTGCAGGCCCGTGGCGTCAGGAAGGGTGACCGCGTCATCATCTACATGCCGATGATTCCCGAAGCCGTTGTGGCCATGCTTGCCTGCGCAAGGCTCGGCGCGATCCATTCGGTGGTTTTCGGCGGCTTCGCCTCTCATGAGCTGGCCGTGCGGATCGACGACTGCAAGCCAAAGGTGATCATCTCGGCCTCCTGCGGTATCGAACATGGCAAGATCATCGATTATTACCGCCTGCTCGACTTTGCCGTCGAGCTCGCCCACTTCAAGCCTGAAATCTGCATTATCTACCAGCGCGAGCAGATGAAGGTGTTGCTGAACGAGGATCGCGACATGACCTGGAAGCAGGCGCTGCTCGGTGTCGCACCGGCCCAGTGCGTGCCGGTAGAGTCGAACGATCCGCTCTATATTCTTTACACCTCCGGCACCACAGGCCAGCCGAAAGGCATCGTGCGCGATAACGGCGGTCACATGGCTGCCCTGAAATGGACCATGGAGAGCGTCTACAACGTGAAGCCTGGCGAGGTATTCTGGGCGGCAAGCGACGTCGGCTGGGTCGTCGGCCACTCCTACATCGTCTACGCTCCGCTGCTTCACGGCTGCACGACGGTCATCTTCGAGGGCAAGCCGGTCGGAACCCCCGATCCCGGCACCTTCTGGAGGATCATCAGCGAGCATGACGTCTCGGTACTCTTCACCGCACCGACCGCGTTCAGGGCCATCAAGAAGGAGGACCCTGAGGGGACCTACATCCGCCGCTACAACTTCTCGAATTTCAGGACCCTGTTCCTGGCTGGCGAACGTGCAGACCCGGATACCGTCAAATGGGCTGAAACGAAGCTGAATGTTCCGGTTATCGACCACTGGTGGCAGACCGAGACCGGTTGGGCCATCGCGGCCAACTGTCAGGGCATCGAGCCCGGCCCGGTCAAGTACGGTTCGGCATCGAGGGCTGTTCCAGGCTATGACGTGAAGGTAGTCAACGCCGAACTCGAGGAGCTGCCGGCTGGTCAGATGGGTGACATCGTCGTAAAGCTGCCGCTGCCTCCGGGTACCATGATGACCCTGTGGAAACAGGACAACCGCTTCAACGAAAGCTACATGAAGACCTATCCCGGATACTACCAGACCAGCGATGCCGGGTACATCGACGAAGACGGGTACATCTACATCATGTCGAGAACCGACGACATCATCAACGTCGCCGGACACCGCCTCTCAACGGGTGGCATCGAGGCCGAGCTCTGCGAGCACCCCGATGTTGCCGAAAGCGCCGTCATCGGCGTGGCCGACGACCTGAAGGGAGAGATCCCTCTCGGGTTCCTCGTGCTGAAGAACGGTGTCGACACACCTCCTGAGCTGATCATCAAGCATGTGATCGAATATGTCCGCGAGAACATCGGGCCGGTAGCTTCATTCAAGACGGCGGTGATCGTCAACCGCCTGCCGAAGACCCGTTCCGGCAAGATCCTTCGCGGCACGATGCGCAAGATTGCCAATGGCGAGGAGTATGTCATGCCGCCGACCATCGACGATCCTGCGATCCTCGACGAGATCGCAGAAGTGCTGCAAACAATTGGTTATGCAAAAAAACGTTCGTGAACTGAAAGGAACCGCAACATCATGATCAACAGGATCGACCATATCGCCATTGCGGTTCAGGACCTCGATGTCGCACTCGAGACGTTTCTCAACGTCCTCGGGTGCGACCCGGGCTCTGTCACCGTAGAGGAGGTTCCGTCGGAAAAGGTCCGCGTGGCCTTCATCCCGATCGGCCAGACACACATCGAACTGCTCGAGCCGCTCGGCGAAGACGGAGCGGTTTCGAAATTCATTGCAAAAAACGGAGAGGGCATGCACCATATCGCCCTTGCGACCGACAACCTGGAGGGGGAAACCGGGCGAGTGACCGGACTTGGCCTTAATCCACTGGGCCAGCCGTCAACCGGCGCAGGAGGAAAAAAGATCGTCTTCCTCCACCCGAAACAGACCAACCGTGTTCTTTTTGAATTAGTGGAACCAAACCCACATCATCATTAAGATATTTACGCCGAAAACCGTGAAACATTTTTACCTGCCTTTCGAGAAAAGCGAACAGTTCAGCTATTCGATCAAGTCAATCAAAAAACTGACCGAGTACGAAAAATACCAACTCTCGTTTCACCCCGAACGCCCCAAGTATCTCGACTACCTCGAAGTCTTCGACAACGTCTCCGAGTGCCTCCAGAACGACCTCCATGGAAGCTGCCTGATCCAGACCCACCGCGCCGACATCCGTTACAACGACTCCAGCCATCCAGTCATGTTCATCGGCCAGCAATCCGGGCCGACCTCCAATTTCGGAGAACTCCAGCAGGCCATGAGGGAGCAGTCCGAGGTGATCAAATGGAATCAGGGCATGCCCACTCCGGCCGCTTTCCAGAAGGCCATTGATGCCATCGCCATCGCCGAGCAGGAGAACCGGATCGTCATCACGGTAATAGACACCGCCGGCGCAGACCCGACCGAGGATTCCGAGTCCGGCGGCATCGCCTGGAAGATCGGACGCTGCATGCAGGCGCTTGCCGAGTCGAAAGTACCGACCATCTCGGTGATCATCAACCGGGGATGCAGCGGTGGCGCCATCGCACTGACCGGCTGCGACGCCGTGCTTGCCATGCAGTACTCGACCTACCTGGTCATCTCCCCGGAGGCGTGCTCCTCGATCCTGTTCAGAACGAGGGACAAGGCCAACTTCGCAGCCGAAATTTCCCAGATCACGGCCAAGGAGGCGCTGCTGAACGGAATCGTGGACGAGCTCATTCCTGAGCATGCAGGTCCGGCCCACCGTTTCCGCCAGGAGGCCTTAAACTCGTTCAGGGACGTGGTCTCCCGTTGGGCCGGCAAGCTTGCCAGCGAGCATTTCCACAACGTTTTCGAACGGCGCATCGACCGCTGGCAGAGAATCGGACAGTGGGACCTCACTACCGAAGAGGCTATCCACGCCTATGAGCGGCCAATCTCCTGCTTCATGCCCAAGCCGGAGAAGAACTACTTCGTCACTCGCCACAAGCGCTGTCGGAATGATCTCGGCAAACAGATAGCTGACCCGGTGCTCTACAGCAAGCTGCTGAACGACAACTTCGTCTGCGATACCTGTGGGCACCGATACGTCAGGCTCTCGGCACATGATTACCTCGACCTGATCCTCGATCCGGGCACCTTCACCGAACATGAAGAGACCCGCTACATCGTTGACCGCGACATCCTGAACTTCCCCGATTACAGCGACAAGATCGCCGAAGCCCGCGTAAAGAACGGAATGTCCTCGGCTCTCATCACCGGTGACGGCATGGTCGACGGCTACGATGTCGTCATGTGCGCGACAAGCTTCGGCTTCCTCGGCGGCTCGTTCTGCATGTCGACCGGTGAGAAGATCTGGCAGGCGGCGCAGCTGGCGATCGACAGGAGCTGCCCGCTCATCATCCAGGCTGCCGGCGGCGGCGCCCGCATGCACGAAGGGTGCTCGTCGATGGTCAGCATCCCGAAAATCCATGTCGCCCTTTCCCGGATCGAGAAGACCGGCCTGCCGCTCATCACGATCGTCACCGATCCGACGCTCGGCGGTGCAGCCATCGGATTCGGCTCGAGGGGCATCAGGATCTTCGAACACAATGCAGGCAATATCGGCTTCTCCGGCAAGCGGGTCATCGAGCAGTACACCGGCAAACGGACGGCAAAAGATTTCCAGACCACCAACTGGCTGCAGCAGAAAGGTTTCGTCGATATGATCGCCCGTCCGCAAGAAATGAAAGCCAAAATCCGGGAGATCATCGAAAGGCAGATGACAAAGTGAATAAACAGGCGCCGTGCCGATGTAGCCATCACCGGTACGGCGCCTGAACGCAAGAACCAGCAGAACATCATTACCAATGTCCCAGGCTGAACCTCTTTTTTCAGGATTTCCCCCGGTCGACCATGCCGCATGGAAATCGAAAGTTCTCGAAGAACTCAAAGGCGCCGATTACGCGAAGATCGTCTGGAAAACCCCGGAAGGATTTTCCATGGAGCCCTGGTATAACCGTTATACCGCACTTCCCTTTCCCGGCGTAACGTTCTCACGCCCCACAAACCGATGGAGAATCTGCCAGCAGATCCAGGCATCCCCTGCACAACAGGCGTCAAGCGAGGCGGCCTCGGCGCTTGACGGCGGAGCCGACGCCATCGAGTTCCGGCTCTCGGACCCTCTTCAGGGCAGCCGCGACTATCTTGCCGCCATCCTGCGCAACATCGACCTTTCGAAGGTACCGGTCTATTTCTCCGGGGAAATGGGCGACGCTTCGGAACTGCTCGACAACCTCATGCAGATCAAGGGAATCGACGCCAATACCGGAGCTATCCTGAAGGATGCTGCCGATGTGGCCTTGTCTGTCGCGGCATCGCGACCATCGGGATTCCGTACCATGGCCGTCGACACTGAGCGTTTCCACACTGCCGGTGCGACCATCACGCAGGAGATCGCATTCGCGCTCGCCGGGGCGAGCGACATCCTCAGCCGTTGCACGGACGCCGGCGTCGCCGCCGTCAAGGCCGCAGAGTCGATCGAGACCATCTTCTGCACAGGCACCAGCCATTTCCCCGAACTGGCCAAACTGAGAGCATTCAGGGCGATGTGGCCCCAGCTTCTCTCGGCATACGGCGTGACTTCAGCAAGCTGCCCGGAACCCCGGATCTTCGTACGCTCCTCGCAGCGGTCGGCATCGGTGCTCGATCCGTATACCAATATCCTGCGCCTTTCGACGGAGGCGGTCTCCGCCATCCTTGGAGGCTGCGACACGCTCCAGCTCTCATCCTTCGATACTATCGGCGCAGTCTCCCATGATTTCGCCGCCCGGATCACCAGGAACATTCATCATCTCTTGAAGGATGAATCCGGCCTCGACCACGTTGTCGATCCAGCTGCCGGCTCTTACTATATCGACACCCTGACTGAAACGCTCTGTCGTGAGGCATGGACGCTGTTCCAGGGGCTCGAAGCTGCCGGCGGCCTGAAAAAAGCTGAAGCGGACGGAATGGTCGCCAGCATGATCGCACCGGCATTCGAAGCGCAGAATAAATCTGTCAACACCAGGAAACGTTCGCTGATCGGCATCAACCGTTATGCGGTGGCGCCCTCCGCCGAAGTGGCCGCCGTACTGAAATCCGCACCGGACGTTGCGGCCGAGGCTGCACCTGAATTCGAGCGTCTCCGCCTGCGCATGCTGTTGCACGCCGCAACTGCCGGCTCGACGCCGCGCGCAGCCCTCTGGCTGCATGGCGATCCCGCAAAATGCTTCCGCGTTGCGGCATTCGCTGAAGACTTCCTTCGCAGCGGCGGTTTCGACATCACCCCGGGCACGACGCTTGCCATCGAAACCAAATCCTGCCGGACGATCCTGCAGGACGAACCAGACATCATCGTACTCTGCTGGACTGGCGAGCAGGACCTCGAAGCCCTGCCGGCAATCCTTGAAACACTGCAGGAACTGCACAAGGAGACGGTCGTCATCATGGCCTCGAAGCCTCCGGAAAATGCCGCAGACTACATCAAGGCCGGCCTCGACCAGTTCATCCACCTCGGCAGCGATGCCTATGCAACCCTGCGTTCACTGCAACACAAAACCGGTGTGTTATGAGACCCGATTTTTCCACTATCGATCCGTACAAGGCAGATAACGGTACTGATTCCAATAAGGGCGGTGAAACAACCTGGATGACCCAGGAAGGCATCTCCGTGCAGGCACGTTACGACGGCTCTGTGCTCGAAGGCATGGGGCATCTCGATTTTGCGCCCGGATTTCCGCCCTTTACGGCCGGCCCCTACGCCACCATGTACTCAACCAAACCCTGGACCATCCGCCAGTACGCAGGATTCTCCACGGCCGAAGAGTCCAACCGCTTCTACCGCCAGAACCTTGCCGCCGGCCAGAAAGGGCTGTCGGTCGCCTTCGACCTTCCGACCCATCGCGGCTACGACTCCGACCATCCTCGCGTCGTAGGCGACGTAGGCAAAGCCGGCGTGGCCATCGACTCGGTCGAGGACATGAAGATCCTGTTCGACCAGATCCCGCTCGGCGACATCTCGGTCTCGATGACCATGAATGGCGCCGTACTGCCGATCATGGCATTCTACATCGTGGCCGCCGAAGAGCAGGGCGTGGCACCGGAAAAGCTGAGCGGCACCATCCAGAACGACATCCTGAAAGAGTTCATGGTGCGCAACACCTACATCTATCCGCCGGAGCCGTCGATGCGCATCATCGCCGACATCTTCAGGTACACCAGCGAAAAGATGCCGAAGTTCAACTCCATCAGCATCTCGGGCTACCACATGCAGGAGGCGGGCGCCACGGCGGACCTCGAGCTTGCATTCACCCTCGCCGACGGACTCGAATACATCCGCACGGGCCTGAAAGCCGGGCTCGACATCGACGCCTTCGCACCGCGACTCTCGTTCTTCTGGGGCATCGGCATGAACTACTTCATGGAGGTCGCCAAGCTTCGCGCAGCCAGGATGCTCTGGTCGAAGATCGTCGCGAGCTTCAATCCGAAGAACCCGAAATCGCTCATGCTCCGCTCTCACTGCCAGACCTCCGGCTGGAGCCTGACCGAGCAGGACCCGTTCAACAACGTCACCCGTACCTGCATCGAAGCTCTTGCCGCGGCCCTTGGCCATACGCAATCGCTGCACACCAACGCGCTCGACGAGGCTATCGCCCTGCCGTCGGTATTCTCGGCCCGCATCGCACGCAACACCCAGATCTACCTGCAGGAGGAGACCGACATCTGCCGAGCCATCGACCCCTGGAGCGGGTCATATTACGTAGAGGAGCTCACCCGCCAGCTTGCCGAAAAGGCCTGGGGGATCATCGAAGAGATCGAAGCCAACGGTGGCATGGTGAAAGCGATCGAGCAGGGCCTGCCCAAAATGCAGATCGAGGAGGCGGCCACGCGCAAACAGGCCGGCATCGACAGCGGAAAGGAGGTTATCGTCGGTGTGAACGCGTTCAGGACCGAAAGCAAGACCGACATCGAACTGCTTGAAGTGGATAATACGGCCGTGCTGCATCAGCAGCTCGCCCGCCTGCAAGAGATCAGGGAGAACCGTAACGAAGCAGACGTGCAGGCTACGCTCAAGGCTATCGAGGCCTGTGCCGCAGGCGCAGAGGGAAACCTGCTCGCGCTTTCGGTAGACGCCGCCCGCAAACGGGCAACGCTCGGCGAGATCTCCTCGGCCCTCGAAACCGTCTACGGACGCTATCGGGCATCGGTCAAGCTCAACACCACTATCTATCTGTCGCAGATGCAGGAAAACAGCCTTTTCCAGGAAGCACAGCGCATGGCCAACACCTTCGCCGAAGCCGAAGGACGCCGTCCGAGAATCCTTGTGGCCAAGGTTGGCCAGGACGGACATGATCGCGGCGCAAAGGTAATCGCGGCCGCATTCGCCGACATCGGCTTCGACGTTGACATCAGTCCCCTCTTCCAGACCCCCGAAGAGGTGGTCCGACAGGCGCTGGACAATGACGTGCACCTCGTAGGCATATCGAGCCTGGCCGGCGGCCACAAAACCCTGATCCCTACCATTGTCGAAGAGCTGAAGGCTGCCCACCGCGACGACATCCTCGTCATCGCCGGAGGCGTGATCCCGGAACGTGACTACGACTATCTCTATGAACGGGGCGTGGCCGGCGTGTTCGGCCCAGGCACCGTCATCGCCGAAGCGGCCATCAAGCTGCTCGGAAAGCTGCTCGAACGGCACTAACCGCAAACCTGAACCGGCGGCATGTCTCACAAACCACTGCATGAACTGACCGTCGACGAGTTCGTCGACGGCATCACGGGAGGCAGCCGCCATCTCCTCAGCCGTGCAATCACGCTGGTAGAGTCCAACCGTACGGACCACGAAGCAACAGCTCACCTTATTCTCGACCGTTGCCTCGCCGCGGGGCGGAGGGCAATACGCATCGGCATCACCGGCTCGCCCGGCGCCGGAAAAAGCACCTTTATTGAAGCCTTCGGGCTTGAACTCCTTCGCCACGGCCTGCGGGTAGCCGTACTGGCAATCGATCCGAGCAGCACCCGATCGGGCGGCAGCATCCTCGGCGACAAGGCCCGCATGGAACAGCTTTCGACCAGGCCGGAGGTGTTCATCCGCCCTACCGCATCCTCGGGCTACCTCGGCGGCACCTCGCCCCGTACGCACGAAACCATCCTGCTCTGCGAGGCTGCGGGCTACGACGTCATCATCGTCGAGACGGTCGGGGTCGGGCAATCTGAGATCGTAGTCAACTCCATGGTGGATTTCATCCTGCTGCTCATGCTTCCTGGATCGGGGGATGAACTGCAGGGCATCAAGCGGGGCATCATGGAGATCGCCGATACGGTGGCTATCACCAAGGCTGACGGCGAACGGGCAGGCATCGCTCAGGTCTCCAAATCAGATTTCGAGGCCGCGCTCAGGCTGCTGCCCGAAAAACATCCGGGATGGAATCGCAAGGTGCTGCTCACCTCGTCGCTCGAAGGCACGGGCATAGGAGAGGTCTGGCAGAACATCTCGGAATTCATGGCCGCAATGAAATCAAACGGCCAGCTCGACAGCATCCGGCGGGAACAGCTCAGGCTCCTGCTCTACACTATCGTCGAAGACCGGCTCAAACGGGAGTTCTTCAACCGCCCCTCCGTTGCGGCAGCCCGAGAGTCGGTCGAACAGCAGGTGCTCTCCGGAGCCCTGAGCCCCTTCAGCGGTGCGATGTCGCTGCTCGACGCATTCAGGTCAACATCGTGACACGACTACTGACACAAATGATCTCGACCGTTTACTGATAGGTTACCCTCAGCGCTGTCGGGACTTTCGCCACCTGCCACAGGCTCCGGGTGGTGTAGTTCCATATCCCCCCGGCATCGAGCATCATCGTCCTTAGTAATGCAACAGTCGGTGTTTTGCCTGAACGGTTTATGGTCAGCTTACCATCAACATAAACAATCGCATAATCGCTCGACTCCAGACCTCCGGGCGTTATCGTATAGATTCCCGGCTCCTCGGCCCCCTGTGACGAACCGCTATAGATCACCAAACCGTCAAGCACGCTCTCGTCCTCTCCGGTCACGAGTCCTGCATAGACAACGCCCCCGCCCCCCCAATACGGGCTTTGATCGCTATCTATGACATCATCTTTCGCGGTCACCGTCAACGACGCCGGAATCACATGGTAGTTCATTTCACTTGTCGTGTAGCCGCTGAAGTTGTAGTTCGCCGTATCCGTACCCATGATCGTGCTCGCACGCTGGAAGTAGCTGCCTGCCTTCAGATGTTGGCTTACGCTGTACTCGGGGCTCACGATACTGGCTGCCGAGCTTACCACGTCATTGCCCACAACATTACCTAAGCTCACCGTACCGGCATCATGATCCGTCCCGTAGGTCGTCGTCACCTCACTTATGCTCGTGCCCGTCACCTGGCGCTTGTCGACCGTGTAGTCTCCCGTTACTCCGCTGAAGTCGTAGTTCCCGGCATCCACCCCGCTGTAGCTTGACACCACCTCCAGACCGCTGTACGTGCCAGCTCGCAGGTGCCCGCTCGTGCTCGTCTTGTTCGTCAGGTCGCCTAGCGATACCGTCGCCGTGCCGATCACGTCGCTCGTGATCACTCCGCTCACCGTCGACGACCCGTACGTGTACCCGTCGCCATAGGTCGAGTGACCTGAGCCGATACTTCCGACCACCGCCAGCTTGTCTACCGTGTAGTCTCCCTTTACTCCGCTGAAGTCGTAGTTCGACGCATCCACTCCGTCGTACCCCGAGACCACCTCCAGGCCGCTGTACGTGCCGGCCCGAAGGTGCCCGCTCGTGCTCTTCTTGTTCGTCAGGTCGCCTAACGATACCGTCGCCGTGCCGATCACGTCGTTGGTGATCACGCCACTCACCGTCGCTGCACCGTACGTGTACCCGTCGCCATAGGTCGAGTTACCGGAGGCAATATTTCCGACCACCGCCAGCTTGTCGACCGTGTAGTCTCCTTTTACTCCGCTGAAGTCGTAGTTCGACGCATCCACCCCGCTGTAGCTCGACACCACCTCCAGACCGCTGTACGTGCCGGCCCGAAGGTTGCCGCTCGTGCTCTTCTTGTTCGTCAGGTCGCCTAACGATACCATCGCCGTGCCGATCACGTCGTTGGTGATCACGCCGCTCACCGTCGCTGCACCGTACGTGTAACCGTCGCCATAGGTCGAGTTACCGGAGGCAATACTTCCGCTCAGCGACCGTTTGTCGACCGTGTAGTCTCCCGTTACTCCGCTGAAGTCGTAGTTCCCGGCATCCACTCCGTCGTACCCCGAGACCACCTCCAGACCGCTGTACGTGCCGGCTCGCAGGTGCCCGCTCGTGCTCGTCTTGTTCGTCAGGTCGCCTAACGATACCGTCGCCGTGCCGATCACGTCGTTCGTGATCACGCCGTTCACCGTCGCCGACCCGTACGTGTAACCGTCGCCATAGGTCGAGTGACCGGAGCCAATACTTCCGCCCAGCGCCAGCTTGTCTACCGTGTAGTCTCCCGTTACTCCGCTGAAGTCGTAGTTCCCGGCATCCACTCCGTCGTACCCCGAGACCACCTCCAGACCGCTGTACGTGCCGGCCCGAAGGTGCCCGCTCGTGCTCTTCTTGTTCGTCAGGTCGCCTAACGATACCATCGCCGTGCCGATCAGGTCGTTCGTGATCACGCCACTCACCGTCGCCGACCCGTACGTGTAACCGTCGCCATAGGTCGAGTTACCGGAGGCAATATTTCCGACCACCGCCAGCTTGTCGACCGTGTAGTCTCCCGTTACTCCGCTGAAGTCGTAGTTCCCGGCATCCACCCCGCTGTAGCTTGACACCACCTCCAGACCGCTGTACGTGCCGGCTCGCAGGTGCCCGCTCGTGCTCTTCTTGTTCGTCAGGTCGCCTAACGATACCATCGCCGTGCCGATCACGTCGTTGGTGATCACGCCGCTCACCGTCGCTGCACCGTACGTGTAACCGTCGCCATAGGTCGAGTGACTGGCGCCAATACTTCCGCCCAGCGCCAGCTTGTCGACCGTGTAGTCGCCCGTTACTCCGCTGTAGTCGTAGTTCAACGCATCCACCCCGCTGTAGCTTGACACCACTTCCAGACCGCTGTACGTCCCGGCCCGAAGGTTGCCGCTTGTGCTCTTCTTGTTCGTCAGGTCGCCTAACGATACCGTCGCCGTGCCGATCAGGTCGTTGTTGATCACGCCACTCACCGTCGCTGCTCCGTACGTGTACCCGTCGCCATAGATCGAGTTACCGGAGGCGATAGTTCCGCTCAGCGACCGTTTGTCGACCGTGTAGTCTCCCTTTACTCCGCTGAAGTCGTAGTTCCCGGCATCCACTCCGTCGTACCCCGAGACCACCTCCAGACCGCTGTACGTGCCGGCCCGAAGGTTGCCGCTCGTGCTCTTCTTGTTCGTCAGGTCGCCTAACGATACCGTCGCCGTGCCTATAACGTCGTTCGTGATCACGCCACTCACCGTCGCCGACCCGTACGTGTACCCGTCGCCATAGGTCGAGTGACTGGCGCCAATACTTCCGCTCAGCGCCAGCTTGTCTACCGTGTAGTCTCCCTTTACTCCGCTGAAGTCGTAGTTCGACGCATCCACTCCGTCGTACCCCGAGACCACCTCCAGATCGCTGTACGTGCCGGCCCGAAGGTTGCCGCTCGTGCTCGTCTTGTTTGTCAGGTCGCCTAGCGATACCGTCGCCGTGCCGATCACGTCGTTGGTGATCACTCCACTCACCGTCGCTGCACCGTACGTGTACCCGTCTCCATAGGTCGAGTGACTGGCGCCAATACTTCCGCTCAGCGACCGTTTGTCTACCGTGTAGTTGCGCGTCAAGGTCGTAAAGTCGATCGTGTAGTTATCCGCATCCGCTCCGCTCAGACCCGACTCCGTCACCCGCTGCCGGTAGTCGCCGGCTTTCAGGTTGCCGCTTGTGCTCAGGTCGCCAGCTTCCTTTTCGATGATCGCCGTCGCACTCACATCGTCATTGGCCACCACATTGCTGAAGCTTACCTGGCCGGCATCATGATCTGTCCCGTACGTCGTCGTAACCGATGCGATGCTCGTCCCCGTGAGAGTCCGCTTGGTGATCTCACCGACGTTCCCACTGGCATAGGTAACTCCGTACCCATACACTCTGATCGCAGCATTGTTTGCAGTTGCACTATTTATCATCGCCAGACCGGCGCTTGTCACCTGGATACCTGTTCCCTTATTCTTATTGGCAAACCTGCCCGATGCAATATCAGACGGCGCAGTAAGAGTTACCGTATCTCCGTCGAATGAAGAACCTACAACTATGCCGTCAATCAGCACATGCTTACTGGTCAGACCATGGTTGGCTGAAGTCAGATTGGTAGCGAGAATTGTTCCATCATACTCCCGGCTCACCGTACCGACCAGGTCATAGGTGATGACGGGAGCAATGGTATAGAGGAAGCCGTTGCCCGTGGCTGAAGGATTAACCGGCGTTGAACCAAATGTCGCGTTGTACTGCTTGAAGTCGTAGCTCAGATTGCCGCGAACATCATTGCGCGGATCGCCCGACCAGACCAGCCAGCGGCCCCCATTACCAACAACAAGAGCATCACTTCCTTTGTTGTTAATGAAACTCTGTCCTGCAAGAACAATCGCATCGCCACTCCCGGCAGCGGTAAGCGTGCTCCTGAGAACGATACCTGAGCCTGAAGATGACCCATTATTGACTACGTTAATCCTGTTTGCGGAAATGGTCTCAAGTTCTATGTTCCCGCTACTGGTATAGGTATTACCCTGACCGTTACGAAGAGTAATGATGACATCTCCGGTGCCTGCATCAATGGTAGTGCCATGACTCATGGTTACCACAGCCTCTCCCCTATCACGGTATTGACTTATCACACCGTACGAAGCACCTTCATTGGCGCTGATGAACAGATTGCCGTTGCCGGTGATGATGTTGGCATTCAGTGCGATGGAACGACCGGCCTGCAAGGTGAGATCTCCTCCTGATGTACCTGTAACCGTTATAGCCGAATTCAAATAGATGTCGTTGTTTGCCTGCAACACCAGATTTGATCCTTTACCAAGAAAGGTTGCGATTTCAGATGCCCTCAAGGAGACCTCTTGATGACCAAACATATCATAGGACTCATCACCGGAAACAGAGGAAAATGTCTGACTTACCGGATCGCCTTCTTTGAGAAGGTACAACGCGCCAGAACCAGTGAGATCATTATTCATCCCGTCATCACCCGATGCTCCAACTGCAAGCATCGAACCATCACTGTTGAATGAGACGGCGCTACCAAAATTGTCGTTTGTTTCAAGCCGAATGGAGAGATCGCTGGTCTGGCTCAAACCCAATCCAATCCTGCCGTGCAGAGAGCTGCTTGCATAGACACCCGTCTCATATGTCAAATCGAGGATATAGACCATGCCGGTATCAGAATATCCAACTCCGCGCAATGCGTCAAAAGCATCATGCAGTTCAGTACCAACCGCCAGTTTCGTGCCCTGGCCATTAAAGGAGAGCGATCCACCAAAAGCATCGCCTACAGAAAGATCGATATGCCTGTCTTTAAGGCCATAATAACCATGACCGATCATGCCGACATTCGACCAGACGGACTGACTCAATCCGAAGAGCCAGACCGCTCCGTAATTATTGTTTGTTGTCGATGCATTCCCATAACCGTCGTCTCCAGGAGCACCGATTGCGAGCATAGTACCGTCGCTGTTCAACGAAACTGAAGAGCCGAAGGCGTCCTCCTTATCAAGAACAAGTGGAAAGCTGAAGCCGCTGCCGATGGTCCCTGCTGAAACGCCGGAATAGCTTCCTGAACCATAACTCAATCCGAAGAGATAGACCGCTCCGTAATTGTTGTTTGTCGTCGATGAGATTCCATTACCGTCGTCGCCGGTCGCACCAATGGCAATCGTAGTACCGGAACTGTTCAATGATACCGAAGAGCCGAAAGCGTCGTCTGTGTCAAGAGTATTCAGAAAAGTTCCTGTTCCGGAGTAGCCGCTGCCGATCGTACCTGATGATGAACAGTTGGCATAACTTCCGGAAGCGTAATTCAATTTGAACAGATAGACTGCTCCGTAATTATTGTTGGTTGTCGATGAATTCCCTGAACCATCATCTCCAGGAGCACCGACAGCAAGGATGGAGCCATCACGACTAAGGGAAACCGAAGTTCCGAAGTTATCTCCCGCCTCAAGCGTAACCGGGACACCATACCCGGATCCGATGACTGCACACAGGGTACCACCGGAATAGGTATTATCTCTGAACCCGAAAAGATAGACAGCTCCGGCATTACTTGTCAAATTGGTGAATCCGTCATCGAGAGAGGCCCCAACCGCCAGCATCCTTCCATCACCGCTCAGTGAGACCGAATCACCGAATTTGTCACTTCCGACAGACAGGCTCATATTGGTGGCGAACGCTGGATATGAAAATCCTATCGTACCAAGAAGCGTACCTCCGGTAAAACTTGCAGAATCATGACTCAGTTGGAACAAATGGACTCCGCCGCCAGCGAGGCTCTCTCCATATCCGTTATCTCCATAAGCTCCAACAGCCAGCAGTGTACCATCTCCATTAAATGCTACCGAACAACCGAAAACATCAGACCAGTTCAGCACGCCGACGTTGATATTGCCGGGAAGCGTAACATCTTTGGTATAATCGTATCCCATGATCCCGGACAGCGAGCCGCTCCCTAATGTCCCGTCAGGGCTGTAATGCAGATCAATGAGGTAGACCGCTCCGGAATCCGCAAGGCCATTACCGAAACCGTCATCAAAAAAAGCACCGACAGCGAGGCGGGCGCCATCACGACTAATGGCAACGGAATGTCCGAAATTATCGTTTTTTTCAAGCTGCGATATCGCGATACCCTTGACTGTTCCAGCATCAATGTAACCGCTTCCAATGGTTCCGGCATGCACCCCGCCGGTATAGATTCCGGCATTATAATTCAGGTTAAAAAGATAGACGGCACCGGAGTCAGCTAATGAGTTGTTGACCCCATCGTCATATTGAGCACCAACAGCAAACCGAGCAAATGTTCCATTCTGTATATTGCTCAATGAAACAGCTGAACCAAACCGTTCACCCACGTCAAGCGATAGATTGATATCTCCCGTTTCTGAATAGCCGCTGCCGATCGTCCCTACTTTTGAACCACTCGTAAATGCCCCTGTAGCTGAATCATAGCCAAAACGAAAAAGATAGACAGCGCCAGAATTTGTAACGTTCCCAGAGAATCCATCGTCATTCATTGCACCTACGGCCAGCATCGTACCGGTGCTGTTCAGGGATACCGCAGTACCGAAGTTGTCGTTTGCATTGAGAGCAACCTGAACGCTGTATCTGGAACTGGCCCCGGAACCGATTATTGCCTGTTGGGTACCTCCCGCAAAGTTCGTTCCCGTGAAACGGAAGAGATAGACCGCACCGGAATTGTTTATCGTATTCCCCGACCCGTCATCGCCATCATCCATATCAGCACCCACGGCAAGTATGTTTCCTGAGCCATTGAGCGCTAGCGACTTGCCGAAAGAGTCCGCACTCTTAAGATCAACGCTTACGTTGTTACCACCGGAATAACCGGCGCCAATGATGCCACGTAATTGACCAGCGGAAAAATCCGTTCCGGAAAAAGAAAACAGATAGACCGAACCCGATGCGGCAAGAAGGTTTTCGAAACCATCATCCCCATTTGCACCAACAGCCATGAGCTGCCCGTTGTCGCTCAGTGCCACAGTACTGCCAAAAAAGTCATTGTTTTCCAGGCCGACAGAGAGGTTGGCAAACATCACCCTGGCATAGTCACGACGAAAGGTCGCCTGCAAAGAACCCGCAGAAAAGGCCGTATCGGTAAAACTGAACAGATAGAGTGCACCGGCATTGCATCCTCCGTGACCAAAGCTGTCATCACCTGATGCACCAACCGCCAGCATCTTTCCGTCGCCACTGAGTGAAACCGAATTTCCAAAATTATCACCCTGCCGAAGCGATACATTCACATTCTTTCCGCCGACATAGTTGTATCCAAGTGTTGCTCTGAAAGTTGCCCCACTATAGGCACCAGTGGCATCGATATAGTTGAGACTATAGAGATAGACCGCACCTGTCGCGGTCGCAGAATTCCCCACCGTATCATCACCAGTTGCTCCAACTGCCAGCAGTGTACCTGAGGCATCCAGCGATACGGATTGCCCGAAATAATCGCCTTTGTCAAGAGACAAGGGTGTGGAGTAATTTCTGCCGATTGTGCCAACGCTCATTGAACCCGAAAAATCTGATCCGAATGTAAACAGATAGAGCGCGCCGGAATTTTCAAAACCGTTTGTAGCCCCATCGTCCCCCGACGCACCGACAGCCAGCAGTTTTCCCGAATCGTTCAGCGCAACCGATCGTCCGAACCAGTCATCTTTTGCCAATGAAACATTTACGGAATAACCGTTTCCGACAGCAGTCATCGTCGGAACGCCGGAAAACGCGGTGCCGCTGTAACTGAACAGATAGGCCGCACCTGAATCGATCACACTGTTGCCGGAACCGTCATCACCAAATGCACCTATGGCCATGAGTCTGCCGTCACCGTTCAGCGACACGGAAGAGCCGAAGTGATCACCCGCTTCAAGGGTTAGAGTGGTTGTACCAGAGAGCGCGTAACCGCTGCGGATAATGCCGGAGGGTGAAGCACTGGTAAACACGCCTGTAGCTTGGATGTAATTCAGGTTGAACAGGTAGACCGCCCCGGAATCGATCAAACCGTTACCGGCTCCATCGTCTCCGGAGGCACCGATGGCAAGCTGGGTGCCGGCACTGTTCAGTGATACCGAGGTACCGAAATGATCATGGGCATCGAGCGAAACATTGACATTTTTGCCCGATAAATAACCGTGGCCGAAGACCGACTCCAGCGTACCTCCTGCATAATTGGCGCCAGTGAAGCTGAAGAGATAGACCGCACCCGAATCGATCACACTGTTGCCATAGCCGTCATCGCCAATGGCACCGACGGCCATCAGGCGGCCGTCACCGTTCAGCGATACGGAATAGCCGAAATAGTCGCTGATATTGGTGTGAACATTTACATTATGAGTACCAAGATACCCCGAACCGACAGTGCCGATCAGAGACCCTCCACTATAATCCGATCCGGTGAAACTGAACAGATGCGCTGCTCCGGAATCACCAACCAGATTTGCATAGCCGTCGTCATTATAAGCTCCGACAACAAGCCGGCGACCATCAGTGCTCAAGGATACAGCATAACCGAAGTAGTCATACTCGTCAAGCGACATATTGATATTGCGGTTGCTGCTGATATTGGTGTAGCCGGAGCCGATCGTGCCAACATGCGTTGCGCCGGTGTAGAACCCGGTACCCGCATCGTAACCCAATCTGAAGAGATAGACCGAGCCAGAATTACTTTTGCTGTTACTAAAGCCATCATCGCCATATGCCCCGACGACAAGCTGAAGGGCATCTCCACTCAGCGATATACTCCGGCCAAAAACATCATTTGTAGCAACTGTTCCCAACGTCCTGTCTACGTCAAGATTGAGATCATACGTGCCTGTATAACCATATCCGATGGTGCCCAGATGCGCGCCTCCGGTATAGTTACCATTTTCATAGTTCAGTTTGAACAGATAGACAGAGCCCGAATTGTAGCTCTCATTATTAAAACCATCATCAGCATCTGCCCCTACGGCGAGAACCGTGCCGCTGTTGTTCAGCGCGACCGAAATGCCAAAAATATCCGTTTTTTCAAGCTGCGTCATGTTGATATTCCTGGCTCCTGTGTAACCATATCCAATGGTACCTGCAGATGTACCTCCGGTATAATTGCCACTGGAATCATGAGTCAATTTGAACAGATAGACCGCACCTGCATCAGTCATCGAATTAGAGGCACCATCGTCACCGTATGCTCCAACAGCAAGCCAATTTCCGTCACCGCTGAGCGACACACCTGAGCCGAAATAATCGTTTACTTCAAGAGTACTGACATTGATATTCCGTGTTCCCGTATATCCCCTGCCAACCGTACCCAATGTATGAGTTTCAAAAGGAGTGGACATACTCGGATCATTGAACGAAAAAAGATAGACTGCTCCGAGATCAACAAGAGAGTTATCGGCACTTTCAGCAGCCGTAGCACCTACTGCAAGTAGCGTTCCTGCACTGTTAAACGACAGGGAGAACCCGAAATGGTCGGCCCCTCCAACCCATTGCGACATATCAATATTTTTCCCACCTGTATAGCCAGGACCGATAATGCCCTCAAGCTTGCCATTGGTAAATGCGGCACCTGGTGGTTTATCAAAGCTGAACAGGTACACAGATCCGGAATTGATAATGGTGTTGTCTGCACCATCAAAGTCCCATCCCCCAACGGCAAGGAGGGAGCCATCCCCGTTCAGCGCAACCCCTGTCGCAAACGCGTTGCTTTCTCCAACGCCGTCCAGGGACAAACTCAAATCCTTGCTCGATGACGCCGGGCCTCCATAGAATGCCCCCATGATACCGGCATAATTCCATGCTTTGACGGTCTCGGTATCCGAACCGATGGTGATGTTCTTGGGATCGAGCAGCAGGGTGCCGCCTACCCCCGGATGCACGTCGACCAGATTGAGCTGCCGCAGCTCTTCGGCCGATGAGATCTCCACGTACCCCCCGCCTGAGCCACCTGCGGCTTCTACAGAACCAAGGAAGATGGTGCGGTCGTCCGACCAGACCACTGCCGTACCGCCCACACCCGCTGACGACGAAACATCGATCGTCACGCCACTGTTGATGAAGGTCTGGCTTGCACGATTCAGCGAAGGCAATAACGAACCCCACCGACCTACGAAGCCGGTGTAATAGCTTTCGGCCTCGCTGGAGGTGCTTCCTCCCTGAAACGCTCCGCCGATCCGCACCAGGCCACCCTGGGACGCTCCCGATGCGTCGAACCTCGCCGACAACAGCCTCACATCCGGCGCCGTTACGTCGATCCGGCCACCACGACCGGTAATACCCGAGGCCACATAGCCGCCTGAACTCGCAAGGCCATAACCGGCGTTGACCGTGATCTCACCACCATCCGTCAAGCCAGATACATCCGTATGGCTGCCCGATATCTCGGTAATCCGTCCTCCTGCCCGGTAGTGCACCTCACCACCATGACCGGCACGACTTGTGGCACTGACGTTTTCCGCCAGCGAAAGCGTGCCTGTCGCCCTGATGTCGATACTTCCGCCTGTCGCCCCGTCAGCACTCACCTTGCCACCCATGGCCACGAATCCACCCGAAACCAAAATGCTTCCTCCTCGATCACCGGCCCCTGCGCCATTGGCGTCAATGATGCCACCGACCTGCACCAGACCACTTGCATTGTCGGCCATCAGACGAATAACTCCGTCATGCGCGCCGATCGTACGGGCCTGGATCACCCCGCTGTCATTGACCACGCTGGAGGTTACTCCGCTGGCCGACGATGCGGAAAGCACCACGTTGCCTCCGTCCGCAGTGATCGTTCCACTGTTCCGCACCATCGACGCCACCGCCGACGGCTCCAGCGCCACGCTCCACAATCCGTCCTGTCCGAAACTCAGCGTCACTGCCTCGCCTGACGACAACATCACGCTGCCCAGTCGCGCACTGATCTCTCCCTCGTTCTTCACTGTCGCCCCCAGCAGCACAACCGCTCCCCGATCCAGGACGCTCAGATTTCCATAGTTTTCGACGCTTGCCGTCGATCCGTTTCGGGTGAACCGGTAATTCTTCTCAAGAAAATCCTCGTTGTTCAACGTCATCGTTCCGGCGACAAGGCTTCCGACGTTCACGCTCGATCCCTTCCCGAACACCACTCCCGCCGGATTGAGCAGGAACACCTGACCGGTGCCCGTCATGCTACCGAATATCTGTGACTGGTCTGGCCCGGTGACCCGGTTCAGTATCACCGCGTCCCTGCCCGGTTGATCGAAATACACGCTGGCCGATGAGCCGATACTGAAATCCGACCACTCCACAATAGCCTGGTCACTGTTCTGCATCACCGTCATCGATGTACCTGCACTGCTAATACTGACATCTCCAAAAACCCGCTTATCTCCTGTCGGCAAGGTCCCCGGCAACGGCTCAGCGGCGCCACATACGTTGGTCGATCGCAGCAGAACAGCACAAACCACTATGCCTATAAGTTTCGCCCGCTGACGGCGAGAAGGTCTTCTCCGAATTCTTCTCAGCTGGAACATCTTGGTCTCCTGTTACATCTTTCCGTCAAGTATCATACTCTGCGCTCAGAATGCATACGTCGCGTCAACCCATAGCCTCGGTTTTCTCTTTGTACCATCGTGATCGTTTCCATTGAGGTCGGCCGCCGGATTGCTTCTCAGTCGCGTCGAAACCGTGCTCTTGATGAACAAGCCTGACAACGGCCTCATCACCACGCCAACTCCAACACCATCAAGACTGTACGTGTTCGGTGTTTTCATTCCCGCCGCAACGCTCGGGTACAGCTCCGAATAACGCCGGATCGTGCCATAGTCGTAAAATCCGAATACATGAAACTCATTAGAGAATATCTTCCGAAGTTCGACTGTGGCCAGCATCCCGTCATCTCCCGAACCTTCGCTGACCGGATAAGCCCGGACTCCGTTGGGACCGCCCAATATGAATTTTTCCGAACTGTCAAGATTCCCGCTCGACAACTGACCGGATACACTTACGGTCAACCGCGTGCCCGGATCGTGTATCTGCTGAATTCGCGAGATGTTTATCATCAGTTTTTCATATCCGCCGGAGGTTCTCGCTCCGGCCTGATCGTAATTCCGGACAGCTTCCAACCTCGACAGATCGAGATTTCCGAAACTCCCTGTCGCTCCGACCATCGTATACGCGCCTCCGAACAACTCGTCGCTCCAGCTTCCGGATAGGGACACTGTTCCACATCGCACCGACTTGTCTCCAGTCACGACAGATACTGCCTTGTCGGTGAATTGACGGTAGTCGTAACTCATCGTCCCATACAGACTCGAGTGCCTCCGAAGAACCAGCGGCATGGCGACGAGTCCTCCTGCCGTACGAGAATCGCCTGTCGCATTCAGCGCTTGGTAGGCCCCCCCCAGTTTATAGTCCAGAGTGCTCAGGTACAGACCAGCTCGGATTCCATGATATCCCAACGGCACCATGTATTGAACCCGACCATAACTGATGCCTTCGGTATACAGCCCTTTCACGCTCATCTGATCCCCGATTTTCAGCGGACTGTTCACATTCACCGATACACTTCCCCGACGCTCCCCTGTTGCTATCCCTCCATGGTTGTCTATTCCTGCCGTTCCGCTTACCAACGGGACCTTTTCCAGCGTCACCTGCACATCAGACGATCCCGGCTGATCTCCCCGGTGTACCGCTGCGCTCGAGCGGACCCCTGGCAATTGCTGAAGCAGCAACAGGCCTCGCTCGAAATTCTTGATCTTCATGCGATTCCCTTGTTTCTGCGAGCTCGTTACATATGATTTCGCCCGTTCAGCGCTGAGACGCACTCCATCGCTTTTCTCGACGCTTACCTTACCAAGTCGGGACTCGATCACCTGAATCTCCACTTCGCCAGACCTTACGTCCTGTTCCGGGATCAACGCCCGAACGAAATATCCCTTACGGGCATAGAACGACTCGAGACGCTGTGCCGCGTCATGGAGCTCATCGACCGTGAGCTCTCGACCAGTATAGCCGGTGAGTTCGGAACCCAGACCCGCCTCTGAATACATCGTTGCTCCCGTAATCCTGATACGATTGACCATGATACGGCTTGCTCCCGGTGTGGAAACAACGGACGCACTGTCCCTGGGAGCAATAAGCGGCCCCTTCGGGGTTTCGGGTATTTTCTGTAGTTGATCTCCAAGATCACGCATGATCGTGCCTGCGTCAAGCTCGGCTGCTTCGAGCGAACAGGGAGCCATGAGCATGGCCACACAACACCATACGAGACCGATGCGAAAAGTTGGGGGAACCATCGGAATCAGATATCTAAGTGAACTGTCAGAACCATTGCATCCTGATCAGAAAAAAACAATAACGTTTAAAACCACATAACAATTTACACTTATTTCATATAACATTCGTCACACTTAGCTATAAACGCCTATACACCCCATCCTCGGGAGCAGTCAATCCATTCGCAAACAAGTGATTACGTTGTCCAATCGAATTTTGTCAGACACGAGCTGATATGCCAATTTGTCAGTCGTTTACTGATAGCTCACCCTCAACGACGTAGGGACTTTCGCTAGCTGACAAAGACTCTGGTGAGGGGTGTAATGGCATAGTGCATGCTGAACAACCCCAGGAGAACAGGCTTATGGCAAATAGATCACCCGAGGCTCATCAGCCGGGCTCACGAGCAGCCAGGGAGACCTGGTCGAGCTGTTCCAGATCATACCCCCATCGATGAGCGGATAGATATTAGCGGTCAACGGCTCGAACACCAGATCATAGTTTCCTGCGTCGCCACCAGTAAAGGAGTACCAGTCGAGGGCCACCATCTTGCCAAGTTTGGGGTATGCCGTTGCAAAACGACCAGTCGGGCTGGTCCTGAGCAGGGCATCGTCACCGGCAATCAGGTTGATCATCGGCTGACCGATGATTCTTGCTGCCAGATTGCCGTCATACATCTTGCTTTCAGCCCGAAGTCCGCTGACCAACAAAGGTTTTCTGGCAATCACCAACGAACCGCTGACAAAATCGAGGTCATAACCGGTCGACCAGAGCCCTTTCGGAGTGATCGCATAACTGCCTGCATTCCTGGCCCCCCGGGAGCTGCCGGTATACTCCAGCCCCCCCTTGAGCACCTCGGGACCGTCGCCACCCTCAAACCACCGGAATACAACGCCTGCGCCTCCGGAATGGATCGTTCCGTCATAATATGTCCAGATATCGTTGGCCCTCACGGTTAACGGGGTGAGCGTCCATGAAAGCCTCGGATAGTCATGACCTTCATAGATGCGCCAGGTCATGGAGCGATTAAATGTGTCGGTGATCTTCCAGCCTGCACCTGAAAAGTTTGACATGGAGAACCACGCATCTTCGCTGAGCGGCGCCATACCATCTGCAGAACCGGTTCCCGCTCCCGAAGGCTGCCCTGTCGTCAGGGGATCCCAGAAGCAGCCGCTCGCCGCCCCCGAATTCCGCCCGATCAACCCGCCGGTCACCGCGAAACCGCTCACCCGGCCGATGCTGTAACTGTTGACGACCTCGGCCCCGGCTTGAAGAGTTCCGGTAATGCCTCCGGCATAATCTCTTCCATCAACCGAGGCGCTGCTCCATGAATCGAAAATACCTTGTTGTGATGGCAAGTTCACATCATAATTGAAATTTCCAGCAAGGCCTCCAGCCGTGCCGGCAGTCGCCAGGACCACGCCGGTTGCATAAGATCTGCTGATGCGTCCGAACATGGAGCCGACCAGTCCGCCGCACTCATCCGTACCGCTCACCGACGAAGAGCTCCAGGAGTCCGTTATGTTACCGTAAAAAACGCCGGAAATGCCGCCGACAAGCGATTGAGCGGACACGGCACCCATGCTCCAGGATCGATCGATCGTGCTGAAACCGACACCAAGCAATCCGCCAACATTCATGAGACCAAGAACCTCACCCTCATAGAACAAATTCAGGAGATGCCCGTCGATCATTGCTCCTGCCAGACCACCGACCTCACTCTCTCCTGCCATATAACCATGCGTAAGCCCGATATTCTTCAGGACGCCACCGGTGATGTAACCGAAAAGCCCGATGTCACTCAGAGTCGGACGATTGATGACGAGATGCCCGATCGTGTGTCCGAGGCCGTTGAACTCCCCCTTGAACGGTAAAGCAGAACTTCCAGGCGGCACATATCCGCTCACGCCGGTTGCGTCGATGTTCCTGCCGAGTGCGTAGTGCACCGATGGATCGTTCAGGGTCATCCCCTCCATATCCGCCAGGGTGTTCAGTACCGTGTAGGTGACCCCGTCGATCGTCAAAGCTCCGCTACCATCGAAGTCGATTCGGCCCAGGAAACCCGTCGAGGTCAGGCCAAAATCAACGGTACCACCGATCACACCGGGCTCTCCGGCGTTCGATGTCGACGTATTGATCGTCAGCCCTCCCGACCCCGTCACGCTCATTATCGCCCTGACATTCACGTTTCTTGCCGCCGTAAGTGTCAGGTGATGGGCGTTCCAGTTCAGCTGGTCCCTGACGTTGATATCTCCGAAACCTTCACTTCCTCCACCACTCGACTGGATCTCGATGTCTGTCGAATTCAGCAAGCTGCTCAGTTTCGAACCGCTGATATCCCCGCCCGTTGCGGCAATCGTAAAGTCGTGAGAGATCAATAGGCCGCAAAGAAAACACACTCGCAAACACTATAAGTATACAACTTAATTCAGCATTTCGCTATATACCCCATAGAGCAACATAGCATGCAAAACAAGGCCGGATTTGGTGGCATTCATGGGAGGGATAGGCCAACGTGGCCGCGCCAAGGGGTGCGGGTTGAGGAACACGTACGGGGAAACACGCATGAAAGAACCGACGACCATAGAGCCCTTGGTCGCCGGTCAGTAAGAACCACACGTATCGGAATGCAGTGATCGCTGTCAGCTGATGAACTCTTTTTCCTGAGCCTTGACGATCAGCACCGGAATGCCGGCCTTCCTCACAACGCCTTCGGCCACGCTGCCCATCAGCAACCGGCTCAGACCGGTCTTGCCGTGGGAACCCATGATGAGCAGGCTCACGTCCATGTCGGCAAGCTGCGCGAGAATAACATCGACGGGAATGCCGATCATGACATTGGCCTCCACTTCGATACCCCTGGTTTTCGCCTCCTGCACCAGCGGTTCGAGATCCTCCTGTGCGGCTTTTTCAAGATCCTCCTCTACCGGGATGTAGGTCAGGGTCATGTCGGCGGCCATCGGACGGGGCTCGACCACGTTCAGCAGATAGATTTTCGCGCCCATCGATTTTGCGAACTCGCAGGCGTAACGGAACGCATTCCTTGAAGCGTCGGAAAAGTCGAGGGGGCAGAGAATCGATTTGATGGTGATCATGACCGTTTCGGTTTAGATGTTGAAATCGCACTCATGACTGCTTTTCGAAAAAAGCCTTGAACAGGTCAATCGGGACAGGGAAAATGGTGGTGGAGTTGTTCTCTGTCGCAATCTCCTGCAAAGTCTGCAGATAACGAAGCTGAAGGGCGGCAGGGTGCTGGCCGATGATGGCAGCGGCCTCCGAAAGCCGCTGGGCCGCCTGGAACTCACCTTCTGCGTTGATGATCTTCGAACGGCGCTCCCGTTCGGCCTCGGCCTGTTTGGCCATGGCCCGGCGCATCTCCTCAGGCAGGTCGATCTCCTTGACCTCGACCTTGCCCACCTTGACTCCCCAGGGTTCGGTATCCCTGTCGAGTATCATCTGTATCCGGTCGTTGATCTCGTCGCGCTCGGCAAGCAGGTTATCCATCTCACCCTGGCCGCAGACGCTGCGCAGGGTCGTCTGTGCAAGCAGCGAGGTTGCATAATGGAAATCGGCAACATCGATAATCGCCTTTATCGCGTCCACGACACGGAAATAGACCACGGCGCTCACCTTGACTGAAACGTTGTCGCGGGTGATGATGTCCTGTGGCGGCACGTCGAGCGTGACCGTCCTCAGGTCAACCCTGACCATACGGTCCACGTAGGGGATGAGGATAATGAGCCCAGGCCCTTTTGCTCCGATGATACGACCAAGGCGGAAGATCACCGCCCGTTCGTATTCTGAAAGGACCTTGACCGCCGAAAACAGAAATACGGCAAGCAGGAAAAGAGTGATCAGCAGGTTTAGTTGCAGCATGTCTTTATTCCCTGATTGGTTATACCTTCGACCTCAATGCGCCTGGCTGAAAGAATCGACCAGCTGACGACCTGCAGGCCGCATTTGAAATTAACTTGAGTCCTGCCGAAAAAGAAAGCGAATCGACCAGAAAAACCACCCTGTAACGAAAAGCTTTGTTGACAAGATGATCCAGGTGACGATCTGTCAGCTGATCAACCGGTAATCGTGGACCTTGATATGAATCAGTACCGGTAATGGCAACGGCTTTCCTTGAGGACTCCGGGGCGTTACTCTCCTCTCGGATGCATATACCAGCCCGTCGGCGTTTTTGGCATGATTGAGCACGACGTTGGCCGCCGTTGCCAGCGGACTGATAATGTCCGCCGTGTAGTCGTGCTGTATCAGGCGGCCCGAATCGAGGTCAAACCGGAACTGCTGAATCCTGCTGTGCGATGGGATTTTATCGGGAAAACTTGCCCGCAAGAGACCTGGCTCAAGTTCAGTCCAGGAGATCTCTTCATTCATGAGCATGGCAGGCAGGGTCATGTAGTTCCAGAACGCATAATTGGAGAAGTAGGCCATATCAAGATCATCCCACCAGAACAGCCGTCTTCCGACCGTGAAATAGTCGCGTGCATTCGGACGTTCCGACACGACTTTCCCGCGCTCGTCCTCGAGTCGGACATCTCCACCTTCAAGCACCCCGGAAATACCGGGCCGCCTTCCGATCGGAGTGATACGCGAAAACGGTCGGCGCACCTCCTCAACCAGTTTTGCATGTCTGAAAAAAGGACGCCATTTCAGCGTGAATGCAAGTCCAGTAACGCTGACCTCAGCTTCGACTCGCCTGGCGCTTTGCCAGAGCAACCTGCCGCCATATGCGACAATTGCTTTTTCAGCAGTTTCGGAAAGAGCCATCGGGGTATGGGTCTTGAGTTTATCAATCCAGACACAGTCGCTTTTCAACAGGCACCTTGCTTTTATACAGATACGTCAACGAAATACCATATATTTTATGTAAATATGACAACACTCCAAATAGTTTCTCAATATACCCCACCCGACTCACAGAAATCAAGATCAGGAAGCTCAATTTCAGCCCCAATGAAAAGCGAGCATCGACAGGCGAAAGCAACCAGAAGGCAGCATCGGCAGCTCATGACGGCAGTGGCCGCCATGGGCGTAGTGTACCTGCTCTGTCGGCCAGTGATCCTTGGGGCGACAGAGGCCGGCGAGTTGCCCGTCGTCGAACAGGTCGTTGCAGGAGCCGCCTCGATCAGCCGGAGCGGTTTGACGATGCGTGTAGACCAGACATCCGGAAAAGCCATCCTGAACTGGCAAACCTTCAACATCGGCTCCGGAGCCTCGGTTGAGTTCCACCAACCGGACGCCAGCTCCGTGGCGCTCAACAGGGTGCTTACCGCATCACAGTCCAGGATCGACGGCTCGCTGACAGCGAACGGCATGGTCTTCCTCATCAATCCTGCTGGCATCATCTTCGGCAGCAGTGCCAGCGTGAACGCTGGCGGCATGGTAGCCAGCACCCTGGCTATCGATGACGGCGAGTTCATGGCCGGCAACTACCGGTTTACCCGCAACGGTTCGACGGCATCAGTCATCAACCAGGGCTCGGTCACAACGGCAAACGCTGGACTGGTGGCCCTGCTCGCTCCGGCCGTACACAACGAGGGGATCATCGAGGCACGCCTCGGCAGCGTCCTGCTCGGCTCGGGCGAAACCATAACCCTCACCCGCGGCGCCGATGCCCTCTACAGCATCGCCGTCGATCCGTTGACCGTCTCGGCCCTCGTCAGCAACGGCGGCATCATCCGGGCCGACGGCGGCACGGTGATCATGCGAGCCTCGACTGCCGACGGACTGGCCGGGTCGGTGGTCAACACCGGGGAGGTCCGCGCACGGACGATCGCCGAACGGGAAGGACGCATCTTGCTTGTCGGGGATATGGAGAGCGGTTCGGCAGAGATCGCCGGCACGCTCGACGCTTCAGCTCCAAACGGAGGCGACGGAGGCTTCATCGAAACCTCGGCGGCAAGGGTCCGGGTTGCAGATGGCACCATCGTCACCAGACTTGCCCCTTACGGGCATGCCGGAACATGGCTCATCGATCCTGATGGATTCACTATCGCGGCCAGTGGTGGCGATATGACGGGAGATGCGGTCGAGCTGGCTCTTGCCGGTGGAAATTTCGCTATCCTGAGCACAAACGGAACCGGTTCGGATGGCAACATCAACGTCAACGACACCATCGACTGGAATGCGAATACCCTGACGCTGACCGCCACCGGCAATATCAACATCAACGCCCAAATGACGGCACGCGTCGCAGCGAAGCTTGTCATGAACACCGGAGCAAACTCAACGGTCAACTGCAACCTGACCTCAACCGGGTTCACCGGACGAATCAACTTCCCCGGAAGGTCCGGCACCGGATTTCTGACCATCAACGGCAGCGACTATACCGTCATCCAGAATATCAATGAACTGCAGAACATGCAGGTCGACCTCAGCGGAAAATACGCGCTCGGATCGAACATCGATGCGTCGATCACCTCAGGCTGGAATAATGGTGACGGGTTCATTCCGATCGCCTATTCTGATGTCTTTACTCCAACAGACTATTTTACAGGCATCTTTGACGGACTCGGTCATACGATCGACAGGCTCACCATTCATCATGCAGATTCCTTTTATGTCGGCCTGTTCGGAAGGGCAGACAGCGCTGCACTGGGCAATGTCGGACTCACCAACGGCAGTGTGACCGGACAGGAGACGATCGGAGCACTTGCCGGTTTCATCAGGAACAACTCAAGTATCAAAAACGCTTACAATACCAACAATGTAACGGGTGAATCAGTATCAGTTGGCGGTCTTGTTGGCTTTGCATCATCAAACAGCATTATCGGCAATTCATACAACACAGGCGCCATTTCCGGAAGTGATGACGTCGGGGGTATTGTGGGAAATGCATCATCCAACAGCAGTGTCAGCAACTCATACAACACCGGAGTTATTTCCGGAAAAGATTATGTCGGAGGCATCACCGGAAAGTTACAAATCAGCAGCAGCATCTCGGAATCGGAGAACAGGGGTAACGTACAGGGATCTGGATTGTATATCGGTGGAATTGCCGGCTATGCCTACAATACTTCACGAATCGACAACTCATACAACTCCGGAAGAATCACCGGATCACAACATGTCGGTGGAGTAACGGGCGATATCTCTGACTCACGCATCACCTATTCGCACAATACCGGCGAAGTAAGGGGGAACCTTGACTATATCGGAGGCATCGCCGGTTATTCATCTTCGACGACATTCGAGTACATCGACAACACCGGCATCGTTTCCGGCAGCGCAAATGTCGGGGGAATTGTCGGAAATGCAACTGTCCATTCAAGCCTCTCAAACGGCTACAACTCCGGCGACATATCGTCTACAGGAAACGCTGTCGGTGGTATTGTGGGCCGTTCTTTTAATTTAACATCGATCGAGTCCATGATCAATCATGGCAATATTCATGGAAACAACCAGGTTGGCGGCCTTGTCGGGTTTGCAGATACGTCAACGATCACCAAATCATCAAATTTTGGCGAAGTCAGCGGAACAGATGCAGTCGGAGGGCTGGCCGGACGATTAAATCCGTCGGCAACCATTACCGGATCCGACAATTGGGGCCTCGTTAATGGTTCAAAGAACGTCGGCGGCATCGCCGGGCAATTGGCCGCAACAGGCAGCATTACTGATTCAAAAAACTCGGGCAACGTGACCGGAACATCCGATTATACCGGCGGTATTGTCGGGTATTCTCTGGGAAGGATCTCGAATACCACAAATTCCGCCACGGTTGACGGAGTCCGGTATGTCGGAGGCATCGCCGGTCAATTGGGCGCAACAGGCAGCATCACCAATTCAGAAAACTCGGGCAACGTTACCGGAACATCCGATTATACTGGCGGTATTGTCGGGTATTCTCTGGGAAGCATCTCGAATGCCACAAATTCCGCCACGGTTGATGGAATCCGGTATGTCGGAGGCATCGCCGGTCAATTGGGCGCAACAGGCAGCATCACCAATTCAGAAAACTCGGGCAACGTGACCGGAACATCCGATTATACCGGCGGTATTGTCGGATCGTCTGCAGGCAGCATCTCGAATGCCACAAATTCCGCCAAGGTTGATGGAGTCCGGTATGTCGGAGGCGTCGTCGGTCAGTTGACCGGAACGGCCACCGTCACCGAAGCCAGCAACCGGGGCAGCATCTCCGGGACCTCCTATGTCGGCGGCCTTGCCGGAGACACCGCGACCTCGACCGTTATCAGGAGATCGGTCAACCAGGGTTCAGTAGTGGGCGGTCAGAGTGTCGGCGGCGTAACAGGACGGTCAGCCGGCCAGATCACCGATTCGTATAACATGGGAAGCGTTGCCGGTGAAAGCGAAGTCGGCGGTGTTGCCGGTACCTCGTCAGGCAACGTCACCAATGCATTCAACGCCGGTTCGATCACCGGCGCGACCCTGGTCGGCGGCTTTATCGGCAACTTTACCGGAGGATCGCTTACCGCCTGTTTCTGGGATACCCAGACCAGCGGGGTGAGCGGCGGCATCGGCAATGGATCAACCGTATCCGGCCTCACCGGCCTTGAGAGCTCCCGGATGAAACTGCTCAACACCTTCTCCGACCCGGGATGGGACATCTCCACCATCTACGGTGGTTCCTCAGTCTGGCGCATCTACGACACGGATACCTACCCAATCCTTCGCTGGACCATGACCAAATGGACCACCGACTCATTCACGTTTCGTGACGAGTCCAAGGTCTACGACACGCTTCGATTCTTTGGAGGCACCTGCACACCGGGCTCCTTGCCGGATCAGGCCTATATCGGCGGGACCGCGCAAGGTGCCAAGAATGCCGGCACCTATGCCATCACGCTCTACTCCTGGATCTACGACCTCGATGTCGACCCCGGGACACTGACGGTCATTCCGGCCCCGCTGACCATCACGGCCGACGACCGTGTCAAGATTTACGGCCGCAGAGTCATATTCAACGGTACGGAGTTCACCTCTGTCGGGCTTGTGGGCAACGAACGGCTCGACAGAGTCACCCTTTCGAGCAGGGGGGCTTCGCTGACTGCCGGCGTTTTATTCAGCCCCTATCGCATAACTCCGTCAGCTCCCGTCGGCCCTGATTTCGACCCCCGAAACTACGACATCACCTATATCGATGGAATGCTGACCGTCATCGTCATCGACAACGTTGGCAACATATTGAACTACACCGAAAAAGAGAGGGGAAAATGGTCGCTATCCCTCGATCCCCTGCGGGTGAAATACCTCCCTCTCCTGGGTCCGAGCCAAACAGGAACAGCAACTCAGGTAATCAAGCTGTAACAGATCGCTTCCGGAATGCGGATTCAGGAACATCAACAGCTTTCCGTTCTTCATGAAGCGCATTCAGTCAGCCTTTCTCGTGTATATCGTGACGCCATCCTTGATCGTTTCGAGAACCTTGACCTCCCTGATCTCGATCGGGGCTACTTTGAGGGGATTACGATCGAGGATGACGAGGTCGGCCCGCTTGCCGGGCTCAAGGGATCCTTTGGAACGCTCCTCGAAGTACTGGCGCGCCGAGTTGATGGTCATGGCCCTGAGGGCCTCCAATGGCGAAATGCGCTCGTCGGGACCGACCACAACACCCGAACGGCTGAGGCGGTTGACCGCCGTCCACATGACCATCATCGGGTCCGGGGGCACGATGGGTGCATCGCTGTGGTTCGTGAACCGGATACCGTCCTTTAGGGCATAAGAGGCAGGGCTCATGCCGAATGCCCGCACCTGGCCGACCGTCTCGTTGATATGCCAGTCGCCCCAGTAAAAGGTGTGTGCCGTGAAAAAGCCGGGCACGATGCCGAGCTCAGCCATGTCATCGACCTGGTCATGACGGATCATCTGCGCATGAATCATCACCGGGCGAAGATCCTTCTTTCCATACTTTTTGACGGTCTTCCTTACCGACCGGATCATCATGTCGGCCGCTGCATCTCCCCTTTAGCGTCGCGCTGGATCGTGCCGCCTTTCGGATCGGGGGTATCGCGATCATACTTTACCAGTTTCAGGGCTGCTCTGTTGGCCGCGAGAAAATGTCCCGAGGTGTGGATGACAAGCACCGGATGCGTTGTGGAAACCTGGTCCAGGTCATCGCGTGTCGGATGACGCCGCTCCCTGAGAAGCGAGTCGTCGTATCCGAGACCGAATACTACCCCTCCCGGCGGAATTTTGTGTTCCACGATGTAGGCCTTCATCTTTGCAACGATATCCGGAATACCCTGTATGTCGCCAACAGGAGGAGGATTCAGGTTTGGCGTTCCCCAGCTCTGTTCGTACTGCGCGATGTGCGAGTGAGGATCGATGAATCCCGGAAGCAGCGTCTTCCCGGCAAGATCAACGACGTTCGTCCTGCCTCCTTTCGTTTTCATCACCCCGGCTTTCGAACCGACTGCGAGAATCCTGCCATCCCCTATCGCCAGCGCTTCCGCTGCGGGTGCGGCTTCGTTGACCGTGATGATGTCGCCGCCGGTATGGATGACGTCGGCAACCTGAAGAGCACCTTTATGAGCAAGGCGTTTGTCGCTGCTGCCGCCTGAACCGGCAGCCCGGGCCTCATGTAAAGGAAATTGAAGGAACAACAGCAGGGTGAAGAGGGCAGAGGTCCAGCAGGAAGCATGTGGGGAATGTTTCATGATCGTATCCTCAGTGAAATTGGGGGAATAACAAGAAAGACCGTTCAGACAGGCTTTCACCGATAACTACATAATTTCTATGCTAAACTGAAAGATTATAATAGAACAGCAACTGGTTCGACGTACATCATCAGGCACTGGAGATGAGAATTATTGCCCCTGACCAGCCGTTGATAAAGATGATGCCTTGTATTGAACAGAGGCATGATTCGATGATCAAACGAAAGCGGAGACTATCATGAAAACAGAGAACAAGGAGTGCAACCCGGTTGCCTGGTTCGAGATTCCCGTCAGCGACATGGCCCGGGCGGCGGCTTTTTACGAAGCGGTTTTCCATTTTCCGATACGGGTCGAGCAGATGGAGGATGGATCGGTCATGGGCTGGTTTCCAATGAGCGAAACGGCATACGGTGTGTCAGGAGCCCTGGTGAAAGGAAAAAGTTACCTGCCGACGCTGGGCGGAGTGGTGATCTACTTTTCTGAACAGGATATCAACGGCGCGCTCGAAAGGGTAAGACAGAGCGGCGGTAACGTGATTGTGGAGAAAACCGGCATAGGCAAGTACGGCTTCTATGCCTGGTTCGAGGACTCCGAAGGCAACCGCATAGGCCTGCACGCCATGTCGTAATACGGCAGACTGATTCAGGACAGAACCTGCGCAGGGAGGCCGGAACAAGCCCTCCCTGCTATTTTTTTTCAGATTTCTTCGCTGTTTGTTAGGAAAGCCCGGAAATCGTGTTAGATTTCGAACCATAACATCGTGGGGTGGAGCAATTGGTAGCTCGTCGGGCTCATAACCCGAAGGTTGCAGGTTCAAGTCCTGTCCCCACCACAAGAAAGCCGCTCCATAAGGGCGGCTTTTTTTTTGCCATTTTCCATCCTTCCAGCCTGGACCAGCGAACCCATCTTCCTGCAAATGATGTTTATGATGCTCTATTGCCTATATTTAGCCTGTACGACATCCCTCATAACACAAATAACACCCATATGAAGATGATGTTTCTCAGAAGGTCGTTGCTCTCGACGATGCTCTTGATCGGCTTTGCCCCCAAGGTATTCGCAGGCACGGGAGATATAGCGATCGGAGCCAAGGGAGGCACCCTCGGCATCGGAGGCGAAGTTACCGTCGGAATAATACCGGGGGTCAATTTCAGGACCGGCTACAACGCATTCAACTATGACGGCAATACTACGAAAAGCGACATCGGTTACGATTACAAACTGAAACTCGGAACGCTGCCGGTACTTGTCGACTGGCATCCCCTACCGTTATCAGGGTTCAGGCTTACGACCGGACTCGTCATCAACAACAACAAGATCGATGCTACCGCACGTCCACGGGGCAACTATTTCATCGGCGACCAAAGCTATTCAGCAACAGAGATCGGCACGTTGACCGGAAAAATCGAGTTCAACAAGGTTGCACCCTATGCGGGCATCGGATGGGGAAACGCCGTGGGAAAACACCTTCCTATCACGCTGACCTGCGATGTCGGCGTCCTGTTCCAGGGCACCCCGAAGGTATCGCTTGCTGCGAACGGAACAAGCGCCTCGCTCCCGGCGTTCCAGACGGAACTGGCCAAAGAGGTCAACACCATCAAGAACAGCACCGACAGTATCAAATACTACCCGGTTATTTCACTGGGGCTCGCATATAAATTCTGATCGTCCACGTTCATCGGCTATTGGAGATTATGCTCAGTCCGGCGCACCCCATCTTTGGAAAGCGCCGGGCTTTTTTTTCGCCCTCCTGACTGATCACACCCGCACGCTCAATGGCATCAATGAGGCGGGCTGACACCACCCTCTGACATGGAAGTCCCTCTGTATGAAGGAATTCCAAGGCGCTTACTGCTTCAAAGTCGAACGTCAGGAAAAATTGCACAAGAATCACCCTGTTTTCGTCGTTACGAAAAGGCAGGAATGGCGCCCACCTCAGCCATGCTCCGGCAACAGGTTGTACCGTTCAACAGAATGGTACTGTTGGGTACCGGCTGACAGATGACCGATACCTGTGGATTGGGATCTTGAAAGGCAGCAAATGGTAAGCTATCTTGTGTCGAAACTTATGCATTGCTTCACTTGTTTTTGATAGCGGCCGAAAGATCGGCCATGAATTCATAACAAACAACCCGTTACAAAGATGTTTTTCTTCGATCCTTCATATCTTCTCTTCGCCGGTCCCCCGTTGCTGCTGGGACTATGGGCACAGTTCAAGGTCAAATCGGCCTTCAAGAAATACTCGCAGGTCCCGACACAAAATGGCATAACGGGCGCTCAGGCCGCCATACGCCTGCTTCAGCGTGGCGGCCTCAGCAACGTCGTGGTCGAGCCCACCCAGGGCATGCTCTCGGACCACTACGACCCGGGCAGCAAGAAGCTCCGCCTGAGCGAGGATGTCTACAACCTGCCGAGTATCGCTTCTGTTGGCGTCGCTGCCCACGAAGCCGGACATGCCCTGCAGGACAAGACAGGGTACTACCCGCTTTCACTCCGTTCAGCGATGGTGCCTACCGTTTCGATCGGAAGTAACCTTGGCCCGATCCTCTTCATGATCGGGCTCTTCATGCACGGCGCTTTCGGCAGCTCGCTGGCCTGGGCCGGGATCATCCTCTTCGCCGCAACCGCCCTGTTTGCCGTCGTGACCCTGCCGGTCGAGTTCGATGCAAGCCGCCGCGCCAAGGAGTTGCTGGTGTCCCAGGGTATCGTCTCCCAGGGCGAGATGGCGGGCGTGAACGCCGTGCTTGACGCCGCGGCACTGACCTACGTCGCGGCCGCAGCCCAGGCCATCATGCAGTTGCTCTACTATGTCACACTCATGAACCGTAGAGACGACTGATACCATCCTTTGACTTCAAAAAGAAAAGGCTGCCTCAGGAGAAAGCATGAGGCAGCCTTTTCTTTTTGGTTGTCCTTTCGCACAGATCTTCCATCTATCATTCTGGCCCAAAAGGAAGAGATGCTTTTAATCGCCGGAGCTATCATAAATGCGCTTTCAACGCAGCAGCAGTCTGAGCTTTGCCCGAAAATCTCTTTGACACCCCGGCTCCATTGCCAAGCTTTAGCCTGCGCTCACGGCGCATCAGCCTCCGATAACCTTGAGCACCTCCTGCCGGATTTGGGCATAGGGCATTGCCCCGGAGGTTCGCCATTTCAATGTTCCCCTGTCGAAAAGCAAAAGGGCCGGTATGCCCTGGACCTGAAAGCGCCCGGCCGCATCAGGTTGCCTGTCGACGTTGACTTTGACGACGATGAGTCGCCCGGAAAACTCCCGTGCGAGCTGCTGAACCGAAGGAGCCAGAGTCTTGCACGGACCGCACCATTCAGCCCAGAAATCGATGAATACCGGCAGTTCGCTGGTTCTGATCAGATCGTCAAGCGTTTTTTCCATGATTGTAAAATTAAGGGTGGGTTCCTTACAGCATGCAAATGTAAAAACCGCACAGGAACATTTACAGTTTCGTTTCTTCCCGCAAGTTGATTATTGTTATTTCCAGATAATGTGCTGACGAGATGTGATACACGGGCATCAGATTCCCTGAAACTTATAACGTAGCAGCAGGGTTGATCTTGGACGTTGACCGTAATCCATCGCATCCTCCCGATGATGTCACAAGAGGAGCGAACAAACAAACCGTTGCCCATGAACGACGTCCTCGAAAAAGCGAGAAAAATCTACGTTACCCGGAAGATAGAGTTCAATGCCGCCCATCGGCTGTTCAATCCTGAACTTTCCGAAGAGGAGAATGTGCAACTCTATGGCAAATGCAGCGGCCGGTACGGACACGGACACAATTACGTGATCGAGATCACCCTCGCTGGACCCGTCGACAGGAAATCGGGCTTCCTGTTCGACCTGAAGGAGCTGAAAAACCTGCTCGAAGAGGAGATTGTCGCCAGGTTCGACCACCGGCATCTCAATTTCGATGTGAGTGAACTCGATAACAGCGTCCCTACGACGGAAATTCTCGCCGTCACCATCTGGGACATCCTTGAATCGAGACTTAGAAGCAATACCAACAAGGAGGTATCCCTCCATGAAGTCAGAATCCATGAAACAGGAAAAAACAGTGTCAGATATCTTGGAGAATAGCGGTTCCAGAAGCAGGACTCTCCTGGAGTGCGACCTGGATGATTGCTGTGATGAATCCCATGAGCATGACGAAAAACGAGTGCTCGCCCCTATGGCCGAAGCGGTCTACAGCCTCCTTGAAGGGGTCGGGGAAGATCCGGAACGAGAGGGGCTCGTCAAAACGCCGGAACGTGTCGCCAGATCGCTTCGTTTTCTGACCAGCGGCTACCGGCAGGATCCGGAACAGCTGCTGAAGAAGGCCGTGTTCACGGAATCCTACGACGAGATGGTGCTGGTCAAGGATATCGACATCTACTCGATGTGCGAACACCATATGCTCCCGTTCTTCGGCAAGGCGCACGTCGCCTACATTCCGGACGGCAAGATCGTCGGACTGTCCAAAATCCCGAGAGTGGTCGAAGTATTCGCGCGGCGGTTACAGGTACAGGAACGGCTGACACAGCAAATTCGGGACGCTATCCAGAGCGTGCTTTGCCCCCGGGGAGTCGGCGTGGTGATCGAAGCCACCCACATGTGCATGGTCATGCGCGGCGTCGAAAAGCAGAATTCGCTGACGACCACATCGGCCATGTCCGGAGAGTTCCTGACCAACCAGTCCACCCGGAGCGAGTTTCTCCGGCTGATAGGTCGTTGAAGAAGGCGAAACGGGGACGCCAAACCGTCCCCTTGCCTCCTATCCCAGCCAACCGTTCAGGACTTCCCTGCCCATCTCCACGGCCGTATCAAGATGTGCGCGCATAACCTCGCTCAGGCCTCCGCCCAGGTCGAGGTTATGCGGCGGCGCACCAATCAGCACAATATCGCCAGGAACCCTGCCGTGCAGCTTCGCGATGCCGAGGAGTTCGCTCAGCCCCATCTGGTGCGCCGACATCTTGCGGTGGATGAAGGCAGGCAACTCCTCGTTCCTGTAGAGATAAACCTTCGGTTCGAACTCGATCGGGATGATCGAGTCGAAAACAAGCAACGCATCGCAGGACTCGAAATAGTCCAGCAGGTAGATGCCCTGCGTCCCTCCGTCTATGAAATTAACCGACTCGGGAAATGAACCCGATGCCTCAAGCGCCCTCATCGCCTCGACACCGAACCCTTCGTCACCGAACAGGATATTGCCAAGACCGACAACGTTGATCTTTTTCAATGATGTCTACGTTGGATCAGACTGATCGGTCTGATCCGACAGATCCGGCTGATCGATGTTTGTTAATAAAAAAGCCCGTCACTTGCTCCAATAATGACGGGCTCTCCACTCAATGCACTACACACGACACTACAACTCGTGTTCGTCTTCAACCTTGTGCTTGTAACCGGTGATGATCGACGAGGTCACGCTCGTGCGGTCGACGACATCGTGGCGGAACACGGCATACAGGTGCACGATCACGTACACCGGGAAGATCCATGACGCGAGATGATGCACATAATGCAGGTTGTAGCTGCTCCCGAAAAGCGGAAGGATCCAACCGAAAAACCTTTCGACGAAGCTTCCCGGCCTGTTCTCCCCGTACATGGCCAAACCCGTCAGGATCATGAAAGACGAGCCGCAGAAGATGAAGATGAAGTGCGCAAGCGCGGCGACCGGGTTGTGCCCAACGTAGTTGGGTTCGTCCTTTCTCAGGAAGAGGTAGGATGCCACCTGCTCCTTGAACGGTTCACCCCACCATGCCGGAGACCATGGCCTGAATCCGCCGAACTTCGCATACTCATCATCGGAGAGGAGCGCATAGTACAAACGGTACAGGAAGTTGCCGACAAAGACAAACGCCACCGCGTAGTGGACGTACCGCCACATGACGAAGTTATGCTGCCAGACCGCTTCGCCCAGCGGGGGGTTAAGCGTCGGTGAGGCGATATACAGGCCCGTGACCAGCAGCGCCACGATGCACAGCGCGTTGACCCAGTGGTACGCCCTCACCGGCAGGCGCCAAACATAGATTTCCTCGATTATCCTACCCATGTCGTTCTCCGTTTAGACGATGGTTACCTTGGTGATTTCGTTGCCGTTCATGTCGAAGACATGGGACGCGCACGCAAGGCAAGGATCGAACGAATGGATGGTCCTGAGGATCTCGAGCGGCTTTGATGGATCAACCATCGGCGTGCCCTTCAAGGCAGCCTCGTAAGCGCCCGAGTTGCCACGGTTGTCCCTGGGCGATGCATTCCATGTCGAAGGAACCACGATCTGATACTCGTCGATCTTGCCGTCCTTGATGCGGACCCAGTGGCCGAGCGAACCTCGCGGCGCCTCGGTGTAACCGAAGCCCTTGCACTCTTTTGGCCAGGTCGAAGGTTCCCAGCGTTCGCTGTTGAAGGTCTTGTAGTCCCCGGCTTTGATGTTTGCGATGAGCTGGTCGTAGTAGTGCCGCATGAAGCCGGCCGTCTGCTTGCACTCGATACCGCGGGCCGCAGTACGACCAAGCGTAGAGAACAGCGCTTCCGGTCCGACACCGAGCTTTCCGAGCACCATGCCGACCGTATCCTTGATCATCGGATCACCCTTCGCGTAGGCTATCAGCACGCGTGCCAGCGGGCCTACCTCAACCGGCTGATCCTTCCAGCGAGGGGTCTTCAGCCAACTGTACTGTTTGTCTGTGTCGAGGTGCTCGAACGGAGGCTTCGGGCCGGTATAGTTCGGCTTCGTCTCGCCCTCCCATGGGTGGAGCCCCTTGTCTGCGCCTTTGGCGTAAGTGTACCAGCTGTGGCCGATCTCCTCCTTGATCTGGGACATGTCCCTCGGATCGACGTCGATGACCTTGGAGAGATCCTTGTTCAGGATGATGCCCCTCGGCCAGAGCAGTGAGGTGAAGTCGCTGAGGCTCTTTTCCGGGAAGTCTCCGTAGCTCATGAAGTTGCCGAGGCCGCCGCCATGCAGCCAGCCCTTGTAATAGGAGGCGATGGCGAGAAGATCGGGAATGTAGACCTGGTCGATGAAGGTCTGAGTGTCGTCAATGATCTTCTTGATCATGGCGAGACGCTCGATGTTGATGGCCGTGTCGCTGTTGGGATCGATCGCGCAGGCCATGCCGCCGACAAGGTAGTTCGGATGCGGATTCTTGCCGCCGAAAATGGTATGGATCTTCACGATCTCTTTCTGGAAGTCAAGCGCTTCAAGGTAGTGCGCTACGGCGATCAGGTTCACCTCCGGAGGCAACTTGTAGGCCGGATGGCCCCAGTAGCCATTTGAAAAGATTCCGAGCTGTCCGCTCTCGACGAAGGAGACGAGCCGCTGCTGGAGGTCCTTGAAGTATCCTACCGAAGATTTCGGCCAGGGCGAGATGCTCTGCGCTATCTCGGACGCCTGCTTCGGATCGGCCTTCAGGGCGCTGACCACGTCAACCCAATCGAGGGCGTGCAGGTGATAGAAATGAACCAGATGGTCCTGCGTATGCTGGGTCGCCTCCATCAGGTTCCTGATGATCCTGGCGTTGGTCGGGACCTCGATACCGAGTGCATCCTCGACGCAGCGTACCGAAGCAAGCGCGTGGACCGTGGTACAGACACCGCAGATACGCTCGGCAAAAGCCCATGCGTCACGGGGGTCGCGGCCCTTGAGGATCACCTCGATACCGCGCCACATGGTGCCGGTGCTGTATGCCTCCTCGATGACATTGGCGTCGTTGATTTTCGCCTCTATTCTCAGATGTCCCTCGATACGGGGGATCGGATCGACAACTATTTTTTTGGCCATGCCTTGGACTCCGTTGGTTTACTTTTCAGACTCTTTGTCGTGCTGTTTCTTCTTCACGGCGGTAACGGCTGCATGGGCAGCGGCGCCTGCCGCAGCCGCGCCGACTGCCACCACGCCGATCTGGTCGGCCGTCGTGTCCGTACCGAGGAACGACACATCGGCAAGTCTCGAGTAGAATGGGCCCTTGTCCCAGAATCCCGGTTCGGAACAGCCGATGCAGGGATGGCCTGAGCCTATCGGGAAGCTGGTTCCCGCGTTCCACTGAATCTTCGAGCAGGAGTTGTAGGTCGTCGGCCCCTTGCATCCCATCTTGTAGAGGCACCAGCCCTTCCTGGTCGACTCTTCATCAAAGCCGCGCACGAACATGCCGGCATCGTAGAATGCGCGGCGATAGCACTTGTCGTGGATCCTTGTGGCATAAAAAGCTTTCGGGCGTCCCATCCTGTCGAGTTCGGGCAGCGTTCCGAAGGTATGGAAATGCGTGATCACACCGGTCATGACTTCGGAGATTGGAGGGCAACCCGGCACCTTGACGATGGGTTTGTCCTTGATGACCTCTGAAATCGGCACAGCGCCGGTCGGGTTGGGATGTGCATTCTGAACGCAACCGAAAGAGGCACAGGAACCCCAGGCGATCACCGCGGCAGCACCTGCAGCAGTCTCCCTGAGCACGTTGAGGAACGAGTCTCCTCCTGTCATGCAGTAAACACCGTCATCCTTCATAGGAACGTTGCCTTCGACAGCGAGGATATACTTTCCGTTATACTCCTTCATGATCTTCTTCCGGACCTCCTCGAGCTGATGTCCGGCGGCCGCACTGAGCGTATCGTCGTAATCGAGTGAGATCATGTTGAAGACGATGTCTGCCATGACAGGATGCGACGAGCGTATGAACGACTCGGTGCAGCAGGTGCACTCCAGGCCGTGCAGCCAGATGACCGGCGTGCGTGGCTTGGTTTCCATTGCATGGATGACTTTAGGAAGAAGAGCGGGAGAAAGACCGAGAGCGACTGAGGTAAGGCTGCAGAACTTGAGGAAATCCCGTCGGGAAACGCCACGGGACTCAAATACTTCCGCGAATGTTTGCTTGGTTGGCATTAACACCTCCGTATGTTTTGATGCAGTGTCTTGAGGGAGCCGGCCATGCGACCCTGCCCCTGGTTTCAGGAACGGGTCGGTGATATCGGAACGTTTCTTAACTCATAATATACGTAACGATAGTTATTTACAAAACAAACAGTCTCCGATTCATGGCTATAACCGCCCCGGTGGACATAAAAAAACCCGACTAAACTTAAAGATTTAGTCGGGTTTTTCAGGCAGGAAAAGCCCTATGCCTTCATTTATCAGTTCAGGACTGCACCAAGGATCGATGCCGAGCGTCCTGCAAAGTCAGCGACCGGCTGGAAAAAGAGGCCGAAATAGATGGTCAGGATCATAAGTACTGTCGTAATCACATTCGGGATCACGCCGGGGTTGAAATCCTTGTCGCTGTTCTGCTCGGAGTCGCGCAGGAACATGTTCAGCGGAATGAACATGTAGTAGTAGAGCGAGATGACGCTGGTCAGGATACCGATGAGCGCCAGCCACATGAAAAGGTCGCCCTTTCCGATCAGCGCAGTGAAGATCATCAGCTTGCCGACGAAACCAAAGGTCGGAGGCAGGCCGACGAGCGAAACAAGGAACACGGTCAGTGCAGCACCGGCCAGCGGCATCTTCTTGCCGAGGCCCTTGTAGTCGTCGAGGTTCTCACTGCCAATCTTGTTCGAAATCGTCACGATGACATAGAATGCGCCGATGTTCATCAGCAGGTAACCCGCAAGGTAAACCAGCACGGCCTGGGTGCCGGTCTTGTCCATGGTGATGATGCCGAGCAGCAGGTAGCCGGCATGGGCTATCGAGGAATAGGCAAGCATGCGCTTGACGTTCTTCTGCCAGATGGCAACGACGTTTCCATAGATCATGGAGGCAGCCGCGATGATCATCATGATCGTGAGCCAGTCGATGCTGAGCATGTCCTCGACACCTTCGGCGACATGAGGCACGGCCACGAAGAAAATGCGCATAAGCATGGCGAAGCCGGCAGCTTTCGAACCGGTCGAAAGGTAGGCAGTGATTGGGGTCGGTGCGCCTTCGTAAACATCGGGGCTCCAGAAATGGAACGGCACGGCGCCCATCTTGTAGCCGAGGCCGGCCATGACGAGCAGGGTGGCAAGGATCATGACCAGCGGATCATAACCATGCTGGGCAAGCTCCATGCTGATCTTCGTGACGTTTGTCTGGGCCGTGAGTCCATAGATGAGCGAGAAACCGTACAAAAGCATGCCCGAAGAGACCGCTCCATAGATAAGGTACTTCAGTGCTGCTTCTGAAGAGCGGGCATCGCGCTTCAGGTATCCGGTGAGGACATAGGCTGAAAGGCCGACAAGCTCCATCGCGAGGAACATCATCAGGAGGTCGGTCGACGAGGCCATCATCATCATACCGATGACCATGGCGACAATCAGGGCGTAGTACTCGCCCACCCCGGCGTCCTGTGCGTTCAGGTTCTCGTCCTCCATCGAAATGACTACGGCGAGGATGCCCGTAAGCACGAAGAAGTATTTGAAAAAGATGCCGAACCGGTCAAGCGCATACATGCCGAAAAAGACCTCCGCATCTGGCAGCGCATGCTGCTGGAAGATGAAGTACAGGCTGCCAAGGAGGCCGATGATCGTCGCCGTGGCAAGTATCCTGTTTTTCCTGCCGCCAAGAGCGAGGTCCAGGATGATCAGCACCATGAACAGGGCTGACAGATAGAGTTCAGGAATAAAATATCCGGCACCTGCCCTGAGGGTCGAGATGATGCTCTGTATTTCAGCGCCTGATGGCATATCGAACATATTGCTCCAACGTTTATTCTTTTACACGGAAATACAGGGTCAGTTCACGGCCGACATCGCGACAGGGGCGAGTACGGTTACCAGCTTGTTGATGCTTGCGGTCAGCATGCCCATGACCGGCATCGGGTAGATACCGAGCGCGATGACGATGATAGCCAGCGGTACGAGCATGGTCAGCTCCCTCGCATCAAGGTCGAGCTTGCCGTTCCAGTCATGGAAGTGGATGTGCTCGTGACCTTCGGCATCCGTTTCGAGCTCATAGGCTGCATCTGGCTTGCGCTTGCCGAGGAACATCCGCTGCAGGGACCAGAGCAGGTAAGCAGCGCCGAAAACGATACCGAGAACCGAGACCATGGCGATCGGCCTGGTGGTCACCGAAGTGAAGGCGCCAACGAAAACGAATGCTTCCGAAATGAAGCCGGAGAGGCCGGGCAGGCCAAGAGAGGCGAACCATGCCACGGTGACGACACCGGCATAGACCGGCATGTAGGAGGCCAGGCCGCCGAACTTGTCGATGGCGCGGGTATGTGCCCTGTCATAGATGACGCCCACCAGAAGGAAGAGCATGGCGGTTATGGTGCCGTGGTTGAACATCTGGTAGAGTGCGCCGAGCATGCCTTCGCTGTTTGCGGCTGCAAGGCCGAGGAGCACATAGCCCATGTGGCTGATCGAAGAGTAGGCGACCATCTTCTTGAGGTCCTGCTGGGCAAGTGCGCAGAATGCACCGTAGATGATGTTGATCGCGCCGAACACGCCGATGACATACAGACCTGCCTGATAGACTTCAGGGAAAAGCGGGAAGTTGATCCTCATCATGCCGTAGGTGCCGAGCTTAAGAAGCACACCTGCCAGGATCACCGAAATCGGGGTCGGAGCCTCGACGTGTGCGTCAGGCAACCAGGTGTGGAACGGGAACATCGGAACCTTGATGGCGAAACCGACAAAGAGTACACAGAAAGCTGCATAGCGCCAGGTGACGCTGTCCGGGCCGAGGATCGCGCCTTTCACATAATTCTCCTGGCTGGCCATGGCCACGAGGCTGAAGGTATGGTGTCCGGTGAGCGGATCGACGACGCTGAAGTAGAGTCCGATCATCACGAGCAGCATGAACACCGAGCCGAAAAGGGTATAGAGGAAGAACTTGATGGCAGCGTATTCCCTGTTGGGTCCACCCCAGATGCCGATGAGGAAGTACATCGGAAGCAGCATGATCTCCCAGAATACATAGAAGAGGAAGAAGTCAAGCGCTACGAAGCAGCCCATCATGGCCGTGCTGAGCAGGTTGAACAGGATAAAGTAGCCTTTCACCTGCTTCTGGATGGTCCAGCTCGACAATACGCCGATGATAGAGATCAGGGCGGTCAGGAGCACCATCGTGATCGACAGGCCGTCGACGCCGATGAAGTACTCGATGGTCATCGGACCGAACGAGCCGAGGTTGAGCGAGATCCAGGGAATGCGTTCGATCAGCTGGAACGATCCCACTGGCGAACCGCCCGGTGCAGCGACGATGCCTGCCATGGTCGGGTCATATTGGCGCCAGATAAGCACGGCGACCACGCACTGCGCAGCAGCCGCGAGCAGCGAGACTATCCTGATGATCTGCTTCTGCGACGCAGGCACAGCCAAAATAATGAGTCCGGCAATGATCGGCAGAAATACAATTAAGCTCAGCATGTTCAGTACCTGTTATGTTCGGAGATTAATAATTAAACCGTTCGTTATTTCATGAGTTGTACAAGGTAGAAGGCAAAGTATCCAAGTACCGCCATCGTCACCATGACCAGGTAGGTCTGCACCTTTCCTGTCTGGATCTTCCTCATGACTGCCCCAGTTGTCTGGACAAAGAATGCCGTGAAGTTCACCGCACCGTCGACAACATACTTGTCGAAATTGGCGTTGGCGAATGCAAACTTCCTGAATATGGTGGCGATGCCGTTGACGATTCCGTCCACGATGTTCGTATCGAACCATGCGAGCATCTTCGCGATGAGCATGGAGCCCTTTATCACTGTCGCATCATAGATTTCGTCCCAGTACCACTTGTTGAAAGAGTAGAGGTAGAGCGGATGGATCGCCTGTGCCGTCTTTTCGGGATCGATGAAACCGAATGCATAGACCACCAGGGCGAATCCGATGCCGAGTACAAGCATTCCTGACGACAGGTAGATCGCCGTGTAGTGGTTGGCATGCATCGCATGGGCAAGCTCAGCCTGCCTGGGATCGGAGAACACCGGTCCATGGCTTTCTGCGGCAACTGCCACTGCTGCACCGGTTGCATGTTCTGAGTCGGTCGAAGCCTCCGCAAGCATCTTTCCACCGGTAATTGCGAGGGAGGCCTCTTTCGGAGCCTCTGCGGACCTGACCACCGTCGAGGGGGTTGGCACGAGGTGCATGAACCAGCCCTTGGCTCCGTCGAGAGGATCGGTCGAGAATACGAAGAATGTCGAAAGCGTCGCAAGGATAACCAGCGGGGCCCTCATGATCCAGCCCACTTCGTGCACCCCGTGATGTGCTCCGTGGTCATCGTGACCATGATCGTCGTGGCCGTGCGCATCGTGGCCGTGCGCATCGTGTCCGTGATCACCGTGGTGCTCTTCGACAGGCTTCAGGTGGGTGCGGCTTTCGCCGAAGAAGACGAGCCAGACCTGTCTGCCCATATAGAAGGCGGTCATCATGGCCGAAGCGAAACCAAGCACAGGGATGAGATAGTAGATTCCGCCACCCTCAACCTGGGCGAAACCGAGCGCACCGGCAAGAATGGCATCCTTGCTCATGAAACCGCTGGTCAGAGGAAGACCTGCCAGGGCAAGCGTCGCGATGCTGAAGGTTGCAAAGGTCCAGGGCATGTTCTTGCGGAGGCCGCCCATCCATCGCATGTCCTGTTCGTGGTGCATGGCATGGATGATGGCGCCGGAACCGAGGAAGAGGCATGCCTTGAAGAATGCATGCGTCAGGAGGTGGAACAGGGCTGCCGAGTAGGCGCCGACACCGAGGCCCATGACCATGTAGCCGAGCTGTGAGACGGTCGAGTATGCGAGAACCCGCTTGATGTCATGCTGGGTGATGGCGATGGTGGCCGACATGAATGCGGTCACGGCGCCGATGAATGCGATATAGTGCAGCGCGTCCGGGGTCAGGATCACGAAGATACGGCCGACGAAGTACACGCCTGCGGCGACCATCGTGGCAGCGTGGATAAGCGCTGAAACCGGGGTCGGGCCCTCCATGGCGTCAGGCAGCCAGACATGCAGCGGGAACTGCGCGGACTTGCCGACGCAACCGAAGAAGAGCAGGATGCCGGCGGCGGTCAGCCAGCCGTTCGAAAGGGTGAACTTGCCAGCGGCGATATTCTGGAAAATCTCCTGGTAGCCGAAGGTGTGGAACTGGGAATAAAGGATAAGGATGCCAAGCCACATGCCGATATCGCCGACCCTGTTGGTCAGGAAGGCTTTCTTCTGTGCGTCCGCAGCACTGTCCTTCTCGAAGTAGAAACCGATGAGCAGGTAGGACGAGAGGCCGACCAGCTCCCAGAACATATAGATCGAGAAGAGGTTGTCGGAGAGCACGATGCCGAGCATCGAGAAGGTGAAGATGCCGAGGTAGGCGAAGAAGCGGCCGTAATTCTTGTCGCCGGCCATGTAACCGGTCGAATAGAGATGGACCAGGAGGCTGATCAGCGTGACCATGGCCAGCATGATGGAGGTCAGGTTGTCGATCACGATACCCATTTTAACCACCAGCGGGCCGACGCCGGGGACGTTCCCCAAATCGAGCCAGGTAAAGTCCCATGCAACCCGGAAAGCGGGATCGTAATGCTGGACGATCACGGTCCAGAAGATATAGCATGCGATGGCAAAAGCCGTACCGAGCATGCCGACACCGACGAAATCGCCCATGCGCGGAAGCCTGCGGTTGAAGAAAATCAGCACCACAAACGACAGCAGCGGCAAAAGCAGGACTACAATCGATAACTGGATTAAACTGTGCATCATATTACGTTTTACAGAGAATTTGCAGCTGAAATGGTTTCGGTCAGGGTTACTCCTTCATCGTATCGACGCTGGATACGTCAACCGTCTTGAAGGTCTTGAAAATATTGATGACGATGGCCAGCGCGACGGCAGCTTCCGCTGCGGCGAGCACGATCACGAAAAGGCTGAACATCACGCCGATCATTCCCCCGTTGAATTTGGAGAAGGTCAGGAAGTTGATGTTTGCCGCGTTCAGGATCAGTTCGACGCCCATCAGGATGACTATTGCGTTTTTCCTGGTCATGACTGCGAACATGCCGAGCGAGAAAAGTATGGCTGATATGGTCAGAAAGTGGTTCAGCCCGATCGTTGTGAACATTTCCATGTACGTTACTCCTTAGTGTTCTTTTTTGTGAGCATTGTCGTAGCGTGCAAGGAATGCTGCGCCGAGCAGCGCGACGAGCAGGACGATCGACGCCATTTCGAAAGGCAGCATGTAGCGCGACATGGTCTCGAAACCGATACGCTGAACGACGCTACCCTGGAGCTGGGCCTCCCCCGGCATCCAGTCGCCGGTGGTATAGAAAGTATAGAGCATGCCGGCGATCATCAGGATCAGCAGAATCGTGCCGGGCACGACATGCAGCACGTCGGTCTTCAGGTCGGCCTGCATGATGGTGTTGGTGAACATCACGCCGAAGAGCAGAAGCACCAGGATGCCGCCGACATAGACAACCACTTGGGTCACGGCGATGAAATCGGCACTCAGGAAGACGTACAGGGCAGCAACACCGAAGAAGGTGAACAGCAGCGAGAAGGCCGAGTAGATGATGTTTTTCGAAAACACGACAAACGCCGCCGACACGACCGTGACAGCTGCGAATACGTAAAAGATGATGGATAAGGTCAGTTGGTTCATTTTTGTCTGCACTTGTTAGGTAATCGGTACCCTGTTACTCCCCTGCTTCGCCAACCTCGGGCGCCGGGCCGGGTGCCGGTTTCGGTTTCGGCACGGGCCTGCCTGCCGGGGCCTCGCCCCTTGCTGCGGCTTCGGCTGCCGCCTTCTCCTTGGCGGCCTTCTCCTCTTCGAGCTTCTTCTTCTTTGCCTCAGCCTCGATCTTCGAGAGGTTTCCGTAATGGTAGATCATGTTCCGGACATCGAACTCCGAGAAGTCTGCGACCGGGCTGTGCACAAGGCAATCGGTCGGGCAGACGCTGACACAGATTCCGCAGGTCATGCACTTTGCCACGTCGATGTCGAACACCGGCACCCACATGCGCTTCTGCTGGCCGCCGGAGGTCTTTCCGCAGGCGCCAAGGTCGTCGGCAGTCGCCTTGATGGTCTCTATGGTGATGCACTCGACCGGGCAGGCGCGTTCGCACTGGCAGCAGCCGATGCAGTCGTCGATATCGTTGTACAGACGGTAGCGGCCGATGGTCGGGGTCGGCACAACCTCCCTCGGATACTGGAGGGTACACAGACCGTCGACCTGCTTGAAGTAATCGGCATCGTCGATACCGGCATCGCCTTTCCGCTTGACCGCATTGAGAAAGTGGCGGAAGGTGATTGCCATGCCAGTGGCGATGGTCGTAGCCCCGATCTTTATATTGCTGAAGTACTCACTCATAATTGATATTTCGTCTTGCTTGCCTGTAATCTCGATTTTGCTCCGCCCGTTTACTTGTAGATCTCCCAGATCGCCGTCAGCACAAAGGCAACGAAGGCGAACGGAGTCAGCACCTTCCAGCAGAGATACATGAGCTGGTCAACCCTGAGCCTGGGAAGGGTCCAGCGCAGCCACATCTGCACGAAGATGAAGAAGAAGCCTTTGATGATGATCCAGAAGGCGCCCCATGCCGGTCCGCTGGTCATGTCGTTGAGCGCCAGGGCACCGATGTTCGGCAGCGGAGAGTTCCAGCCACCAAGGAAGACGATCGAGATGACTGCGGAAACCATGAACATACTGCCATATTCGGCAAGGAAGAACATGGCGAACTTCATGCCGCTGTACTCCGTGAAGAAGCCGGCGACAAGCTCCGATTCCGCTTCGGGAATATCGAATGGCGCACGGTTTGTCTCGGCAAGGGATGCGATGAAATAGATAAGGAAAGGAAGCCAGGCGATCGGGTTGCTGAACAGGTAGTAATGGAGGAATCCGTAAGGACCGGACTGCAGCACGCTGAACTGCTGCATGCTCAGGGTGCCGGCCATCATGGCGCCGCAGAGCAGGGCGATCGAAGCCGGAATTTCGTAACTCACGATCTGGGCGACGCTCCTGACCGCGCCGTAGAGCGCCCACTTGTTGTTCGAGCCCCAGCCCGAAGCGAGAATGCCGACGACCTCGAGTGCCACGATGCCGATGGCATAGAAAAGACCGACGTTAAGATCCGCACCGATGAACGCAGGACCGAAAGGAAGCACTGCATAGGCAAGGAATGAACCGACGAACATGACGAGCGGTCCGATGACGAAGAGGAACTTGTCGGCTGCGGTCGGCACGATATCCTCCTTCTGCAGGAGCTTCAGGATGTCGGCCAGCGTCTGGAGCAGACCCCATGGCCCGACTTCCATAGGCCCGAGACGATCCTGCATGAACGCCGAGATCTTGCGCTCGCCGTACACGCCGTAGGTCAGCGCATAGAGTGCGATGAATACGAGCGGAATGGCCGCGACGATCAAGAGCCCGAGCGGAAACCCGCCGAGGTGGAATCCTGAAAGGGCATCAGACCAGGTATTGAGAGATGGTGACTGACTCATAGAAAACGGCTAACCTGTCTATGGGAATAAGATTGTTGTCTTGAAAAAACAGTTATCGGTCAACTTCGCCCAGCACGATATCGATACTGCCGATGATGGCCACGAGATCAGGGATCAGCTGCCCTTTCGAAAGGTCCTTCATGGCCGAAAGGTTCACGAAGCAGGACGAACGGGCCTTGCAGCGAAGCGGCTTGGTCGATTTGCCGTCGCTCACGATATAGAAGCCGACCTCCCCCCTCGGGTTTTCGGCGCGGGCATAGACCTCGCCGGCTTTCGGACGGATCTTCTTCGGAATGGCTGCGCGGGAGTTGAATCCTTCTACCTCGGGCATCCTGTCGAGGCACTGCTCGATGATCTTCAGGCTCTCCTCCATCTCGACGGCGCGAACAACATGCCTTGCCAGGCAGTCGCCGATATCGCAGAAATTCGGGTCAGGCAGGGCCACCTTGAAATCGAGTTCGGGATAGACCGAGTAGGGATCGTTGCGGCGAAGGTCCCAGTTGACTCCGGAACCACGGAGCATCGGGCCCGACCAGCCGTAGTTGATGGCCACGTCGGCCGGCATGATGCCGACACCCTTTGTGCGCTTGACGAAGATCTCGTTTTCAGTGAGCAGCTTCTGCAGCTCGACGGCCTTTGGCTTGAAATAGGTGACGAACTCAGCGACGCGCTTCTTGAAGTCGGCCGGGACATCGTAGGAGAGTCCGCCGATCCAGATATAGTTGTAGAGCATGCGTGCGCCGGAGATCCACTCGAGCAGGTTGAGGATATGCTCGCGGTCACGGAAGCAGAACAGGAACGGGGTGAAGGCGCCGAGGTCGATACCGTAGGTTCCGATGGCCACCAGGTGCGAAGCGATCCTGTTGAGCTCGGACACGATGACCCTGATGAACTCGACCCTGCGGGGAATCTCGATGTCGAGAAGCTTCTCGACGGCGAGGCAGTATGCCATCTCGGTATTCATGCCGGCGAGGTAGTCCATACGGTCGGTGTAGGGTACAATACCCGGATAATCGACCTTCTCGCAGTACTTCTCGAAGCAGCGGTGCAGATAGCCGAGATAGGGCTCGGCTTCGACGACGACTTCACCGTCGGTGATGCACTCGAGTCGAAGCACGCCGTGCGTCGACGGGTGCTGCGGTCCCATGCTGAGGACCATGTATTCGGTATCGAGATCCTTTTCAATGACGATGCGGTTATCGTCCTGATGGATGATCCGGGTGGAGTTCAGTTCAGCTTTACCTAATTCCTGCATGCTCGGAATGCTTGTTTACGTGTTATGGCGTCAGTACGGGACCTTGATGCCGTGATAGGTTTCCTGCACCTGGTAATCCTTGCGAAGCGGAAAACCGGTCCAGTCTTCCGGACAGAGAATCCTCCTGAGGTCCGGATGCCCCTCGAAGGTCATGCCATACATGTCGTAGGCTTCCCTTTCGTGCCAGTTGGCCGTATGCCAGACGCACGAAACCGACGGAATCGCTCCGCCCTCCCTCTGGCACTTCACCTTGACGGCAATCCTGTGGGTGAAATGTCCGATCGACTCGAAGTTGCAAACGATGCCGAGCTGGTTCTGCTCAAGGTAGTCCACGCCCGAAAGGCAGGCCATGTAGTTGAACTTCAGTCGCGAATCGTCGCGCATGAACAGGGCGATGTCCACCCATTTCGATGCGTCGAGCACCTCGAAGAAGGGCATGGTCAGGTTGGCGTCGAACTCCGACACCGCCGAACCGAACCGCTCCTTTATGATCTCATAGGCAGCCTTGCTCTCCTGAACCGCTGCCGACATGATGTTTCCTGCTTCTTCCATCCCGTTGTCCATTGATGATAGATAATTAAGCCGTTGCCCTGCGGGCCTGGTCGATGATCTGCTGGGGATCGACGCTCTTCTCGGCGAGTTTCTTCAGGGCCTCCTGGCGGGAGACGCCGAGGCCTTCCATGCGGATCAGCTCCTGGATCTTCATGAGTCCGCCGATGAGCGCCTCGGGGCGCGGCGGGCAGCCGGGCACATAGACGTCTACCGGAATGACGCGATCGACACCCTTGAGGACGTGGTAGCCATGGTTCCAGTAGGGACCGCCACAGTTGGAGCAGCTGCCCATGGAGAGCACATAGCGCGGCTCCGGCATCTGTTCGTACAGTGTGACAACCTTCTCGGCCATCTTCATGGTCACCGTACCGGCGACGATCATGAGGTCGGACTGGCGGGGCGACGAACGGGGAAATATTCCGAAACGTTCGAGATCGTAGTTGGATGCGTTGGTGGCCATCATCTCGATAGCGCAGCAGGCGAGACCGAAGCCCATGGGCCATATCGAAGAGAGGCGGGCCCAGTTCATCACGTTGTCGACCGAAGTCACAAGGACGTTGCGGTTCGATATCCTGGCATCAAGCAAACCCATAGCGTGTAATCGATGATGATTGAAAGATTATCCGTTGGCCCGGCCGGAATCACGGCATGGCAGTTCAGGCATTTTCGGGATGTTCGGCGTCGGCCTCACCCAGTCGAGGTCACCCTTGACCCAGGCGTACACAAGGCCCAGAATGAGGATGAAGGCGAAAATCAGGACCTCCACAAGCGCGAAAACGCCGAGAGACTTGAACACGGTCGCCCAGGGGAAAAGGAAGACGACTTCAACGTCGAAAATGATGAATATGAGGGCTACGACATAAAAGCGGATGTTGAACTTGACCCAGGCGCTGCCGACGGCGGGTTCGCCGCACTCGTAGGTCGAGTTCTTTTCGGGGTTGGGGCGGCTGGGGCGAAGCAGCCTTGCGGTGATGAATCCCGCGACGACAAAGAAGATGCCGAGGAGGAGGAACACGAAAACGGTACCGAAACCGGTCAGCGTCTGATCCATGTGCTGTTGTTTGACGTTATGGTCGAGGATTACGTGGAATCCCCCTGCAATCAAAAAAATGCCTCGAATTCAAGTGCGGCAAATATAAAAAAAAATCCTTTCAAACGCAGACAAAAAGCTGATTTTTTCAACGCTTCAGAGCACAACCGTTACGGCTCATTTACCTGCAATATGCAACTTCCGAGAGAAGATCTGCCTGAATAAAGATGCCCTTAATTGATCAAACTGCCTTGTCTTTAAATATTGTCAAGCCGTATCGGCTGAACAGATAGGTCAAACTTCCCGACACCAGCACCGTAGAAACAGCCAGCACGGCGACCACGACCTGCCAGGAGCCGAACAGATACTGCATCGCAGGGCCAAGCACGGCCAGCAGCAGCATCCAGACCATGGGTGTCCATGCGACCGCGAAGATCAGCGGCAACCCCTTCTTCATGAACACCTTCATTTTCTCTTTTTCGGGAAACAATCTCATCGTCGTCGTGTCGTATTGATAATAATTATGATTACCCTGAAACCAGCCGGAATGGCGCTCAGGGAAGAAGTTCGGCGATCTGTGCAGCCATGTCCGGCTCGAGCTCACGGAGCACCTCGTATTCGCGGCGCAGCCCCTTCATGTCGCCGAGGGAAAGATAGTACATGGCGAGCTTGCAGTGCGGCTCCGGATTGAGAGGATCCAGCCCACGGGCCGTTTCGAAGGCCTCCCGCGCCTTGTCGGCCTCACCGAGGTCCAGGTAGACATCCCCCAACACACACCATGCATCCGAAAAATCCGGGTCCATCGCGATAGCCGCCTTCAGCACTTTGATGGCAGCAAGCTCCCTGCCCATCGTCAGCAGCACGAAACCAAGGTGTCGATATGCCGGCAGGAAGCTACGGTCAAGGGCGATGGCAAAGACAAGGTCCGTACCCGCCTTCCGGTACTCACCGTTCGACAGCAAGGCAACGGCGCGGGCATATCTTACCCGCGCATCCCGTGAAGCGGGACCGGCAAGGGTGTCGAGGATCTCCAGGGCCTTAGTGAACTCTCCCTCGCCAATTCGATCGAGCGCCAGCTGGTAGTCGCGTTCAGATGCCTGGTCGATCATGGATGCCGCCGGGTCAGGAGAAAGGATGTCGTTCATGATGCCGTTCCGTTGCTGCGTTCTTCGTTGTCGTTGCTGCAGAAAAATTCATGCTGCCTGTCGAGCCGGCCGATCTCCGCCTCGATAAGGGATGCGAGCCATCTGAAAAAGGCCGGCGAAGCGTTGATGCATGGAATATACTGCGTGCATTCGATTCCCGAGGCATCGAGTTGCCTCCTTGCCTCGTAGTCGGTTTCGCTGTTGTCGGCGAAATAGCCGAACGGAAACATGGCGACAGCCTCGCATCCCTCCTGACGGAATTCGCTGAGCGCCTTCTCGACCGTATCGGAGGTCCACTCGCCACCTGCCGAGTGGTTCAGGCAACCGAGCCTGACTTCGCCGAACACATTGCGGGGGTCGTCCAGTATCCTGTTGCGCATAAGGCGGAAAAATCCGTAGGTCTCCTCGAGTCCGGTGAACACCGTAGGAGTTTTGCCGTTTCGGCCCTTCACGATCGTACCATGGATGACCAGCACGAGCCCCGGCTTCCGACCTTTGTCCGATAACAGGTCGGCATGCAGGGAGCCAAACAGGTAGTCGACATAGATACGATGCAGCTCCTTGTGCATCCACAGTCCGTGCATGACCCTCACCCTCCCGAAGAGCGACTCCCCGAAGACATCCATGGCCATCTGGCAGGCTACCCCGCATGAGAAGGCCGACTCGACCGGGATCATGGGCACTACGACCACTCCGTCCAGGGATGTACGGTATTTTTCGAGCACCGTTTCGAGGTATGGCGGCACGAAGTAATACGCCTCATCCACCACGACATCAGCCCCCATCGCGGCCAGCCGCCCGCTGCGGACGAGTTCGGACGCCACACCATCCTTCTGGCTGCGGTTGATGCCCACCAGGCGGGAGCGATAGCGGTTGACTTTCCAGTCGATATAGTGCTTGATCGAACGGTAGTCGCCGAGGGCGTAGATCATCGCCTTGGGCAGCTTTACGATCTGCCGGGTGACGACCTGCACGATCTTCCGGGAGCTCGGCACAAGGGTGCGCACGGCAAGCTTCTCGACTTCGCCGTAGGTCACCAGTACGACGCCGTATTGCTTCCCTTTCACAGCGAGAGCCACCATTTGAATTCCGCGAACATCAGCGTGAAGCCGATCACGCCGCCCACGAGCGTCTGCATGAAGTTATGGGCTTTGAGGAAGATCCGCGACCACATCAGCAGCGGCACGAACGCCAGCATCCAGAGTGTCGGGGATCCGAAATGAAGAAAAATGAGGGCGATCGACGAAGCGAAGCTGAAAAGATGGATGCTGATCTTCCACTGGAGGGTGATCAGGAGGATGAACACCGTATTCACGGCGTTGAAAAACAGGATGCCCGACAGGAAACTCGGCGCGTCGAGCTGCCGCATCAGCTCGTACCCGAGCATGTTAACGCCCACAAGTACCAGCAGGGGAAGAAAACGCTGCTCCCTGAAGGTGATATTGTAATCAGAGACCTTGCCGATTTTTTTCAGGCCATAGATGAGCATCATGGGCGCGATGGTGGCCGATACGAAAAGAACGAAGAACCAGGAGAGGTAACGGGGATATGAAACATACCCGAGCAGCACGATGACAAGGTAGGCCGCCGGCGCGACGACGACAGGACTGATGACCCAGGAGACCATTGATGCGAACCGGCGTAAATCAGCGTCCATTGAAAACCAGGAAAATGATCAGATATTCGTGCAGATAATGTATCCTTTGCTGAATCCGTAAAGCCACTCAGAAGATAGTTTTATTATGAGAAAAAACCGCTTATATTAGCTCTTCATGACGCGAGAGTGGTGAAATTGGTATACACGCCAGTCTTAGGAACTGGTGCCGTGAGGCGTAAGGGTTCGAGTCCCTTCTCTCGCACATGGTTGCCTTGAAAACCTGTTACGGTTTACATGGCAAGCATAAAGTCAAAAATGCCAAAGTGGCGGAACTGGTAGACGCGCTGGACTCAAAATCCAGTGGGTGCAAACTCGTGTGGGTTCGAGTCCCACCTTTGGTACACAGGCATATCTACACATATCTTTTATCAAGGCATTCGCTGCAGCATGCAAAGAATGTACTCTCCATGGCGTGAAGTCTATATGCAGTCCTTCAAGGATGAAAAGCCCGCGCCGTCAGAAGGCAAGTCGGTCTTTGCCGACATCCCGCCCGAAGAGGACGAGGAGCGCTATGTGCTCTGCAGGGGCAAGCACTGCTTCGCCATCCTGAACCTCTACCCTTACAACTGCGGGCACCTCATGGTGATCCCCTACATGCAGACCCCCGAGTTCAGCGACCTCGACGACCCCACCAAACTCGAGATCATGCAGCTCTCCGACCTCTGCATGCAGGCCCTGAAGATGACCATCAAACCCCAGGGATTCAACCTTGGCGCCAACCTCGGCAAAGTTGCAGGAGGCAGCGTCGACACGCATATCCACTTCCACATCGTCCCCAGGTGGGAGGGAGACACGAACTTCATGCCGGTACTCGGCGACACGAAGGTGCTGAGCAACGACCTCCGAAAGATCTACGTGCAGCTCCGTGAGGCGATCGCCTTGCTGAAGGGCGAACAGGCCAAATAAAGACGGAATCATGGAACTGGTCCCATGCCCCATCACAGGCGACCGGGATTTCACCCCCTGGATCGAGGCTCCCGACCGTTTCAACCTGACGTGCTCCGCCTGGCCGATCGTCCGGTCCTGTTCCTCCGGCCTGTTCATGCTCAACCCGAGACCAGACGAAACCGAAGCCGCGAACCACTACCCGTCCCAATCCTACGATCCATTCATCCACAACGGAAACCCCCGTTCGGCAAGAGACCGCTCCTACCTGATGATGAGTTCGCTGCTGCTCGGCAGAAAAGCCTCACAGGTGATGAGCGGACTGCACAAACAATCAGCAACCATCCGGCTGCTGGAAGCAGGGTGTTCGACGGGGCGACTGCTCATGCATCTCCACAGGCGCTACGGCATACCGTTGCAGAACCTTTATGGCATCGAGCCGGACCGGCAGGCCTCGAAGGCCGCGCAGGCCTCGGGCCTCACCCGCATTTACGGGACAGGGCTTCATGAAACGGATTTGGGCTGCCGGTTCGACCGCATCGTCTTCTGGCACGTCCTTGAACACATCCACCGTATCGGGGAGACCCTCGATGCGGCACGAGGACTCCTCGAACAGGATGGAATGCTCGTCATCGCCCTACCGAACATAGAGAGCTTCGATTCGAAACGATACGGGATGGAATGGATCGCGCTCGACGCTCCCCGGCACCTCTACCACTTCACTCCCGACACGCTCGGGATATTGCTGAAGAAACACGGCTTTACAGTCGTCGATATCACGCCTTACCTGCCCGATGCATTGTATAACGTCTGGTACAGCGAGAAGCTGGCCCGAACCCGATCCGGCCGGAGGTTCGGCATCGGAGCAGCTGCGCGGGCGGCGGCAATGGCCGCATGTTCGATCGTCTCGGGTTTCGATCCCTCGAAGGCCTCGGGATTCGTCTGCCGTGCGGTCAGGTCAGGTCAGGTGCCGGACTCTTCTGGCGAGATTCGGCCGAGAGACTTTTCAAGCTCCGCCGAAGCCACAAGATAGTCATATACCGCCTGCAGGTAGTTGGTTTTCGCCGTATTGAGCTGAAGCTCGGCATCCGTCAATTCGAGCCTCGAACCCACCCCTTCGCGCAGGCGCAGCCTGGTGATACTGTAGCTTCGTTCAGCCACGCTGATGGTCTTTGACTGGACTTCGATCCGCTTGCGTGCCTCAACAAGGTTCCAGAGCCGGATCTCGACATCTGCCCGAACCTGCTCCTTCAGATCTTCGAGCCTTGTCCTGGTCTGCATCTTCGAAATCTTCGACTGTTCGATCCTGGCACTGGTCCCGAAACCGGAAAAGATGGGTACGCTCAACTGTAATCCGACGGTCGAGGAGACTGGCCAGCGGCTCTTGTCGAGGGAGGTCCCATCGTTGAACTGCGTCTGGGCCTGAAGCTGTCCGAAGGCTGAGAGTGTCGGCAGGCCTTCGGAACGGGCGGCATTCACCTTCTCCCCCTCAGCCTCGAGCTGAAACGAAAGGCTCCGGACGTCAGGACGTTTTTCGAGCGCCTCTGCATAGGCGGCCGAAATTTCCACTGGATATTTGGTATCCCTGAAGACCAATGAGTCAGAGAGGGCGATGACCGTGTCCTGACCAACCCCCATGACCGATTTCAACCTTGTCGCGGCAATGGAAACGCCACTCCTGGCCCGGATGAGCTCGGGCTTGAGATTCTCGACGGAAAGGAAAGCCTTGAGGGTATCGATGTCCGCAGCGACCCCCTGCCTGAACAGAGATCCGGTATCCTTGCGGGAAGCCTCCCACCTGGAGATGCTCTGCTCTACGAGCTTGAGTTTCTCGGAGGAGATGAGGGCGTCGTAATAGGCCCGGCGGATCGAGGTGACCACCTCGGCATTCGACTGGCGCCAGGATTCCTCGCTGATCTTCCGGACCAGCGAGGATGCCCGGATGCCGGCGATCGCGGAGAGCTTGAAGATGTTCTGGTTGACGTTCACCGAAGCCGTATACGAATTGTCCTGACTGATCTCAAGAGGGCCGGAGATACCCGGAAACGTATTCGGGGGAAAGAACAGCACAGAAGGCCGGATCGTTCGGGTATAGGTCAGCCCCGAGGAGATATGCGGCAGCACCTCGGCCCATGACTCCCGTACTTTCTGGCCGGCCATCTGCCGGTCGAGCTTCGCAATCTCAAGCGCCCTGTTCCGCTTCATCCCGATCCGCACGGCATCATCAAGGCTTACCACCAGCTTTTTCGGTTCTTCAGGCAAGGTTGCAGCTTTACCGACAGGAGCAGCCATCATCAACAGAATGACGGCAACAAAAATGCTGAATCGGGGAATGCTCATGGCTCCAGGATCGAGGTTAGTAGTACGCTTAAATATAATCCGTCAGGCAAATTACGCCAATCATCATCCGTACCGCCCCTTCCAGAGCGCTTCGAGCCGCTCCTTGAGAAACTTCTCGCGCCCTTCGGCATCAGGCCGGTAGAAAGCCTTCGCATCAATCTGTTCCGGGAAATAGCGCTCCTCGACGAAATGTCCAGGATAGCTGTGCGGATAGCGGTACCCCTCTCCGTAGCCGATCTCCTTCATGAACGAGGTCGGTGCGTTGCGCAGATAGAGTGGCACCGAGAGCGGGCCGGCTGCCTTGACCGCGGCCGAGGCCTCGTTGAGCGCCATGTAGCTCGCATTCGATTTCGGGCAGCTCGCCAGGTAGGTCGCCCCCTGCGCCAGGTTGATGCGCGCCTCGGGCATGCCGATCACCTCCACGGCGTGGAATACCGACATGGCCAGCGTGATGGCGTAGGGATCGGCGTTACCGATATCCTCGCTGGCGAAGATCACCATGCGCCGTGCGATAAATTTCGGGTCCTCCCCTCCCTCGATCATCTTCGACATCCAGATCAGGGCGGCATCCGGGTCGGAACCCCGCATGGACTTGATGAAGGCCGAAACCGTGTCGTAATGGGACTCCCCTCCCTTATCGTACTCCGGGGCGCGATGCTGAAGGGCGTGCTCGAACAGCTTCCGGTCAAGCACGGCGAGCCGCGTGTCCGCAGGCAGGAGCGACAGGGCCGCCTCGAGCGCATTCAGCGCCTTGCGGGCATCCCCACCGGCATACTGCAGCAGGAACTCCATGTCCGCAACCTCGACTCCCGCGCCGGCAAGCACCTCATCGCTCCGGATCGCCCGCTCGATGACCTGTCGCACATCATCGTCGCCCAGGGGCTGGAGGATGTAGACCTGCATACGGGAGAGGAGCGCACGGTTGACCTCGAAGGAGGGGTTTTCGGTGGTGGCGCCGATCAGCACGATCAGTCCCTGTTCGATGGCATGCAGCAACGTATCCTGCTGCGCCTTGTTGAAGCGGTGGATCTCGTCGATGAACAGGAGCGTCTGGCGTCCTTCGATGCGGCGGGTCTTCTCGGCCGTCTCGAGCACCCGGCGAACATCCTTCACTCCGGCATCGGTGGCCGAAAGTTGCTCGAACCGGTAGTTGAGCGACCGGGCACACACCTCGGCAAGCGTGGTCTTGCCCGAACCGGGTGGGCCCCAGAATATCATGGAGGGGATCCTGCCCTGTTCGAGGTACCGCCTGACCGGTCCGTCGGACCCGACCAGGTGCGCCTGCCCGAAAAGGTCGTCGATGAGCATCGGCCTGACGCGTTCGGCAAGCGGCTGGAAGCGGCTGCCCACCGACTCACCTCCGCCGGGGCCGAAAAGATCCTGCTGGGAAAGGTCTGCTGAGGTCATGAGAAACCCTGTTCCGTCAGCCACGATTCGCTGATCCGGCTCTCTTTGCCAGCAACACCTGATGACTGCTGCTGCCGCGCCACATACTTGCCGAGGATATCGAACTCGAGGTTCACCTCGATACCCTCGCGCAAGCCGGCGATGGTGGTGTTGCCGATCGTATAGGGAATCAGGGCCACCGATAGGAGCGACGGTTCGACGCGGGCGACCGTCAGGCTCACGCCGTCGATGGCGATCGACCCGACCGGCACGATCCAGGAGTCGAACCCTTCTGGATAGCCGATCGAAACCGTACGGCTCTGTCCCGCCTCCTCGATCCGCGCCACCTTTCCGACGCAATCGACATGACCAAGCACGAAATGGCCGCCAAGCCGGTCCATCGGTCGCACGGCCCGCTCAAGGTTGACCTTCGTGCCTTGACGGAACGAACCGAAGGTAGTCTTCTTAAGCGTCTCAGCAATGGTATCCACCTCGAACCATCCAGGACCGCAGGCCACGACCGTCTGGCAGGCGCCGTTAACACTCACGCTCTCGTCGACCGAAAGGTCTCCGAACTCCACGGCTGACGTGTAGTGCACCCTCAGTCGCAAACCGCCGTCGCGGGGAGAGATACCGCTGACCGTGCCGACATCCTTGACTATACCTGTAAACATGGAGTAAAGATCCTGTTGCCTTTAATAAATCGTTGTGTACTTCAAGGTAACAAAAAAATGAAAACCGGCGTTCCGAAGAGGACTCACAAGGCTCGCTTCAACCTTGCTTCATCCGGAACACTGCGCATCATGAACATGGCGCCTATGATGATCACGTCCTGCACGAAATGGATCGACCATGCCCAGAAGAAACCGCCGGTCTCATACACCGACTTGGCCAGCACGAACCCAAGGATACCTGCCAGGAACACGCCTGAGATGCCCGAGGGCACGCCGCGATAATGCGCAACCCCGAAAATCACCGCAGAAATGAAGAATATGATTACCGGAGAAAGGTGCCCATCGAGTGGAGCAATCAGTCCCACACGACAGACCATCTCCTCGCCGAACGCGTTGGAGAGCGAGAGCAGCAGCACCCAGCCGAACCCTGACGGCATGAACGGACGAATGCCGGCCCGCCTGAGGTTGAGAAACATGACCGCCGCCGTAACGACGCTGATCATCAGGCCAATGGAGAGGCCTGCGCCACCCCATCTCTCACCCTCTGCGATACCGAACAGCAACAGCGGCTCGGCAGGCGCATCGATCGACCCGATCGAAAAGTAGCGGTGCAGTTGATCCGGTGCCAGAAAATATGCGACACAAAGCGAAACAGCCGATGCTACCATGAGCAAAAGCTGGTAGGTCAGGCGACCGTCCAGATCGTCGTCCCCGGTCAACTCAAAAGATCGCTTTTTGGTAAAAGCGCCGGCGTACAACAGGAATGCCAGCAGCAGAATGGCTGTAAAGAGAGTGAAAAATGGCTCCATGCTCGTCGGGGGTAACGGTGGACAAGAACCGTAAAACAAAGAACAGGAACGTAAGCCGGGTCACCGGAACGCCTGGCTCGGCGAAGCCCTGCATTCCGGCAACGGAAAGGCGTCAGGCAAGCGCCGCGAGCGCCTTCGTGTAATCAGGCTCCTGCACGATCTCCGGCACCTGCTCGGCATACACCACCTTGCCGGCAGCATCGGCCACGATCACAGCCCTCGACAACAACCCTTTCAGGGGGCCATCGACGATGACCAGGCCGTAGCTTTGTCCGAACTCAGGAGAACGGAACACCGACAACGGCACGACCTGTTCCAGGCCTTCGGCAACGCAGAACCGGCCATGCGCGAACGGCAGATCGGCCGAGATGCAGAGCACCACCGTGTCTCCGAGCGAAGCAGCCTCCTGGTTGAACCTCCGGACCGACGAAGCGCACACCGGAGTGTCGAGGCTCGGAAAGATGTTCAGCACCAGCTTCTTTCCCGCAAAATCGGCGAGGGAGGCTTCTGAAAGATCGGTCTTGACGAGCGTGAACGGAGGAAGCACGCTACCGACAGCCGGAAGCTGGCCGGCAGTATTGATTGCATTGCCCTTCAGGGTGATTGTTGCCATGATGGATACGTATTGTATTGTTGGAATGTAAAATTTGGACGAAATGGACGTTATGGACAGAATGGACGTCATGGACAATCTAAGAAAACCGCAGTTCATTCCTGTCCGTTCTCTCCATCTCTTGCATTGTCCATAAAGTCCGCTACGTCCATGATCTCTTCGTCCATTCAGTCCATTTTCCCCGCTTCCCCCGGCACCGCCTGATAGAAACCGTTCCGTTCGACAACTTCGACGGGACAGCCGAAAAGTGCGGAAATGCCCTCCGAATCGAGCATCAACGACTTTTCGCCATCGCCGACGATGCTCCCATCCCGTATGAAAACCACCCTGGTGATCTCCGGTGGAATCTCATGCAGGTGGTGAGTGACCAGGATAACCTGGGTGCCGGATCGCATCAGATTCCTGACGGTTTCAATGTAACTGAAGGTTGCCGCCAGATCGAGTCCGCTGGTGGGTTCGTCGAGCAGCAGGGCTTCAGGTTTGTTCACCAGTGCGCGTCCGAGAAGGAGTCGCCTTTGCTGACCGGTGGACATCCTTCCGAACGGGCGGTCGGCCAGCTCCCAGATGCCGAGCTGGTGCATCAGCACTTCGGCCTGCAGCAGTTCAGCCCGGGTGAACTGCTGATGTGGCCAGGTGTCGATGCTCGAGTAGTAACCCGAGAGCATGACGTCGAGTCCCCGTGCATGACGTCCGTAGTTCATCTGAAGGTCATGCGACACGATGCCGAGCCGCGAGCGCAGCTCCTCGACGTGCCACCTGTCACGCCCGTAGACCAGCAGCCGACTGTCCGGTGCGTAGACTGGATGGATTTCGCGGGCGAGAAGCTTGAGGAGGGTCGATTTCCCCGATCCGTTCGGCCCCAGGATGGCTGTGTTCCTCCCCTTCCCGATGCACAGATCAAGCCCGTCGAACACCAGCGTGCCGCCATTCCAGGCGCTCACGTTCCGGCATTCGAGCACGTATTCACCGCTTGTCTCATTACCGTCGACCGTTGCCATACTGCTTCACCAATCGGTTTACGATCAACTCAGTTCCACTTCCCCATACCACGGGAAAAGCTGTATCCTCCGGCTCCCATGAAAAACACCGCAAGGGCCCCGAAAAAGTAGAACGCCTGGAGTTCGAGGGCATACCCGCCCATGTTCGAAATTGCCGTAAGCTGCCCCATGTGCACGAGCCAGACGGCCATGGCCATGAGGAGCGCTTCGATGAGCGCTGCGGGACGGGTGAAGAGGCCAAGCACGATGAGCAAAGGTGCGATCACCTCGCCGATGGGCACGCCGGCAACCAGCAGCACCGGCAGGCCGGCCGACTTGAGCTTGGCGACGATGAACCCGTGGCCATGGATGAGCTTGCTGATGCCATGGAACATCATCAATCCGCCGACGCACAGCCGCAGCAGGAGCTTGCCGAGATCGTCGTTCCTCATTGCTCCTCCCGTCGAAATACTCTTTCTCCCTCCATAACTTTTCTTTAATAACGCTGCCATCGAACCTCCGTGATGATGATTTGGTTATGTTCAGACCAGATAAGCCTCGAGCATGAGATCCTGCCCGACCATGCGGGAACCGGCAAACCGCAGATTGACCGACTGGTCGGGCACGAGGACGTCAAGCATCCCGAATGACGGAAGCCCGTCGCCGCCGAACAGTCGAGGCGCTATGAAGAGCTGGAGTTTGTCGGCAAAGCTCTCCCTGATGAAAGCCGCGCCAAGGCGGCTCCCTGCTTCGACCATCACCGAGAGCACCTGCCGTCGGTGCAGTTCGGCAAGCACCTGGCCGAGGTCGAGGCCTCCGGCCGCCTCTTCGACCAGGATTACCTCTACCCCCCTGGCCCTGAGCTGGTCGACACGGCACTGATCGGCCGCCCTGGCGGATGCGAACACGATGGTCTTCGCCCCGGCGCCAAACACATTCGCCTCGACCGGGACCCGCAGCTGGCGATCCAGCAGCACCCGCAGCGGCTGACGCCCCTCGCAGTGTCGCACGGTTAACTCCGCATCGTCGGCAATGACCGTCGAAGAGCTGCTCAACACGGCGTCATGGAGGCTTCGCATCCTGTGGACCTCGACACGGGCCTCCTGGCCTGTTACCCATTTCGACAGACCCAGGGATGTGGCGATGCGTCCGTCGAGGGTCTGGGCGACCTTGATGAGCACGAAAGGCCGTCCCTGCCTGTGGCTGGTGATGAACGCCTCGTTCAGCTGTTCCGACTCCCGGCCGAGTACGCCAAGGAGCACCTCGATCCCTGCATCCCTCAGTTTCGCGATCCCCTTGCCTGATACCTTGTCATGCGGATCTACGCAGCCGACAACAACCCTCCGGATCCTCTTCGAGATGATCAGGTCGCTGCAGGGCGGCGTTCTCCCGAAATGGGAGCATGGCTCCAGATTCACGTACAGGGTCGATTCGGGCAGCAGCGCCTGTTCACGGACCGCCGCTATCGCATTCACCTCGGCATGCGGACCGCCGCAGCGCTCGTGCCACCCCTCGCCGACAATCCGGCCATCGTGCACGACCACCGACCCTACCATCGGATTCGGGCTCACACTACCGGCCCCTTTCAGGGCCAGGTCGAGGCAGCGCCGCATGCATGCCTCGTCAAACGCCGTGGTTCCGGGATTCGCAGTCATGCCGGATCGGGTCAGGGGGTTTCCGAACAGACCTGGACAAGCCTAACACCCGACAGACGCAGCAACTCGGAGATATGCTCGATCTTGTACGGCTTCTCGTAGTAGATGGTCCTTATGCCCACGTTGATCAGCACCTTCAGGCAGTGGAGGCAGGGACTGGCCGTAATGTAGATGTCGGCATCCCTGATCGATACGCCATGCTTCGCCGCCTGGGCGATGGCGTTGATCTCGGCATGGATGGTGTTGACGCAGTTCTCCTCGACCGTGCCGTCGGGATGGGTGCTCCTGAAGATGCGGCAATTGGTCTCGTTGCAGTGCGGCAGGCCCGAGGGCGCACCGTTGTAGCCGGTCGAAAGGATATTGTGGTCCCTGACGATGACCGCCCCGATATGGCCCCTCGTGCAGGTCGCCCGTCGCGAAATCAGGTGCGCGACGCTCATGAAGTACTCATGCCATCCAAGCCGCTTTTCCTGCCCGGAACCGCTTCCTTCACCGGAGCTTCCGCAGCAGCAGGAGTTGTTGCCCTCTTCATGCATAGTCATGTTTTTTTATACATTGGTGAGACAGGTCCTTTAACTTCTTGTAAAAATAGAGCAAAGTTCGTCCCTTCGCAACTCTTCAGCCGCCCATGCTCCGAAATTACTTTACGCTCTACCATGTCGCGCGGGAACTGCACGAAGAGATCGCAGGAGGCTACCTCTTCGAAATCCACTCCCAGGACAGGAACGAGCTCACCATCAGCTTCGTCACTGCCGACGGACGGCATCTGCAGCTCATCGTCACGGTGCGGTCGAGGGAGTTCTCGCTCTCGACCAGGGAGGGGCTGAACCGCAAGCGTCGGAACTCGGCGGGCATCCTTACCCGGGCGTACGAACTTCAGGTCGCCGGCGTCGACATGGCGCCCCGCGACCGGGAGATCCGCATATCCCTGGATGGTGGATGGCTTATCGTGATCAGGTTCTTCAGTGCGGACACCAACGTCCTGCTGGTGCACGAAGGACGCATCGTCGACGCCTTCAAGGATGCGAAGGAGCTGGAAGGCACGGCTTTCGACCGTGGAACCTCGGACGAGCCGGTGTTCCGCTCGCTCGAACTGATCGCCGGCGACAAATCGCGCTTCAGGGAACTCCTGGAGGCCTCCGGAGAAGAGCTCTCCCTCGACAGGCGCCTCGCCTCGTTCCTGCCCGGATTCGACCGCGACCTTGCGCGGCGTCTCATCGCGCGCAACGGAGGCGGCCACACGCCCGAATCGTTGTTCAGGTCGCTCGGCGCCATCCTTTATGAACTCGCCTCACCTTCGCCAGGCGTCACAGAATCCATAGGGAAACCCCCTGAATTCTCGATTCTCGAACCGCCCGTAAACAGCGACCCGACGCCGTTCGACGGGGTGCTCGAAGCCATGAGCCACTACACGAGGCGGATGCACCGGTTCCTGCACCTGCAGGGCGGAGCAGTCGACCTGCGAAAAAGCCTGCGGCAACAGTTAGAGAGAACGGAGAAGGAGCTTGCCGAACTGGAATCGGCCGATCCCCTCGAAGCCGCCGGAAAATATGAAACCTACGGCCATCTGCTCACCGGGATAATCGGCACTGGGGACACCGCAAACGCGGAGGTGAGCGTGCCGAACATCTTCGAGCCCGGAGCCCCGGAGGTAAGGATTCCCGTCAGGCCTGATCTCAACCTTCAGCAGAATGCCGCCTGGTACTTCTCGCGCGCCACGAAAAGCCGTGAAAAGATCAAGGCCACTGAAGCCCGCCGAGCGCTTCTCGATGCTCGGCTCCGGTCGCTCCGCCTGAAACTCGACCAGCTCGACATCGCCGAATCCGAAGATGGCCTTCGCCAGCTCATCGGAAAGAGCGGCATCAAGAAGAGAGCCGCCACGGGCCAGGGACGGAAGCAGGAGGAACGTCAGGCCAGGTTCAGGACCGTGCCGCTGACCGACGACATCACCCTCTACGTAGGCAAGGACGCAGCCAACAACGAGCTGCTCACCTTCGGTCACGCCCGACCGGACGACATATGGCTGCACGCGCAGGGTGCATCGGGTTCGCATTGCGTGCTCAAGGGCGCCGCCATGCACAACATGAGCGAGATCCGCCGGGCGGCTGAGATCGCCGCATGGTACTCGGCAGCAAAGAACTCCGGGCTTGTGCCGGTGATGTACGCCCTCAAGAAGCATGTCCGGAAAGCCAAAAGCGCACCAGGAAGCGTAAACGTCGAACGGGAAAAGGTCATCATGGTAAAGCCGAGGAAGGAGTGAAGCTGTAAGAAATTGAAAAGTGGACGAAGTGGACGTTCCGGATTTAGTCTACGCTTGTCCATTCTGTCCATAAAATCCACTTCGGCCACTAAGTCCAGAACTACTATTTTCCACATCAATCAATAACATTGATCACTACCCCAATGGAAACTCACAAGCTTGTCATGCCCGAACACCTCAACCATTTCGGATTCCTGTTCGGCGGCAACCTCCTCAAGTGGACCGACGAGATCGCCTACATCGCGGTCACCCTCGATTACCCGGGCTGCAACTTCGTCACGGTCGCCATGGACAAGATCGAGTTCAGGAAAAGCATCCGGGAAGGCACCATCCTGTGCTTCTCATCGAGGAGAAATCGGCTCGGCACCACCTCGGTGGAATATGTCGTAGATGTCACAAGGGAAGAGATCACATCCGGCCAGAAGGAGCTGGTGTTCACCACCCGCATCACCTTCGTCAGCGTGGACGCTGAGGGGAACAAAAAGGCGATCTGCCAGCTTAAAGCGCGTTAAACGCTGTCTGGCCAGGTATCCGGCTGAGCGGCCTGCCGCTCAGCGGGTGGATCCGGTGATCGAATTGTTCAGCCTGTAGAGGATGAAGAGCCCGATCGACGCCAGCAGGACATCCGGCATCCATACCCAGACGGCAGGCACGAGGAGCCCCGACTTTGCGATTTTTTCCCCGCCGATCATCATGGCCCAGTAAAGGACGAAAAAGAGCAGCGAAAGACCGGCACCGACGCCGAACCCGCCCCTGCGGGCCATCACGCCAAGCGGCGCCCCGACAAGCGCGAACACAACGCAGGCCATGGCCAGCGAGTACTTCTTGTGATACTCGATCATGGTCATGAGATACTGTTCCTGGTAAAGGTCGTGCTGCTCTATGCCTGACGACAGGCTTGCTATCTTTCCTTCGGTGGCGTCGATTGCTCTTGCGACCGAAGGCACTGGTCCGGGCTGCGATGCGGCAGGAAGAACCGGGCGGGAAGATGTTTGCCGGATCTTCATGACCTCGCCTTTGAACTCATCGAGTCCGGCGCCAAGCGACCGTCGGGACGCCTCGGCTTTCGAACGGAACTCCCTGCCCATGACCAGAAGCTCGGCAGCCGACAACTCGCGGCCACCTCTCTGGCCCTTGTTTTTGTCGGAGCGCTCAAAACCGTAACCTGTTGCCTCGAAAACATAGCGATGCTTCCTGAAAGAGATCCTGCGGTACTTCTGCAGTCCCGGCAGGGCAAGCTCATGAATCTGGCCGTCCTCGAGGGTCATGACCAGATAGCGGTAATCGGGAGTGAACGAGATCTTTCCCTTTCCGGCAGTAATGACCGTTCTGACTGCCGGCCGTTCCCTGTCGTACATGATCACTCCCTCCAGCTCACCGGTCTTGCCATCGACCTTGCTGGCCATGAGCGAATATCCTTTGATGACATTTGAAAAAGAGCCCTGGTTGACCGCAAAACCGGGCTTGAGGCGGCTGATATCGGACATGAGCGCATTTGCCCGGTAATTGGCCTCGGGCAGCAGCACATTGTTGAACCGCTCGTCGCCCACAGCCAGAACAAGAGTGGCCAGCAACACCGGCATCACCAGTCGATAGATCGAAACGCCGCCGGATCTCATGACCGTCATTTCGGAGCTGTTGGTCAGGGTTCCGAATGCCATGACCGTCGCAATAAGCACAGACATGGGCAGGGCAAGGCTCACCATCCATGCGGACTCGAGCAGGACCATCTCGACCAGCACCCCGAAATCAAGCCCCCTTCCCACCAGACGATCGATGATGCGTGTCAGGAAAGAGAGAATAAAAACGAACATGATGGTGAAAAAGCCGAATAACAGCGGTCCCGCATGCGCCCTGAGAATATATCGATCGAGAATTTTCATCGAAGGACCGTTAATGCCAGAAATCTGATACAGTCCCGGAAAACAGGGACCGACACAATATACAGCAGAACAGGCCGAGTGCAATACAACCACGGTACATGCACCGTGAAACAAAGGTGGGAAGCACCCTGAACAGATTTGCAAAACCGGAACAGTGAAATCGCAACGACTTTATAGTTGATTTATATATAATTTTCATTATATATATACCATATACAGAAGACACCGGATATACCGGATGAATATCCAGGCTCCGCTGCCTTAGAGAATTACGGCATCAAAAACATGACACCCCTATCGCCATGTTCACAAAAATGACCCGTTCAAGCATGAGCCAGACGGATTTAGATGAATTCTCCCTGTTTGAGAATTTCGAGGAGGCTGTTTTCGTCATGGCCCCGGATGGCATGATTCGCTATGCAAACAAAAATTTCAGCGCTCGATTCGGGAAGCAACCATGCCGATGCATCGGCGTCAATATATATGACATGGATCTATCCCTGCTGAAAATCCCGCTATTCACCGATGAGACGAAACACCTGTGCGAAGAGGTTATCCGCACCGGCAAACACGCGGCTTTCGAAACCGACAAGAACGAAAAAAAACTGCGGCTCAGCATCTATCCTTTCCGGCCTGCAGACACTAAAGATTCAGGGCTCCTCGTCATCGTCCAGGATGTGACCGTGCAAAGACGAATGGAACTCGAAGCCAGGAAAGGCAAGGCCATTCTGGATGCGATTGTCGATACCATTCCTGCATCAGTCATCATCATCGATTCCGCCATGAAACTGGTCGGCTGGAACCGGTTTTCCAGGGACAACATCAATGGCAAGTCCGAGATTGAGATGAGCGCGGTCAATCCTTTCGGGCGAGTTCATCCCGATGATCTTTCCTACCTAAAACGGCTGTTTTTCAACGTCATCAAACTGGATGTCGAAGAGACGGCGGAATTCAGGATGTTCCACAAGGATGGCCCGCCATATAAATGGGCGACGTTACGAGCCAAAAAGGTCATCATCGACGATAAACCCTGTGTGGTGGCCGTCGTCACGGAAACGACGGAACTGAAACAGGCGGAAGAGTGGCAGAAAAAAACGACATCGGAGCTTGAGCAAGCCGAAAAAATGGAGCTCCTTGGAGAGCTTGCGGTAGGCATCGCCCACGACTTCAACAACTCGCTCACGGCGATTCTCGGCAATACGGAGCTGCTGCTCCAGCAAATCGACCCGTCGCTTCACGTGAACTCCAACATCAAGGAGATCCAGAGGGCGGCCATCCAATCGGCCAAAATGACACGGAAGCTTCTTGATTTTGCCAGGAAGCAGTCAAAACAACCTGAAATCATCCTCCTTGACCAGGAGATCGGGTACCTCCTTCCATTGCTTAAACGGATGATCGGCGAACACGTCCGCTTCGTCTGGAGTCCTGACGGAGAAAATGCCAGGGTTCGTCTCGATCCATGCCATGTCGATCAGATAATCACCAATCTCTGCATCAATGCACGCGATGCCCTTTCAGGAAACGGCACCATAACCATCGCAACCAGCAGAGTCCAGCTGAGTTCGGCCGATTGCCAGGATAAGCATCCTGAGCTGAGTCCTGGCGAATATGTAAGGCTTTCGGTTTCGGACACCGGCAATGGCATCGACCAGCAGACCCTGCCACACATTTTCGAGCCGTTCTTCACGACCAAGCCGCTCGGAAACGGGACAGGTCTCGGCCTCTCGATGATCTACGGAACGTTAAAACAGAACAACGGTGCCATAGAGTGCAAGTCCGATGCCGGCAAAGGTACGGCATTCCATGTCTATCTTCCGGAATGCCGGGAGCAGCAGCAGGACAATGTGCCCGTATCGCAAGAGACGATCCCCACCTCATCAAATGAAACGGTCCTCCTGGTCGAGGACGAGCCCTACATACTCAAGATCGTCAAGGAAGTGCTGGAAAATAAGGGATTCAAGGTACTTGCCGCCGAAGACGCGGAAACGGCCATACGGCTCAACAACCGGCATCGAGACAACATTGCACTGTTGATCACCGATGTCATGCTGCCGGATACCAACGGCGTACAGCTGAGCAGGAAACTTCAGACCATCAACCCTGAAATGAAAGTCCTGTTCATGTCCGGCTATGCCCACGATGTCATCGGCCATTACGGAAGATTCGAAAAAGGGGTCGACTTCATCCAGAAGCCCTTCCCCATCGACGAATTCCTCAGGGTCGTATATCGGACGCTCTCCTCCGTCAACTGATGCCCCACAACATCATCAAGCTTGAATTCTATCCCCTCTGTTGTGTTCACATCGTCGTGAGCGGCTCTGCGTGCCAGAGCTCAGCCAGGAAACCATACCGAAATGGGCGCTTCGTCAGGCATCCTGTTTCGGGAAATAGAGGTTGAACACCGTACCCGCGCCGTCTTCGCTCCGGCATTCGATGAAGCCGAGATTCTGCCTGACAATTCCATAAACCATGGAAAGTCCAAGCCCGGAGGCTTTTCCGAACCCTTTTGTCGAAAAAAACGGCTCGAAGATATGGGGCATCACCGTCTCCTCGATTCCACATCCGGAATCCGAAACCGAAAGCCTCACATATTCGCCGTGAACCTGACCGGGATGGCCGGCGTGGCAGTCAGCCGGGATAACAGACGTTGTAGCGGTTTCAATCGATATGGTGCCAGCGTCGACTATCGAATCGATTGAATTGAGGCAAAGATTGGTAATGATCTGTACCAGCTGAAAAGGATCGATGCGGATCCTTGAATGACTGTTTTCAAGATGCCATTGAAGCCGGATATTCTTACTGATCAACGGCACAAGCATGGGACGAAGCACGCTCAGCTCCTCGTCCAGATCGATAACGATGCGCCTCATGGCCTGCATTTTTGCAAAGGCAAGCAACCTTCGCACCATATCCGCCGAACGATGCCCCGAGCGCTCGATGATTTCAAGACTTTCATGAAACGGATGGTTTTCGTCAAGCTGGTTGAGGATCAGTTCAGTATTACCGAGAATGGCGGCAAGCGCATTGTTCAGGTCATGGGCCAGACCGCCTGCGAACCTCCCGAGCATATCCATCTTCTGCGACTGCTGCAGCTTCACCTGAAGTTGCGCACGCTCCTCCTGCGCCTGCTTCAGTTCCGTCGTTTCCGTGACGACAGCCACCACGCAGGGCTTATCGTCGATCATGACCCTTTTGGCACGTACCGTCGCCCATTTGTATGGCGGGCCATCCTTGTGGAACATCCTGAACTCAGCCGCCTCCTCGACGTCTTGCTCAAGGACATTGAAAAATTTATTCCTGAGTTCGCCAAGATAGTCCGGATGAACGCGGTCGAGCGGATTGATGCCGAACATTTCGCCGTCTGACCTGGCGTTGATCGTATCCATTGAAAAGCGGTTCCAGCCCACAAGCCGCAGGTGGGCATCGACGACAAGGGTCGCCGCAGGTATCGCCTCGAGTAGCGAAGTACAGAAAGACTCGTCCCCGCACCTGGAGCGCTTCAGCTCGGTGATGTCACGGGTAACGACAAGCAGCTCAGCTACGCCGTTTTCAGCGATAATCACCGGTAAAATGGAATGCTTCAGGATTCGGGAATCCTGCTCATCTTCAATAATCACCCTCCTGCGGGTTTGAACAGCTTCATTGACGGCAACCCTGCACTGCTCTGCGATAAGGGCGCCCTGCGGATCGGTTGACAGCAGATCGAAAACATTGGCACCGATGGCAACTACAGGAAGCTTGCGGAAACGCTGAAAAAATCCTGGATTGGCATCCAGGATAGTACCTGCGGGATCGATGAAAAGCATGCTGTCGCTGCTGGACTTGAACGCCGCAAAATACCTGTCTTTTCGAGATCGATAACCCTTTCTGTCACCTGCCTGGGGATTTGACATGGAGCGCTCCGTTGATATCCTGTGAAATTGACGGACGGCTTACTTCCTGCCGACACACTTGGAATACGGACAACAAAAAAACTTATACGTCATATGTATACATTAATCACTTCATTACCAAAAACTCAGCAACAAAATCAGTGAGATCCGGATCATGACAAACAGTTCCATAAAAAATCACTATCCCGGATCCATCAGAACCGCTCAGAGGAAAATCCGCCGCATCCCTTTTCACACGGGCTCTTTTTCAGGACTCTTTGCGTTTGCATAACTGAAGGCTGAAGCTTGACAAGCATGAATCGGAAGGGCAAAGGATCAGAACCGCGGAGGGGATAACGATGAAAAAGAAAACCAATGTCAGGCAGAAACTGCTTGAAGAGATCGGCAAGGCCAAAACAAAAGGGGCGGAGTTCGTCAATTATGGAGGCCGTGACGCCGTCGTAAGGATCGATGATGCCATCGACTATATCAGCCAACTTCCCGAGGAACCGGAAAGTGCAGACGAGGAGGCGACAAGGTGGTATGAATGCGATGCCGCAGGCAACATGATCATAAGGGCAAGGGAAATCTTTGGCGGCCTGACCCGGCATGAAACCGGAGTCATCGTGTGGGACGGGAGCGCCGACGTTTTCTGCGGAAACTGGATCGAGACCAACGGCTTGCCGCGCTCCTTTGGTCCACCGGACGGCACAGGGGAAGGGAAAAAACTGGTGGCCGTTTGCATGGATCTTCAGACGCTCGACGACGACACCCTCGAACTGGCCGTAAAGGCTGCCCTGGCAAAGGGAGACAAGACCCCATCCATCCACGAAGCGTTTCGAGTCAATGACCAGGTAACCATCATCACCTTCAATGGTTGGCCATGAGAGCGCACCAGGGATAAACCGTTTTTCGTAGCCCCTTCCCCGGATTATGACTATTTTAAAGCATCAAGCGCAATTATTTCCTATCAAATCAGAACACAAATGAGCCAGAACATCAATCTTCATGACGACCCGAAATTCGCAGGAGTTCTCTCAGACCTGGACAACATCGAAACAAAACTCCTCGAAAACGGAAAGCTCATGGATCTCACCGGGACCGTAGCAAGCAGCATCACCATCGAATTCAGCATGTATGGCGATGGTAAAAACGAGGAACCAAGCATCCTCATCAAGGTCACCACTCCTGATGATATCTATGTCGACGCTGACGAGGATGTGCTCGATGACTTCGAGGATTTCGTGATCGAGGAGCTTGAGACAGCCTCCATCGAATGGTCTCAGGATGTGAAGGAGGCCCTGGGCGACGACCGCCAGGTGATCTTTCTCATCAACGGGGAAGAGGTCTGAGTCCGGAGGCGAAACCGGATCGGCCGTGGTGCCTTAATCGGCGGCGGGCCTGTCATTGAAGATCACGCCCGGCTTCGCCGCATTCCAGATCGAACCATATTTTACCTGTTCGGCCTCCGAAAAACGAAGCGCGCCGGAGAGGAACCATGATCCGGGATGTTTCTCCGGATCATCGCCCTCGCGGGTCCCGAGGTGCTGAAGGGCGGCTACCTTACCATCCTCTCCTCGAGCCACCCGCCAGTGGCCCATGATATACTGCTTCGAATCGGCCGCCACCACATCCAGCACCTCCTCGATCTCCCCGACTTCGCTATCGCCCCTCAAGGCGAGACCGCCGTAGGCATAGACAACAGATTTATTCTCATCAAGCACGAAACGGATGAATTTGTTGCGCACCATGTGATGCAGCTCAAGGTCGTCAATCAGGTAAATGAACTGCCGACCGTCTTCAGCAATCCCCGAAATTGACCTCGGCAGGACGCCGTTCTCCCCGGCAAGGCTCAAATACCACTCCGAATACTCTTCAAAAAGCTCCGCAAGCAACTCCCTCGACTCCATGGGTTCCATAAATAATGTTGATGACATGACACCGTCAGCAGCAGCCTGACCGTCAAGGGCACCCCTGAACAGCTGTCGTCGCACAAGTCGGGATCGGCAGGTGCTCTAAATCCTCAAATCCCGGCATTGGAAGGCCGGGTTCCGTCCAGCTTGAGTCCCGATCGCTCATGACACTTTTCAGAGATGCCCTCGGGCTCACAAGCCCACTTTGCTTTTTTATAAGATACGTATCGACAAGAACATTCGGTCATTCACCCTTTCGCATGTCGACCATCTCCTCATCCACTTCGCATGATTCAGTCCGTGGTACCTTCGGTTTTGCTCGAGCCGGTGAAATATCTTTCAACAAGATGAAATTTACCGGGAAGCATGACAAACCAGGCATTGTTCACCTTATGGCCATTGACATCACCGGGCTGCTGATCCATGCCGAAATAATAGAGCGGATAACCTCTGAAGGTAGTCTGTTTTTTCCCGTCTTTCCGGATTATGGTACCGAAATCCGTGACAGCCATCTCAGGAGAGGCCGACAGAATCGCCTCATTGTAAAACGGAGGCCATTTTTCAATGCATGCGCCGCTGCAGTAGCTTCTTTGCGGCATATCTTTTTTGTTCCAGTAGAGAGCCCTGCCGTTGGCATCGGCCAGATATTTGCCGACACCATCCTTGTACATGACGGTTACATCGGGAGGAGTAGCAAAGGATTGCTGCAGAACAAGAGGCATCGAGGCAAGGACACCCAACATCAACTGAAGCTTTTTCATTTTCGTCTCCATTGATTTATTCCTTATAAATAAATCGGTTAACACCCATGTTCAGGGCAAACATGAAGTATTGACCCTTCAGGGGGAGACAAAAACTGATTACGACTTGTCACTTCTTCATAATGAGAGCACGGGATAAAAAGTTGCCGAAGGGACCTCCCCATGAAAACCATCTTCACAGCACTCGATTCAGCCAGGAAGAGTTGAGCTTCATTCACCGGGAAATTTCGGGGGCTCCCAGTCATCGATCATGTCCCAGTCCCGCCCTTTGATCTCCCCCATCCGGGTCCCCTTCAGATATACGCTCCGTGTCACCATATCCACGTCCAGCCAGTCGCACGGCATGCCCGCCCCTCCAGCCATTCCCTCGAAAACGCAGACATCCTTCCAATATTTCTGCCCATCTCTTTCCGCATAGCACTCGAAACCCAATTTCCACCACTCCTTCAGAAGCGCCTCCATCGCGGTATGGTTCATGGCGCCATCACGAAACAGATGGTCGTCGAACCAGACCCGTCCGCCTATGGCTGGCTTATGATCACTCAGGCACTGCTCCCAGCCCCCGGGATACGTCTCTTCGATAATCGAAATCGGAACAATCAGGTCGACAAACTCGGTCATTACGGCCATATCTGTTTCTCCCTCATTTAATTACGAGCAATCCACAATTCAAGCTACGCATGGTGAAAACCCGGAGCTCGGTGAGCGATAGTTCTCCGGCATCACCCCAACTCCGGCATGGGCTTCAATTTCCGGGCGTCACGCACTGCATGAAGAAATCACGCAAGCGGTGCGTACCGTACTTCGGGGACACAATGTCTATTCTGCTGAGGGTGGTCGCAAACAGCGCGACATCGTGAACATCTGGATTGAAAAGCCCGACAGCCGCCACCAACCCATCGGCCAACCAGAACGGCAGGGGCAGCAGTACCGGGGTTGTACCTGCGATTTCGATGGCCAGATCCACCATTTCCCGATAAGTGTAGACCTCTGGCCCGCCGACTTCAACCTCGCGTTCCGAGCCCTCCACTGCATCGACACAGACCTTGGCCAGGTCGGCGCCATGAATGGGATTCTGACGCTGGTAACCATCCCCCACCCAGAACATGAATCCCTTGCGTGCCCTTGCGACAAACTGCCCTATCTCCGAGAAATAACCGTTCGGCCGGATAATGGCGCTTTCGATCTTCGCTGCCTGCAGCTCCTTGACGAACTTCTCGTGCGCCTGCACGTTCGGAATATTCATCATCCGGTGCGCATCGAACACCGAGACATACACAAACTTCCCGACATTTGCCTTCAGTGCCAGATTCAGCAGGTTCATGTTCCCCTGGTAGTCAACATCAAAGTTCGTATGCACGAAATCCGGCTTGATCATGCCCAGCGACGAAAAGACCACATCTATCCCGTCGCATATCCCGGCAAGGGTTTCCGGTTTCGTGGCATCAGCGAAAACCACTTCGTCGACCAGGTTGTCGATGGAGGGCGCAAGCCAGGGGCCCGGCTGTTTGAACTTCTCCGGGTTGCGCACCAATGCGCGCACCCAATAACCGCGACTCTTGAACTCCTGAACGGCATAGCGGCCGAGATAACCGGTGGAACCGGCGACAAGTACCTTCTTCATTGATGATGTTGAGGCTCTGGTTGAACGTTACCTGAATGATTTCGATATCCCATAAATAAAATGAATTTTTGCATCAAGTTGCGGTTCCTCGCTCGCTTTTCTCGACGCAGGAAGCCGCCCGTTTTCGCCTGACCGGAAGCCAACTCGGCCCCCCCCCTGTGCCCCAACGACTCTCCATCGGCCATCCTGCAGGGATTTGTCCACCATCGATGACGTCGACCGCCCCCTGCCTGAAAAATTAATGTAACGGGAACGATCTTCCGGATGACACAGTTTGCTTTCAATGAAATCCGTATTGTCTCGTCATGGCAAACGGCGACATCACAAGCACATGAAGGCACCCATGCATCGCCAATCCCCCTTGGCAGCAATCAGGTCGGCCGGCATCATTACGTTCAACGCGTCGCGATTCTGCATGCCCGAGACAACCCGGGCCGAGCCGAGCCGTACCCGCATCCGGACGGAACGCACCACATTCCCACTGGGCGCGACCAGCTCAACCTTCAGGGATTCGATACAGGGCTGCAATTCGACGGATCACCTCGTCGGCGCAATAACTGGCCAGAACATCGGGGTCCGGCTCTTCAGCGGCCACAGGGCGCGCTATCTCAACATCTACGCTCCCGGCAGTAGACCCGGAGACGAGGTAATCCATGCGGACAACCTCTCCGGCAACTGCTTCTCCGGCGCCTTGCCAGAAAACATCGACCGGTTTCAACGTTCACAACGCACATCAACCACAAAAAAAAGGAGAGACTGCCCATGCATACCGTAAACACACGCCTTGCAACGATCGCGATCGCGATCGCGATCGTCATGATTCTCTGCCCACAGATCCTCCGTGCCGACAGCAGCGTGATGCTGAATCTCATCTGCCGGGGCTCCGGCATCGCCAACAAGAGTGAATCGGCAAATATCAACACCTACGACCCGAAAACCAAGAAGTACACCACCACCACAGCCCAGTCATCGAGCAAGGAACCCTTCAACGGTGTCGCAGTCGTCGAGATCGCCGGACACATGGGTCGCATCAAGCTTCCCGAACCCATGATCCCCCCGCTGAACACACGCGACGACGGATGGTTCAAGATCAAGGAGCTGGTCGTAAACGAAGATGAGATCACCGGCAAGGTCACGATCAACTTCCTCAACAGCAAGACATTGCGCATCGACAGGCATTCCGGGCTTATGACCATCGAGGGCGGGGGAAGCAGCTTTTCGGGCCAGTGCGAAGCCGTCGATCGTGCTGCTCCGAAGAAGTTCTGAGGCATCATCAATTCCGGGGTTCAAGTGTAATCGCCTGTTTGAACCCCGGACCGCCGGCAAGATGACAGATGCCCTGGGGCACCTGACCAGCCGGTATGCGTTCACGCCCGAGGTATCGTTTGCCGTCGAAAATGTGCCTGACGGATGAGGAGCCCGCCCAGGGTTGTCACTGGGGATACGATAACAGGAAGCCAGCTGAAGGGGAAATCGTTGAGCAGCCGATACCCATTCGGCCCTCTGGTGAACAGCAGGAGATTGCCCAGGGATGGAACCGCACGGAGGATGGCCGACTCGATCTCCGCTCAGGGCTCCCAGGCAAAAATGCCACCATCGGCCATAAGGCTCAGGAAGAGCCGCCCATCTTTCAACATCCAGGAGCGGATGTACCCGGCCTGTGACAGTATAAGCTTCTCAATATCTGATGACGGGCAGCGCGAACGCTCCACCTTCAGCTGTCTGAATTCGAACCCGCCGGAACCGGAGCCGGCGACCTCCCCGGCAGACCAGCGTCCTGTCACCGAAGAACAGTTCAGTTGCATCGCCACTGTCCCGTCACCATTCAGGCTCATCGTGTAACGGTTCGGATCCTCCGGACGCTTCGTTCCGGTCGCATCGTCCATCGACTGGAACTCGATAAGGCGCCACCGGGTATCGACCAGCGGTCCGGCTATGGATTTCGGCGATTCTCCGCCAACCTGCTCACCTGTCGTGGCGCATCCCGAGAATACCAAAACTGTCCAGAGCATCAAGATGAACACGCCGCAGCGCAGGATGTCCCGATTCCCTGTTTTCATGGCTCAACCCATCCTGTGACTTGATGAAGGAAATGGGGCTTTGCCCCGGTATACGGAGGAGGCGCTTCGTCGACCAGTCCGCCGGGGAACGCCCGCACCCATCATCGGCCCGCAGGCATACCCCACAAACGACAAGGACGACGACATAGGTATCGCATGGTTAACGTGTTCCAGAACCAACCCGGAAACACGCCTACGGGAATCGCAAAAGCCAAAGCCACCGGCTCAGGCACCTCACGGTATCCGAATTTTATTAATAATACCATATACCCGGCCTATTCACCAACAGTTACACGATGTAACCATTGCCTGCCTCGAAATCTTGCTCGTTGAAACAATCGGGTGTCCTGCATCATCGAAATAACGCCACAACTGAAATGTAAACTCGCCTTACCATGAATACAGGAGGGCTCATGTCCTCAGGAAACAATAGATGAGAGGAACAACAGAAAATATGGTTTGACCTCAGGCTTGAGCTGCCAGACCTCGAATGGCAAATATTTCAGGACATGCTTTCCTAAAACTTAAAGCTGATATCTGCATCAGGGAATCGTTTCTTGAGTGATTGGATCAGCAGATCCTCCTCGAATGGGCCATATTCATCAACATTGACCGGGAAATCAGCACAGTCACTACTGAAGAACGGCTCATATGCTCCCTCGAAATTTCTCCGCAGTACATCGACCCGCCATTTTTCCGGATCAAAGCTGGAGTCCAGCCAGATAATTATCTTTTCCACTGACATCGTTCCTTTCGATTTTTAATTACAGCATTATGTAACGCTTTTGCCTGTATGTCATTCCTGACATGCAGACGCTCTCCTGCATTACATTTCCAGATACTGTACTTTCAAAAATCAGGCCAGTGTAAACCAGAATTTGGAAAACCTTTGCCAGGAGAACTGCTTGAACTGAAAATGGTGAATCAGGCGTACTTGTCTGCATTGCAAAACACAATAACCCGCTGTGAATTGCTTTGCAATTTGCAGTCCATATGATGTATGATATCGATGACTGACCATCGGAAGATGTCACACTGTCAGAAAACCTGGGATTGATGATCAGGCAGATTAGCCTGTCCGGGCGGGAACAAAAGGACATAAACGGAAAACGGGTTTACAGGAAAACCTGTAAACCCGTTTTTTGGTGCACTCGCAAGGATTCGAACCTTGGACCCACTGATTAAGAGTCAGTTGCTCTACCAACTGAGCTACGAGTGCAAATATTATTTTGCAGGTGCCGCAGGCATGGTGGTTGCCGGTGCGGGTACTGCTGGTGCCACAGGAGCAGTCTGAAGGGTGTTGACCGGAAGCGAAGCCGGGGTTTCCTTCTGCAGAATGCTCTTGTCCGTCTCCCCTGCCTTCTGGCGTGCGGGAAGCGTGAACTGGGCAAGAAAACAAAGAAACATGACAAGACCTGCGAGCACTGCTGTCGTCTTGCTCAAAAAGTCACCGGTTCTCCGTACACCTAGCGTCTGGACCGTTCCGAGGCTTGCGATTCCTCCGGTGAGCCCGCTGCCAGCCTTTGGGCTCTGCAACAGAACCGATCCGATCAACAGGATCGAGGCAAGCAGTGCAAGGATGACGACGAATACGTGCATATCGGACCAACTGATGAAATTTTCTGATACTATCGTATCTTGTCATTACAGTGGGCATAATTTAGCAACTTTTGTCCAATTTGCAAGCGATGTTTTGATCGATGGGAAAAATTCTGGTTTTAACGGGTATTTCACTGGTATTGCTGGGGTTGCTGGTTCTGATGGCGCAGAAATCCGGGGCTTCCGGATGGTTCGGATGGTTCGGGAACCTGCCGCTGGACATCAGGATCGAAAAGGAGAATTTCCGCTTCTACTTTCCCATCGGGAGTTCTATACTTCTGTCGATCATTCTGAGCATCATCATGGCGATCATCAACAAACTCATCAGGTAGCACCTTTCATGACAGTAAAATCAGCCGCCAGCCGGCGAATGGCATCGCACTCTAGGAAAACCGCCGAAACGGACATCACGGCGACCGTCGACCTGGACGGCTCGGGTTCGTCGTCGATCAGCACCGGGGTGGTATTCCTCGACCACATGCTGACCAGCTTCAGCCGCCACTCGGGTATCGACGTGAAGCTCGAATGCCGTGGGGACCTGGACGTTGACGACCACCACTCGGTCGAGGACGTTGCCCTGGTGCTCGGCAGCGCCATCGCCGAGGCCCTTGGAGACAAGAAAGGGATCGGACGCTACGGCTGGGCGATCATTCCGATGGACGAGGCGCTGGCGCAGTGCTCGATAGACCTCGGTGGGCGGAGCTACTGCGTCTTCAGGGCAGAGTTCGGACGGCCGGTGATCCAGGGGCTTTCGACCGAGATGGTGGAGCACTTCTTCCTGTCGCTGTCAAGGACCATGCAGGCGAATATCCACCTGACGGTGCTCGATGGCAAGAACACGCACCACATGATCGAAGCGCTGTTCAAGTCGCTGGCCTACGCGATGAAGCAGGCCGTGCGAATCGAAGGTTCTGATATCCGTTCGACCAAGGGCGTGATATGAAACCAGAGGGCTATTGAAACCCGGCTCAAGGGTCTGCGGAGATGTTGGGCTGAAGCCCGGGAAGTATTTTTGGGAAGGGCGGTGTTCCCCCGGCTGAAGCCGGGGGCTACACGGGAGAATGTAAGATTTGAGTGTCCGCAGGGTTGAAACCCTGCTGAGTATGGGACGGTGGTTTCGGGAGTGTTTTGGGTTCCTGCGATGAATGGGACGACGGACATTAACCTCCCACTTTCTCTTGTGTTGCCCCGGGTTTCAGCCTCTTACATTCAGGAGGGATTTATCCCGACGGACATTCAACTCTTACATTCTCTTGTGTTGCCCCGGGCTTCAGCCTCTTACATTCAGGAGGGATTTATCCCGACGGACATTCAACTCTTACATTCTCTTGTGTTGCCCCGGGCTTCAGCCTCTTACATTCAGGAGGGATTTATCCCGACGGACATTCAACTCTTACATTCTCTTGTGTTGCCCCGGGTTTCAGCCTCTTACATTCAGGAGGGATTTATCCCGACGGACATTCAACTCTTACATTCTCTTGTGTTGCCCCGGGCTTCAGCCCGGGGTGTAGTTATCCAATTATTTCATCGGGTTTTAACCCAAATCTCCCTCACGGCTTCCCGCCGGGTTTCAACCCGGCTCAAGGGTCTGCGGAGATGTTGGGCTGAAGCCCGGGAACTATTTTTGGGGAAGGCGGTGTTCCCCCGACTGGAGCCGGGGGCTACACGCGAGAATGTAAGATTTGAATATCCGCAGGGTTGAAACCCTGCGGAGTATGGGACCGTGTTTTCGGGAGTGTTTCGGATTTCTGCAGCAAATGCCCGCAGTATTGAAACCCTGCTGAATATGGGACGGTGGTTTCGATGGACTTCGAGTTCCTACGGCCAATTCCACCACATACGAAAAAGGGCGGGAAAATCCCGCCCTTTGGCATTTCTGGCACCCTGGGGTTATTTCGCAAAGGCGACGGAGCGCTTTTCCCGGACGATGGTGACCTTGATCTGGCCGGGGTATTGTGCCTCGGATTCGATCTTGCTGGCGATGTCATGGGCAAGCACATCGGCCTGCGAGTCGCTGACGTTGTCGCCTTCCACGATCACCCTGATCTCCCGGCCAGCCTGGAGAGCGTAAGTCTTGATCACGCCGGGGAAGGTCTTGGCGATCTCTTCGAGGCTTTCGAGGCGCTTGACGTTACCCTCGGCCGTTACAGCGCCACGTGCGCCGGGCCTTGAAAGCGAAATGACGTTTGCTGCCTCAACCAGATCCGCAATAGGCGACTCCTTCTCGACTTCGCCGTGATGGGCTGCGATGGCGTTGAGCACCACGGGCGATTCGTTGAATTTCTGCAGGAACTTCATGCCGGCAAGAGCGTGAGGCCCGTCGGTCTCCGGAAGCACGAGGCCGATGTCGTGCAGGAGGCCTGCGCGCTTGGCGAGCCGTGTATCGAGTTTGAGCTCGGCGGCCATAAGGCCGGCAAGCATGGCCACCTCTCGGCTGTGCAGCAGAAGGTTCTGGCCGTAGACGGTATGGAACTTCATCTTGCCGATCAGGGCGACGATCTCGGCCGGCATGTCGGGGATCTGCAACGAAGAGAGAGCCTCTTCACCGGCGGTCAGGATGACGTCGTCAATCTCCTTTCTGGCGTCCTGGTATGCCTTCTCGATGGCTACGGGATGGATGACGCCGTCGACAAGCAGCTTCAGCAGGGTGCGCTTGGCCATTTCGCGGCGCAGGGGGTCGAAGCAGGAGAGAATGACTACTTCAGGAGTGTCGTCCACGATGATGTCCACGCCAGTGGCGTTCTCGAAGGCCTTGATGTTGCGGCCTTCGCGACCGATGATGCGGCCCTTGAGCTCATCGCTCTGGATGTGCACGACCGAAAGGGCGCTCTCGGTGGCCTGCTCGAAGGAGATGCGCTGAATGGCGGTCAGAAGGGTCTTTTCGGCAGCACGGTCGGCCTTCTGTTCAGCCTCCTCGTGAATGCGGTGGATGGTCTCGGTAGCCTCTTCCCTTGCCTTGGAGATCATGTTATCGATCAGCATCTGCCTGGCATCTTCGGCCGTCAGGTTCGAAAGGCTCTCGAGGCGCTGGTTCTGCTCGGTGATGATTCGTTCGAGTTCGGATGCGCGGCTATGCACGTTTTCGGTCTGGTGCCGAAGCTCATCCTTCTGCTCCTGCAGACGCTTCTCAGTCTCGCGAACATCCCTGGTCTGGTTGTTCAGTGTAACCTCTTTCTGGCGAATCTGCTTCTGGAGCTGGGCGAACTTGTTGTTCTTGATAGTCACTTCGGCATCGAACTCCCGCTTGCGCTTCTTCCACTCCTGGTTCACTTCGTTGACTTTGAGCTCCTTGTAGTCGTTGGCCTCCTTCTGGGCCTCCTGGATCACCTGTACTGCGCGCTCTTCGGCTTCGAGGACCTTGGTGGTGCCGATGCGTTCAAGGAAGACGCGGCCGATGTAGAAGCCAACCGCAAAAAAGACTGCCGATGCAAAAATAATGAGAAACAGATTTATGACGATTCCCATTAACAAACCTCCTTTTCAGACTGGCCTGAAGTGGCCAAACCTTAAAATTGAACAAAAAAAAACCGCACCATGGTGAGATGTGTAAGATTCAAGAACCCGTTTGACACGGTGGGCGCCTCCTTCAGATATCTTGCTTCCAATGCGGCGCTGCGAGAGCGCCGATGCAGACGGTTATTCGCCATCATACAGCAAGGCCTGCAATAAAAATGAAGAGTTGGGCTCCCTGTTCTATCCTGTTAGTTCTTTTACTTACAATACACCTCAAGTCGTGGTGCGGATATTTCGTCTAGTTTCAATGTAACGCTTTAGCTCAAATTGTGCTCGATAAATTCATTGACACGAGCCATTTTCTGCCTGAGCTGCGACAGCTCATCCTCGAGTTCGTTCTTCTTCTCAGCAAACTGTATGGCGGCCAGTACTGCAAGCTTTTTGGGTTCGAGGTCGGGAGCTTTTTCGGCGAAACGCCTCATGACTCCGTCAACCTCCTTCGCCGCCTTCCCGGTCAGTTCGCTGCTCTCTACCCTCAGTGGATAGTTGTCGCCGTAAACATTGACGTTGATCTTTTCCATGGATATCAAAATCTGACCTGATCACCTCTGAGCTCCCTCTCTATCTTCTGCAGGACCAAGGCAAGCTTCTGCTTGACCTGGAGCTTTTCGGCATACGAAAAGCCGTCACCGGAAGCACCCGCCACACTGGGTGAAGTACCTTCGGTCCCTGGCAGTTTGAAGGATCTCAATATGTTCTGCAGGCTTGATATTTCAGATTTCAACAACACATTTTCCTTCCGGCATTCGGTCAGTTGAGCAACGAGCCTGCCAATGTTATCTTCAAGTCCGGCCAGGATATCATGGCCGTTCCGCTCATCTGCTGCATCCATGGATTGCACTGGATATCAAACTTGCCGAATTACCGCACCAAGCTCACTCCTGGCATTGTCGCTGACTTTGGAGATAACGGAGTTGATAAGCTCCTCGTTCATAGTTCCCGTCCTGTCGGCCAGCTCGAGTGAAATCGCGACACTGCGCGTTTCAACTCCCTCGACGCCGGCGTCGTTACGCTCGAAAACGTCGAAAACCTGTACGGACCTGACGAGCGGATCGATTTTCGCTGCAAGGTCGACAAGTCGCTGTACCGGGATATGGCGGGGAAGCACAAATGAAAGATCCCTTTCGACAACAGGAAACTTTGATGGCGGTTCGTAGACGACGCGAGGTTCGAAACATTTCTCCAGCACCGCGACGTCGATTTCAGCAATAAAAACCTCCTGATCGAGAGCGAATGCGTCAAGCGTCTCCTTCCCGACCTGCTGAACCGTACCAGCCTTCATCACGCAGGGTTTCCCGTTTTCCGCCGCTGCGATCTCAATACCAATCGTAAAATCATTATAAATATTAAGTGCTGATTTATCAAGTAAATTCAGCTTCTCCAACAACATCTCGGCAACCCCCTTGATATCGAAAAAGTCGACATCTGCGTTGCTCTGACTCCAGTTCCTCGGCTCCCGCCTCCCGGTGATGACCAGCGCAAGAAGCTCTCTTTCACGGTATGCCGAAAGCGGACCCTTGCCTTCGCGCTGCCCATCCGGCAGCATGGAGAATCCGTGAGCCACTTCGAACAGCCTCAGGTCGCGGTTGCCATGGCGGAGGTTATGCGCAACGACCTTGAGCAGCGAAGCGGCAAGGTTGGGACGCAATACTTCAAGCTCCTCGCTGATCGGGTTGAGCGCCCTGACATGCAGGCCGCCGAACAGGTCCGCCTCCGCCTTTCTGATGAGGGGATTGGTAAGGGCCTCCCTGAAGTTCAGGCCGATCATGATGTTGCGCAGATAGTCGGGGAAATGCTCGGGAACCTTGCGCGAAACCGGATAGCTGGAGACCATGGCCGGCGAAGGCTTGAGATTGTTGTAACCATGCAGGCGCGCGACCTCCTCGATGAGATCGATCTCGGCCTCGAGGTCGACCCTGAACGATGGCACGGAGAAGGAGATCGAATCGGCATCCTGCGACACCGATCCCTGGGAGACTGCAGCGATGCCTATCTTGCCGAGCAGCTGCACCATGGCGGGGGCGCTGATGGCGCTTCCGAGCACGGCGTTCACCCTGCCCGGTCGAAGCGAAACGATCTTGCGGGATTCGGGCATACTGCCGAACGCTTCCGTGGCGGATATGGAGCCACCGGCGAGTTCGAGGATCATGGCAATGGCATACTCGGCGGCGCGCTTCACGTTGCGGGGGTCGATGCCTCGTTCATACCGGTAGGAGGAGTCGGACGACAACTGAAGCTGCTTGGCGGTCTTCCTGATCGAAGACGGGCTGAAGTATGCCGCTTCGAGAAGGATATCCGTCGTATCGTCCGTGACTGCCGAATGCAGCCCCCCCATCACGCCGGCGATGGCCACGGGGCCTTCGGCGTCACAGATGGCCGTCATGCCAGGTTCGAGCCGGTATTCGGACTGGTTGAGGGCAGCAATCGTCGTGGACGAATCGCTGCGCACGACGATCCGCCTGCCGTTGAGCCGGCTGAAATCGAACGCGTGGAGCGGCTGGCCGAACGAATGGAGTATGTAGTTGGTGATGTCGACAATGTTGTTCTTTGGGCGAATGCCGATCTGCTCAAGCCTCCGGACGAGCCATCTCGGCGAAGGAGCGATCCTGACTCCCCTGATGACCGTCGCGGAATAATAGGGGCAGGCATCGGTATCCTGCACTTCCACAAGGCCGCCGCCCCTCGAAAACTCGAGCACGGGCGCTGCGGGATAGGTGATCTCGCTCCTGTCGGCGAGCTCCCTGGCCACGCCGAGATGCGAAAGCGCGTCGGGGCGGTTCGGCGTCACTGCGATTTCGAGCACCGTGTCGGATTCGAGGTAGCTGGCAAAGGGCTCGCCGACCTTGCATCCTTCGTCGAGAACCATGACGCCGTCATGATCTTCCGAAAGTCCGAGTTCATCGGCGGCGCAGATCATTCCCGACGAATGCTCCCCCCGGATCTTGGCGGGCTTGATGGTAAAGGTCTCGCCCGAGGCCGTCGTCAGGACGGCGCCGAGCCCTGCCACAGGGACGGTCATGCCCGCCTCGACGTTCGGCGCTCCGCACACGATCTGGCGAAGTTCGCCTTCACCGGTGTCCACCATGCAGATGCGAAGCCTGTCGGCATTGGGATGAGGACGGACCTCGACCACCCTGCCGACGACGACCTTCAGGTCGGGCAGCTTCTGGGTGAACACATCCTCAACCTCAAGGCCAAGGAAGGTAAGGCGATCGACCAGTTCGGGAATATCGGGCGAAAATGAGGGAATGAACTCTTTGAGCCAGTTGACGGAGATTTTCATAGGAGGTGACCGCTGTTCGTGAACGGGCATCCCTGAAAATCGTCGGGAAATCGAGGAACAGATCTTCAGAGACACCTCAAAAAAAAAGCCCTGAACCTTTGAAAGAACAGAGCTCTGTAACTGTATCCAGTGTTAACGACGACTCTTCGGATCCGGTTGCTGACCAGCTTCCCGGATCTTGCTGAGTTATTGTGTGACCCCAACGGGATTCGAACCCGTCCTGCCACCTTGAAAGGGTGGTGACCTAACCGCTAGTCGATGGGGCCAATATACTTCTCGGGGTGAATGAGGGGACTCGAACCCCCGACCTCCAGGGCCACAACCTGGCGCTCTAACCACCTGAGCTACAATCACCATGCAAATCCAATTTCCGTCCATCAGTATGCCCGACTGGACTCGAACCAGTAACCCTCAGCTTAGAAGGCTGATGCTCTATCCATTGAGCTACGGGCACATCACTCCTGTCGCCGTACTCCTGGTCGGGGCACCGAGACTCGAACTCGGGACCTCCTGCTCCCAAAGCAGGCACGCTACCAGCTGCGCCATGCCCCGTCTGAACGGAAGGCTCATAATATACGACAACAACATAGATTGCCAAAAAATAATTTCAGAAAACATAGGGGAAAAAACCGGCAGGGCAAAATAGGAACCAGGCACTCAGGATTCGATACGACGGGCAAAATAGTCAGCAACAAGAGTCCTGAGTTCGTCATGGAAAATCATCCCGAGGGCTTCGACCGGGGTCACGATCCTGCGCTGCCGGATATGGCTCTCCTGCCACTCCTCGAGGACCTTTTCCACCTCGAACGGGAACACTTCGACCGAATAGAGTCCACCGGAACGACGGTAACGGTAAACACCGATCGGCTCAAGGCCCACCCTGCCGGTGATACCAGCCTCTTCCCAGGCCTCCTTGGCGGCGGATTCGGCCGGTGTCATCCCCTTTTCGACATGCCCTTTCGGTATGATCCATCGCCCCGACCTGCGGGCGGTGATCAGCATGAGGCCGTCGCCTGTCAGAGGAAGCACGCCTGACTGTAGAAAGAGCTTTTCCGGTCCGTTGGCCATGGATGCAAAAAAGGTCAGGATTAGACATTCGAAGAGGGACTGCCGGAGAGACCCCGGCACGAAAGGAAAATGCAAAAAGAATTCATTATTGCCATGACGCAACATGATCAACGCAAGGGCAATGCCTGAATCAACAATCCATCGTTGTGATAATTGACAGTTATTGAATATGTTATTTCAAGAGTAACGTAAACATCTACCTTCAAGGATCATGAAAGCCATTATTCCTGTAGCCGGCCTTGGCAGTAGGCTACGTCCGCACACCTTTTCCCAGCCCAAGGTAATGCTCAATGTCGCAGGCAAGCCGATCATCGGCCACATCATGGACAAGCTGATCAAGTCGGGCATCGATGAGGCCGTGATCATCGTCGGTTACCTGGGGGAGATGATCGAGCAGTACCTGACGGAGAACTATAATATAAAGCTGACCTTCGTCACGCAGGCCGAACAGTTGGGGCTTGCCCACGCGATCCACATGTGCCGCCCCCACGTCAGGGATGAAGAGCCGCTGTTCATCATCCTCGGAGACACCATTTTCGACGTCGACCTCATGCCGGTGCTCGGCGGAGGAATCTCGTCCCTCGGGGTAAAGGAGGTTGCAGATCCGAGGCGATTCGGCGTGGCCGTGACCGAGGGAAACCAGATCAAACGTCTGGTAGAGAAGCCAGACGAGCCGGTGAGCCGGCAGGCAATCGTGGGCCTCTATTTCCTTCGTCAGGCCGGCGCGCTGTTCAACAGCATCGACCACATCATCAAATGCAACATCAGGACAAAAGGAGAGTACCAGCTCACCGACGCCCTGCAGCACATGATCGACGGCGGAGAAAGATTCACCACATTCCCGGTACAGGGATGGTACGATTGCGGCAAACCAGAGACGCTGCTCTCGACCAATGAGGTGCTGCTGCTGAGCCATCACACCGACAAGACGATCCCTGGCTGCATCATCAACCCACCGGTCTTCATCGCTGATTCAGCCTCCGTTTCCAACTCCATCATCGGCCCCAACGCAACCATCGCTGAAGATGCCGTCATCTCGGACTCCATCATCCGCAACTCCATCATCGGCGAAAAGTCACAGGTTGCCGACATCATGCTCGACCACTCGATCGTCGGGAACAACGCCTCACTTTCGGGGATGGGCCATCAGGTGAATATCGGTGACTTCTCTGAAATAAAGATGGGTTGAGGAGTAGAGACAGGAAAATGGTGACGAGTGACGGAGTCGGCCTCAGAAGCATAACTGAGGCCGACTTCTCTTTTATGGGTCTCCGTATAAGCAACTCTTTCGGCTATCATCCTGAGTCCGACGAAGTCGGGCGAAGCGTCATAAGCGTCCGTAACGCATTGCTTTTCATACAATAAGAGCCAATTCAAAAGAATGATGGCTACATTGCTCGCGTGAAGCGCAGCTTCCGATGCAATCGGAATGACAACAAGGAGAGCCCACCAATACACTGTAAAAATATCCTTCCAGGACAGCCTCCCATACGGTATGGATGCCCCCACGACACCCCGATTTTCAGTCGGATTATCTATTTGCACAGAAACGGGCGATTGTTTATAATTCGCAGTTGGTTTTTACCCGGCATCCCCATTACCTATGGACACGGTGCCAAAAGCTCTCAGCAGGAGATTCTCCTCGGAGCTTGCCGAAAGGCTTTCCGTGTCCCGTCTGTCCCCACACTGACATTCATCAGCACGAAAATCCTTTCCGCAACCGGCCCGAGGGGCTGCTATATTATTTCGTTCGATTAACCAAAACCGTACTGAAACATGTCACATTCAAGGTATTTCTTTACCTCAGAATCCGTTTCCGAAGGCCATCCGGACAAGGTTGCCGACCAGATTTCCGACGCCGTGCTCGATGATTTCATCAAGCAGGACCCCAATTCCCGCGTTGCCTGCGAAACCTTCGTCACCACCGGACAGGTGATCGTCGGCGGCGAAGTCACCACAAAAGGCATCGTCGACGTGCAGAAGATCGCCCGTGAAGTCATCACCGGCATCGGCTACACCAAAGGCGAATACATGTTCGAAGCCAACTCCTGCGGCGTCCTTTCCGCGCTGCACAGCCAGTCTCCCGACATCAACCGCGGCGTCGACCGCAAGGAAGAGATCGCCGACGAGTTCGATCGTGTCGGTGCCGGCGACCAGGGCATGATGTTCGGATACGCCTGCAACGAAACCCCGGAGCTCATGCCGGCCGCGATCCAGTTCGCCCAGCAGCTGGTCAAGGTGCTCGCCGACATCCGCAAGGCAGGCAAGATCATGACCTACCTCCGCCCCGATGCAAAGAGCCAGGTCACGCTCGAATACGAAGGTGACAAGGTCATCAGGGTCGACGCCGTCGTCGTCTCCACCCAGCACGATCCCGAACCTGCAGGCATGAGCGAAGCCGACTTCCAGGCCGTGATCAGGAAGGACATCATCGAGAACGTCATCAAGGTCGTCATACCGGCTTCCCTGCTCGACGAAAAGACCAAACTGCACATCAACCCGACCGGCCGTTTTGAAATCGGCGGGCCTCACGGCGACACCGGCCTGACCGGCCGCAAGATCATCGTCGACACCTACGGCGGTGCAGCACCACACGGCGGTGGCGCATTCAGCGGCAAAGACCCGTCGAAAGTCGATCGCAGCGCTGCATACGCAGCCCGCCACGTGGCAAAGAACATCGTTGCCGCAGGCCTGGCCGACAAGTGCACAGTCCAGGTATCCTACGCCATCGGCGTTGCCCGCCCGGTATCGATCTACATCAACACCCACGGCACCGGCAAGCACGGATTCTCCGACGCACAGATCCAGGAGAAGGCCGAGCAGATCTTCGACCTGAGACCAGCCGCCATCATCAGGCGCTTCAACCTCGACAGGCCGCACGGCTGGTGCTACCGCGACACGGCTGCCTACGGCCACTTCGGTCGCGACATCTTCCCGTGGGAGAAGACCGAGAAAGTCGAAGAGCTGAAAAAAGCCCTCGGCGTCTGAGCAACACACGATTGGCCCGCCGTCGTCCGAAAGACGGACCGACGGCGGAGCCCAAACCGAAACGTAAAAATACACTGACATCATGACGACAGAAGCATCAGTGCTCGATTACAAAGTAGCCGATATTTCGCTTGCCGAATGGGGCCGCAAAGAGATCGATATCGCTGAAAAAGAGATGCCCGGCCTGATGGCCACCCGCAGGAAATACGCAGGCCAGAAGCCACTGAAAGGCGCCCGTATCACCGGCTCCCTGCACATGACCATCCAGACCGCCGTGCTCATCGAAACCCTGGTCGACCTCGGAGCAGAGGTCCGCTGGGCAAGCTGCAACATTTTCTCGACCCAGGACCACGCCGCTGCGGCCATCGCAGCAGCCGGCATCCCGGTGTTCGCATGGAAGGGCGAAAGCCTCGAAGAGTACTGGTGGTGTACCCGCCAGATCCTCGAGTTCGAAGGCGGGCTCGGGCCGAACCTCATCGTCGACGACGGCGGTGACGCGACCCTGATGATCCACCTCGGCCACAAAATCGAAAACGATCCCTCCCTTCTCGACAAGGTTCCCGGCAACACCGAAGAGAAAGCGCTCTACCAGCAGCTCAAAGAGGTCTTCGCCGAAGATACCCAGCGCTGGCACAAGGTTGCCGCAGACATGAAGGGCGTCTCAGAGGAGACCACCACCGGCGTACACCGCCTCTACCAGATGATGGAGAAAGGCGAACTGCTCTTCCCTGCCATCAACGTCAACGACTCGGTCACCAAGTCGAAGTTCGACAACCTCTACGGCTGCCGCGAGTCGCTCGCTGACGGCATCAAGCGCGCAACCGACGTCATGATCGCCGGCAAGGTTGTCGTCGTGCTCGGCTACGGAGATGTCGGTAAAGGATGCGCCCACTCAATGCGTTCCTACGGCGCCCGGGTGATCGTCACCGAAATCGACCCGATCTGCGCCCTGCAGGCCGCCATGGAGGGCTTCGAAGTCACCACCATGGATATTGCCGTAAAAGAGGGCAACATCTTCGTCACCACCACCGGCAACAAGGATGTCATCACCCTCGAGCACATGAAGCAGATGAGGGACGAAGCGATCGTCTGCAATATCGGCCACTTCGACAACGAGATCCAGGTCGAGAAGCTCTACGCCGACACGAGCGTCACCCGCCTGAACATCAAGCCGCAGGTCGATAAGTACATCTTCGAAAACGGTCACTGCATCTACCTGCTTGCTGAAGGCCGCCTCGTGAACCTCGGCTGCGCCACCGGCCACCCGTCGTTCGTGATGAGCAACTCCTTCACCAACCAGACCCTCGCCCAGATCGAACTCTGGAAGAACGACTACAAGGTTGACGTCTATCGCCTGCCCAAGCAGCTCGACGAAGAGGTCGCCCGCCTGCACCTCGAACAGATCGGCGTCAAGCTGACGACCCTGTCGAAGGAACAGGCCGACTACATCGGCGTGGCAGTCACCGGCCCCTACAAGCCGGATCACTACCGCTACTGAGCGACAGCCGAAAGGTACAAACAAAAGCAAAAAGGCAACCCGGTCGGGTTGCCTTTTTGCTTTTGTTTTCTTGAGGGCTTGCATCCCCGGGCTGAAGCCCGGGGCTACACAAGAAAATGTAAGAGTGAAATGTCCGTCAGGTTGAAACCCTCCTGAATCTGGGAGGCTGAAGCCCGGGGCTACACAAGAAAATGTAAGAGTGAAATGTCCGTCAGGTTGAAACCCTCCTGAATCTGGGAGGCTGAAGCCCAGGCAATTGAAGAGAGTGTAAGAGTTGAATGTCCGTCGTCCCGACTTGTCGGGACTCCTGAATATGGGAGGCTGACGCACGGGGTTAAGCAAAAAATTCCCTTCCCATATTCTCGTGGCCCCGGGTTTCAACCATGGGTTCATGGGCGAATTCACCCCTCTATCCAATAGCCCCCGGCTTCAGCCGGGGGTTCCCGACACCAATAAAAAAAGTGAGATGAGTTGTCGGCATGACAACTCATCTCACTGCTCCTGCTGGGGCGGCAGGATTCGAACCTGCGAATGTCGGCTCCAAAGGCCGATGCCTTACCACTTGGCGACGCCCCACCGTCATCGGAAAAATCTGAAAACAGGGCTCAAGTATACGCAAAAATCGGTTAAAAACACAACTTGCAGCCTCGTATCCCCAAGGAGCAACTCCCCTGCAGGTTTTTGTCACGCTTTTTTTACCTTTGGTTTTCGACTTATCCCGAACATCGCCCATGACGAAAATCAAGATCTGCGGTATTACCCGTGAGCAAGACGCCATCGACGCCTGCCGGGCCGGCACCGACGCGCTCGGATTCAACTTCAGCCGGTCGAGCCCACGTTCGATCCCGCCTGACGCTGCAAGGAATATCATAGCGAAACTTCCGCCATTCGTAACGCCGGCAGGCATCTTCGTCGAGCAGTCGCCAGAGGAGATCGACGACCTTTGCCGGTTCTGCGGTCTGCAGGTCGCCCAGCTCCACTCCGACGCCTACACGGCCGATCGGGCGCTGGCCGTCACTGCGGCAAGGGTGATCCGCGTGTTTCGCCCGGGACCGGGGTTCAGGATCGCCGAGACCAGGAAGTTTGCACGTCAGACCGGATGCAACAGTTTCCTTTTCGACGCCTACAACCCAGGGATGGCCGGAGGAACGGGAGAGGCGATCGAATCGACGACTGCCGTCGAACTGTTCGATGGCACGAGGGATTTCGCCTGGGCGCTGCTGGCCGGGGGTCTCAGGCCGGAGAATGTAGGAAAGGCCGTACAGCTCGTACGGCCCTGGGGAGTGGATACGGCCAGCGGCGTCGAATCGGCGCCGGGAGTGAAAGACCATGCGAAGATGATCGCGTTCGTCGAAGCCGTGCGTGAAGCCGACCGAGCTATCAGGAGTTGCTTCTGACGTGCTGGAGCACAAGCGCCGATGCCGTCTCAGGCAATTCGACAGTGATCAGGTGGCCGCATTCAGGTACGCAGACATAGCTTCCTGTGCTGGTCATCTCCTGGAGCTTTTTCGCGTTTTCACAGGTCATGATCGAATCTCCTTCACCGGCCACGAAAAGCATCGGAATTTTCACAGAACGGACCTTGTCCGGCAGCGCGTTGGTTGTTTCCAGTGATGCGATCTGCTCCGTCGTCTGCTGAATCGCTTCGGAAGCGCAAAGGCCGAGACTCTCGAAGCCGATCAGGATGTCATGCTGCATTACCGTATTTTTCGAAAGCACGAGCCTGGCAAAGATATAGGCCGGAAGCCACCAGGTAAGGCCACGAAGCACTTTGTTGAACACGAAGTTGAGTGTGGTCGGAGCCAGCTTCGAGATGAACTCGCTGTTCGGCAGGTAGCCGAAGTTGAAGAATACCATCGACTTGACGCTGTTTTGAAATTTCGTCACATAATCGATCGCCACGAACGGGCCGAACGAAAAGGCCGCGATATGTAAATCCTTCAATTCAAGCTTTCTGATGAGCTCGTCCAGATCCCTTGAGAAATGATCGATATGGTAATGGTTGGATGGATCGTTCTCCGACCAGCCGTGCCCCTTCATGTCATAGGCCACGGTCCTGATTCCCTGTGCGTTGAGGGCCTTGATCACATGGTGCCACCACATCCACCAGCAGTCCCAGCCATGGATGAGCAGCACGGTCTGTTTGGCGTCCCGGGGGCCTGAATCGTGGTAATGAAGAAGGAGACCGCCAACCTCGATAAAATGACTGTCCTCCATCAGCGAAAGCTCATACTCCGCTCGGCGCTTCTCGCCCGTGATTTCGGATTGCTGTTTTTTGAGGAGTTTCTCGCGATAGGTGCGGAATTTCTGAGAGGAGGGGTTTGGCATGTTTCCCATGGTTTGCGATGATGATATTCATGAGAGCCTGACGTCTAAAAGTACGAAAAATATCATGTGGCACGTCATTTTTCCTGCATTCGTCAATCTGGCGCACAAAAAAAGCGAGGCCGAATGGACGGCCCCGCAGTGCTTCAACAAACGCGGATCAGAGGTCAGACCTGCACGTAAACCGATGACTTGGCGCCGCAGATCGGGCACTTGTCCGGCGCGCTGACGAGTTCTACATGTCCGCAGATCGGGCAAAGCCAGACCTCGGAAGTTGAGATGTCCTGGCCATTGCGTACTGCTTCAAGGGCTTTCTGGTAAAGCACGGCATGAACCTTCTCGGCTTCGACGGCAAACGCGAACATGCGTTTAGCGGGATGTCCCTCGGCCTGGGCCTGCGCAAGCATCGGCGGATACATCTCGGTATGTTCGTAAGTTTCGCCGCCAATAGCCGCCTCAAGGTTCTCCGCCGTCGAACCGATGCCGCCCAGCGCATGAAGATGCCCCTCTGCATGGATCAACTCGGCCTTGGCCGTGGTCTTGAAGAGTTTGGCGACATTTTTGAAGCCCTCTTTTTCAGCCTCCCTGGCGAAGGCAAGATATTTCTGGTTGGCCTGGCTTTCGCCGGCAAACGCAGTTTTGAGATTATCGTTGGTCGTTGGCATATCCGTTTTTCTCCTTTTCCGATGGATTGAAATTACTGGAACGATCTCCATACCATTGTAGCAAGCGGCGCCGAATCGTGCAACCCCTTTCGAATGTATTATCAGGGAAAAAAAGCAGTTGGCACTGCCGGGCCATTGATAATCCAGGGAAAAACATACATTGTATCAGTTGACAGCCCATGCGACCAGATTCGAAACGGGCTGCCGTTCCTTCACACCCATGTTCTGCTTAAATGTTCAAACCAAAACTGTTTACGCTTCTACCTGAGCTGAACAAGGATCAGCTCAGCCGCGACATCGTCTCCGGGATTCTGGTCGGCATCGTAGCCCTGCCGCTTGCCATTGCCTTTGCCATAGCATCGGGAGTCTCTCCTGAAAAAGGGCTCATCAGCGCCATTGTTGGCGGGTTCATCGTCTCGTTCCTCGGTGGAAGCCGAGTACAGATCGGTGGTCCAACCGGCGCCTTCATCGTCATCCTTTACGGCATCGTCGAGCAATACGGGGTCAACGGCCTGATGATCGCTACCATTATGGCCGGAGTCATCCTTGTCATCATGGGCATAGCGCAGTTCGGATCGCTCATCAAGTTCATTCCCTACCCGGTAATCGTCGGCTTCACCAGCGGAATTGCCATCATCATTTTTTCCAGCCAGATAAAGGATTTTCTCGGCCTCCACATGGCGAAGGTCCCGCCGGATTTCATCGACAAATGGACGGCGTATGCCAAAGCCCTGCCGACCGTCAGCCCACAATCGCTCCTGATAGGCATATCGGCGCTGCTGATCATCATCCTCTGGCCACGGATATCAAAAAAAATACCCGGCCCGCTGGTCGCCATCGTCGTCACGACAGCTGCCGTCAAGCTCCTGAACCTCGAAGTCGATACCATAGCATCCCGCTTCGGCAACATTCCGTCTACGCTTCCGGCCCCCATGTTCCCGGCCGTTGACTTTGCCACCGTCAAGAGCCTCATCATGCCGGCGACCACCATCGCCATGCTCGGAGCCATCGAAGCACTCCTGTCGGCCGTCGTTGCCGATGGCATGATCGGCAGCCGGCACAAATCGAACATGGAGCTCATCGCCCAGGGGGTAGCAAACATCGTCTCGCCTCTGTTCGGAGGAATACCGGTTACCGGAGCCATCGCCCGTACCGCCACAAACGTCAAGAACGGCGGGAGAACCCCCATTGCCGGTATCGTACATGCCATCACCCTGCTCTGCATCATGTTGCTCTTCGGCCCCTGGGCCAAGCTTATCCCGATGCCGACCCTTGCGGCCATCCTGATCGTCGTCTCATGGAACATGAGCGAACACCACGTCTTCCGGCAGCTGCTCAAAAGCCCGCGTAGTGACATCGCCGTGTTGCTCACGACCTTCGGCCTGACCGTGCTGTTCGACCTCTCGATCGCCATCGAAATCGGCATGCTGCTCTCGGTCGTCCTCTTCATGCAGCGCATGGCAGGCCTGACCAACGTGGGAGTGATCACCGGAGAGCTCAGGGACGAGGAAGAGCCGGACGACCCCAACGCCATCATCTCCAGGCACATCCCGGCAGGTGTCGAAGTGTTCGAAATCAGCGGCCCCTTCTTTTTCGGCGCAGCCTCGAAATTCAAGGATGCCATGCATATCGTGGCTAAAACGCCCGCCATTCGCATCATCAGGATGCGCAAAGTGCTCTCCATCGATGCGACAGGCCTGAACATGATGAGGGAGATGCTCGAGGATTGCAGGAAAACCCATACGACGCTTATCCTTTCTGGCGTACATGTCCAGCCGCTGTTCGCGATGCAGCAGTTCGGCCTGGAAAATGAGATCGGTGAAGAGAATATCTTCGGCAACATCGATGACGCCCTCGACCGGTCGAGGCAAATCCTCGGCATGCCGCTCGAAGGCCGTCCGGCGAACTTCGTCCCGACCGTCACCAGAGAGAAGGACAAATAAAAACAGCCGCACGATCCATCTTGAAGGGCCATGGCATGGCTGGATCGTACGGCTGTCCTGCAGCACTCAAACTATTTCGCCCGGCTCACTCCTTGTTGCTATAGGTGCGGATGCTGGCGATAGAGTCAATATCGTAATAGGTGTTGATGGCTGTTCCATCCCCCTCCTCGGTGACTCTCAGGAACAGATCGCTGATGAACAGCACCGCATCTTCATACACCTTTCCCTCGTTGATCTGCAGCTTGACCCCTTTCCTGATTTTCCTCGACATGGTGCCGTGAAGCGGTACCGATGCATATTCAAGGACCTTTTCCCATGTCTGCAGGGCTCCTGTGACCATATCACCTCCGATTAAAACTTTATCGATATTTTGCCTTAATTATTAACCATTATTGGTATGTTAGTCTTATTTTTTTAATTTAACAAAGACAATAACAGAATTTCACGAGTTCATGGCATACATCACTTTCTATGAAAAGCCTGGTTGCTCAGGCAATCGAAGACAAAAGGAGTGGCTGCTGCTGTCGGGCCACACCCTGGAAGTATTCGACCTGATCGACCATGCATGGACAAAGGATGAGTTGAGCCCGTTCCTCGCCGGAAAGCCGGTAAAGGAGTGCTTCAATCCTGCGGCCCCGGAAATACGCGATGCCCGGCTGGATCCTTCAGGCATCTCCTGCGAAGAGGCGATCGACCTGATGGTCAGGAACCCGCTGCTGATCAAAAGGCCGCTCATGGTCATCGACGGCCGACACCTGCAGGGCTTCGATACGGCTCTGCTCAGGACGATCATCTCGCTCGAACCGGTTGCCGGGGCCGAGAAGCTTGTCGAAAAATTCAGGATGCTCGACATGAATTCCTGTGCCTATTCATCAAACGATACCTGCACCATCAAGGAGGACTGAACCATGCAAACACCACTTCGACCGCTCGGCATCGTCAAGGAGGTCATCGAGGAGATCGGCCAGGAGATCACCTATGCCTATGACGACCTGGTCTTCATCGGGCACAATGACTTCCTGCTGCAATTTGCTGCCGAACCGAACCTGCTGCAACTCTATTTCAACTCCGAGTGCCCGGCAGAAGAGGCCGAAACTATTTCCGGTAAACTCCTGCCTGCGGCTGGGGGCAAAGGCCTCATCGTAAGCAGGATTGGCACGTTCACCATGATCGAAGAGGATGGGGAGAACCTGAAGATCACCTTCAATCCCTGAGGGAAGTGACGGGTGAGTCCGTGACAGGTAACACGTGACGGGTGACAGGAACACGTTACCTGTCATGGGACGCGAACTATGGGAAGCCCGGATGAGGTTTTTCTGAAGCGAATGCCTACTTTTCCCAAAAGAGGAGAACATTCGATGCAGACATGGTACGATGGCTTGAAAAAGCCGCCGCTGACCCCTCCGAACAAGGTATTCGGCCCGGTATGGGCGATGCTGTACCTGCTCATCTTCATTTCGTTGATCGTCTACTTCCTTACCCCGGCCAAGCCCTATTTTTTCCAGACCGTCATCGCACTCATCATCCATTTTTCAGCCGGCTTCTGCTGGACATCGATTTTCTTCGGCAGGAAACTGATTCTCCCTGCCCTGCTCGACCTGCTGTTGATGGACTTGTCACTGGCCTTCATCATCCCGCTGTTCCTGCTGGCCAACGATATTGCAGCCCTCCTTCTCGTCCCCTATTGCTGCTGGTGCCTTTTCGCAACCTACCTCAACTGGAACATCTGGCGCCTGAACCCGTCCACGAAAAACGGCTGAAGAGAACCATTTGAGCAGAAGCCCCGGAATTGCTAAATTGTTGCCTGGGCAAATGGATATATCCCCCGATCCGACCTGTTATCGCCCTCATCGCCACAGATAACCTTATCACATAAGTAAAGAAAACATGAAAAAGTCACTGAAAGCCCTCAGGTCGATCGCTGCGGCAGCCGCCATCTGCACAGCGTTCAGCAGCAACGCCGATGCCCGCACCACGGATGGATTAGGCGTCGGCATCATCGTCGGGGAACCCACCGGCGTCAGCATCAAGAAGTGGACCGACGACACCCATGCCGTCGACGCAGCGCTTGCATTCTCCCTCACGGACGGCAACTCGTTCCAGTTCCATGCCGACTACCTTATCCACGATACAACCGCACTGACCACTCCGGAACTGAAAGGCTCCACCCCCTGGTATTACGGCATCGGCGGCCGCATCAAGGCCGATAGCGGCAACACGCGCGTTGGTATCAGGGTACCCGTCGGCATCAGCTACCTGTTCGCCGATGCGCCGCTCGATTTCTTCGCCGAGGTCGCGCCGGTTCTCGATGTGGCTCCAGATGTCTCGCTCAGGTTCAACGGAGCCCTCGGACTTCGCTACTACTTCAAGTAATCCCTTGAAATCCAGGAAATCAGCACCATGAAATATTCGGAAGCGACCCGGGGCAGGACCTTCATCATCAGGCTCGAAGACGGCGAGATCTTTCACGAACAGATCGAGCGGTTTGCCAGTGAGCAAGGGATAGAACGGGCATTTCTGAATGTGGTCGGAGGGGCTGACAAGGGAAGCCGCCTGGTGGTGGGCCCGGAAGAGAGCCGGGCCTTCCCCGTCAACGCCATGGTACATGAGCTGTACGACGCCCATGAGATAACGGGAACGGGCACGCTCTTCCCGGACGACGAAGGCAACCCGGTCGTCCACCTGCACATGGCCTGCGGACGCGAGGAGAACACCGTCACCGGTTGTGTGCGCAGCGGCGTCAAGGTGTGGCACGTCATGGAGGTCATCCTGGTGGAACTCATCAACAGCACCGCAAGCCGCATCCCCGACAAAGCCACAGGATTCAAACTGCTGGTACCTTAAACAGTGACGAAGAGCTGAAAGGCGAAATGGACGCTATGGACGGAGTGGACATGGTGGACAATGCAGGATAAAATAGATGTAACGGCATCCTGCCCTGTATTCGTCTTACACTGTCCACATCGTCCATTCGTCCATTCGTCCACAAAGTCCATTTCGTCCATTTTTCTTCCTCTTCACTCGTCACTCATGCGAACGGGTTTTCGTGGTATGGCAACCCCAGCGAACGGGCAACGACCTCATGGGTGACCTTGCCGTTCCAGATGTTCAGCCCTCCGGCAAGCCCCGGCATCACCACGGTCGCGCTTTCGAGCCCAAGATCGGCAAGCCGCCTGACATAAGGCAGCGTCACCCCGGTCAGGGCCTCGGTCGATGTGGCGGGGAAAGCCCCGGGCATGTTGGTCACGCAATAATGCACGACGCCCTCTTCGACGAACACCGGGGCATCATGCGTCGTCGGACGCGACGTCTCGATGCAGCCGCCCTGGTCAATGGCGATATCGACGATGACTGCTCCTCGCTTCATGGACCTGACCATGGGGCGAGTCACGAGCTTCGGTGCGCTTGCACCGGGAAGGAGCACCGCTCCCACCAGCAGGTCGGTCTCCGGAAGCAGTTCTTCGAGATGCTGCTCGTTGGAATAGATCGTATGCACCTGGGAGGGCAGCTGGCTTTCAAGTTCACGCATCCTGTCCTGGCTTGCTTCCATCACGGTAACCTCTGCTCCTAGACCTGCGGCTGAACGCGCTGCGTTCACTCCGGCCGAACCTCCACCGAGCACGAGCACCCTTCCGGGAAGCACGCCTGGCACCCCTCCGAGCAGTTTTCCTTCGCCGCCCTGATGTTTCGAAAGGTAGTAACCGCCCATGATGATGCTCATCTTGCCGGCGATTTCGCTCATCGGAGCCAGAAGAGGAAGGCGTCCTGCCACCTCGACGGTTTCGTAGGCGATAGCCGTCGTGCCGGCTTCGAGCAGACGTTCAGCCAGGGCAGGCACCCCGGCCAGATGCAGAAAGGTAAACAGTACCAGCTCGGACCGCAGGAACCGGTACTCCTGTTCGAGAGGCTCCTTGACCTTCACGACCATCTCGCTCCGCCATACCTCTTCAGGGGAAGATGCCATGACCGCACCTGCGAGACGGTACTTCTCGTCGCTATAGCCACTGCCCTCGCCGGCTCCGCACTCGACGACAACCCGATGCCCTGCGCCGACCAGATGCCTCACGCCCGCCGGTGTGCAAGCGACCCGGTTCTCACGGCTCTTGATCTCCTTCGGAATTCCAATATTCATGGGATGATGTATTTTGCGTTAATGATATCCCTAGAGTAGTTTAACCAGCAGAACCGCCCCTGAAAACACCCGGGAACTTCATGAACTTTCTTTTCGAACCCTCATTCTGGATGCTCCTTGCAGCTTCGCTGTCGGCCTGGACGAGCTTGGCCCTCCTGCGGTCGATCGGGAAAATCAGGATGGCCGCGGCGCTGACCGTCTGGACTGCCGCCACCGGCACCACATTCCTGATCTGCGGAGGCTTTGCCGCGACCCTGTCGGCAGCATTGTCGGTCGTTGCAGGAGGAAGCCTGCTCATCGGATCCCTTATCCGGTCCGGGGTGAAGTCGATGCCAAACCGGCGTTTCGAAGAACGCTGAACCCGGCCGCAGTTCAGCTTTCGAGCACCAGCCACCCCGGCACAAAACGCCAGGCGTGCCTCATCTCACGGTCGTGGAGCGCAAAGTCAGGATCGAAACGGGCAACTTCGGCCCAGTAACGACGCGAATGGTTCATGTGACGCGTGTGGCAAAGCTCATGAATCATGATGTACCGAACCAGGAGCGGCGGCAGGAAGAGCAATTTGAGGTTAAGGCTGATCGTGCCCCGTGACGAGCAGCTCCCCCATCTTGAGCGCTGCTTCCTGACAGAAACCTCCGAGAAGGAGAAGCCATGGATCGATGCGAGACGTTCGAGCTGAGGCGCCAGCTTACGGTCGGCCTGCAGTTTCAGCCAGGACTCGAGGGCTGCCTGGCAGGATGCGGCATCATGCATCGGGCCGGAAAGGATCAGCTCGTCGCATGAAGCTTCACGCACCAGGACCCGACCCCGATCTTCTCGACAATAGGTAACCTTCCACGACTCGCCGATGCCTTGAAGCTCGATCCTGGAAGGAAGCTCCGCCCCGGTGTCCGAAACGCCACTCACCCGCCGCAGGTCGAATGAGCCCTGTACCTTCGTGATCCATGCTCTCCGGCTCTCCACCAACCCTGGCACATCCATCCTGTCGAAGTTTTCCGGCACGACGACGATCAGCCCCTCATGCGGAGAGATCCTCAGGCGGGCATACCTGGCTCGCCTGCTGACCTTGATCGTATAAGGAATGTCGGGAACGGGCCGCATCTCTACACGGTTCGTCATGGGCAATCGGATCGACTGGTTGAGCGTTTATGGATATCAGGGAATAATAGAGCGGGAATCCCGATAAACAAAACGGATATCCCCTTCCCACCTTACCCGGTCCGCAACGACTGCAAGGACGGAGATAGAACCCCTGCATTGCACAGGAGAACGGGTGGACGGGGATATCCGTACGATAAGCTCAGGAGAGCGCCGCAGCGAGATCAGCCAAGAGGTCGTCAGGGTCCTCGATGCCGACGGAGAGCCTGATGACACCGTCGGTGATGCCTGCTGCCGCGCGATGTTCCGCCCCCATCGAGGCGTGGCTCATGGTGGCCGGATGCTCGATGAGCGACTCCACGCCACCGAGGCTTTCAGCGAGGGCGAACAGCTTCGTGCCTTTGAGAATCCGGTTGACGTCTTCAATGCTTCCGTTGACCTCGAACGAGACCATGCCGCCGAATCCTCGCTGCTGCCGTTTGGCGAGCTCATGCTGCGGGTGGCTTGCCAACCCGGGGTAGAACACGCGACTGACCTTGGGATGGGCGTCGAGGAACTCGGCGACAATCCGCGCATTGCGTTCGTGCTCCTTCATGCGGGGAACCAGCGTCTTGATGCCACGCAACACAAGCCAGCAGTCGAACGGCTGGGCGCAGGTGCCAAGGGTGTTGACCAGGTACTTCAACTTCTCATCAATCTCGGGGGTATTGGAGAGCACCGCGCCCCCGACAACGTCGGAATGGCCATTGAGATATTTAGTTGTCGAATGCACCACGATATCTGCCCCAAGCTTGAATGGCTGCTGGTTGTATGGCGAAAGGAAGGTGTTGTCGACGATCGACAGCAGGCCGTGTTTTTTTGCAATAGCCGTCACCGCCTCGATGTCGATGAGGTTCAGCAGCGGATTCGAGGGGGTCTCGATCCATATGGCCTTCGTCTTCCCGTTGATATGCGACTCGATTTCGGCCGGGTCCCTGAGGCTGACAAAATGGATACGGATATCGAAATGCTCCTGTATGGTCTTCAGCAACCTGGCCGTCCCGCCGTAGCAGTCGTCCGTGCAGATGACCTCGTCGCCGTTGCTGAAAAGGTGCATCACCGTGGCGATGGCCGCCATGCCGGTGGTGACGGCCACGGCGCAGGAGCACCCTTCGAGCGCGGCGATGCTGTCTTCGAGGGCTTTCCTCGTGGGATTCCCGCTCCGGGTGTAGTCGAAACCGCGATGTTTGCCGATATCCTCGAACACGAAGGTCGAACTCTGGTAGATCGGCGTCATAATGGCGCCGTAAGCCTTGTCCGGGCCCACCCCTGCATGTATGGTATCTGTCTGGAAACTCATTGCATTCCTCCGTTCATGGTTGATAAAAATCGGGCGCAAACGGAAAAGGAAATGAAAAAACCCCTTCCATGACGAGTGTGGAAGAGGTCTTCGGGACTCCTGTCCGGCGTGACCGCTGCGGCGGCCTGTTCCCGGTTTCGGTCAGACTCTTTTTCACTCATCTTTCCTCCTTTCTGTTCTCGCTTCTGCAACAGAACGATAAAAGCGCCGCTTTCCATAGATAGCCTACTGAAAGCGGTGCCGGAGGTAGAATGCGGCACCGTGTCCCCTGCGGGATCGGTTGTCAAGGCGTCAACGGGTCTATTCCCTCGGCCTTTCTTGATGACTGTCAATCACTTCAAAGAGCTATTAACAATCGTTAAGGTACGGTGAAAAAGGATATGAGTCAAGCGTCGAATGATGATTTTCCGCTTTCCGGGGAAAATGAAACCGGACCAAAAAAGATTTTTGAAATACGGAGAAAAAATGGCAAACTATTAACAATCGTTAACCGCATTCACAGACAAGAAGGCAAGTCATGAGCAGACCTACATCCGCCCGCGAGGCCATGAAAGACATCTGTTGCGCATCTCCCCTGCAGCATCGTGCAGGCATGAAGAGCCATGTCTCCTGGAGGTAAGTTCACATTTACACGAACGTCGCCTTGAAGCCGGTTCTGATTGTCAGCACCGGCTTTTTTCGTTTACGCGTCAACGAGGCAATCAACCCAAATTACGAGAGTCCATGTCATCGAAACAGAACCCCGAAGTCGTCCCGATGCCGATTGTGAGCCTCAACCGGGCCATACTGCTTGGAGGCATTCTGCTGGCAATCCTTTTCCGGCAGCCGCTGGTCATCACCCTGCTTTTCCTGCTGGTCGTACTGCCGGTGCTGTTCGGGCGGAAGGCGAGCCTCATATTCATTGCCGGCTCACGCATTTTTGCCGACCGTATCCGGGATGCAGCCACAGAAAGCCCGGAGCTCATGCGCTTCAACAACGCCATCGCGGCCTTACTGCTCGGAGCAGCCCAGATCGCATTCCTGTCCGGAGCTGTAATGGCCGGCTGGATCCTTTCCGGCATGGTGGCCCTTGCCGCGGCAGTAGCCCTCTGCGACTTCTGCTTCGGCTGCTTCCTCTATTTCCAGTTCAACATGCAGCGTTACCGCCTTTTCGGCAGGAAAGCCTGCGGAGTCAAGAAAGAGTGATCACAAACCATCCAGATAACAAAACAAAAAAGTATTACCTCATGAGCCAGAAACCCTACCATTTCGAAACGCTGGCGCTGCACGCGGGCCAGCCGGTCGACGCGACCCAGTCCAGGGGTGTGCCGGTCTACCGCACCAGCTCGTACCTTTTCAAGAACACCGAGCATGCGGCCAACCTGTTCGCCCTGAAGGAGCTGGGAAACATCTACACCCGCCTGATGAACCCGACCACCGACGTGCTCGAACAGCGCGTCACCCAGATCGAAGGCGGAGCAG